>Ga0256405_10000484_pt1 | contig 132431 bp, 107 predicted proteins | sample RumenRJG_02DNA_FD_189096 | JGI IMG/M metagenome (GOLD analysis project Ga0256405, IMG submission 189096) | Bovine rumen microbial communities from Lethbridge, Alberta, Canada - RJG_02 | ecosystem: Host-associated > Mammals > Digestive system > Stomach > Rumen | place: Canada: Alberta... | reverse complement strand
GAAATGTCTCTTTTCAGAGCTCATTTTCAGCTAGTTTTGTCACACAAATTTGAGTTTCAGTTGAGTTATAACTAATTGATTATCAGACACTTACTTGCCGATGCAAAACTTCCCGAAGATCTCGCCGAGGACTTCGTCGGAGGTGATTTCGCCGGTAATGGCGCCCAGGCTGGACGCGGCGGTACGGAGGTCCTCCGCCAGCAGGTCACCAGGAAGTTCGGCGTCCAAAGCGGCACCGGCCGCGGCAAGCGAATCGGCCGCTTCCTTTAGTTTTTCGTAGTGACGAAGATTGGTCACCAGCGTTTCGTCCGATGTTTTGAGCAGCCCATTTTGTGACTTTTCAAGCCACTTGATCAAGTCCGGTATCCCAGCCCACGACTTTGCGGCCATAGATACTATTTCACATTTATTATCAACAAGAGAAACATATCGGTTACAAATACTAACAATATTGTTACTGCCTAATTTGTCAGCCTTATTGAGTAAGATAAGGACTTTCTGTGCATCCCAATCGATCCGCTCCAGGAGCGAAGAAAGGATGGCGGCATTCTCTTTTACGGGAGCAGTGACATCCAGGATCATGAGCACGACATCTGCCTCGGACAGGCGCCGGAGGGAGCGCTCGATCCCGATCCGCTCGACATGATCATCAGTGCTTCGGATGCCGGCCGTGTCCATGAAGCGGAAACGGACTCCGCCCAGGACGACGGATTCTTCGATGCTGTCGCGCGTTGTCCCAGGAACATCCGAAACGATCGCCCGGTCTTCTTCGAGCAGGGCGTTGAGCAGGGTGCTCTTTCCGGCGTTGACCGGACCGACGATCGCAACGGGGACCCCATTCTTGATCGCGTTGCCGAGCCGGAAAGAATCCCGGAGCCTGACAACATCGGACCGCGTCGCCTCGAGGAGGGTCCGCAACTCCTCCCGATCCGCGAACGTTACTTCTTCCTCGGAGAAATCCAATTCGAGTTCGACCAGCGACGTGAGTCGCAGCAGCTGCGCGCGGACCTCCTTCAACCGCTGCGAATAACCACCGCGCAACTGATGCATGGCAACTTTCAAGGAAGCTGCATCAGAAGATGAGATAATGTCTGCAACAACCTCAGCCTGTGCTAAATCCATCTTTCCGTTCAAGAAAGCGCGCTGCGTGAATTCACCGGGACGCGCCATACGTGCGCCCGCCGCGCAAAGCAGCCGGAGCAGCTCGCCGGCGATATACGGGGAAGCGTGGCAGGAGATTTCCGCGGCATCCTCCCCGGTATAGGAATGGGGAGCGCGGAAGAAACTGACCAGCACCTCGTCCAGGACTTCACCGTCCTTCGTGCGGACGATGCCGCCTTTCAGCGTATAGCCTCCAGCCCCGGAGGCGTCGCCGTGCCGGAAAGAAACCGTCCGGTCAAGGATCGGGAAGGTTTCCGGGCCGCTGAGGCGCAATATGGTGATGGCGCCCGTCCCCGGTGTCGTCGCAGGAGCGGCGATGGTATCTTCATAGCTGGAAAAATCCATATTTCGTGTTTTAATGATGCGAAATTACTATTTATTTTGTACATTTGCCAAAACGAACATGCCCCAATGGTTCACTTTGTCAAAATACCCGTGACAATGCCGGCGCCCGTAGACGCTCAGGGAGTATGTTTCTTTTTAAGTGAAACCGGCGGCCATCTCATTCTCGTTTGAGGTGGTCCCTTTTTTATATGCGAGCATGAAAGAAAGAATCAGCGCGGTCTTGAAACTGGAAGACGGAACCCTGTTCCGCGGCTATTCCTTCGGATATGGCGGACCGGTCGACGGGGAAGTGGTCTTTTCCACGGCGATGGTCGGCTACCCGGAAAGCCTGACAGACCCTTCGTATTCCGGACAAATCCTTTGTGTAACCTATCCTTTGATAGGTAATTATGGAGTTCCAAATGAAGGATTCGATGAACTTGGAATCTCCCGGAACTTCGAATCGGAACAGATCTGGGTGCGCGGCCTGGTCATCAGTGACTATTCATTCGAATACAGTCACTGGGACGCCGTCAAGAGCCTCGATGCCTGGCTGAAGGAACAGCGGATTCCGGGCATCTACGGCATCGATACCCGCGCCCTGACGCAGCTGCTCCGCGAAAAAGGGTCCATGCTCGGCATGATCGTTCCCGAAGGGGAAACGAAGGATTTCCCCGTGGACGACCCGAACCTGGCCAACCAGATCGCGCTCGTCAGCACGAAGGAAGTGCTCACGTACGGAGAAGGGGAGAAGACGGTCGTGCTCGTTGACTGCGGCGTGAAGCACAACATCCTCCGGTGCTTCGCCGAACGCGGCGTGCACCTGGTCCGCGTGCCCTGGAACTACGATTTCAACCAGCTGGAATACGACGGCCTCTTCATCTCCAACGGCCCCGGCAACCCGCAGTTCTGCAACATCACCGTCGCGAACCTGCGCAAGGCGATGGAACGCGACAAACCGATCTTCGGCATCTGTATGGGCAACCAGCTGCTGGCCCGTGCGGGCGGCGCCAATACCTTCAAACTGAAATACGGCCACCGCAGCCACAACCAGCCCGTCCGCCAGGTGGGCACGAACCGCTGCTTCGTCACCTCGCAGAACCATGGTTTCGCCGTGGACGACAAAACCCTCGGCAAGGACTGGGAGCCTTGGTTCGTCAACATGAACGACGGGACCAACGAAGGCATCCGGCACAAGTTCAAGCCGTTCTGCTCCGTGCAGTTCCATCCGGAAGCCTCCAGCGGCCCGACCGACACCAAGTTCCTCTTCGACGAATTCATCAGCAAACTCTGACGACATGAAAGATACCAGCATAAAGAAAGTGCTTCTCCTGGGTTCCGGCGCCCTGAAAATCGGGCAGGCGGGAGAATTCGACTACTCCGGCTCGCAGGCGCTCAAGGCGCTCCGGGAAGAGGGGATCGAGACGGTGCTGATCAATCCGAACATCGCGACGGTGCAGACGTCCGAAGGCGTGGCCGACCGGATTTACTTCCTTCCGGTGACGCCCTTCTTCGTCGAGAAGGTCATCGCCCGCGAGCGGCCGCAGGGCATCCTGCTTTCGTTCGGCGGCCAGACAGCCCTGAACTGCGGCGTCGCGCTGTATGAAAACGGCGTCCTGGACAAGTACAACGTCCACGTGCTCGGCACGCCCGTGCAGGCGATCATGGACACGGAGGACCGTGACCTCTTCATCAAGCGCCTCGACGAGATCGGCGTGAAGACGATCAAGTCGCACCCGGCCGGCGATATCGCGCAGGCGCGCAAGGCCGCCGCGGAATTGGGCTATCCGCTGATCGTCCGCGCCGCCTATGCCCTCGGCGGTCTCGGATCCGGTTTCTGCGACAACGACGCCGAGCTCGAAGAGACCTGCGAGAAAGCCTTTTCCTTCTCCCCCCAGGTGCTCGTTGAAAAGTCCCTCAAGGGATGGAAGGAGATCGAATATGAAGTGGTGCGTGACAAATACGACAACTGCATCACCGTCTGCAACATGGAGAACTTCGACCCGCTCGGCATCCATACGGGCGAGAGCATCGTCGTGGCTCCTTCCCAGACGCTTTCCAACAAGGACTATTATTTCCTGCGCGAACTGTCGATCCGCATCGTTCGGCACATCGGCATCGTAGGGGAGTGTAACGTGCAGTTTGCCTACGATCCCAACGCGATGGACTACCGCGTGATCGAAGTAAACGCCCGCCTCAGCCGGTCATCTGCCCTGGCCTCCAAGGCGACAGGTTACCCGTTGGCCTTCGTGGCTGCGAAACTGGGCCTGGGCTACGGGTTATTCGACCTGAAAAACTCCGTCACGAAGACGACACCCGCCTTCTTCGAACCGGCGCTCGACTACATCGTCTGCAAGATCCCGCGCTGGGACCTGAGCAAGTTCCACGGCGTTTCCCGCAAGATCGGCTCTTCGATGAAGTCGGTCGGCGAGGTGATGAGCGTGGGCCGGACCTTCGAAGAATCGATCCAGAAAGGACTCCGGATGATCGGGCAGGGCGCCCACGGCTTCGTCGGCAACAAGGAGCTGCAGGTGGCTGACATCGAGACGGCGCTCAAGGAACCGACAGACAACCGCATCTTCGTGATTTCGAAGGCGATGCGCGCAGGTTACACCGTCGACCGCATCCACGCGCTCACGAAGATCGACAATTGGTTCCTGGAGAAACTCGCCGGTATCGTCCGTACCTATGAGGAAATGAGCGGGTACGACCGGCTGGAAGACCTGCCGGCCGAACTCCTCCTGCTGGCCAAGCAGGAAGGATTCTCCGACTTCCAGGTCCAGCGGGCCGTCTTCAAGGATACCGAAGGCAATTCCGCCGAACGCATGGACCAGGTCCGTGCCTACCGCAAGAAACTCGGTATCGTGCCGGTCGTCAAGCAGATCGACACCCTGGCCGCCGAATTCCCCGCGCAGACGAACTACCTGTACCTGACCTACAACGGCACGAAGAACGACATCGTGTACGAGAACGACCGGCGCAGCGTGGTCGTTCTCGGCTCGGGCGCCTACCGCATCGGCAGTTCCGTCGAATTCGACTGGTGCTCGGTCACGTGCCTGAAAACGATCCAGAAGCAGGGGTACCGCGGCGTCATGATCAACTACAATCCCGAGACGGTCTCTACGGACTACGACATGTGCGACCGCCTGTATTTCGACGAACTCACGTTCGAACGGGTGATGGACATCATCGAGCTGGAGACGCCGCACGGCGTGGTGGTCTCTGTCGGGGGACAGATTCCGAACAACCTGGCCCTCCGCCTGCACCGCCACGGCGTTCCGATCCTGGGAACGAGTGCGGAAGACATCGACAAGGCGGAAGACCGGCACAAGTTCTCGACCATCGTGGATGCCCTCGGCGTCGACCAGCCGCAGTGGAGTGAGTTGACGACGATGGAAGATGTCGACCGCTTCATCGAGAAAGTCGGTTTCCCCGTGCTCGTACGGCCCTCCTACGTGCTTTCAGGTGCAGCCATGAACGTCTGCTACGATGAAGAGAAACTGCGTCATTTCCTGTCCCTCGCCGTCGAAGTCTCCCAGGAGCATCCGGTCGTCATCAGCAAATTCATGACCCGGGCGAAGGAGATCGAGTTCGATGCGGTGGCCGACAAGGGTGAGGTGCTGGCGTATGCCATTTCCGAGCACATCGAATACGCCGGCGTACACTCCGGCGACGCAACGATCCAATTCCCGCCGCAGAAGCTGTATGTAGAGACGGTCCGCCGGATCAAGAAGATCGCCCGGGCGATCGCCGGCACGCTGAACATCTCCGGTCCCTTCAACATCCAGTTCCTCGCCAAGGAGAACAAGATCAAGGTCATCGAGTGCAACCTGCGGGCGTCCCGCAGTTTCCCGTTCGTCTCCAAGGTGCTGAAGATCGATTTCATCGAACTCGCGACAAAGGTGATGCTCGGCCTGCATCCCGCCGCACCGGGGAAGAGCGCCTTCGATCTCGACTATGTCGGCGTCAAGTCCTCGCAGTTCAGTTTTGCCCGTCTGGAAGAAGCGGACCCGATGCTCGGCGTGGACATGTCCTCGACCGGGGAAGTGGGCTGTCTGGGTGACGACCTGAACGAGGCGCTGCTCAAGTCCGTCATCTCGGTCGGATACGAGATTCCGCGCGGCCGGATCCTCCTTTCCACCGGCGATGCGCTCACCAAGGCGGATATGCTCCTGGCTTGCAAACTGCTCAACGAACACGGCTACGAACTGTTCGCTACCGGCGGTACGTACAAGTACCTTGTCGAGAACAGCATCCCCGCCACCAAGGTGCTCTGGCCTAGCGAATGTGACAATCCGAACTTCAAGGGACGCTTCAAACCGGCCTTGGAAATGATTCAGGGAAAAGAGGTTGACATGGTTATCAATATCCCGAAAGACTTCTCCGAGCTGGAACTTTCCAACGGATACAAGCTCCGGCGCGCCGCCATCGACTTCAACGTTCCGCTCTTCACGAACGCCCGGCTCGCGACAGCGTTCATCCGCGCCTTCACGTCGATGTCACAGGACGACATACAAATCAAGGCCTGGGACGAATATTGACCCAGGCCTTGAAAAAAGGTTCTATTGCGGAAGCGCCTGCGGGGAAACCCGTCAGGCGTTTTCCCATTGTTCACGCAGCAGATTCACGGCAGCCGTGACGGTGGTCGCACGGTCGCCCTTGGTTCCGCACTCGAAACTGACATACTTGTCGTAGCCGATTTCCTTGAGCGCGCGGAATCCGTCCACATAGACATCCTTGTCACCATCCTCGCCCGGCATGATCCGCTGGCCGCGGCTGGCCATGTGAACGTGCTGGAGGTACTCCGCACCGGCCGCCATGAAGGCAGCGTAGTCGGAAGTCTCCTCCTGCATGTGCCAGAAGTCGCCCATGCACTTCACACCGGCGCTCTGGGCGTCGCGGCAGATCGCTGCAGCGTCCGCAACGAGGCGCAGGTAGAAGCACTCACGACGGTTCAGGGGCTCCAGGATGACGGTCGTACCGCACTTGACGGCATACTCGCCGAGTTCGTGCAGCTGCTCGCACAGGTAGTCACGCGTCGCCTGCGTATGCGGCATGCAAGGCTGCTGGCCATTGAAAGCAGGGACCATGATCACACCGACGGAACCGAGCTCTCCGGCCGCGGCAACGATCTCGCGCATGGAAGCATCAAACGCGGCTTTGATGGCGGGATCCTCCGAGAGGATGAACCCGTCGAAGCCTGCGCAGATGGCCGAAACCTTGATATTGCGGCCGTTGAGGGCCTGCTGGATCTCGTTCACCCGTCCGGCGAGTCCGCGTCCGCCGGGCTCGAAACCGACGATGCCGAGATTCTCCATGAAGTCAAGCTTCTCGGAGAGGCTTTCGCCGGGAGCGATTCCTTCCTGGAAGGAAAGGTTCAGCTTGACATCCGCCCCTTTCTTCTTGTCGGAGCAGCAAGCCGTTAAACCCGTGGATGCCGCAGCGATTGCAGCGGCACCCAGCAGGGAAGTCTGGAAGAATTCTTTCCGATTCATGGTCGACGATTATTTACCACTTCCGGGAACGCGGACGACGTACTTGGACATATCCATCGGACCCAGCTCGAGCGTCTCGGGCATGTAGTCGAGATCGGAGGCGCTGATGTCGTCCCACTCGACGGTCTGGCCGGTGTAGGCGGACTCGCGGCCCATCGTGCCGGCGAGGGAAGACATACCGGTTTCGCCCGCTTCCACATGGGTCGTTCCCTTGCGGATGTGGTTGACCCAGTCAACGTGCTCGAGCACATAGGGATCATGCTGCTGGAACTCCGCCTTCGCAGCGGCATCGTCGAACTGCCAGATGATATTGCCCTGCAGGTCGCGGATCGCGAAATCCGTCGAGCTCCAGGAGCCCTTCGTACCCTGCACGAACTCGCTGACGTTGTTGGAGCAACCGTCGATCTGACGGCACATGCTGTGCAGATGGACGTTGTTCTCGAACTCGAAGTCGACGCTGAAGAAGTCGTACTGGTCGCCGGTGACACGGCGCTGACGGCTGCCGAAGCCAGTGGCGCGCAGCGGATGCTTGCCGATCATCCAGGTGAAGACGTCGATGTTGTGGACATGCTGCTCGACGATGTGGTCGCCGGAGAGCCACTTCCAGTTGACCCAGTCGCGGATCATCCATTCCATGTCGCTCCAACCGGCCTGGCGCTCACGGTACCAGAGCATCGGCTGGTTCCAGTACACGTTACCGCCGGTGATTTCACCGATGTAACCTTCCTGGATCTTCTTGAAGGACTCAACATACGGGCGCTGGTGATGGCGCTGCGTACCGGTGACGACGCTCAGGCCCTTGGCCTCGGCCTGCTTGGCGGTCGCCATGATGGTGCGGTATCCCTTCGCGTCCACCGAAATCGGCTTCTCGAGGAAGGAATGCACTCCCTTCTCCGTCGCATACTGGAAATGGACCGGGCGGAAGACCGGAGGCGTAGCGACCACGACCATGTCGACACCCGAGTCGATCACTTTCTTGTAAGCATCAAAACCGGTGAAGCAATTCTCGACAGGGACTTCCTGTCCAGCCTTCTTGAGGTTCTCACGGACGGTGTCGATCCTGTCCTGGAAAACATCACCGAGGGCCGTCACCTTGATGCCGTTCGCAGCAGCGAGGAGGTTGTGGATCGCACCGTTGCCACGGCCGCCGCAACCGATGAGACCGGCCTTCAGTTCGCGGCCATCGATGGCCTTGTCAGGAAGTTCCGGAATGTAGTACTCACCGGGCTGCTTCAGCGGAACGAGTTTCTTTCCGCCCGCGCAGGAAGTGAGAACCGTGCCGCCGAGCAAGCCGGCCGCCCCGATCATCGAAGATACCCCGATAAAGGATCTTCTGTTCATTTTGTTGTCGCTCATCTTTTTGTAGTATTTAGTGTATCAATTGTCCATGTTTATATTCTCCGGCACTTCGCACACGACGCGGAAGCCGATGCCCTTGATGTCGGAGAACCACCAGATGCTCTTCGGATTCTGCGGATCGGTCCGCAGCCAGTCTTCCGTCCGCGTATATCCGCGCCGCGCACACCGGATGTCGGCCGCATCGTCTGCATAGGAACCGCCGCGGACGACATGCTCCGTCCCGGAAGCGGGTCCCTTCGGATCGACGGCGCCGTCCTGCAGGGAAGCATAGGCATCCTCCGCATACCAGTCGGCGCAGTGCTCCATCACGTTGCCGAGCATATTCTTCAAGCCGAACGGATTGGCATCCACCGCAGAAGGCTCCTGGGTCCGGCCGCGGCCGTTCACGGCGTAAATGGCGTAGTGGGCGATGTTCGTCGTATCGGCTTTGCGGAAGCGGCTCATGAAGGATTTTTCAGACATCTTCTTGGGATCCCCTTCGAAGAAATAAGGCGTCGACGTGCCGCCCCGGGCAGCATACTCCCATTCCGCCTCGGTAGGGAGGCGGTAGTGCCGGCCGGTCTTCAGGGAAAGCCACTGGCAGAAAGTCTCCGCAGCGTAATGCGTCATGGTAATGGCCGGCCGTTCTCCCATGCCCCAGCCCTGGTCGGGGAAGCCGAACGGCGGCGTCGGACCGCTGACGGCGTCTACGTCGGGACGGGAATTGTTCGCGTATATCTTTTCAGGCGGCGTACGACCTTCCGACATCGTTTCGTTGTAGAAAGACCAGTACTGCTGCCAGGTCACTTCCGTCTCAGCCATGAAGAACGAGGAGACTTTGACCCGCTTCTGCGGACCTTCGTCCGCCTCGCGGAAAGCTTCCTTCTCCGGGCTGCCCATCAGGAACTCCCCGCCGGGAACGGCGATCATCCGGATGGCAGCGCCCGTGCCGGGTACCGTCTCCGTGAAGTCGGCGAAACGCTCGACGGCCGCAGGCGCGTCGTAAATCACCGAAGAGCCCGTCTCGACCTTCCCCTTGAGCTTCTTGTGCTCGTAGCCGGGCATGAAGTGGCCGACGTTCAAGTGGCAGCTGATGCACTGCAGGTCGAGTTTCTTCGCATTCTCCTCATAATAGAGATGCGCCGTGACCCCGTCGTCCGAGATGCCTTCCGGGAAGAGGTTCGTATGGCATTTCTCACAGGAACGGTTGAAGACGATGCGCTGGGCATGCTCGAGCTGACGCTTGGAATCCCAGTCGATCTCGTCCTTGTCCTTGGTCGCCTTGGTCCAGAGGTCCTTCACGCCGATGCCCGCCTTCACGGCATAGTATTTCAGCATGCCGTCTTCCTTCGGCGGAAGATGACAGGCGGCGCAGTCGGTCACCGTACCGGTCTTTCCGGCGTAATGCATGGATTTCTTCCAGTCGGCGTCCGCCTGCTCATGATAATGGCACTTCATGCAGTACTCGTTGGTGGACGTCTTTTCCGCCGCCGTCACCAGCGCAAGAAGGATGCACGCGCCTACGGCCACGCCGACGAGCCCGCCGGCCAGCCATTCGCGCATGCGTCTTCCATTCTTCGCTTCCCGCGTTCCCATTCCCGTCAGAATGAATCGTAGTACTTGGCCTCGCGCGGCGTCACTTTATTCATGTTGTCGAGCAGGTCCTCGTTCGTCTTGTACTCGTCCATCAACTGGAGCATGAAGTTCATGGCTTCGGTCGGGTTCATGTCGGCGAGGAGCTTGCGGAGGATCCAGATCCGGTTCGCCACATCACGGCTGTAGAGGAGGTCGTCCCGCCGGGTGCTGGACAGCACGACATTGACGGCGGGGAAGATCCGGCGGTTGGCCAGCGTACGGTCGAGCTGGAGTTCCATGTTGCCGGTCCCCTTGAATTCCTCGAAGATCACGTCGTCCATCTTGGATCCGGTCTCCGTGAGGGCCGTCGCCAGGATCGTGAGGGAACCGCCGCCCTCGATGTTGCGCGCGGCGCCGAAGAAACGCTTCGGTTTCTGCAGCGCATTGGCGTCCACACCGCCGGTCAGCACCTTGCCGGAAGCAGGCTGGACGGTATTGTAGGCGCGTGCCAGACGCGTGATGGAATCCAGGAGGATCACCACGTCATGGCCGCATTCCACCAGGCGGCGGGCCTTCTCCAGGACCATGTTCGCCACCTTGACATGGCGCTCCGCCGGTTCGTCAAAGGTGGACGCGACCACTTCGGCCTTGACGCTGCGGCTCATGTCGGTCACTTCCTCGGGACGCTCGTCGATGAGGAGGACGATTTCGTACACCTCGGGGTGGTTGTCCGCGATGGCATTCGCAATCGACTTCAAGAGCATCGTCTTACCGGTCTTCGGCTGCGAGACGATCAGGCCGCGCTGGCCCTTGCCAATCGGGGTGAACATGTCCACGATGCGGCAGGATATGTCCTTGTGGTGGCCATGGCCGAGCAGGTTGAATTTCTCGTCCGGGAAGAGGGGAGTGAGGAAATCGAACGGCACCCGGTCGCGGATGAATTCAGGCGTACGCCCGTTGATGTACTTGATCTTGACCAGCGGGAAGTATTTGTCCCCTTCCTTTGGCGGGCGGATCTCTCCGGTCACCGTGTCGCCGGACTTCAGGGCGTTGTTCTTGATCTGTCCCTGCGAGACATAGATGTCGTCCGGGGAGTTGAGGTAGTTGTAGTCGGAAGAACGGAGGAATCCATAGCCGTCGGGCATGATCTCCAGCACCCCGGTCGCCTCGACCGTCCCTTCGAATTCGGGCTCCTGGGGACGCTGCTTGCCACCGTTGTTCTGCTGCTGGCGGTTGTTCTGACGGAACGGTTTGCCGCCCTGGCGGGACGCCTCACCGGAAGGATCCGGGTGCTCGGAGGGATCACCTTTCAGGTCGTCGAACAGCTGGTGGATGAATTCCTTGGAATCGACGGGCTTGGCCGCAGGTGTTTCTGCGGTGGCTTCCGCCGTCTTTTCTGCGGGAGCGTCCGCTTTCTCTTCCGCAGCGGGCTGCGGAGCGGCCGCCTGGGGCGATTTGGCCTTGCGTCCGCGGCGGTTTCCCTTGCGGGCCTCGTCAGCGGCAGCCGGTGCAGGCTGTGCGGCGGCAGGAGCTTCCTCCTCCTTCTTTTCTGCAGCCTCAGGGGCGGCAGGCGTCTCCGCCGGAGTGGCGGCCTGCTTCTTGGCAGGACGTCCGCGGCGTTTCTTTTCGCCAGCGGGTTGCGCGGCGGTTTCGGCCGCAGGCGCATCCTCCTTCTTTTCAAGTTGGGGCGCATCCTCTTTGGGAGCGGCCTTTGCAGGCTTCACCGGCTTCTTCTCCGCAGGAGCATCCGCCTTGGCCGCCGGTTTTTCCGATTTGCGGGGCCGCCCGCGCTTGCGGGACTTGCCGTCCTCTTCGGGTTTGAGCGACTCGGCTTTCGCCTGTGCATCCAATATCGCGTACGCCAGGTTCTCGGCGTCCATTTTTTTCGTGTTCTTGATATCGTATCCCCGAGCGATGTCTTCAAGCTGCTCGGCGCTCATCTTGTTTAGATCGAATAAAGAATAAGGCATAAAAACAACATTGATCCGGGATTGATCCGGAAAGAAACATGAGCGTGTGCAGTAAAGAATTCACGCACACGAATGCAAATATAGTAAAAAAATTTAATAAGGAAAGAACTCCGGTTAAAAAAGGGTCAATTGTCCCAGTAGCTCGAACTCTTCTTGAAACGGAGCAGGTCGGCGAGTGCCGACGCATTCGCGCAGATCAGGAACGAATACGACTGGTACATCCCCGTCGGAATCCACGAAACCTGGATGTTGAAGCAATGCAGGTCGTACTTCGCGGAGAGCTGCGTCGTCGTCATCTTCATCATCATGAAATCCCATCCGGACTGCGCCTGGATAGACATTTTCGGTGTCAGCTGGACATTGCCGGACACGCCCAGCGTCTGGGTGAACCGGTCATTGCGGACCAGCTGGTTGTTCGTATAGTTGTACGACCGGTTGAACTGGAAGGAATAGTTGAAGTTGACCGACCAGGGGACATTCGGGTTCGTATAGTACAGCCATCCGCCCGGGATGTACTGCCCGGTGACCGGGTGGTAATAGATCCGCCGGTAATAGTCCGCAGGATTGCCGCCGGTCTCTCCACCCGCGACGGTCGATGATCCGTCGTTCCCCTTCACCTGACCCTGTCCGGACAAGGAGTAGGAGAGGGAGGCGCTGGCGTTGGTCAGCCGGAGCGGGACGCCGTTCTGCATGATGTTGTACTTGTTGATCCGCCGCCCCTGTCCATCGATGGCATACGGGTCGAAGTTCAGGTTGCCGTTGATGCCGACCTTGCCGAAGACGGAGGTGGACATCGTCACGCCGACCGGATTCATCTTCAGGGAGTCGGCCAGGAAATTGTATCCGGTGCTCAGGTTTAGCTGGTCGAGGATCTTCACCTTCTTCGAGCCGTTTCCGGTCGTGTCGCTCGCGCTACGCACCTTGGCTTCCAGATTGTTCGACAGGGAAAAGGTCATGGTGGCGGAACGGCCCTTCCCGGGCGCGCTGTTCACCTGCCCTGCGTAGATGTTGTAGTCATAGGTCTTTGCCACACCCAGGGTGTCGACGTAATTGAGCGTACGCCATCCATTGAACGCCTTGCCCTTCTCCGGGCTGATGCTGATACCGATGTTCGGCGACATCACGTGGCGGATCGCCTGGACCTTGCTGCCCCGCCCGAAGTTGAACATGCCGTAGAGGCGCGTACTCATCTGCATCGAACCAGAATAGTTGTGCGTCGTGCCGAAGGTGCCGAACTGCCGGCCCATTTCGGTCTTGACGGAGTTGGTCTCCGGATCGAAATAGGCCTCGCTCTTCCGGAAGAACCAGTTCATGCCGTAATTGACGCTCGGCGTGAAGTTCAGGTATTTGAGCAGGGTGAAGTTCGGCAAGCCGATCGTGAACGTGTGCGACATGCCGTTGCTGAACTTGTCGGTAAAGCCGGGCTGGCCGAACTCGGACGCCTTGAAGTTGATCTTGTTCTGCAGCGAGGTCGAATAGGCCAGCGAGAACTTCTCATAGAACCGCTCCTTGCCGACACGGTTCTTGATCTTGAAAGGATAGAAGCGCGAGACGCTGAACGTCAGGTTCGGCAGCGTGAAGGAATAGGAGCTGTCGCGGGAGTTCTGGCTGTGCAGGCCGTTGAGCGACAGGTTGTATTTGCCGTTCCAGTTCTTCGAATAGGAGATCGAGGACGAGATCTGGTTCTGGAGCGCTTCGGAGACCGACCGCGAGTTGTAACGGCTGTTCGAAGGGCTGGAGAAGTTGACCGACGCGGAGAAGGATGTCCCCGGATGCGCCTTCGCGTCCTGCGAATGCGACCAACGGACGCCGAAGTTCTTGCTCTGGAAGAAGTCCGAACTCCCGCGTTCGCCCGTCTGGTCGACGGAATAGTTGAACGCGAAGTTGCCGGAGAACTTGTACTTGACCATGTAGCGCGAGTTGACGTCCGCGGCCCAGGAGCCGAGGGTGTAGATGTCGCCGGTCAGCGACAGGTCGAAGAAATCGCCCATAACGAAGTACATACCGGCGTCGCGCAGGTAGAAACCGCGTGCGTTCTCCTCGCCGAAGGTCGGCATCAGGAATCCCGTCGCGCGCTCCGGCCGCTTGGGAATGAAGCCGAAGGGGATGGCGACCGGAAGGTCGACGTCCTCGACGACCAGGTGCGCAGGGCCGAAAACCGTCTTCTGCGAGGGCTTCGTCACGACTTTCGCGGCGGAGAGTTTCAGGTAATAATGCGGATGCTCGAGGTCGCAGACCGTGTACTTGCCCTGCGTGATGTTGATCGAGCGGTCCGCCATCATTTTGATGTTCTTCCCATGGAGGATGCCGTCGTCCTCCTGGGTCACCATGTTGGTGATGAAGGACTTCCGGGAGTTGAAGTTATAGCGGACCTCCTCCATTTCGAAGGTGTTGCCATCCTGTTCCATCTTCGGGCGCCCGACCCATTCGCCTTCCAGGGAGTCATAGGTTCCGCGCGCAAAGACCGTCCCGGTCGACATGTCGTATTCCATGTAGTCGGCCGTCAGCTTCATATTGCCGTAGGTGACGGAAACGTCGCCGTAATAGTACATTTTCCGGCGGCCTTCCGCAAAATCCTGACGGATGGAGTCTTTCGCGCCGGAAAAGGCAGGACGGTCCAGGGAACTTTTTTCCAGCAGTTCGAGGGAATCCGCCGCGGCGTTGGATAACGAATCCGAGCGGCTGAGCAGGGAATCCACGGGACCGGACAGGGAATCCGCAGCCGGACGCAGGAGGGAATCCCCCTGCCGGAACCGGAGGGAGTCAGCGGAAAGCAAGGGTTTGGGAAGCGTATCGGAACCGCGCCCGGAGAAACTCCGGGGGCCGCGGGGACGGCCCGTGACGGAGAACGTCAAGGCCGTGGCCAGCACGAACACAAGCAGAAAGAGATATGTATGTTTTCCGAAACGCAATTTTTTTCTAAATTTGCAAAAGACAAATATACGACTATTTTGGTTACCCATCGCAATTTTCTTGCCGTTCTTTCGGCATTCGCCCTCCTTTGGGCCGCATTTCCGGCCGCCGGCCAAGATATTCGGCTGAAGACGGTTGTCATCGACCCGGGGCACGGCGGGAAAGACGCCGGCTGCATCAGCCCGAGCGGGAAAACCATGGAGAAAACCATCGTGCTGGACATCGGCAAACGCCTTGCCAGGATGATCCGGGCCGGATACCCGGACGTCAAAGTCGTGATGACCCGCTCCGAAGATGTCTTCGTCACCCTGCAAGGACGCGCCGACATCGCCAATCGCAATGGAGCGGATCTTTTCATCTCCGTCCACGTCAATTCCGTCGAGAAGAAACGGACCGGGCCGAACGGCTATTCGGTCCACATCCTGGGCCAGTATACATCCAAAAACAGGGACCTGTATGCCGGAAACATGGAAGTCGTGAAGCGTGAGAACTCCGTTATCCTCCTGGAGGACGACTACTCCACACGCTATGAGGGATTCGATCCGTCCGACCCGGAGTCCTATATCTTCATGAACCTGATGCAGAATGCCAACCTGGAGCAGAGCCTGCTCTTCGCGCAGATGGTTGAAGAGGAGATGCGGGGCGGCACGATCCACGCCAGCCGCGGCATCTCGCAGGATCCGTTCTACGTCCTCTGGCGGACGGCCATGCCTGCCGTCCTTGTCGAATGCGGCTTCATGTCCAACCCGGACGACCGGGCCGCCCTGATCAAGGAGGAGGGGAGGGAGAAGATCGCTTCGGACCTGTACGATGCCTTCGTGCGTTATAAGAAGAAGTACGACGGCGGATCGAAGGCAGAGCCCCAGGCAAAGCCCGCTCCTGAAGAGGCCGCCGAAGAAAAGGAAGATGCGCCGCAGGCGGAACCCGAAGGGAATATCCGCTATGGCATCCAGGTCAGCGCCTCGTCGCGCAAGATGCCCAGGAACGACCCCTTCTTCCACGGCGAAGCCTTTGAAGCCTTTCCTTCCGGAAAACTGTACAAGTATGTCGTCGGCCTGACGGATGACCCCGCCGAAGCGAAAAAAACCTTTGCCCGGATCAAGGACAAATTCCCCGGGTCATTCCTCGTCAAGATCGAGAACGGTATTCCCGCGCGCACACAGTAAAACCGGTTTTTTCCACCCTGCAGAAACATGCAGCAAAGAAAAATCCATTTTTCGTTAATTTAGAATAATTCTAAATTGGTAAATAGCTAAAATTCATGGGAATTGGCGATGAAAAACCAATTGCGTCGCTTGGAAATCAGCACTTTATAATCCGGATTTCAGGGGCGGCTCTCGTATAATTATAGCGATAAAAAAAAATATAAGCAATAGAAAAAAAGATTTTTTATCAATTAATTTTCCTCCAATTTTGCAATACCTAAAGCAAGGCTGATTTCTTGCCGAAACAATGGCTTAAATTTTACCGGAATGGCTGAACTGGAAAGACATATTTCCATATGGAACGCTTGTCTGCGTATCTTCGAGGAGAACGTGGACAAGAAGCAGTTCAACGTCTGGTTCAAAGCCATCGTTCCGGTTTCGTTCGAAGGCACCACGCTGACGGTGGAAGTCCCGACCGATTTCTTCCGTGAATACCTCGAAAGCGCCTACCTCCAGATCATCAAGGCAACGCTGCGCCGCGTCATCGGCCCCGAAGCCCGCCTGGTATATAAGGTGCATCCCGTCCGCCGGGAGGCGCCGATGGTCTATCCGGCCGCGACCGAGGAGGTCCCCGTGAACAAGCCCGTCATGATCAACACGTTCCAGCCGGCCAGCAATCCGGGGCCCTTTGTCTTTCCGGGCATCCAGAAAGTACAGATCCAGCCGCGGCTCAACCCCACCTACTGTTTCGACAACCTGGTGAAAGGGGAGTGCAACCGGATCGGCGTGACCGCCGGGCAGAACATCTCCGAGAAGCCGGGCAAGACGCCCTTCAACCCGCTGTTCATCTTCGGCGGTTCGGGCCTCGGCAAGACGCACATCGCCCAGGCGATCGGCATCGCCATCCACGACCGGTATCCGGACCTCGTCGTCCTGTACGTCACCGGCAATGAGTTCAAGACCCAGTATGTGAACGCCATCAAGGTCAACAACAAGCTTTCCGACTTCATGGCCTTCTACATGCGGATCGACGTGCTGATCGTGGACGACATCCAGGAACTGATCGGCCCCGCCTCGCAGAACGCTTTCTTCAATATCTTCAATTACCTGCACCAATCCGGCAAGCAGCTCGTCTTCACCTCCGACCGCGCCCCGGCCGACCTGGTCAATTTCGAGGAACGACTGCTGTCCCGCTTCAAGTGGGGGCTTTCCGTCGAGCTCACACGGCCCGACCAGGAGACGCGCCTGGCGATGCTCCGGTCCCGTTGTTTCCGGGAGGGTATCGCCATCAGTGACGACGTGCTCACCTTCCTCGCCGAACGGATCCGCACCAACTTCCGTGAACTGGAAGGGGCACTGATCTCGCTCATCGCCAATGCCACGCTCTGCCAGAAGGAAGTGACGCTGGAACTGGCCGAAAAGATCACCGAGTCCATTGTCGGGGAAGACCAGACGGAAGTGACCATCGGGAAGGTCCAGGAAGTTGTATGCGACTATTTCAACATCACGCGCGACACCCTGCTGTCCAAATCCCGCAAGCGCCAGATCGTCCAGGCTCGTCAAATCGCCATGTACATGAGCCGCAACCTCATCTCCGGATGCTCCCTGTCCACCATCGGCATGGAACTCGGCGGAAAGGACCACGCGACCGTCCTGCATGCCTGTACGACGGTTTCCGACCTGATGTCCACGGACAAGACATTCCGGCAGTACGTCACTGATATCGAGAAGATGCTCGTCCCCGCCGGCCGGTGAAGCCGGCTTTTCCATTTTCGGGCATCCACATACCAAATGAAACAGGAAAAAAATGATGAATTCGGAAAGAATCCTGGAAATATTCAAGGAAATCACCCGGATCCCCAGGGAATCCGGGCATGAAGAGCAGATGCAGGCCTACCTGCAGGACTTCGCCCGCGCCCATGCGCTCGCATGCCGCACCGACGCCGTCGGCAACGTCTGCATCACCAAGGAGCCGGCTCCCGGGAAGGAGCAGGCGCCGACGCTGGTGCTCCAGGGCCACCAGGACATGGTCTGCGAGAAGCTGAAGGGCTCCGCGCACGACTTCGGCAAGGATCCGATCGAATATGTGATCGAAGATGGATGGATGATCGCCAAGGAAACGACCCTGGGGGCCGACGACGGCATCGGCGTAGCAGCCATGCTCGCCCTGCTGGAGAGCGACCTGCCCACCGGCCGCCTCGAGTGCGTCTTCACGGTCTCCGAGGAGACGGGCATGGATGGTGCCTTCGGCATGGAACCCGGTTTCTTCACGGGCCGTACCCTCATCAACCTCGATTCCGAAGACGAAGGCCAGCTGTTCATCGGCTGCGCCGGCGGCCTCGACACCTTCGCCACTTTCCGATATACGACCGGAACGCTCCGGCCGGGATACAAGACGGCCGTGCTGCGCATCGCCGGTGCCCTCGGCGGGCACAGCGGTGATGACATCGACAAGGAACGGATCAACGCCGTGCAGACGATGGCCCGCTTCCTCGATGGGGAATATTCCCATGGCCTGCAGCTGATCCACCTGGAAGGCGGCGGCAAACCGAACGCGATCGCCCGCGAGTGCGAAGCCGTGGTCGCCGTCCCCGACCCGGCAGCGACCGCCCGCCGCTTCGCCGCTTTCGGGGAGGAAGTCCGCGCCGAGCATTTCCAGTCCGATCCGGACGCCCGGTTCACCTGCGAAACGGCCCCGGCGGCAATGCCCCCGATGGCGGACGCGGATGCCTTGCGCCTGATCCGTGCACTCTTCGCCTGCCCGCATGGTGTCGAAGCGATGAGCCAGGACATCCCCGGCCTCGTAGAAACGTCGACCAACCTGGCCTCCATCCGCATGGAGGAAGGCGTGGCGCACATCGTCACCAGCCAGCGGAGCGCCACGGCATCCGCCCGCAGAATGATGGGAGCCAAGGTGGCCGCCCACTTCCTGCTGGCCGGCGCCGAGGTCGAGCACGCTTCGGAGTACCCCGGCTGGAAGCCCAACCTGCACTCCAGGATCCTGGAAGTCAGCGTGGCCTCCTACCGCGCGCTCTTCCGGACCGAGCCCGAGGTCAAGGCGATCCACGCCGGCCTGGAATGCGGCCTCTTCGGAGAAAAGTTCGGCGATCTGGACATGATTTCCTTCGGCCCCACCCTCCGCGGCGTGCATACGCCGGGCGAACGGCTCGACCTGGCTTCCCTGGAGAAATTCACGCGCCATCTCGCCGACGTCGTCATCCGTTTCCAACAGTAAAAAGACTATACTATGATACAAATCGCACCTTCCATCCTGTCGGGCAATTTCCTGCACCTGGAGCCCGACCTGAAAATGATCAACGAACACGCCGACCTCATCCACATCGACGTAATGGACGGGAGCCTGGTCCCCAACATCTCCTTCGGTTTCCCGGTCATGGAGGCCATCGCCAAGGTCATCGAAGTGCCGATGGATGTCCACCTGATGATCGTCCATCCCGAGAAATACATCGAACGCTTCGCGAAAGCCGGCGCGCAGATGATCAGCTTCCACCTGGAAGCCGCTGACGAAGCCGGCATCGATGCCGGAGAGATCCTCGACCTGGTACACCGCTGCGGCGCGAAGGCCGGCCTCGCCATCGATCCCGACGTTCCGGTCGACCGGCTGTACCCCTACATCGAAAAGGTGGATTTCTTCCTGATCATGTCGGTGTTCGCCGGATTCGGCGGGCAGAAGTTCATCGAAGATTCCATCGGACGCATCCGTCAGCTGCATGAGGAGATGGAGCGCAGGGGCATCCTGCGGCCCATCGAGGTCGACGGCGGTGTATCTGCGGCGAACGCGGCGCAACTGGCCGATGCCGGCGCGGAGATTCTGGTTGCGGGCAGTTCGGTGTTCAAAGCGGCAGATCCCGCGGAAGCGATCAAGCAGATGCGCGTCAGATAACGAAGCTGATCTCTTTGAAGGCGAACGACTCCCGTTCGCCTTTTTCATTTTCCAGAAGCAGCCTTCCGGTACTGTCCACGTCCCGGATCCGGGCATGGAAAGAGGTTCCGTCGGCGCAGCGGACGTATTCGTGCCGTTCGCCGAGACGGTAGAGGGCATCCCGGTACCGCCGGGCCTGCGCAGCCGTTTCCTCGGGGACCGCCAGCGCACCCAATGCCGCAGCCAGGAAACCGCACAAAGCTTCAAGTTCCGTCTCGGGCGTGTAGTTCTCTCCAGAAACAAGCGCCATGGAAACCGGATTGACGAGATCGGGGCGGAACGTCCGCTGGTTGACATTCAGTCCGATACCGATGACGCTGGCCCGGACGAAACCGTCCTGCAGGGCGTTCTCGACAAGCATGCCGCAGATCTTCCGGTTGCGGACATAGATGTCGTTCGGCCACTTGACGAAGGCACTGATGCCGCGGCTCTGCAGATATTCCCGCACAGCAAGCGCTGCGGCGCGGGAGATGCCGAAGGCTTCGGCGGCGGGGAGGGGAAATCCCGGCTTGAAGACGAGCGAGAACGTCAGGTTCTCACCGGGAGCCGCATGCCAGCGGTTGCCCCGCTGTCCGCGTCCGGCCGTCTGCTCCCGGGCAGCCAGAACTGACAAATTGTCAAGGTCATCCAAATGCCTCAGGGCCTCGTTGTTCGTGGAATCCAGCGTTTCGAACCACAGTATCCGGACAGATTCTTTCATTGGTTCAGAATTTGTTTTTATATTTGTAGATTGTAATAATAATGCAAATTTAACGGTTTTTTCATATGATTACACACGACCTCAGGGTGATGGCGGACGCCATGCTCGACAAGAAAGCACAGAACGTCGTCGATATCGACCTCCGGCAGATCGGAACGGCCATTACGGACCATTTCATGATCTGCAACGGCGATTCCACGACCAATGTGAACGCCATCGCGGACAGCGTGATCGAAAAGATGCGCACCGAACTGGGCCGTAAGCCGCTTCGCACCCAAGGCTTCGAGAACGGATTCTGGATCATCCTCGATTACGGCGATATCATCGCCCATATTTTCCTGACCGAATACCGGGCTTTCTACCGGCTGGAGGAACTTTGGGCCGATGCGCCGCGCAAGGAATACAAGGAACGGCGCAAGCCCGCTTCCAAAACGAAAAAAACGGAAGAAGATGCCTGACGAGAACAAACCCCAGAAGCAGTTCACCTTCCGCTTCAATTTCTCCTGGTTCTACCTGCTTCTCGTCCTTGGCATCGGCTGGATGCTCATGAACAACCAGGGTACCGCCAATCCACAGAAAGCCGAGTGGGCGGAGGTTAAGGAAATGTTCCGGGAAGGGGACATCAAGCAGATCGATTATATCCGCAACGACTACAGGGGCGAAGTGACGGTCCGTCCGGACCGGCTGGCCAAGTACGCCGACAAGTTCGGCGGCAAGGTGCCGGCCCGTTCGCCGCACTTCATCTTCCTGGTATCCGACAAGTTCGACGCCGAGAATGAGTTCGGTGCCCTGAACGAAGGACTGCCCGCCGACGCGCAGGTGAAGGTGGTCGTCAAGAGCGAGAGCCATTTCTGGTCGAGTGCGCTCGAGATGATCCTTCCGCTCCTCCTGCTGGTGCTGATGTGGGTCTGGATGTTCCGCGGCATGAACCGCGCGAACGGCGCAGGCCCCGGCGGACCGGGCGGCGGCATCTTCAACGTAGGCCGCGCGACCGGGAAGCTCGCCGACAAGGACAAAGTCAACGTCACCTTCAAGGATGTCGCCGGACTGTACGGCGCCAAGGACGAGGTGATGGAGATCGTCGACTTCCTGAAGAATCCCCAGAAATACACCGCACTGGGCGGGAAAATTCCCAAGGGTGCCCTCCTGGTCGGTCCTCCCGGAACGGGCAAGACCCTGCTGGCGAAGGCCGTGGCGGGGGAGGCGAACGTTCCGTTCTTTTCGATTTCCGGTTCCGACTTCGTGGAGATGTTCGTCGGCGTAGGTGCGTCACGTGTGCGTGACCTGTTCCGGCAGGCAAAGGAGAAAGCCCCCTGCATCGTCTTCATCGACGAGATCGACGCCGTCGGACGCGCCCGTGGCAAGAACGCCGGTTTTTCGAGTAACGACGAGCGTGAAAACACCTTGAACCAGCTCCTGACCGAGATGGACGGTTTCGGGACGAACAGCGGCGTCATCATCCTCGCAGCCACCAACCGGGCCGACATCCTCGACAAGGCACTGATGCGCGCCGGCCGGTTCGACCGCCAGATCCATGTGGAACTGCCGGAAGTGAACGAGCGCGAAGAAATCTTCCAGGTACACCTGCGCGGTCTCAAGGTCGCGGACGACTTCGACGTCAAACTGATGGCCAAGCATACGCCCGGTTTCTCCGGCGCCGACATCGCGAATGTCTGCAACGAAGCCGCCCTCACGGCCGCCCGCAAGAACAAGAAAGTGATCGAAATGCAGGACTTCATGGACGCCGTCGACCGCATCATCGGCGGTCTGGAGCGGAAGGACAACACCATCATGACGCCGGCCGAGAAGCGGACGACCGCATACCACGAGGCCGGCCACGCCGTTGTCGGCTGGCTGCTGCCGGAAGCCGATCCGGTGTTGAAAGTCAGCATCATCCCGCGCGGAAAGGCGCTGGGCTTGACCTGGAACCTGCCCGCTGAACGGAAGAACTGGTCGCGTTCCTACATGATGGACGAGATGTGTACGCTGATGGGCGGACGCGCGGCCGAGTGGATCATCAACGGAGAGCCTTCCACCGGGGCGCTGAGCGACTTCGAACGGCTCACCAACATGGCCTACGCCATGGTCCAGTACTATGGCATGAGCGACAAGATCGGGCCTTTGTCCTTCTACGATTCCACCGGGTCGCGCGGATTCGAACTCGTGAAGCCCTACAGCGAAAAGACGGCGGAACTGATGGACCAGGAAGTCCGGGACATCGTCGAAACCGTCCGTGTCCGAACGGAAAACATCCTCCGGGAGCACGAAGCGGCATTCCGCCAGGTGGCGGAACTTCTCCTTGATAAGGAAGTCATCATGGCGGATGACCTGGAGCGGATCCTTGGTCCGAAAGTACGCCCCGCTACGGCGGCGCCGGAGGCCCCGGCGGAAGAACCGGGAAAAGCGCAGGGTGATGAATAACGTAACTGTACGCACCATCTCCGGCATCGGATTCGTGCTGGTGATGCTCGCCTGCCTGATGTTCAACAAGTTCCTTTTCGCGGGCATGGTGGTCTTCATCACCTCCGTCATGCTGCTGGAATTCTATCACATCACGATGGGGAAAAGCTACGGCTTCTCCAAGTTCCTGGCCGTGCTGGCCGCGATCTTCATTTTCGGAGTCATGTTCGCAACCTGTTGTTACCACACGCCGATGCGGATGGTGGTCCTGGTCATGGTTCCGCTCTTCATCATCATGATCAACTCGCTGTACGTCAAGGACAAGGAAGAATACGGAAAGTTCTCGAACATCTACACGGGGCTGCTTTACATCGCCTTGCCCACGGCGCTCTCCAACCTGATCGCCTTCGACAAGGCCGGTAACTTCAGCGGCCTGCTGCTGATCTGCTTCTTCGTCATCATCTGGTGCTCCGACGTCGGCGCATTCACGTTCGGCATCCTGCTGGGCAAGAAGTTCCCGAAAAAGCTTTTCGAGTCCGTTTCTCCGAAAAAGACCTGGGTCGGCTTCTTCGGCGGATTGACGACCTCCGTCGGTTCCGCCATCATCCTCTACTACTGCGGCATGCTTCGTTTCCCCCTCATGCACTGCATCATCCTTTCGCTGATCATGTGCATTGCGGGCGTTTACGGCGACCTGTATGAGTCGCAATGGAAGCGTGTATACGGGGTCAAGGACTCCGGCAACATCATTCCCGGTCACGGCGGCATGCTCGACCGGTTCGACAGCACGCTGATGGCGATGCCGATCGGTGCGATATATCTGGCTATGTTTGACTTGCTTTAACCCTTTCCCTATGATCAAGATCGATTCCGACTGTTACGGCACCATCCTGCTGGTCTGGGCGATCGTCCTGCTGCTGGGCTTCGTGGTCATCCGTTTCACCTCCGTCGCGGCGGTCCGGATTCCGTTGCTCGTCCTGCTGGGCGTGTTCGGTTGCTTCGTCACCTGGTTCCACCGCGTACCCGAGCGCGAGACACCGGCGGGGGATGCCGGCACGGTGACAGCCGTCGCCGATGGGAAGATCCTCCAGATCTTGCCCGCCTACGAAGGCGAATACCTCAAGCGGGACTGCATGCTCGTCTCCATCTACATGAATTTCTTCGACGTCCACGCGAATTTCTGGCCGATGGACGGGACGGTTTCCTATTATAAATACCATCCCGGGAAATACCTCCTGGCGTTCCATCCCAAAGCATCGGAGAAGAACGAGCATTCTTCCACCGCCATCCGCAGCGAAAAGGGAGAACTCCTTTTCAAGCAGATCGCGGGCACCTTCGCGCGCCGGATCGTCATCTATTCGAAGGAAGGGGAGCCGGTCCGCAGGGGAGCCCAATGCGGCATCATCAAGTTCGGCTCGCGCATCGACATGTACCTGCCGCTCGACGCCGAGATCAAAGTGAAAGTGGGGGACCTGACACGGGCCTGCGAGACCGTGATCGCCCAGCTGAAATAAACAACACTAGACTTCCGTTGCGGCCAGATGCCGCCTTCGGCCGCTCCGCTCCTTAAAGCAGAGCCCGCCCCTGACTCCCTTCTGATTCAATCAGTTCCAGCAGCCTGTCGGCCGCTTCCTCCTGGGGGACGTGACGCAGGACGGGTGTCTTGCCACGGTAGATCGATACCTTGCCGCCTCCCTCGCCGACATAGCCCCAGTCCGCGTCCGCCATCTCACCGGGGCCGTTGACGATGCAGCCCATCACGGCAATGACGACATTCTTCAAATGAGCCGTGCGCGCTTTTACCTCTTCCAGGGCGCCCTGGAGGTCGTACATCGTCCGTCCGCAGCCCGGGCAGGCGATGTATTCCGGCTTGTAGAAACGCCGCCGGGCAGCCTGCATCAGTTCATCTTCGAGATAGGCGCCGAAGCCGGAATCGGTCAGGGAAACAGGGGTCCCGTCCGTGTCCAGGTAGGTTCCTTCCAGCGTCAGCGCATCGACGGAACCTTCCAGCAGCCGCTTTCCGAAATCACAGGAGGCGTCGAGCAGGAGCCGCTCCCGGGAAGGCGCCTCGTACCGGGCGCAGACCTGCTTCCCTTCAACTTTCAGGGAGACGAGGGAGGAAGCGGTCCGACCTTCATACCGGTCGGCCAGGTACCGCGCGACCGGCAGTTCGGCTTCCGGATCTTCCGTCAGGGAAACGCGCAGGGTGTCGCCGAGGCCCTCCGAGAGGAGGGTGGAGATGCCGACGCAGGACTTGATCCGGCCACTGTCGCCGTTTCCGGATTCGGTCAGTCCGACATGGAGCGGGAAACGGTGTCCCGCCTCGCGCATCATGCGTTCCAGATGGCGGTAGGCCTCGACGAGCACCACCGTATTGCTGGATTTGAGCGATACGACAACATTGAAAAAACGCGCCTCGATGCACATCCGGATCCACTCCATGGCCGCATGGGCCATGGCCTCCGGAGTGTTGCCGTACAGTCCCGTGATGTATTCGCCGAGCGAGCCGTGATTCACGCCGATCCGGATGGCCGTCCCGGCTTCCGCACAGACCCCGAGCAGTTGCCCGAAGAGGCTGCGGGCGGTTTCATGGTCACGGTGGAAGTTACCCGGATTGATCCGGACTTTCTCCACGACAGGAGCGACGGCCAGGGCCGTGGCGGCGGAAAAATGGATGTCGGCCACCAACGGAACGGGTATGCCGGCGTCGTCGAGGCGCGCGCGGAGCATCCGCATGGATTCCACTTCCGCCGGTCCGGGGACCGTCAGGCGGATCAGCTGCGCACCGGCCTCATACAGCCGCACACATTGCGCAAAGGAAGCGTCCACATCCGCCGTATGCGTATTGCACATTGTCTGGACGACGATGGGATTGCCACCGCCGATCCGGATGTCGCCGACCCGGGCGACCCACTCATTCACTTTCATAGACTTGTCTGTAAGCTTCACGGCGGAGCGCCGCCTTGTTGTTGCCCGTCCTGCGGCCCAGCTGGATGTAGATGCCGGCCGTCAGCATGATGTCAAAAGGATAGGCAAAGCGATAGTAGTACTGGCTTGCGTAGTCGGGGTCATACAGGGTCGACCATCCGTACCGCACCGAACCGTTCACGTGGAATTCAAAAGGGTCGAAGACCACGGCAAAACCCACGCCGCCGGTCAGGCCGTAATCGAAGCGGTGGTCCGTTTCAAGGAAAGAATGGGCGGCGGATTCGGAGACGACCGGCCCGGTCCGCTCGATGTTCATGCGCCATCCCCCGTAGATGCCCGCATCGGCCATCATCTTGAAATGCAGCATGTCGATATGGAAATGTGCCATGAAAGGAACTTCCACGACATCCATGAGCGCCTGCGTCGCCCCCTCGATCACGGCAATGCGCCCCGTTTCCTTGTTTTCCTTGAATTTGTAGCCTTCGTGGCTGTACCGCACGCCCGCCTTGAACCCGAAATAGGGGAGGTAGCCGAACATCTTTCCGTAACGCGTGATAAAGACCCCGGCTGTCATCGGTGCAAACAGCATTTCCTGCACCTGGGAAGGATTGAACTCCATCCGGGAGAGGGAGGCGCCATATTCGACGCCGAAGAGCGTATAGTCGTTGATGATGAAGCGTTTCGACACCTGCACTGTATCCAGGTACTCGTCCGGATACTCGGTTCGGACCGACGTATCCCGCGGCATGCGCGGCGCAGCAGACAGGGTCATCTGCAGGCATAGCAGCAGGAAAAGGATGGAAAAATACTTTATATAACGCCGCATAATCACCTAGTCTTTAAACACTTCAGCGAGGTCAACGTCTTGAGACAACTCCGTTTTTTCCGGGATGTCGACCATGTCCTCCCGGTTGAATTGGAGGAACTTCACCTTCTCCGGCTGCCGGCGGGCGAGGAGCAGGCCGGTGTCGACAATGCCATTCCGGTTCACGTCTTCCGTGATCCGGACGGAATACTTGCCCTTCTTCAGGTAAGGGAAGAGAAGGTCGGTGTCCGCCTCGATCTGATACGTACGGAGGACCTGGTTCCGTTTCTCGTTCAGCAGGTCGACGATGTACCGCCGTCCGCCCACGCCCGTCATCCGCAGCGTGAGGCTGCTGAGCGATTCATCCGTGGGCAGGGTGACCTTCACCTGCGTGCTGTCGTTCCAGAAACCGTTGATGTCCTGGAACGTCCGCGAAGGGACCTTGAAGATATAGTCAAACCCCGTCTGCAGGGTTCCGGTAGGCCGGAAGGTGTATTTGCGCAGGTTCAGGGAATCCCGCTCCCATGTGAACGCTTCGATGGTCTCCTGCTGTTTCGGGTTGACCGACTTCAGGACCAGCGAATCGAAGTGGCCGTAGACCGGCGGGAAGGCGAACTCGATCTCGAAACCGACCTGTTCCACGGTCTCCGGCTTGCCGGTAAGCGTCATCTGGCAGACCGTATCCTTATGCTCGAGTTTCTTGCGCGTGGGCTTTCCCTTGGGCTTGTTCTCGTCGAAGAGCCGGACGGTTTCCGTCACGGGTTTCAGCGTGCCGGTGGAATCGGTCTTCCAGAAAACCAGGTTCAAATGGAGCGTGTCCGGAATCCGGCGCCGGTCATTGACCCAGAGTTCGAGGCTGTCGCGACGCGGATTGAACTGGGCGATGACGCGGTTCGGGGCAATGCCCTTGAACCAGAGCGAGTCGATCCGGGTGTCCGGCGCGTTGAAAGTCACATAAGCGGAACGGTCGGAAATCCGCACCTTGTTCATCAGCATCTGCTTGGAAGGGCGTTCACGGAAAACGTTCAGCGTCATGTCGGAGCCGCGCGCGAGACAGTGGACGGTGTCCTTCATGTCATATTTCGTGAGTTCCGGCAGGGAATCGACCACGAAGCGGTGTGGACGTACGAGCGTATCCGAGAAGGCGATCCGGTCCTCGTCGGGATCATAGAGGTTGTTTCCGTTCCCGTCGACCACGGCATAGATCCGGTATAGGGTGTCCTGGATGTTCCGCAGGGTGAAGTAGCCCCAGTCGTCCGTGCGGACGGACGCGAAGGGGCGCCGCAGGAAGACGGCGGAATCCGCCTGGTCCTTGTACAGCATCACCGTCGCCCCCTTGATGGGCTTGAGTGTGTTGCAGTCGACGACCGTTCCCGTCAGGAGCATGGTGTCGATGGCGGAACCGGTCGAAAAGACGGCCGTGTATCCCGGGAACTTATTTCCCTCGTTGTTGTCCGCAATGGCGCCCGTCACATCGAGCGTGTACGTCGTATTCGGCTGGAGATCCTCTTCGAAGTAGACGACGACGCTCTTGCCCTTGAGTTTGAAACGGGGCTGTTTCTGCAGGGGCGGGGAGAGGTAGAGCGCCTTCGGCTCCTTGACGGTCACGTACTCGTTGAAGGTGAAGACCACCTTGGTGTCGTGCACGGGCACGTTCAGGGCACCCAGGGCGGGGGAGACCGCCGTCACCACCGGAGGGATCGTATCCTTCTTTCCGCCGGTCGGAGCCTGGGTCGTGTTCGCGCAGGAGGGCGAGAAGAGCGACACGCCGAGGGCGACGAAGACGGGAATCAACGGGAAATATCTCTTTATCAATCGCTTCATATTTGTCTCATATATCGGTCCGTGCCACATTCTGGATGCCGTCGATCGCGCTCAACCGCTTGATCATCCGCTCCAGCACGGACTTGTTCTGCACGCTCAGGTCGAAGTAGCCTTCAAAGACACCGTTCTCCGAACTGAGGTAAACTTTCCGCATGTTCACCCCCATCACCAGCGAGATGAAACGCGAGATCTCGTTGAGCAGGCCCATCCGGTCGATGCCCGTGACGGAGAGCCGGACCGTGAACACCTGGTTATCCGCCGTTCCCTCCCACTTGGGGACGACGACCCAGTCGCCATGCTTGGAGGCAATGTTTTCGGCGACGGGACACGTTTTCTTATGCACGGTCACCACCCCGTCGGGTGTACGGATGCCGATCACCGGATCGCCCGGAATCGGCTTGCAGCAGGAGGCGATCACCGGTGCGGAACCATTCTTCTCCGGATCCTTCCCGCCCTTGCCCCGGCGGAACCACGGGAACGTCCAGGAGTGGCCGCGGCCGACACCGCTGGCGGAAAGCACTTCCGGCAGTTCGCCCAGGTTGAGCATCCCCAGCCCGATGCGGAAATACAGTTCTTCAAAATTCCTGCCCGGAACGTTGAAATGGTCACAGATCAGCGTAAGGGAGTCCTGGTTCATCTTGTACCCGGCCTTTTCCAGGTATTGCGCAAGCAACGCCTGCCCCTGGCGGACCGTCTCCTTCTTGTCTCCCTTGAAATAGTCCAGGACAAGGTTGCGGGCATGGCGCGTCTGCAGGAACTGGAGCCATTCGCGCTTCGGGTGGCCGTTGCCGGCCGTGATGATCTCCACCTGGTCGCCGCTGTGCAGCACGTACGAGAGCGGAACCAGCTTCATGTTCACCTTCGCGGCGATGGCCCGGTTCCCGATCTCCGTGTGGATCTGGTAACCGAAGTCCAGGGCGGTGCTGCCCTTGGCCACCGAGCGTTGTTCCCCCTTCGGCGTGAAGACGACGATTTCGCTGCCTGTCAGGTCGTTGTGGATGATGTCGAGCAATTCCAGGGCGTTGACGTCCGGGCTGACCAGGATCTCCTTGACCTTCGCCAGCCATTTGTCCATCTCGCTGTCGTTCTCACTGATGTAGCCTTCCTTCTTGTACGACCAGTGGGCCGCGATACCTTTCTCGGCGATGTCGTCCATCCGCTTGGAGCGGATCTGGACTTCCACCCAGATGCCCTTTTCGCTCAGAAGGGTGCAGTGCAGGGCCTCGTAACCGTTGCTCTTCGGATGGCGCACCCAGTCGCGCACCCGGTCCGGCTTGTAGCGGTACATGCCGGTGATGATTGAAAAGATGTGGTAGCACTGGTCCCGTTCCGTCTCCTTCGCGTCCGAGGGCGGGGAGAAGACGATGCGGAGGGCGAACAGGTCGTACACCTCGTCGAACGTGACCTGTTTCGTCTGCATCTTGTGCCAGATCGAGTACGGCGTCTTGATGCGCTTGCGGATCTCGAAGTCGAACCCGGCGCGGCGCAGGGCGCTCTCGATCGGAACCACGAACGCATCGATGTCCTTCTCCTTTCCGGAGATCGTCGAAGCGATCTGTGCCGTGATGTCCCGGAAGGCATCCGGCTCCTTGTATTTCAGCCAGATGTTCTCCATCTCGGACTTGATCTCGTAAAGGCCGAGCCGGTGGGCGAGGGGGATGAAGATGAACATCGTCTCGCTGAGGATCTTGTCGCGCTTGTATTCAGGCATGAACTCGATCGTACGGCAGTTGTGCAGCCGGTCCGCCAGTTTGATGAGGACCACGCGCACGTCGTCGTTGAGCGTGAGGAGGATGCGCTTGAAATTCTCCGCCTGGAGGCTCTGTTCTGCAGGCGCTTCACCCAGCGATTTACTGCGGTCTTCGTTGTCGAGCACGGTCTTGATCTTGGTCAAGCCGTCCACCAGCGAAGCAATCTTGTCGCCGAAGAGGTTGCGGATGTCCTCGACGGTATAGTCGGTGTCTTCCACCACGTCGTGCAGGAGGGCGGCGGCAATGGACTTGTAGCCGAGCCCGATGGACGAGACCACGATTTTCGCCACCTCGATCGGGTGGATGATATAGGGGCCGCCCGAACGGCGGCGGATGTCCTTGTGCGCTTCATTGGCGAAATCGAAGGCCTTCTGGACGACTTCGATCTCAGAGGGGTTCGCGCAACGCTTTTCCGCCACTTCCATGAGCTCGTGGAAACAGTTGCGGATCAACGCGTTGTCTTCTTCTGTAAACTTCGAAAAACTCATACCCTTTATCCAAACAAAGTCAACTGCTCCGGTTCCTGGTGTGCACCGGCGTCCGCTTCTCCCGGAGCGGCGACCATCGCGCGGAACGCTTCCTCTCCGACAATGCGGATGCCGAGTTCCTCCGCTTTCCGGACCTTCTCGGGACCGGGCTTCGTCCCTGCGAGCAGGAAGGAAGTCTTCGCACTGACGGACGAGCTGTTCTTCCCGCCGTTGCTTTCCACGAGGCGCTTCATCTCATCACGCGAGACCGAGAAGGTCCCGGAAATCACCACCGTCATGCCCTCGAGTAGCTCAGAGGAACGCGCCTCCGCTTCCATGGAGAACTGCAGGCCGGCCGCACGAAGGCGCCCGATCTCTTCCAGGTGACGGGGATTGCGGAAGAAGGCGAAAACGCTCTCGGCAATGACATCCCCGATGTCGGGAACTTCCAGCAGCTGTTCGACGGTGGCTTCGGCGAGGGCGTCCACCGTCCGGAAATGAACCGCCAGCTCCCGCGCCGTCGTCTCACCGACGAAACGGATGCCCAAGGCAAAGAGCACCCGGGGGAAGGGGACGTTCCGTGAAGCCTCCAGGCTTTCGAGGAAGCGGCGGGCGGAACGCTCTTTCCAGCCGTCCAGCAGCAACAGCTGCGACTCGGTCAGGGAATAGAAGTCCGCCGGCGTCCGGACGAGCGAAAGGGAATACATCTGCTCGACCGTCGCTTCACCGGCCAGGATATTCATCGCCTTCCGGGCGAGGAAATGGAGCAGCCGCGCTTTCACCTGCGTCGGGCAACCGTCACCATTCGGGCAGAACCACTTCGCCTCATCCGCTTCGCGGACCAGCGGGGTGCCGCAATCCGGACAAACCGTGGGAAAGACGGGGACGGGCGTATGCGGCGGACGCTGGTCGAGGTCGACGCCGATGATTTTCGGAATGATCTCGCCGCCTTTGATGACACGGACCGTGTCTCCGATCCGGATGTCCAGCAGGGCCATCTGGTCGGCATTGTTCAAGGTCGCCCGCTTGACGACGGTGCCGGCCAGCTGGACGGGCGCAAGGTTCGCCACGGGCGTGACGGCGCCGGTCCGGCCTACCTGGTAGTCGATGGAGAGCAAGCGCGTATGTGCCTCTTCTGCCTGGAACTTGAACGCAACGGCCCAGCGCGGCGACTTGGCCGTATAGCCGAGGGTGTTCTGACAGGAGAACTCATTGATTTTTATAACGATACCGTCCGTCGCATACGGCAGGAACTTCCGTTGGACGTCCCAGTGCGCGACGAACTGTTCAATCTCTTCGATGCTGCCGACCGTGCGGCGCTCGGCCGAGACGGGCAGTCCCCAGGAGGCAGCGGCGTCCAGGGCCTGCGCGTGCGTGGAGAAGAGGCCGGTCTGGCCGGGAATATGGTACAGGGTACAGCGCAGTCCGCGCCGGCCGACTTCCTCGGGATCCAGCAGCTTCAGCGAACCGGAGGCGGCATTGCGCGGATTGGCGAAAGGCGGGTCGTCGTTGGCCTCCCGCTCGGCGTTCAACCGGTCGAAGGACGCATAGGGCATCAGCACCTCGCCGCGGATCTCGAATTCCTCCGGCCAGCCGCTTCCGGCAAGCTTGTGCGGGATGTTCTCGATGCGCAGGGCGTTCCGGGTGACATCGTCGCCGACGACTCCGTCGCCGCGCGTCAGGGCACGCACCAGCCGCCCGTTCCGGTAGGTCAGGCAGATCGCCGTCCCGTCGAACTTCAGTTCGCAGGAATAGGTAAAGGGGACGCCGTCGAGGTCCTTCTCCGCCCGGCGGACGAAGTCTGCGACCTCGTCGATATTGTATGTGTTCGCCAGGGAGAGCATCGGATACCGGTGCGGATACTGGACGAACGCGCCGCGTTCCGAACCGGTCTCCAGGTCGCTGCCGACCCGCTGGGTGGGGGAGTCCGGCGTCAGCAGGGCGGGATATGCCCGCTCGAGGTCTTCCAGCTCGTGCATCAGCCGGTCGTACTCCGTGTCGCTCATGGTCGGAGCGTTCAGCACATAGTAGCGCCGGCTGTTTTCCCACAGTATGTCCTTGAGTTCGAGAACCCTTTTCTGCGCGTCTTTGAATTCCATAAAAGGCATCCCAATGATACAACATACAAATTTAGCCAAAAAAATGGGGATATTTTTGTGAAATGGATTAAATTTGTATCCAGAAAAATTAATTGCTTTTTTATATTGCTTTTTTATTATGAAAGATTCTATCATCATCCTCTGCGGCGGTGGCCCGGCTCCGGGCATGAACACCGTCGTTTGTTCCGTGGCCAAGACATTCCTTAACAACGGTTTCCGCGTCATCGGCCTGCACGAAGGCTATACCGGCCTGTTCAGCAAGACCCCCCGTACGGAAGACATCGATTTCTTCAAGGCGGACGCCTATTTCAACCGTGGCGGCTCCTACCTGCAGATGAGCCGGTTCAAGCCGACGGACGAGGATTTTGAAAAGAACTTCAACCTCGCGCTGTTCCAGGACAACAACGTCAAGCTCCTGGTCACCGTGGGTGGCGACGACACCGCTTCGACGGCCAACCGCATCGCCAAGTTCCTGGAAGCCAAGAATTATCCGATCCGCAACATCCACGTTCCCAAGACCATCGACGACGATCTGCCGCTGCCGGCGAACGCCCCGACCTTCGGCTTCAACTCCGCCAAGGACGAAGGCGCCCACCTGGCCCGCACCGTCTATGAAGATGCCCGCACCTCCGGCAACTGGCTGCTGATCTCCGCGATGGGACGCAGCGCCGGCCACCTCGCCCTCGGTATCGGTGAAGCGACCCACTGCCCGATGACGATCATCCCCGAGATGTTCAACAAAACGGCCATCTCCGTGGACAAGATCATCAAGCTGACCTACTCGGCGATCCTGAAGCGCAAGCTCCTCGGCCTGCGTTACGGAACCGTCGTCGTGGCGGAAGGCGTCTTCCATGACCTCGATCCGGAAGACATCAAGGCCACGGGCGTGCACATGACCTTCGACGAGCACGGACATCCGGAGCTTGGCAAAATCTCCAAGGCGGTCCTCTTCAACGACATCCTGGAGAAGGAATTCAAGAAGACCGGCCTGAAGGTGAAGACCCGTCCGGTCGAGATCGGCTACGATGTCCGCTGCCAGGACCCGGTCGCTTATGACCTGTCCTACTGCACGGAACTGGCCATCGGCGTGTACGAGCTCTTCAAGAAGGGAGAGACCGGCTGCATGGTGTATGTCGACGTGAACGGCGACGCCCATCCGCTCTACCTGAAAGACCTCCAGAACGAGGAAGGGAAGATCCCTCCGCGCCGGGTCGACATCAACGGCGGCATCGCCCGCAACTACTACGAGCACATCTGCCACTACATCACACCCGCCGACTACGAGGCTGCGAAGGCGTATGTGCCGGATCCTTCCGTCTATGACTTCAAGAAGATCCTGAACTGGTAATCAGGTACTTCCATAGAAATAAAAGAAGGCGACTAATAAGTGATTATTGGTCGTCTTCTTTTTTTATTAAAAAAGTGAGCCGGGCGGGTTGTCCTGGCAAACCCGTGGCCGCCCGTGGCCTCGTGAACGGGAGGGGCCCGCCGCGAAGCGGTGGGAGGGATGAAGCGAAGCGGAAGGTTTGCAGGACAACCCGCCCGCGAACTTGAAACAACATATTTTTAAGGACGGTTACAGTTCCGTGAAGGAATCCGGGAGCGGCATGTCGTAGACGCTGCCACGCAGCAGGGAACGGTACGCCTGCAGGTCCGTCACGCGGTCCTGCGCCTCGACGGAGAGGACCTCACCGATCCCGATCCGCGGCGTTGCATCCCGTTTGTTGAGCAGTTCACGCGGCAGGCGGGTCACCCGTACACGCCAGTCTACCAAACCCAGAAGATAGAAGAAAAGGGAATTCCGGTCGAAGAACCGGACCGGGACGACGGGAACGCGCGCCTTCTTGATGAGACGGACCGTGGACATCTGCCAGTCGCGGTCGCGGATGGCACACTGCCCCCGCAGATGCAGGTCCGACACCGCACCGGAAGGGAAAAAGCCGACCGGATGGCCGCTGGAAAGCTGCCGGAACACCTCATGCGTACCGCGGATGTTCCGCTCCGTTACACCGGTGCTCGCTTTGTTGCTCGGGTTGACGACGATCAGGCTGGGCGTCAACGCCTTCACCACAGTCAGGAATTCGTTGGCCATCACCTTGAAATCGTCGCGCAGGTGGCCCATCAGATCGATCAGCATGACGCCGTCCAAGCCGCCGTACGGATGGTTGCTGACCGTCACGAAAGGCCCTTCCGGAAGTAGCGCGAGACGATCGGGATGGCCGATGCGATACCGCACGTTCAGGCGCTGGAGCAGGGTGCGGGCAAAATCCGCCCCTTCGCTTCCGCAGATCTCGTCATACAAGCCAGAGAGCGTCCGGATGCCCAGCAGTCCGCGGAGACTTTCCGCCAGGGCGCGGCCGGCTTTCCCGCGGAAAGCCGGAATCCATTTCTCCAGGTCGCTGACGGGCAGGAGCGGCATGACGTGTCAGTCTTTTTTCTTCTCCGGCATCGGATCGGCCTTCGCATAGGCCCGCGCATCGGAGATGATGGTAATCAGATAAATGACCACCAGGAGCACCAGGATGATGATTCCGGCGACGTCGAGGGCGCGAAGTTCGGCCGGATGGCCCAGGATGTTCACCTGCTGCGAGAAATCACGCAGGGGGCGCACCAGGATGAAGAGGGTGTTGACGAGGATGGCGAATACCCGGAATTCGGTAGGGCCCAACTTGAGGTACGTCAACTTGAATTCACCCTTGAGGTGGGCATTGACGCTCACGTTGATCGTCAGGAACAGGTAGACGACCAGGATCATCAGGGCCAGGGGCAGGTTCATCAGGGGAGAGAGTCCTACGCCGAGGAACATGAACGCTTCGTTGATGCAGTCGACCGTATGGTCGAGATAATAACCGTAAATGGGACGCTGCATGTCACGTACACGGGCGAGCGTTCCGTCAAGGGAATCGCCGTACCAGTTGATGATGAAGCCGAGCGAACTGAGCCAGAGGAAATGGATGGACTGTGAAGAGAGGATGTATCCCGCCGCAATCACGATCGCACCCAGGGTACCGATGAACGTAAGCATGTCGGAAACCATCCACTTGGGCTGCCGTGCGGCCAGCCAGACCAGCGCCTTCTTTTCAATCCCGTTCAGGAAGGATGTCTGGATCCTTTCCGCTTTCTTGTCTGTCATATACGTTTCGTTAGATGTGCTTGATATATACACGTGCGCGTTTGTGGAGACGGTATTCCTGCCTTCCCCAGATGTTCTGGACGTTGTTGTTGTCCTCCAGTTCGCGCGTACTTTCAATGTAGTGGATGCCGTTGGCATGGAAGCCGTGCCCCAGTTTGGAGGCGATCAGCGCGTTCACTCCCTTGTGCCGGTACTCGTCCGAAATCGCGATCAGCAGCGCATCGACGGTGTCGTTCTTGCGAAGGGCCCGGAGCAGGTGGATGAACCCGAACGGGAAGAGGCTTCCCTTCGCTTTCTGCATCGCCTTGGACAGGGAAGGCAGGCAGACGCCGAAGGCCACGACCCGGTCGGAGGCATCGAGGATGATGGAGACATAGTCGAGCCGGATGTTGCCGAGGAACTGCTTCTTCAGGTCGTCGCACTGGGCAGGGGACAGTTCCGAGAAGCCGTGCAGGTGCGAATAGCACTCGTTCATGACACGGAAGACACCGTCGAGATACGGTCCCAGCTGCCGCTTGTTGCGGATCGGGGCTTCGCGGAGTCCGTATTTCTCGGCGATCAGCTTCGCAAAGCGTTCATAGCGGGAAAGGTCCTCCGGGACCTTGATCAGGAATTCCACGAAATCCGTCGACTTGACGAAGCCGTTCTTCAGGATCATCGGCTCGTAATAGGGGGCATTGTACTTCCCGTATGCGGTCGGCAGCTGGTCGAATCCTTCGACGAGCACGCCGGCGATGTCGAACTCCAGGAAACCGACCGGACCTTCGATCTCGTCCATCCCCTTCTCGCGGGCATACCGGGCGACCTGCTCCAGGAGGGCGTCGGCCACTTCCTGGGATTCGATGAAATCCACCCAGCCGAAACGGCAGATCTTCCGGCCGACCTTCCGGTTGTACTGGTGGTTGATGATGCCGGCGATGCGCCCGACGATATCGCCTTCTCCATCGACAGCCAGCCAGTAGGTCCCTTCACAGACCTCGAAAGCGCGGTTCTTTTTCGGATCGAACGTATCCATGTCCATCGACACGATCTGCGGCACATAGTAGGGATTATCCTTGTAGAGCCGGTTCGGGAAAGCGGCGAACTGCCGCAGTTCCTTCCGCGTCCTGACTTCCTTGACCGTAATGTCCATCACACTATCAGATTACATGATTGATTCGCGAATATACAAAAAAAAGTTGATAACTCGTTTGATAACTTTTCCCGGGGGGATGGAGTGCATCCCGGAAAAGTGTGTACCTTTATATCCCGATGAATCATATCGGGAAATATGCCAACAAAACATAATCTGGACGGCGCGGCCCTGATAAGGACCGGCCATCGCAGCGTGTACAAGCTTCGTACAGAGGGACTTGTGAACGACTTCCTGATCGTCAGCGGCGAGGGAACGCGCCACCTGATGGCGTCACCGGAAGTGGTCGGTTTCGGATCGTACCAGAGCATGGTCCCGGCCACGATGTCAGCGATGCAATACCTGGTGGACGGCGGTCTCGACGACGACGTCAACATCCTGACCATCCTCCGCGGGGGGCTCAACTATCCCATCGAAGAATGTGCATTCCGTGCCGGACTGCGCGTGACGAACATCGACTTCCTCTCCTGCGAGCGCATCATCGAGGACAACGTCATCAAAGGGCTGGACGTCCGCTACCAGAAGGTCCGCACCTGCCGCGACTGTGTCCTGATGATCGGCGACATCATCGCCTCCGGCGCGACCCTGAAAATGTGCATGGACCACGTGATCGGCTGGTTCCGCTCCCACGGCGGTTCCTTCAAGCGGATCATCTTCTTCACGATCGGCGGCTCCAACGCCATCGACCTGATGGAGGACCTGACGGAAAAGATCCGCGCGTTCAGCCCCGGTTTCCAGGGATTTACATGCTTTTTCTACGAAGGGATCTTCAATGTCTACCAGGACAAGGGCCTGCTCGGATTCCAGGTACCGGACATCGATTTCTACTGGGGCGACGGCATCGTCTCGCCGGAGTTCCGCGAACATGTCGTCTCGCACGGCTTCGCCCTTTACGAGAAGTGCATCATCTACGACGGGGGAGCGCGCCGGTACGAGATTCCGGACCATTACAAGGAGGTGATCGCCTACTGGGAGGAGGTGCTTGAGGCGTCTGCCCGCATCGACCTGATGGAACTGACCATGGAACGGCTCGGGTACCGGGAACCCATCTCGTACGAGGAGTGGCTGGAGGTGACGCATTTCCGGGAGTTGGGCGACCTGCGGGTGCTGTATGGCGACGAAATGTTCTTCCTGGACAAGGCGCGGCGCCTGTCCTTGAAAGACATCGCACAGAAACGGATCGAACAAATAAAACAAACCCTTAAAGGATATGAGTAAACAGAATCAACACTTCGACGTGGACTTCACGAACAAGCCCGTCGACGCCGCGGGGCGCAAGAGCAACCTCAGCATGTTCATGGTGATGCTTGGCTTCACCTTCTTCTCCGCCTCCATGTGGGTCGGTCAAAACCTTGCGAACGGTCTGGATTTCAATGGCTTCATCTGGGCGCTCCTGCTCGGTGGCCTCATCCTGGCCGCTTATACCGGCGCCCTCGGATGGATCGGTGCGGAAAGCGGCATGACACTGGACATGCTCGCCCGCCGCAGTTTCGGCGAGAAAGGCAGTTACCTGCCCAGTGCGATGATCTCGTTCACCCAGATCGGCTGGTTCGGCGTGGGCCTGGCGATGTTCGCCATCCCCGTGGCCAAGGAGATCATGGGCTTGGAAGTCACCCCGGACTACATGCCCTGGCAGGGCTACCTGCTGGTGCTGATCGCCGGTATCCTGATGACGGGCAGCGCCTATTTCGGCATCAAGAGCCTCACGATCATCAGCTACATCGCCGTCCCCGCCGTCGCCATCCTGGGTACCGTCGCCATGATCATGGCCGTCAAGAGCGGTGACACGGGCCTCGTCGAGCAGTTCGCCAAGGGCACGAAGGACCTGGGCGTCATCGCCGGCGCCGGCCTCGTGATCGGCAGTTTCGTATCCGGCGGTACGGCCACCCCGAACTTCTCCCGGTTCGCCAAGACTCCGAAGGTGGGCCTGATCGTCACGGTCGTGGCGTTCTTCATCGGCAACAGCCTGATGTTCCTCTTCGGCGCTGTCTCCAGCATCTACGTAGGCGGCAACGACATCTTCGAGGTGATGCTCAACCTGAACCTGTTCTACCTCGCCATCCTGGTCCTCGGTTTGAACATCTGGACCACCAACGACAACGCACTTTACACCTCCGGCCTCGGCCTGTCGAACATCTTCGGCTTGTCGAAAAAGACGATGGTCCTGATCGCCGGTCTCATCGGAACGGTCACGGCGGTCTGGCTCTACTGGAATTTCTGCGGCTGGCTCAATGTCCTGAACTGCACCCTTCCTCCGATCGGCATCATCCTTACGCTCAGCTACTTCATGAACCGGAAAGCGTATCTGGACGATACCCTTCCCAAGCGGAACGTGAACTGGGCGGCCGTGATCGGCGTCGTTGCCGGCGCGGTGGTCGCCAACCTGGTGAAGTGGGGTATTCCTTCCATCAACGGCATGGCTGTCGCCACCGTCTGCTACCTCTGCGGCGCCTGGCTCGACAAGAAGGCTGCGACGAAATAAGGTATGCCTATGAAAAGGAAATTCTGCCTTTTCCTGCTTAGTATTCTGTGCATCCTCCCTACGGCGGGTGCACAGAACCATTTTCCGTACTGGCACCAGCGGGTCGCCCTCTTCGATACGTTTACCGGGAACCAGCGCAAGGACGTCGTCCTGCTGGGCGACAGCATCACGAACGGCTGCGAGTGGTTCGAACTGTTCGGTAACCGCCGTGTCAAGAACCGCGGAATCAATGGCGACACCTCCGTCGGCGTCTATGACCGGCTGCCTTCCACCCTGGCCGGACATCCGGCCAAGGTCTTCCTCATGATCGGCACCAACGACCTGGCGAACGGCGCACCCGTCGACTCGGTCGCCCGGATGATGGAACGCATCATCGCACGCACGAAGGAACTGTCACCACGCACGAAGCTCTACGTACAGAGCCTCCTGCCGGTCAACGACGCTTGGCACATCTTTGTCGCCCACATGGACAAGGGGCCGAAGATCATCGCGCTGAACGAACGTTACCGGGACCTCTGCGCGCGCGAAGGCGTGACCTACATCGACCTGTACAGCCACTTCAAGAATGCTGGAGACGAAAAGATGAACCCGGCGTACACCAATGACGGACTCCACCTGATGGCGGCCGGATACCAGCTCTGGGGATCACTGATCGAACCTTACATCAAAAAGAAATGAAGACCAGAACCCTCGTCCTGACCGTCCTGGCGGCCCTGATGCCGGTCGCCTGTACGGAAAAAACGGAGGAAGGACTCCATGTGTTTCCCTTGGAATCGGTGACGCTGGCGTCCGGAAGCCCCCTGCAGGAGCGCATCCTGCGGAACCAGTCGCGTCTCGAGAGTGAGCTCTACCAGCCTGACCGGGCCATCGCCGATGACGTGAACTGGCCCGGCGACTATGTCGGCCGCACGATCCTGGGGGTGACGATGGATGCCCGTGCCCTGCATGCCGAACCGCGCTATCTGGGTGAAATCCTCCGCCGGCTTCCGGACAGCCGGAACGCGAAAGGGTACCTGGGCGGCGATTTCGGAAAGGTCATCAACGAACAACAGCTTTCCGGACACGGATGGCTCTTGCGCGGCCTGTGCGAATACTACAAATGGAAAGGGGACGAAAGCGTCCTGCCCGTCATCCGCACCATCGTCGACAGCCTCTTCCTGCCCGGTACGGGCCGCTACGCAGCGTACCCGATCGCACCGGAGCAGCGCTCCACGACAGGAGGGGCCGCCAGCGGATCCATCGGCGCCGCCACCCCGGACTGGATGCTCTCCACGGACGTCGGCTGCCTGTTCATCGGTATGGCCGGCCTGATCGACGCCTATGAAGTGCTCGGCGACGAGCGGATCGTCCCCACCATCGAAGAGATGCTCGGACGCTTCCTGGAAGTCGACCTGACCGGCATCCAGATGCAGACGCATGCGACCCTCTCCGCCTTGCGTGGCATGCTGAAATACCACGCCTTGACGGGAGAGGACAAATGGCTGGAAGCCGCCAAGGAACGCTGGGCAACGTACGAGAAGGACGGAATGACATGCAACTATGCGAACTACAACTGGTTCGGCCGCTTCGACGCCTGGACGGAGCCCTGTGCTGTCGTCGACTCCTACATCGTTGCCTTCAACCTGTGGCTGGAAACGCGCGATGCGCATTACCGCGACATGGCCGAGCTGATCTACTATAACGCCATCTGCCACGGTCAGCGTGAAAACGGCGGCTTCGGCTGCGACAGCACGCCGCTGCCGGATTCCCCCTTCCTGAAAGTGGTCATTCCCGAAGCGACCTGGTGCTGCACGATGCGCGGGGGAGAGGGGCTGCCCCGTGTCGCGGCGTCCGCCTGGGCCCGTGACGGCCGGAAACTCTACGTTCCCTTCTTCTGCGCCTCGACCCTGTCCACCCCGGACCTCACCGTCGAGGAGGTGACCGGCTATCCCGTGCAGCCTTCCGCGACCTTCACCTTCATGTCCAACCGCGCCGGGATCGACAAACTGCTGTTGCCTGACCTGCCCTGGGCGGACGGATGGCATGTCGAAGTGAACGGAGAAAGCGTCGAGACCGGCACGGAGGACGGGTTCCTCGCGGTCAACCGCAGGTTCAAGCCGGGCGACAAGGTGGACGTCCAGTTCCGCACCGGTCTCAGGACAGACCGCTGGAAGGACAAAACGCGCTTTTTCAACGGCCCGTTGATGCAAGGACTGGATACCGAAGAAGCCGTGGATGCCTCCGCGGTCGACACGGAGGCGTTGCGGCCGGTCTGCCATCCGATGTCGCCGGAGGTCCTCCGGCCCGGATATGCCAGGCAGGTGCTGTTCTAAGGGATGTAAAGGTCCGGCATTCCTGCCGGTGCGCCGTCGAACGCACAGAAATAGACACGCTTCCCGCGCAGGAAGGCAAAGTGACGGTCCGGATCGAATCCGGGCCGTTCCTTGTTGCACCAGCAGAGGTCGTAGTTCGGCAGGCCGAAAACGGCGTGCGCTTCCTGCAGGACATCGCGGTAATGTGCCAGCACGCATCGCTCGGCAGGCAGAAGTGCATCCTGCACACCGTGGATTTCATCGTACAGGCGGGCCAGGGAAGGGACGGCGATCCGATCGAAGATGCTCGTCCGCCCATCTTCCGCACCGCCGGGCTCCCCGATTTCCTGCCCGAAATACAGCATGAAAGGCGCGTCGGTAAAGAGTGCGGAGACCGTCAGGGCAGGGTAGGCCTTTTCCGGTGCGCCGGCGAAGAACCGCGAGGCGACCCGCTGCTCGTCGTGATTCTCCAGGAAATGCAGCATCGCGGGCTGCAACGGCCCCAGTTCCTGCCAGTTCCGGGTCAGTTCGCCGGTGCCGGCCGATCCTGTCGTCACCGCCCGCAGGCGGTCGTACAGGCCGGATTTGTCGTACAGCCAGTCGAAGCCGGTTTCCCGGACCAAGGTCCCGTAATTGTTCCGGTCGTAGGCCTCGGCGATGAAACGGAGGTCCGGAAAGGCCCGTTTCACTTTTGCGATCAGCCACTGGAAGAACTCCTTCGGTACCATCTCCACCATGTCGCAGCGGAAACCGTCCACGCCTTTCGAGGCCCAGAAGCGGACGATGTCGTACATCTTGTCCCAGGTAGGGGTATGGAAAGGGCAGTAATTGAGCCGGACGGTGTCGAACCAGTCATTCCGGGAAGGGGAGGACGTGAAAGCATTGCCGCTCGCACGGGCGGGAAGCTCCCGCCAGCGCCCGCTTCCTCCGGGCAGGCAAAGCGTTTCGCCGGGATAGTAATAAAAGTCGTTTTCCGGTTTCCAATGCACCGAAGGGTCGTCGCCGACACCCAGGTCGAAGGGACGGTCGCTGCGATAATTCCGGGCGACATGGTTCGGGACGAAATCCATGACCACTTTCAGTCCGGCCGCATGGGTCCGGTTGATCAAATCCTCTAGCTCGCTCATTCTTTCACCTTCTGAATCAGCAAGATAAGGATTTGTATCATAATAGTCGCAGACCGCATACGGTGAACCGATATCCCCTTTGACGAAGTCACCTGCCGGCCCTTCGGGCACCGCATGGCGAAGCAGCCCGGTATACCACACGTGGGTAACACCCAGTTCTTTCAGGTAACGGAGCGAGGCGGCATCCACCGTGGAGAACCGGCCCTGCCCGCGGCCGCCCCAAAGGCGGAGCAGCATCTGATAGATGACCGTCTTTCCCATGCGCTTAGCAGCCGATGACGGCGAAGCCCTTGTTCCGGTCGATGAAACCGGTCAGGCCGGGAATCCGGTAGACCCGTGTGTAGGTGCCGGACTGGATGCATTCCATCTCGGAAAGCGCCTTGAAATCGACGAGACCGGAACCCGCGTACTCATCCACCGAAAGGTACCCGACGCCCAGGGAGGTGATGTTCTGGAAAAAGTGCGTTCCCTGGCTCGGGTCGATCCGGAAGCCGTCGATGCCGTATTCCACGACCATGCGGGCGGCCGAGATGTCTGTCCAGAGCACGGGAATGCCGAGAGAGGGAATCGAAGAGCCCCAGCGGCCGGGTCCGATGAGGAAATACGACTCGCCCCGCGCCGTCATCGCCGCGTTGATGGCGGAGACTTCCTCGGCCATCTGCTGCGTCTTCATCTTGTCGAAGGTCTCCGGCGGAACGACGACGATATAGGAGGAATCGGTGAAGAAACCGTTTCCCAGGGCATTGTCGGAAGTGACGATCTGCCGCTGGAGTTTTTCCGTCACCTCTTCGATGCTGCTCGTCTGCGTGTCGTCATTGGAGGCGACAGGACGGACTTGCAGCAGGCTCAATTCAGCCTGTTGCCCGTCGGTTCCGGGCACGGGGTCGAGGGCGAATTCGATCTCCACCTCCGCCATCAGCTCCTCCTTGCAGATCTGCATGATCTCGTAGAGGGCCTTGGCCAGCGGATACCGTCCATATTGGAAAATGGCGTCGAACGAGATGATCCGCGCCCCTTCCGCGAAGACCCCGGGAAGGATCCGGTCGTCCTGGGCGACATACGTCGACGCCACCAGTTCCGGATAGGCAAAGGTCTGCAGGGCGTCCGTCGTCCGGATCCGGCGCAGGTTGATACCGTCGTCACGCGAAATCTTGAATGCGGAAGCATTGCTGTCCAGCACGAAGAGTTCGCTCTGGGTCTCGCGCAGGGCCAGCCGTGTGTCCGTCAGCTGCAGGATCTTGCGGGGAAGTTTCGGATCGACGCGAAGGGTCCTGCCGCCGTCCACGACTGTCTTTCCCAGTCCGAAGGCCACGCTCAGGACACCGTCCTCCGCCTTCTCGGCCCCGATCGGATACACGTTCAGCGAACGGGCGACGCCGGAGAGCATCGGATAGTAATACCCACCGTGCATCGTCCCGCAGATGTCCTGGATGATCACGCCCATCTTCTCCTCGCTCAGGAGGTTCCCGCTGGCCTGGATGTAATTCCGGCTGCCGGAGAAGTAGGTGGATGCATAGACGCTCTTGACGGCCTTGCCCAGCTCGCGGAGCATCCGGTCCTTGTTCTCCACCAGCGGGCACATGTAGGTGGAATAGACGCCGGCAAACGGCTGGAAGTTGCTGTCTTCCAGTTTGGAACTGGAACGGACCGCCAGCGGGTGGGAGACCGTCTCCACATAGGTACGGAGCAGTTCCAGCAGGTCGTCCGGAAGCCGCGAGGCGACGAATTCGGAGAGGATCTCGTCGTCGGACATCTCGGAATCGATCACATACTGCAGACCGTTGTCCAGAATGAAGCGGTCGAACCACTCCGTCGTCAGGACGATGGTACGCGGGATCGAGACGGGCATGTCCTCATAGCGGTCGGCCAGCGCGTGCTTGTGGACGAGGTGGTTCAAAAACGCCAGGCCGCGGGCCTTGCCGCCGAGCGAGCCGGCGCCCAGTCGCGCGAAGCGGAAATAGTCTTTGTAGGAATCGGCATGGAACTCGGCGATGATGCCCCGTCCGACCTCGTCGTGGTACTTGCCGATCTGCTCCATCAGGAACGTCCGGAAGACCTGCGGGTCGGTATGGTGCTCGGCCCGGAACGTCCGCGCCATGTTGAACAGGCCGCGGGCGAAAAGCCACTTGGAAAACATGTTCCGGGAAGCGTTGCTGAGGAGGATATCGTCGGGAATGTCATCGATGATCTCCTCCAGCTGCGCCAGGTCGGAGGCCCGGCCGCATTCCTGTCCCGAAGGGTCGCGGAAGACGAAATCGCCGAAGCCGAACTCCTCTTTCATGTAATCGCCCAACTGAAGGAAGAGGGTGCGCGAAAACTTCCGGAGGAAACCGACACCGAGCTGGGCCGCCAGCTCCGACATGCTGGCTTGCGAGGATTGGAGCAGGACGGGCATCCGGGGATCGTAGGCACGGATGTGCCGCACGAGGTCGATGCCTGCATCGAGTTTCTCCGATTTGGGCTTGTCGCCCTGGTGGATGACCATGCCGACATCGGAGATGACGCCGAGCAGGTTCTCCTTGTATTTTTCGAAATAGGCCATCGCCTCCTCATAGCAAGTGGCCAGGAAGATCTTCGGACGGGAACGCTTGCGGTATTTCTTCTGGTCGTCGTTGACCAGTTCCTTCAGGAATTCGCGGCTTTGCGTGAGCACAAGCTTGTACAGTTCAGGCAGATAGGTGGAATAGTAACGCACGGAGTCTTCCACCAGGAGGATGGCTTGCACACCGACCCCGAAGACGTCGTTCTCCGCATTCGCCTGGTCCTCCAGCAGTTTGACGATGGCCAGGATCAAGTCGGCATTCCCGTGCCAGCTGAAGACATAGTCCACCCCGCGCCGTTCCTCCTCGAAGATCTTCTGGCGGACAGCCTTGGAGTAGTGGATGAGCATGATGAACGGAATCTCCCGGCCGGTATCCTTCAGCTCGTCGGCGAAGGCGAAGATGCCGCGGTCCTGGTCATTGTACAGGCACATCACCGTGTCGATCTCGTCGTCGGCGGCGATGATCCGGCGCGCCTGGTCGGAGGAAGTGGCCCAGATGAAACGGGGCGGATTGCTGAGGTTCAGCTCGCGGTATTCGCTCACGATCTGCGACTCGACCCGGCCGTCCTCCTCGAGGGAGAATGCGTCGTAGTTGCTGCAGATCATCAGGATCTTCCGGATCCTGGACCGCATCAATGATTCTTCGTTCATATACATGTGTCTTTTAGCGGCTTCTGCGCCGGAATTCTGCGATGGCCAGCGAGGCGGCCACGGCAGCGTTCAATGATTCTGAGCCGGACCTGCCGGCGGGGAACGGCGGGATGAAGAGCCGTGCGTCGACCTGGGCGGATACGGCCTCGCCGATGCCGCGGGACTCGTTGCCGACCACCAGCACGACGGGCGCAGCATCCCCGGTGGAAAGCGCAGGCAACCGGTAGAGATCTTCGCCGTCGAGGAACGTACCGTAGGCATGTCCGCCGGCAAGCCGCGCCGCGCGGCAGAGGGCGGGAATGTCACAGGTATGGAATCGGACGCGGAAAATGGCGCCCATCGTGGCCTGGACGACCTTCGGATTGAAGAAGTCGACGGTGTCCGGGGAGGCGAAAACGCCGTCCAGGCCGAACCAGTCGGCGATCCGGAGCATCGTCCCGAGGTTGCCGGGGTCCTTGATGCCGTCCAGCGCCAGGTACAATCCGGCCGCGCCAAGCGCCCCGGCGAGGCGATCCCCGTCGAGCGCCACGGTATCCGGCTTGTGGACGAGGGCGAGGGCGGGGGAGGGCGAAGACAGATGGCTGATCCGGCGCATCGCCGCCTCGCCGATCTGCGCGGTCCGGTAGATGTCCGCGACCCGGAAGGAAGAAGCTTCCGCTTCCTGAACCATCTTCTCCCCTTCGACGACGAACAAGCCGGTCGCATCCCGGAACTTCTTGAGGTCCAGGGAGCGGATCAGCTTGATCCGTGCGGCGGAGAGGGGAGCGGTTTCCATCGTGCAAGAATCAGTATCCCAGGATCTTGAGCATCGATTCGGAACTCTGCTCCTCGGCGAAGACCTGCGTGGTGATGTTGCCTTCGCGGTCCTTGTCGATCAGGATGTGGCGCGGAGACGGCTGCAGGCAGTGCTTGACGCCGCCGTACCCGGAAATCGCCTCCTGGTAGGCTCCGGTATGGAAGAACCCGATGTAAAGCGGATCCCGGCGGTTCTTGACCACGGGCAGGAAGATGGCATTCGCATGTGCCTCCGAATTATAGAAGTCCTTGCTGTCGCACGTCAGGCCGCCCAGGAAGACGCGGTGGTATTCCTCGTTCCATTTGTTGACCGGCAGCAGGATGAAGCGCTGATGCAGGCCCCAGGTGTCCGGCAGGCAGGTCATGAAGGAGTTGTCGATCATGTACCAGCACTCGCGGTCGTTCTGCTGCTTGACGTCCAGCACCTTGAAGATGGTGGCACCGGATTCGCCGACGGTGAAGTTGCCGAATTCCGTATACAGGTCCGGAACAGGCACGCCGTGGGCATCGCAGACCGACTTCACCTGGTAGACGATTTCTTCGATCATGTACTTGTAGTCGTACTCCATCGCGAGGGAAGTCTTCACGGGCAGGCCGCCGCCGATGTTCAGGGAATCCAGGTCGGGGCAGATCTGCTTGAGGTCGCAATACAGGTTCAGGCACCGGAGCAGTTCGTTCCAATAATAGGAGGTATCGCGAATACCGGTGTTGATGAAGAAATGCAGCATCTTCAGCTTGAACTTGGGATTCTTGCTGATTCCGTTGCGGTAAAAGGGGATGATGTCGCTGTAACGGATGCCGAGCCGGGAGGTGTAGAAGTCGAAGGACGGCTCCTCCTCGGAGGCGATCCGGATGCCGAGGCGCGCCGTACGCGAGTCGTCGATCTGGTCGTCAAGGTCTTCCAGCTCGTTCTTGTTGTCCAGGATGGGGAAGATATTCTCCCAGCCGGCGTTGATCATCTCGGCGATGTTGTAAATATACTGGGGACGCTTGAAGCCATTGCAGATGATGATCAGGTTCTTGTCGATCATCCCTTTCTCCTTGAGCTTCTTGATGAGGTCGAGGTCGTAAGCGGAGGAAGTCTCGATATGCACGTCGCTCTTGAGCGCCTGCTGGATAACGAACTCGAACTGGGAACTTTTCGTACAGTAACAGTAGTGATAATCACCCTCGTACCCGGCCTTGGACATGGCGTTGCGGAACATCCGCTTAGCTCTTTGGATTTGTGAGGTAATTTTAGGTAAATAGGTGATTTTTAACGGAGTGCCGTATTCTTTAATGATCTTCATCATGTCGATGTCATTGACGAAAAGACGGCCGTCGTCCACCCTGAATTCATCCTGCGGGAAGTCGAAAGTCTGCCCGACAAGATCAATGTACTTGTTCTTCATCAGTTGAAAACCCAGTTAAAACATAAAATATTATTTAAACAAACACGCAAATATACGGAAAATTCAGAAAGCCTTGCTATTTTTGCAGGAAGATGATGTCGTTCCGACTGCATATTGTTTCCTCCCTGCTCGGTGCCGTACTGGTCCTGGGCGCCGGATGCAGTACCACGCGGCTGCTCGGAGAAGGGGAGCAGCGTCTCGACAAGAACGAAATCGTCCTGCACGGGAAGGACAAAGACCTGTCCGCCAAGGAGATGGAATCCTATATCAGCCAGAAGCCCAATGGCTCCGGCCTGTTCGGCTTCCGCCCCGGCCTGCTCCTGTACAACCTCTCCGGAAAGGACCCGCAGAAGGGGATCAACCGGCTGCTCCGTTCACTGGGCACCGCCCCCGTGATCTTCTCGCCCGCGCTCGTGACTTCGTCCGAGGAAAATATCCGCAGGCACCTGGAATACCTCGGCTACTACGGATCGGAAGTGAAAGGGGAGGTGACCGTCCGGGGCAAGAAGGCAACCGTTCGTTACGATGTCATCCCAGGCAAGCGTTTCCGCATCGGCCGGGTGACCTATTCCGTCCCGGAAGGTCCATTTACGGCTGATTTCCAGGCAGATACATCCAACATCAGCATCAAGTCCGGCGACTTCCTGTCGGAAGATGCGCTCGAAAAGGAGTCCGAACGCTCCGCTGCGTATTTCCGCCGGCTGGGCTATTACGGCTTCAACAAGAACTTCTATACCTTCGAAGCCGACACCCTGTCGGGACGCGACACGGCCGACCTGTGCATGACCGTCCGTACCTACACGCGCAACGAGACTCCGGAAGATGCGCGTCGCCTGGAGAAATTCCGGATCGGGGACGTGCTGATCTCCTATGACCGCAGCCTCCGTTTCAACGACCGCCTGCTGCTGGAAATGAACACGCTGCGCAGCGGAATGCTCTACGACGAACAGGAAGTCAACAACACCTATTCCCGGATGACGGCCCTGAAGCTCTTCAGCGGGGTTTCGGTCGAGCTGACACCGCGGGACTCCGCCCTCGTCGACTGTGACATCCGGCTGACGAAATCGCAGCTGCAGGGATTCAAAGTCAATCTGGAAGGATCCACCAATTCGAGCGGCCTGATCGGTATCTCGCCGCAGCTGAACTACTTCCACAAGAACATCTTCCACGGCGGACAGTGGCTGAACCTGGGCTTCCTGGGCAATTTCCAGTTCATGGCGTCCAACCGCAGCATCCATTCCAATGAATTCGGCGTGACGGCTTCCGTCAGCTTCCCGGAATTCCTCGGACTGCCCAACTCCCTGTTCCGCGGACCTTCCGTCCCGCGGACCGAGGTCGCCGTCTCGTACAATTACCAGAACCGTCCGGAGTACACCCGCAACATCATCTCGACCTCCTTCGGATACAGCGGAAACCACGAGCGGAAGTTCTTCTATCAGTTCTATCCACTTCAGCTGAAGGTAGTCAGGCTGTCTAACCTGGACCAAAACTTCTACAATACCCTGGCGGGAAATCCCTTCCTGCGCGACGCCTACCAGAACCACTTCGACATGGGTGCCGGCTTCAATGGCTACTACACCACCTGCGCGGACCTCAATCCCCGCGTCTCGTACCAGTACGTGCGCCTGCAGGCCGACCTCTCGGGCAACCTGCTCAGCGTCTTCAGGGAAAACATGCGGCAGGACGCCTACGGAGCCCACCTGCTGTGGGGTACGCCGTTTTCCCAGTACGCCCGGGTGGAACTGACCTTGGGGAAGACGTTCGTATTCGGTCCGGAAGGTAACCAGGCCCTGGCCACGCGGCTCCTCGGCGGCCTGGGATACGCCTACGGGAACTCCACCGTCATGCCGTTCGAAAAGCAGTTCTACAGCGGCGGTGCAAACAGCATGCGCGGCTGGCAGGCGCGTGCCCTCGGTCCCGGACTTGCCCGACCGGATCCTTCCTTCGTCATCCCCAGCCAGACAGGTGACCTGAAGCTGGAAGCGAACGTTGAATACCGCTTCCCCCTGACCGGGAAACTCAAGGGTGTGCTGTTCACGGACGTGGGCAACATCTGGGCGCTGCAATACGACGAAGGGGAAGAGGATCCGCCGGCGGATTTCAGCCTAGATTCACTGCCGGAAAGCCTGGCTGCCAACTGGGGCCTGGGACTCCGGTTCGACCTGAATTTCCTCATCCTGCGCATCGACTTGGGTGTCAAGCTCCACGACCCGTCCCGTCCGGCCGGCGACCGCTGGATCCTGCCCGGTGACTACGGCGATGCGGAGCGTCCCTTCGCCCTGCACTTCGGTGTCGGCCATGCCTTCTGACGCGGGGGCGCCGCTTATTTAGCCTTCGGATAATACTTCGGCCAGCACTGCTCGAGATAGGCCTTGAGCCGGTCCTCGTGCGCATTGGGCGCAGGCTCGTAGAAGACGGTTCCTTCCATGCCGGCGGGCATGAATTCCAAGTCCACGAAGTGCCCGGGGAAATCATGCGCGTACTTGTACCCGTCGGAATAGCCCAGTTCCTCCATCAGTTTCGTCGGGGCGTTCCTCAGATAGAGCGGGACCTGCTTCGTGAGGTCTTCCTTGGCCGCGGCCATCGCCTTCTCGCCGGCCATGTACGCGGCGTTGCTCTTGGGGGAGGAAGCGAGGTAGATCGTCGTTTCAGCCAGCGGAATGCGCGCTTCCGGCATGCCGATCTGGTGGACGACCTGGAAGCAGGCATTGGCCAGCAGCAGGGCGTTCGGGTTGGCAAGCCCCACGTCTTCGGAGGCGGAAAGGCAGAGACGCCGCGCGATGAACAGCGGGTCTTCGCCCCCCGCCAGCATCCGCTCGAGGTAATAGACAGCCGCATTAGGATCCGAGCCGCGGATGCTCTTGATGAATGCGGAGATGATGTCGTAGTGCATCTCTCCGTCTTTGTCGTAGATCGCCATGTTCTCCTGGATGCAGGCTTTCACCCGCTCGTTGTCGATGATGGCAGGGGAGTCGTCTCCGGCGAAGGAATCGACGACGATCTCGAGAATATTCAACAACTTACGGCCATCGCCGCCACTGTATTTGAAGAGCGCCTCATACTCTTTCACCGTAATGTCCTTCTTCTTCAGGACGACGTCCGTGTCCAGGGCACGCTGCATGAGGGTACGCAGGTCGTCCACGCCGAGCGACTTCAGGACGAAGACCTGGCAACGGGACAGGAGGGGAGTGATCACTTCGAAGGAAGGGTTCTCCGTTGTCGCACCGATCAATACGACCGTTCCGTTCTCGACGGCCCCCAGAAGGGCATCCTGCTGGGCCTTGTTGAAACGGTGGATTTCATCGATGAAGAGCACGGGGGCGAGCCCGCGGGAGAAGACGGAACGGCTGCGGGCTTTTTCGATGACGTCACGGACATCCTTCACACCCGCACTGACGGCGGAAAGGGTGAAGAAATCCCGCGAAAGGGAGCGGGCGATGATGTGGGCCAGCGTCGTTTTTCCGACACCGGGCGGCCCCCAGAGGATGAAGGAGGTGAGATTGCCGCTCTCGATCATTTTCCGGAGGATACAGCCGGGCCCGACAAGGTGCTTCTGACCGACATAATCGTCCAGTGTTTCAGGCCGCATCCGCTCCGGAAGGGGAGGGAGGGCGGAAGGGCTCCCATTTTGAAGAGAATCTCCCATTTTATCTATAACTATCTAATAATCAAATTGAGTAACAAAAATATTACAATAGATAACAATATTGTTATGCCTGTTTTTTCGCCCATTTCAGGGCCTCCGGATACAAATGTAAGAAAAAGAAGACGAAATCCCTCGGCCCGGACGCACTTGCCAATGTCGGGGGAAAATCGTACATTCGCACAAAAATTACTAGCGAATGAAATTGACCGAAAGAATCCGTTATGTCGGCTTGAACGACAGGCAGACGGTACTGTTTGAAAACCAGTGGCCGATTCCGGAAGGAGTCAGCTACAATTCATACCTGGTCGTGGACGAAAAGGTGGCCCTGATCGACACCGCCGCCGCGGCCTTCGGGGACGCGTACCTGGAGAACATCCGCCGCGAAATCGGCGACCGGCCCGTCGACTACCTGATTGTCAACCACATGGAACCCGATCACTCCGCGCTGCAGGCCCGGATCCGGGCGCAGTATCCGGATGTCACGATCGTCACGAACGCCAAGGCGGTGCCGATGATCGCCGGATTCCAGGGGATCACGGAAAACATCCGCGTCATCAAGGAAGGGGAGACCCTGCCGCTGGGGGAGACTTCGCTGCAGTTTTTCATGGCTCCGATGGTCCACTGGCCGGAAACGATGGTCACCTGGTGCGCGGAAGAACAGACCCTGTTCTCCGGCGACGCCTTCGGGACGTTCAAAGCTGTCAATAATAACGTAATTGACTCAGAATCAAACGATTACGAATCATATAAAGAGGAGATGACGCGGTATTACGCCAGCATTGTCGGCAAATATGGCGCCACCGTCCAGAACGCGCTGAAAAAGCTGTCCGGGCTGCCCATCAAGCGGATCTGCAGCACGCACGGACCGGTCTGGGAGCGCGATATCCCGCAAGTTGTCGCCCTGTACGACCGCCTGAGCCGCTATGATGCGGATCCGGGCGTGGTCATCGCGTACGGATCGATGTACGGAAATACGGCGAAAGCCGCCCGGGCGTTGGCCGATGCGCTGGAATCCGCAAAGATCCCTTATGCCCTCCATGACCTGTGCAGCGAGAACGTTTCCTATGCGCTGCGCGACGTTTTCCGCTATGAAACGCTCGTACTGGGCGCACCGACGTACAACAACGGCATTTTCCCGCCCGTGCGCCAGTTGATGGAAGCCGTATGCGACCGCCTGGTCAAGAACCGCAGGTTTTTCGCATTCGGATCGTTCACATGGGCAGGCGCCAGCGTCCGGCTGCTCAACGAGATGGCGAAATCCGCAGGAATGGAACTGATCGGCGATGGAATTTCGTTCCAGCATGCGTATTCGCCCGACAAGTGCGACTTCGGCGACTTGTTACACAATTTATATTATGTTAAGTAATCTGTAAAAAGCCGCTTCCCCATCCAAATATAAGCTCCGAGAAATGTCCAGAAAGAAAGTCGACCTGCTCCTCGAGAACGTGGTCATTGAAGACTGCGCTGCCGAAGGCAAAGCCATCGCACATTACGACGGGATGGTCGTGTTCGTGCCGTTCGCTGTGCCCGGCGACCGCGTGAACATCCGTGTCCAGCGCAAGAAGCGCAACTACATGGAAGGTTTCATCGAAGAAATGATCGAGCCGTCGCCCCGGCGGCTGGAACCGTTCTGCGAGCACTTCGGTGTCTGCGGCGGATGCCGCTGGCAGCCGATTCCCTACGAGATGCAGCTGGAGGCGAAACGCCGGCAGGTCGAAGACCAGCTGGTCCGCCTCGGTCACCTGGACGTGCCGGAGATCCGGCCGACCATTCCCTCGGAAAAAACGCAGTTCTACCGCAACAAGCTGGAGTTTTCATTCTCCACGCGCCGCTGGTTCCTGCAGGATGAGGATCCGGAACAGATGACGCCGCAGGAACGGATGGGCGTCGGATTCCACGTGAGCAAATTCTTCGACAAAGTCCTGGACATCCGGAAATGCTACCTGCAGAAGTCCCCTTCCAATGAAATCCGTCTCTTCATCAAGAACTACTGCATCGAAAACGGGCTGGAGTTCTTCGACATCCGCGCGAACATGGGCTACATGCGTAACATGTTCGTCCGGACAACGGAGACCGGCGACCTGATGGTCATCCTCGTCTTCTACTATGAAGACCGGGCCGCCCGCGAGAAACTGATGCGCGCAGTACTTGAAGCTTTTCCGCAAATCACATCATTCTATTATGTCATTAACAATAAGTTAAATGACACTATAACCGATCTGGAATGCTACCTGTTCAAGGGGGATCCGACCATCCACGAGACGATGGAGGACCTGACGTTCCACATCGGTCCCAAGTCGTTCTACCAGACCAACAGCCCGCAGGCCTACCGCCTCTACAGTGTCGCCCGCGAATTCGCCGCGCTGACAGGGACGGAGACGGTCTACGACCTGTACACCGGAACGGGCACCATCGCGCAGTTCGTTTCCAAGAAGGCGGCGAAAGTCATCGGCATCGAATACGTGGAAGACGCAATCGAGGATGCAAAACGCAATGCCGGCATGAACGGAATCACGAACTGCTCCTTCTTCTCCGGCGACATGAAAGACGTCCTCTCCCCTGCCTTCATTGCGCAGCACGGACACCCGGACGTCATCATCCTGGACCCGCCGCGGGCCGGCATCCATCCGGACGTCGCCCGTGTCATCCTCGATGCGGAACCCGACCGAATCGTGTACGTCAGCTGCAATCCGGCCTCCCAGGCCCGCGACTTGAGCATCCTGTGTGCAAAATACGAAATCACCGCCGTGCAGCCTGTGGATATGTTCCCCCACACGCAGCACGTAGAAAATGTCTGCGCCCTTCGGCGCAAAACTGCTACGGAAGTAACAGAATAACTACTACTTCCTAATCCGCGAGAAACGGTATTCAGTCGCCCAGGCCTCCCCTGCCGCGGGGGCGACCGCCCAGCGTCCGCCGCCGAGGGGACGTCCGGAAGCGGACGTATATCCCTCCGGAAGCGCAACCACCCCGCAAAGCGGCTTTCCCTCGGTGCGGACCGTGATTCCGGACGCGTCCGCGGTGATGGAGAGCAGCTGTCCGCGGAACCGCAGATTATTCACGGTCAACGATTTCCATTCGGACGGAAGATGCGGCTCGATAGCGAATCCCTCCGGCGTTGCCTTGAAACCGAGGAAGCCTTCTACCATCGTGTAAGGCACCAGCAGCGTCTCGGCGAATTCCATATCGATGCCGATGCCGCCGGCCGTCCCCATCCCCTGCATGGAGTTGCCGTGCTCTCCGGACGCATAATAGGCCCGGTAACCGCCCGCTGCACGCGTATCCGCGTACCAGTCGAGGATGCCCTCGAAACGCTTCCAGGCATTGTCCGGACCATAGACGCGGATCCGGCTCATCATATCGTTGAAACTCTGCGAAAAGACGGCGCCGCCGTCCTGGACCTGCCTTCCGTAGGGGAAGACGTCCGGCTCCCATCCCCAGTAATACCAGCTTTCGTTCCGGCGGGTCGTCGCACGCGGGGCGAGCCGCCAATGGTAGATGTCCTCACCGGTGCTGGTGTCCCCTTCCACGATCCGCCGTCCGTCGATCCAGTCCATGATCGAGCGCGCATGCTCCGGAGAAACCGCGCCATAATAAATCGCCTCTTCATTCAGGAAGGTGAAGCCGTAGTCCCATTTGTTCCCTTCCACATCCTCGGAGGCGTAGAAACGGCCGGTACGTTCATTCCAGAGCCTGCGATTCAGCGTGGCCGCGATCCGGTCCGCTTCCCGGCGCAGGGCGCGCGGATGCAGGCGACGGCCGCCTGATGGCACGCCGAGGGCCTCATTCGACCTGATGTATTCCTCCAAGTCAGCCATCATACGGAGCATATACACATAATAATATGAGGTATATGTCTCCAGGTTTCCGAAGGGCAGGATGTCCCAGTAATTGCCACCGATGGAATGGCCGTATTGATACACTTTCCGGCCCGCTGAATCCAGAACGAAGCCGGGCAAACCGTCGTGGCCGGGGTAACGGACCCGGATCATGCCCGCCTTCCGGTCGTACAGTTCTTCCTGGGCATAGGAGAAAACCCTGCGCATCCGCTCGATGTTCCCGCGCAGGAAGGCCTCGTCTCCGGTCTGGTTGAACGTATGGATGGATCCGATCAGGAAGTTGCAGGCATTCATCTGATGTCGCGTGTCGAAGGCTGAAAAGATGGCATGGAGGCGGATCTTCGACCCGGGCGCGTTCGGGAAGGTGAACCGCAACTTGGTGATCTTCCCGGTCCACGCTTTCTCAAGGTAGGGCTCCAACGTACAGTAACGGACGTGGGTGCCATGGAAAGGATCGGGCTGCTGCATGTCGAAGAGGACCCGCTGCGCCTTCCCGCCCAGCCGGTCCTCCCCTTCCCGGCACCATTCCATCACGCCCTGCATGGGGGCATCGGTGTCCCATTCGGCCCGGAAGCTGATGAACGGGCAGCAGAAGGCATCGATCAGGAACCCCGCTTCCGTCTCGATGGACGGCGATTCGTCCGTCACGGTCAGTTCCCAGGCATCGTTCACGATGCCACCGGAGCGAAGCCCTTTCAAGGTCCAGCGCCCGGCGGCACGGTCACCCATGTACCCCTTGTCGTACAAAAGTCCCCGCCAGCCGGAAAGCATGCCGGTCACATCTTCCGGCGAATCCTGGAACAGGTATCCGAACGTAGCACCTTCGAATCCCTCCTGCAACTGCGGGAACAACGGGAACGGCCACCCGCTGTCGAGCGCGTGGCTGAAATGCTGGTGGCTGGAGACATAGCCGTGCCTGTCGATGTGGCGCGTGAGCATCGTGTGGATCCACAGAGAATCCATATCCGCCTTGAGCGGAGCGACGCTCATCAGCGGAACCGGTGTCCAGACGTCCCAGAAAGACGGGCCCGGACGCGCAGCCGGATTCATGTATGCCTCATAGTAAATGGCACGGATCTGTTCCATCTGCTTTTCATATCCGGGAACGGAGAAGGAGATGAAGTCATCCGGGATTTCCTGGGCCCCCAGAAGCGCCGAAAAAAACAGACCGGCGAGGAGAGATATTTTTTTCATGGTTCATTACGATGGATGATGCCCAAAGTTAATCATAATCGGCAGAAAAATACTATCTTTGTTCACGAATATGCTGACAAATATCCTGATTCTTCTCGCCGGGCTCGCCCTGGTCGTTTTCGGTGCCGACTATCTGGTGGACGGCGCCTCCGGCATCGCCCGGAAAGCAGGGCTGAGCGAGTTCCTCATCGGCCTGACGATTGTCGGGATCGGCACATCCACACCGGAAATGGTCGTCAGTTTCTTCGGCGCCTTCCAGGGGAAATCGGATGTCGCCATCGGCAATGTCATCGGTTCCAACATCTTCAACATCCTGTTCATCCTCGGACTGACCGCCATCATCCTGCCGGTCGGGATCACCAAGGAGAACCTGCGGCGCGACATCCCGCTGAACCTGCTCGTCAGTCTGCTGCTGGTAGGGATCGGCACCCGCACCGCCCTGGGGCTCGGAACGGAGAACACGCTGACACGCGCTGGCGGACTGCTCTTTGTCCTGCTCTTCGTCCTCTACATGGTCCTGTCCTTCCGCAGCGGAAAAGCGCAGCAGGACGAGGAGGAACCCGGCGCAGCCGCCCCTACCCGGAAAACGGTCTGGTATGTCCTGATGGTCCTCGGCGGGCTTGCCGGGCTCGTCATCGGCGGCCGCCTGTTCGTCAATGCGGCGACGGACATCGCCCGCATGGCCGGCTGGAGCGACAAGTTCATCGCCATCACGATCCTCGCCGGCGGCACTTCCCTGCCGGAACTGGTGACCTGCATCGTGGCAGCCGCCAAACAGAAAGACGCCCTCGCGCTCGGGAATATCCTCGGGTCCAACATCTCGAACGTCCTGCTGATCCTGGGCGGTTCGGCACTGATCCATCCGCTCAGTTTCTCAAACATCACCCCGGTAGACTACATCGCCTTCCTCTCCGGCGGCGTGCTGCTCCTCCTGCTGGCCCTGGTGCATCCCCGAAGGCTGCTGGGACGCGGTGGAGGCGCCCTCCTGGTCGCCTGCGAAGCCGCTTACATGACTTTCCTGATCTGTCAATTATAATCACCATAACACGAAAAAACGCACACCATGAAATTCGAACCCACGAAATACCGGCTGATGAACGTCGGTTCGGGCAGGATTTTCGACGACGCCGGCTGGACCCTCTCGGATCCGGAAGGGGGCGATCCGTCCCTGCTTCGCGCGGTGTATGAAAACCAGAACTTCAACCCGAGGAGCAACCTGAAGGGGCTGTACCGCTATGCCGACTGGCTCCCGATCCAGCGCACCCTGCGCCACTCGCACGCACCGGTCACCTACAAGAGCAAGGGGCTGGCCAAACTGCTGGGAATGAGCGACCTGTACATCACCCTCTCGGGCTATGTCCCCAAGCGGGGCGCCCGGATGGAAACGGGTTCCTTCAAGGAGACGGAAGCCTACTCCGTCTGCGCCCGGCTGCCCAGGAAGAACAAGCGCATCCTGGTCGTCCAGTCTGCAGGCAACACGGCACGTGCCTTCGCCCGCGTCTGCTCCGACAACGGCATCCCCCTCGTCGTCTGCATTCCCAGCGACAACGTCGCCGACCTGTGGTTCCGCCGCAAACTGCATCCCTGCGTGAAGGTCATCGCCACGCCGCACGGAACGGACTACTATGACGCCATCCAGCTCGGCGAGAAACTCTGCCAGGATCCCCGGTACCTGCTGGAAGGCGGCGCCAAGAACGTCGCCCGCCGCGACGGCATGGGAACGACCGTACTGAGCGCCGTGGAGACGATCGGGCGCATCCCCGACGCCTATTTCCAGGCTGTCGGCAGCGGCACCGGTGCCATTGCCGCATGGGAGAACGCGGAACGCCTGGCCGCCGACGGCCGGTTCGGTGCGAACAAGATGCGCATCTACTGCGTGCAGAACGCTCCCTATACCCTGATGTATGATTCATGGAAAGCCGGGACCCGCGACCTCGTGCCCCTGACGGCGGATTCCTCGCGCCGGAACGCGGAGATCATCCTTGCCAAGGTGCTCTCCAACCGAAAACCGCCGTACGGCCTCGCCGGCGGCCTGTTCGACGTGCTCCGCGCCTCCGGCGGCGACTTCTACAAAGTCAACAACGACGAACTGATCTTCTATCTCCTGCAGTTCCTGCACAAGGAAGGATACGACATCTTCCCCGCTTCCGCCTGCGCCGTCGCCGCGCTGGCCAAAGCCCTGGAAGACGGTTCCGTGTCCAAGAACGAGACCGTGATGCTCAATATCACCGGCGCCGGAATGATCGAGGCGACGTCCAAAGGGTATTCGCTCAAACAGCCGGACCTCGTCCTGAGTCCCGACCTGCCGGCGGAAGAGATCATCGCCGCCGTGAACGCATTGTTCTGATCCAGAGGATTATTCGTCCGCCCGGAACGGGACGTTGTCCGCAAGCTTCTCCTTCGAGTACACCGGATTGGCATAGATGTGAAGGAAAATATCGCGCAGGTCGTTCCTGTCGAGTTTCCGCTCCACCTTGTCGAGCCGGTGTTCCGTATAGTCCTCAAAGCGCTCGCGGTCCTCGGGGGCGTACCGGTCGGCGTACCGCGTGTCGCCCTCCAGGAGGTCGACGGCGATGTAATTCGTCTTCCAGAGTTTGTACCCGGCGATGATACGCCGGTTGACCACGTGCCGGATGCGCTGGTACCGGTCGTTGCCGCTGCCCTTCGCCGCCTCGGCGATTTCGTCGGGCGTCAAGGGGTTCGAGAAGGTCAGGTGGATGTTGCCCTTCTGCTGGCGGATTCCGGTTACGATGCTATGGAGGTCTTCCGTACGTTTCTTTACGTATTTCTCCGTACGGGAAATCAGGATCTCGCGAGCCTTCTTGATGTCGCAGGGCTCCAGCTCATAGGAAATGCTCATCGGGAGGATGCAGAGTTCGGAGAAATTCTCTTCGAAAGACCGCGTTCCGCTCATGTCGAGCATCTTGAGCAGGCCCTGTTCCGTCGTATCGATGCCGTCCTTTGTCCGTCCCTGACGCTGCGCGAGCCAGATGGAAGACTTTCCGGATGTGATCGTCTGGCGGATATAGCGGGAAAGCACCTGCGAAGAAAGGTACAGTTCGCGGGCGGAAATCCCGCGGATCACGGTGATCATCCGGTTGGAGCGGAGCAATTTCTCGACCGTCTTGCTTTGCTTGATCAGATTGTCCCCGACACAGATCTCGGTCATCGGAATGCCGTTCCGGAAGAACACCTGCTGCGTGATCGCCGGATCGAGGATGATGTCCCGATGGTTGGACATCGCCAGGAACTTGCCTTTCTGGGCAGAGACGTTGCTGATACCGCTGTATGAGAAATTGTGGACGGTATTCTCCATCACCCAGGAAACCGCCTGGTTCATGATCAGCTGCTGGAACTCGTCGATGCTGCGGACCTGTTTCAAGGCGCTCCGGAGATAGGTGACGGGTTCGTCCGGAAAGAAATAACCGGAGAGTGCGAAGACGGCGGGATGGTCAGCCACTTGACTCAACGCAGCGACTGCCTCCTCGTCATTATAAGGACATATACTGTCGAATTCCGTGTTTTCAGCCATAATAATGCAAAGCTATACAATTCTTTTTCAAATCACAAGACTTCTCCGGAAAAGAACGGAGCTGTCACCGTAACTGAGGAACCGGTAGCCGCCCGCGAGGGCGTGGTCATAGATGGTACGCCAGTCCCCGTCCACAAAAGCGGAAACCAGCAGGATCAGCGTGCTCTCAGGCTGGTGGAAGTTCGTAACGAGGATATCGACCAGGCGGAAACGGAAGCCCGGAACGATGATGATGCGTGTGCCGAGGGTCAGTTCTTCCTTTCCGCTCCGCTCCAGCCAGGCGATAAGGGCGTCGAGCGCCTCTTCGGTGCTGTACGCGTATTCCCGTTCATACGGCGCCCACTGGGCGACATCTTCCGGCGCACCGCCCTCGATACAGGAGACACCGGCATAATAGAGCGACTCGAGGGTCCGGACCGACGTCGTTCCGACCGCGACCAGGGGGGCTTCCCGGCGGCGCAGTTTCCGCAGCAGGTCCAGCCGGATGGCAAACGGCTCGCGGTGCATGGCGTGCCGCGAGACCAGGGAATCCTTTACCGGCAGGAAGGTCCCGGCGCCCACATGGAGGCAGACATGTTCACGCGTGATGCCCTTCGCCGCGATGTCGCCGAGCACCCGTTCGGTGAAATGGAGGCCGGCCGTCGGCGCAGCCACGGAGCCCCGGATGCGCGCGTACAGGGTCTGGTAACGCTCTGCGTCGATGCGCTCCGTCTCCCGGCCGAGATAGGGAGGGATCGGAACCTGGCCGCAGCGCTCCAGCACCTGGGAGAAAGGTGCGCCGTCGTCCCAGCGGAAGGTCACCGTGCCCGTACGGTCCTCACGGGTACCGGGTTCCGCCCGAAGGTTCATCCGCACTAGGGAAGGATCGTCCTGCGGATTGTAAAGATGCAGGACATCGCCCTTCCATCGCTTTGCATTGCCGATGACGCATTTCCAGGTACAGCAGGCGTCCGCGGCAAAGGCGAGGTTGTATTCGACGGGGTCGACCGGCTCCAGGCAGAAAATCTCGATATGTGCACCGCTTTCACGCTGGAAGTGGAGGCGTGCAGGAACCACTTTGGTATCGTTGAACACCATCAGGGCGCCGGCGGGGAGATAGTCGGCCAGCTGGCGGAAAACGGCGTCGGTGACTTTGCCTTCCCTATATACGAGAAGTTTCGAAGCGTCCCGCTCCGGCAAAGGATATTTCGCGATGCGCTCGTCAGAAAGCGCATAATTGTAATCTTCGATGTGTATTTCCGGAATCATACGCCACATGCTTTTTACTCTGCAAATTTACGCATTCGCGGGCAAATTCGGAAATCCTGGTAGCGTTTACAATTCTACCACACGCGTTCTACTTTGTAAACTTTTTAATTATTTTCAGTTTTGTTGACTATGGGACCATAAAGGAATCTTATCACACTTTTCTACTTGTGCTATATTATTCATAATCAGAGTTTTATTTGGTTTTTCAAAAAGAAGACTTTAGATAAAAGAACGGTCAGGTGAACAAGATTTTGAACCATCTTGCGAAAAAGACAATGATTAACGTAATTAACTAAGTCATAATCAAAGAATAACTACTTGTTTGGTGAAGTATTTTCTAACCCATTTCTGCCGCTTTGAAATTTGTTTCCAAGTACAAATGCCCGAAAATGGATATTGATTGTTTTGAATTATATCGCTATATTTGTAAACAACAAGCAATCACAAGATGAACGGCAGGCTCCAACAGTTCCTTCTCGCAGAAAATATTTCGCAATCCCAGTTTGCGGATCGCATCGGCGTAGGCCGTGCCAGCATTTCGCACATTCTCGCCGGACGCAACAAGCCCGGCTACGAATTTCTGGAAAACCTTGCCCGCGCTTATCCGAATCTGAACCTGGAATGGCTCCTGCTTGGAAAGGGCAAGATGTACAAAACGTCTCCCGATGCAGCTTCCCCTCCCGAGGCGTGCATCCCTTTTCCTGCGGAACCACCTGCTTTACAAGAAGATCCTGCCCCTTCTGCACCGGCCGCCGAGCCCCCATGCATTGAGAAAATCGTCATTTTCTACACGGATGGCACCTATAAGGAAGTGCGTTAACCATCCGCATGTCCCTTTTTTTTGCTAAGTTTGTATCGCAATACAATCTGAGCAAATGTACAAGTCCATCATACGCCCCATCCTTTTCCGCATGAACCCGGAAAAAGCCCACGACCTTGTCCTGAAGGGTCTCCGGATCATGCGGCGGATTCCCGGTGCAGGTGCGGTCATGCGCATGCTGTACAAGAAAAAACCGGCTCCGCAGCTCGCTCGGCGGGTTTTCGGCATCGATTTTCCGCATCCCGTCGGCCTGGCGGCCGGACTGGACAAAAACGCAACCTGCTACAACGAGTTGTCCTGGTGCGGGTTCTCTTTCATCGAAGTGGGTTCTTTCACCCCGGAGGCGCAGCCGGGCAATCCTGCCCCGCGCCTGTTCCGGCTGCCCGCCGACCAAGCCCTCATCAACCGGATGGGCCTGGGCAATGAGGGGGTAGACAAGGCCGTGGAACGCATCGGCAAGGACCGGCCCGAAGTGCTGCTCGCCGGCAGCATAGCCAAGAATACCGGCAGCGAAAGCGAAGAAGAGATCCGCCGGGATTATCTCCGGTGCTTTTCTACGCTGTATGACTTCGTGGATTTCCTGACGGTCAACGTGTCCTGTCCCAACGTGGAGGGCCTGCAACGCCTGCAAGGCGCCGGATACCTGCCTGCCCTCGTGGATCCGCTGCTGGAGATGCGCATGGGCTGCGATACCTACAAACCGCTGCTGATCAAGGTCTCCCCCGATATCGAAAAGGAAGAGCTGGACGGCCTGATCCACTATTGCAGATTGTCCGGCGTGGATGGTCTTATCGTCGGCAACACCACCCGCTCGCGCGAAGGGCTGAAGACTCCGGCGGAAACGTTGGAAAAGATCGGGAAAGGCGGCCTTTCCGGTGCACCGCTCTTCGAGAAGAATCTCGCCCTGGTCCGCTATATCCACGAGAAAACGCAGGGCGGACTCCCCATCATTGGCGTCGGCGGCATCAACACACCGCAGCGCGCGCAGCGGATGCTTGACGCAGGTGCCTCGTTGATAGAGATTTACACTGGATTTATATACGAAGGACCTGCCTTCGTCCACAAGATACTGAAACACCTGAATGCCGCTGCGGAGGGAGGAAAAAAACAATGACGACCGCTTCTGTCTGTACCATCGGCGATGAGATCCTCATCGGCCAGATCATCGATACGAATTCAGCCTTCATCGCCCGGGAACTGGAAGCGACGGGCATCCAGGTCACGCGGATGCTTTCCATCGGCGACGAGCACGACGCCATCCTCCGGAACCTGGAGGGAGAACTGCGTCAGAACGCCATCGTGATCTGCACCGGCGGCCTGGGACCGACCAAGGACGACATCACGAAGGCGGCCTTGGCTGAACTCCTGGGCTCCGGCGAATATATCTGCAACGAAGAGCAACTGGACATCATCCACCGCATCCTGCATGCGCGTGGACTGGAGGCCCTCGAAAGCAACAAAGCACAGGCCCTCGTCCCGAAGGGCTGCGAGGTGATTCCCAACCGCAAGGGAACGGCTCCGGTGATGGTTTTCCGTTTTCCCGCCGAGCGCTTCGGCCATCCCGCCACGCTGTACGCCCTTCCCGGCGTACCCTTCGAAGCACTCGGCGCGCTTCCGGATATCCTTTCGGACATCCGGGCCCACGCCAGCCTATCGGACATCTTCCACAAGTGCCTGATGGTCTATGGTCTGGCAGAATCCGCCCTGGCGGAGCGCATTGCACCTTGGGAGGATGCACTGCCGGCAAAGATGCACCTGGCCTACTTGCCCAATCCCCTGACAGGCGTACGCCTGCGTCTGTCGATCTATGGCGGCAACCGTGAAGAAGAAGAGAAGCAGATCGACGCCGCCTTCGCGCAGCTCATGCCACTTTTGGGCGACCTGGTCTATGCGCAGGGCGACGACACCCTCGAGAATACGGTCGGACGCCTGCTGCGCGGCACCGGAAAGACGGTCAGCGCAGCAGAATCCTGCACGGGCGGCATGATTTCGTCGCTGCTGACCTCCGTACCGGGTGCTTCAGAGTATTACCTGGGGTCCGTCACGTCCTACGCCGTCGCGGTCAAGGAGCAAGTGCTGGGCGTGCCGGCGGAAACCATCGAAAAACATGGCGTCGTCAGCGGCGAAGTAGCCGAAGCCATGGCCGCAGGTGTCCGGCGGCTGACCGGCAGCACTTATGCCGTCGCGACGACCGGACTCGCCGGTCCGCAGGGAGATGGGACATGGCCGGTCGGAACCGTATGGATCGGGGTCGCCGGTCCGGCCGGTACGCACAGTGAAAGACACACCTTCAGCAACGACCGGAAACGCAATATCGAGCGGTTTTCCGCCTCTGCACTCGATGCATTGCGAAAATGGATCGAAAAAGACCTAACGAAAACAAAGTAAGCAAATAAAACAATTATGTAACAAGGCGTAACATAATTGTTACAAGCATGCCGTTATTTACGTAACCGGCTGGAAATCACATCGTTGAACACACGAAGGAAATTTCCGCCTGCAATCTTCTCCAACTGGCTTTCCGTGTATCCCCGGCGACGCAATTCGTCGAACAGGACCGGCATTTTCGAGGCATTCTCCAGCCCCTCGGGAGCGACACCGATGCCATCGAAATCCGATCCGATCCCGACGCTCTCCACCCCCGCGACACGTACGGCATGATCGATATGGTCGGCAACGGCACGGAAGGAGGGACGCGGGATCGCAAAGACCTGTTCACTGACGGTTTCATCATCCGGATCGAGTCCGCGGGCGGCCAATGCGGCGCCATAGGCATCTGAAAGGAAAACCGGATAGAAATTGATCTGGATGACCCCGCCATGGTCGGCCAGGGTCCGCAGCATTTCATCGGTCATGTTCCTGGGATGCCCTGCAAGCGCACGGCAGCAGGAATGCGTGGACAGGATCGGAGCGCGCGATGCCGCAATGCAGTCGAAGAAGGTACGGTCCGATACGTGGGCAACATCGATCATCATGCCGAGATCGTTCATTTCAGCGACCACTTCCCTTCCGAAAGGACTCAGACCGCCCCAGCGCGTCCCTACAGCCGCACAATCGGCAATTTCATTGTCCCCGTTGTGGGTAAGTGTCATATAGCGGACGCCGAGCCGGTGGAAAAGCCGGAGCAAGGACAGCGACCGCTGGATCGGAGCACCGTTCTCCATGCCCAGCAGGATGGAAATCTTTCCGGAGGCGCGGTTGGACAGGATCTCGCCGGGCGATGTGGCGAGCGCCAGGTCTTCGCTGTTCCGTCCGACGGCATCGAAGACCGATGCCGCCATTTCCAGCGCCCGGCGTGTCGCCGCATCGGGTGCAAGGGAAGCGGACGTATACAAAGCGAAAAAAACGGCGTCCACATGGCCGGCGCGAAGTTTAGGGATGTCAACGTGCCCCTGGGAATGATCCTTGGACAAATCAAACCCCCTCATCAGTTGACAAGGGGTATCACAATGAGAATCAATGATTAACATAGCAGCAAACGCGGGCTATTCCCGCGTGACGGAAGCGTTCTGGATGGAAACGATCTTGATTTTCGGATCCTGGGAATACGTTACGCTGGCCCCCCGGGAAAGGTCCAGCTCGAGTTGATCGCTTGCGTTGACCGTGACGGCGATGCCGGAAATGGACATACGGGCTTCCTTGACAGGCAGCGCAGAAGCATCGACCTTCGCATTCCCCTTTCCGCCGGCCTGCAGGACGTCCGCTTTCCCGGAAACCAGCGCCTTCGCTGAACCGGACGCGTTGACGGCAAACGTTCCGCTGCACGTTCCGTTCAATACGGCGTCAGAGGACCCGGCGCAGTTGAACTGGACGGAAGAGGCCGTGAAATCCACACGGGACTTTGCATTTCCATCGGTAGAGAAATCAAGCGCATCACACTTCACGTTCATAATGAGGTTAGTCTTTTTAACAGCCTCAATATGAGCGGATTTAGAAATCACAGACAAACCTTGCACCTGCGCGGATCCAGAAAGGGAGAGCGTGAAACTGTCCACTTCCACCGTCCTGGGGAAAGAGAAGGTTGCCTCGTCAGACAGGGTGACGGAAACAATCTCCGGTGCGTAGATGACCACGCGGTACGTGGGTGAAGTGGAATTGCGCCCCTTGAACTGTTTCTTGGTTTCTTTCGGAACCGCCTTCTCATCCAGACCGATGAAAAGGGTCTTCCCCTTGACATAACAGATGACATACGGTTCGAGGGCATCGTCGATCGTGATTTTCGCCGCATAGTCCTTGTCGTATGTAATCGAGGCCTGGAACGAACCGGAAATGTCCACGGCATTGAAAGAAGTGAGTTCATGCTCGACATCCCGGATCTGAGCCCAGGAAGAATAACCTAAAGAAACAAAGCAGATGCACACAAGCAAATACTTAAATATCATCCTATTCATATTAAATACAATTAAGATTCCAATTGTTCTGAAAGTCTTTCCCAGCGGGCCGTCAGGGCGTCAGCCTCCCGCTTGTTCTCCAAATAAGAGCGCGTCAGCTCCATGATGTCGTCACCAGGGCCCGGCGCCGTCAGGACAGCCTCGATCCGTTTCATCTCCGTTTCGATCCGGTCGATTTCCTCTTCCAGGTCAGCGACCTGCTTCTTCAGCTTCCGCTGCTCACGGGACTCGGATTTGCGCTGCTGGAAGTCCTGCTGGCGCGCCGCCTTGACTTCCGAATCCGCCCGGACTTCCGCCACGGTCTGTTTGCGCTCGAGCTCATGCAAGGTCTCCATCTTGCGTTTTTCCAGGAACTCCTGAACGCTGCCCAAATGTTCCCGGACCTTTCCGTCGCGGAATTCATACATCTTGTCGACAAGTCCGTCCAGGAAGTCCCGATCATGCGAAACAACAATGAGCGTGCCATCATAGGACTGCAATGCCTGCTTCAGGATGTCCTTGGACTTGATATCCATGTGGTTGGTCGGTTCATCCAAGGCAAGCAGGTTGTACGGTTTCAGCATGAACATCGCCATGCCGAGCCGGGCCCTTTCCCCGCCGCTGAGGACGCTGACACGCTTGTCGATATCCTCTCCGCGGAAGAGGAACTGGGCGAGGATGTCGCGCAGTTTGGTCCGGACCTCCCCTACGGCGGCGCGGTCGATCGTTTCCCAAACCGTCAGGTTGCCGTCGAGGATATTCTCTTGATCCTGTGCGTAATAGCCCAGACGAACGTTGTACCCGTGAAAGACGTCTCCGGAAAGTGCCGGCAGTTCTCCGGCGATGACCCGCATCAGGGTGGTCTTCCCTTCTCCGTTCCGTCCGATCAGGGCGACCTTTTCCCCACGGCGGACTTCGACGGAAGCGTCGGTGAACACGGTCTTGCCAGGATAACCCGCGGACAGTCCGGTCGCCTTGAAGACGACATCGCCCGCCCGGGGCGCCGGCGGAAATTTCACGGTGAGCCGGGCGTTGTCGGTCTCGTCCACTTCCACGCGCTCCAGCTTCTCAAGCGCCTTGATCCGCGACTGCACCTGGTTCGACTTGGTGGGCTTATAGCGGAAGCGGTTGATGAAATCTTCCGTCTTCTCGATCATGCGCTGCTGGTTGTCGTAGGCGGCCTGCTGCTGTGCCAGGCGTTCCGCACGCAGGGTAACATACTGGCTATAAGGAACTTTATAATCATGTACCCGTCCCAGCATGATCTCTACGGTGCGGTTCGTGACCGTATCGAGGAACTTCCGGTCATGTGAGACGAGCAACAGCGCCCCACCCCGTTTCTTCAAGTAGTCTTCCAGCCACTCGATGGATTCGATGTCGAGGTGGTTGGTCGGTTCGTCGAGCAGCAGCACGTCCGGTTCGGAAAGGAGCAGTTTCGCCAGTTCGATCCGCATCTGCCACCCCTGGCTGAAGGTTTCGGTGTTCCGGGTGAAATCCTCCGGGCGGAACCCGAGTCCGAGAAGCGTCCGCTCGCAGAGCACCTCCGGCTGCTCGGTCCGGTGTACGGCCAGGGCATCGGAAAGGTCGTTCATGCGCGTGATGAGCGACATGTACGCGTCAGAATCGTAATCGGTCCGCTCGGCCAGCTGCCCGGAAAGACGCTGGATCTCCTGCTCCATCTGCGACAGATGCTCAAAGGCCTTCATCACCTCCTCCATCACCGAATGGCCGCGCGCGTGCTCCATGACCTGCGGCAGGTATCCCATCCGGATATCGGGCCGGACGTCGACCCGGCCGCTGGTCGGCGCCTGCAGGCCGCAGATGATTTTCATGAGGGTCGATTTGCCGGCGCCATTCTTGCCGACGAGGCCGATGCGGTCCTTTCCGTCGACATGCATGTCAATGTGGTCCAGCAGGTTGAAGCTGCCGAACGACACCGTCAGGTTTTGGATGGAGATCATTTTCCAGCCTCCTCTTCCCCGTCGTCCGTTGTCTCAGGCTTGTCCTTCTTGCAGGCCAGCACACTGACTTCGAAGAGGATGAAGAGTGGAGCGGCGGCGACAATCATGGAGAACGGGTCGGCCGGCGTGATGATGGCGGCAATGATCAGGATCGCAACGATGGCGTGGCGGCGGTATTTCCGGAGCGTGCCGCGCGTCACCAGTCCCAATTGAGACAGGACCGTGATAACGGCCGGGAATTCGAAAACAATACCGAACGCCAGGATGGTCGAAGTGAACAGAGAGATATAGGAAGTAAGCGAGATGGTGTTGACGATCGACTCGCTCACCTTGTATCCCAGGAAGAAATTCAGGGAAATCGGGACGATCAGCAGGTAACCGACGACCAGGCCGATATAGAAAAGCAGGGTGGCGATGAGAAACACACCGCGCACCGTCTTCTTTTCATTCTCGTACAAGGCCGGGGCGATGAACTTCCAGACCTCGAAGCAGACGAACGGGAAAGCCACGATAAAGCCCAGCGAAAACGCCACCTTCAGGTGCACGAAGAACTGCGTGGAAATGTCCAGGTTCACCAGCGACATCTCCACATCCATCCCGAGCAACTTGTAGATGAAGAAATCGCTGCGGGTCGGCGCCAGGATCAAGTCATCGAATACGAACGTCTTGAAACAGAAGACGATGACACTGAAGAAGGTAACGACCAGCAAGGAGCGGAACAACGTTCCCCTCAGCACTTCCAGGTGGTCCCAGAAGGACATTTCAGCTTCCTGCCTGCTCACGCGGGAATCGGATTGAAGTTGTTATTCCGCCTTCTTGATCTCGTCCGGCTCCTTTGCGGAGGTTTTGAGATCCTTCTCGATTTCGCGGGTCTCTTTCTCGATCTCGTTGAGGCCCTTCTTGAAACTCTTCATCCCCTTGCCGAGGCCTTCCATCAATTCGGGAATCTTCTTTCCACCGAAAAGAAGGAGAACGACCAGGGCGATGATGACGACCTGCCAGGGACCGATGACGCCGAACGGCATGATGGTAAATGTATTCATAATGTACAAAATGAATGGAATTATTTGTTCAACTGACTTTCAATCATCTGCAGGAGGCGTTCCGGGCAGCGGACCGGCCGGCCGGACTCCTTGCCCAGGAAGCCCAGCAGGACTTCCCCATCGGCACAGAGCACGCCGTCCTGGTTGTAGACAGCCTGCCGGACGACCAGCTTGGCTAGCGGAACCTTCTCGATGGCCGCCGTCACGCGGAGTACGTCCCCCATCCGCGCGGGATGGTGGTAACGGCACTGCACGCTGACGACCGGGATCACAACCCCGTCCGCCTCGCACTGCTCGATCGGGTATCCCCCCTCCGCCATCAGGGTATTCCGCGCACACTCGAAATACCGGATGTAATTCGAGTGGTGGACGACACCCATCTGGTCGGTTTCGTAGTAACGAACGGGGAAAGTAACCTCGGATTGCAGCATTACAAAAATGTTATATGTAGTAACAATTATATTTTATGCATTGTTTTTCAACGCATTAATTGCCTGTTCCAAACTTTCAATCTTGGAAAGGCTGTCAGACTCCTTCTTACGCTCCAGAGCGACGATCTTCTCCGGCGCATGGGCGACAAAGGCCTCGTTGGCGAGTTTTTTCCGGACAGAAGCCAGGAAGCCCTGCTGCCTTTCGAGCTCAGCGGACAACTTGGCGATCTCCTCGTCGACATTCACCAGGTTCCCCAGCGGGACGAAGATCTCGAACGTGCGGATCATCTGGGAGACGCCGGTCCCCTGCGCGCCGAAATCGTCGGCGACGGACACCTCGCCCACATTCGCCAGCTTGCGGATCACGGCAGCGATACCGGCAGGGAAATCCGACTTGACCAGGAGGTTGAGCGGCTCCTTCGGCGCGATGTTTTTCTGCTGGCGGATGGCCCGCACGGCATTGACCGTCTCCTGCGCGATCTCGAAGCGCATCAGCAGGTCCGCATCGAACGGAACAGGCTTGGGACTGGGTTGGAACATGATCGTCTCCTGGGGTCCGCGCTCCTGCATGGCATGCCAGAGTTCCTCCGTGATGAACGGCATCACCGGATGGATCATCTTCAGGAGGGTCTCGAAATAGTGCAGGGTCGCCCGGTAGGTCTTCGCATCCGCCGCTTCGCCCCATGCGGGCTTGACCGCCTCCAGATACCAGGAGCAGTAATCGTCCCAGAACGTCTTGTAGATGGTCATCAGGGCATCGGAGATGCGGAATTTGGCATAATGGTCTTCGACCTGCGCCGTCACTTGGGCGAGCTTGTTGCCGAACCACTCGACGGCCGCCCCGGCAGCTTCCGGCTGCGGGAGGTTTTCGTCCACCTTCCAGCCCTGGATCAGGCGGAAGGAATTCCAGATCTTGTTGCAGAAATTCCTGCCCTGCTCGACCTGGCTTTCATCGTAGAAGATGTCGTTGCCGGCGGAGGCGCAGAGCAGCATGCCGATGCGGACGGCGTCGGCGCCGTATTTGGCGATCAGGTCGAGCGGATCCGGCGAATTGCCGAGTGTCTTGGACATCTTCCGTCCGATCTTGTCCCGGACGATGCCGGTAAAATAGACGTTGGAGAACGGTTCCTTCCCCATGAACTCCTCGCCGGCCATGATCATGCGGGCCACCCAGAAAAAGATGATGTCGGGGCCGGTGACCAGGTCGCTGGTCGGATAATAATAGGAAAGGTCCTTGTTGGGTTGATGGTCGGGATGCCCCGGCATCTGCGGATCGAAAACGGAGATCGGCCAGAGCCAGGAACTGAACCAGGTGTCGAGGACATCTTCATCCTGGTGCAAGTCTTCCATGTTGATGGAAGGATTGATACGACGTGCTGCCTCAAGCGCCGCTTCAGGTGTCGGTTCCACCACCACCTGACCGTCCGGCAGGTACCAGGCGGGAATCCGCTGCCCCCACCAGAGCTGGCGGGAGATGCACCAGTCGCGGACGTTTTCCATCCAGTGGCGGTACGTGTTCACGTAGCGGTCCGGAATCAGCCGCGTCCGGCCGCTCAGGACGGTATCCAGCGCCATCCGGGCGAGCTCATCCATCTTGAGGAACCACTGCGCGGAGAGTTTCGGCTCGATGACGGCCTGCGTCCGTTCGGAATAGCCGACCGGTGAGGTGTAGTCTTCCACTTTGAGCAGGTTGCCGGCTTCCTCGAGCATCTTGACGATCTTCTTCCTGGCGACGAAGCGGTCTTCGCCCACCAGGATCTGCGCTTTCTCGTTGAGCCGGCCGTGCTCGTCGATGATCTCCAGCACCGGCAGGTTGTGCCGGAGCCCGATCTCGTAATCATGCACGTCGTGGGCGGGGGTAACCTTCAGGCATCCCGTACCGAAATCCATCTCGACATAGCTGTCCTCGATGACGGGGATCTCCCTGTCGATCAGCGGAATCAGCACTTTCTTGCCGCGCAGCCAGTGGTGGCGTTCGTCGGCGGGGTTCACACAGATCGCCGCATCCGCCATGATCGTCTCCGGGCGGGTGGTCGCGATGACCAGGTACTGGTCGGTCGGATGTCCTTCCCCGTCGGAAATGTAGTATTTCAGGTGATAGAAATGGCTCTGCGTATCCTTGTGGATGACCTCGTCGTCACTGACGGCCGTCAAGGCCTCGGGATCCCAGTTGACCATGCGGACACCCTTGTAGATCCATCCTTTTTTATAGAAATAAACGAAAGTATTGATCACCGCTTCGGAAAGGGCGGGCTCCATCGTGAAGCGGGTGCGGTCCCAGTCGCAGGAGGCGCCCAGCTTGCGCAACTGCTTGAGGATGATGCCTCCATGCTCCTCCTTCCACTCCCAGGCATATTTGAGGAACTCCTCGCGCGTCAGGCTGTCCTTGCTGATGCCCTGCTCCTTGAGACGGGCGACCACCTTGCTCTCGGTCGCGATCGACGCATGGTCGGTGCCGGGCACCCAGCAGGCGTTCTTCCCATCCATCCGCGCCTTGCGGATGAGGACATCGTTGAGCGTGTTGTTGAGCACGTGGCCCATATGGAGGATACCCGTCACGTTGGGCGGCGGGATGACGATGGTATAGGGCTCCCTTTCATCGGGCTCGGAATGGAAACACTTGTGTTCCAGCCACCATGCGTACCACTTGTCCTCGACTTCCGCCGGATTGTATTTCGCAGAAAGTTCCATAAATCGTATTTAATCGTACTTCACAAGAATCATTATTCTGACAAAGATACATTATTTTTCACTAAATTTGTCGTGGCCGGGCGAATAATCGCCGGCCCAAGCCAAGAAAACGACAGTACTATGGAAGAAAAGAAAGAAATCAGCCTCGAGCTGAAGCCGGAAATCGCCCGGGGCGTCTATTCGAACCTCGCGATCATCACGCACTCGCACAGCGAGTTCATCATAGATTTCGCCACGATGCTGCCCGGACTCCGCAAGCCGGACATCTCCAGCCGCATCGTCATGACGCCCGAACACGCCAAGCGCCTGCTGCAAGCCCTCATGGACAATCTCACGAAATACGAGTCGCAGTTCGGCCTCATCAACCTGGGCGGCAACCCGGCGTCTGAAAACAGCGGCACGTTCAACCTCGGCGACCTGCCGCAGTTCGGCGGCAAGGGCGGTACCAAATCCTGAGACATGTCATTGGATTTCAAACACATCCGCGCATTCACCTTCGACATTGACGGAGTTATGACGGACGGGGGCATCCTCGCCGACCTGGAAGGGAACCTGTACCGCACGTTCGACGCGAAGGACGGTTTCGCCGTCCGGATGGCCTGCATGAAGGGCTATCCCGTGGGGGTGCTTACGGGTGGCCGCTCGCAGAGTATCCGCAACCGCTTCCGGACCAACGGAATCGCACCGGAAGACATCTACCTGGGCTCCCGCGACAAGATGGCCGACTTCGCCGACTTCTGCCGGCGGCACGGCCTCTCCCCCGACGAGGTGATGTACTTCGGTGACGATGTCCCTGACATCGGCGTCCTGCTCGCCGCAGGCATCGGTGTCTGCCCATCGGATGCCGCCGAAGAAGCCAGGCAGGCCGCAGACGTCATCTCCAGCCGCCCCGGCGGAAAAGGCGTCGTACGCGAATACATGGAGAAAGTGATGAAGGAACGGGGCGACTGGGAGTTCGATGTCGCCCTGTATAAGAAAATGTTCTGAAAATGGAACTGCCCGCAAAAAAACGGCTGGTCCTCGGAAGCAATTCTCCCCGCCGCCGCGATCTGATGGAAGCCCTGCGGCTTCCCTTCACCGTCGATGCGGAAACCTCTTTCATAGAGACGATTCCACCGGATACGCCGCATGAACGGATCCCCTCGTGCATGTCGGAGGGAAAATCGGTCGGGTTCCACCGGCCGCTGGCGGAAGACGAGATCCTCGTCACCGCCGATACCCTCGTCCTGTGCGGGGAAGAAGTCCTGGGCAAACCGCGCGACCGGAAAGATGCGATCCGCATGCTGCACCTGCTTTCGGGCCGGTCGCACCATGTCATCACGGCGGTCACCCTGCGGGACACCCACCGGATGCACACGTTCTCCGTCTCGACGGAAGTCCGCTTCGGGACGCTGACCGACGAAATGATCGAGTGGTACGTCGACCACTGCGCTCCCCTGGACAAGGCCGGTGCATACGGCATCCAGGAGTGGATCGGCTATGTCGGCATCCGGGGCATCGACGGCTCCTACTGGAACGTCGTCGGCTTCCCCACCCACCGCTTCTACCAGGAACTGCTCGCTTTCATCGGAACGGAAACGGCCTAGCGCGACAAGGTCCGCGCCATGGCTAAAGTTGTTTTACGAGCCAGTTCTGCAGACCGATCTCCTCGATCATTTCGAGCTGCTGCTCAGCTTTCGGATTTTTTTATATGCCGCAAACAAAATCGAAAAAAAATTACACTTCGTGCGGTGAAGCGGCCCGCTTGGGGATCCGGCGGGCGGTCCCGATCGCACCGGAGGGACAGACGAGAAGGCAGAGGTGGCACCCTACGCAACGCGTACCGACGACCCGCGGAACGCGGTCTGCGCCGAAGGTGATCGCCTGGTGTCCCCCGTCCCGGCAGGAAACATAGCAACGGCCGCAACCGATGCACAGGCTGCGGTCGACAGTCGGGAAAACGAATGACTGCCTGTCCAGGTCGGAAACCCGGACGAACTGGTCGAGCGCCTCCCCTACGATGTCTTCCAGCGAAGCGACGCCGCGCTGGACGAGATACGCCTGCAGACCGGCGACGAGGTCGTCGATAATCCGATAGCCGTATTCCATCACTGCGGTACATATCTGCACGTTACGGCATCCGAGCTGAATGAATTCCAGCGCATCCTGCCAGGTCGTGATTCCCCCGATACCGGAAAGCTGCGCCGCCTGTGCGTGCGGATTCTTCGCGATTTCCAGGATGAAGCGCTGCGCGATGGGCTTGACGGCCGCGCCGGAGTAACCGGAAACGATCCGTTTCCCGGCGACCTCCCCGCCCATCGTGACGGACTTGATGGTATTGATGGCGGAAATGCCGTCCGCACCGCCGAGCAGCGCAGCCATCGCGACCGGTGTCATCGACGCGACGTTCGGCGTCATCTTCGCGATCACGGGAATCTTGACCGCCCGCTTGACGTAGGAGGTGTAGAAGGCGACATGCTCCATACTCTGGCCCACGTCACTGCCCATCCCGGCCAGGCGCATCTGCGGACAGGAAAAATTGAGTTCGATGGCGTCGACACCGGCTTTTTCGACCTTCTTGGCAAGACGGATCCACTGTTCGTCCGTCCGGCCCATGATGGAGGCGACGACAACCTTTCCCGGGTAGTTTACCTTGAGGCGGTGGAGGATGTCCAGGTCCTCCTCCAGCGGATTCTCGGACAGCTGTTCCATGTTGCGGAAGCCGGCGAAAGAGCCGTCGGGACGTTTGACGGCATCGAAACGCGGAGACACTTCATCGATATCCTGGATGCAGAGGGTCTTGTAGAAAACGCCGGCCCAGCCGGCTTCGAAAGCCGATGCGACCATCTCGTAGTTGGTGCAGACCGCAGAAGAGGCCAGGAAGAACGGATTCTCGCAGCGGATGCCGCAGAAATCGATGCCAAGCGGGAAAGCAGGGGCCGCAGCAGGAGCCTCGGGAAGCAGTGCGAACAGCTCCCGCAGGCGTACCGGCCGGTCGTAATGGATGCACGCCTGCTCGGCTGCTTCCAGGTCGGCCTCGGAACAGGAGGCTACCCAGCGGCCCGCCTGGGCGGCATTGCCGAAACGGACGGCGCGGACGGCGCGTGCCGGATCGCCGCTCCCGCACGCAGCGGTGCAGGGAGCATCTTCACAGAGGAGGCAGCGCGCCGCCTCCTCTTGGATATGCATTCTCCGTGTCATGGTCATCAGAGCGTGAAGACAAACGTGTGGACGCCGGCAGGAAGCGCATAGTATACCTTCCCGTCCGCACGGCAGACTTCCTGGAAGGAGCCGTCTTCCAGCGCGGCGGGCTTCTTCACTCCCTCGGGAACGGCGATGACGCCCGTCGTTCCGACAGGCAGGGAAACCTCCCACTCCATGTTGCCGTTCTCCTTGTTCCAGGCACTGCGCACCGGCCCGTACGGGGTATCGATGGTGGCATCGGTGGAAGCCAGGTCGATGTCCCAGGCGCAGGTGTCGAACAGCACACGCTTGTATCCGGGCGCTTCCGCCACCGGACGGATGCCGGCGAGATCTTCATAGAAATAGATATCGAAGCCGGCCTGCATCGGATGGCAGTGCGACACGCTGGCAGAATAATTCCCATCATTGACTGGAAGCGATTCCCACAGGGTTGTGGCATCGTATTTCTCCCACATGTACGCGAAACTGTTGTTTCCCTTTTTGGTGAACGTCTTGTAAGCGAGCGGTGCCTGCCCGTTGCGCGAAAGGGCGGAACCGATCCGGCAAAGGCCGAAGATACCGCAGTTGAAGAAACGGCGGGAATGATCGACAAGCATCGCAGCGGCCGAAGCCACCTCCTTCTCCTCCCCTTCCGGGCAAAGGCCGAGATCCATGGCCATGGCATCGCCCGTCTGCGAGCCGAAAGAATGGAGGACCGGGTTGTAGAACTTGTGGATGAAGGCCTCCTTTACCGCCTTGCGTTCCGCGGCGAAACGGGCCTGGTCCTCTTTCTTGTCCAGGATGCCGGCAACCTGCTCCATGATGCAGAGGTCATAGTAATGGAAGGCAGTAGAGGTCAACTCCACGGACGGGGCACCGCTGCCCATGGGGCACCAGTCGCCCAGACCGGTATAGACGATGTGTCCGACGGAGGTATCCGTCAGGTAATCCGTCCATTGGGCCATCGAGGCGTAATACTTCACGAGGGCGTCCACATCACCGTCATACAGGTACATGTGCCAGGGCAACTGGACAATGGCCGTCCCCCAGTCAGGGGATGCCACGCCGCAGAGGCGCTTTCCGGGCGCGATCATGTACGGGATGCCCGAAGCCTTGTCCGTGAAATAGAAATACCGGTTCTTGTACTTGTGGTGCAAGGTGTTCGGCTCGAAACGGGCGGCACCGGAACAGATGTCGTCCATGTATTTGTAGAGGAAATTGTTCATGTCGTAGCCGACCATCGCCATCTTGATGTAGGCATGGCTGTCACCGAGCCAGCCGCACTTCTCGCGGGTCGGGCAGTCCATCGGAACACCGACGATGTTTCCCTGGACGGTGCGGAGCGCCATTTCGTGAAGCTTGTTCAGCTGCGGTTCGGCACAGGAGAAGGAAGCCTTCTCCCGCAAGTCGGTATGGACCAGGACGGCCTGCAACCAGTCTTTCGACGGCGTGACGGATTCCGGGCAGGAAAGCTCGGCGTAGCGGAAACCGTGGTAGGTGCCGCGCGGGTTCCATTCTTCGAGCCCCTTGCCGGCACAGATGTACTCGTCCGTCTGGACCGGGACGACGACGATACCCGTGGAACGGAAATCGACGCCCTGGCCCTCGCCATGGATCTCCTCCCCCGTCCGGACGGTCAGACGCGTTCCTTCAGGCAGGGAGACGCGGAAGCGGACTTCCGCCGTGTTGTTGGTACCGAAGTCATAGACCCAGGTGCCGGCTTCCGTCTTCCAGAAACGGACGGCATCGAGGGTCTCCTGCAGACGGATGGCAGGATGCAATTGCGCCCGGAGGGACGGCGGAACGCCCTGCGTGGCTTTCCGGCAGGACTGCCAGCCTTCGGAAGGGGCACCGACCTCCGCCCAGCCCGGGACTTCAAGACGGGCGTCATAGACTTCGCCGCTGTAGATGTTCGACTTGACGACAGGTCCTTCCTTCCACTGCCAGCTTTCATCGGTAATGAAGGTCTCCGACTTGCCGTTCGCATACTCGACCAGCAGCTGGAGGCGGAGCATCGGCTTGCCATAGCTGAAGTCGGCGAACACGGAATTCTGGTTGAACCAGCCATCGTACAGCATCACGCCCAGGCAGTTGGCCTTCCCGGGGACAAGACGGTCCGTCACGTCGATGGCGCTGTAGAGCGCGTACTGCTCATAATTGGTCTGTGCCGGATCGAGGACGCGGGTCGGATCGGCATATTCACCGTTGATGAAGAGGTCGGAGGCACCGAGGCCGCAGACGAAAGCCGTCGCACGGACAACCCCTTTCCCGACCTGGATCTCTTTGCGGAGGAGCGGCAGGCGCTGCGCTTTTTCCGTATCATAGGTGATCCATTCAGCCGTCCAGGCCGCATCGGAAAGCGCCGTCTGAAAGCAGGCTGGTTCCGACCAGGCGGAAGCCTTTCCTGCAGCGTCCCAGACGCGGACCCGCCACCAGTACGTCGTGGCCGGGGCGAAAACGGCGCCTTCGGGGGAAATGCCGAACTGACGGTCCGACATCACCTTGCCGGAACGCCAGACATCCGCCTTCGCGAATATCTTCGCGCTCCCGGAAGCGATTTGGATTTCATAGGCGGTCTGCACCGCTGAAGCGGCATCCTTGCCGGCAGCAGCCAGTTTCCAGCCGAGGGAAGGCTTCTCCACGCCGGTGGGGTTGTCGATCCGGTTGCATTGGAGCGATACGGGCTTCAGGCCGGAAGCCGCCCACAGCCCCGCGCAGACGAGCAGGGCGGAAAGGGAAAGAACCAGACGTTTCATCATGCTATCTTGTTTTATTGTTTCCATGCGGTCTTACAAAGATAACAAAAGATTGGAATTGTCCTGAGAATCCGCTATTTTTGTTTTCATCAGAACATGATCGCCATGCGCTCCTTATTCATGATCCTATCCGTCGTCGCCGCCGTCCTCTGCACGGGCTGCACGGGCAAAAACGTGATTCCCCCGGAAGGCGTCGAAATCGACCGGGTGCTCTCCGCCGTTAATGTCGGCTTCAAGATGCTGGAGCAGGACGACGTCCTCTACCTGTCCTATTACGATTCGCTGCACCGGCTGACCGTCGCCACGTTCGACACCCGGACGGGCGCGCGGGACCATGAAATCCTGCCGACGGAGATTACCTGGGACAGCCACAACTACATGGACATGGCGTTCGACGCCGACGGCTTCCTGCACCTGTCCGGAAACATGCACGCCCAGCCCCTGAAGTATTTCCGATCCACCCGGCCCTACGACATCCACACGCTGGAACAGGTTCCGGAGATGACCGGCGAGGACGAAACCCGGGTGACCTACCCGGTCTTCATGAAAGGCCCGGACGGACGGCTGATCTTCCACTACCGGATCGGAGGAAGCGGCAACGGTTCGGAGATATACAATGTATACGATACCGGAACGAAGACATGGAAACGCTTGCTGGACAAGCCGTTGATGGACGGGGAAGGCTTGATGAACGCCTACATGCAGGGGCCGGTCCTCTCCAAGGACGGCCGCTACCACCTGATCTGGGTATGGCGCGACACGCCGGACTGCTCCACGAACCATACCTTGTCGTACGCGCGCAGCCGCGACCTCGTCCACTGGGAGACGGTCCGCGGCGAGGAGACGTCCCTGCCGATCACCATCGGGAAGACGGGCTTCCATGTCGATCCCACGCCCGCCAAGGGCGGCCTCTACAATCCCGGCATCAAGCTGGGCTTCGACGAGGACGGGACGCCCGTCATCGGCTACCACAAGTACGACTCCGCCGGAAACAACCAGCTGTACGCCGCCCGATTCACGGACGGGGAATGGATGATCCGGCAGTTGACACACTGGGATTACCGCTGGCAGTTCGAAGGGAACGGGACGATGAAGAACGAAATCAGCATCTCGAACCCCGTGTACATCGGAGACGGGAAGATGGCCTTCGGCTACCGGCACGTCAAGGAGGGCGCCGGCGAGGTCGTCTTCGACGCCAGGACCCTGGAGGCGACGGGAACCCGTCCGGTGCCCCCCGGCCTGCCTGGGGAATACACCGCCGTCAAGGGAACGTTCCCCGGCCTGATCCCGCACGTCCTCGTCTGCGGCCGGTACCTGCTCCACTGGGAGACGCTGCCGACCAACCGGGACCGCAAGCCTGCGGGAGAACTGCCGCCACCTTCTCCTTTGATGCTATATAAACTTGATTCCAAATAAATTACAACCTGCGATATGAAACGATTCTTCATTTTCGCCGTCGCCGGTCTGATCATGGCAGCCTGCACGGCCCCTTCGACCGATTACGCCGGTTATGTCAATCCCCGCATCGGATCCGGCGGACACGGCCACGTCTTCGTCGGCGCCAACGTTCCCTTCGGCTTCGTCCAGATCGGCCCGACCAGCATCCCCGCTTCCTGGGACTGGTGCTCCGGCTACCACGCCAGTGACAGTACCGTCATCGGATTCAGCCACTTGCATCTGTCCGGCACGGGATGCGGCGACCTCCTCGACATTGTCCTGATGCCGGTCACCGGACCGGTCAATCCCGGACGCGGCACGGAAGGCGACCCGTCCTCCGGCATGTGGTCGTACGCAGACCGGACCCGTGAAATCTGCGAACCCGGATATTACAGCGTCCCACTTGAACGCTATGGCATTCTGGCGGAAATGACCTCTACCGCCCGGGTGGGCTTCCATCGCTTCACCTTCCCCGCCTCGGAGGATGCGGAACTGGTCTTCGACTTGGAGAACGGCTTCAGCGATGTGGTGCGTGACGCCGGATTCGAGGTAGAGAAAGATGCCGCCGGACGGGTCACCGCCATCGGCGGCTGGCGGAACACCATCGGTTGGGCCAACAACCAGAAGGTCTTTTTCTGGGCTGAATTCTCCCGTCCGGCCGAAGGGTTCGACATCGTCGAGAATCCCGTCAAGCTGCACGGAGAGAATACCAAGCCGCTCTACGGCCACTATCGCCTGGGCAAGACGAAGAAAGACGAGCAGGTGCTGGTGAAAGTCGCCCTCTCCCCCGTCAGCATCGAAGGGGCGAAGGCCGACATGGCCGCCGAACTGCCCGGCTGGGACTTCAAGGCGACACGGAAGGCCGCCCGGGACGCCTGGAACGAGGCGCTTGCGAAAGTGGAGGTTACCGGCAGCGAGAAAGACAAGACCATCTTCTACACCGCGCTCTACCACACGATGGTGGCCCCGTCGGTGTACAACGACGTGGACGGGAAGTACCGCGGTGCGGACGACAAGGTATACGACGGTGATTTCCAGAATTATACGACATTCTCCCTGTGGGATACCTACCGGGCCGCGATGCCGTTGATGACGCTGATCCATCCGGAACGCTGTGACGACATCACCGCCGCCTTCTATCACATCTACGAGCAGCAGGGCGACCTTCCCGTCTGGCACCTGATGAGTTGCGAGACCGACTGCATGGTGGGCAACCCCGGCCTGATCGCCTTCGCGGACAACATTGTCAAGGGCTTCGACGGAGGACTTTCTAAGGAGCAGCTGCTCCGCGCGATGACCGAGACGGCCACCCGGCCCGACCGGGGCCAGGACCTCCGGATGAAGTACGGCTACATTCCGGCCGACCTGTTCAACGAGGGCCTCTCCTACGACATGGAATATGCGATCGCAGATGCTGCGCTGGCCGAAGCCGCCGACTTCCTCGGCGACAAGGAAACCGCCGCGGTCTATCGGGAGCGGAGCCACTCCTACCGCCACTTCTGGGATCCGGAGACGCAGTTCATGCGCGGACGCAAGGCGGACGGCCGCTTTACGGAGCCGTTCAATCCCCTGTACTCGAACCACCGCGCTTCCGACTATACCGAAGGCACCGCATGGCAGTACCTGTGGCTCGTCCCGCAGGACCTGGACGGCCTTGTCGGACTGTTCGGTTCCCGGGAAGCGACGCTGGCCAAACTGGACAGCCTGTTCGAAGCGCCGGACCGCGTCGAAGGCGAAAAGGCTTCGGCGGATATTTCGGGGTTGATCGGGCAGTATGTCCACGGCAACGAGCCGAGCCACCATATCCTGTACCTGTACAGCATGCTCGGTGAGCGGGACAAGACGGCGGACCGGGTGCGTCAGGTCTGCGACGAGATGTACTTCGACGCCGAAGACGGCCTGGCCGGAAACGAAGACGTGGGGCAGATGAGCGCCTGGTACATCCTCTCCTGCTTCGGTTTCTACCAGACGGAGCCGGCGAAGCCCCGCTTCTGGTTCGGCGTTCCCCGCTTCCCGGAAATGGTCCTGCAGGTCGCCGGCGGCACGTTCACGATCAAGGCGGAAGGCCTCTCCGAGGAGAACCGCTACATCCGCGGCATCCGCCTGAACGGCGAACCCTACGACCTCCCTTACATCACGTACGAGGACATCGCCAAGGGCGGGACATTGACTTTTGAAATGGGGAAATAAGATGGGAAGATACGCAAAAGACACCCGGACCGTCCTGACGCTCGATGCAGGCGGAACGAACATGGTTTTCGGCGCCATGCGCGGCGAAGAATACATCGGCGAACCCTTGACGCTCCCCTCCCGGGCGGATGACCTGGACCTATGCCTGGACACGATGGTCCGCGGATTCCGCTCCGCGGCCGAAAGGGCCGGCGGAGCCCCTTCCGCCATCAGTTTCGCCTTTCCCGGACCGGCGGACTATCCCAACGGGATCATCGGCGGTTACCTGCCGAACTTCCCCTCCTTCCGCGACGGCGTCGCACTCGGTCCCTTCCTGGCCGAAACATTCGGAGTTCCTGTCTTCATCAACAATGACGGTGACCTGTACGCCTACGGCGAGGCCCTGGGCGGCGTGCTGCCGGAGATCAACCGCCGGCTGTCGGAAACAGGCAGCGCCAAGCAGTACCGCAACCTGATCGGATATACGTTCGGCACCGGATTCGGGATCGGCTGCGTCATCGACGGCAAGCTCAACCGGGGCGACAATTCTTGCGTGGAAACCTTCTGCCTGCCCCATAGCCTCAAGCCCGGCATCATCGTGGAAGACGGCGTCGCCGTGCGGGCCGTCAAGCGCGTCTACGCCGAACGGTCCGGCATCGACGATCCGGATTTGACCCCGAAGGACATCTTCGACATCGCTGAAGGGAAACGGCCCGGAAACGCGGACGCAGCACGCGCCTCGTTCGAGGAAATGGGGACGGTTGCCGGCGAGGCCATGGCCCTGGCCGCACAGCTCGTCGACGGGCTTGTCGTCATCGGCGGCGGCATCACGGCCTCCGCCAAATACATCCTCCCTTCCCTGCTGAAGGCCATGCGCGGCACCGTACGGACCCTGTCCGGCGACGTGATCGGCAAGTTGCAGATGCAGGTCTACAACCTGGACGACCCGGCAGAATTCGAGGCGTTCGCACGCGGCGAGGCGCGGGAAATCCGCATCCACGGAACAGAAAAGACCGTCACGTACGATCCACAGAAAAGGATCGGCGTGACGATCTCCAAAATCGGTGCATCGAAGGCGATTTCTATCGGTGCGTACGATTTCGCCCTCGACCAGCTGGACCGTACGCGCTAGAAGCGCCAGCTGACTTTCAGCATCCAGTTCCGCGTCGCCTGCGGGAAGACACCGGCTTCGAGGTAATACGGATCCCGGGCGCTTCCGTCTTCGGCGACGGCACCCTGCCAGGCACGGTAGACCCAGGCGCTGGCGTAATACTTCGCGTTCAGCAGATTATTCACGTAGAACGTCAGGCCCAGCTGCCCGTGACGCAGGTCGAAAGCGTGCGAAAGGGAAAGGTTGCTGACGAAGAAGGCCGGGATGCAGCGGTCGGCATTTTCCGTGTTGTCCCAGTACTGCTTCCCCACATACTTGCCGTCCAGCGAGAGCGTCGTCGTGCGCAGGGAGCCGCGCTTTTCCGCGAAGGGTTTGACATTCAAAGCAACCATGCCGGTCAGCGAAGGAGACAACAGCATGTTCACCCGGTCGTATTCCTCCAGCCGGTAACCGCCGTCTACCCAGTTCTCCAAGGAGGCGGTGAAATGCTTGATCCGGTTGGTACTGAGCGTCGCGTTCGCATCCAGACGGAAGTAATCGGAAGGCTTCCAGGCTCCCGCAAGCTCGATACCGCGGCGCCAGGCACGTCCGATGTTTTCCTTGATGGCGTATCCGGAGGAATTCAGCCGGCCCGTTTCGAGCAGCATGTCTTTGTACTCCATCAAGTAAAGATTCGCAGAAGCAGACAACGTACGGCCCGTCCAGGCGTATCCAGCCTCGAAGTCGAGCATCGATTCCGGCTTGATCGGGATCTGCTCCCCCTTGATGTTCTCCTTGATGTCGCCGCGGCCCGGTTCACGGTGACCGACGGCGGCGGAAGCATAGAACTTGTGTCCGGCGGCAGGAAGGAAGGTAACCCCCGCACGCGGATTGAAGAAAGTCCACATCTTGTGATAATCCATCGGGATGGTACTGGCTTTGTCGTCACGACCCGCCAGTATATAGTCCACATTCCGCAGTTGCAGGTCGGCATAGAGCATCCAGCGCGGCGAAAGAGCGTATTCCGCGCGCAGGTAAGAACTCAGGTCCCATTTCGTACCGCCATACCGGTACCACGCGTCGGCTGCATTCAGGGCCTCGTAATCAAAGCGCGCACCGGCGATCGTGGACTTCCAGTCCATCTCCCCGACAACAGGGGCCGGTTCCAGGACACGCGCCCAAAGCATCTCGCCCCAGTGGTTGCCCAGGTACTCGGAGAAATAGATGCCGCCCGTCAGGTCCAGCCCGCCGTGGCGGTAACGCATGTCGGACTTGAGGACATACAGGTCGTTGTCCAGCGCCTTGCGGTAGATCAGGTCGGATTTCTTGTAATCCTGTCCGTCGGCACCCCGCATCGGAGAAGGGAAACCGAATTCCGCGAACTTCCGGCCCGTCTTGTAGTACTCGTCGTATCCGTCTCCGCGCGTGTAGTCCGCCGTCGTCGTCCAGACAAGGTCGTCCGTGACCTGGCGGGTGTAGTTCAACTGGAGGTGATGCTGGCGGTAGTTGTCCGTCTGGTTGTCATAGTACCGGATGGCGCCGCCGTCGTCCGTGTACTGCCCGGCAGCATTGAAACGGCGGTCGGTTTCATAGACGGCCGGGTCGATGCCGTCCCATGTGATGCCGCTGTGCTGGTCGCCGACCAGATAGGTCAGGCGGAATGAATTCGCACCGCGCATCCATCCCAGGACTGCGAAACCGGACTGGGCACGCACACCGGCATTCCGGATGTATCCGTCCGTCCGCGCACGAGACCAGGCGAACTGCGCATAGAAGCCCGACTTCGTCAGGCCGGTAGATGCCGCGACGGAAGCCATATTTGTATTCCAGGAGCCCGTCGTGTACTCCACGGCGGCGGAAGGCGATACGCCTACGGAGGCGGTACTCATGTTCACGCTTGCTCCGAAGGCCCCCGCTCCGCTCGCGGAGGTACCCAGTCCGCGCTGGAGCTGCACCGACGAAAGCAGGCCGGTCAGCGCCGGAATGTTGACCCAGAACACTTCCTGTGATTCGGCATCGTTGAGCGTGATGCCGTTGAGCGTGACATTGATCTGCGAACCTTTTACGCCACGGACGGTCATCGCGGAATTGCCCAGGCCGGTCCCGCCTTCATTGTACGTCACCACAGAAGGCTGCAGGTTCAGGTTCATGGGCAGGGACTGGATCGGATTGGCGTCCCGCAGCTGCCGGCCGGAGACCATCGTGTACGTAACCGGAGAAGACGCGTCGGCACGGGAGGTGGACACGATGACACTGTCCAGTTTCTCTTTCTTCTCCGAATCTTGTTTTGCGGCCGGCGCAGCTGCCGTCCAGGCAGCCGGGGCCATCAGAAGTGGCAGGAACGCCGCAGATAAAATAAAACCTCGCATAATAACGAATTTTGAATTGATATTAATGCAAGGGGGGCCTTTGACAGGCACGATGAGATGGAATGCTTCCCTACGGCGGCATTACCCGCATCAGGTTCATTGGGTATGATCTCAACCGGAAAACCGGTACCCCCGCAATTATTTTCTGTTTTCTCTATTTCTTTTCCACCAGTTCGACTTCGTACAGTTTTTTCCAATATTTTCCCGTCAAGTAAATCTTTTTCGAGACAGGGTCGAAAGCGATGCCGTTCAGCACATCCGTCCGGGCATCCCGCAAACGGGCGGGCAGCAAGCCGGTGCAGTCGACCGTCGCTTCCACGGCGCCCGATGAAGGGTTGATGATGACGATCATGTCCGTCAGGTAGACATTGGCCCAGACCTTCCCGTCGATCCACTCCAACTCGTTGAGCATGTTTACGTTGCGGCCATTCATCGTTACCGTCACGGTCTTTTTCACCTGGAACGACCCGTCCATGAAATACAGGCGGGAGGATCCGTCCGAGGCGATCAGGGACTTTCCGTCCGTCGTCAAGCCCCATCCTTCGCGCGGATAGCGGGCCGTCGACTTGTAGGCCAACGTGGCCGCATCGTAGACGAAAGCAACCTTGTTCTTCCACGTAAGGATATACAGGTTCCCGTCCAGGACGACGGAACCTTCCACGAAATATTTCGCGTCGAAATCGAAGCGCTTCAAGGCTTTGCCGGTGGCAAGGTCGACCTTCCGGAGGGAGGACTCACCATACTGCCCCGTCGTTTCATACATCCCTCCTTCATGGAAGAAAAGGCCCTGCGTGTAGGACTGCTCGTCGTGCGGGTAGTCTTTGACGACCTGAAGGCGGTAGTTCCGGACTTTTCCCTGGGCGCAGGATACAGGCAGAAGCAGGGAGAGCAGGAGCAGGAAGGCGGCAAGGGGCCGCAGGGCTCCGGCCTTTCCAAAGAGGTATGGCGACTTCCTTTTCATCGTACGCTTCTGAATACGGCCGCAAAGGTAGGAATTTTTTGTTTTTTTTCCTACTTTTGCAGCCCATTCTCCCCCCGTCCGCATCAGCGGACCGGCCGGGGCGGGACTTTGCCACGGGGCAAAGTCGTGGAGCCGGAAAGGCCGCGAGGGGTTCGGGGGCGGTAGCCCCGTCCGCATCAGCGGACCGGCCGGGGCGGGACTTTGCCGCAGGGCAAAGTCGTGGAGCCGGAAAGGCCGCGAGGGGTTCGGGGGCGGCAGCCCCGTCCGCATCAGCGGACCGGCCGAGGCGGGACTTTGCCACAAGGCAAAGTCGTGGAGCCGGAAAGGCCGCGAGGGGTTCGGGGGCGGTAGCCCCTGATAATATGGGGCATCAGCCCCGTCCGCATCAGCGGACCGGCCGGGGCGGGACTTTGCCGCAAGGCAAAGTCGTGGAGCCGGAAAGGCCGCGAGGGGTTCGGGGGCGGTAGCCCCTGATATAATTAGGTGGGGCGATCTGTCGCGCCACGGCTGCGAAGCCGGGGTGAGGAAAGTCCGGACAGGATAGGGCACCCCGCTGGGGAAATCCCAGATGGGAGCAATCTTATCGCACCGTAACAGAAAACAACCGCCCGGGAAACCGGGTAAGGGTGAAAACGCGAGGCAAGAGCTCACGACGTAACGGGGCGACCCGCTGCGGGTACGGTGCCGGGGCCTGCAAGACCAAATATACCGGCAAATGAGGACGGCCCGTCCGATGCCGGGGGGTAGGTTGCGAAGATAAATGACAGATTCAAAAACAGAAACCGGCTTACGGCCCCACCTTTTTTTATTATTCCTTGACGAACCCGCCGTTCGCCGCACACGTCGCCTCGATATCCAGCGCCTCCGCCAGGATGACCACCGGATTCAACACCGTGTACCCCGTTGACGCCTCGATCTGCCACTTGCACGTCTCGCACTCGCAGCAGACCACGTCTGGAGAAAGCGACTTGATCTGTTCGAAAAGCGGGCGTCCGATGGCCTGGGAATACGGATAATTCTCCTTCTTGAAACCATATGTTCCAGCCATTCCACAGCAATTGGAATCCAAGACTTTCAACGAGATACTCGGAGCCATCTGAAGCAGCTCTTTCGTAAAGATACTCCAGCCCAGCTTCTCCATGTGACACGGAATGTGGTATGCAATGCGCGAGGCGTAATCCTTGCGGAAGACCAGTTTCACCCGACCGCTGTCGACCTGCTCGAAAAGGAATTTCTCCGCCAGGGTGATCGACTCCCGCACCGATGCGTTATCCACCTCCAGGACACCGGGATACTCGTCCCGCATCGTAAAGGCGCACGTGGAAGACACGGCGACGACGGGCAGTCCCCCGGCCACAGCCTCCGAGAAGACCTTCACGTTATGCCGGGCATTCTTCTCCGCATGATGCCACAGGCCGTTGGCCATCAGCGCCACGCCGCAGCATTTCTCGTCGAGTAGCCGGACACCGATGCCCACGGCGTTCATCAGCCGCACAAAAGCGATTCCCGTCTCCGGATGCTGGAACTCCGTCGAACAGCCGCGGAAGAATGCGACATGGCGCGGAAAACGGTCCTGGTAAGGAGCGAAGTCGCTGCGGAAGATCGCATCAAACCCTTTGGAACGGTATTTCGGGAACGTCCGTTCCTGTTCGATATCCATCATCACGTCCATCACCTTCTTGACCGGCCGCAAAGAAACCACCTTGTTGACAAGGGGGGCAAACGGACGGGCCATCTTTCCCATGAAATCGGTGTTTGCCAGCACACGGTCACGGAGATCGGGGGTATCGTCGTTGAAACGGCGGCGCGCACTCTGGATGATGTCCGCAATCTTGACGCCGGACGGGCAGGACACTTCGCAGCGCTTGCAATTCAGGCAGTATTTCAGGCTGGGATCGTAGTAGAACTTGTCTTTCAGGCGGAGCCGCTCTCCGTCGGGGCCGGCCTGTTTGGGACCCGGGAAAGCCGGATTCACCCCGAGGACCGGACAATAAGCCGTACAGACCGTGCACTTGATGCACTGCTCGAAATGATTGATGCTATTCTCCGACATTTTCAGTCCGTTTTAGAATGTCCGCAGCGATGTGCATCGCCGACATGACGGCAACTCCGGCGCCACTCCCCTCCTGTAGGGAATTGCATCCCGCAAGCTGCGCACCGGCCACATACAGGTTCTCCACGGTACGTCCGTCCTTCAGGCCGCGGAAGCGCTCGTCCGTTCCGATGCCGTAACCCATGTAAGGCTGCGCCTGGAAGAACCCGCGTTCCACCCACGAAGCGCGGTCCGCGTCGCAGACGACGTCGAGTCCGAAGACCGGATCCGAAAAACCATCCGGATACGATTCGATGCCCCTTCCAAAAAGATGGCCGCCTGCATAGACAAACGAATCCGCTTCTATGCCCGGCGCCCCCAAGTTCGCCGTGTGGATACAGCGGACCGTGCCGTCCGGTGCCCATTCCGGATCACAGGCGGTGTCCCCCATGAGGAACGTACCGCCCGCCTGGATGAAAGCATTCTTCAGGAGGCGCTGCACGCGGATACCGGAGACGGATGGCGGCATGGTGCCGACATAAAGTACTTGAGCGGGAATCATTTCCGCGATCCACTCGTTGACGATCCGGTCTTCCAGGCCGAATACTTCCGGCACGATGACGAGGTCTTCCCCGTCGAGCAGGGCGCGGACTTCCCGGCCGAACTGCTTCCAGTTGGTCTCCCGGTTCAGGATCCTGGCGATGCCGACGGAACGCATCTCGCCGGGGCCGCCGCGAAGCGCGTCCAGGCATGACAGGTGCACGGAGACACAGCGGCTCTCCACGCCGCGCCGGCGCAGGCCGTCCGAAAGCATTTCCGGATAGAAGTCGAGGAAACCGTCCAATGTCACGATCAGGGCGCGTTTCCCGTCCAACGCATCGTCGCAGGAGAAGAAAGGAACGTCCTGGAAGGCAAGCCAGGCCCGCTTGAATGATCCGGAAGCCGTCAGCCGGTATCCGTTCCTGCGTCCGAAACCCTGCAGCGGAATGCCGCAGGAAGCAAAGAACGGAACGGCGGCATCCGCATACGATTCACAAAGTGTCCGGCCGATTTTGCGATAGGGATGCGACGGATCCAGCGCGGAAAAGGCCTCGAAAGGCGCATCGACCGGCGTTCCGTCCGGCATGCAGCCGAGGAGCCCGAACGCCCCGGAGGAGAAATGAAGGGCATTCTGCCCGGCGGAAATCATCAGGCACTTCTTCCCCTCCCGCTGCAGCAGGATGCCGCAGACCAGGGACGAAAGCCCTCCGCCAATCAATACCGTATCGAATCTCATAATGTGTCGTCCAATCCCAGTACTTCTGCATATACCCACTCCGTGAAAGATGCTTCACGGAGCGTCTCCCCCCACGCCACGGGAACGATGCCCCGCCAGCGTTCTTCGATGAATGCGCGGGCCTGTGTACGGGCCAGGGCGGGATCCGACGCCTTGCGGGCCAAGCGGGCGGCGGCACGGCAGGAGCAGAGTTCGCCCTGGCAGGTCCCCATGCCGACGCGGGTCCTCCGGCGGAGGTCCGTCAGCGTATGGACATCGAGGTGCTTCAAGGCAACGTCCACCTCTGAGACGGACACCTGCTCGCACTCGCAGACCAGGTCACTGCCGCCGGCTTCCTCTTCTTGCGGGAGCGAACCGGCAAGAGCCCCTGCACGCCCCAGCAAAGCTTTCTGCGTAAGCGTAGGCGTGGGCCATACTTTCTTCAGCACCTTCTCGATACCGCCCTTTTCGGATCCGGGAAGGGGCGTAGTGGCGGTCTGGCAGGCGATGTCGCGGTGCAGCTTGCGGCAGACCATGTCGGTAGCCTGCTCCGCCATCAGGCGGTAGGTCATCAGTTTTCCGCCTGTAATGGTGACGAATCCCTTGAGGCCGTCCCGCTTCTCGTGGTCGATACAGACGATGCCGCGGCTGATGTTCCGGCCGGACGGATCGTTGTCGGCGGACACCAGCGGGCGGACACCGGCATAGGCGCGCAGGACGCGCGTCTGCGCAAGGACAGGGGCGAGTTTCATCCCCTCTCCGAGCAGCAGGTCGACTTCTTCAGGCGTGACGCTCAGGTGGTCGCACTCTTCGTAACGGACACGGTCGGATGTCGTTCCGATGACACAGACCGTATCGCCGGGCACGAGGATATCTGCATTGGCCGGCTTCCGGCAGCGGTTCAGAACGATGTTGTTCACACGGTGCGCGAAGACGAGCAGGGACCCTTTGGCTGGGAACATGCCCACGTTAACGCCGGCCAGCGAAGCGATGTGATGACCCCAGATGCCACAGGCGTTGACGATGACCCGGCCCCGGAAGGAAAGTTTCTCTCCACTTCGCAGATCGACGGCCTCGACGCCCTCCACGGTGTCCTGACGGACCTGCAGGCGGATGACTTCCGTATAGGTGCGCACATGCGCCCCGTGCAGTTTCGCATCCACGATGTTCGAGGAACAGAGCCGGAACGGATCGACGGAGCCATCGGGGACGCGCACGGCGCCGATGATGGCGGGATTCACCGAGGGCTCGGCCCTGCGGGCTTCCTCGGGATCGATGACCTCCGCCTTGATACCGGCGTTCTGGCAGGCCTTCACGAACGTTTTCTGGTAGTCCAGGTCATCGTCCGGAAGGGTAAGGAAGAAACCGGAGGTGTCGTCCACACAATGGCGCGCGATCTTCTTGAGAATCAGGTTTTCCTTGATGCATTCCGCAGCGGATTCACGGTCGGTGACGGCGTAACGGGCACCACTGTGCAGCAGGCCGTGGTTCCGGCCCGTCGCACCCGTGGCGATGTCGCCGCGCTCGATCAGCAGCGTCCGGAGGCCGCGCATGGCGCAGTCCCGGGCCGTGCCGGCACCGGTGATGCCGCCGCCGATGATGATGACGTCATATTCCGGAGCGACGTCGATCATCTCCTGTACTTTTCGATTTGCTCACGCAGGCGTTTGGAAAGGCTGACGGGAAGTTCCTTGTCGGAACGGTCGAGCCATTCCAGGGCGAGGTCGGGCTGCCCGAGCATGAAGCAGGCCAAGGCGATGTTGTAGGAGGCACAGGCCTTCTTCTCGGGGTTGCGGGACTGCAGGATCGTCATCCATTCCTCGATGGCCTCGCGCCACTGGTAGCGGTAGGCGTTTTCCGCCCCGCGGTCCCAGGCCTTCTCCGCCCCGTCGTAATAGACGACGTAGAAGGCGTCCTCCTTCCAGGTGGACATGAAAGAATCCGCCGCCTTGTAGCCGATCTTCACGGCGGAGGAAGCAAGCGCGTCGTGCAGGGCGACGCCGGAAGGACGTTTCGAGACCAGCCGCATGTAAACCGGCTGCTGGATGTCCTGCGAGCCGCCGAAGCCGTAGACCTTGTCTTCCTTCCCCATCGAATCATAGACGTAGATCTTCATCTTGTAGGGGACCTGGACGGAGGCGACATAGGCGGAATCCGACTGGGCGGGCTGTCCGCTCACACGGGCCGGTTCCGTCGTGAAGTCGGCTGCGCCGAGTTCCGGCGTATCGAACAGGAAGACGACGTCCTTGCCCGTATCCATCACCAGGGCCACCAGCGAATCCTTCACGCCGTAGTCGACACCGGCCTTGGCCGGCATCCGGTAGATATCGATGAAGGTGTCCCCGCCGAAATAATCCTCTTCCAGGCGCGTGGCGAAACCGGTCGCAACCGAGGAGGCGAACAGCGTGTCACGCTCCTGCGGGCAAAGATAGACGACCGCCATCGACTTGCCGGCGAAATCCAGTCCGGATTTGGAGGGGCCGCGCATCTCGGAATTGAGCACGAATGCCTGCGGCGCGCACGATGCGGCCAGCAACAACGGCAGAATGAGCAATGGGAAATATCGTTTCATCATCGTAGCGTATTAAAGCGGTTGCGCGGAGAGGTCATACTCGTCCGCACCGGTAATCCTCACATCAATAAACGAGCCGAAAAGCGACTCAGCCGGGCGTCCGGCGAAAAATTCGGGCGAATAAGGCACCAGGATCTCGCCGTCCACGTCGGGACTTTCGTACCGGCTGCGGCAGACCAGGGTGTCGCCGGAGGCCCCGTCAACCAGGACACGCTCGCACGTACCGACACGGGACTCATTGAATGACAGCGAGATATCCCGCTGAAGCGTCATCAGTTCCCGGAGGCGGCGCTCCTTCTCGCGGGCAGACACGGTATCCTTGAAGGCCGAAGCCCCGTACGTTCCCTCCTCTTCGGAATAGGTGAAGGCACCGAGCCGTTCGAACCGCGCTTCGCGGACGAAGTCGAGCAGTTCGGCGAAGGCGCGCTTCCCTTCCCCGGGATGGCCGACGATCATCGTCGTCCGGAGCACGACGCCGGGAACCCGCTCCCGGATCCGTTCAATGAGCCGGCGCGTGGCAGCACCGTCGATGTGTCGGCGCATGGCCGTGAGAACCGGGTCGGCGATATGCTGGAGAGGAATATCCAAATACTTGCACACCTTCGGGTTGGATGCCATTTCCTCAAGGACATCTTCAGGAAAATCGGAGGGATAGGAATAGTGGATCCGGATCCACTCGATGCCTTCGATGCCGGAGAGCGCACGGATCAGTTCCGCCAGGGCGCGGCGCCGGTAGAGGTCCAACCCGTAGAACGTGGTATCCTGGGCAATCAGGATCAGTTCCCGGACACCGGAAGCCGCCAGGGCGCGCGCCTCGGCAACGAGGGATTCCACAGGGACGGAACGGTGCGGGCCGCGGATCAGCGGGATGGCGCAGTAGGAGCAATGCCGGTCGCAGCCTTCGGAAATCTTGAGATAGGCGTAGCCGTGGGCTGGATCGGTGCGGTAGCGGCCGGAAGGAGACGGAGACGGCGATCCGGGCACAAGGGCGCGCACGATGGGATCGAGGTCCCGCGCGCCGAACCAGCCGTCCACTTCCGGAATCAGCCCCGGCAGCTCATCGGAATAGCGCTGGGAAAGGCAGCCGAAGACATAAAGCTTGCCGACCTGCCCCTCCTGTTTGCGCCGGGCGGCCTCCAGGACCGCCTGCACCGACTCTTCCTTGGCGTCGCCGATGAACCCGCACGTATTCACCAGCAGACAGTCCACCCGCTCGTCCGCCTCCTCGGGAAGGATCCGGTAATGGCGCTCCAACCGGGAAAGCAGATGCTCGGTGTCGACCTGGTTCTTGGAACAGCCCAGGGTCTGCACCTGCAGGGTCTTCTGTCCGCCGGAGGACATGGCGTCAGTCGTTGGCGGCGTCTTCGCCGGGCGTATCTTCTTCCGCTTCTTCCACTTCCTCGCCTTCCTGCACGAAATCGAAGGAAGCGTAAGCGAGGATCTCATTGTACCAGTCCACGACTTTCTTCATGTGTGAAACATAGAAACGGTCGGGATCGTAGTTGGGGACGGCCTTGGCGAAGAGGTCCTTGATGAGGGCCACATCCGACTTGGAGGAAGGCGCCGGCTTGTCGCCGAGGACCTCCTTCATCTTCAGGAAGACATCCTGGAGTTTCATTTCCTCTTCCGTCGTATAGATGGCGATGTCGGCCATCGTGGAAATCCGGTTCTTGGCGTCGAACATCGTCCGCTTCTTGTCCGAAAGGGCCTCGACGATCACGCCGCCGCGGGCCTGTGCGACATAACTGAACAGTCCATGCTGCCCTGAAACCGAGAGAATTCTGGCTAAATCTGTTTTCATAGAAATGTTATAGAAATAAATTTGTGAAAGATAATCATTATTTTTGGAAAGACGGATCAAGACCCGCAAGAAAAGCATCCACTTTCCGCCGGAGTTCTTCGACGGTGCCGTCATTCCAGAGGGTTTCGTCAACGCGCGACAGGTCGAAGTGCTGCCGGGCCATGCGGTCGGCGATGGCAGCAGGATCCGCGCCGTCGCGCGCACAGGCCCGTGACATGCGCAGGGGCAGCGGCGCATCGACCAGCAGGACCTTGTCGACGGCGTGCAGAAACGCAGGCTTGGAAAGGATGATCGCGGATTCCATGGCTGCCACCTGTTCGCCGCGCACGTCCTGCAGGGTCTTCCAGCGCAGGAAATCCTTCAGGATCGCCGGGTGGACGATCGATTCGAGGGTTTCCAGTTTTGCCGGCGATGGAAAGACAATGGAAGCCAGGCGCTTCCGGTCCATCCGACCGTCCGGCAGGCGCAGGCCGCAGCCGAATGCCGTCTCCACGGCATCGACCAGGGTGTCGTCCGTGTCATACAACCGGCGGCCGGCCGCATCGGAATCGTACACCGGGACACCGCGTTCCGCCAGGAAACGGCACACCAGACTCTTTCCGCTGCCGATACCGCCTGTTACCGCCCATGTGATCATTGCCTGCCCTCCTCTACGCATTCGAAGACTTCAGGCTCCAGGGAATAATCCAGCACGCCGTCCGGAAGGGAAACGGGCCGGGGAATGCAGCGTCCGCCGATGGACCCTTCGAAATCCTTGTAATCGATGAAAAAACGCACGCCGGACGAAGGGTCCGTCGAAAGCGGGAAAGCGCATTTGTACGTCACCTTCGCCATCGAAGGGAAGACGGAGACCTTCCGGCCGGCAGGTACATTCCGCATCGAGACTGTCACCTCGGAGTGGATTTCCACATAACGGGTCACGTCCAAGGAATAGTTGACCTCCGTGTCCGACATCCGCAGGCCCGACACCGGCTCCAGTTTCACGGAGCCATGGGCACCGCCATGGATGTCGGAAAGGGTGATCGTACGGGTCATCACCCGGTCGACCTGTTCTAGATGGAAAGGTTCGCCGTAGACCGTGACCGAATCCGGCTGGAGGCGGACCGGCCCCATCGCCGTGTACTGCGGACGGAAATTCAGGACCGCAACGGCCTGTACGGGCACGCGCTTGTGGTTCTCATACGGGAACCGGAACGTCACCTCATCGGAAAGGATGGATTCCAGCCGGGCGCTCTCGCCGAATATGTCATTGACATAGCCGGCCAGGTCGGAGGCGGTCACATAGAAGAGCTCCCCTTCCCGATGATGCATGTCCGCCGCCTCGAAACGGATGACCTGTGCGCTGCGGCTGTGCTGATAGCGGTTCCGGACCAGGGAGAACCCCGACGTCCGGCAACGGGCGGCCACGACGCCGGCGTTGGAGGACCGGTTCGAATGGCCGTCGAGGTTGCATTCCGCCACCACCGGGACACTCACCGTCTCGGAGTAGTTCAGGGACAGGTTGTGGATGAGCCAGATACTGAACGCAAGCAGAAGGGACATCCCGAAAAAGACGATATCCCTTCCGTCGAGACGGATCTTTCCGGCCAGGCGCCTCAGCCGCAGTTTCATCGCGGAGCCTCCTCCGGAAAGGATTACTGCTGAGGCGTATCCTGGGTGTAATCCCGGACCAGCGAGTTCTTGTCGACCTTCAGTTTGACGGCGCCGTCGACCTTGATGATGGCCGTGCGCTCGGACACCTCTTCGATGATGCCGTAGATGCCGCCGACCGTCACCACTTTGTCACCCTTTTTGAGGGAGGCGCGGAACTGCTCGAGCTCCTTGCGCTGCTTGTTCTGGGGACGGATCATGAACAGGTACATGATGGCGAACATCGCGATCAGCATGATCCACATCATGGATCCGCCGCCCATCGCTCCCGCGGGAGCCGCTCCGGCCTCGGCCTGGAGCATAACGAAAAGAACGTTCATTCTGCGAATTTCTATTGGTTTGTATCTTTCTTCGGTTTTTCAGCGGGGACGTCCAGGCGCTCCGTCTTGACGATCTCCCCTTCCTCCATCAGCGACCGGATCAGCGAGTCCAGAAGGCCGTTCACGAAGGAGCGGCTCTTCGGGGTGCTGTAATACTTGGAGATCTCCACATACTCGTTGAGCGTCACGCGCAGCGGCATGTCGGGGAAGGTCTTCGCCTCGGCGAGCCCCATCACGATCAGCACCATGTCCGTCGTGAAAAGCCGCTCTTTCTCCCAGGAGGGGACACGGTCCGCCACCAGGGCGAAATACTTGTCGAACAGCGCATAAGAGGAACGGAGCAGGCGGAATACGAACGCCTTGTCGCTGTCAGGTGCGCCCGTCATCTCGCTGCGGTACAGGGGCGGCAGCGACCACCGTTCCCCGCGGGCGAGGTCCTTCAGCGTGTCGCAGCAGCAGGTCAGCGCGTACGCCAGGTCATCGTTCCACCAGATGGAAAGTTCCTCCAGGATGTCCGCCAAGGCGGCGCTGTCGACGAACTCTTCTTCGAAAATGCGGATAAAGAGACGGACGTCGCGCCCGAGCGACGCGTCCGGGTCGGCCATGTATTCGGCGAAGTACTCCTTCGACCGGACAGACTCGTACAGGGCACGCAGGAAGGCGTCGTACTGCTCCCAGGAGAGTTTCACGCGGGAAAGGGCCTTCTGGAAGTCGGGATCGTCTTCAAGGACGGGCGCCAGGGCATTCCTGACGAACTTGAGGTTGGGATTCCGCTCCTCCTCGGTCGGATGGAACTTCCGGCTCGCCTCTTCGATACGGGTACGCGCCTCCGCGGTCAGCGCCGGGATGACGGAGAGCATGAAGAGATAGAGCGACCGGGTGGATTCGCAGGAGCGTTCCAACTGCGATTCCGCCTCGGCGAGGGTGAGGGTCGGATCCAGGGCATAGCTGTACAGCGTCTTGAAAGCCTTGATCCGCAGTATTCGTCTGTTGAGCATGGTCCGCTAAAATTTTATGCAAAGATAATACACAAATTCAGATTTTTCTGTATTTTTGTATTGATTCAATCTCAATCGGGAGACACAAGATGTACAAAGAGGATTTCGAGCGGTCCCGTTTTTCCGACCGCAACGCAGAAGACATTTACTCCAAACCGGTGCGTGCCGGGAAAAGGACCTATTTCTTCGATGTGAAGTCGACGAAGGAAGGCAAGGATTTCTACCTTACGATCACCGAGAGCAAGCGCCGGCAGGAACAGGACGGCGCCTTCGTATTCGACAAGCACAAGATTTTCCTGTACAAAGAAGATTTCGAGAAATTCCAGGAAGGATTGTACGACGCGGTGACTTTCATCCGCGAACAGCTTCTCAAAGGCGACGCCGCACAGGCGCCCGCGCAGGAGAAGGAAACGGTGGAGGGAAAGTCGTTCTCCGATGTCGATTTCGACGAACTGTAATGCAAATTAATCACATAATTTTTACAAACAACAGTACAACTATGGACAAAGAAATTTCAAGACGTTCGTTCCTGAAGACAGGGACCGCCGCCGCGGTGGGGCTCGCCGTCGCGCCGAATGTGATCATCGCAGGAGAGAAGACTCCCAAGAAAAAGAAGAAGACCACGCCGGCCAGCGACAAGCTGAACATCCTCGGTGTCGGTATTGGAGGCCGTGGCGCCGCCGACCTGGCTGCAATGGAGACCGAGAACATCATCGGTCTGTGCGATGTCGACTGGAAGTATGCCGACCACATCTTCAAGAAATATCCGCAGGCGAAGAAGTACAACGACTACCGCGTGATGTTCGACGAGATGCTGGACCAGGCTGACGCCGTGATGGTGGCCACCGCCGACCATACGCATGCGATCATCGCCGCCCAGGCGATCGCCGCCGGCAAGCATGTCTATGTCGAGAAACCGCTGACGCTGACCGTCTATGAGGCCCGCCTGCTGACCAAGCTGGCCGCCAAGTACAAGGTCGCCACCCAGATGGGCAACCAGGGTGCTTCCGGCGCCGGAACCCGCCAGGCGCTCGAGTGGCTGTGGAATGGTGAGATCGGCGAAGTGACCCGCGTGGACTGCTTCACCGACCGTCCGATCTGGCCCCAGGGTCTCGAAAAGCCCTCCGAAGTCCAGCCCATTCCTTCGACCCTCAACTGGGACGCCTTCATCGGTCCCGCTCCGATGCGCGACTACAACGAGATCTACCACCCCTGGAACTTCCGCGGCTGGTGGGACTTCGGCACAGGTGCCATGGGCGACATGGCCTGCCACATCATGCATGTCCCGTTCAAGGGCCTCAAGCTCGGTTATCCGATCAAGGTCCAGGCCAGCTCCACCCCGGTTCTCACCGACTGCTGCCCGAGCGCCGAGATGATCAAGCTGACCTTCCCCGCCCGTGAGAACCTGCCCAAGCTCGCCCTTCCCGAGGTCGAGGTGCGCTGGTACGACGGCGGCTTCAAGCCCGAACGTCCCGAAGGCATTCCCGAGGGTGTCAACCTCAATATCGACGGTGGCTGCAGCATCTTCTACGGCACGAAGGACATCATGGTCGTCGGCTGCTACGGCAACCGCCCGTACCTCGTCTCCGGCCGCAAGCCCGAGGTGCCGCACGTGCTCCGCGAAGTTACCGTCTCCCACCAGCAGGACTGGATCCGCGCCTGCAAGGAATGCAAGCAGGATCCCGACAACTTCCTCCGCTCCAACTCCGACTTCAGCGAGGCGGGTCCGTTCGTGGAGATGGTCGACCTCGGCGTCGCCGCGGTCCGGCTCCAGGAACTCAACCAGATCCTCGACTGGGACGGCCAGAACATGAAGTTCACCAACATTCCCGCCGAAGCGACGATCAAGTTCCAGGTCCACGACGGTTTCACCATCAAGGACGGCCATCCGACCTTCGCGAAGACCTACACCGATCCGGTCAACGCGCGCGAGTTCGCCGCCAGCCTCATCAAGAAACAGTACCGTGAAGGATATGTCCTTCCCGACATGCCCGAATAAACAATTAAAAGACTGATACGATGAAAAAGATCCTTCTTTTCACTGCATGCGCGGCGGCGGTTTTCGCCTTCGCCTCCTGCAAGAACAAGAAAGCGGCCGAGGCGCCCGTCGAAATCAAGTGGACGGAAGCCCAGCCCAACCTCGTGGTCGCCCATGAAGGCGCCCCTGAATACACCCTCGTCCGCAAGGCGCAGGTCGACCTCGCTTCCCTGAAGCAGGACAAGGACGGTGCATACATCCTCTTCGACGGCACCTCCCTGGACGGCTGGCGCGGCTACGGCAAGGACACCATCCCTTCCCGCTGGACCCTCGAAGACGGTGCCATCAAGTTCTCCGGCACCAATACCGGTGAAGGCCAGACCGGCGAAGGCGGCGACATCATCTTCGCCAAGACGTTCAAGGACTTCGAGCTGACCCTCGAGTGGAAGATCTCCGAAGGCGGAAACTCCGGTATCTTCTACCTGGCCCAGGAAGTGATGACCAAGGACCCGACCTCCGGCGCTGACCGGTACGAGCCTATCTATGTCTCCTCTCCCGAATACCAGGTGCTGGACAACGAGCGCCATCCGGACGCCAAGCTCGGCCAGGACGGCAACCGCATGTCCGCCTCCCTGTATGACATGATCCCCGCCAAGCCGCAGAACGCGAAGCCGGCCGGCGAATGGAACACCGCCAAAATCCTCGTGTACCAGGGCACCGTCGCCCACTTCCAGAACGACAAGAAGGTCCTCGAGTATCACCTGTGGACCAACCAGTGGACCGACATGCTCCAGGGCTGCAAGTTCTCCCAGGCCGCCTGGCCGATCGCTTTCGAGCTGCTGAACAACTGCGGCGGCGACAACCACGAAGGCTACATCGGTTTCCAGGACCATGGGAACGATGTCTGGTATCGTAACATCCGTGTAAAGGTGCTCGACTGATGAAAAAGCTTCTGATCATCTGCGCCGCGGCGGCCATGCTGCTGAGCGCCTGTGCGACGAGCAAACCCGCGAAGAAGGAAATCGGCGTCCAGCTGTACAACCTCCGCGAACTCATCGGCAATCCTGAACTGTACGCCAAGAACCATGTCGAGGTCCTGCAGGCCCTCGGCGAGATGGGATACACCGCCGCGGAAGCGGCCTGCTATTCCGATGGCAAACTCTACGGCGTTGAGCCCGAGCAGTATAAGGCCGACCTGGAAGCCGCCGGCCTGAAGTCCCTCTCCACCCACATCATGCGGGGCCTCTCCCCCGAGGAGATCGAGAACGCGGACTTCACCGAGGCGATGAAATGGTGGGACCAGGCGATCGACGCGCACAAGCGCGCCGGCTGCAAGTACATCGTCTGCCCCGGATTCGGCATCCCGTCCACGCTGGCCGGCCTGAAGGTCTACTGCGACTACTTCAATGCCATCGGCCAGAAGTGCATCGAGAACGGCATGCAGTTCGGCTATCACAACCATTCGCACGAGTTCGGCAAGCTCGAGGACAAGGTCATCTATGACTTCATGCTCGAGAACACCGACCCGGAGAAGGTCTTCTTCGAAATGGATGTCTACTGGGCCATGATGGGACATGCCGCCCCGGTCGTGTACTTCAAGAAGTATCCCGGCCGCTTCAAAATGCTCCATATCAAGGACTACCGTGAACTCGGACAGAGCGGCATGGTCGGTTTCGACGCGATCTTCAACAACGCCGATGTGGCGGGTCTGGAGAACTACATCGTCGAAATCGAGGCCTTCACGAACGGTGACTGGAGGGAGAGCCTGAAGATGTGCGCCGACTACATCATCAACGCACCTTTCGTCAAGGCTTCCTACGAGAAGTAAGACGACGGATCCCCAAAGAAAGGAGGATGACTAAAAAGTCAATATGACTTAGAGGTCATCCTCTTTCTTTATGTTGTTTCAAGTTCGCGGGCGGGTTGTCCTGCAAACCTTCCGCTTCGCTCCATCCCTCCCACCGCTTCGCAGCGGGCCCCTCCCGTTCACGAGGCCACGGGCGGCCACGGGTTTGCCAGAACAACCCGCCCGGCTCACTTTTTTAATAAAAAAAGAAGACGACCAATAATCACTTATTAGTCGCCTTCCTTTTTTATAGCCCCCTGTGGGGAGCGGGATTATTTCGAACCGATCCGGCCGGTGTACTCCCCGACGCCGGAGGCGGTGAAGTCCGTAGCGAAGAACTTTTTCGCCGCTTCGTCGACGGCAGGGCCCCACGGCTGCGGGCCGCCGGCGCTCTGGATCACCCACAGGCGCAGTTCCTTCTTGTGCCAGTTGACGCTGCAGTTGGTTCCCCAGGCGCCGCCGTGGCCGAACCAGGCGTCTTCGCTGTCCTCGATGGGCGCAGAAAGGCCGAGGGAATAGCCGCCCAGGTTCGCAGGACGCGTGGAACGGGCCAGGATGGACTTGACCGTCTCTTCCTTCAGGATACGGACACCGTTCTCACCCACGCCGAGGTTCATCAGCATCTTGTAGAATTTCAGCTGGTCGGCCGCCGTCGTCCACAGGCCGGCGCCCGCCGAGGCAAACACATGCGCATCATTGTACGGACGCTGCTGCCAGCCCATCTCCTCACGCCAGACGGCAGGCGCATTCTGCCGGAACTCATACAGTTCGATCTTCTTCTTCAGCTGCCGGTCGGTGGGCCAGAACCAGCTCGACTTCATGCCCAGCGGATCGAGGACCTCTTTCTTGAGGTACTGCTCCCACTTCATCCCGGTGACGACCTCCACCACCGCGGCGCCGATGTCGATACCGGTATTGGAATAGGCCTCGCGGGTCCCGGGTTCGAACAACAGCGGAGAAGCGGCCGCGATGGACGCCGTCTGGCGCAAGGGGGCACCGCCGGACCACCCACCACCACGCACGTCGCTGCGCTTGGCGCTGATCTCGAACGGGAATCCGCCGGTGTGGTTGAGCACCATCCTGATCGTCAGCACGTTCTTCGCCTTGTGCATCTTCCGGACACCGTCCTTCTCTTCATCCAGCACCCACAGTTCGGCGAATTCCGGCAGGTACTTCGACACGGGGTCGTCCAGCGAAATCCTGCCTTCCTCGACCAGCTTGGCGATCGTCACGCCGCAGAACCCCTTCGTCTGGGAGCACTGCATGAAAACGTTGTCCATCTTGATGCGGCGTTTTTGGGAGACGTCGGCATACCCCACGCAACAGGTCTCCTGGACGCCGTCTTTGTAGAAGACGCTGATGGCGCCGGGAAGCTGTCCATTGTCCACATAAGGCTGGAGGGCGTCTTTGGCGAACGTCGTCTTCGAGTCCTTCTGGGCCTGTGCCGGTAGCATGAAACAGAGCGATGCCGCCAGCAGAATCATGAATCTCGTCTTTTTCATTGTATAAATAATAAAGTGATTGCCTATTTCCATCCTAGCTTCATCAATACGTGGCTTCGTCAAATATCGCAAGTTTTTCCATAGGAAACAAATGATGTCTTCAAGGAAGATTGCGTATTTGCAAATCATTGATTATTTTTACATTAAATTGTCAACCCACCATGAAAGAAATCTATCTCGCCGGCGGGTGCTTTTGGGGCACCGAACACTATTTCAAGCAGATACGGGGCGTCACCGCGACAGAAGTCGGATTCGCCAATGGAAGGATAAAAAATCCCTCCTACCGGCAGGTCTGCACGGAAGATACCGGTTTTGCCGAAACGGTCCGCATCACCTACGATCCGGCGATCGTCGGCCTGGAACTGCTGTTGGAGCTCTATTTCAAGGCCATCGACCCGTTGAGCTTCGAGCAGCAGGGTGAAGACTGCGGCAACCAATACCGGACCGGTGTCTATTATACGGACACGGAAGACCTGCCCGTCATCGAGAAGGTTTTCCGGGAGGAACAGCGGAAGTACGAAGAGCCGTTGGCCGTGGAGATGCTTCCGCTGCAGAATTTCTATCCGGCGGAAGAGTACCACCAGGACTATCTGGACAAGAATCCCGGCGGATACTGCCACCTGCCCAAGGCGCTGTTCGATTTCGCCGCCATGGCGAACAAGGGATAAAAACGGACGGGCCGCAGAATTTAAAGAAAAATTAGTAGCTTTGTGACAACACATATAACCATGGGAAGCATTCTTTTGAAAAACATACTGCTGGAAGACCGGCACGTAGACATCGACATCCGCGACGGCATCATCCACAAGATCGGAAACGCCGGCTCCGTCAACGCGCCCGAAGGGGCCGAAGTGATGGACTGCACGCTGAAAGCGGCGGTACCCGGATTCATCAACATGCATACACACGCCGCGATGAGCCTGATGCGCGGCATCGGAGAAGACATGCGCCTGGACGACTGGCTCGCCCACATCTGGGTGATCGAATCGAAACTCGACGCACCGTTCATCTACTGGGGCACGAAAGCCGCCGCACTGGAGATGATCAAGACCGGGACGACTGCCTTCAACGACCAGTACTGGTTCTCCCCCACCGCCCACGTCGCCGCAGCGGAGATGGGCATCCGTGACGCCGTGTCGTACGTATTCCTGGACCACATGGATCCGTCCGAAGCCGCCCGGGAAAAGGAGCAGTGCATCGCCATGCACGAGAGCGTCGCGGCGCACTGGGACCGCCGGTCGATCTTCACGATCGGCATCCACGCCGTCTACTCCGTCAGCGAAGAGCTGATCCTGTGGGCGACCGAGTACGCCCGCCGGCACGGGCTGCGGATCCACATCCATGTCGCCGAATCGGAGAAGGAAGACCTCGATTGCAAGGCCGCGCACGGCGGACTCTCCCCGGTGGAGTACCTCGACAAGCTGGGGGTGCTCGGACCGGACGTGATCGCCGCGCACACGCTGTGGATCTCCGAGAAGGACATCGAGATCCTCGGACGGCGGAAGGTCAACTGCGTGCACAACATCAACTCCAACGCAAAACTCTCCTCCGGCTACAAATTCAAATGGAAGGAACTCGCACAGGCAGGCGCCAATGTCTGCCTCGGCACGGACGGCTGCGCCTCTTCCAACAACCTCGACATACTGGAGGCGATGAAGACGACCGCCCTCTTCCAGAAAGCCTGGCGGAAGGATCCGTCGGAAATGCCGCTGCAGCCGCTGCTCGACATGGCCACCGTCAACGGGGCGAAAGCGCTCGGGCTGAAGACCGGACGCATCGAAGAAGGGTATGAAGCCGACATCCAGATCGTCGACACCGACAACACCTTCTTCCTCTCCCCCGCCCCCTTCCTGGCCAACTACGTATACTCCGCCCACAGCGACTGCATTTCTTCGCTGATCGCCGGCGGCCGCTTCGTCATGCGCGAGCGGAAAGTCTTCGGCGAACAGGACATCCTGAAGGGCGCACGCACCGTACTGAATGAAATCGAACCCAAGCAATAACCGGACATGGACGCAAGACTGACAAGGATCAACCAGGCGGCCGAGTATCTGATGACCCGGCTGGAAGGCTTCCGCCCCACCGTGGGGATCGTGCTCGGCAGCGGACTCGGCAAACTCGCCGACCACATCGAAGACCCCGTCGTGATTCCTTACAAGGATGTACCTGAATTCCCCGTTTCCACCGCGATCGGCCACAAAGGCAACTTCATCGCGGGACGGCTCGGCGGAAAGGACGTGATCGCGATGCAGGGCCGCCTGCATTATTATGAAGGATACACGATGGACCTGGTGACGCTGCCGATCCGCGTGATGATCCGCGCCGGCATCAAGTACCTGTTCGTCTCCAACGCGGCGGGCGGGGTCAACTACGATTTCCACATCGGCGACCTGATGGTCATCCGCGACCACATCAACCTGCTGCCGAACCCGCTGATCGGCCCGAACATCGACGAATTCGGCCCCCGGTTCCCGGACATGACCCGTCCGTACGACCTGGGCCTGATCGCCAAGGCCGAGGAAATCGCGGCGGAAAGCGGCATCAAATTGAAGAAGGGCGTGTATATCGCCGGAACCGGCCCCTCCTACGAGACACCGGCCGAGTACAAGTACTTCCGGCTCATCGGTGCGGATGCCGTGGGCATGTCCACGATTCCGGAAGTGATCGTCGCCCGGCACGCCGGCATCCCCGTATTCGGGATGTCCGTGATCACCAACGAGGCGCATGACGACTACGCACCGGACTATGTCAACGACGGCCACGACGTCGTCGTCGCCGCCGACAAGGCCGCCGACAAGATGACCGGCATTTTCAAGAAACTCATCGAATCCCTCTGAAACATCCACTGACATGAAATACACGAATCTCCTGTACTTCGTCCTCTCCGCCTTCATCCTGTTCTTCGGCGGGAAACTGCTGCTTTCCGGCGAAGGAAAGACGGCGACGAACATCTGTATCCTGCTGATCGGCCTGTACTTCCTTTACAGGGGCATCGCGACGACCGTCAACGCGCGCATCCGCCGCAGCCGCGAAGAACAGGAAAGGACCGACCGGGAAAACGACCCGGAGAATGCATAAGGAAATGAAAGATTACGGAATGATCAGGGTCGCGGCCGCCGTGCCGCGCGTCAAAGTCGCCGACGTGGCGTACAATTTCGAAGGCATCTGCCGGATGGTCGACGAAGCGGAAGCGAAGGACGCCTCCATCGTCGTCTTTCCGGAGCTCTCCGTCACGGGCTATACCTGCGGCGACCTCTTCGCCCAGGAACTGCTGCTCCAGCAGGCGGAGGACGCCGTGGGCAGGATCGCCGTCCGCACGCGTGGCAAGCATGTCACCGTCGTCGTCGGTGCCCCGGTCCGCCTTCGCGGCCGGCTGTACAACTGCGCCATCGTCATCCGCAACGGCGGCATCAAGGGAATGGTTCCCAAGATCTACCTGCCGACCTATGCGGAATTCGACGAGTCCCGCTGGTTCGCTTCCGGAGCCGACTTCCTCTCCCCTTCCGCCCACACTTCCGGACGGATGACGGACGACGGGAAAGACTACTGCCTGGAAGGATTCGAGGCATCGGTCCGCTATGCGGGCATCCGCTGCAACATTTCCCCGAACCTGCTCTTCACGGTCGGAAGGACGACCTTCGGCATCGAGATCTGCGAGGATTTCTGGGCCCCCGTACCGCCGTCCTCCTTCCTGGCGCCTGCCGGCGCACAGGTCATCCTGAACCTGTCGGCCTCGAACGAGGTCATGAACAAGCACGCGGAGCGGCGTGAACTGGTTGCCAACCAGTCCGGCCGCACGGTGTCGGGCTATGTCTACTGCTCGGCCGGCTGCGGCGAATCCACGCAGGATACCGTGTATGGCGGATCGACGATGATCTGCGAGAATGGCCGCATCCTGGCGGAGAACGACCGTTTCTCGATGGAGGACGGCATCCTGTTCGCCGACCTGGACGTCGAGCGCCTGGACATCCTCCGCCAGAAGAAGAATTCCTTCCGGGGCATGGCTCCTGACGGGACGGGCGCCGGCGAATACGCCTCGCTTTACGCCCGCTTCGACCTCGGTCTCGCGGCGCCGACCGATTTCGGAAAAGCGCTGCTGCGCGAAGTCGAACCGCATCCTTTCCTGCCGGAAGGCGACCCGGAGCGGATTGCGGCATCCTCGCGCGAGATCCTGTCCATCCAGACCCTCGGCCTCATCGGCCGGCTGGAGCATACCGGCATCCGCAAGGCCGTCCTGGGCATTTCCGGCGGCCTGGACAGCACCCTGGCCCTCCTGGTCACCGCCATGGCCTTCGACCGGCTGGGCATTCCCCGTGAGAACATCATCGGCATCACGATGCCCGGACTGGGCACGACCCCGCGGACGAAGTCGAACGCGAAGGACTTGATGGCCGCCCTGGGCGTCACGGCCCGGGAGATTTCGGTCGTTCCCGCCGTCGAACAGCATTTCCGCGACATCGGGCATGACCCCGCCGTCATGGATTCCACTTACGAAAATGCACAGGCACGCGAACGCACGCAGATCCTGATGGACATCGCCAACCAGGAAGGTGCGCTGGTGATCGGGACGGGCGACCTGTCCGAACTGGCCCTTGGCTGGTGCACCTACAACGGCGACCACATGTCGATGTACGGGGTGAACGCTTCCGTTCCCAAGACGCTGATCCGGCACCTGGTCCGCTGGGCGGCGGAACACGTCTTCACGCAGGCCCCCGTCCGCGGAGACCGTCCCGCAGCGGAGATCCTGATCGACGTGACGCAGACCCCGATCAGCCCGGAACTGATGCCCGGCGACCCGAAGGGTGAGATCCAGCAGAAAACCGAAGACATCATCGGGCCGTACGAACTGCACGACTTCTTCCTGTACAATTTCCTGCGCTACGGCGCATCGCCGGCGAAAATCTTCTTCCTGGCCCGGTGCGCTTTCGAGGGGAAATACGATGACGCGACCCTGCTCAAGTGGGAAAAGAAGTTCTTCCAGCGCTTCTTCTCCCAGCAGTTCAAGCGCTCCTGCATGCCGGACGGGCCGAAGATCAGCGTCGTGAGTCTCTCGCCGCGCGGTGACTGGCGGATGGCCTCGGACGCGCAGGTGCGTCTCTGGGCGGAAGAACTGTCCCGGCTCGGTTAGGCGGACACCTTTCCTTTCTTGAAGAAGCGGTCGACGATGAGGGCGATGGCCCCGTCGCCGGTCACGTTGCACGCCGTTCCGAAATTGTCCATCGCGATGTAGAGCGCGATCATCAGGGCCTGCTCCTGCTCGCCGAAACCGAGCATGGAAGACAAGACGCCGAGGGCGGCCATGATCGCCCCGCCCGGAACACCCGGCGCGGCGACCATCATAATGCCAAGCATCAGGATGAAACCGAGGAACATGCCGAAATCGAATGGCATGCCGTTCATCAGCATCAGGGCGACGGCACAGGCCACGATCTTGAGCGTACTGCCCGAAAGGTGGATCGTGGCGCAGAGCGGGACCGTGAATCCGGCCACCTCGTCACTGACGCCGTTCTTCTTCGTCTGCTCCAGGGTCACGGGGATCGTCGCGGCCGAAGAGGATGTACCCAGGGCGGTGAAATACGCTGGCATCATCCGGCCCAGCAAACGCAGCGGATTGCGTCGGGTCACCACCCCCGCGATACAATACTGGAGAAGCAGCAAAAATATATGCATCAAGAAGATGACAATAATGATCGACAGGAATACTTTAACGACTTGGAAGACCTGTCCGGTATGTGTCATTCCCAGGAAGATGCCGAAGATGTAGACCGGCAGCAGCGGCAGGATGACCACTTCGATCGTCTTGACGACGATTTCCTTGAACTCGCTGAAAAGGGTCTTCAGGGAAGCGGATCCGAAGAAAGCCATGCCGAGCCCCAGGGTAAAGGAGAAGACCAGGGCGGACATGACGTCGACCATGGGCGGGATCTGCAGCGTGAAGAAAGGCTCGATGGACGCCGCTTCGGAAAGGGCTTCCGCTCCCTCGCCGGCCCCGATAAGGCGCGGGAAGAAGGTGACGCTGGTCCCGTACGACAGCAGACCGGCGAACACTGTGTCGGCATAGGCCAGCAGGGCCGTCACGAGCAAAAGGCGGCCGGCACCGCGGCCGATGTCCGAGATGGCTGGGGTGACCAGTCCGATGATGATCAGCGGGATCAGGAACTGCAGGAAGCTGCTGAACAGGGCGTTGAAGGTAGCGAAAAACCGGACGGCGCCCAGAGGCAGTATCCTGCCCAGCGCGATGCCGAGCACAATCGCGATCAGGATGGAAGGCAGCAGGCCAAGACGGAACTTCTTCATGGGTCTCATTTCAATGCTGGATAAAGATAAGAATTATTTGTATTTTTGTGTATCAAACCACGAGATGATGAACCATAGGATAGGAATTCTCGCCGCCACCCTGGTGGCCTGCCTGGCCTTCTCCGCCTGCGGGGAAAAGGCGACCGGGCAACCCGAAGAGGAAAAGGACGGCTTTTCTTTCGACGACCACAGCGGCAAGACCGTGAAGACCCTGGACGAGCGCCAGGCACTCGTCTACTGGGGCTGGGACACGCGCTGGCACGAGATTACGGACCCGAAGAACCGTTCGAAATGGGACTATGTGCGGACGCATGTAACGGGCTTCTATACGAACTTCATCGACATGTGGAAGATCAACTTCCAGAACAAACTCTCCCCGCAGCAGACCCTCAAGAACCTGTACGACACCTTCGAAGGGAAAAGCGCCTTTTTCGAAGCCACGATGGAGACACGGGTCAACGACTCGCCGACCGGCTACAACAATGAAGAGACCGACCGACGCACCATCGACCAGCTTTCCGACGCCGGCTTCAGCGTGGACTACACCTCGGTCAACTACATGAGCGTCAGTGAGGCCGACTACTGCAAGGAGCGGATGAAACTCGTCGCCACGTACCGCGGCAACCGGAAATGCCTCTACCTCTGCGGCCCCTGGTGCTTCGGAGGCAGCATCAAGAACGACAAGGATGCCATGCAGATGTGTACCTGGGGAGACGGCACGCAGACGGACGGCCCGCTGGGCTTCTGGTATTCCAATCAGAACAAGATGAAGGAGACCAGCTACTCGATCGTCAAGCAGATGGACCAGATGGGCAAGGAAACCGCCATCATGCTGGCCCCCTATTATGCGGGAATCGACGCCTACGACCCGCGCAAGGACTTCTTGCGGGTCTCGAAAGACTGCGTGCTCGGGCATGAGGATGCCGGAGCGATGCCGCAGATCTGGACGCTCTGGATGTATGGTGCCGGTGGAATGGACCTGTTTCCGGAATGCACGTCGACGGGCGGCGTCGAAGAGGCGGCCTGCTCCGGAACCGGCGTCGCGTGGTGGCTGCTCAAGCACCTGAACGAGTTCCCCGTGCTCAACTACGGCGGCGAAGCGACGGAATCCGTGAAAGCCGATGTGCCGAAGGGCGAAGTCGTGAAACTCTCCCTCGCGTTCTCCAACCGGAACTGCCCGAGCGTGGAGCTGGCCCCCGTGCTGCGCGCGGTCTTCGACACCCGCGCAAAAGGGTGGCACTATAAATTCGTCCGCAAGAACAACGACGTGACGGATGACTTCGTCTTCCGCGGCGGACTCAACTGCAAGGGCGGACTGCGGATCCTGAACACGAATCCGCTCACCATCGACCTTTACGTGCAGGCTGACGAAGGCGCCGCGCCGCTGACCATCGACATCGAGGCGATGAGCAATGCCTCGAACACCGTCAACAAGAAGAACATCGCACAGCTGACGCTCCAGCCGAAATAGAACGGCCTAGAGGTACATCTTCCCGATAACCCGGAGGACCAACCGCTCCGGCAGCAGCCGGATCACCGGCACAAGGAAGGCATACAATGCGCCCGGAACACATTCCGGACGCATTTTTTTCCGCCGGAGCTGTCGCAGGACGGCGGAGGCGATGACGGAAGGGGCCATGCCTTCGCGCTGTTCGTCCTTTTCCATCTGCGCAAGCGAGCGGACCGTCATCTCCCGGTACGGAGAAGCGGGATCCTGCGCGGCCGCGGCGATACGACGCGCAGCGGTGAAACCGGTCTTGACGTCTCCGGGCAGGATGCAGCAACACTGGACGCCGAAAGTACGCATTTCGATCGAAAGGGCCTTGGTCAGCTGGAGGATGCCCGCTTTGGCCGCGGAATAAAAAGCCTGGAAAGGCAGCGGCGCGACGGCGGCGACGGAAGAGACCGTGATGACCCGGCCGCTCCCCTGCGCGCGGAAAAACGGAGCGCAGGCGCGGATGGTACGTGCGACGCCGAAGAACGTCGTCTCGAACTGCGCGTGCATTTCCGCGACGGAGGTTTCTTCGACCGGTCCGGCGATGCCGTTGCCCGCATTGCAGACGACGGCGTCGATCCTCCCCTGTTCCGAGACGATCCGTTCAACACCGGACCGTACGGCGGCCTCGTCATTGACATCCATGACCAGCGGAAGCAGCGTGGGACCGGCCTGGCATCCTTCCGGCAGGCGGCCGCTCCGGGAAGCCGCATAGACGGTGAACCCCGCTTCCGACAGGAGCTTGACAGTAGCAGCGCCGATGCCGCTGCTCCCGCCCGTGACAAGGACGACGTGTCCTTTCTCCGTATTCTTCATGTCTCAACTAAAAAGTAAAATCGTTATCTTTGTATCATGAGCGCAAAGGACATCACCCGCTTGCTGGAGGAACACGGCATCAAACCGACAGCCAACCGCCAGCGCATCGCTTCCACCCTCGCGGAAGCGGGCTTTCCCATGACCATGGCCGATCTGGAAGACCGGCTGGAAACCATCGACAAATCCGGTATTTTCCGCACCCTGGTCCTCTTCCGGGAGAATAAACTCGTTCACACGATCGAAGAGGAAGACGGCGTGCGGTACGAACTGTGCCACAGCCACGACCACGAGGAAGACGATGACGCCCACCTCCATTTCCACTGCCTGAAATGCGGACGGACCTTCTGCATGGAACGCATCCCCCTTCCGAAAGTCGAACTGCCGGAAGGGTTCGCGGCGGAATCGGCGACCTACCTCGTCAAGGGCGTGTGCCCGGACTGCCGGTAACGGTTACTTCGTTCCGAAAATGCGGTCTCCGGCATCACCGAGGCCGGGAACGATGTAGGCGTTCTCGTTCAGATGGTCGTCTACGGCCGCCACGTAGATGTCCACGTCGGGATGCTCCGTCTGTACTTTCGAAAGGCCCTCGGGAACGGCCACCAGGCACATCAGCCGGATGTTCGTGCAGCAACGTTCCTTCAGCATCGAAACCGCATCGCAGGCGCTTCCGCCGGTGGCAAGCATCGGGTCGGTGACAATGACAAGGCGATCCTGGATGTCTTCGGGCAGTTTGCAGTAATACACGACAGGCTTGTGCGTCTCCTCGTTGCGATACAGGCCGATATGGCCGACCTTTGCGACAGGGACGAGCGACAGGAGGCCTTCCACCATTCCCATGCCGGCACGGAGGATGGGGACGATGGCCAACTTGCGGCCGGAAACTTCCTTCGCAGTCATCTTGCAGATCGGCGTCTCTATCTCGACGTCTTCGAGCGGAATGTCACGGGTGATTTCGTACCCCATCAGCAGGGAGATCTCTTTCAACAGTTCCCGGAAGTCCTTGGACCCGGTCTGCTTGTCGCGCATGATCGTCAGCTTGTGCTGGATCATCGGATGATTGATTACGTGAACTTGACTCATCGCAGAAATAGTTTTCACAAAAATAAAAAATGTTCCTGAAAGAAAAAAGACCGGCCTGCAGATGCAGGCCGGTCTTTCTTCAAACCGACGGATTACTTCGCGAGGGAAGGTTTTGCGTCGCGGTCGAAGTCGTTGGTAGAATTGTTCGTATCCACGAGCTTGCCGTTCTGCACCTTGCGGCGCGGGCACTTGCCGAAGCGGTCGGGATCGCCGTCTGTCTTTCCGCAACCCGTGTAGCCGGCATCGACGGTCTCGTTGAACGAAGGCGTACGGAAGTATTCTTCGACACCGCAGTTCACGCCGTCGATGACCCAGGCGTTGGGAATGGTATAGTTGCCGTCGAGGATCTGGCGGGTGCGGAAGATGGTTCCACGGAACCAGAAGTCCTCATTGTCCTTCCAGGCATAGTCCGCGAAGAAGGACTCGCTGCTCAGCGTCGTCGGGAAGGTAACGATGGCGAAGCTGCCGTAACCACGGTTGTGCAGGGACGTGATGGTTACGGAAGAACGGACCCAGCAGTCCATGTCGGGAACGTCAGGGTTGTCGATGTCCGGATGGATTTCATTGACATCGTTGAACTCGAAGTCCGCCTTGGAAAGGTCGATGCCGACACCGCCTTCCGCGGAATAGTTCTGCGCATCGACGGCGATGACCAGCGAAGCGCCGGGTTCGACAGGGACATCACGGCCGGCACCGGGGATCCGGTAGATCGTCTTGACACCGATCGCTCCGGGCAGTTCCGGCGGAGCCCAGTAGGCGCCGGCGCTCGAAGTCTGCGAGTCGTAGGAGCTGATGACCAGGGACAGGCCGTCGGCGTAGAGAGTATGGTCCGAATTGTTGGTCAGCTTGACATACTGGTCACCATAGGTGCCAGTGGACTCGGGGATCAGCGTGCTGGCGAAGAAGATTTCCTCGATCAGCATTTCGCCGGGTTCGATGTTCCGCCAGCTCTGGACGACATCGATGTTCGCCAGGACAGATCCGTCGGTCAGTTTGGCCGTCACCGTCGCGGTACGGTTCTCAGCAGTGGGATTGGCCGCGAATTCGAGCGCAAGGTGCCCTTCGGCATCCGTGCCGGTCACCGTCACCCAATCCTCCGCACTTTCCGCGGTAAAAGTATATCCTGCAGGAAGTTGTACGTCATACGGACCGCCTGCACGGATCACATTGAGGGTATTCTCGGTCACGGATGCCGGAGGGGCGGGGGCAGCCTGGACCAGCGTTCCTTCGGCGGAAATGCCGAAAGCAGCAACCCGGAAGGCAGCGGCGCGGGGCGCGGCCGTCGTGTTGGGCTCCAGGGTCAGGACCACGGTGCCGTCGCCTTCACCGGAAACGGGTGAAGCGGTGTACCAAGCCTGGTTGTCACCGACAAAGGACCACTGCGTATTGGAATGGACCTGGATCGTCAGTTCACCGCCCTCTTTCAGCGCTTCCAGCGCATTGGGCGAAATCTCCACATAGGAGTCCATGTCATGGCCGCACCCGGTAACCAGGAGCGCGACCGTCGCGAATAACGTCAAAATCTTTTTCATTACCTGTATGGTTTATTGTTAATCATTTCATTAAAAGCACAATCCGACGGCACAGGCCGCATGGCGTGCGGCATATCCGCCGGCATAGAAGGACCGGAGATAAATCCCCCGGAGATACACCCGCATCTTACCGCCCGCGGAACGGGAGATCCGGACATCGGCGCCGGCGTCCGCGCGCGTGTCCGTCAGCACCCCGTACTGAAGACGCATGTCTTCCAGCAGCCGGGGCATCGTGTACGCCTCCGGCAGGGACAAGTCGTGCGCAGGAGAGGCAGCGACACCCGCGGTCAGTCCGGCGTCCAGGCGCCAGGAAGAAGGGAAGGTCCGGTCATATCCTGCACGGACCGTACCGGCAAGCACCAGCATCTCGGCCAGGCGGGCCGGATAGACATGTTCCGCCCGGGAGGCCCGCACGTACAGCGTCGGACGGAGCGTGAATCCGCTGCGGGTGTCAACAGGGTGGTGATAATCACCGAATATCCTGGCATCCAATGATTTCCGTTCATACATCGGCAGCGACATCAGCGTACCGAAACTGCCGGTAGACATATTGGAGATGACGTTCTCCGAGCCGCTGCGAAGCGAACAGGCGACGTCTCCCCCGGCCTGCAGGAGGTCGTTCCCCCGGTGCGAAAGCCAATACAGGCTGGCCGTCAGGCGGCTGACGCCGAGCCGGGTGATGGGCGCCTGGTTCTGGTTCACCAGATGGCGCACGAAGGCGGTATGGCTGAAGAACACGCTCCCCCGCCATCCGTCGTCGGAAATGGCGGAGAAAGAGGCGCCGGCGCGGAATCCCTGACCGCGATAATAGGTCGACGTATAGGCGCTGGTGCCCATGAAGCGGCCGAAATGGCTGCCGAGGCCGGTCATGTGGAACTCGGTGGTATTCGCGCCGCGCTGGTTGATGAAGGAGACCGTCTGCGACTGGAAATAACGCCGGTAGCCCAGGGTGAGATCCAGTGCATAGGCACCCAGGACCCTGCCGCCGGAGGCATCGACCTCGAAATCGGAAGTGATGTTCCGGGGGCGCGGATCGACCTGCCGGTATTCGTGCAGGGCACGGTAATTTCCGGAGAGACCGGCCGTCCAGTCACCGAGCCGACGGGCATAGGCGCCGCCGAAGGCATAGGTTTCCGTCTGCAGGTCTCCGCCGACCGAATCGGCCAGCACGTAGGGGAAGAGCAAATCGAAATCAGAGGTGGAGTTCCACCGGACGCCCCGTTTCACACCGCGGCGGTACGTGGCGGAACCCCGAAGTGCGGAATGCCCGGACAGATGGAGAAGCGTATGCGCGTCGAAGAAGCCTTCGCTCAAGCCGCGGCCTTCCTGTACCACGCGAGCGCGGTCTTCCGAACGGAAGCGCCAGCCGGCGGCGACGTCCGAACTGTCGGCCTGGCCGGGATACAGCAGCGCGCCTGCGGAGAAATCCTGCGCAGCCGCCGCAAAACACAGCAGGACAGACAGCACGAGCGTCGATATGAACTTCCTCCGTATCATAGGGCACGCACCTCCAATTCTACGGTCTGCACATCATCCAGGATGGAAACGGCCTTGTCGGGCGCATTGTATCCGGAGAACCGGAAGGTCCGCACCGAACCGTCCGAAAGCGTGGCCACGCCGTCGAAAACGATCAGGTAGACGCCTTTCAGGACGCGAAGATTGGCCGCTCCGTTGACAAAGAGCGGGAAATCATAGTTCTGCCCGGTATTGTAGTTGCGCAAGACATTGCCGGGCAGCGTGTTGTCGATACGCACCGTCACGGCCTGCAGGCCGTCCGGCTGCACGAGGCGCAGCGTGAGGTCGCAGAACACCTGCCGTTCCTTCGAACAGCCCGAGAGCGTCAGGAACAGGACCACGGCGGCAACATAGGAAAACACGCTTCTCATCATAGCCTGAAATCCAATTCCATTCCGAAATAAGGCACGACGTTCCGCCGTGTCAGGAAACCGTTCTGGTAATAGTCGGGTGTGACATCCAGGATCCGGTTCACGAAGAGCGAGCAGGACATGCGGTCCTGCAGCAGTTTCTTCGTCAATTTAAGGTTTACGTTCATCGCGAAAGGAACGCGGTAGTCGTATTCCACCGAGGCGAAGTCGCGGTGGAAATTCTTCAGCAGGGGGTCTTCCTGCATGGCCGTCGTATAGACGTGGTAGTTCAGCTGCTTGTCGTAATACCCGACCGGCAGCGGGTCCTTGAGCAGGATTTCATAATCGGTGTACCAGACCGTCTGGAACGAAAGGGAGACGATCAGTCCGAGGTCGGGCACCTGGGAGTCCAGCATCACGTTGGTCGTGAGCGACTCGTGGGAGGATCCGTCTGTAATGTCATACAGCCCGACGAAGGGAAAGACGCGGCCGTCGATCACCATGGAAGGACGATAGAGCTCCGGCGTGCTGTTCCGGTACGTGGTGACGAACCAGGCGCCGTTCGCCGTGATCCGGGTGTTGATGCCAGGGATCCGCTTGGACGCGAACGTGAACTCCACACCCTGCTTGAGGGTACGGCTGCCGTTCGTCGACATACCGTATACACTGAGCGAGGTATCCCGCTGCGAAGGCAGGGATTCCAGGGCCGGCGGTGCCGTCAGCGAAGACGAGGGAACGCCGGAAGCGTCGTAACGGGTGTACGGGACGGCGCGAAGGGCGCTGCCACCGCGGAAGCCGGAAGTCATGTCTTCCCGGAACACGTCCACACTGAAGGAGAACCCGTTCCAGGAAAGGTCAGCACCGAGTTCGTACTTGACGTTGCGGGCCGGACCGAGTGCGTAGTTCGTCGGATCGGTCTTGACCATCAGGACATTCATCCGGCGGAGCTCCTTGTTCGTCGGCCAATAGCTCAACTGAATGTAATCCAGGTAGATAGGTTCCGGATGGAGCATCTCCATCGTCGGGAACTTCGAGTGCCAGCCCACACCGCCGAAGACGCCCGCCTGGAGCCGGTATCCGCCGACCACCTGCTCAGGCAGGTTGACGCGCAGGTTCGCGCGCGGATCGAAGCAGGGGCGTCCATTGATGTCATAGGCGCTTCCCGCCCCCGCCAGGGCACTGGCGCGAAGGCCCAGCAGCCATTCCAGGCGCCAGGCTCCCAGGCTGACGGAAGAATTCTCCTCCGCGAACAGGGCGAACTGATGGCTGGCCGGGATGGCGCTGAACGCGCGCGGGCGCGTACTCATCGATGGAGAAAGCGGACGGGACGTATCGTAGATGGAACCCTGGCCGAAATTCTTGTCCATGTTCCAGTCGGCGCCGGCCATGAGGGAATGCCCCCCCTTCCGGAAATGGGCTACCGCATGCAGGTACGCGTAGAAAGGCCGTCCGTCGACCTGCAAGGTGGCGTCGTACGTCGCGGGCAGGACGACCGCATCGTGCACGCCTTCGTCCAGCGATGTGAAAAGCGGCTGTTCGGAACCGAGCGCGACATGCTTCCAGCGGTCGATCAGGTCGCGTTCCAGGGAGAAGGAAGCATTGACCTTGAAGGAGCGGAAGAACACATCGGCGGACTTGTTCATGAGCGCGTAGTCGGCAGCGAGGGCGAATTTGTTGTACGTGGAGCGATAGGTCTCGATGGGCTTGCCGTCCACGTTGTCGAGGTCGGTGTCGGATTTCTGGTCGTCGAACGACCCGGTATAGTCGAAACTGGCATGCAGGACCTGCGTGAAGGCGCGGCCTTCACTCCAGGTTTTGCCCACCCGCCAACTGCCGGTCAGACGCTTGTAGTTCTGGCGGGGGTTGCGCGGATCCGCACGGGAATCGAGGAAATTGGCGCTCACGTTCATCGTCAGCAGATCCTTGCTCCCCCACTCCCAGCCTTTGCCGGCATAGACGAGCTTCGACTTCATGTCGGACTTGAAACGCATGCGAAGGTCCCTGCCGCCGTGCTTGCGGTTGATCTTGAACAGGCCGCTCGTCAGGTCGCCGTATTCGACCGAGGCGATGCCGCGGACCACCTCCACGGATTCGATGTCTTCCGTGGACAGTGTGCGCATGTCCGTTCCGAGGTTCACATAATTGCTGCCCAGCATGCTGGCGCCGGGAGAATACTGCAGGTTCGCATTGCCGCCGATCGGGCGTCCATCCACGAGGAACCGCGTTCCGAGGGCGGAAGTCGCATAGTCGGAACTCAGCGAGCCGGCCGCGCGCAGGTTGACGATCTGCGGAGCACCGAAAGCGGGATCCACCGCACGACCGCCCGGCAAAAGTTCCAGGACGTCCGCGATGGAAGATGGCTGGATGTGCGCAATGGCATCCTCCCCGATTTTCGAGGTGGCCGTCAGGCCGTGGTCCTCCCGCGCGGTAATGACCGTTTCACGCAGGGACATCAGGTCAACGGGCAGAAGGTAGGTCCGGTCCGTGCGGGGAAGGGTCTTCAGGGTCTTGTACCCCAGGCAGGTAATGGTGAGCGCACCGTCGGCGCGGATCGAGAAGCGGCCGAGCGAATCGCTGATCGCCCAGGCCTTGCCGCTGGTGACGGCGGCGCCGACGACGGGAATCCGGGAAGAAGCATCGAGCACAACCCCTTCCACCTGCCGTTGCGCCCGTGCGGACAGCACGACAAGGAGGAGGAGAAGTATGAGGCTCGTTCGTTTCAATTTCCGCTTTTCTCGTTTACAATTTGCAAAGTTATGCGGAATCCCCTATCCGGGCAATGCCAACTTGTGCGGATTTTCGGGTATGCAGATAACTATTTGTGGGGATTCCGCCGGCGGCGCAGCGCCCACAGGCCCGCCAGGAGCACCAGGTCGACGGCCAGGCCGACCCAGGAGAAATCGCGGACGCGCGGACGGACATATCCGTCGGTGCCGGACACGAAACTCAGCCGGCATGGAAGGAACCAGCGGCTGAAGTTGACCGGAGGATCGGGATAAGCACGCTCCATCGTGTCGATGAGCGAGAAGTCGTCGGAGAGGAGCGCATAGAAGCGGTCGACGCTGCGGTCGGAGACTTTCACCGTATGGTTGAACATGTCGCCGACAACGAAGAGCTGTTCCTTGCACGGATTCCAGACCACCTCCGTCGGAAGCACCGTCCCGTCGGGGCGCAGGATGGCCAGGTGACCGTCACGATCGGACAGATACCCCAGCACGCTGTGGTCGGAGACCTCCACGATCGAGATGTACGTGAGCGTAAGGGCGTCGGCGGCCGGGAAATGCCGGACCTCCGGCTGACCGTCCACCATCTTCAACTGGAAGAGACGGCCGGCTGCATCCGTCAGGAGATATCCTTCGTCGAACTCTTTCCGGTGCGTCGGGTTGCCCGAAGCCAGCGAAGCCGGGAAGACGAACCCCGCTTCCGTCAGCGCACGGGTAAACGCAGCCGACTTTTCCGGATCCGGGCTGTTGTCCTCCAGGACATAGACATGGAGGCCGTCCTTACGGAATACCATCCCGTAGGCCGGATCCTGCAGTTCGAGCCGGAGCGGCACCGATTCCATCAGGAGATACGCCTTCGCCGCAATGCGGTCGACGTTGGCAGGTTTCTCCGACAGGTTGTAGTTGTGCAGTTTCACTTCGTCGCGCGTGACCGCCCGGCCGCCGATGCTGTCCGGGAACGCGCCGCGCGAATGCAGCACCGAATGGTAGAACAGCGGCAAGGCTTCATCGCCGTAGACGTTCCCCTTCCGGTCGGTAAACAGCAGGTCCTTGCCTTCCTCCCGATCCATGGTCAGGAAGTCTTTCGCAATGAAACTGTACAAGGTGAACGGAGAGGACACCGGCTTGGCGACGATGATGCCGCACAGCCAGGGGATGAGCCAGACGGCCAGCAGGGCCGCGCTCACCCAGATGAAGATTTTTCCGGCGGTTTTCATATCAGTCTTGACGGCCCTCCTTGAACCGGGCGATGCTGTGGAAAATCAATGTCTGTCCCCCCAGCACGTACAGCGCCAGCCAGGGGAAGAACCCGTTGTAACTCTCCGGGACGGAGGAAAGATAAAGCAGATAGAGCAATCCGGCCAGCAGGAGGATGAGGACGGAACGCATCTTCCAGGCCGGTTCGAGGCAGACGGCGGACACCCAGAAATAGGTGCCGATGCCCGCCAGATACCAGACGGCGGCCGTTTTCAGGATGCGGACCGTCAGTTCCGACACCACCCAGCGGTTCAGCACGACGCCCAGCACGCAGGCCTGCAGCAGGAAGAGGACGAGCAGGATGCAGCATCCGAACCCGTACATCATCGCAATCATCTTCCCTTGCGGATAAGGCAGGTGCAGCGTGAGTTTCAGACGTTTCCGGGTCGTTTCCGGAAGGAACTGCGCAGCGGCGAGCAGCGCGCCCGCGAAGACGGGCAGGTAGCGCAGCGACTCGATGAGCACGGTATCTTTGAGCGAAAGAACCGACCAGAGCAGCCCGGCGCCACGGAATTCGACATTCTTTCCCAACGACAGGAGCGTGAACGCCGTCGCGCCCAGGAGGACGACGACGATCGCCAGCAGGGCCCAGCGCGTCTTGATCCACTCCTTGTATATTATCATTCTGTTCATAAGCAACGCGTCGAAATCAATACTTACCCGTCAGGTCGATGAAGATGTCCTCCAGGCTCTCGCCGGGATGGGCGGCCATCAGGTCGGCCGTGCGCTGGTGGAGCAGGATGTTTCCGTAATCCATGATGATGCAGTCGTCGATGATCTTCTCCAGGTCCTGGATGATGTGCGACGTCAGGAAGACGGTCTTCCCTTCCGCCTTGGCGTAGTCGCGCAGGTACTCGCAGAAAAGCCGGCGGTAGCCCGGATCGAGGCCGAGGGAGAAATCGTCCAGCACCAGCAGGTCGGCATTCTGGGCGAGGATGAGGCCCAGGGCCACCTGGGAGCGCTGCCCGTTCGACATCCGGGAAATCTTCTGCCCGGGCGCGACCTTGAGCTTCTCCATCAGGGCGTAATAGGCGTCGCGATTCCACTTCGGGTAGAAGGGAGCATAGAAACGTTCGATCTGCTCGATCGACATGTAGGCATACTGCACGTGTCCTTCCAGCAGCAGGGCGATGCGGCGACGCGTCACCGGGGAGATGCGCTGCACCTCCTCGCCGAAGATCCGGCAGGTGCCCGACTGCGGCTTGAGGTATCCCATCAGGATGTTGATGGTCGTGGTCTTGCCGGTCCCGTTCTTGCCGAGCAGGCCGACGATGGACCCTTCCTTCACTTCGAAGTTCAGGTCTTCGTAGATCTTTCTGGCACCATAATAATGCGTCAGGTGCTCGCAGCTGATGACTGTTTCCATGGCCGGGGAATGGTCATTCCGAGAAACGGCGGGCCTGCTCTTCCATCAGGGCCTTGTCCTCGAAGTAGTTGATCTTCATCGAACGCTTGACGTCGTCCAGGGTCGCGGCCGCCACCTCGCGGGCCGCCTCACTCCCCTTTTTGAGCATCTCGTAGACGGCGGGGATATCCTTCTCGAACTCCTTGCGGCGTGCGCGGATCGGGTCGAGTTCCTCATTGAGGATCTTCTCCAGGAACTTCTTCACCTTCACATCGCCCAGTCCGCCGCGCGTGTAATGCGCCTTGAGTTCGTCGAGGCCGGCGTAATCGGGCCAGTAGCGGCCGAAGTGCTCCGGACGGCAGAATGCGTCCAGATAGGTGAACACCGTGTTGCCTTCCACGTGTCCGGGATCGCTCACGTTGATGTGAAGCGGGTCGGTGTACATCGACATCACGCTCTTGTGCATCTGCTCGGCCGTGTCGGAGAGATAGATGCAATTGCCCAGCGACTTGCTCATCTTCGCTTTGCCGTCGGTTCCGGGCAGCCGGAGACAGGCCGCGTTGGAAGGAAGCACCACCTTCGGTTCGACGAGGGTCTCGCCGTAAATGCGGTTGAAGGCGCGGACGATCTCGACCGTCTGCTCAATCATCGGCTTCTGATCCTCACCCACCGGCACTTCCGTAGCCTTGAAGGCCGTAATGTCCGCCGCCTGGGAGATGGGATACGTGAAGAACCCGACCGGCAGTCCACTGCCGAAGGCCGCCTCCTCGCCGTCCGCCCCGAAACCGCGCATCGCGATCTCGGTCTTGACGGTAGGATTGCGCTGCAGACGCGCGACAGTGACCAGGTTCATATAATAGAAGGCGAGCTCCGTCAGTTCGGGGATCTGACTCTGGATGAACAGGGTCACTTTCGACGGGTCGAGCCCGACGGAAAGGTAGTCGAGGGCGACTTCAATGATGTTCTGGCGGACTTTCTCCGGGTTGTCGAAGTTGTCCGTCAATGCCTGCGCATCGGCGATGAATACGAACATTCTCTCGAAACCGCCCGCATTCTGGATCGCGACACGGTTCCTGAGCGAGCCAACATAGTGGCCGATATGGAGCCGCCCTGTCGGACGGTCTCCAGTCAGTATGATTCTTTTTTCTGCCATAGTCAATGGATGAGGTTGAGGAATTCGTTGCGCGTGCGTGCGGAACTGAGGAAAAGCCCCGAAAACGCCGACGTCGTCGTCAGCGCGTTCGACTTCTGCACACCGCGGATGGACATGCACGTGTGCATCGCCTCCACGACGACGGCCACGCCCAGGGGATGCAGCGCCTCCTGGATGCAGTCACGGATCTGGACGGTCAGGCGCTCCTGCACCTGCAGCCGGCGGGCAAAGGTTTCGACGACGCGCGCGATCTTGCTCAGCCCGGTGATTTTCCCGTCCGGGATGTAGGCGACGTGGCACTTTCCGATGAACGGGAGCATGTGGTGCTCGCACATCGAATAAAGCTCGATGTCCTTGACCAGGACCATCTGCCGGTATTTTTCATCGAACATCGCCGACTGGATGATTTCCGTGCCGTTCTGCGCGTACCCCTGCGTCAGGAACTGGAGCGACTTGGCCACGCGCTCCGGTGTCTTCAGGAGCCCTTCCCTGTCGGGATCTTCGCCCAGCAGGCGCAGGATCTCGCGGACGTGAACGGAAATCTGCCGTGTCGCTTCGACATCAAATTGTTCCTCTTTCGTGTATGCCATCTCTGTTCTGGTATAGTTGTTGAAAACAATTTTTCTGCGTATGCAAAAATAGACAAAAAAATCCCTTGTCGTGATGTTTTTTTGTATATCTTTGCGGCGAAATGGGGGGCCTTGGCCCGGATTTTCAATTAAATGATTTGTTAACAGTTGTTTAAAACCGATATTGCTATGTATTGGACACTAGAACTTGCCGGCAGCCTGGACGATGCTCCGTGGCCGGCCACCAAAGAAGAATTGATCGACTACGCCAACCGCTCCGGTGCCCCGGAAGAGGTGATCGAGAACCTGCAGGAACTGGAGGAGGACGGAGAAATCTACGAGTCCATCGAGGACATCTGGCCTGACTACCCCACCAAGGAAGACTTCTTTTTCAATGAGGAAGAGTATTAAGGGAAAGATTTACTCTTAACATACTGATTTACAGCGAGATAAGCAAAAATAATTTGTTTGTCTCGCTGTAATTTTAGGGCGTTTGTTTGCCGAATTTGTTTGTCTAAAACGCTAAAATTCGCTAAAAATAGTAGTTTGTTTGTCTAAAATTCATTATGTTTGTACATCCTCGTGAGTATCGGGGAAAGGACAAACAATGGGCAGACCGAAACGAATATATCCTCTTGGGAAATTCAGGCTCCGGACACCGAAGAATCCGGAAAAGGAGAAGGCATATCCGATTGAACTGGAGTATACCTGGAATCGACAGATTGTCCGGAAATCAACGAACGTCTTTGTCAAGGAGTGCGACTGGAATCAGAAAGGGAATCAAGGTCGTGGAGAGATCCGCGCCAGTTACGGCGATGAATACAAGCGACTCAACAGGATGCTGCTCTCCCGCGTCGAGCGAGTCGATTCCCTGCTCGCCGAGTATAATGAAAAGCATCCGCACCAGATTACGGTGGCAGTCATCACCGACATTCTTGCCGACAAGCCTCTTCTGAGAAAAGACCAAGGTAAGGATTTCGTTGAATTCGCTATCGAGCGCCTGAATTCCGACTATGCGAGGAACCGGATTGGGCGGAGCCGTCTTGAGAATGGGAAAAGCGGAATGAATATCTTCCAGACTTTTCTACGTGCGAAGAAACTAGGGACCTATCGACCGGATTCCATCTATGTCGGGGATATTACCCCTGAGTTGGTTGATGCATACATTGAATGGAGAAGGGATGTTAAAAAGAACAGCGACGCTACCATCAACCATGCCCTGACTCCTATTCTCAAGGCTTGTTCTTATGCAAGTGACCTGGATCTTATCGACCCTGCCATCAATCTGAGGATCCAGGATATGCGGGTGATCACAAAACTTTCATTGACAGAGGAGGGTTTTGAAGGTACTTTTGACGGGAAGAGCCTTTCCAAAGATGAAATGAAAGCACTTGTGGAGTATTACAAAACCTGTCCGGAACCTCGCCGTAAAGAATACCTTGAGATGTTCTTCTTTGCTTTCCATGCCTGCGGTCTTCGTGTTATTGACGTGATGACGCTTCAGTGGAGCAATATCAATTTCGAGAAGAAGGAACTTCGGAAGATAATGATCAAGACGAATAAGCGTCACGTTATTCCACTAACTGACCAGGCAATCAGCATTCTTCGCCGATGGCAGGCCAAACGGCCTGACAGCAGATTCGTGTTTGATCTGATCAAGGAGGATCTGGACCTGGATGACTCGGAGGCCCTATACAAGGCGAGGAATACAGCTACCAAGAACATCAACCAGTCTCTGGCGGTCGTCGGCGATGATTTGAAATTCTCCGTTAGTCTATCCATGCATGTTGCACGGCATACCTTTGCTGTCTTCGCGCTGAACAAGGGTCTATCCATGTCCGTTGTCAGCCGCCTATTAGGGCATGGAAGCACTGATATCACAGAAAGAGTGTATGCGAAATTCCTTCCGGAGACGTTGGCTTCAGAAGTATCAAAACTGAGCGCTGATACCGACTCACTTGCCCTTATGTCAGAGTGAATAAAACTTGAGCAATATGACAATCTTCCAATTCACAGTTCTGTTTCTTGTATTCATTGTATTAGTCCTTATTGCCGCTCATTTCTTTCACAGGTATGAACGTGCCATTTTCTGGAGTGTCGCGTTGTTTTTGTTCATCGGTGTTCTAGTTTTATTGGGTACTGGAGTTCTGAAGATTATCAAAGATGGTCATGCCAATTCAGGTGCTTTATTTGTAGCTTTCATGTGCCTTATCACAGCTGGAATCCTTGTAATTGCCGCTCAGGAACCAGAATCATTAATTAGGAAAAGAAGAAAATCTATTTCCGAGAATTCTTCTTCTGCTCCCCAAGAACTAGAAGGTGTCGTCTTGACAAGAAAGTTGGACACCCCTCTTGCAAGAGAGGTTTTTGCGAAGGCTTTAAAAAAGGGATTGATGGAAGTTAAGGGATCTCATTATGAATGGAAGCGGTCAAAGATTCTGTTGGCTTATATGTGTGGCCGGATTTACTGTAATGACTGTCCTGTACCGGATCATGGAAAAGAAGGAAAGTTCATGTGGAATCCAGGGGACGACTCCTCTTTCCCTGATTTTGACTTGAACGCTCTTTTCCAAACAAAAGATATCGGGCAATCGAGAAACAATAGGAAATTCTGCCCTCTCCCGAATGACTTTGACATAATTGACAGATTCTTCGAGTAGGCCCCCATCTTATGTAAATACATTATTGTGAATCAAGCCGTTAGGGCTTGATTTTTTTGTCGTTTACCTAAGGTATTAGGGTATTATACCGTGTTATATAACATGTTATAGTCAGACTCTATCATAGTCATAACACCGAGCCTAACATGGTATCGCAAAAATCGAAGATATCTTTGCCCCAGAACCCGCGGGCAGAGTGCACTGCTGTCCCGCAAACACAAACAACGGCAAGGCGGTCAGAGAGTGCATCATGGTTGCCTGGTCACAAACGATTTCATTATTATGACAAAAAAACATCTTAACAATGAAGAACCTTGTGAAAAGGAGTTGCTCCAGAGGATCCTCCGTATTGTCGAAGGAAAGGATGGGCAAGGCATCCATATCCCCCCTGGGCGGAAGGGCATCTATGATAACCAGAGCCTGATGAAGCTCCTGAATGTCAGTGGCGCCTATCTGAGGAAGCTGCGGGATAACGGGTATCTGGGATTCTCCCGCCATGGAGACAAGTATTGGTATACTCAGGAAGATGTCGACCGGTTCATTCGTCGCTTCCATTATGAAGCGTTCGCGATATCGGACGTGCTTCCGGAGCAAAAAGATAGTATCCATGGATAGAATGTCTTTGATCAATGCTGTCAAGAGGGATCAGGTGGCCGTTCAGGAGACACATTTCCCTCTTGACATCTTTCCGGAAAGGGTACAGGCTATCGTTTTCAACCTCTCCCATTACGAGAACTATAACATTGAATACTGCGCCTCCATCATGCTCTCCGCCATTGCGTCGGCTATTGGGAACTCTTACCAGATACACATAAAGGGAGCCTGGTCCAACAGTCCGTCCCTTTATATGATGCTGGTCGGCAGACCGGGCTTGGGAAAGACTCCTCCTTTGGGATTTCTGTACAAACCCATAAGAGAACAGGATGAAGAACGGTATTACCAGTTCTGTGACAAGATGCTGGAATATGAGAATCAGTCAGCCTGCGAAGGAAAACAAAGCGACGGCCTATCATCGCACAAATATCCTAATCTGGTAAAGACCGTAATCAGTGATTTTACGGCCGAGGCGATGCTGAATGCCCACAAGAACAACCTACGGGGTATTTCTGTCGTGGTTGATGAGATTCTGGGGTTGTTCAAATCGGTCAATCGCTATACCAACAAGGGAAATCTCATTGAGCTATTGCTTACTTCGTATAGCGGGCAGCCGTTGGATTATATCCGCAAGTCCGAGAAGTATCCGATTCATATCAAGAAGCCCTGCATAAACTTGATTGGTTCAATCCAGACAAACCTACTGGGAAATGTCTTCTGTGACGAATACTCCTCTAACGGCCTTCTGGACCGATTCCTTTTCGTTTACCCAAACAATAGGAAAATTTCGGAGTGGAAACGTACGGCTCCCGGCGAGAAACGTCCTGACATTGAACAAGACTGGGAGGCTCTCATGAAGAAGATCCTGAATCTGCCGTGTCCTCTGGATGATAGTGGAAATAACATTGAACCTCAAGTCCTCGAGTTTTCGGACGATGCTGAAGAATACTTCTATGACTGGAACAACCATATTATCAGAGATGTGAATGCTGTCGAGAATGACCTGGAAGTAGATAGTCGCAAGATAAAGCTCTGCAGCAATGCCGGTCGTTTGGCTCTTATTCTACAGGTGATGAAATGGGCAACAGAAGAAGGGAGCCTCCAATTCGTCGACCTAGAATCAGTTAAAGGGGCTATTAGGCTCATCGATTACTATGAAGATACCTATCAGCGTCTTAAGGTAGCGCTTCAGGAACCCAATACTGTGTCGAACGATGATTGGATAGATGAGATGGGAGACTCGTTTACCACTGCTGAAGCAGAAGAGGCTCTTAAAGGGAAGGGATATTCTAAACGTTTTGTCTTCAAGAGCTTGGGGCGATTGACACAAGGCCCTAACCCTCGCCTGATGAAGCCTAGTCGAGGATGCTACACAAAGACTTTTACGAGTGAGTGTGCACCGTGCAGTAGTGCACAAGACGAAGGTAAGGAACAAGGTGAAGTGCACACTGCACAGGTGCACGACGTTATTAAAGTTTCATGATGGGTATGGCTGACTATCGTTTTCATTTGCAGAAATACGGGCCTGGTAGCAAAACAAGTTGCCCGTCGTGTGGGAAAAAACGCTGCTTCACTCGCTATGTTGATGAGGAGGGTCTTATCACCTTTCCGGCCAATGTTGGAATCTGTGACCACATCAACAGCTGCGGCTATCACTACACGCCCAAACAATTCTTCCAGGACAATCCGGAAGCATTTCCGGAGAAATCAGACTGGAGGAATGCGATACCAGTTCATACGAGAGTCCAAAAGAAGGAGGAACCGACACCTTCCTTTATCCCGTATGACATTATGAAGAAGACACTTGGCCACTATTCTCTTAATCCCTTGTTTAACTATCTTAAGGGAATCATGGATGAAGAGTCCCGGATGCGTCTGATGGAGAAATACAACGTTGGAACCTCCAAGAAATGGGGTGGGTCAACGGTTTTCTGGCAAGTGGATGTCCAAGGACGGGTAAGAACTGGCAAGATCATGTGTTATGACCCGGAAACCGGGCACCGTGTCAAAGAGCCTCACAGTCGCGTCTGCTGGGTCCACACGGAGCTGAAGGAGAAAGACTACCATCTAAAGCAGTGCCTTTTTGGGGAACACTTATTACCCTCTAATCCAGCCTTGCCTGTGATCTTGGTAGAAAGTGAGAAGACCGCATTGATAGGATCTTTCTTTGTTCCCGAGATGCTTTGGCTGGCAAGCGGAGGTATAAATGGGTGCTTCAACCCCGAGACGATGGAAGTCCTACGGGGAAGAGATGTAACCCTTATGCCGGATCTAGGGGCCATGGAAATATGGCGCCAGAAGGCAGAAATACTTTCATCCATCTGCCATACCGTTACCGTGTCGGACGTCCTTGAAAGAGAAGCCGAAGACTGGCAGAGGGAGAAAGGTTGGGACATCGCCGATTTCCTTTTGGCTGAGCCAACTAAGCGGCAGATGTTGCAAATCCTGTGCTCCCGTAACCCCGAACTTCCAAAGCTGATAGAGGATCTCGGACTGGTGTTGATCGAATGATTGACTGCTGCTCTTTTCGGGATGATTGGAACGACGATTACCGAAATCTTACAAGAAGTACACTGTCATAGTCTTCACATTAAACCAAAAAAACAACAAATCAATATGCAATTCACGAACATCAGATACAGCATCACTCTCAAAGACGAGCAGTACGCCTACCTCACGGACGAAGGGCAGGATATCCCCCGAGTCAAATGCTTCTGGGACTTTCTTCGGATGGCCGTCATGGAGGAAACCAAAGTCTCTGGCAAGGGCTTTTCGGCTGTCCTACGCCCCGGCCAGTTCATGGCCTCCAAGGTTGACCTCGCCCGTCTGTGGCAGTGCGACCGGAAGACCGCTACCCGAATCGTGAAGGAGTTCAACCTGATGGGTATACTCAGGTCTGTTCCGTCCAACCGGACCACCATCCACACCCTGATGTGCCTGTCGATTTGGTTCACGAACGAAGGTATTGTCAAATGCGACTACTTCCGAAAGAACCCCTATGTAAGGCCGATCGAGAAGCCGTCGAGGAAGAAGCCTTGTGTCCCGCCTGATGACGGGGCGGAACCGACCGCAGGAGGATGATTCCCTAGGGCCGGATCAGCCGGGACACAGGCGATCTGTTTCTTTCTTTGTAATCAGGCCAGTCTATTTGATCCCCACGACGCAGGACCGGGACGGAATGCTCGTCATTTCTTCCTTTCCCCTTCCCTTCATTTCCCTGTGATTTGAGGCCGTGACAGGAGGCGTCCGCGATGGGGATTGGGGAGAATCTGGCTGTCCCATTCCCTTCTCCTGCCCGACCGTGCGGCCAAGGCCGCTTCCACGACCTCGGAGCCCCCAGCGCCGGATGATCCCGACCCATACGACGGCCCATCGCTCCGAAGGTCTCGGAAAGGCTGGAAGGAAGGGAAAAGAAGGAGGCGGGAGCGTGCGGGCGATAATAGGCTGACCTGTTATAGCCCACTATAACTACCCGCTTCGCTTTCCGTAGTTGTGGGCTCTGCCGAGGGCCTGGGCTTTGCCCCGTCCCAATCAGGGCGCCGCCCCGATACCCTGCCCAGGGCGTTTCACCCCTGAGAACCCCGAGCAGCGAGTGACCTCTCTCTGCACTCTCCGCCCAGGGGCTGTCTGCCGCCTGGGAACCCCGAGCAAGGAGGGACATCTCCCTGCACCCACCGATCAGGGCTCCGCCCTAATGACCCAGGCATGGCTCCACATCATCACTACAACATCATCAACCCTCTAAATCACTAGCAATATGTCAAACAAACCCAAAGCTTCCGTCCATGTGAAGCCATGCAATATCGCCCAGAGCGAACTCCACAACAGGCGGGACCCAGAGTACATCAAGAAGCTCAACCCCAAGATACTCTATGTCCGCCTCGAACTGACCAAACACAACGCCTCCTATGTCGCGCCCGGAATGGAGGGCGTCTCCCTCCAGCAGCACCTTGAATCCATCCGGGTAATGGTCAAGCAGAAGACCGGCCGCGCCATGCAGGAGAAGGATGTCAAGTACACCGGCAAGGGCGGCAAGATACTCACCCGGCAGGGTGCCAGCCCGATCCGGGAATGCGTCGTCGTCACCGAAAAAGACACCAGGCTCAAAGACGTTCTCCGATTTACCAAAGAGGTAGAAAAGAAGTGGGGCATCAAGGCTCTCCAGATCCACCTTCACAGGGACGAGGGCCACTACGAGAATCCCGCCGAAGAGAATACCTGGGTGCCGAACTACCACGCCCACATCATCTGGGACTGGATGGACCACTCGACAGGGAAATCCATCAAGCTCAATGCCGCCGATATGTCCGAGATGCAGGACATGGTGGCTGAGGCATTGGACATGGAGCGCGGCCAGAAGAAGTCCGAGACCGGGCTGGAGCATCTGGAGCGTAACGACTTCATCCTCCAGAAGCAGGAGAAGGAGAAGAAGCGGCTGGAGGAAGAGAAACGCAAGGCCCAGAGTGAGAAGGATAAGGCCGAGAAGAAAGCCCAGGAGGCCAAGGAAGAGGCGAAAAAGGCGCAGGAGGAAAAGAACGAGGCCGAGCAGAAAACGAAAGACGCCAAAACGGCACTCGCCAACGCCGAATCGAAGATCACCGAGAAGCAGAGCGAGATCGACAGACTGAAAAATAGAATCGACATCGAACAGGTAGTGCTTGAAGGGCTACAGTCGGAAGTCGAAGAGAAGCGCAGGGAGAAGGACTCGATTAACACCAGCGACGAGTGGATGAACCCGGCCCTTCGCGCCGTTTCAGGCTACCTGTTTAATACGGACAAGGTAATCAAATTCGCCGTAGAGACCATACAGGACTATGCTTATTCCGGAACCGGAGGACGCGGAGGCAATCACGGAGATTGCTTTTATGATAATGAAGCCTTCGTGATCAAGAAATTGATGACGGGTTTGGCTGCAATTGCGAAAACCACTTTTCAAGTAATCGGTAACTGGCTTGTCTATGTGGCCAGCAAAATAGCAAAGTTCAATGATTGGGAACTCCGCCGTGCTGAAAGAGGGGTCAAAAGTATCGCCGATGGTGACTACGACTGGCGAATCGACAGATTTGAACGTCGCCAGGGCGGGGGGATATCGAGATAACGGCTCATGGGGAGTCCGGATCCGAGCACCGTGAAATACTGTTTGCCAATAATGCCAAAGGATACAAATAGAATGATTATCTTTGCACAGAATCCTTGGATTCACAATAATAGACACTTGGTTATGAGTCAAAATGATATTATTATCGGTTCCCCTGACGGATTGCTAAATGACATTTGTCATATCATTGAAGCCGCCCGTCAAAAGGTCGCCATCAATGTCAATAGGGAACTCACGCTGATGTACTGGAGTATTGGGGAACGCATCAATAAAGAAGTCCTCCAGAATCAAAGAGCCGAATATGGCAAAGCGATTGTGTCAACGTTGTCGACACAATTACAGGAACGATTCGGCAAGGATTTCAATCTCCGGAATATTCGTAGAATGATGCAATTTGCCCGAGAATTTGAGGATTTCGAGATTGTGTCAACACTGTCGACACAATTGCCGTGGTCTGCTTTCCTTGAGGTCCTGCCCGTCGAGGATGCTCTTGCCCGCGAGTTTTACATAACGATGGCTGCCAATGAAAGGTGGAGTGTCAGGCAACTTCGAAATCAAATGGACGCTATGCTTTATGAGCGCACTCTGATTAGTCGGAAGCCTGAAGACGTTATAAAAACAGAACTGTCCACGGTCAGACAAGGAGGGGCTATTTCTCCGGACCTGGTATTCAAGAGCCCTTATTTTCTGGATTTCACCGGACTGAAAGGATATTATAGCGAGAAGAAACTGGAAGACATGATCATCAGTGGAATGCAACAATTTCTGATGGAGTTGGGCAACGGCTTCTCGTTCGTGGACAGGCAGAAGAGAATCATCATTGATGGTGAAGACTTCTATCTGGATTTGCTTTTCTATCATAGAAAACTGCACCGTCTTGTTGCCATTGACC
>Ga0256405_10000483_pt1 | contig 132462 bp, 107 predicted proteins | sample RumenRJG_02DNA_FD_189096 | JGI IMG/M metagenome (GOLD analysis project Ga0256405, IMG submission 189096) | Bovine rumen microbial communities from Lethbridge, Alberta, Canada - RJG_02 | ecosystem: Host-associated > Mammals > Digestive system > Stomach > Rumen | place: Canada: Alberta... | reverse complement strand
TTTACGCTTGTTTTGATTTGCAACACTAAGATAAGTGAAAAATCTGACATGGCAAAATCCTGAGCAACTTTTTGTTGCTCAGGAACTTATAAATAAAGTTAAATCAAAGTGTTGCGGAATTAAGGATTATAATTGTAGTTCACATACGCATTCAAAGAAGCACTAATACCCGTATTAGGAATCGTATAGTTCTTTGACAGAATCACCTTGAAATCCATATCGTCTCTTCTACTCATTGCATTTTCAATGTATCTGTTCTGACCATAGTTCATCATCGTTTGGCATATTTCTGCAGACTTTATACTATCTCTCCAATTCTCACCCAACATATCTGTCACATCCTTTAAAAAGGAAGATGAAACATCATAGTCATTCGTTTTATTGCGTGAGAACCGCAAGGAAGGCATAAGTCTGAAACCATAAGGGCGACTTCCAAATAAATAGAGATTGTGATGGGTCTTGATTTCATTATGATAAGCATTACCATTTTGCACAGAATTTCTATTCACATCAGCATCATCAATCATCATGTGTTGAATATAAGAATAATCCTGATGAATATCATCATACCTATATTCCACATCTCCATCAGCAGAAAAATCTATCTTGCGAATATTATATTTCACTGAAACATTGTCACGAACCCTCTCGAAACCATCATCAACATAGCCATATGCAACATCACCATCAGATCCCAGAGTTTCAACCGTGTTCACATTGTTTCCACTTGCAACAAACGACAAGCGCCCCAAATCGCTGTATTTGAGGCCAAAAAGCTTTCCTATATATCGTTTATCTGTACCTACACCTACACCAATATTACCAAGATCTACCACATGATACTCAGGTTTGAGAGTAACATCCATAATATGTCCTTGACTTGAATCGGATACGTCGAGACTATCCTTCTGCGAGTCATATACTTTGACATTCTTCACCATATAAGCTGGAATATTGTCGAGTATAGTCTTTCTGTCTTCATCGAAAAAATCCTTACCATCAAGCAATAACACATCAATCTTTTGCCCATTTGCATAAATCTCACCATTTTCATCCATTACAATCCCAGGCATCTTTTTCAGAATGTCATTCAGAATAAATCCCTTCTGTGTGGTAAAGGCATCAGCATTATATATCAATGTATCATTATCGAAATAGAACTTAAGCGTTGTTCCCTTCACTACCACCTCATCGAGAACATGGTACGTTTCCGACATCGACTTTCGCTTCATCTCTACTTTACCAATATCTTTCACATGTTCTCCGTCTTCAAATTGCGCTTTGACAGTTTTATATAAAGTATGATAAAGAGGATTGGTAAAACCCAGAATATAATTACCAGATTTGGGGATTTCTACCAAGAAAGACATTGGTTTTCCTTTTTTTTCTACTTGAAAAATCACCGTCATCAACGAATCAGGAATCATGACACTATCTTCTGTCATTAGAATCAAGTCGTTTTTACCACAAATCGGCTTTTTCGTTACATAATCAACCAATTCCCCTTCAATGAAATGCCCACTACCATAAGTATCAAAATCTATACACCACCGATCAGAATCAGCAGATCCCAAATTTGATGAGCCAACACCAGTTGATTTACCAGAGTTTTGTCCCGACAGGTTAACTGCCGAAAGGAATAATAGTAGGAATAGTATTATTTTTTGCATACAAAAACCACTTTCTATGAAATGCTACCGTCTATCAGCCTTTGTGCCGAGGCTAATTCCTCGCTTCGGAAGCGAAGGAAAAGCGAAGCCAGAACGAAGGTAGAGCGAAGGAAGAGCGAAGGAAGAGCGAACAAGTATCGAAGAAACTCCGCCCCAGTTCTTATTATTCAACTACAAAGTTACGAAAAAATTATGAGAACTACGAACAAAAGCATTATTATTTCATTCATTTCTTGGTCTTTGCATTAAGTTGCTTAAAGTTGCGTAGAAACGACATAGTACTCTCTCAAAAGGGGTGGAGAGGGTTATCTCCACCCCTTTTTTACAATTCAAAGTGGATTTTATGATTTTTCTAAACTGAATTCTATAATAAATAGTTCGAAACTATTTCTTGCTTCTAAGTATTTTCTCTATTTCCGCATCAGGGATATGCTCGATTAAATCTCTGAAGAAAGGTCCCAAACGACCTTGGAACGTATTTAGAATGTTTCCATTCGGATGTATAATCACAAAGGCTGTCTTCATTCCATAGTAATTACTTATTTCAAGTGCATAATTATAATCATTCCACTCATGAAAACTTACCTTGCTTTTTTCTTTCAACCAGTCTCTCTTCTCATCTGCAGAAATAGCAATAACTTCCACCTTGTCTTTATTACGCTTGTAGAATCCGTCAAGGATAGGCATCGCCTCAAGACAAGGTTTACAGCCTTGTACGGTAAACATCAATACAATATATTTCCCTTTAAAATCTGAAAGCTTATGCACTTTACCTTTACGGTCGTAAAGCGTAAAGTCTTTCATCTGTCGATTAGGATGAGATTGCTCGTCTGTTGAGGATTGTGGTGCCTGAGAACTCTGGAATGTACTGAAATATTCAAGTAATTCCTTATTGCCAGGGAACATTGAACAAATAACACCATCAGACTTTATAATCACATAATAAGGATACCCTGGAATATCAAACTTAGCCCCTATGGTAGAGCCCGAAGCATGGTCATTCCAATCTAACCAACTCACCTTCTCATCACTTTTCCATGTCTCCTCATTATCACAAGAGACAGTTATAATTTCGACCTCTCCCTTGTGCTTTGCATAGAATTCCTCAATTTCTGGTCTTACGGCATGACATGGACCGCAAGCTTTGGTAGAAAATTGTAATACCACATTTTTCTTTCCTAAAAACTCCGAAAGTTTATGCTCCTTGTCACTACGGTCGTAGAATGTGAAATCCTGCATTTTATCACCCACTTTCAGATGTTCACTTGCAGGAACAAGAAGCTTTTTGGCATCAATAATATTAGAGTCATCGTTATATCCAACGGGAACTTTCTCCTCAATGAGTTTGCGAATTCTTTCACTAAGTTCTTTATTGCCAAGTTGATAAGAAATAATAGAGACTCTATGAAGCTCATTAGCAAAAACAGGATTAAACTCTCTTGTTTTTATATAGTCAAGAGTAGATACAACAATAATAGAATCCTTTTTTCTTTCCAGACTCTTAATAAAATCTTCATCACCGTCTGCGTCGTATGCATTTTGTATTTCTTTACTTATATAATCTGTTTTTTCCTGTCTATAAGACCAGTATTCGTTAAACACTTTTTGTAAAGGATGATTACTCGTTACATTCCAATTACTGCATGGCAATCCTTTCGCTGTAATTTTTATCTTGGCTCCAGAATTTGCATATACAGGAAGAAATGTCCCACCTGTGGAAAGTATATACTCTACATTATTTTCACTATCTCCATCGTCTTTATATACAAATTTCTTTTCTATATGAAATTTTCCATTCTGAATTGTTGTAGTCAATGTATTACGAGCATTCCTATATTCACGTGTTTTTTTGACTCGATAACAGAACACAATAGGAGTTCCATCAGGAACACCAGTAACCTCACCATCAACAACAATAGGGGTAATAGGAATTCTCAGCTTTTCATCTGATTTTGTATTGCCTCGAGATTGTGCAAGAGCCCCAAGCCACTGCACACAAGCGAATAATAAAATAAGCCTTTTCTTCATTTGTTTAAATTAGTATTAAAATTCTATTCTTAGTTCGAGTGCAAATATAGAAATAATTTTTCAATTATAAGCATTCGAGGCAAAGATTTTTCTACTTTTATTACAAAAACATCAATACGATTTTCTTGATTCTCCTAACTACACCAAGTTTTAAAAGGCTATTTATTCACCAATCTACGCAACACAACGCAAGACAAAGAAAGCGATAGAAATAAGTTGGAATACATTTGCATGTTTCATATTTTCTTTGTATTTTTGCATCAGAAAAAGAAGAGCGAAAGCCAAGTTCCCCTCAGGGGGACTATGATGCAGAATGCAGAACAAAGAGAGAAAATATATCGCCATTGACTTGAAATCGTTCTATGCCTCAGTGGAATGCGTAGAGCGAGGACTTGATCCTTTGTCAACAAACCTTGTGGTGGCTGACGAGAGCAGAACGGAGAAGACGATCTGCCTTGCCGTATCGCCATCGCTAAAGGCTTATGGCATAGGCGGTCGTGCACGATTGTTTGAGGCTGTGCAGCGTGTTAGGGAGGTAAACAATAAGCGAAGGATGAATCTCCCCAACTACCGTTTCACAGGTAAATCAACCGATGATAACGAGCTTAAGCAGCACCCTGACTGGGAACTGGATTTCATCAGGGCAGTTCCAAGAATGGCATTCTACATAGAATACAGCACTCGAATATATAAGATATACCTTAAATATATTGCTCCAGAGGATATTCATGTATATTCTATCGACGAGGTGTTCATGGATGTCACGGCATATCTCAGCACATATAAGATGACGGCTCACGAGCTTGCAAGGACAATGATTCGTGACGTGCTTGAGAACACGGGCATCACGGCAACTGCAGGCATCGGCACCAATCTGTACCTTTCCAAGATGGCAATGGATATTGTGGCAAAGCATATCCCTGCAGATAAGGACGGGGTACGTATTGCAGAGATTGACGAGATGTCGTATAGGAAACTGCTATGGAATCACCGTCCGCTTACAAGTTTCTGGAGAGTGGGCAGAGGCATTGCCGAGAAACTCGCAAAATACGGCATAGAGACAATGGGTGACATTGCCCGAACATCAATCAACAACGAAGCCCTACTCTATCGTCTCTTTGGAGTAAACGCCGAACTGCTCATAGACCATGCGTGGGGCTGGGAGCCCGTTGGAATGGAGCATATCAAGGCTTATAAGCCAGAAACAAGTTCCATGAGCAGCGGACAGGTTCTGCAAGAACCATACACATTCGAAAAGGCAAGGAACGTGGTTATGGAAATGGCAGATGCCATAAGCCTTAATCTGGTAGAAAAACAACTTGTCACCAATCAACTCATCCTTACGGTTGGCTTTGACCGAGAGAGTCTTGAACGGCCGGAGGTTGCAGCAAGATACCAAGGTAACATCGTGTCGGATTATTACGGACGTGCCGTTCCAAAACACGCACACGGAACGGCAAATCTGAATGGTCATTCATCTTCAAGCAAGGAGATAATAGAAGCTGTTATATCATTGTATGACAAGATAGTAGATCATGATTTGCTTATCAGGCGTCTGAACATCACAACGAATAATATCATCAGCGAAACAGAAGCCACAAACAAATCAAAAGAACCCGTACAACTGGACCTGTTCACCGACTATGAAGAGTTAGCCGTTGAAGCGGAAAAGAAACATGCAGAGCGAGACAAGGAGCGCAAGATGCAGGAAGCACTTATAGCCATCAAGCATAGGTTCGGCAAGAACGCGATCCTCAAGGGCACAAGTTTCTCGGAAGGTGCAACTGCAAGGGAAAGGAACAACCAGATTGGAGGGCACAAAGCGTAGAAGCCCGATGGGCTTAATTGAAAATTAATACCCCCCACAGCGATAAATGCTATATACGATTCCTCCCCCTCGGGGGAGAAAGAGGGGGGCTACTTTTATGAAAAAATACGACGACATAATAAATCTTCCGCATCATGTATCAAAGGAGCATCCACAGATGTCAATGTATATGAGGGCAGCTCAGTTTGCCCCATTTGCAGCATTGACAGGGCATGATTCTGCTTTAGAGGAAACAGCAAAAGCGTTTCAGATTGAACATGATACAACTGGATATGAAACGATGGACTAACTTAGGGGGAAGAGCGGACTTTGAGCGGTAACAAAAAGTTGGTAATCTCACGAAAACTTATCACCAGCTCTAGTGATTTAACTTTTGACAAGCCAAGAAAAACATTTCAAAATTTGCAGATGTCGGGGAAATTTAGTAATTTTGCAAGCGATTTCGCATTGAGAAAACAGGAAGTGCTATATAGCAAGTCGGTCGCAGTCTCTTTTGTATTGAGGCACAGAGGATTGTTATTAACATCAACCCGTCAGACCATGTGAAAGCAAGAGAATTAATCACGCCCCGGTTGTTTCGGGGAATTATATCTAACAAACTTTTTCAAAAACCAAATGAAAGTATTAAAATTTGGCGGAACATCCGTGGGTTCCGTAGAGAGCATCCTCAGCCTAAAGCAGATTGTTACGAAGGAGGCTAAGTCACAACCCGTTGTTGTTGTGGTAAGCGCTTTAGGCGGTATTACCGACAAACTTATCGCTACATCTAAGCTCGCCCTTGCAGGTGACGAGCGCTATCGTGAATCATTCGATGAGATCGTAGATCGTCATCACAAGATGATTGACACCATAATCACGGACACCAAAAGCAGAGAACAACTTTTCAACACCGTAGATGCGTTGCTCGAACAGCTTCGCAGCATCTATTTCGGTGTATTCCTCATACACGACCTGAGCGAAAAGACTCAGGACGCTATCGTTTCATACGGCGAACGCCTCAGTTCAAATATCGTGGCTACCCTCATCAAGGGGGCTAAGTGGTTCGATTCACGCGATTTCATCAAGACTGAGCGCAAGATGGGTAAGCACATTCTTGACGCAGAGCTTACCAACAAACTCGTCCGTCAGACTTTCGCAGACCTCCCAAGAGTGAGCCTTGTTCCAGGCTTCATCTCTCGCGACAAGGACACCAACGAGGTTACAAACCTCGGTCGTGGCGGTTCTGACTATACAGCAGCCATTATCGCAGCAGCCCTTGATGCCGATGTGCTGGAGATTTGGACAGACGTTGACGGCTTCATGACAGCCGATCCACGTGTCATCAAGTCAGCCTATACAATCAACGAACTATCATACGTTGAGGCTATGGAGCTTTGTAACTTCGGTGCAAAGGTGATCTATCCTCCAACGATATACCCAGTTTGTGTCAAGAATATCCCTATCAAGGTTAAAAACACATTTAACCCTGAACATCCGGGCACACTCATCAAGGATAAAATCGAGGGCGACCACAAGCCAATCAAGGGTATATCTTCAATCAACGGAACGGCTCTTATTACCGTTACAGGTCTCTCAATGGTCGGTGTAATCGGCGTAAATCGCCGTATCTTCACAGCCCTTGCCAACGAGGGTATCTCTGTGTTCATGGTTTCACAGGCATCTTCTGAGAACTCCACATCTATCGGTGTTAAGGAGGACGACGCCGACAAGGCTGCACAGGTGCTCAACGAGGAATTTGCCAAGGAGATAGAGACTGGTGCGATGTATTCGATGATAGTGGAGCGTGGTCTTGCCACTATCGCTATCGTGGGCGAGAACATGAAGCATACACCAGGTATCGCGGGCAAGCTGTTTGGTACACTTGGCCGTTCAGGCATCAGTATCATAGCTTGTGCACAGGGAGCTTCCGAGACAAACATCTCATTCGTTGTAAATAGCCAGTTCCTCAGAAAGTCGCTGAATGTTATTCACGATTCATTCTTCCTTTCAGAGTATAAGGTGCTCAACCTCTTCCTCTGCGGTATAGGAACAGTAGGTGCGAAGCTCATAGAGCAGATACGCTCTCAGCAACCAACACTCATGAAGGAATCTCGTCTGAAACTCAACGTGGTAGGCATAGCATCTTCACGCAACGCTATTTTCGACCGCGATGGAATCGACCTCGACAACTACATGGAGAAGCTCAAGGCTTCTGAGCCTTCAAATAGCAAGAAACTGCTTGAGAACATCATCGGCATGAACATATTCAATGCCGTGTTCGTTGACTGTACCGCTTCAAGCGAAGTGGCAGGTCTCTACCAGTCTTTGCTTGAGAAGAACGTGAGCGTGGTAGCAGCCAACAAGGTAGCGGCATCAGGCAACTATGACGACTACATCAAGCTGAAGCGCACAGCCTTGTCTCGTGGCGTGAAATATCGCTTTGAGACTAACGTAGGTGCCGGTCTTCCAATCATTGGAACTATCAACGACCTGAAGAACTCAGGCGACAAAATACTTAAGATTGAAGCAGTTCTGTCAGGTACGCTCAACTATATCTTTAACGCTCTTTCTGCTGACGTACCATTCTCTAAGACTGTAAAGCAGGCTAAAGAACTGGGGTATGCAGAACCAGATCCACGTATTGATCTGAGTGGTAAGGACGTTATCCGCAAGCTCGTTATCCTCACTCGTGAGGCAGGCTATAAGATTGAACAGGAAGACGTAGAGAAGAACCTCTTTGTGCCAGATGAGTACTTCGATGGTTCAGTAGAAGACTTCTGGGCAAAGCTCCCTGCACTTGATGCTGAGTTCGAGGCAAAGCGTAAGGAACTTGAGGCAGAGGGATGCCGTTGGAGATTCGTTGCCCGTATGGAGGCTCTTGAGGACGGTAAGGTGAAGGCAAGCGTTGGACTCAACAAGATCCCTTCCAACCACTCATTCTACGAGCTTGAGGGCAGCAACAACATCGTTACACTCACCACAGCACGCTATAAGGAATATCCTATGCTTATTCAGGGCTACGGAGCTGGCGCAAGCGTAACAGCTGCCGGTGTATTCGCAAATATAATGTCAATCGCAAACATCTAAAGGAGTCACGACAATGAAGCACATAATCATTTTGGGCGATGGAATGGCAGATAAGGCCATTGAAAAGCTCGGCGGAAAGACTCCGCTGCAGTTCGCCAAGACTCCTTACATGGATATGCTGGCAAAGATGGGACGTACAGGTCGTCTCATCACCGTACCAGAGGGCTACAACCCAGGTTCGGAGGTTGCCAACACAGCAATCCTCGGCTATGACCTCGACAAGGTTTATGAAGGTCGTGGTCCTCTTGAGGCCGCTTCCATCGGATATGAGATGGATTCCTTGGATCTCGCACTTCGCTGCAACATTATCTGCGTTCGCGAGGATGGCACTATAAAGACCCACAACGGCGGCAATCTCTCGACGGAGGATGCAGGTCCCCTGATCGACCTTCTCAATGAGAAACTAGGCTCTGACCGTGTGAAATGGGTGAAAGGCATACAGTATCGCCATTTGCTCATCATCAATGGAGGTTCAAAGCATATTGTCTGCGCACCACCCCATGATCATCCAAATGAGGCTTGGCGTCCGCTTCTCGTTAAGCCGGAAGAAGGCTGGGAGAATAAGCGTGAGGAAGGTCGTATGACCGCACAGGAAACCGCCGATCTACTCAACGACCTCATTATCAAGTCGCAGGACATACTTCTCAACGCACCTCTCAACATCAAGCGTAAGGCAAAGGGCAAGGATCTCGCCAATATCATCTGGCCTTGGAGCGGTGGCTATCGCCCTGCCATGCAGACTCTCAGCGACATATACCCTTCGGTAAAATCGGGCGCTGTGGTATCGGCCGTTGACCTCATTCGTGGTATCGGTCACTATGCAGGTCTCGATATTATCGAGGTAGAAGGTGCTACAGGTCTTTGGGACACCAACTATGAGGGCAAGACAAAGGCTGCACTCGACGAGCTAAAAAAGAAAGACTTCGTATTCCTTCATGTAGAGGCAAGCGACGAGGCTGGTCATGACGGCGAGGTGGATTTGAAGGTAAAGACCATAGAGAACCTTGATTCACGCATGATAGGTCCTATCTATGAGGAGGTCAAAACATGGGACGAGCCTGTGTGCATCGCTATCCTACCCGACCATTTCACTCCTGTGGAGCTTCGAGTACACGTTGGCGAGCCAGTACCGTTCATCATCTACTATCCAGGCATAGAGCCTGACGACACACAGGTTTATGATGAGGTTTCCTGCGTGACAGGTAGCTACGGCATCCTGAAGCTTCAGGAGTTCATGCAAACAATAATGAAATACTAAACAAGATGAAATATTACAGCACCAATAAGAAAGCACCCGTAGCAACGCTCGAAAAGGCCGTTGTGAAGGGTTTGGCAGAGGATCGTGGCCTCTACATGCCAGAGAACATCAAGGCACTCCCAAAGGAGTTCTTTGATAACATCGACAAGATGTCGTTTCAGGAGATTGCATACACCGTTGCTGATGCATTCTTCGGTGAGGATGTTGACGCAGAGTCATTGAAGCAGATTGTATATGACACTTTGCAGTTCGACTGCCCAATCGTTCCTGTTACAGAGAACATCTACACTCTCGAGCTTTTCCACGGCCCTACACTCGCATTCAAGGATGTAGGCGCACGTTTCATGGCTCGTCTGCTCCAGTATTTCCTCAAGAAGGGCGGTGAATACGTAAGTTCTGCCTCTGCATCAGCAAAGGCTGGCGTTAACGTACTCGTAGCAACTTCTGGCGATACAGGTAGTGCCGTAGCTAACGGATTCCTCGGTGTTGACGGCATCCATGTCTATGTACTCTATCCAAAGGGTAAGGTAAGTCCTATTCAGGAGTGCCAGTTCACTACCCTCGGTAAGAACATCACAGCCGTTGAGGTTGACGGTGTATTCGATGATTGTCAGGCTCTCGTTAAGTCTGCATTCATGGACGCAGAGCTCAACGCACACATGAAGCTGACATCAGCCAACTCAATCAACGTGGCTCGTTTCCTTCCACAGGCATTCTACTATTTCAACGCATACGCTCGCTTAAAGGCTCTCGGCAAGGCTGATCAGATGGTGGTATGTGTACCTTCTGGTAACTTCGGTAACATCTGTGCAGCCCTCTTCGGACACAGGATGGGACTCCCTGTAAAGCGTTTTATCGCAGCCAATAATGCCAACGATATCTTCTTCAAGTATCTCCAGACAGGCAAGTACGAGCCAAAGGCTTCACTTGCAACTCTAGCAAATGCTATGGACGTAGGCGATCCTTCAAACTTCGCTCGTATCTACGACCTTTACGAAGGCAAGCACGAAACTATCACAAGTCTCATCAGCGGTGCGACTTACAAGGACGAGCAGATTGCGGCTACGATGAAGCAATGCTTTAAAGAAACAGGCTATATTCTTGACCCTCATGGAGCTTGTGGTTACCAAGCGCTCAAAGAACAGCTTCAAGATGGAGAGGTCGGCGTATTCTGCGAGACAGCCCACCCTGCCAAGTTCAAGGAGAAGGTTGACGCTATCCTCGGAAGCGACATCGAGATACCTGCACGCCTTCAGGAATTTATGAAGGGCACTAAGCAGAGCGTCAGCATGACAAAGGACTTCGAATCATTCAAGGCATTCTTGATGAACGAATAATCTTTGCTCTCCAATAAGAGCAAAAAAATAAAGAGTGAAGAATTTGAGTTTGTATTAATCCCTCTAAACTGCGATTATTATGTAACTTAAATTCTTCACTTTTCACTCTTCACTATTCACTCCCTAAACAAACACCTATGCATCCCTTAACAGTCTATAAGGCCAGCGCAGGCAGCGGTAAGACTTTCACCCTTGCCGTGGAATTTATAAAACTGCTCATACTAAACCCTCGCAAATACGAGAACATCCTTGCCGTGACCTTCACCAACAAGGCCACAGAGGAGATGAAGCATCGTATTGTAAGCCAGCTATACGGACTTTCTCATGGTCTCAGAAGCAGTGATTCATATCTGAAGAAGATAACGATGGAACTCGGTGTTTCCGAGGATTTCGTGCGTAAAAATGCAGCTATAGCCCTCCATAACCTCCTGCATAACTACAACCAATTCCGCGTCCAGACCATTGATGCTTTCTTCCAGAGCATACTCCGCAATATGGTGAAGGAACTCGGTCTTGGCAATAATCTCCGCATATCTCTCAATGACAGTCAGGTCATTTCCGAGGCTGTTGATTCCATCATGGAAACTCTCGATAAGGACAAGGCGCTTATGTCGTGGATTATCGAGTATGTAAACGAGAGAATGGATGACCAGAAGTCATGGGATATTACAGGTGAGGTGAAGTCATTTGGCATGAATCTCAGCAAGGAGTTCTTCAAGAGCAATGAGCACCTCCTAAAGTCTATCGCGAATGACAAGGACTTCTTCAAGCGCTATAAAAAAGCAATGACAGCCATAATAAGGGGTGCTGAGGCTCATTTCAAGGAGTGTGGTGAATATTTCCTCACGATGCTCTCAAACGCCGGCTACGACGTCACAGATCTCGCCTTTGGGAAAACAGGCGTTGCAGGCTACTTCATAAAGCTTAAAGACGGTAACTTCACCAATGACTCCATCGTAGGTGCACGTGTTTTGGCGGCAATGAACGACCCGATGAAATGGGGCACGAAGAAGAATGCAAACGAAATAGCCCCATTGGCAGAAAGTCAGTTAATCCCCTACCTCATCGGAATTGAGAAGGAACGTCAGGCTGAAGTTCCCAAGGTACGCTCTGCCCAAATCACCCTAAAGAACATCAATAAGATGCGCTTGCTGTTCAGTATCCGTGAGGAAATGGACAGACTTAACAAGGAAAATGCACGCTTCATGCTCTCCAATACCCAGATGGTGCTCAGTCAGATGATACAGGAGGACACCAACATCGCTCCGTTCATCTACGAAAAAATCGGGGCATACCTCCAGCATATCATGATTGACGAGTTCCAGGATACGAGTACCGTGCAGTGGAACAACTTCAAGGTATTGCTCGCAAACTGCATGGCAGGAAACGAAGATCTGCCACAGAATCAAGGTGCGATAAACAACCTTATCGTTGGTGATGTGAAGCAGAGCATCTACCGTTTCCGCTCTGGAGACTGGCGATTATTAAATCACATCGAACATGAGTTTGGAAATGGAATGATAAAGATTCAGCCACTTGCAACAAACTGGCGTTCAGAACGTAATATCATTTCGTTCAACAATCACTTCTTCAAGCAGGTATGCAACATAGAGGCTGATAGCATTATGCCACAAGGAGCAATGGAACAGCAGGAATTCATCGAGGCCAACAACCTCTCTGCCGAGGCTGCACAGCAGATGAACACATACGCTGAGGCTTTACGCCATGCATACGACGATGTGGCGCAGGACATACCTGCATTAAAGCCAAGCCGTGGTCTTGTACGTGTGGAACTGCTCCCAGAAGAACGTGCCGATTTCATCGAGGCAGCAAAAACACGCACACTCGACTATATTCAAAGTCTTATAATACAGGGAGTAAAGCCAAGCGAGATTGCCATACTCGTACGTTATAACTCCGAGGCATCGGATATTGCCCAGTATTTCGCAGAAAACGCACCGGAACTGAGCATAGTATCTGAACAGGCATTCACACTTGAGGCATCACCATTGGTCACAATGATTATCTCAATGCTTCGTCTCCTTCGCAATGCAAAAGATAAACAGGCGGAAATAACCCTTGTGAAGCTATACATTGCCTATATCTTAGGCGAAGACCTTACAGACGGCAGCATACTCACATCAGACAACGCCTTCCAGACCTACCTCCCACAGGATATATCATGTGAGGAGGCAATGGAACAGCTGCGTTCAATGTCACTCTATGAGCTTTCTGAGTATATTTACCGTACGCTCAGCCTCTCCAAACTTGAAGGTCAGGCTCCATACGCTACAGCATTCTTCGATGGTCTGAAGAAATACATGGAGGACAATATCGCCACAATCGAGGAATTCCTTGACTATTGGGATAGCGAGCTCCATAGCATGGCAATATCCGTAGGAAGCGGCGACAGCATACGCGTCATCACCATACATAAGAGTAAAGGACTTGAGTTCAAACATCTCGTAATGCCTTTCTGTAACTGGAATTTAGCAGCCCGTCATACGGAGACTCTTTGGTGCACAATCAATGAACAGCCATTCTCCGAACTACCATTCATCCCAGTTGACTACACAAGCCGTACAAGCCTCCAGAACTCAATTTATGAGTCCTATGGCATAGAAGAATGGATGCAGGGCATCGTTGACAACCTTAACCTTCTCTATGTGGCATTCACACGTGCTGGACGCTCACTCTTCGTCATAGCGAACCAGAATGCCAAGGAAGACAACCGTTCCTACGCCATTATCGAGGCATTGCGCAGAATTACCGATTCCAACGAACTTGAAGGTTGCTCTTTCGAGGACAACACATCCGAGGAAGACCAAGAGAATGCATCCCCTTCTATTTTCACCTTCGGAGAGCATTATTTCGAGGACAAAGAAGAAAAAGGCAAAGAATCCGACAATGTATTCGATCGCACTCCAACGGCTATCCCTGTAAGCATCGAAAGCTATGACTCTGAGAATATCTCATTCCGTCAGAGCAACAAGAGCCGTGAGTTCGCAGCCGACACGCTCGATGATAACGACAGCAAGCGATACACGACCATAGGCTCTATCATGCACATGCTATTCTCCCGTATCCACACAACTGCCGACATCGACAAGGAACTGCGGCAATTCGAGTTCGATGGCATAATCTACGATGATACCATAACCGCAGAAGAGCTTCGCAATGAGTTAAAGCAGAAGTTTTGTAATACAACCATATCTTCTTGGTTTTCCGACAAATGGACAGTATTCAACGAGTGCAACATCATGCAGCTTAAGAATGGTAAGATTGTAGAAGACCGTCCAGACCGCGTGATCACCGATGGAAACGAGACAATTGTCATCGACTACAAGTTCGGTAACAAGAATGCCGCCTACGCAAAGCAGGTACAACGCTATATGAATCTCATGCAGCAAATGGGCTACCCTAACGTAAAAGGCTACCTCTGGTACGTCAATCTCGATGAAATCGAAAGTGTAAAGTAGAAAGTGTAAAGATTAATGTAATTAGCATACTCAATTATGCAAGCCACGTTAATTGTTAATTGTTAATTATTAATTGTTAATTGAGAAATGAAGTCATTCCTGAACATAGTAGCACAAGATATACTCGCAAAGTACGGCACCAACCTATCAGAGATCGTTGTCGTATTCCCAAACAAACGAGCATCCCTTTTCCTCAATGAGGAATTAATAAAGCTCTCCGACGGCAAGCCTGTATGGAGCCCTAAGTACATGACCATAAGCGAGCTATTCCGTTCTCAGAGCCAACTCGTCGTTGCAGATCAGATAAAACTTGTCTGTGAATTATACAAGCATTACGCAGAAAAGACCGGAACCACCGAGTCTCTCGATGATTTCTACGGTTGGGGCGAACTCATGCTATCCGACTTCGATGACCTCGATAAGAACATGGGGGATGCTGAGCATATCTTCGAAAACACCGACGAGATTCATTCGTATGATACTGCCGACTATCTTTCTGAAGATCAGAAGGAAGCTTTAAAGCGCTTTTTCGCCAATTTCAACGATGAAACCTCGAAAGTCAAGCAGAACTTCGCCCAGTTATGGAACAACCTCGGGGATATCTACACCTCCTTCCGCAACAGTCTTCGTGAGCAAGGAATTGCCTACGAGGGTATGCTATACCGCGATGTAGCCGAGGAATTAAAGACCGCAACCGCCAACGCCCAACACCTAACACCCAACACCCATTATCTGTTCGTAGGTTTCAACCTAATCCAGCCAGTTGAACAAGAGCTTATGGCATATCTGAAGCGTGAGGGTAAGGCTGCGTTCTACTGGGATTACGACAACTACTATATGGAAGAAGGCAATGAGGCAGGGCGCTATATCAAGTCATACCTCTCAGCCTTCCCTAACGAGATAACGATGCCGGAAGCATTCAATAACTTCACAAACAAGCCTTGCATCACCTATATCTCAGCTTCCACGGAAGATGTTCAGGCAAGATATGTAAGCCAATGGTTAACGGAAGAGCGCATAAAGGCTGGTAAGCGCACGGCTATCGTACTTTGCGACGAGAAACTACTCCCTACCGTTCTCCATGCCCTTCCTAACAGCGTTAAGGACATCAACATCACATCGGGCTACCCACTTCAGCAGACTCTCATAGCAACTCTCGTAAAGCAGATATTCATCTTAAAACAACGTGGTTCTTCACGCATCAAGGGTGCTTTGCGACTTCATCAAGTAAACACCATACTGCATCATCCGTATATGAAATACATCTCGGAAAATGCGGAGGAACTGGCTATCAAGCTTAATGACGAGAAGAAGAAGGTGTTCTACCCTACTATTGAGGAACTGTCACTTGACGAGCACCTTGCGAACATCTTTACACCTATAAGCTACCACGACGAGGCAGCCACACCACTTGAGGCACAGCGTCTGCGTTGTCTTGACATCATAACGTGCATCTCAAAGGCAATACATCGCATAGCAACCAACTGCACAGAACCCGACCCTCTGATGCAGGAATCGCTATACCGTATGTACCAAATAATGAATCGCGTCAGCACACTTATCGTTTCCAACGAACTCATCGTAAGCGATTCATCCCTGCAAGGCATCCTAAACCAGATAATACGTTCCACATCCGTACCATTCCACGGCGAGCCAATCATCGGTATTCAGGTTATGGGCGTACTCGAGACACGTAACCTTGATTTCGACCACATGCTCATTCTCTCTGCAAATGAGGGAAATATCCCGAAGAGCGTTAACGACTCTTCATTCATACCTCATGTAATACGCCGTGCATATGGTCTCACAACCATAGAGAATAAGATTGCCATCTATGCGTATTACTTCCACCGTATGATGCAGAGGGCTACCGACGTGTATATCACCTCCAACAGCTCCACAAACGACACCAAGACCAACGAGATGTCGCGCTTCATGATGCAGCTCATTGCAGAATCCGACCTGAAGATCAACATAGCCGAGATGACATCATCCCTGCTTGTGGGAAAGACGGAGCGATGCGATGTGCAGAAAAACAAAGAAGTCATCGAGAAGATGGAACAGGAAAACTCCATTTCACCGACAGCCGTCAACACATACCTACGCTGCCAGTTGCAGTATTTCTACAAGCAAGTATGTGGTATCAAGGACAATACAGAAAGCGATGAGGAGGAAATGGACAACCGAACCTTCGGTCTCGTATTCCATAAAGCTGCCGAACTCCTTTACCGTCCGTTCCGAGGCAGAAGCGTCACCGCATCAATAATAGATGGTATGCTCAAGGATCCATCGGTAATCGAGCGTGCAATAGAAGAAGGCTTCAAGGAAGAACTGTTTGCTATGAAGGGCGAAGAGGCTAAGAAACGCCCAATGCCGACACTCGACGGCACCCAGCTCATTCATCGTGAGATAATAAGGAAAATGCTGCGACAGCTTCTTGAATACGACAAGAAGAACTGTCCGATAACTATTGTTGATGTAGAAAAATATATCGAAGACTATATCACCTTCGACACCGACCTAGGTCCTCGCACGCTGAAAATCAAAGGAATCATCGACCGTCTTGACATTGTGAAGAATGAAAACGGACACCTTCAGATGCGTGTTGTTGACTATAAGACAGGTTCGCGCACACCTGGTAACGTGAAGTCCGTAAGCGATATCTTCACCCCAGAGGGGGCAAATTCAAGCGCACACACCGACTATTATCTCCAGACTCTTCTCTACTCACGCATCCTTGCCCTTCCAATGCAAGGCGAGCCACAGAACGGCACATATCCAGTCGTTCCTGCCCTTCTCTACCCTCACCGTTCCAATGTGGAAAACTACGACCCTGTCCTAAAGATTGACAAGGACAGAATCACCGATATCAAGAACCTTGCTGACGAATATAACGACGGTTTCATCCGCGTCCTAAAAGAAATATACGATTATTCTCGTCCTTTCGCCGCTACACAAAATACAGAGCAATGCGAAAGATGCTTTTATGCGGGGATATGTGGACAATATAAATAAGTGAAGAGTGAAGAGTTAAGAGTGAAAAGTGAAGAATTTAAGTTTGTTTTGAGGTTTAATGGCATAACGATATACATATTTCGTTAGCAACGGGTAATTTAAATTCTTCACTCTTCACTTTTCACTCATCACTTAAATACAAGCATCCTCCACTCCCCATTTTCTCTCTTCTCTTCGAGCTTCAGACCGAGGCTTTCGGCTTTTTCCACGAGCAGAGGGACATCTTCCTCATAGAAACCGCTAAGAATGAGCGTGCCTCCATGCGCCATAACCTCCTTGAAGGCAGGCATATCAGCCAGAAGGATGTTACGGTTGATATTTGCAAGTACAAAGTCGAACACGCCACTTATATGCGACAGTACATTAGCATTTCCCTCAAACACCTCAATCTTGTCTGCCACCCCGTTGATTTCGGCATTATGACGCGTATTATCCGCACTCCATTCATCTATGTCATATGCCACTGCATCCGCAGCGCCGCATTTCAAAGCCGTTATGGCAAGGATTCCCGTACCACAACCGCAATCAAGCACTCTCTTACCGTTTAGGTCAATATCAAGCAGCGTACCCACTATCATCTGGGTAGTCTCGTGCGTGCCTGTTCCGAAAGCATTACGCGCCTGGATGCCGATGGTTATGGGTGATGGGTGTTGGGTGTTAGGTGTTGGCGATGGATGCAGAACATCATATATCACGAGCCTGTCGCCTATATTAATAGGTGCGAAGCCCTCCTCCTGTTCCCAAGTCTCATTCCAGTCCTTATCCTCCACTTCCTCAGTCTCGAAGGTCACGTTCACGCCATACATTGGAAAGTCCATCAAAGCCTCCCTTACCGCAGGTTCATGATAGAAATCCACCTGAACATAACCGTCAACACCGTTATCTGTGTCGAGGAAAGTCTCATAACCACATTCACCGGCAAGGGCAGCGGTTATCTCACGTGCAGGCTGCATAAAATCGCAGTCAGCACATTGAATTGTGAAATGCGATACCAAATATTTCATAATAAAGTTAATTTTCTCTGCAAAATTAATAAAATTAGGGAAAATCTCCCCATTTGTTAGGGATTTTCCGTACTTTTGCATCAAAAGTTAAAGTAAATTTGCACCATAAACCAACAGATATAAGAAAATTCACCTTTAATTAGGAGGATACGACAATGAAAAGAATATTATCTCTTCTCGCAATAGCAACATTTGCTTCCTGCTCTATCTTTGCTCAGGATGACATGTACTTCACCCCGAAGTCAAAGGCTGTCAAGGAAAAGGAAAAAGCAGAGGCCAAGGCCGCCGAGGAAAAAAGGCGTGCTGAGGAAGAAGCAAGGGCTTTTGAGGCAAAGAAAGAATGGCTGCGTAAGAACAGGCAACATCTTTCCGAGACTGAAGACGGCAAATTGGTCTATCACGTAGGTCGTGACGTCAGCGCCGACGAATACAACCGTCGTGGCAAGTTCGCATCAAGCTACGCCATCGTATCAGACTCAACGGCAAGCGACATCATAGATTTTACTCCTGGTGATGGACAATATCCCGACAGTCTCATAGCATCCATCGACACATTGTCAGGCTCTATCAGCAAGAAATCAACCGACAGATACGACGACGATGATGACTACTACTATTCACGTCGTATGAACCGTTTCGATGATTTCTATGGTTCACGTCGCATGTGGCTGCTCTATAACGATCCTTGGTACTCACATTGGGCATACGATCCTTTCTTCTGGAACGACCCTTGGTACTGGAATTCCTCTTGGGTATATTCTCCTTGGTACTGGAATGACCCATGGTACTACGGCTACTACGGATATTATGGCAGATACTACGGCGGATATTACGGTGGCTACTATGGCTGGACAAGCTATTACCCACATCATCACTACCACTATACACCTGTGATAATAGATAGAGGTGGTCGTAACTCTGGACACCAACGTACCGTTCGAGTAAGCAAAGGCTCTTCAAGTCCACGTGGTTATCGCGAAGTCACATCCAATATCAAGACACAAGACCGCAAGGCTTCACCAAGATACAACTCTGGCTTCTCTGGCAGCAGAGGTGGCAACAGAAATACATATAGTAGCAATAATAGCGGATACAGTTCACGCAGCAGTAATAGTAGCAGTTACAGCAACAATAGCAGTAGCAGCAACTACAGTTCACGTAGTAGCAGCAGCAGTAGCAGTAGCTCACGTGGAAGTAGCAGCAGTGGATACAGCTCTAGCAGCAGAAGCTCAGGCAGTAGTAGCGGTGGAGGCGGTTTCAGAGGTCGCAGATAAAACCTCACCACTCCCCTATACATTAAAAATCTTTCTAAAAAATTACTACAATGAAACATTACATTCTATATACAATAGCTTTGACATCTCTTACCATACCAGCTATGGGACAGGAGACATACGAAAGCGCAAACATAGCTACACAGGACCTTAATGGTACTGCACGCTACATAGGTATGGGCGGTGCAATGGAAGCACTTGGTGCTGATATCTCAACCATTTCAAGCAATCCAGCCGCAATAGGACTCTTCCGCAACAGTTCTATCAATATGACCCTTGGTGCAACAGGAGTATCAGGCGATAGCAAGAATGCATCCGACGTTCTCAACATGAAGAACAATAAGATGCCAGTGAGTTTCGATCAGTTTGGATATGTATATTCACACGAGACCTCAAATGGCAACTTTCTCAATTTCGCCATAAATTATCACAAGAGTCGTAATTTCAATCAGATACTCTCTGCGGAAAGTAAGCTAAATGCCGCATCGCAAAACAAGCCTTTGTTCCATAAGACAGACGGTTATGCGCGCAACTTCAATGAGAGTACCAGTTCGCAGAACGACCTCCTGTACTTCAACTCATTGTCAAGAGAAGACGGCAACCAAGATGATGTCTTTTACAATGATGCTGAACACTTCTATTTCTCACAAAATACGAAGGGATATATAGGCAACTACAACTTCAACTTAAGCGGAAATCATAACGATAGAATATACTGGGGATTCACATTCGGCATCCACAACGTAAACTACTCACATAGTCAGACATACAGCGAGGATCTCGTAGAATACGACAATCAAAACATCGCTCGCCCTGCAGGTATAGTATCAGTTGTTGACGAGCGTAAGATTAAAGGCACTGGCTATGATATCAAGGGTGGTATTATCTTCCGTCCAATAGATGCAAATCCGCTCCGCATCGGTCTGTATATATCTACACCAACATGGTATGAACTCACATCATCCAATTACACAGAACTCTACAACGAGGCATATACCACGAATGATCATAATGAGGAAATACCTATCGGCAGAATAAACTTTCTGTACAACAAAGATGTTGCAAACAGTAGTCAAGAATACGACTACAAATTATTCACCCCTTGGAAGTTCGGTGCAAGCATAGGCCATACCATCGGTACGAACATTGCTCTCGGTGCTACATACGAGTACAGCGACTACTCTACTCTCGACAACCGTAACATCACCAGCAGAATTTACTACGACTACTACGATTATAGCAAAACTGAGTCTGAGTCTGACGAAACAATGAACCGTCATACAGAGGGCACTCTTAAGGGCGTATCAACCCTCAAGCTCGGTGCAGAGTACAGGCCTATTCCAGAACTCGCTATCCGTGCAGGATATAACTACGTATCGCCTATGTATGATAGCAAAGCCAGTCGTACAGGCTTACCTGGTAATAGCAATTTTAAGACTTATGACTCCGATGGCTATTATAACAGTTCAACAACCGATTACACCAACTGGAAAGAAACCAACCGCTTCACTCTCGGTGTAGGATTCAACATTGACAACTTCAACATAGACGTAGCCTACATGCACAGCACGCAGAAGGGTGACTTCTACCCATTTGAGACTATTAAGAAGATGTCAAACAATGACACAAACATAGCCCCTTCGGTTGAAGTAAACAACACTCGTAACCAGTTCCTCATCACATTAGGATATAAGTTCTAACCATAGGGTGTGTGTATATTTAGTTAAATTTTAACTTTAACATTCCATAAAAGCGAAGCTGTCGGAAAATCTGGCAGCTTCGCATTTTCTATTCATAATAGGCCTTACACATGTAGCTTGCGATATATTCCCCTACCCAATCGCATTATCTTTCCTTTCTTTATATAGAACGTCAGAAGCGGACGCACATTGGCATACAAGCCATTCCTCTTCCTCAAGTCCTTAATCTGCTTTAGCGTAAAGGTGTCATTAAGAAGATTCAGAAGCGGTTCGCTCGTCTTTCTCTTATCCTGACAGTCATTGAGCAGTCTCTCGGCATCTTCAAGATTCGTCTGTATGCTCTTTCCGTACAGGCGACACATGGTATAGTGCGCATACTTGCCTACCCACACGCAGAAATCCACAATCTCCTGCGTTTCCTTGCCCACAAGAGCTACAAGCGGAATGGCTGCCCTCATCATGAACTCGCCACATCTATGCGACAAATCGGCTCCTGCATCGTTCAGCGTACCGTCACAGTAACGACCTTCAAGTTCATCAAACCATTGTTCTATGGCTTTTGTCATCCTCGGTAGTTCAAGTACCTTCACATCGTCGCCAAGCTCAATATCCTTTTGATAAAGAGACATCAGCATCGCGTCACGCTCTGCCACCTCCTCCGCATTAAGGTAGTTCTGTTTTGGCGGACGGAATGTGCGTTTCTCAGTTGGCACTAATACCGGGATGCATCTTTGCATCAAACCACCCTCTCGGTTGTTTTCCGTAAACATTCGCTCAAGCATAGCCCTCACCGTACCTGCCATCAGCAACGAGATTGACATCTGCACCTGAGTGTTGCAAGTTGATTCACTCATATAGTATTGTCTGTGCATATCCATATCCCAGCCCTTACGCAGCAGCACCGAAATATCGCTATACGCTGCACGTGTGGCACTACTCAGACCATCCACCTCAGAGAACTGCCCAAGCAACATTCCGTTCTTTCCGAGATTCGTCTGCAACTCAAGGATTGACGACTTGGAGGTAGTCTCGAAAAGTCTCAACTTGGGGTGATACTTCTGCGGACGCTCCTTTGCATTGGCTTTCTGGTCGCGCTCCTCCTGATTCCTGCGAACCTTCTCCCATTCCTCCGCATCATGAACAGCAAGCGTGTTCTCTATCATATCCTTATACAATGCCGTACAATTACCTTTTCCCGAACCCGACCCGCCAATCACGCTTACGTATGTCTGTGGTCCGATGATACAGCCATTCAGATACTTCGCGCGGAAATGGCTTGCGTGAGCCGAAAGCACAGGCAATGCGGAGAGGAGCAGCATCTCACGGAATCGCTTGTCGTAGTTGCTTACGAGCAAATCCATAAGCCTCGGAATCTTCTCAGGCAGCACAGGCGCATTCCATCCGTCCATAAGAACCGCCATTTCATCGTCGTCCTCGCTCTTCTGTTCATCGCGTGCAAGCGACTGCGCCTTCGCGTTGATTTCACGCATGGCAGGCGACAAGAACTTCGTGGAGTTGTAATTGTCGTAGAAATAATTGACAAGTGCCTTGCAGTCGTCATACTGCGCATAGTTAGGCAATTTCTCTTCAACGACGGCAAACGCCTGTTCCCTTGACATGATTTTCGGTAAACCGATGGAGAGCACCGCCATAAGATTGTTATGCCAGTTGTGCTCACCCCATATATCCATTTCATTAGGGTTAAGACCTGCCTCCTTCACGCATAGGTCAAAGGCAATCAAATTCACTTTCTCTGCTTTTTCAGAAACTGGAACGTTGAGGTTTTTTCTACCTTCCTCTTCATTACCATTTAAATTTGCAATGTTGTTATTAATCATAAATTTTTAATTTTAGTTTTAAACGCTGAGACGCTAAGTCGCTGAGTTTTCTTTTTCTCTGTGTCTTCGCGTCTTTGCGTTTGGTTAATAATTTAGGTGCTCTCGTATGGACCCAAAACGAAAAGCACCCAGAAAACCAACTTTTGGTTTCTGAGTGCGAAATTATACAAAAAAATCCGCTTACTAAAGATTTTGGAAACAGAGGTAAGAAAAGGTAACGATTTGGTAAGTAAAGAGGAATACATGGTAAGTCTCAGGTAACAACCACTATCATTTCATGGCATTTCTCAATTCCTCGAACTCATCACCAATGCCGACAAATACCGAGCGCAAGGTATTGGTTTCCGAAATCTCCCTATAATGGCATCCCCTGTCTTTGGCAGTAAAAGAGATTGGATTGTTCTTCACACTCTGCCTTACATGCTCTTCCTTAATATCAGGGAGAATACCATTAATCAATCGTCCAAACTGAGTCTGGGTTACTTTCGTGATAAACTTGTCATCCTCAAGCACCTTCTTCACATGGCTCCATTTCCAGGTCTTTCCAGCTCCAACATTCTCCGCTACCCTACCGAGAGCCTCCCTAAACAATCTGTTTAGCGCAGCATCATCACGGATTTTATCAACAACCTCAGAAGGCAAAGGCTCAACCTTTCCTTCCGTCGTCGGTCGCCTGATAATCTTAATGTCGCATCTCGTCTTTGACTGGAGAATGGCAACTTCAAGGAAATAATTGAAGAACTCACTTATCTCCTGTGCGCTCCTACATTCCTTGCAGAGATAATGATTAATCCTGTAATCTGAGATATCCAGAGCATGACTGTAACTAAAACACTCTTTGACTACCTTCTTCTTCGCATCACCGTCATTCGTAGTCAGATAATCCTTCAACATCGCCGCCCAATGGCGTGGTTCCAACTGTTCATCAAGACGATCAACATATTTCTCGTAAAGCCATGTGATAAGCCTTTCCTCTACATCAGCTTCTTTTCTCTCCAGAAAGAAGTAGTACCGATCTGTAAGATATGCAGCAATCTCACTATCAACATTCCTTATGCCATTACAGAATTTCGCAAGCACCTCATCGGCACGCTCAGCTATGGCAGAAAACTTTGCAAGCGTATTGCGATATTCTGTAAGAATGTTCTTGACGGTAGCCCCAGCTTCCTCTATGATTGCCTTTTCATCGTCGCCAATGAATTTCACGTCCCGAAAGTCGTTCATTGTGCGATTATAATCATTTTCCTTTGACTCATACCACTCTTCTTCATCGTATTCTTCAATAATATCCCCGGGAAGCATCCCTTCTGCCATCTCTGGTATGACACAAAACAAATCATACGTCACCTCATTCAAATCACTATTTAGACGGCTCAACGCATACCAATGCTCAATAGACATCTGCATTGACTGTCTGTCAACATCAATTATCTTATTTGCCTCCTCTGCCAATATACAGAGATAATACATCTGCTCAACCCAGTCGGCCAGGTCAAGACGTTTCCTCGTTTCGGATATATGCAGCATCGAACAGCATTGTTGCATAACTCCTATTACGTCAAAATATTCTTCTCGCGTCATCGATTTAAGTTTTAGGATTATGGAAAGACAAAAGTAGTGATTATTTCCCAATTATTCCACAATCCGCAAAACATTTAACTTATTTTGCGAAATTCCCCTGAGACTCTCCCCCTAACCCATGCAAAAAGGTTAAAGGTATTATTTAACAAAAAACATACACACCCTATCAGCGCGCCAACGTATTTATAAGCCAAACTATATATAATATAATTTATTATATTATATATAGTTTGAACTGAGGAGCCACCCCAATGACTGTGTAGGTGTCATACAAAAAGGTTAAACTTTAACTTTTTACCCTACATAAGCATATAACCACCTACATTTCAGCAAGTTAACAGTGCAAAGTCTCTAAAATTATGATACCATTTATTAAACATAAGTCAAACTATGCCCTAAGTCCGCTTCAAGTCCGCTCTGCCTTCGCTTTAAAACCGTTGCAAATCCGTTCCCTGTATCGGAGGTATAGAGGGGAAAGAAAAAGTTAAAAGTTAAAGTTTAACTAAATACATACACACCCTATGAGAGAAAAAGAATAACTCCCCGTCTGCCAAAGCAAACGAGGAGTATGTTATTATTCTGCCTGACCATTCAGATTGTATTTCTTACCATTCTTTACAATCACGATCTTGCCGTTTTCTATGTACTTTCCAACTTTATTTTCTGCTATTGTCTCAATATCGTCAATGCCTGTCGTGGTGCCGCTACCTTCTTCCAAGATATTCTTGAATACCTTCCAGCTATCAGTAGCCTTGTACTTGGCAGCAATACCCTTTGGCACGTATAACGTTGCCTTGGAATATGTTTCGTCTAAGAATGTGTTTGTTTCTATAGCAAATGGCTTTGCAATCTTTGAAACGATTTTCTTCAAATTCGTACAACCCTCGAAAGCATACATACCAATGTTCTTCACGCTGCTTGGGATAGTGATGGAAGTCAGACTGCGACAATCATCAAAGGCTCCATCGCCGATTGTTGTCACGCTGTTAGGGATTGTTACGGAAGCCAGACTGCCACAATCATCAAAAGCACCTTCTCCGATTGTCGTCACGCTATTAGGGATATTGACGGATTTCAGACTTCCACATTCAGAGAATGCAAAAACGCCTATGCCCTTCACGCTGTTTGGAATCGTAACGGAGGTAAGCTTGCTACATCCCCAGAAAGTAGCGTATTCAATGCTCTTCACACTATTAGGGATTGTTACAGAAGTCAGGTTCTTACACAAAGAGAATGCATATTCCCCAATGGTCTTCACGCTATTTGGTATGGTGACGGATTTCAGGCTACCGCAGCTTTGGAAAGCATATACTCCAATCGTCGTCACGCTATTAGGGATGGTAACGGACTTCAGACTTGTGCAACCAATGAAAGCCCTGTCTCCAATGCTTTTAACGCTGTTTGGGATTGTTATGGAAGTCAGTTTAATACAATCCTCGAAAGCAGATTCATCAATACATGTCACGCTGCTTGGGATTTTTATAGAGGTCAGACCTTGGCATACCTGAAAAGCATGCTCTCCAATGCCTGTCACTTTTAGAGTCTTATTATTATAGGTGATTTCTTTCGGTATAGCTACAGAACCACTATAGCCATTATCCGTTTCATTAACATAGCCCGATTTGTAGGTTACATAGACAGCAGTTTTATTACTGTTGTAGTTGTAATAGATCATCACGCCATCAGAATTCTTTACAGCAAAGTCATAAGCAAGCGCATTAGTTGCCAACATACTAAATAGTATGCAGAATAGGAATACCAGTTTCTTTGTCTTCATATAATTGAATTGGTTTTAAATTGTTTCCCCAGCGTAAGAATATAAATTATAGGTGGTCGTATAAACCTCCCCCTCTATTCATTCGTGTGCAAAATTACAAATATTTCCTGAAACTTCGTCACTTTTCCCGTATTTTTAATTTCATTTAACAATTTCACAATTGTATTAATGGAGAGATTAAGGGCTTAAGGGCTAACGTGAAGGCGATAAATTATAATTGTTTGGCAGCAAGCTGCCTTTTAACTGACAATAATTACCAATCTGCGCAATCTTTTTCCATAAATATTTATTATTGGTTGAAGATTGGTAAGATTGGTAATTATTGTCAGTTCAAGCACCAAAGGTGCGCATTTATATTTTTCGTACTTTCCGTGTTCTAATAAAAAGAACTCTGTGTCTTTGCATCTCTGCGTTTGAATATTACAAGGTTAAAAGTTAAAGTTTAACTAAAAACATACACACCCTATCTACTCTCCTTATTTAACTTTCGGAATATTTGCGCCGCTATACTTTCTGAGAAGTTATGCCAAACAGAGAAGATGGCACCAGGTACCGTTGCCATAGGGAACATAGCGAAATGGGTGGCAGCAAGTGAAGTGGCAAGTCCTGAGTTCTGCATCCATCTTCAGAGGCTTGAAGTTGAGACGATATGTGCCGTCGTCCTTACGTGTGATGGTGATGTGCTTGACGAAGAACGTTGGGGAGCAGGAGTCGTAGAACAAGTAAGCTTAGCTATGAAGCTAGAATTTCCTGATGCGGATGGATTCTCCATGTATTACACTCAAGGAGGGGAAGAAAACACGATGTTTTTTCGAATAGGAAGTAAAAAACGTTTTTTTGCCGATTATGCATCGTTCGGTGGCCATTATGTCTGGGGATTCCGCAGACTTATGGTTTATTACGTTGTTTTCGTGTCCGCAAAAGGTAATTCTAAAGAATGTCTAAGGCTTGGCTGGAGCTGTAAGCCGAATGATGTTCAGCGAGTATGGAGGTACGTCAAGCTGTACTTTGTTGTTCTCTGGGGAGAGTAACTGCTCCACAGGGTGAATGGTGGTAGGGGCATCGAGCGTGTTCTCTTCCATACCATCGTTGGCTGCCAAGCGTACTACACGGGCAGATGCCGGTGTGAAATTCTTGAGGTTGACGTTGGCGGTGGTTGCGACATCGCTGGTATTTGCTACCTTTACGATAAGTTCACCTGTGGCATCGTCGATAGTGGCAGACGAGAAGATTCCTTTCGTTTCATCATGCTTCAGGACCGTGTCGAAGACAAGTTCGTTGTCGAGCCATGCCTTGACGCTATCACCTGCCACCTGAAGGGTTACATCATACCAGCGTCCAGACTCGATATGTCCTCGCTTACTTGCGGTCAGCAGCTTTCCGCCATTGCTGATTTGCTCTATGGCATGCTGTGAGTTTGTCCATCCTCCGAAGTTCACCCAACAGTAGTTTTTGTCGTCCACATAGTTGAAGATGATGATGAATCCTTCTGCTCCCTCGTCTTTGCGTGCGCGGAACTTACATGTGTAGTGGTCGCTGTCGATAATGTCCTTCTCTATACATAGGGTGGCATCCTTCATCCCTGTCTGTCGAACGATATTACCTTCTTTGTTCCAGTCGCCCTTGACATAATCGTATTCCTTGACGGTTTCGAAAGAAGCATGTGTGCTCCATGTGCCGAATCCTACACGGCTCTGCTTGGGAGTAAGAGGTTTTCGTGCCACATCCTTGTAGGGATTGTTCTGTACCACCTTCACTACCTGGGTGCCCAGATGCTGAGGCATGAGCTGCTGAACGTAGTAGCTTGGGGTGCCCATTACGCGACTGCTATTGAAACGTATCATATCAGGACGCCAGCGGGCATCGTTCTCGTTGACGAAGATTGGCGCATAGGAAGCTAATTCGACTACGTCAGAGTTATTCTCCATTCCCATCATATATACAGCCTCGCCAAGGGCTGCATTCATATTGCCCAGATTGCCGTAGCCATTAGTCACAGCATATTCGCCAACATATACCTTCGGTCCTTGACGGTCATAGCTGTCGTATTTATGGAAAGCGGCAGCGAACCAGTCAGGTGAGCGATAGTAATGCTCGTCAAGCAGATCCACGGGCAGCTTGCTGTTCCACTTCGGGTTGTCATCGCCCCATGCGACCACGTTTCCTATGATTTTCATCTCAGGGTACTTTTCACGTATGGCTTTATAGAACTGCTCATAACGCTCATAGTAGTGGTCACTCTGCTGATTGGGATCAGGCTGGTTGTTCTCGTTTCCCACCTCTATATATTCTATTCCGAATGGTTCAGGGTGCCCGTTCTTGGCGCGTAAGGCACCATATTTCGAAGTGACGGGACCATTGGCATACTCCAAGGCATTCATACATTCGTCAATCCACGGCTGTATGTTGTCGTATGGAGTCATACCGCCGTGCCACAGTCCTACGTTTACTACATAGAGCGGCTTGGCGTTCAAGTCCTCTGCCAGTTGCAGATATTCGTGATAACCGAGTCCGTCGGTTGTGCGGTATCCCCAGTTCACGTTCCAATGCCCTTCACGTTCTTCTATCGGTCCTATGGTGCGCTCCCATCGGAAGGCGTTATCCGGACTCTCCTGTCCCTCTACAAAGCATCCGCCGGGGAAGCGCATGAACTTAGGATGCATCTGCCACAGCATATTGGCAAGATCGGGACGCATGCCGTTTTCGCGATTCTTGAAGGTTGGAGGGAAAAGGCTCACCATGTCAAGCTGTACCTGTCCCACGCCATCGAAGACCAGCGCAAATCGTGCCTTAGGATCATTGCCATCAGCTGTGAGCGTAGCCTCATACTTCTTCCAGCCCTTTGAATTAGAGGAAGAAAGACTGCTTACCATAGTCTCGGCATATATCTGTGAGCCGTCATGCGAGTAGAGCATAGCCTTCACGTTACCCTGATATTTCAGGGCTTTTGCCCAGAATGTGAGATGATAGCTGCGCCCTTGCACAGCATTAATCCCCCAGAAGCCCTCATTCACCAAGCGTACGGGAGATTCCTTTGAGGCCTTGACTGTCAGTTCCAAGGCATTATGCTGCACGCTGTTGAGCAACGGTGTCTTTGTAGAGGGTTGTATGAGTTTTGCCGACAACAGAGAAGGAGCGGTAGCATCGGTCGTCCATCCCTGCATATCGGCAGGGGCGCCATAGCGTGGTCCGTCTTCAAACGAGCGGTTGCGTATCAACTCGGCATAGATGCCGCCGTCGGCTGCGTGGTTGATATCTTCATAGAAGATTCCATAGAGCATCGGACTAACCTTCGGTCCTCGCTGCTGGGTATCGATGTCGATAGTTACCTGTGCCTGAATTGCCAATGCAAAGAGAGCACAACCGGTTAATAGAACAGATTTCTTGTAAGTCATTTCTTTGTTGTTTTGGGATTATATCGATGTATATGGTTTAGCAGAATGGTTGGATCTTATCCTACCTTTTCTCGCCAAGGCAATGACTAAGCAAGCTTGTCAATGCTCTTTTGGCTTAACGAAAACGTTGGATTTCATCCTACCTTTTCTCGCCATGCCAAAGCCGATGCAAGCATCGTTTTGGTCATCTGGCTTAACGAAAACGTTCCCGAAAATTGGTTCAAATTCCATTTACTATCAGTTCCATCTTTTGCTTCATGTCGCTTAGATAACCATTTGTTGGATTTTTCCTTTCTCTACGAGAACTACTTTTAAAATGCAGATGCAAAGATAATATTTTTCTTTGAAAAGACGGACAAAAAATAACATATTTCCCTTTTTTATGCTATTAATTAACGTGAAAATCGGGTAAATCATGAATAAATACCTTGTTATATTTCTTATATACATAGTATTAGCATCTTGCCAAAAGGCTGTTATTCAAAACTATACGCCAAAGCCACAAGACTATATAGGAACATGGGAACATGAGGTTTGGATAAATGACACTACCGAAGAAAACGAGTATTTGGGATTAATCTTGCGAAAAACAGATAATGATACCATTAAGGGAGTATTTTATTCTGTCACACAGAATGGAGACTTCCGTGATGGAAGTCTGGCCTTTGTAGATAACGTGAGTTCGACTAATTTATTCAGTTGTATATTGTTGGCTATCATGTGGTTGAAAGAGCTCTGAAGGAGCGATGCCTAAAAGGGCAGTCCGTTAGGGCTGTTATATTTGTCGATATAGGGGGATGAGGCCTGTAGGACCGACACCTAAAGTCTTCAGGTGTCGCACTTACAGCGCTCCCTTAATCACGCATCTTTCGAATAACAGCCCTTACGAACTGTCCTATTAGGTGTCGGGCTTTCAGCCCTCGCAGGCTTGAATTCGTCGAACTCACGTTAAGTTAGATATAGGAAAAATGATGCAGATATATGAATTAAGTGATTAATAACTAATCGAAGATACGCAAAGACGCAAAGTTTATATAGCTCTGCGACTTTGCGTCTCTGCGTTTGAATAATAAATCAAGAAAGTTAAAGTTAATATTTAACTAAATATACACACACCCTAACTATCCCTTATTGAATTTTCGGAACACCTGTGCAGCGATACTTCCCGAGAAGTTATGCCATACGGAGAAGATGGCACCCGGAACCGTTGCCATAGGGAACATGGCGAAATGGGTGGCAGCAAGTGAGGTTGCAAGACCAGAGTTCTGCATCCCCACCTCGATGGCTATTGCCGTGCGTTTCGGGAAGTCGATGCCGAGCACCTTCCCCACCCCATATCCGAGAGTTAAGCCGAGCACGTTATGCAGGATAACGACTACAGCGACCACGAGACTGCACGACATGATGCTCTGGGCGTTATGACTTACTATGATACCGATAATAAGGGCGATGGCTATGGTTGAGACCATTGGCAGCAATGGCGTTATCTTCTCCGTGAACTTCCCGAGATAATGGCTTACCACGAAGCCGAGGATGATTGGTACGATAACCACCTGTACGATGCTCAGGAACATCCCCATGACATCCACGTTGACTTCCTTTCCTGCAAGGAGAAGTACAAGGGCGGGGGTAACAATCGGGGCAAGGAGCGTAGAGACTCCCGTCATGGCAACGCTCAGCGCAATGTCGCCCTTTGCAAGATAGCATATCACGTTGCTTGCCGTTCCTCCCGGGCAGCATCCCACGAGTATCACGCCAAGAGCCAGTTCTGAGGGCAAGTTGAGCAGACGACACAGGCACCACGCAACGGATGGCATCACCAAAAACTGCGCCAGCTCGCCCACGAGGATATCCTTTGGATGCATCAGTACAGGCTTGAAGTCGGAAGGTTTCAAGGTCAGTCCCATACCGAACATCACCACACCCAGCATCGGTGTAACCGCAGAAGTTGCAATCCATGAGAATGACATCGGCACGAACAAAGCCAATGCTGAAACACCGACAACAAGCAGCGTAATATTCGCTGCCATCCATGCTGATACCTTATATAGTCTGTTCAAGAAGTTCATTTCCATCCATGTTTTTATTTCAAACGCAAAGATACAGAGTATATATTTCATCTTCGCGCCTTTGCGTTGAATTTAGATTTATGTCTTACGAATGGCAAAATTACTCAAAATATTCAAAACAGCCAAGTACTTCGACAGATATTTTGGAGTTTAGCAAATTATTATTACCTTTGCGCAGTAATTCTAAAATTTCAACGATAATGACTAAAACTGACTATCAGATTTTTGTAGAGAACGAAAAGTTAGGCCTGAAGGATGCGCAGAACAGGATTGTGCTGTTCGCAGTATATGACGGTATCAATTTCGTAGATGCCAATACTCCTATTGAAATTTGTAAGGAGCACAAATGGGGATTGGTAGATGTAAATGGAAGGACAATCGTAGATCCGAAGTACGATAATATATATTGTGCATGCAATAACAGGATTGCCGTGTGCATAGACGACAAGTGGGGATACATCGACTATAAGGGCAAGGAAATCACACCTATTATTTATGATGAAGCCTACGAGTTCACAGATGCCGAGTATTGCTTCGGCACACCATGTGCTTGGGTTCAGAAGGATGGCAAATGGGGCACTATCAACACGATGGGAGAGATCGTTATTCCATTTGAATATGATAATATAGATGAATGCAAGGGAAAGATTGTCGTTGAGAAAGGCGAGGAAAGCGGTGTCATCAATCATAAGAATGAGTTTCTCATTCCTTTGGGTGATAATGAGATCAGTTTTCTTGATGAAAACATCGTATTCTTTTTCAGCGATGACATGTGCGGTGCTATAAACCTCTTGACAAATGAGAAATACGAGTTTGACTATGACATAGAGGAATACGCATTCTCAGGCGGTTTCGCAGTCATAGACAATGGCAGCCAGAAGAATGTCGTTGACAGGAATTTCAACGTGCTTCTTCCAGAATGGCACGAAAGAATAGAATTGCTTGACAAAGGAAAGATACTGATTATCGATGAAGACAAGTGTGTTCTTTATGATACGGCAAGCGGTGAGAGTCAGGAATGTCAGCAAGATGACAACTATGTGTATTTGCCTGACAACAAGACCATGTATTGCAAGGACCAGAGTGATGATGATGTCCATGTAAAGGCGGGAATCGAGAACCTGGCATACCTTGCACATGATGAAGACGCTCCAAGCTACGTAAGATATCAGCAAATATACGAGCTAAAGACTTTGAAATTCAATGAGGGCGTCACAACCATTGGCACAGGTTGGGAAGAAATTGATCTGGCACCAACACTTTATGATCCGCAGATTGATATATTCCTCCCTTCAACACTCAAGAAGGTGCATCCTGGGGCATTTAGCGAAATGGTGACAAAAATTCGCAATGTGTATGTTCCTTATGGCATGGGAGACACGATGAGGTCTATCCTCCCCTCTCATCTCCATTCTTTTATCAAGGAAAGGTCTAAGGGTATTGCTGCGATGTTCGATGGCGGAAAGAGTGAGGATTTTGTCAAGGATCCCTCTACCCTGTATATGCATATAGCAAGAAAATTGCCCAAGAAGCTTCAAGAGTATGCAGGTTATATCCTCTTTATTCTTATGTTCATACCACTCTGGGGATTTGCAATAACCAGAGATGTTGTATTGCCTGTTGAGTCAATCACAATGACATCACTAACATACATAGCAATCATATCTGCCATAATCTCTCTATATATCTCATACAAAGTAAAGTCATACAAAAACTTCTTATGGCGTATGTTTGGCTGGGCTGTTGTACTATTTGCTATTTGCGGAACAATACTATTAATCTTCTTTGTGGCAAACAACTTTATTGGTGGCGGTGAACAGAAACAGACCTATGGCGAGATAATCGAATTGAAAGAATCTGACAAGGAAACAAATATCGATGTAAAGATTCAGAAATTTGACATGACTATTCACAGAAGTTTCTCCACTCCCGTTCCATACAAGGAAGGTCACGAGTGCAGAGTTTTGTATCACAAAGGTCTGTTCGGAATATATGTCATTGATGGAATAGAATAGCTAATGCTATTTAAGAGAAACCGATGAATCCGGCAAAAACAAGCCTCGGTATCATAAAGATACTGAGGCTTGATTTTTATCCGACAATTACATAACGAAAAATCCATTAACCTTTTGAGCTAATGGATTTTCGTCGGGGTGACAGGACTCGAACCTGCGACAGCCTGGTCCCAAACCAGGAACGCTACCAACTGCGCTACACCCCGAATAGTTTTGGGTATGTTGTTTTCAGATGAAAGTCGGGGTGACAGGACTCGAACCTGCGACAGCCTGGTCCCAAACCAGGAACGCTACCAACTGCGCTACACCCCGAAAAACATTGGTTAGAAACCTCCGTTGTTTTCAAATGCGGTGCAAAGGTACGCATTATTCTTGAACTATCCAAATTTTTACGTAACTTTTTGCACCATTATCGGAATTTTCTTTACTTTTGCGGAAAAGAGTATTTATTTTCTCGACTTTTTCTGTATCTTCTCAATCCTGCGCTTAGGATCTTGGGCATCAGGATACAGGTCGAGGGCTTTCTTGTAGTTGGCTATTGCGGCTTCGTACATCTTCTCGCGCTCACATTCCTTACCCATTATGGTATATTCCACAGATAGCTGCATAAGCCTCTGTTTCTGTGTCTCTGCTTCCATTTTCAAACGCTCAATATCATCCATAAGGTGGTTGATGATATTCAGCTTACGACGAAGAAGTCGCTTGGGAGCAGGCTTTTCTATGTCATAGCGGCTGTGTATGGCGAGGAAGAAATTCTTCAATGCCTTGTCCATGTCTCCCCTATCGAATGCCTTCATAGCATCGTAATACTGCTTGTCGGCTGCCGTTTCCTTTAGTGCCTGATTGATAAGGCGTTGGTCATTGTAGCCTGCGGCAAATCGCTTGACCTCATCGCGCACAAAGACATCGGAATGACGTATAGGCTGATTAAGTTCAATACCTTCAAGCGAGGTACATCGGGAAAGGGCTACGTAGGTCTGACCTCCGGCAAATACACCATGCCCAAAGTCAATCTTCACATTATTGAACGTGAGTCCCTGCGACTTATGTACGGTGATAGCCCAAGCAAGGCGCACAGGAAACTGTATGTAAGAGCCAATCTCCTCTTCTTCAATGCGTTTCTCCACCTCATTGAAGGTATATCTGACATTCGACCAACGGTCGCGCTCTACATCTACTTCCTCTCCCGATTCTTTCCTAACATATATTCGTGTGCCGTCCTCATCCAATCCGATGACAATACCAAGAGTACCGTTTACCCAACGGTGATCCATATCGTTCTTGATAAAGATGACCTGTGCCCCAACCTTCAGTTCAAGCTGTATGGGTGTAGGCATCATTGTCTCAGGAAAATCACCGTTTGTGGCACCGTTGAGAATGACAGGATCGCCAGGAAGTTCCTCAAGATGCTGGGTATTGATGAAATCCACCGTATCACGCGTTGTGGAAAGTGTTATAGCAAGACTGTCACTTTGGAGTAATCCTGATTGTCCGGAAGTCACCCTTGCATTAAGGAGAGAAAGGTCACGGTCGGTTGTCTGTGAGGTACGGATATTGTCAAGGATTCCAATAAAGACAGGGTCAGACTGCCTATATACCTTGCGCAACTCTATGCTCACCACCTGTTTCTCGCGGAAAACATGCGCATCGAAAAAGAAACTGGAGGGATAGAAAGGTTGCAGGAGTTGTCGGTCCTCATCGCGCACAACAGGCTCAAGCTGATACACATCTCCCACCATCATGAGCTGCTTACCTCCGAAAGGCTGTGACATATTACGAGAATAGATACGCAGTACCTTATCGATGAAATCGATGATATCAGCACGCACCATGGAAATCTCATCAATGATGATAAGTTCAAGCTCACGTATCATCTTCACCTTCTCACCATTGTATTTCAGCGTGCTGCGGATGTTACGTGCAGAATAACGACTGTCATTAGGCAGAAGCGGATGAAAAGGGAGTTTGAAGAAACTGTGCAGCGTGGAACCTCCAGCATTGATAGCTGCAATACCCGTAGGTGCGAGTATAACGTGTTTTTTCTTGGTAGTAGATGCAATATGTCTCAGAAACGTAGACTTTCCCGTACCCGCCTTTCCTGTAAGGAACACGGAACGGTTGGAAAACTCTATCAACTGTAGGGCTTTCTGGAGTTCGGGATTCTGTAGGTCGAGAGACATAAATATTAAAAGACCCACCCCCAGCCCCTCCCATAAAGGGAGGGGAGTAATTAGGCTGGATCTATATAAAAAGAATTAATTTCACGATAATAAAATGCACATCCCCACCGCAATCATGCGTATCTACTCCCCTCCCTTTATGGGAGAGGCAAGGGGTAGGTCTATATATTCTTCAACGTAACCTGCTGCTGTGGTTCCGGTTCCGTCATCTTCTGAATAACAGGAGCGGCAGGGGCAAGCTCGCGCTTGATAGGCTCACCGTTTGCATCAAGACGCAGTTCCAATCCATCTACAAGAGAGTCTTCATCAAGCGTATCTTTAGGTGAACGATAGTATGGGCAATCGAATTGTGATGATGAAACATCAATTCCACTCGGTTTCTCAAACTTGCCATGATACTTCTCAAATGCAGGGTCGTTAAACACAGACTCAAAGAAATATCCGCAGATAGGAAGCGCGGTACGTGAACCTTGTCCGAGAGCACCTGTACGGAAGTGTATGCAACGATATTCGCCGCCTACCCATGCACCGACAACGAGCTTAGGACTTACACCCATAAACCATGCATCAGAGTGATTGTTTGACGTACCAGTCTTACCACCAAATTCAGTATCACGGATGTCGCGCACATATCCCCAGAGGCTCTGACCTGTACCACCGGCATCGCGCATAACGGAGCGCAGCATCTGAACCATGTAATAAGCAGATTTCTGACTTATAGCCTGTTTTGTCTCGTTAGGAGCAACATATACCTCATTACCGTCACGGTCAAGGATTCGTGTCACAAGAATTGCCTCTGGATGCGCCTTACCCTCATTTGCCACGGTGCTGTAAGCGTTGGCAAGCTCAAGGAGGTTGACATCACTTGCACCAAGCGATAGTGACGGAGCATCATCCAACGGGCTCTTGATACCCATTTCCTTAGCAGTCTCGATGATGTTCTTAATACCCATCTCCTGTCCTACACGCACAGCAACGGAATTTATTGACTGTGAGAATGCAGAACGGAGTGGCATTGAGTCGCCAGAGAAATAGCCATTAGCATTGGTTGGAGCCCATGTAACTTCCTTCTTCTCCTTATCGTCCCATACCTTCATTGAGAAGAACTCATCACGACGCTTATCACAAGGCGTAAGTCCCTGTTCCATAGCCTCGGTATAGACGAAGAGCTTGAAGGTAGAGCCAGGCTGACGCTGTGCCGTTACCTTGTCATATTTCCAATGATTGAAGTCGATATCACCAACCCATGCCTTTACGTGGGCAGTCTGAGGCTCGATGGCAACGAAAGAGCAGTGCATGAAGCGCACCATATAGCGGATAGAATCCATCGTTGACATCTCCTTCTCTATCTCACCCTTCTCATAGTCGAATACCTTCACCTTATGAGGCTTGTTGAGATAGTAATCAATAGAGTCCTGATTATCCTTGAACTTGTTCTTCAGATACTTATAACAACTCTGACGCTTTGCTATATCCTCGATGAAGTTCTTTATCTCATTGTGATGCTCGTCTTGCCAAGGGTTTGTCTTTCCCCAATGCGAATTGAAGTTGCGCTGTACCTGCTTCATCTGCTTTATTGCAGCTTCCTCGGCATATTTCTGCATACGGGAATCAACCGTGGTATATATCTTCAGACCGGCAGTATATAGATTGAGTCCGTTTTCATCAAGCCATTTGTCAAGATACTTGGCAACAGCCTCACGGAAATACTTTGCCTGTCCGTCGTAGTTTTCCTCCGGTCTGAACTCAGAGCAGTCGATAGGCTTTGCCTTGAGCGAATCAAACTGAGCACGGTCTATACTGCCATGTGTGAGCATATTCTCAAGCACGACATTACGACGCTTCAGAGAATTCTCTGGGTGAGAAATAGGATTGTAGAAGGTGGTTGCCTTGAGCATACCCACGAGTACGGCAGCCTGATCTGCAGTAAGTTTATTCGGAGTGGTGTTGAAATATGTCTTTGAGGCAATCTTTATTCCGAATGCATTATGACCGAAATCCACGGTGTTCGCATACTGCACGAGAATCTCATTCTTACCCTCCTTACGGCCCTTAGTAGAAGCAAAGTAAAGCTCAAGTTTGAGTGCAGTAATCCATTCCTTGGTCTTCATGATGAGAATCTTCACCCCAGGAATCTTACCCACAAGACCTGTGCTGTACTGAGTACGCACACGGAACATATTCTTTGCCAACTGCTGCGTAATGGTTGAAGCACCACGACCTCCACGGCCAGTAGCAGCGTCCTTTGCTGCACCAACAAGTCCGAGCGGATCCACGCCCCAATGCTTATAGAAACGCTCATCCTCTGTGCTGATGAGTGCCTGCCAGAAAACAGGTGCCACGTCCTTATATTCTACAGGAATACGGTTCTCATTGAAATACTTTCCGAGAAGTACGCCATCCGCAGAATACAGCTCAGAAGCCTGAGCAGTACGATGTTCCTTGATATCAGACCACCCTGGAGACTTACCGAAAAGCCAGAAGAGATTGAGATCAACAGCTCCGAGATAGAGCATGAAGAGCACAACTAATGTGCCAAGAACGCTGATGGTCTTGACATACCAAGGGCGACCTTTGTAAATAGACTTGTACCAAGCCCAGAAGCTGGCTGTCATCTTACGGATGAGTTTCCAAGCACTACTTAATATTTTCATAATTCAATTAATTTGTTTCTTTCCCCAAGAAGTATATTTTTTCGCGCTACAAAGGTAGCATTTTTTTCTCTTGTAGAGCAATATTATAACCGAAAATCAATATAATTTATGATTTCCTTGATGTTTTCCGGACTAAACCATTTAATTTCCGCATCTCGCTTGTACCAAGTAAGCTGTTTTCGGGCATAGCGACGACTATTACTTTGTATCTGCCGAATAGCCTCCTCCAATGGAATCGCACCATCGAAATATTGGAACATCTCCTTATAGCCCACAGTATTCAGGGCATTGAGCTCACGATGTGGCATCATTGCACGTGCTTCTCGCTCCAGCCCCTGTTCTATCATATCGAGAACACGCTGATTTATACGCTCATACAGTTCGTCACGGTCACGGTTTAGTCCGATTTTTATGATACTGAACGGACGCTTACGCTTCTCTCCTGTACGGAATGACGTGTATGTCTTGCCAGTCTGGTGGCAAATCTCAAGCGCATGGAGTATGCGACGCGGATTCTTCTTATCAACAATGGCATAGTGTTCGGGATCAAGACGCGAGAGTTCCTCAAGAAGAGAATCAAGTCCTTCAACCTCTAAACGGTGTTTCATCTCATTGCGGATATCCTCGCGGATGTTAGGAATATCGTCAATGCCATTACACACTGCATCTATGTACATCATACTGCCTCCAGCGAGGAGAGCAATTGGGTGATGGGTGTCGGATGATGGGTGTTGGAAGGTTGACAATAGTTTCATCACATCCTGCTCATAGCTGGAAGCTGAATAATAATCACCAATGTGATGAGAGCCTACAAAATAATGCCGCACCCTCTGCATCTGCTCTGCAGTGGGAGCGGCAGTACCTATCGGTATTTCCGCAAATATCTGGCGAGAGTCAGCATTGATGATATCTATACCATAATGCTCGGCAATCTGAAGGCAAAGTTCAGTCTTGCCCACTCCCGTAGGACCAGTTATTACGATAAGAGAGTTCACAAATAGAAATGCTTTGTCTTAATCCTAACGGATAACGCCACGCTCAGACTCTTCGAAGAACTTAATGACATATTCTATCTCCTTAGACATAGGAACTTTAGCCTTCACTTCTTCTATTCCTTCTTTAACGAGTCCATGAGAGAATATGATACGATATGCCTGACCTATATTATCAATTAGCTCGTTAGAGAATCCACGACGGCGAAGACCTACAAGATTGAGTCCGCAATAACGGATTGGATCTTTTCCTGCGATACAATATGGAGGGATATCCCTTGAAGTACGAGAACCACCCTGCACCATTACATAGCCCCCGATACGGGTAAACTGATGAACAAGAACAGCACCAGAAATGATAGCACAGTCATCAATGATAACCTCACCAGCAAATTTTGTAGAGTTGCCTATGATGCAGTTGCTACCGATAACGCAATCATGCGCTATGTGCATATTCTCCATAAGTAGGTTATTGCTACCAACCTTTGTTGTTCCCTTAGAGAAAGTACCACGAGAGATGGTCACATTCTCACGGATGGAGTTATTATCACCAATCTCGCATGTCGTAATCTCACCATGGAACTTCAAATCCTGTGGCTTTGTAGAGAGACTGGCACCAGGGAAGACCTCATTGTTTGAGCCCATACGCAATCCCTGATTAAGGGTTACGCTGTTCTGAAACACGTTGTTGTCGCCAATAACGACATCAGCGTCAATGTAGCAGAATGGACCAATAATATTATTGTCACCCAACTTTGCATCAGGATGCACAAATGCCAATGGACTAATCTGATTCATATATTTATTCCCTATTCTTTATAATCTGACAAGCGTATGTAGCTTCACATACCACATCATCGCCTACAAAGGCATAGCCGTGGAGCGAAGATATACCATGACGAACTGGACCGAGAAGGTCAACCTTAAATATAAGGGTATCGCCAGGAACAACCTTCTTGCGGAACTTCACACCGTCAATCTTGATGAAATATGCAGTATATTTCTCAGGCTCTTCCATCGTGTCGAGCACGATGAGACCGCCACATTGTGCCATTGCTTCCACAATAAGAACACCTGGCATAACTGGTTCTGTTGGGAAATGTCCCTGGAAGAAAGGCTCGTTACTTGTAACGTTCTTGATACCTACGATTGTAGTTGCACCTATAGACACAACCTTGTCCACCAACTGGAATGGATAGCGGTGTGGAAGAAGGTCGCGGATACGTCTGTTGTCGATTACCGGCTCTGCATTCGGATCATAGATAGGAGCCTGTATCTCGTGCTTGCGGATGACCCTACGCATCTCGCGTGCAAACTTATTATTGATGGTGTGTCCCGGACGTGTTGCGATGATACGACCCTTGATAGGCTTTCCGATAAGTGCCATGTCACCAATAACATCAAGGAGCTTATGACGTGTACACTCATTCTCCCATACAATAGGCTTATGCTGGATATATCCGAGCTTGCTTGCATCAAGACGTGGAACGCCGAGAAGGTCGGCAAGTGCGTCAAGCTTATCCTGTGGCTGTTCAACCTCGTATATAACGATGGCATTATCCATATCACCACCCTTGATGAGGTTAGCCTGAAGCAACTGCATTATATCGCGAACGAACACGAAGGTGCGTGCAGGAGCAATCTCACTTGCAAAATCCTCGATATCATCGATTGTAGCAAACTGGGAGTTGATGAACTTTGACTCGAAAGAGCACATCGCTGTGATGGAGAATTGCTCATCAGGAAGGATCGTGATGCAAGAACCTGTTTTCTCGTCCTTTACCTCAATCTTATTGTGGATGATATAATAGTCTTTTGGTGCGTTCTGCTCCTGAACACCGATTTCCTTAATCTTCTCAACATACATGATTGCAGAACCGTCAAGGATAGGGAACTCAGGACCATTCACCTGAATAAGACAGTTATCAATGCCAAGTGCATAGAGTGCAGCAAGACCATGCTCTACTGTAGAAACTCGCACATCGCCCTTTGCAAGTACCGTACCGCGCTGGGTATCAACGACATTCTCTGCAATAGCGTCGATTATAGGCATACCGTCAACATCAATACGCTGTATCTTATAACCTGTATTCTCTGGAGCAGGATTGAATGTGACAGTCAGGCTGAGACCTGTATGAAGTCCCTTACCACAAAGTGAAAAACTGCCTTTAAGAGTTGTTTGCTTTAACACGACTTTATTTATTTGTATTTTTATTCTTTATATTATATGACTGATAGGTGTTGGTGGCTTGTAGCATCTGAAATATACACCTTCACCTAACACCTATCAGCCAACACCATTAAGTTTTGCCTCAAGTTCCTCAATTTTCTTCTGCATGAGATCCATCTGGCGATACATCTCAGGAAGACGACGGAAAACAGCCTGTGAGCGGAAGTACTGTTTCATTGGCATTGGAGGTGTACCAATAAGTTGCTCACCATCCTTTATATTACCAGGAACACCGCTCTGAGCACCAAGCATAACCTTGTTTCCAATTTGGATATGCCCAGCAAGACCAACCTGTCCGCCGAACATACACCACTCCCCTACCTTCGTGCTACCTGCAACGCCTACCTGAGCAGACATAACGGTATTTGCACCAATATCAGTATTGTGGGCAATCTGAACAAGGTTATCAAGCTTAACGCCCTTACGAACGAATGTGCTACCCATTGTAGAGCGATCAACACAGGTATTTGCACCAATCTCAACATCATCCTCGATTGTCACAATTCCAATCTGTGGAATCTTATCGTAGCCGTTTGCAGAAGGAGCAAAGCCAAAACCGTCAGCACCGATAACACAACCAGCATGAAGGATGCAGTTATTACCAACCTTACAATGGTGATAAACAACAGCATTACTATAAATCTCTGTGTTGTTGCCAACACTAGCCTTCTCACCGATAGTAACATGAGGATGCAGAACACAACCGTCACCGATTACAACGCCTGGACCTATAGCCACGAAAGGACCGATGTAACAGTCCTTACCAATTGTTGCTGTTGGGTCGATGAAAGCGAGAGAGTCTATACCCTTCTTCTTAGGCTTCATAGAAGCATAGAGTTGAAGGAGCTTTGCAACAGCCTCGTATGCACTCTTCACGCGAATAAGAGTTGCAGACACCGGACGCTCCAGTTTCAGGCTCTCATCCACAAGAACGATGCTTGACTTTGTATCGTAAATGTAATGGGTGTATTTATGGTTTGAAAGGAAGGAAATGCACCCAGGGCGTCCTTCTTCAATCTTGGCAAAGTCGTTGATGGTTGTATTCTCGTCACCTTCAACCCTACCTTGTATGAGTTCTGCTATTTGTTTTGCTGAAAAATCCATATTTATGAAATGAAAGCCTACCGTTTTTCGTTAAGCCATATGAACAATATCAAACTTGTTTGAATATTGTCATGGCGAGAAAAGGTCGGCTGTAGCCAAAATCGATGCAAATGTACTAAAAATAATCGAGAACACGAAAACTTTACATGAGTTTTTGCGTTTTCATAGTTTTTTTAGATTATTATAAGGTAAAAAAGTATAATAAATTCGACTTTCACATAGATCATGTATCAGGTTTTAAGTTTAAGGTTTAAATTTTAGGTTCTTAGGTCGAAGTGTAATTAACGGTACAAGCCTTATGCCCTCACAACATTATAACCTCATAAACCTTCGCACCTCCCTTCCAAGTCCGTTGCAAGTCCCATTTTCTCAAATCAGCAGGAAAGGTAATTCTGCAAATATATGAGAGGTTACAAGTGGTTCAAGAATTAAACGTCAAACACATACACATTCCTAACACATTAACTCTCTATACATTTGATGGTGTTTATGAGTATATATGCGTTTGGCATTTAATTCTAAAAAATTCACTTGGTTAGTTTTCTACTATATGAGTTTACATATTTAAACCGTCTCAGAAATGGTAGTTTCACCATTCTTCTTAATGAGATACAGTCGGTATATCACCTCTTCATTCTCATCTGTAATATAGAACTCCAACGTAAAGTCCTTATCATTCGGAAGCGAATCTTTCAGAGATTCAAGCGATTCACGAAGATCCTGCTTTGCCTCGTCTATTGTCTTGACTGCCATATAGCCGATCTTGTTGAGTTCCTCAAATCCATCGAGAGTCAGATTCAAAATACCCACCTCAACATCTGTCAAGTCGCCTTTGTCATAGATGCGAACATGCTTATGCAGATGCAGGTCTGGTATTTCAGGTTCTTCAGGCTTCATCTCCACCTTGCGAGTGTCCTGCGTCTTACCGCTCTTGTCAGTAAGCACGAACTCCAACGTATAGGCATAGTCTTTAGGTAGCTGATACTCATCTCCCCCTCCCAAATAGACTGTACCTCGGTTTTCTGCACAATTAATTGACATTTCCAAATGGTATGTACCCATATCGAGATCAGGAAAACTGCTAACTCTCTTTGATAATGCTGTCTGAACTTCCTGATAGAGAGTTTCGGGCAACGTACCCTTATTGCACACAGAGACTTTGAGGAAATAATTCTCTTGTATCTCATCATCATCGCTACTACCGCATGAGATAAGAGAAGTTAAGACAAGGAAATAAGTCATCATGGCTGTTAAGCCCATTAATAAAAACTTTTTCATAAGTATTACTTTTTGTGTTTAAAAATTAAATTGTGGTTTTTCTTGGGGAAATAAGCTACAAGCATAAAATTAATGCGACATTAATGTCGCATTAATTTTTATATGTGAATCATATACTTATATCTTGGCAAGCTCCAGAGCCATATCTGCCTGAAGTTCCTTTGCCTTCTGACCTGCTACCTTTGCAAAATTCTCGGTATTGTCGGCATAGATGATACCGCGTGAAGAGTTGACGAGGAGTCCGCAATCCTTGATGATACCATATTTGCATACATCCTGAAGACTGCCACCCTGTGCGCCAACACCAGGCACGAGTAGGAATGCGTTTGGAGCAGCCTTACGGATATCGGTGAACATCTCACCTCGTGTAGCACCTACGACATACATCATATTCTCATCGTTACCCCACTCCTGTGACTTGCGGATAACCTTCTCAAAAAGGCGCTCTCCTTCCTTGTCTTCTGTAAGCTGGAAATCAAATGAGCCCTTATTACTTGTAAGGGCAAGAAGGATAACCCACTTGTTATCATATCCGTCAAGGAAAGGAGTAACGGAGTCCTCACCCATATAAGGTGCAACTGTCAGAGCATCAACATCATACTCTCCGAAGAATGTACGTGCATACATCTTTGAAGTGTTACCTATATCACCACGCTTTGCATCAGCGATGATAAACTGCTCTGGATAGTTCTCCTTGAGATATTTAACGGTTTTCTCGAATGCCATGAGTCCCTTGACGCCAAAAGCCTCATAGAATGCGAGGTTTGGCTTATATGCTACGCAATAAGGTGCTGTTGCATCGATAATAGCCTTGTTGAATGCGAAGATTGGATCTTCTTCCTTGAGAAGATGCTCTGGCACTTTCTTCAAGTCCACATCAAGACCTACGCAGAGAAAACTCTGCTTCTTCTTTATCTGTTCGAAAAGTTCTTTTCTGTTCATTTTGGTTGTTCTGTTTTAGGAAGTTCTATATTCTGATCAGGAACACGCTGGCTACTCACCATACGATTGATGAACTCAGTAACGCTGACGATCTTTCCGTCATCCTCTTCCTTCTTCTTTGTTATAGTCGTAAACTTTGCCATCTCTTTTTTAATGAAAAAATAATAATGAAAAATCAGAAAATACATTTTAGTATTTTTGTGTATAGTCATTAACAGAAAAGTGCAATCTGTTTTTCATTTTTCACTTTTCATTTAATAATTTACAATTCCGCTTCCTTCATGCGCTCTGCGTTCTCCGCTACGGTAAGGGCATCAATCATTGGCTGGATGTCACCTCCGAGGAAACCGCTGAGGTCATGCGTGGTATAGCCGATACGATGATCGGTAACACGTCCCTGGGGGAAGTTGTATGTACGGATCTTTGCAGAGCGGTCGCCAGTAGAGACAAGCGACTTACGACGGTTTGCAATATCGTCAACATACTTCTGATGCTCACGGTCATAGATATATGTACGCAGACGTGCAAGAGCACGCTCCTTGTTCTTTGGCTGGTCACGAGTCTCTGTACACTCGATGAGGATTTCCTCCGTCTCACCAGTGTTAGGGTTCTTCCACATATAACGGGCACGCACACCAGACTCAACCTTGTTCACATTCTGACCACCTGCACCAGATGAACGGAATGTATCCCACTTGATCTCGCCCTCGTTGATTGACACCTCGAATGGATCTGCCTCTGGGAGTACGGCAACAGTAGCAGCAGATGTCTGCATACGACCGTTTGACTCCGTAACTGGCACACGCTGAACACGATGCACACCAGACTCATACTTCAATACGCCATATACATCATCACCACTAACGGCAAAGTCTATCTCCTTGAATCCACCGACAGCACCTTCTGATACATCGGTAACACTAAGTTGCCAGCCCTTTGTCTCGCAGAAACGCTTATACATCTGGAACAAGTCACCAGCGAAGAGACAAGCCTCATCTCCACCAGTTCCTGCACGGATTTCCATCTGCACATTCTTAGCATCCTCTGGATCCTTCGGAATAAGGGCAATTTTCACCTCCTCCTCAAGCGAAGGCTGAAGTGCCTCATTCTCTGCAAGTTGTTCACGCGCCATCTCCTTCATATCAGGATCTGACTCGTTTACGAGAATATCCTTCGCCTCTGCGATTGCTTCAAGACAATCAATATAGCGACGACGAATCTTCATGATATCTTCAAGATCCTTATATTCCTTTGTAAGTTTGACGAACCTCTGCTGGTCGCTGATCACGTTAGGGTCGGTAATGAGCGTACTCACCTCCTCATAGCGGCTCTCAAGTCCGTCTAATTTCTGTAGAATGTTGTTATTATCCATTAATAATTAAACTCTCCAAACTCGGATTTGATTGTTAATGACTTTTTTCCTTCCTCGATGTGGCCTACAATCTGTGCATCGATATTGAAGCTCTTAGAGATAGCGATAACCTTCTCTGCAACCTCTGGACGAACATAGATCTCCATACGATGTCCCATGTTGAACACCTGATACATCTCCTTCCAATCGGTACCGCTCTCTTCGTGAATCATCTTGAAGAGTGGTGGAACAGGGAACATATTGTCCTTGACTACCTTACAGTTGTCGTTTACAAAATGGAGAACCTTTGTCTGAGCACCACCAGTACAATGTACCATACCATGAATCTCAGGACGAAGTTCATCAAGCAGACGTTTGATAACAGGAGCGTAGGTACGTGTTGGAGAGAGTACCATCTGACCTGCATTAACGCCCTCAACCTCTGTTGGATCTGTGAGTTTCTTTGTACCGCTATATACGAGTTCATCAGGAACTGCCTTGTCATAGCTCTCTGGATATTTCTCTGCAAGATACTTAGAGAAAACATCATGACGAGCAGAAGTGAGTCCGTTAGAACCCATACCGCCGTTATACTTCTTCTCGTATGTTGCCTGACCTGTTGATGAGAGACCTACGATGACATCACCCGGACGGATATTGGCATTATCGATGACATCAGAACGTTTCATACGACAGGTTACGGTAGAGTCAACAATAATAGTACGTGTAAGATCGCCCACATCAGCAGTCTCACCACCAGTAGGATAGATACCGATACCCATCTCACGCATCTCTGCAAGAAGTTCGTCTGTACCATTGATGATAGCAGAGATTACCTCACCAGGCACAAGCATCTTGTTACGTCCGATAGTAGATGAAACGAGGATGTTATCCACAGCACCTACGCAGAGCAGATCGTCGGTATTCATCACGATGGCATCCTGAGCGATACCCTTCCATACAGAGATGTCGCCTGTCTCTTTCCAGTACATATAAGCCAGAGATGACTTTGTACCAGCACCATCAGCATGCATAATGTTACAATACTCAGGATCACCACCAAGAATATCAGGGATAATCTTGCAGAATGCCTGTGGGAAGACACCTTTGTCAATGTTCTTGATAGCGTTGTGCACATCCTCCTTGGCAGCACTCACGCCTCGCATCATATATCTGTTATTCATATTTACATTTTTCCATTTACAATGTACAATTTAGCCCATCGCACTCCTGCTCCTCCCCTCGGGGAGGTTGGGAGAGAGCCTCTACCCATTCCAAATACTCCACCCAGCTTCTGCCTGAAGCAAGAGCATCTCAAGTCCGTTCTTTGTTACTGCGCCCTGTTCCCTACCCTTGCGCAGGAAGAGCGTCTCCTCCGGATTATATATAAGGTCATAGAGGAGGAATGACTTATCCATAGCCTCATAAGGCAATAGTGGGAACTCATCAAAGTGTGGTGACATACCACAAGGAGTACAATTCACTATTACGTTGTATTCCTTTAATAGTTCTGGTGTAATCTGCTCATACTGAATGGTATCATCCACAATACGACGACTTACCTTTAAAGTTTCAAGTCCCAGTTTGCGAAGACCATATTCCACAGCCTTTGAAGCGCCACCAGTTCCAAGAATCAACGCTTTCTTATGTTCAGGACGAAGAAGTGGCTGTATGCTGTTCATAAAGCCAACCACATCGGAGTTATAGCCGTGGAGAAGCACCTTGCCAGATCCACGCTCCACCTTTACCACGTTCACGGCACCAATCTCCGTTGCCTCTGGAGAAATCGTGTCGAGGTAGCTCATCACCTGCTCCTTGTAAGGAATGGTGACGTTGAAACCCGAGAGCTCCGGATTAGCCTGTATCACCTCTGGAAGATTGGTGATAAGGGGAATCTCAAAGTTCTCATACGTGGCATTTACGCCCTCGTTTCTAAACTTCTCATTGAAATATCCCATTGAGAAGGAATGGCCAAGTGGATAGCCTATAAGTCCGTATTTCTTCATCGTTTTTTATTTTCTTGCAAAATACATTGTGCAGATGCCAAATGTGAGGCGTTTGAACGATGCCTCCACAAAGCCTATTCTTCTAAGTATCTCCACCATTGTCTCTCCTTGCGGAAAGGCTGCTATTGTTTTGTTGAGATATGAATAGGCGTTTGAGTCGTGCGAAATGAGCCTGCCATAGAGTGGCAAGACCGTACCGCTATATATGCCGAAGAGCTGTTTCATCGGGAATTTCACGGGAGTGGTTAGCTCTATAATGCTCAATACCCCACCCTCTCGAAGTACGCGGTACATCTCTCGAAGTCCGCACTCCAAATCCTGGAAGTTACGTATTCCAAAGGCAGCCGTAACGGCATCAAAGCTGTCATTATCGAACGACAGATTAAGACAATCCTCCTTGGCGAAGGATATAACGTCAGAAAGTCCAAGACGAGCCACTTTCTCCCTACCAACCTGCATCATCCCTTCAGAGATATCTGCACCTATGAGAGTCTCAGGATGCAACATCTGCGCCTGAAGGATAGCAAAATCGCCTGTACCGGTGGCAATGTCGAGAATCTTCTTCGGACTATATGGCACAAGAGCCTTGACGGCCTTCTTGCGCCAGTATTTGTCAATATCCCACGAAAGGCGGTGGTTTAAAGTATCGTAGGTAGGGGCTATGTTATCGAACATAGTCTCTACCAACTTACCTTTTTCACCCTCACCATCGTAGGGTTTTATAGTTTCTTGTTCGTACACCTTTATTTATTAGCAAGGTATTCCGAAACGTTCTTCTCAATACGAGCAGCGATATCACCAGTCTCCTTTGCGCGGTCGAACTTCTCACCTACGATGTGCTCGTAAAGCTCGATATAGCGATCTGATACGCTCTCAGCATACTCGTCAGTAATCTCTGGCATTACCTGACCAGGCTCATTCATGAAGTTATGCTCGATAAGCCACTGGCGAACAAACTCCTTAGAGAGCTGCTTCTGAGGCTCGCCCTTTGCAAACTTCTCCTCATAGCCGTCTGCATAGAAATAACGTGAAGAGTCAGGTGTGTGAATCTCGTCGATGAGATAAACCTTACCGTCGCGCTTTCCGAACTCATACTTTGTATCAACGAGGATAAGTCCCTGCTTTGCAGCAATCTCCTGACCACGAGCGAAGAGCTTGCGTGTATAATCCTCCATTACAGCATAGTCCTCAGCAGAAACGATACCCTGAGCGATGATTTCTTCCTTAGAGATATTAAGGTCGTGACCCTCGTCAGCCTTTGTTGTAGGAGTGATGATTGGCTCTGGGAAACGCTGGTTCTCCTTCATTCCCTCTGGAAGCTTAACACCACAGATCTCACGGCAACCGTTCTTGTAATCGCGCCATGCAGAACCTGTTAGGATACCACGGATAATCATCTCAACACGGAATCCCTCGCACTTCAGACCTACAGTAACCTGTGGATCAGGAGTAGCCAACTTCCAGTTAGGGCAGATGTCAGCAGTTGCATCAAGGAACTTAGCCGCAATCTGATTCAGAACCTGTCCCTTGAAAGGAATACCCTTTGGCAGGATTACATCGAATGCAGAGATACGGTCTGTTGCAACCATTACCATCAAATCATCATTGATTGTGTACACGTCACGAACCTTACCGTGATATACGGCGGTCTGACCCTTAAAGTTAAACTCAGTCTTTGTTAATGCGTTCATTGTTATATTTATCAAATGCGTTTACAATTCTCGTTACAAGTTTATGACGAACGATATCCTTGTCATTCAGGTGAACAATGGAGATGCCCTCAGTATTCTTCAGCACATCCATAGCCACAGCAAGTCCACTCTTTACCGAATGTGGCAAATCCACCTGTGTCATATCGCCCGTGATAATCATCTTCGTGTTCCAACCCATTCTGGTAAGGAACATCTTTATCTGAGCCGATGTAGTGTTCTGAGCTTCGTCGAGTATCACAACGGCATCGCTCAATGTTCTTCCTCGCATAAAGGCAAGCGGAGCTATCTGGATGATTTTCTTCTCCATCATATCCTGAAGCTTCACCGCAGGAATCATATCCTCAAGGGCATCATACAGCGGCTGAAGATATGGATCTATCTTCTCTTTCATATCGCCCGGAAGGAAACCGAGCTTCTCACCTGCCTCAACAGCAGGACGTGAAAGGATTATCCTTTTTGCCGTCTTCTCCTTGAGAGCCTTCACGGCAAGCGCAATACCGAGGTATGTCTTACCAGTTCCGGCAGGTCCTACAGCAAAGACCATGTCATTCTCATTAAAAGCATCTACAATCTGTTGCTGATTGGCTGAGCGTGAGCGGATCGGACGACCAGATATATTATACAGTAAAGCGTCGTCACTTCCGTCACCCTTTGTAGGGTTGCCCTTTACAATATCAAGGATGTCCTCATCGCCAATAGTGTTATATTTCAGCAGATGACGACGTATCTTCTCGATATTCTCCTCAAAGCGACACATCTCCTCCTCGTCACCGAGAACACGGATCACATTGTCGCGTGCAACAATTCTCAACTTAGGATAAAGCGACTTGATAACCTGCAGGTGACAGTTGCCAACACCATACATTTCAACGGGGTCGATATCCTCAATCACTAAATGCTTTTCTATCAATTTTTCTTAATACTATAAAATTTTTCTGCAAAATTACAAAAAGGTTTTCATATTTCATCATTTTTTTCGTATCTTTGTGCCACAAAAATAAAAAAAATCGTATGAAAGTCTCTAAAAAAGCATATTTACACGTTTTTACCATCATAGTATTGGCTCTCGGCTTGCTTCGTTTGACTACAGATATTGACGAGCCAAAATCTCCTGAAGAGATTGCAATGGCCGACTCAATAGCTGCGGAAAAGGAAGAGACGGAAGCCTTGGAAGAAGAGAGCAAGAAGGATGAGGTTGAGGAAGCCAACCCCCAACACCCAACACCTAACGCCCAAGCCTCTCTCCCACCCGACACGCGAAAGCATCACAAAATTTTCAGCGTACCAGATTACGATAAGGCTTTCCCTGATTCTCAGAGCGTTCAGATTGCAGCAGCACAGAAATATGGTGTGAAGCCTGTAAAGGACGACAAGGATGCAGAGAACCGAAAAGATGAGTTGGTGTATATCGGCTCTTCACCTTGGTATCACGTAGATAGACTCAGTTCTAGCAGCCCTTATCTCGTACCTCGTGCAGCCGTATTGCTTCAAGACATCGGCCGTGCTTTCTACGACTCTCTTGATGCCAAGGGCGTGCCATTGCATAAGATTATCACTACCAGCGTGTTGCGCACAAAGGCTAACGTGCAGAAACTTCGCACTCGCAACATCAACGCAACAGAAAACTCATGCCATCTCTATGGCACCACAATGGATATCTGCTACAACAGATACAAGACCGTTCAAGATCCAAAAGGGCCAAAGCGTCGTGAAGTTACAAACGACACGTTAAAGTGGATTCTCTGTGAAGTTCTTAGGGATATGCGACAGCAAGGTCGTTGCTATGTGAAGTACGAGAAGAAACAAGGTTGTTTCCACCTCACCACAAGGTAATGCCTCCGTTTTACCTTCGCTCTTCCTTCGTTCTTCCTCCGTACCAAAGTCGGTGCAAAGTCGGTGCAAAGTCGGTGAAGAGCCTATATACAATAAGAGTTTCATCGAGTTTGGTACGGAGGAACAAGGGACTCACAACGCACTCTCAACGAGCCATCAGTATCCTAATAAATATACCACAACAGAATGACAATCTTTGCCCTTACCTTTCCACTATTATTCATATTCCACGATTTGGAGGAGATTATCGGCATGAAGCGTTTCGTAAACCGTAATGCTGATATGCTGCAAAACCGTTTCCCTTTTCTTTACAAAAAGCTTAAGGACTCCACCACCGAAGGATTTGCCCTTGCGGTGATGGAAGAATTTGTTGTGTTCACAGCCATATCCCTTGTCGCAATATATTTCGACAACTCCTTATGTTGGAACATCTGGTTTGGAGGTTTCCTAGGACTTACCGCACATTATGTAATGCACATCGGTCAGGCATTGGTAATCCGCAGATACATCCCAGCATTAATCACAAGCATTATCTGTCTGCCTATCAGCGTATTGATACTCCATCATTGCTATGCCTTAATAGACACAAACGTATGGCATATCATTATAGGATTAGCAATTGTAGCATTAAACATGGTACCAGCATTAAAGATTGCTGGGAGAAGACAATGAAAGGCTCGTTTTACAACGAGCCTTTCTGTTTTTGTAACCATCAATTCAAAATGATAAATTTCATTTACTTGATTACTTTCTTGCCATTAACGATATATATGCCGTTTGGTTGCATCTCCGTAACCTTATTTCCTTGCAGGTCGTAAATGGCAGTTTGCTTTTCAGATTGTTCAAAACCAATTGAACTTATACCAGTAGTATAATTCTTTGGCAAAATCTGATCCGCATGATCATTCCACCATTTTGCATTACGATAAGCCTCAAGTGCAGTTTCAGGCACATAGATAGTACAGAGGAAGCCGAATGCTTCTACACTACCAAGATCTGCTGGAGTTTCTGATGTAATTTCTATTACTACATCTTCGTCATTATCTTGAGGAAATGCTAATGCGCCTATTTCTTTTACATTTTTACCGACTTTTATGTGTTTCAATTTATCACAACGATAGAATGCACCATCTTCGATGCTTGTAACACTGTTTGGGATATTTATCTCTGTAAATGAAGAACAGTTTTTGAAGGCCTCATATTCTATGCTTGTAACACTACTCGGAATTTTTATATGTGAAAGTGAACTACAACCATAAAAGATGCCGCTAGTGAGTGTCTCCATATTGTTCGAAAGAGTCACCTCCGCAAGAGAGCTACATCTATCAAAAGCATCATATCCAATGAATGTAACGCTGTTAGGGATGTTTATCTTTGTTAGTGCCCTACAAAGGCGGAAGGCATGTCTTCCCATGGTTTTAACGCTGTTTGGAATTGTTATCTTGGTAAGTGAAGAACAAAGATCGAAAGCTTCCAATCCGATGCTTTCAACACTGTTTGGAATTGTCACCTCGGTAAGTGAAGAACATTCACAGAAGGAATCATCACCGATATGGGTGACACCATCCTCAATAACTACAGATTTTATTTTTTCATATATATCCTTACCCCATGGCGATGTCGAAACACCTTCCAACCCATGATAGAAATCATCCATCGCCCCGTTTCCGAAAATACGGAGAGTATAGTCATCATACAATTCGTAATTGACATTTTTTCCGCAAGAGCCGGAATCTATTACTTTCCCCTTTGCTGCACCATTCAATCTCATCGCAACGTCTGATGAATCAAGTGTAACAATTTCATCTGTCTGTGCATAAACCATCGGAGTTGCACAAAACAAGAGTGATAATATTCCAAATATTTTCTTCATTATATTTACATTTAATACCCTATCGTAATATTTCTAAAAACTATACTTTGGGAGTTTTACTTCCTTACCTTCTTTCCATTGACAATATAAATTCTATTAGGTTGCATCTCCACCACCTTTCTTCCTTGCATGTCATAAACAGTTTCAGATTTCATTGCAGAAAGACCATTGCCAACAGAAGTGATGTCAGAATTAGAGCCATACCCCCAAAAATTGTCCTTATAAATTGACCAACCTTCAGTATTGCGATAATAATCAAGTGTTGATTCTGGTACTCTAAAGGTAACGTTTCTCTGGCCAAAAAAATAGCCAAACCAATCAGAGGTATATGCGATAGGAGTTTCGCCAGTTATCTCGACCACAAGATTTTTGGCATAAGGAGAACTTCCGAAGGATGCATCATCAATAGCAGTAATGCCCTTACCAATCTTTACATATTCCAGATTGTCACAATTACAGAATACCGCCCCTTGGAGGGTTGTTACATTGTCAGGAATGATTAGCTCTGTAAGTGAAGAACAATCAAAGAATGCACCAGTTTCTATGCATGTAACACTATTAGGAATGTCTATATGTGCAAGTGAAATACACCCCGAGAAGACAGAGTTCTCGATTGTCTCTATACCGTCCGGGATATTTACCTCAACAAGCGAACTACAATCTTGAAAAGCACTCTTTCCGATGCATGTAACACTATTAGGAATGACAATCTTTGTAAGTGCCATACAAGAGAAGAAGGCATGGGTACCAATGCTTTTAACACTATTTGGAATGATAACCTCAGTAAGTGAAGTACATGCATAGAATGCATAAGCACCGATTCGGGTAACACCATCCTCTATTACAACGGATTTTATATACGAGTACCATGACGAACCGTAGCCCCATGGAGCATAGCATTCATAATCATAATTGCTCATTGCTCCCTTTCCGAAGATACGGAGAGTATAATCGTCATACAATTCGTAATTGACATTTTTTCCGCAAGAGCCGGAAGCTATGACGTTTCCCCTTGCAACACTATTCGATGCCATCACAACGTCTGATGACTTCTGTGCAGCAATCCCATCTGCCTGTGCATAAATCATAGGAGTTGCACAAAGCAAAACTGTTAATACACCAAGTGTTTTCTTCATTTTATTATTGTTTTTATATTAATTTGTAAATTGAACTCTCAAAGGCTACATAGCGGAATACTATATGCATGCCGACATTGAGCCTTGCACCCTGCCTATCTGCGAAATCAACCAATTATTAGATTTTGTTTTTCCTCCAGATTCCAAAACCGCAAGTATTCCTTGTTCAGGATTGAAGCGAGTTTTCTTCATTTTGTTGTTGGCATATCTTCCAACGAACGACTAGAAAAATTCCACCTACTTCATTATTTTCTTACCATTGACAATATATATGCCTTTTGACTGCATCTCTGTTACCTTATTTCCTTGCAAGTCGTAAATGGTAGCTTCCTTTTCTGATTGTTTACAACTAATTGAATTTATACCAGTAGCATAATTCTTTGGCATAATTTGATCTGCATGATCCTTCCAATATTTCGCATTGAGATATGTTTCAAGTGCGGTTTCAGGCACATAGATAGTGCAGAGGAAACCGAATGATTCTACATCATAAAGAGTTGCAGGAGTTTCTGATGTAAACTCAATTACTAGATCTTCGTCACCTGTTTGAGGAAACGCCCCATAGCCTATTTCAGTTACATTTTTAGCGATTTTTACATATTTCAATTTTGCACAATCATCGAAAGCACCTTTTCCAATGCTTGTCACGCTGTTTGGAATTGTAATGTTCTTAAGTCCAGAGCAACCATAGAATGATAATTCTCCAATGCTTATCGCGCTGTTAGGGAAGTTAATGCTCGTAAGTCCAGAGCAACCATAGAATGCAGATACTCCGGTGCTTGTCACACTGTTTGGGAAAGTGATGTTTGTAAGTCCAGAGCAGTAAGCGAATGCCCATTCTCCAATGCTTGTTACGCTGTTAGGGATAGTGATGCTTGTAAGTCCAGAGCATTCATCGAATGCAGCATATCCAATGCTTGTCACGCTGTTTGGGATGTTAATGTTCGTAAGTCCAGAGCAGCCAGCGAATGCCCATTCTCCAAAGCTTGTCACGCTGTTTGGAATGGTTATATTTGCAAGTGCCGTACAACCATTGAAGGCCGCATATCCAATACTTTTTACACTGTTTGCTATTGTTACCTTAGTAAGTGAAGCACATTCATAGAAGGAACGTCCACCGATATGGGTGACACCATTCTCTATTACTACTGCTTTTATCTTTTTATATAGTTCTATACCCCACGGAGCTTGATCACGTTGGAGTACTGTTACATTACGATATGTCATAAAATTGTCCATCGCGCCGTTTCCATAGATACGGAGAGTATAGTCATCATACAATTCGTAATTGACATTTTTTCCGCAAGAGCCAGAATCTATGACTTTCCCCTTTGCTGCTGCACCATTCAATGGAATAACCACATCTGATGACTGAAGTGTAGCAATTCCACTTGCCTGTGCATATATCATAGTAGTTGCACAAACCAATACTGATAATATTCCAAATAATCTTTTCATTGCTGTGTTATTTTTTTTTGTTTAGTGAGTGAAGAATGCTGAGTAATCTAATCTCTAACCCCTGAACTCTAATCTCTAAACTTACTTACAACCTTCTTTCCATTTACGATATAAATTCTATCAGGCTGCATCTCTGTCACCCTACGTCCTTGCAGGTCATAAACCACATCAGCTTTCATTGCTGACAGTCCATTGCCTACAGGCCTGATGCCTGTAGAGCTATAGCCGTTAAGTTGTTCCTTATAATATGACCAATCTTCCGAATTACGATAATCATCAAGCATTGTGTCTGGTACACGAATAATGATGTCTTGAGGATTACTATTGCTAAAGCCAAAAGCTTCACTGGTAGAAGCTTCATGATGGTCATAATGGATGACCAATCCATCAAGGAGCGTTATAAGCGTTTCAGCAGCAATCTCTATTTCAATTTTTTTATTTGTGTAGTCATTAAAGAAGGCAAAATCATCAATAACTGTAACACCCTTACCTATCTTTACGTATTTCAAATTGTCACACCATCCAAATGCACACTCTCCAATTGAAGTAACACCATCTGGAATGATTACCTCTGTAAGTGAACAGCCACAGAATGCATATCTTCCAACGCTTGTAACACTATTAGGAATGTCTATATGTGCAAGTGAACTACATTCACAGAAAACGCCTTCATCAATAGTTTCTATATCGTCCGGGATATTTACTTCTGCAAGTGAACTACACTCCGCAAAAGCATAAGCGCCTATGCTGGTCACGCTGTTAGGAATGTATATTTTTTTTAGTGCCGTACAATAACGAAAGGCTCCGCGACCAATACTAGTGACTGAATTGGGTATGTTTACTTCTGTAAGTGAAGTAAAACAATAGAAAGCAGAAGCACCGATTCGAGTGACACCATCCTCAATAACCACCGATTTTATTTTCGAATCCCATGATGACCATGGTGCATCGGAATACATTCTTTGGGGAGTATAGATATAATTATAATTGTACATTGCTCCCTTTCCAAAGATACGAAGGGTATAGTCATCATACAATTCGTAATTGACATTTTTTCCGCAAGAGCCAGAAGCGATGACGTATCCACTTACTGCACTATTCGATGTCATCGCAACGTTAGATGATTTTAGTGTAGCAATCCCATCTGCCTGTGCATGAATCATAGGAGTTGCACAAACCAATACTGATAATATTCCAAATAATCTTTTCATTACAGTGCTATTTTTTTGTTTAGTGAGTGATGGATGCAGAGTATTCTAATCTCTAAACATATTTACAACCTTCTTACCATTTACGATATAAATTCTATTAGGCTTCACCTCGGTTACCTTGTGTCCTTGCAGGTCGAAAATAGCAGTTTCCTTTTCTGACTGTTCACGTTCGATAGAACTTATACCAGTAGTCTGTTCCTTTGGCAGAATCTGATCCGCATGGTCCTTCCAGCATTTCGCATTGAGATAAGTCTCAAGTGCAGTTTCCGGCACATAGATAGTGCAGAGGTACCCTAATGATTCTACATCATAAAGAGTTGCAGGAGTTTCTGATGTAAACTCTATTACTAAATTTTCGTCACCTGTTTGAGGAAACGCCCCATAGCCTATTTCTGTTACATTTTTAGCGATTTTTACGTGTTTCAATTTTGCACAACCATCGAAAGCTGATTCTCCAATGCTTGTCACGCTGTTAGGGATTGTAATGCTTGTAAGTCCAGAGCATTCATAGAATGCAGTAGATCCAATGCTTGTCACGCTATTAGGGATTGTAATGCTTGTAAGGCTAGAGCACCCCCAGAACGCACCACGTTCAATGCTTGTCACGCTGTTTGAGATAGTGATGTTTGTAAGTCCAGAGCAACCAGAGAATACAGTTTCTCCAATGCTTGTCACGCTGTTAGGGATAGTAATGCTTGTAAGTCCAGAGCAACCAGAGAATGCGGATTCTCCAATGTTTGTCACGCTGTTTGGGATGTTAAAGCTTGTAAGTCCAGGGCAGCCAGCGAATGCCCAAGGTCCAATGTTTGTCAAGCTGTTTGAAATGGTTATATTTGCAAGTGCCGTACATCTATAGAAGGCACTATATCCAATACTTTTAACACTGTTTGGTATTGTTACCTTAGTAAGTGAAGCACATTCATAGAAGGAATATCCACCGATATGGGTGACACCATTCTCTATTACTACCTCTTTTATTTTTTTTTGTAGCTCTATACCCCACGGTACTTCTTTATCCGTTGAAAGATATGCTCTATAATCGTCCATCATGCCGTTTCCATAGATACGGAGAGTATAGTCATCATACAATTCGTATTCCACATTTTCTCCGCAATAGCCAAAATCTATGACTTCCCCCTTTGTTGCTGCACTATTCAATGGAATCTCTACATCTGATGACTGAAGGGTAGCAATTCCACCTGCCTGTGCATATATCATAGGAGTTGCACAAACCAATACTGATATTATTCCCAATAATCTTTTCATTGCTGTGTTATTTTTTTTATCACTTATTCACTACCTTCTTTCCATTTACGATATAAATTCTATCAGGCAGCATCTCTGTCACCCTATGTCCTTGCAGGTCATAAACAGCATCAGCTTTCATCGCAGACTGTCCATCGCCTACAGACCTGATGCCTGTAGTAGAGCTATACCCGTAAAGCTGCTCCTTATAATATGACCAATCTTCCGAATTGCGATAATCATCAAGCATTGTTTCTGGTACACGAATAGTGATGTCTTGAGGATTATTATTGCTAAAGCCAAAAGCATCACTGGAAGAAGGTTCATATTCGCCATAATAGAAGACCAATCCATCAAGGAGTGTTACATGTGTTTCGGCAGCAATCTCTATTTCAATTTTTTTATTTGTGTAGTCATTAAAGAAGGCTCCATCCTCAATAACAGTAACACCCTTACCAATCTTTACATATTTCAAATTGTCACACCATCCGAATGCACACTGTCCAATAAAAGTAACACTATCCGGAATAATTATCTCTGTAAGTGAAGATAAATTGAATGCAAATCTTCCAATGCTTGTAACACTGTTAGGAATTTCTATCTGTGCAAGTGAACTACATTGATCAAAAACGCCTTCATCTATAGTTTCTAAACCATCCGGGATATTTACTTCTGCAAGTGAACCACAATGCCAAAAAGCATAAGCACCTATGCTGGTCACGCTGTTTGGAATGTCTATTTTTTTTAGTGCCGTACAATCACGAAAGGCTTCGCGACCAATACTAGTGACTGTATTGGGTATGTTTACTTCAGTAAGTGAAGAAAAAAAACAGAAAGTATCAGCACCAATTCGAGTGACACCATCCTCAATAACCACCGATTTTATTTTCGAATCCCATGATGACCATGGTGCATCGGAATACATTCTTTGGGGAGTATAGATATAATTATAATTGTACATTGCTCCCTTTCCAAAGATACGGAGAGTATAGTCATCATACAATTCGTAATTGACATTCTTTCCGCAAGAGCCAGAAGCGATAACGTATCCACTTACTGCACCATTCGATGTCATCGCAACGTCTGACGACTCAATAGCTGCATTACCATCTGCCTGTGCATATATCATAGGCGTTGCACAAAGCAAGACTGTTAATATACCAAGTGTTTTTTTCATTTCAGTATTGTTTTATAATTAAATTTGTAAATTGAACTATCAAAGACTGCATTGCGGAATACTTTGTGCATACCGACATTGAGCCTTGCAACCTGCCTATCTATGACTGGCAAACAATTTTAGGATTTGTCATTTTCGTCCAGATTCAAAAATCGTCTGTTTTATTTGTTTAGGATAGCTGCGAGTATTCTTCGTCCTTTTGTTGTCACATATCCCCAACGGACTGCTGAAAGATAATAGCCAACAATCGTTTGCAAAAGTAGTAAATATTTTTTTCCCTTGCAAATTTCTACAACAAAATATTCACATAACCCCTCAAAAATCCGCAGAATTACAATGTAAATTCCTAAATGCGGAGAAATAACGGCTCTAAAAACCGCAGGGGGAATTACTATGACTTAATAGATATTCAAAGATTTTAATCAGTAACTTATCTCATTGTACCTCCATTGTTCTTCCGAACCAAACTCGATGAAGGTTCGCTCTTTGTTCGCTATTATAGCGGAGGTTCATCGAGTTTGGTTCCTTGGCAAAGCGGAGTCATAACGGATTTACAACGGTATTACAACGGACTTACCATCTACTTTTCTGTTTATTTCCTTGGTTGTATTGGATTTTTTGCTTACTTTTGTGCTCAAAAACAAGAAAACTCATTCATGGAGATAATAAGAGCAACAAAGACGGCAGAGCAAGCAGGAGCATATTATGTTCGCATTCAGGCTATGGCACGGAAGCATCAGATTCCTCTCAACGTGGAATTTGACGAGCATGACACGCCCGAGACAAAGTACATCGTTGTAATTGACAACTACTTACCAATAGCCACTTGCCGTTTGTATGCCATAGACGATGAACGAGTTATGCTTGGCCGTATTGTTGTTCTCCCTGAATATCGTCTTCAAGGACTTGGAACTCTCGTTGTCATAGAAGCTGAGAAATGGGCAAAAGAACTTGGCTATCACACAGCCATAGTAGAGAGTCGCGATAACAAGATTCATTTTTACGAAACTATGGGGTATGTGCCCGACTTTTCTCAGAAGATTATCGGAGACACGTTTACTTGTTTTAGAATGGAGAAGGAATTGTAAAACAGATTTCTGAACACGAAAAAGAGGATGACGTATCGTTTTGATACACCATCCTCTTTTGATTATTCTATAACGAGAATTAGATGTTGGAATCTGTCTCGTCTTTCATATCAATAAACTGGCCTTCGCTATCGTAGAATTCATACTGAAGCATAGCGAGTTTCTGAGATGGAATGACGCTTACGCCAAGACCATATTTCATCTGCCATTTACGCTTGATTGAAATAAACCCCTTAGTGATATAAGCCTCAACATAAGGATGAACGTAGAGAGTGAACTTGTTGATACCTATCTTGTTAACGAGGTTGGAAATCTTATTCTCAAGAACCTCGGTAAAGAGCATACTTGACTTGATAGTACCTGTTCCCTGACAAGTAGGGCACACTTCCTCAACGGTAACATCCATAGCAGGACGAACACGCTGACGGGTAATCTGCATAAGACCGAACTTAGACAGAGGCAGGATGTTATGACGAGCCCTGTCCTTCTGCATATTCTTGCACATTCGCTCATAGAGCAACTGGCGATCCTCAGCAAGGTTCATATCAATGAAGTCAACGATAATGATACCGCCCATATCGCGCAGACGAAGCTGACGGGCAAGTTCATCGGCAGCACCGAGGTTTACATCGAGGGCATTTGCCTCCTGACCATTAACGCCACGTGCACGATTGCCGCTATTGACATCAACAACATGCATTGCCTCAGTATGTTCTATGATAAGATAAGCGCCATGAGAGTAGTTGACAGTCTTGCCAAAGCCCGACTTCACCTGACGAGTGACATTAAAATTGTCGAAGATTGGCACCTTACCTGTGTATTGTTTTACAATACCAACCTTGTCAGGCGCTATGAGAGACACGTATTCGCGCACCTCATTATAAACATCCTCGTCGTTGACGTAGATATTCTCGTATGTAGGGTTAAAGAGATCACGAAGCAAAGCAACGCTACGGCTTGTCTCTTCATAAATAAGCATCGGACGCTTTGTAGTACGCTGCATCTTTGCAACAGCATCCATCCAACGCTTGTAGAGCACCTTTATCTCGTTTTCAAGTTCCTCAACACGAAGACCTTCCGCAACGGTACGGACAATAATACCACAATTCTGTGGTCGGAGAGTCTGGACAAGTTGCTTGAGACGCGCACGTTCCTCGGCACTCTTGATCTTTGAGGAAACAGCCACCTTAGAGCCAAATGGCATAAGGACGAGATAACGTCCGGCAAAGGAAATCTCACCTGTAAGTCGAGGTCCCTTTGTAGAAATAGGTTCCTTAACGATTTGCACAAGAACCTCCTGCCCAACAGTAAGAGATTGAGCAACAGAACCTTCCTTTTCCAAATCTGGCATTTTCTGTGCTTTCTCAAATGGCATTAGGTGTTGATGGTCACTATTCACTTGCTTGATATACTTGACATACGAATTGAAATGCTGCCCCATATCAAGATAGTGCAAAAAAGCATCTTTCTCGAAACCGACATCCACGAAGCATGCGTTAAGACCAGGCATAATCTTACGGACCTTGGCTATATAAACATTGCCGACACTAAAGGATGCCGACCGAGGTTCTGTCTGGTATTCAACCAGATCCTTGTCCTCCAATAGTGCGATACTGATCTCTTTCTCCTTTACGTCAATTATTACCTCGCTTGTCATTTTTGAGAATTGAAAATTGAAAACTTATCTGAACAAATCGTAACACTCTCTTCACAAAAATGGAAATTAGGGCGTGCACAGCATAGTCAATATGATGGCACGCCCTATTCTGCCTGATAACAGAACGCTACAGGCACACGTCAGAGCTTACTTGCTCTTATGACGATTCTTGCGCAGTCTCTTCTTACGCTTGTGAGTAGCCATCTTGTGGCCCTTCTTCTTTTTTCCGTTAGGCATAATTGAAAATATTTATTTTTTAATGATTTTAATTCAAACAAAGGCTAATGCTTAATCTTCAGCAGTAACCTCTTCACCTTTCATACGCTGCACGAAGCTCTTAGCTGGTTTGAAACCAGGGAAATCGTGTGGTGCAATAATGAGAGTTGTTTTCTGAGAAATATTTCGAGCAGTCTTTTCTGCACGATGCTTTACCTGGAATGTACCGAAACCACGGAGATAAACGTTCTCCTTGTTACACATAGAATCCTTTACGCACTCCATGAATGATTCTACAACAGCTGCTACGTCTCTCTTCTGAAGACCTGTGTTGTTAGTGATTTCGTTGATGATATCTGCTTTTGTCATTTTTATTATAATGATTAAAATTATGATATTTCAAAAATTTGCGATGCAAAGTTACAACATTTTCTTGTCATTCGGAAATTTTTTAAGTATTTTTTTCTCTAAACATCTAAAATATTGGTAGTTGAATATAGAAAATCTGACTTTTATACTTGTTTATGAAACTTTTTTAGTAACTTTGCACCTTAATAAAATATTAAAGAGAAGATAACAAGATAATTAATGAAAGTTTCAATAGTAAAATACAACGCCGGTAACATTTTCTCGGTCATCAATTCTGTGAAAAGACTCGGAATTGAGCCACTTTGGACAGACGACCCTGTGGAGATTACATCTTCCGACCGAGTGATATTCCCAGGACAGGGACATGCAAGGACAGCAATGGATTATCTGCGCGAGCACAATCTCGACAAGGTAATCGCAGAGCTAAAGCAACCGGTTCTTGGTATTTGCATCGGACAACAGCTTCTTTGTCAGCATTCAGAGGAAGGCGACACTGACTGCATAGGAATATTCCCGATTAACGTACGTCGCTTTCAGCCAACCTGCCATGAGCAGAAAGTCCCAGCAATGGGTTGGAATGCCATACACGATTTGAAGTCACCACTTTTCAAGGGACTCAACGAGAACGACTACGTTTATTTCGTCCACTCCTACTACTGCGAGCTATGCGACTACACCGCAGCCACATCTGATTACATCCTACCCTACTCTGCATCCCTACAGAAGGATAACTTCTTCGCAATGCAGTTTCACCCTGAGAAGAGCGGAAAGGTAGGACATAAGATTCTGGAGAACTTCATTAATCAGAATTTGTAAATTGTAAATATAATGATTGAACTCATCCCTGCCATAGACCTTATTGACGGCAAGTGCGTGCGTCTGACAAAAGGTGATTATGACAGCAAGAAAATATACAACGAAGACCCTGTAGCTCAAGCAAAGGAGTTTGAGGCTCTCGGTTTCAAGCGTCTTCACATCGTTGACCTTGACGGTGCAAAGAGCAAGCACATCGTGAATGATGCCGTACTTCGTGCCGTTACATCAGCAACAAACCTCACCGTGGATTTCGGTGGTGGCATCAAGACAGAAGAGGATATCCGCAAGGCATTCGACGCAGGTGCAAGTATGGTAACTGTAGGCTCTGTTGCGGTAACACATCCCGAACTCTGTATAGAATGGCTTAAGACCTTCGGTGCTGAGCGCATCATACTCGGTGCAGATGTACGTAATGGCAAGATTAGCATCAACGGATGGAAAGAAGACTCAAGCGAGGACCTTCTGCCATTCCTCAAGACATACATTGACCACGGAGTGAAAAACGTGCTTTGCACAGAAATCTCAAAGGACGGAACCCTTGCAGGTCCGGCTGTCGAGCTTTACAAACAGCTTATGGCAGCTTACCCGGAAATGCATCTCATCGCTTCTGGCGGTGTGTCATGCAATGAGGACATCAAGGCTCTTGAAGCTGCAGGCATCCCTGCCGTTGTATTCGGCAAGGCTTACTATGAAGGTAAAATCAAGGTGGAAGGACTGATATGCTAGCAAAAAGAATCATACCTTGTCTTGATGTTAAGAACGGAGAGACTGTAAAAGGCACTAACTTCGTAAACCTCCGCTCTGCTGGAGACCCAGTGGAACTTGGACGAGTTTATAGCGATGCTGGTGCTGATGAGTTAGTGTATCTCGACATCACAGCCTCACACGAGGGTCGTAAGACTTTTACCGATATGGTTACACGTGTGGCACAGGAGATAAACATCCCATTCACCGTGGGTGGTGGCATAAACGCTCTTGAGGATGTTGACCGTATGCTTAGTGCCGGTGCTGACAAGGTGAGCGTGAACAGCGCAGCCCTTCGTCGCCCAGAGTTCATTGACGAGATAACATCACGTTTCGGTTCTCAGGTTTGCGTATGTGCCATAGATGCCCGCAACGATGAGGACGGCTGGCATTGTTATGTTAATGGCGGTCGAATCCGTGTAGAACGTACCTTGCTCGACTGGGCAAAGGAGGTTGCAGATCGTGGTGCTGGTGAGATTCTCTTCACCTCTATGGATCACGACGGCGTAAAGCAGGGCTTTGCAAACGAAGCACTCGCAATGCTTGCCGATGCACTTCCTATCCCTGTAATCGCAAGTGGCGGTGCAGGATGCCGTGAGCATTTCAGGGATGCATTCCTCGTAGGTAAGGCTGATGCGGCTCTTGCAGCAAGTGTTTTCCATTTCGGTGAGATTCCAATCCCTGACCTCAAGGATTACCTTATTGGTGAGGGTATCAAGATTAGAAAATAAACGACTAAAGATATTATGAAAGTTGATTTTGAAAAAGGTGGTGGACTTGTACCTGCCATCATTCAGGATGCAGTAACCAAGAACGTACTGATGCTTGGTTATATGAATGAGGAGTCTCTTGCTAAGACTCTCGAAACAAAGAAGGTGACCTTCTGGAGCCGTGGCCGCAAGTGCCTCTGGACAAAAGGTGAGACAAGTGGCAATTTCCTTGACCTTGTTGACATCAAGGTGGATTGCGATAACGACACACTTCTCGTAAAGGTGCATCCTCATGGTCCTACCTGTCATACTGGTACGGATACATGCTGGGGAGAGGAAAATAAGTAAAAACTTATTTTAATTGATAATTGATAATTAATAATTGATAATAATTTAAAAACGAAATAAAAAAATGGAAGAAAAGAATCCACTCTTGTTCCTTACGGAACTGCAGGACTTCATTGAGAAGCGTCACGAAGAGATGCCTGAGGGCTCATACACAACAAGTCTGTTTAAGGACGGTCTTAACCGTATGGCTCAGAAAGTAGGTGAAGAAGCGCTTGAACTTGTTATCGAAGCGACTAACGGTACTAACGACCGTCTTATCTATGAAGGCTCAGATATGCTCTATCACCTCATCGTACTGCTCACAAGCAAGGGACTCCGCATTGAGGATCTCGCTCGCGAACTTGCTGTTCGTCACGATCCAAGCTGGCATAAGCACTAAGACTCTGAATAAAGAGTAAGGTGTAAAGTAGAAAGAGTAAAGAGTAAAGCGTTAAATATGGCGTTAATTGAATATAAGAATGTAAGCGTCTTCCATCAGGACGATGATGCAGTACTCAACGGTATTGACTTCAACGTTGACGAGGGAGAGTTTATATATATAATAGGTAAGGTAGGCTCAGGAAAGAGCTCACTACTTCGCACCTTCTATGCTGAACTCGATATTGAGGAGGCAGAGAAGGCTGAGGTGCTTGGTCGTGACATGATGACCATTCGCCGAAAAGAAGTTCCAGCCCTTCGTCGTGAACTTGGTATCATCTTCCAGAACTTCCAACTCCTCACCGACCGTTCTGTAAGCAAGAACCTTGAGTTCGTGCTTCGTGCAACCGGTTGGGATAAGGAAGAAATTCCTGCACGAATAGAGGAAGTGCTCCAGAGCGTAGGTATGGAAGCAGCACGCGATAAGATGCCTTACCAGCTTTCTGGTGGCGAACAGCAGCGTATAGCCATAGCTCGTTCGCTTCTGAACAATCCAAAGGTTATCCTTGCCGACGAGCCAACAGGTAATCTCGACCCTGAGACAGCCGACAACATCGTGGCTCTGCTCAAGGACATCACCGCTACAGGTACTGCTGTGGTGATGACAACCCACAATCTGCCAATGCTCGACAAGTATCCGGGCATCGTGTATCAGTGTGGCGAGGGTAAGATCGAGGACATCACAGCTCAATACCGCCAATTCCAACAAGAAGAAGAATAAATAAAAACTCAATAAGAATAACACTATGAAAGTAATGAAATTCGGAGGCACTTCAGTAGGCTCACCAGAGCGTATGAAGGGTGTTGCCTCACTTATTACAAAGTCAGGAGAACCAACATTCGTTGTGCTCTCAGCAATGTCAGGCACAACAAACTCTCTCGTGGAGATAAGCGATTACCTCTACAAGAAGAACCCAGACGGTGCTAACGAGGTTATCAACACTTTGGAGAAGAAGTACCTCCAGCACATCGAAGAGCTCTATTCAACAGAGGAAATGCGCAACAAGACACGCGAATTCCTTGCTAAGGAGTTCGAGTTCCTCCGCTCATTCACCAAGGATATCTTCACAAGCTTCGAGGAGAAAATCATCGTTGCTCAGGGTGAGGTTATGAGCACCAATATGGTTGTGAACTACCTCAAGGAGCAGGGTGTTAAGGCTATCCTTCTCGATGCTCTCGACTTCATGCGTACCGACAAGAACGCAGAGCCAGACGCTCCATTCATCAAGGAGCATCTTGCTAAGGTGCTCCAGGACAATAAGGGCTATCAGATTTACATTACTCAGGGCTTCGTATGCCGCAACGCTTATGGTGAGATTGACAACCTTCAGCGTGGTGGTTCTGACTATACTGCATCTCTCATCGGTGCTGCTATGCTCGCTGACGAAATCCAGATTTGGACAGACATCGACGGTATGCACAACAACGACCCACGTGTCGTAGAGAAGACAGAGGCTGTTCATCAGCTTCATTTCGAGGAGGCTGCTGAACTCGCATACTTCGGTGCTAAGATTCTGCACCCAACTTGCGTACAGCCAGCTAAGTATGCAGGTATTCCTGTTCGTATCAAGAACACTATGGATCCTGATGCTGACGGTACTGTTATCAACAACCAGCTCAATCGTGGTAAGATTAAGGCAGTTGCAGCAAAAGACAACATCACAGCTATCAAGATCAAGTCTTCTCGTATGCTCCTTGCAACAGGGTTCCTCCGCAAGGTGTTCGAGATTTTCGAGAACTACTCTACCCCAATCGACATGATTACTACATCTGAGGTTGGCGTTAGCGTAAGTATCGACAAGGACACTCACCTCCCACAGATCGTTGACGAGCTTAAGAAGTACGGTACAGTGACAGTTGATCAGGACATGTGTATCATCTGCGTTGTAGGCGACCTTGAATGGAACAACCTCGGTTTCGAGTCACTTGCAACCGACGCTATGCGTGACATCCCTGTACGTATGATTTCTTACGGCGGCTCAAACTACAACATCTCATTCCTCATCCGTGAGGCTGACAAGAAGCGCGCATTGCAGAACCTTTCTGCAGAGCTATTCAATAAGTAGCCCCTTACCCCTGCCCTTCCCCCGCTCGGGGGAAGGGAGCAGGATAGTAAAAGCCAAATTAACAATCAAACGCAAATACACAGAGTCTAAGACTTCAATCGCTTCGCGTCTCTGAGACTTTGCGTAAAAAGAAAAACAAACGTCCGTAACAACGACAAAGAGTAACTACTCTCTTCCACCGAACGGGGAACGTCGAAGAGGTCGGCGGCCGCAGGGAAAGCCAAAGGGTCGGGGTTAGGGGCTGTTTATATTTATATAATATGAAAGGAAATTTTCCTATAGAGAAGTTCGGAAACATTGAGACTCCGTTCTACTACTACGACGCAGATGTTCTGCAGCAGTCGCTTGATGCGATTTGTGACGAAATGGCTAAGCACAAGAACTGGCACCTTCACTATGCCATCAAGGCCAATGCAAATCCAAAGGTTCTGAAGAGGATTCTGACTGCAGGCTTGGGCGTTGACTGCGTAAGCGGCGGTGAGATTCAGGCTGCTCTCGATGCTGGTTTCGCCCCAGAGAAAATCGTATATGCAGGCGTAGGTAAGGCTGATTGGGAAATCAATCTCGGTCTTGAGGCTGGTATCTTCTGCTTCAACGTAGAGTCAGAGCCTGAATTGCAGATTATCAACGAACTTGCAGGACAGAAAGGCAAGATTGCACGTGTATGTTTCCGAATCAACCCTAACGTAGGTGCACATACACACGCAAATATCACAACTGGCCTTGCAGAGAATAAGTTCGGCATCGCTATGGAGGACATGGAGCTCGCAATTCGTGAGGCACAGGAATTGCCAAACATCGAGTTCATCGGACTTCATTTCCACATCGGAAGTCAGATTCTTGAGATGGGCGACTTCGAGGCTCTCTGCGGTCGCGTAAACGAGCTTCTTGAGCGTCTTGCAAAGCAGGGAATCAGCGTTGAGAATATCAATGTTGGCGGTGGCCTTGGTATCGATTACGACAACCCAGACGGTGCATCCGTACCAAACTTCAAGGCATACTTCGCAACATACGCTAACGGCATCAAGCTCGCTGATAATCAGCATCTTCACTTTGAGCTTGGTCGTGCAGTTGTCGGTCAGATGGGTTCACTTATCACCCGTGTACTCTATGTCAAGAAATGCCACATCAAGCAGTTCGCAATCGTTGATGCCGGAATGAGCGACCTTATCCGTCCTGCTCTCTACGATGCACACCACACGATTCAGAACCTCTCAAGCGACGAGACAGAGGAAATCTACGATGTAGTAGGTCCTATCTGCGAGTCAAGCGACGTTTTCGGCAAGGATGAGAAACTCCCTGCTTGTCATCGTGGTGACTTCATCGCCCTCCGCTCTGCCGGAGCCTATGGCGAGATAATGGCTTCGCAGTATAATTGCCGCAAGTTGCCAAAGGGGATTATGAGCGATGAGCTGTAAGCAGCCAAGCCCCTTTTCCCACCCCTTTGGCTTTCCCCTTCGGGCCGCCGACCTCTTCGACGTTCCCCGCCCGGGGCAAGGGAGTTGGATAGAAATTAAACCTTAAAAGCCCCTCACAACGAGAAAAAGGAAACTACTCCCTTCCCCCGAGCGGGGAAAGGGACGGGGTTAGGGGCTGACTTTTATTTTAATGGAAATTACAACAATAACACTCACAATATCATCAGTGGTGGTGCTGCTTGCAGCGGTGTCACCATTGATTTCTCCACTTTTCCGACTGCCGAAGAAAGAAGAGGAAGACTCTGCATGCATCGGAGAAAGCAAGGACAAACCAATATCTGTAGTAATCATATCACACGATAACGCACCCGAGCTTGAAAAGCACCTGCCAGCATTCCTCTCGCAGAAGTACGATGCTGATTACCAAGTTATTGTGGTTGCCGACAAAAGCGATTCCGAGACTGATGATGTCATAAAGAGATTCTCAAACAACCCACATCTTTATGCCACTTTCATGCCTCTTTCATCACGATACATAAGTCGCAAGAAACTAGCTATCACACTTGGCATCAAGGCTGCAAAATATCCTTGGGCTATCGTTACCGATGCGTGGTGCATTCCCGAGAGCGACGAGTGGCTTCGCTCCTTCGCCTCTCATATCAGCGATGATAACGACGTAGTACTTGGCTACGCTCACTACGACGACGATGCACCTTCAAACTATCACTACGAGAATATCATAAATGCCTCACAGAACCTACGTCGTGCACAGAAGGGATGCGCCTACGCCTCTGCTTCAAGAGTGGTGGCAATCAAGAAAGAGCATTTCCTCGCTGAGGATGGATTCCTCGGCAATCTGAAGTACATGCGCGGAGAATATGATTTCCTCGTTAACAAGTTCGGTAGAGACGAGAACACGGCAACCGCTTTCTCGCCAACGGCATTCCTTGCAGAAGACACACCTTTCAAAAAGCGCTGGTCGGAGAATCACCTTTTCTCTATCAATACCGGGCGTCACCTCAAAGGCCATTGGCTTGTGACTCTGATACGTCAGATAGAACTCGGCATAATGAACCTAACCAACATTGCAATCATCGCTGCTATCATCTACGGAGCAATAAAGGAAGACTGGATAACTCTCGGAGCGGGCATCCTCGCACTCATCATCGAGTACCTGGTCATAAGCCTTGTGGCAAAGAGGGCATTCCGACGTTTCCAATGCTCTGTAAATCCGTTCATTACACCTTTCATGGCTTTTGCCCTGCCATTCCGCAACATCGGCTGGCGACTTCGCTATTACCTGGCAAACAAGAACGATTTCATCACGCATAAGATTTGAAAATCATTCACTATATCCCAAGAACTGACGCTACCAATGCCTCTGCAACGGAGTACGTCAATTGTCTCGTGCGCTCTACAGCGAACGTGGCGGAGTCGTATGTCATCACGCAGAAAGACCTCGGTACAAGCGCCATTATGGTGAGAACACGTTTCCTGCACAAACTGAAGGAAATACAACCCGACATCGTTCATATTCACGCAGCTTGGGATTCTAACGCAGCAGTAGTCGAACACACGGCACGCTCACACGGATTCTACACTATCGTATCTGTGCATGGAGGTCTTGCTCCAGAGGTCATGGAACTTGAATTCTTCAAGCACAAGCTGCCACGCATCATTGGCTATGAGTTTCAGATGGTACGCAAATGCAGCGTCATCGTGGCTATAAGCGAGAAGGACGAGCAACAAATCAAGCAGCTCAGATGGAAGAAACGAATAGTGACAATCCCCCACCCTTCGCTTCATCTCACCAACGACGATGAGACCTCAGAACTGCTCATGTCCATCTACCGTAAAGTATTGGACACTAACTACATGGAGCGCATCACAAAGGAAGAGCTTGAATTTGTTCATTACTGCGTGAGAATAGCCCTATGGCCGGCAGGAACTCAGGAAACGCAAGAGGTCAAAACCGACAATCTGTCTTTCCGACGCATCTACATCTATGCCTATGACAACAACATCACCCAACTGTTCACCACAGGTGCGCAGATGCTCGGTGTGAAGATACCACCTTGCCCTGATGTTTCTTCTATGCCGAGATTCAAGGTGAAACAGAAGCGCAACACAGAGATTGGCAACTATCAGAAACTGCAGGAAGCCATTTACAGCGTCATTCCCGGAACAAAGATTGAGATTGCACGTACACCCGCTGGTGCTACAATCTATCGCACTATGTGCGACATCTTCCAGGCTCTGCGTTTCCACGACTACGACGAGGACAACTTCTCAGAAATAATCAAGAAGAAAGGAATTACGAAGTTCACATCACGACTTCTCTATCAGTTACAGGAGGCATTCGGCCTTGAACTGGGTTACATGCCTATATTGCCGAAGAAATAACACTTCTGTTCCCTTTCCAGTCCCTTATATCTCCGATATAGGGAACGGACTTACAACGGCTTTGCAACGGTATTACAACGGACTTACCTATGATTATGAAAATGGGCAAGAAATTCAATCTGAATGGTCTTGCTGAATAGATTTTCCAGCCGTAAAATTGTTTATAAACAAGATAGAAAACGCGCTCCTCGCTTGCTAATGTAAGCGAGGAGTTTTTCTTTTGTCACCCCCACCCCATTTTTTCATGTTTTTCTTCGTTTTTCTCCGTTTTTTTTAGTATTTTTGCATCCGCAAAAACAGAAACACAATGAACGAGACTCACGAAATAGAAAAAGACATGCACTATCTGCAGTTGCTTGCAACAACATTCCCGACAATAGCAGATGCTGCAACAGAGATAATAAACCTCTCCGCAATACTCAATCTGCCAAAGGGTACGGAGCATTTCCTCGCAGACATACACGGCGAGCACGAGGCTTTCCTGCACATCATCAAGAATGCCTCAGGTAACATCAAGCGTAAGGTAACGGAACTGTTCGGCAACACCCTGCGCGAAAGCGAGATAAAAGAGCTTTGCACGCTCATTTACTACCCGGAGCAGAAGTTGCAACTCGTAAAGGCTCAGGAGAATGACATCGATGACTGGTACCACATCACCATGCATCAGCTCGTGCGAGTGCTTCGTGAAGTATCTTCAAAATACACTCGTTCAAAGGTGTCAAAGGCTCTGCCGAAGGAGTTCTCATACATACTTCGTGAGCTTCTCTACGAGCATCATTCCGACGCTGCAAAGGTGGCATACGTGAACGTAATCATCGACACAATCATCACCACCGGACGCGCTGACGACTTCATCATTGCAACGGCAAAGGTCATCCAGCGCCTATCTATCGACCAGTTACACATCCTCGGTGACGTGTACGACCGCGGTCCTGGTGCGCACATCATAATGGATTATCTCTCACAGTATCATTCGTGGGACATACAATGGGGAAACCACGACATTCTGTGGATGGGCGCTTCTGCCGGCAACGACGCTTGTATCTGCAACGTGATTCGACTCTCGCTGAGATACGCTAACCTCACAACGCTTGAGGACGGCTACGGCATCAACCTCATGCCTCTGGCTGCATATGCAATGGAGCATTACAACGACGACCCCTGCGAGGTGTTCCGTCCGATACTCAACTCGGAGAACAGCAACCGCTTCGACGAAAAGACGCTCCGCCTCATGGCTATGATGCACAAGGCTATTGCCATACTTCAGTTCAAGGCTGAGGCACAGATTTTCCAGCGCAACCCTCAATGGCAGATGCTCGACAGATGCCAGCTCGGCGATATTGATTATGCAAAGGGCACTATCACTCTCGACGGCAAGGAATATCAGCTTACTGATACCCACTTCCCTTCCGTTGATCCTGCCAACCCACTTGCATTCACCGAAGAGGAAAAGACGATAATGAAGCGTCTGCACCATTCATTCCGCGTTTCAGAGAAGCTTCAGCGCCACATCAGCACTATCCTTTCACACGGATGTATGTACGCGATTTTCAACAGCAACCTCCTGTTCCACGCATCCGTGCCTCTCAACGAAGACGGCTCATTGAAGGAGGTAGAGATTCGTCCGGGCAAGAAATTCGCAGGCAAGGAACTGCTGCATCAGACAGGTCTGCTTATTCGCTCTGCTTTCCAGAACGATACTCCGAAGGAAGAGAAGCAATACGCCAAGGATTACTTCCTCTATCTGTGGTGCGGAAAGAACTCTCCGCTGTTCGACAAGTCGAAGATGGCGACTTTCGAGCGTTATTTCATTCGCGAGAAGGAGACGCACGTTGAGGAGAAAGGCAACTTCTTCCGTCTGCGTAACGACGAGAAGGCTGTTGACGGCATAATGGATGCATTTGGCGTAACGGGCGAGAACCGCCACATCATAAACGGTCACGTACCTGTGCATGTGGCAAAGGGCGAGAGTCCTATCAAGGCTGGCGGAAAGCTCATGGTCATCGACGGAGGCTTCGCAGAGCCTTACCATAAGGAGACAGGCATTGCAGGCTATACGCTCGTTTATCACAGCCGCGGTTTCGAACTTGTTCAGCACGAGCCATTCACAAGCAGTAAGGATGCCGTAGAGCAAGGCACCGACATCAAGTCAACAAAGCAGATTGTCGAGACAGCCGGTCACCGTATGCTCGTAGCAGATACCGACCGCGGTCGTGAGCTCAAGCAGCAGATTGACGACCTCACAAGACTGCTCTATGCCTATAGGCATGGGTATATAAAGGAGAAGAAATAAAGCCCCTAACCCCTGCCTCGGCACATACTCCGATGTTATCAACATCGGACTACCCTCCGCTCGGGGGAAGGGAGTGGATAGTACAAACGCTTAAAGGGCTTTGCGAAAAATAAATAGTAAATAGGAACTTGCTTTAGCTTGTTGAGCTTTGCAAACAAAATAGTAAATAGGAACTTGCTTTAGCTTGATGAGCTTCTGCAAAAAAATAGTAATTAGTAAATAGCTAAATAGTACATAAAATCGATGTCCACACAGCAAGAAAAGGTAACTACTCCCTTCCCTCGGGCGGGGGAAGGGTCGGGGTTAGGGGTTGCCAAGGCTGCCCTCTTCGACCTCGACGGCGTAGTCTTCGACACAGAACCGCAATACACAGTATTCTGGGGTGGCGTGATGAGGAAGTTCCGTCCTGACATGCCGGGATTGGAATACACCATAAAGGGCTCTACGCTCAACAGAATCTTCGAGGACTTCCTTCCTCATGTTCCAGAGGAATACGACAACATTGTCAAAGGACTCAATGAATTTGAGAAGAACATGGATTACCCATTCGTTGAGGGCTTCGAGGACTTCGTAAAGGATTGCCGTCGTAATGGTCTCAAGACAGCCGTGGTGACATCATCCAACAAGGCAAAGATGGATAGCGTTCTGAGGAAACGTCCGGAACTCACAGAACTGATGGATGCAATCCTGATGTCAGAAGACTTCGAGTTCAGCAAGCCACATCCCGACTGCTACATCAAGGGCGCACAGCGATTCGGGGCAAAACCTGAGCAATGCCTCGTGTTTGAGGACAGCTTCAACGGACTCAAGTCCGGACGTGCATCTGGCGCTATTGTGGTAGGTCTTTCAACCTCCAATTCAGAAGAAGCAATCAGAGAATACTGTGACATAGTAATACCGAACTACAACGGCATTGACTATAACACTCTTATCTCAAGACTGAAATAAAAATATGGTAGATATAATTTACAAATACTTCCCGAATCTGACCGACGAGCAGAAAGCGCAGTATGCCAAGCTCGACGAGTTGTACCGTGACTGGAACGCGAAGATAAACGTTATCTCACGCAAGGACATCGACAACCTGTATGAGCATCACGTTCTCCATTCGCTTGCCATCGCCAAGGCTCTCCATTTCAAGCCTGGCACAAAGATTATGGATTTCGGATGCGGTGGCGGATTCCCGGGCATTCCATTGGCAATCATGTTCCCTGAGTGCGAGTTCAAGCTCATCGACGGCACAGGCAAGAAGATTCGCGTGTGTCAGGAGGTGGCTGCGGCTATCGGACTCAAGAACGTCAATGCTGAGCATCTTCGCGGTGAGGACGAGAAAGGAAAGTTCGATTTCATCGTCTCACGTGCCGTTATGCCATTGCCTGATATGGTGAAGATTGTAAGGAAAAACGTAGGCAAGGAACAGCGCAACGCTATGCCAAACGGCATCTTCTGTCTCAAGGGCGGTGACCTCCAGAGCGAGACTCATCCATTCCGCAACATCGTGGAGCAAACCGACCTCACCTCTTTCTTCACAGAGGAGTGGTTTAAGGAGAAGCATTTGGTGTATTTGCCAATCTAAAGACCCACCCCCTTGCCCCTCCCATAAAGGGAGGGGAGTAGATAGTATTTCTGTCTAATGAGGTAGGTCTGAAATATAAACAGAAAAAATATATAATCAATAAATGCGTACCCTCCGCAATAAGTAGTAATTACTCCCCTCCCTTTATGGGAGGGGTCTGGGGGTGGGTCCTTATGCTAAACATCAAAACCTTCGAGGTCAATCCTCTTCAGGAGAACTGTTATGTAGTCAGCGATGAGACAAAGGAATGTATGATCGTTGACTGCGGTGCTTTCTATCCACAGGAGATTCAGGCCATTGCAAACTATATCCTTGAGAACAGTCTCAAGCCTGTGGTATGTGCCCTTACACATGCGCACTTCGACCACATCCACGGTGTTCGCGCCATCTGCGACCGCTACGCCATCAAGCCAATCCTCTCACAGAAGGATGAAGAGCTCTACAATAACTTTGGCGAGCAGATGCGTATGTTCATGCAGGCCGACGTTGACTTCACCATGCCTGAAATAGGCGGTTTCGTAAAGGATAACGACATTGTGCGCTTCGGAAATCAGGAGTTCCGTGTCATCGAGACTCCGGGACATACCCGCGGCGGCATCTTCTTCTACAACGAGAAGGAGAAGGTGGCATTCTCTGGCGACACACTCTTCAAGGGTTCAATAGGCAGAACCGACTTCCCTGGCGGAAGTATGTTCCAGATCATACAGTCATTGCGCATGATAACCCAGTTGCCCGACGATGTGAAGGTATATCCGGGACATGGTCCTGAAACAACAATCGGCTACGAACTCGCAAGCAACCCTTATCTCGACAGATAATAGATGAATAAGGTTAAAGGCGAAAAGATAATACTCGGAATCGACCCTGGTACCAACGTCATGGGCTACGGTGTCATCAAAACCATCGGACAGAAAGCCGAGATGGTTGCAATGGGCGTCATAGATATGCGCAAAGAGGATGACCCATATCTGCGCCTCGGACACATCTTCGAGCGTGTCACCGGTATCATTGAGTCTTATTTGCCCGATGAAATGGCTATCGAAGCGCCATTCTTCGGAAAGAACGTGCAGTCAATGCTCAAGCTCGGAAGGGCACAAGGCATCGCCATCGCAGCAGCCATACATCACGGAGTGCCCATCCACGAATATGCGCCTCTGAAGATAAAGATGGCTATCACAGGAACAGGCTCGGCAAGCAAGGAACAGGTAGCAGGAATGCTACAGCGCATCCTCAATCTCGACAAGGACGAGATGCCGAAGTTCATGGATGCAACCGACGCGCTCGGTGCTGCCTACTGTCACTTTTTGCAGATGAACCGTCCCGAGACTGGCGTTCACTACTCCAGTTGGAAGGATTTCGTCAATAAGAACAAAGCTAAGGCTGGGGGTAAAAAGACAACCGATACAGGGGGAACAACAACCACAAAGCGTAAGCTTTCACCAAACGAACAACTACTCGCAGCAATACAAGCGAGCAAGAAGAAATAGGTGTTTGGTGATAGGTGATGGGTGTTAGCTGTTAGTAAAATGCAGCTCAACCCACCAATACTACAAAAATTAAATAGTACATTGTACATAGTAAATTGTAAATAACATAGATGATCATCTCTATCAATCAAGGCGTTACCCGTATGCCGGCATGGCGAATGGCGCAGCCTGTAGATTTCTCACTCCTCGACGGAGAACATATTGCCATAGTAGGCGGTAATGCCTCTGGCAAATCAATGTTTGTTGACATTATCACAAGCGCACATCCGCTTCTCATGAAGGATGTGGAATACGATTTCTCACCAAAGACAAGTCGTCTGGCTTCCGACAATATCAAGTATATCACCTTCCGCGACAGCTACGGAGGTGACAGCGACCGCAACTACTACCTCCAGCAGCGCTGGAATCAACACGACATCGACGAGAACACTCCTACCGTTGAGAAACTTCTCGATGAGACTTATCGCATCACAGGTCCCGACACCGAGGAACGACGTACTATGAAAGAGCATCTGTACGACATCTTCAACCTCAGATACCTACTCGACAAATACATCATACTTCTGTCATCCGGCGAGTTGCGTAAGTTCCAGCTTGCCAAGACTCTCATGGCCGACCCACGAGTGCTTATAATGGACAATCCGTTCATCGGACTCGACAAGGAGACACGTCAGCAGCTTCGCGAACTCCTTGAGCAGATTTCAAGGGAACGCGCACTTCAGATCATTCTCGTTCTCGCCAAGGACGAGGACATCCCACGCTTCATCACCCACGTCGTTGAGGTGAAGGACATGGTGGTAAAGCCAAAGCTCACACGCGAGGAGTACCTTGCGGAAAAGATTAAAGAGGAAAGGGTAAAGATTAAAGAGGAACCTCTCTCACAGGAGCTGAAGGACATCATCCTCAACCTTCCATATAAGGATAACGAATACCACACCCAAGAGGTTGTGCGTATGAATAACGTAAGCATCCGCTACGGCGAGCGCACCATCCTCAAGGACCTCAACTGGACGGTAATGAACGGTCAGCGCTGGGCTCTCAAGGGACAGAACGGAGCAGGAAAGTCAACTCTCCTCTCACTCGTCTGTGCCGACAATCCGCAGTCCTATGCCTGTGACATCGTACTCTTCGACCACAAGCGCGGATCTGGCGAGACAATATGGGACATCAAGAAGCACATTGGCTACGTATCACCTGAGATGCACCGAGCATACAACCGCGACATGCCCGCAATACGCATAGTGGCAAGCGGTCTCAAGGATTCCGTAGGCCTCTATGTGAAGCCTTCAGAGCAGGACTACGAGATTTGCCGCACATGGATGAAGATATTCGGCATCGAGGACCTTGCAGAGAAGACATTCCTCAAACTCTCAAGCGGAGAGCAGCGCATGATACTCCTCGCACGTGCCTTCGTCAAGGACCCAGAACTTCTCATCCTCGACGAGCCACTCCACGGCCTCGACTGCGAGCGCGGAGAGAAAGTAAAGGAAATCATCGACACATTCTGCGCCCGTCAGAACAAGACCCTCATCATGGTGACACACTACGAAGAGAACCTTCCACGCTGCATCACCGACCATATTTATTTGAAGAAGAACGTGTAAGGGGTGAACCCACAAAATATTGATAATAAAAACATAACAAATAGATAATGAATAAAAGAATCGCCTTTCGCCTTCCGGCCCCCTCTCTACGGGAGAGGGCGGGGGGAGAGGCCGCAAAATTTCTGCTGCTAATCCTTACCCTGTGCGCTCTGTCTATGAATGCCGTTGCACAGCATAAGCGCGAATTCCGAGGCGCATGGATACAATGCGTCAACGGACAGTTTCAGGGTATGAGTACAGCCAAGATGCAAGAATACCTCACCTATCAGCTCAACGTGCTGCAAAGGCAGGGCGTCAATGCCATCATCTTCCAGGTACGCGCCGAGTGCGATGCCCTCTACGCAAGCCAGTACGAGCCATGGAGCCGTTTCCTCACAGGCGTACAGGGACGAGCACCACAGCCTTACTGGGACCCTCTGCAATGGATGATAACCGAGTGCCATAGGCGTGGCATGGAGCTTCATGCGTGGATAAACCCATTCCGTGCCAAGATAAAAAGCACGGGAAGACTCGCCAGCAACCACGTAACCAAACTGCGTCCGGGAGCAGCATTCATGTATGACAACCAACTCATACTCAACCCTGCCCACCAGTGGAACCGCGACTACATCTGCACCGTGGCAGCCGACATCGTGCGACGCTACGACATCGACGGACTACATATCGACGACTATTTCTATCCATACCCCGTTCCGGGACAGGTCATCCCCGACGATCAGGACTACGCAGCCTACAACAACGGCATCCCTAACAAGGGCGACTGGCGACGCTTCAACGTCAACCAGTTCATCAAGCAGCTCAGCGACTGCGTACACAGCATCAAGCCATGGGTGAAGTTCGGTGTCTCTCCTTTCGGCATCTACCGCAACAAGCGCAACGACCCATTCAACGGCTCTGACACCAACGGACTCCAGAACTACGACGAGCTCTATGCCGACGTTATGCTATGGGTGAACAACGGATGGATAGACTACTGCGTACCACAGCTGTACTGGCAGATAGGACACCCTACAGCCGACTACCAGACACTCATACAATGGTGGAACAAATACTGCTACAACCGCCCATTATATATAGGTGAAGACATCGAGCGCACCGTGGGGTTTGCCGACCTATACAACGGAAACAAGCACCAGATGGAGGCAAAATACCGACTCCACAACCAGATGCGCAACGTCCACGGCACCGTCCTGTGGTATGCCAAGGCATCAGTCGACAACATAGGCAACTACGGCCTCATGCTTGAAAAGAACTACTGGCGCTACCCTGCCCTACAGCCACGAATGCCATTCATCGACGGACGAGCACCCGCAAAAGTACGCAACCTCGCACCAATCTGGACAGAAGACGGCTACATGCTCGTATGGGAAGGACCGACAAGCCGCGACTGGAGAGAAGCAGCACATAAATACGTAGTCTATTGCTTCGGACCAGGCGAAATCATCGACATCGACGACCCAAGCCACATCGTAGCCATAACAAGATCGCCATTCTACAAACTGCCATACCGCAACGGCAGGACAAAATACACATACGTCGTAACTGCCCTTGACAGAATGAGCAACGAAAGTGCAATAACAAAGAAAAAAGTCAAATTGTAATTGATTTGATTGTTTGCGTGCACATTTGCATTGACTAATGTCAAATAAATATCGATAATACAACAATTTGCACAAATTATGCTCAAAGTAATTGGAAAAATTGAGTAATTTTGCAGATGTATTAATCAGACACTTATTATTAACCCTGACTTAACGTCAGATTACAAAATTTGTATAACTATGGCAGAAAAGAAGACAACAAAGGCAGCACCAAAGGCAGCAACAAAGACTGCTGCAGCTAAGACTACTGCAAAGAAGGCTGCTACCCCAAAAGTGACACAGATCACTATCAACGCCGAAAACGTAGGTTTCAAGGCAGGTGATGTATATCAGGCTCTTGCAAAGTCAAACAAGGCTCTCTCAGTAGCTGAGATTGCAAAGGCTGCAAAGATTACAGCAGAAGAGGCATATCTCGGTCTCGGATGGCTTTTCAAAGAGGGTAAGGTTACAAATGTAGAAGGCGGCATCGCTCTCGCATAAGCATTAACATATTGCAATTAACCAAATAAAGGGTTGACATCACATGATGCCAACCCTTTGTTTGTTGTGAGAGGTTGGAAGGTTTTGAGGTTAGAAGGTTAGAGATTAGAGATTAGAGATTAGAGATTAAATGCGAAGACGCAAAGATTTTAATTTTCCATTTTCAATTATCACTTGCTTTAGCTTGATGAGCTTCAGCGAAGAACTTGCATAGCTTGGTGAGCATGCGAACAATTTTCAATTAACCACCGTATAGGGTATGTGTTTAAAATATGATAACTATGATAACTGTGATAACCACAAGACTATCCAAAGATAGGACACGAAAGCATATTTTTCCAGACAAAGTCCATTTTCCTTTTTTTTCACTCTTCACTTTTCACTTAACTCTGCCCCCATCCTATCGCCCATTCAGGAATGGGACTTGCAACGGATTAGAAGCGAAGGAGAAGCGGACCAGAGAAGGTCGAAGACCCTCTAAATCTCCCTACGTAGGGAGACTTCTTTCGCACCCTAAGTGACCGCCATCACCTAACATCCATCCCCTAACACCCATCACCAGTTTCCGCTCGTGGCCTTTGATTGGAAAACGTGACCTGCATTCTTCACTCTTCGTTCTTCACTTTTTCTGGTGACCGCCATCCCCCCAACACCCAACAACTATCACCCGATTTCTGATGACAACGTGCGCAGCACCTCGCACGCAGTCAAAAGTGCTTGTCAGCCCAAAGGCTGGTGCACGTCCTTCGGTTTGACAAGTGCAAAGGTACAATACTTTCCTCACTCAATCATTCCAACTTTCAGATTTTTTAGTTAAAGAATATTAAACACAAGCTAAATCTCTGAGAATGTGAGGTTTACAAAAACAGACTTAGTGAATCACAATTTACGCAAAGTTATCATGGTTATCATAGTTATCATATATTTTACACACACCCTTTCCCCTCTTTTAAGCTTAATAATAATAAATAATTAAATAATTATTTATTATTATTACAGTAGAAGTGCGAAAAACAGAGGGTGTCTATGTAGAATATGATAACTATGATAACTGTGATAACCATTAAGCTAAAGGTATCTAACATATAACTATCTGATTACCAAAGTCTCGCATATTCAAAATTGTCTGGAAGACAGCACTATAAGTAACCCCGTACATACGAATGAAACGAGGATGTACGGGGATTAAGCCCTATATTCCTACTGCTGCCTGGAGGGCAGTACATCGCGAAAGGTCATGTGTGAAAGCCAACCATGTACAGCCTTCCAGGCTGGTAGGGATGGTGGTAGTTCTCTATCCGAGGGCATCCTCTCCTTCGTCGAGTATGCGCCCCGGTTACTCATAGTGTTGCCTTCCAGGCAATTCTGGACATGCACAACTTGAGTAATACTACTTAGACATAGAATAACTAAATGGGGGGAACCACTCCCCTAAATCAGGGTAATGGTTTTGCATAGTTAAGAGCAAGGGGCGTGATTGAAATCTCTAATATCCCAAATATCTGTGGTCAATTAGATTTCAAATAAAGATTGAAAAAGTTTGTGTCCATTTTGTGCATAAGCTTATCAAAGGCAATGCATAGTGTTCTGCAAATGAAAACTGCTGACTGAACGAATCGTTCTGTCAGGTTTAATGAAATGATTAAGCATATAGCTAACACGACAATTTGTCGTGTCAGTTCAAGAGCAAGGGGGCGCAAAATGGAAACGCATTATAAGAATGCAAGGCTACAAAACCACCGTGTTGATTCAACACAGAGGTTTTTCATAATCAAGAACAAGGGGTCGGTAATTTACCGAGTCCTTTGGATATACAAAGATAAGCTGGCGTCGCATTTCACGACGTCAGCTTTGTTTTAGGGGAAGCAGTTGAAGGGGATGGGGGCCAAAATGGTCTCCCATAGGTGACTCCCTATTTTAGGGACTCATCGAGGACTCCGTGAAACACGGACTCGTCGAGGACGCCCTGATTTAGAGCTCCCTCTTGAGGGATATATAAAAATGAAGAGAAAAGGTACAACGGTACAATAGTACAACATTTTTTAGACACACCATATCATGTACCATGTACCATGTACAATGTACAATTTACCATGTACCATGTACAATTTACCATTTTTTCGCATGGCTCAATAAGCTAAAGCATTTTTTGTGATTTTTTTTGGCGGATAAGAAAAAAATATTATTTTTTGCAGCATTAGATTTTGGTATTAGAACGTTTTTGTTAAAATTAAACGAGTTTAATAGATTATCATTTTCCCCCGCTACCTGTGAAGGCTACGGGGGAATTATCGTATATATGCTTTCGTGTCCTATATCGGGATAGCCTTGCGGTTATCACAGTTATCATAGTTATCATATTTTAAACACACACCCTATAACGGCAGTTAATTGAAAATGGAAAATTAAAAACGCAGAGACGCGGAGACACAGAGATAAAAAAATCTTTGCAACTTTGCGTCTTCACGTTTAATCCCTAACCCCTACCCTATAACCTTCTAACCTCATAATATAATATAATCTATAAAAGAAAATCTCCCATAGAGCGATTCTATGGGAGATTTGTATTTGTCTGTACCATCTGCACAATGGGTTTATTCGCTGAAGCTCATCAAGCTAAAGCAAGTTCTTCGCTGAAGCTCATCAAGCTAAAGCATTTGTACATTGTACATGGTCAATGGTACATGGGGTTACTTCTTGTTCAGTGCGAGGTCAACGTTTACTGCGCAAGCAACAGAGCAACCTACCATTGGGTTGTTACCAATACCGAGGAAGCCCATCATCTCTACGTGTGCAGGAACTGATGATGAACCAGCGAACTGAGCGTCTGAGTGCATACGGCCGAGTGTATCTGTCATACCGTAAGAAGCAGGACCAGCAGCCATGTTATCTGGGTGAAGTGTACGACCTGTACCACCACCAGAAGCTACTGAGAAGTATGGCTTACCAGCGCGGATACGCTCCTTCTTGTATGTACCAGCTGTTGGGTGCTGGAAACGTGTTGGGTTTGTTGAGTTACCAGTAATTGATACGTCAACGTCTTCCTTCCACATGATTGCTACACCCTCGCGTACGTCGTCAGCACCGTAGCAGTTAACTGCTGCACGTGGGCCGTTAGAGTAAGCGATGCGCTTAACTTCCTTGAGCTCACCTGTGAAGTAGTCGAACTGTGTCTGTACGTATGTGAAACCGTTGATACGAGAGATAATCATAGCAGCGTCCTTACCGAGACCGTTGAGGATACAACGGAGTGGCTTGTCGGCTGGTCTTGACTTGTTAGCCATCTGTGCGATCTTGATAGCGCCCTCAGCAGCAGCGAATGACTCGTGACCAGCGAGGAATGCGAAACACTTTGTCTCTGGCTCGAGAAGACGAGCAGCGAGCTCACCGTGGCCGATACCTACCTTACGGTCGTCAGCTACAGAACCAGGGATACAGAATGACTGGAGACCCTCACCGATATAGTTAGCAGCCTCTACAGCGTCCTTTGCCTTTTCCTTGAGTGCGATTGCAGTACCTACAACGTAAGCCCACTTAGCGTTCTCGAAACAGATCATCTGAGTCTCCTCACATGTCTGATATGGATCGAGACCTGCAGCCTCACAGATCTGATTAGCCTCTTCAATAGAAGCGATACCGTGCTTGTTAAGACAAGCGAGGATCTGCTTGATGCGACGATCCTGAGATTCAAACTTTACTTCTCTAATCATTTTTATTTAAAGGTTTAGAGGTTTAGAGGTTTTGTGGTTTTGAGGTCTGTCCAGTCTGCATTTCGTATTTCTTGCGTGTATGAATCAAAGACTGTAGCATTCTCATTACATTGTCGTTCATATCCTCCAGCTGATGGTATTCCTCTTCGCTTATGTACTCCTCGTTTCTGGCTATCAGTATCTGAGTATCCAGTTCGTTTGAAGAACCTAATGCGATGTGCAGGAAGTGTATCAGGTCGGGATTTGATGCTCTGCCGTAACCTTCTGCTATATTAGAAGGTATAGAGACTGCTGCTCTTTGCATCTGACTGCTAAGTCCAAACACTTCATAGCGCGGGAAGTTTCGTGTCATCTTATAGACCATTGAAACCAAGGCCATGGAGTCCTGCCATACTTGCAGGTTTTTGTGAGGACCCATCATACATGCAGACCTTAAAACCTTATAACCTTACAACCTTGAACCGTCGTTAGACTTAATTCTTACGTGGGTCAATAAATTTAACTGCACCGTCCTCTTTCTTAGTACGGCCGTAAGTACCTGTAACACTCTTGAGTGCCTCGTTAGCGTCAACACCCTTCTTGATAGCGTCCATGAACTTGCCCATGTGAACGAACTCATAACCGCATACCTGGTCGTCCTTGTCGAGGTACTGCTTTGTGATGTAGCCCTCTGTGAGCTGGAGGTAACGAGTACCCTTAACCTTTGTGCCATAGAGAGTACCGCACTGAGAAACGAGACCCTTACCGAGGTCCTCGAGACCAGCACCGATCATAAGACCGCCCTCAGAGAATGCAGACTGTGTACGTCCGTAAACGATCTGGAGGAAGAGCTCACGCATAGCTGTGTTGATAGCATCACAAACGAGGTCTGTGTTGAGTGCCTCAAGGATAGTCTTGCCTGGGAGGATCTCAGATGCCATAGCAGCAGAGTGAGTCATACCAGAACAACCGATTGTCTCAACGAGAGCCTCCTCGATGATACCATCCTTTACATTCAGGGTAAGCTTACAGCAACCCTGCTGAGGTGCACACCAACCGATACCGTGTGTAAGACCAGAGATGTCCTTGATTTCCTTAGCCTGAATCCACTTGCCCTCTTCTGGGATTGGAGCTGGTCCGTGGTTAGGACCCTTGGCTACGCAGCACATTTCCTGTACTTCTTTTGAATAAACCATTTTGTTTTTGTATTTTATATTTGTTAATATAAGAAAAAGTCGAATAAATTTCAGTCTGCAAAATTAATAAAAAGTTCAGAGAAATACCTAAAAATAGTGATAAATTTTCCAAAAATATAACATAAAAGTAAGTTTTCAGAACATTTTGCTGAGATATATAAGGAAAAATTAGTATCTTTGCAAAATAAAGTTTACAAAATTAAGTGTAAGGTTAAAAGGTTAGGAGGTTAGAGGTTAGAGGTCTGCATCGCTAATAGGCAAGCCGACTTGAAACCAAAAGACCAGAAAACCCGAGAACCTATAAACCCTTAAATAAAGGTTAAAAGGTTGTAAGGTTAGAAGGTTAGGAGGTTAGAGGTTGTAAGGTTAGAAGGTTAGGAGGTTAGGAGGTTTGAAGGTTAGAGGTCAGCATCGCTAATGGGCGACCAGAAAACCAGAAAGCCCATAAACCAAAAGACCAGAAAACCTGATAACCATAAAACCCCATAACCCTAAAGACCTCAAAACCTCAAAACCCTATAAACCTCAAAACCTCAAAAAACATGACATTTGAAGTAAAAGACGAGGCTCTTCGTGAGGCGGCTGGTAAAGGCATGGATGAGTTCATCGGTGTCATCGTAGATGCCATCAAGAAAGGCGTGGGAGGCGACCTTTCCGCAGAGACCATGCCTAAGCTCACAGCCGACCAGATAACGCTCTTGGCCTATATAATGCTTCGTGATGAGCTTATGGACGGTGGTTTCATACAGCTCATACATAATGGCTACGGACCTTTCTTTTTCCGCAACCCATTCGACAAGGCTGTGCGCCAATGGGGTGAGAAGGTGCAGGAGATTACGGGCGTGAAGGGCAACGAGGACACGAATCTGATAGGTCTCTGCCGTTTGTTGCGTCGCGTTCGCAAATGCTATGACAAGTATCATAATCAGATAGAGAAGGAGATGAGCGATGATGATTTCATGGCTCTCTACGAGCAGCTTGACATGTTTGACGACTTTGATGACGAGTTTGTTTCGAATGAGGAAAGCTATACGGAAGACGTCGCAAGATATGTGGATGAACACATTCTCGAATTTGTAGCCCCTATCCCCTGACCCTTTCCCCGCTCGGGGCAAGGGAGCAAGATAGTATTTATCGCGAAAAGTGTTCGTTCAAACATTAAACCATACAAATGCCTATGGAAAATGATGAATATGACTATAATTTCAAGACATCATATCCTGACAGGTATGGATTATTGAAAGCAAATTCACGCGATAACAGGACTTATCCGACCGACGCAGAACTTGTTCTATGGGAACAACTGCGAAGAAAGGCATTGGGGTATAAGTTTAGGAGGCAGCATCCAATAGGTGATTATATTGCGGATTTCATCTGCATGGAGAAAAACCTAATTATAGAGGTTGATGGTGGGTACCACAACCAAGAGGAACAGCGAATCGATGATAACACGAGGACAGATTTCCTCAACAAGCATGGCTACTACGTATTACGCTTTACCAACGAAATGGTAATGACGGACATGGACTACGTATTAGACAGAATAAAAGAACTATTAAATAAATTATAACAAAATACACATACCAATCCCCCATAATTAGAAAAGTGTATCTACTCCCTTGCCCCGTAGCGGGGAAAGGGTCGGGGTAAGGGGCTATATATGAACAAGATTGAACAAGAACTTCGCAAGAAGAGTCCGGTGCAGATAAAGAACAAGAAGGCATCGTTCGATTATTTCTTCGTTGACACATACACAGCCGGCATAGTATTGACCGGCACAGAGATTAAGTCTATACGACTTGGTAAGGCATCACTCGTTGATACATTCTGCTATATCAATAATGGTGAGATATGGGTTAAGGGCATGAACATCAACCCATATTTCTACGGATCGTACAACAACCATGAGGCTAAGCGCGACCGTAAGCTATTGCTCAACAAGCGTGAGATACGCCGACTTCAGGAAGACACCAAGGCTGTTGGTTTCACCATCGTCCCTACCCTCGTCTTCATCGACGACAAAGGCCGTGCAAAGGTTGACATCGCCCTCTGTCGTGGTAAGAAGGAATTTGACAAGCGCCAGACTATCAAGGAGAAGCAGGACAAGCGCGAAATGGATCGTGCGATGAAGAATTTCTGATGATTTAAGGTTAGAAGGTTATGAGGTTTGAAGGTTTTGAGGTCGAATAGTCCATTAGCGATGTGACCTTTTTATCCTCATTAATTCAATATAAACTGCAATATAAAATTGAAATAAAAGGAAACTCTCCAACAGAATCAAATCCGTTGGAGAGTTTTTTCAATTATCATTAAGAGATTCCCACAGAGAATTAAATTCTTCCTTAGAGATTTCCACCAAGTCGAAATGCCGCTTATAGAACTCTATATCCACATCTAAATCACACCAATAACCGTAATTCCTTTTGCTTGGGGCCAAGAATAGCACATTACCATCTACATCAACACCAATCTCTCTGACTACCAATTTATATTCAACATCATCATATTCTATATACCAAGAGCATATCTTATCACGATATTCCTCAAAATCAGGATTACTTGATAACATTTTCAAGAAAGCATCAGCAAGTTTCCAAAAAACAGATTGCTTCTTATCCGTTTCTGGCTTTGAAGTTTTTTCTTCTTTGAATTTGAAATACAACATAATTCTTTTATTTTTCCGCTACAAAGATACAAATAATAAATGTTTCGAGCAAATTTCATAGGGAGAATTTGTTGTTTTCCACTAAGAAACGTGAATTCGGCAAATTTCATCAACTATTATTGAAAACACGTAGTTGAAGAAGCTCTACGCCTCTGTGTGCAGAACGCGAAGACGCTAAGACGCAAAGTTTTTACTGAACACAGATAATACGGATCAAAGGGATTATCTCGCTTACGCTCGTGATTAATATCCCTAAAATCCCGAATATCTGTGGTTGAAAAAAAACTAAAAATTAATGCGACATTAACGTGACATTGGTGGTCATTTGTGTTTCCTCACGGAGTGAGACATATAATATCGCATTAATACCACATTAATACCGCATTAATTTCAAGCACCGCAAGGTGCGACTTCCGCTTCTTCCGTGCTTTCCGTGTTCAAATTATTCTTTGCGACTCTGCATCTTTGCGTTTAAGAAAATCTGCATCTTTGCGTTTATAAATAAAGAGGCGGACGAAAAAGAAGGATTGGAGGGCAAAGAAAGGCTTTTTGCAATATTTACGGGCTTTTAGCGTTTTAATATAGTATGAAACGTATTATTTCGATATATTTTCTTGCGATGATATGCAGTCTGACGGCGTTGGCACAGGATTTTGTGCTAACCGGAAGAGTGATGGATGCGCAGGAAAACGCAATAGAACTTGCATCCGTGAGCTGTGTGGCACAGGGCAAGGCTACAATGACCAACCTCCGTGGCGAGTTCTCCTTGTCGCTGAGGTCGGCAGATTCAGTAGTGATACGTTTCTCAATGATAGGCTATAAGACCAAGACAAGGGTGCTGCGCCGTCCGAAGGGAAGACAGAACCTACAGATACAACTATATGAGGATGAGCAGTATCTGGATAACGTTGAGGTGGTAAAGAGGAAGCGTAGCACATCTACCACAGAGGAGATAAGCACCAAGGATATGAAGACGGCTCCGTCGGCTTCAGGAAATGCCGTTGAGGAACTTATCCAGCAGCAGGCAGGTGTGAGTACGCATAGCGAGTTGTCATCACAATATAACGTGCGTGGAGGTGCGTTTGACGAGAACTCCGTATATATCAATAACGTAGAGGTATATCGTCCGTTCCTTATCCGTAGCGGACAGCAGGAAGGTCTTTCTATCATCAACCCTGATATGGTGGGTAAGATTGGATTCTCAACAGGTGGCTTTGAGGCAAAGTATGGCGATAAGATGTCATCTGCCTTGGATATAACCTACCGCCGTCCGGAGAAGTTTGAGGCTAACGCACAGGCAAGTCTGCTTGGTGCGAGTGCATATATCGGCTTTAGCAACAAGAAATTCGCATGGGCTAACGGCATACGATACAAGACGACCAAGGCTCTTCTGAAATCATTCCAGACGGAGGGCGACTACGACCCTGAGTTTATCGACTATCAGACCTATATGAGCTACACGCCAAACAAGCGTTGGCAGGTGGATTTCATTGGCAATATAAGTCAGTCGAAGTATAATTTCCAACCAAAGAATCGTGAGACAAGCTTTGGTACTCAGGAGAACATACACACATTCCGGGTGTATTTCGACGGTTGGGAAAAGGACTTGTTCCGCACTTACTTCGGAACATTAAGCATAAAGCGTAACATCACCAATAACACTAACTTATCCCTTATCGGTTCAGCTTTTTCCACAAAGGAAAAAGAGACCTACGATATTCAGGGTCAGTACTGGCTGAAGGATGCGCAAAGCGATATGGACGGAGGTACGGAAAAGGGTTATGGCACATACGCTGAGCATGCGAGGAACTATCTGAAAGCAAGGGTCGGAAGCCTGAAGCTGATGCTTGAGCACAAGACGAGGATGCATAACGTACAGTCGGGACTGACGATGAAATGGGAACATATCGAGGAGCAGTCGAAGGAATACGAGATGCGTGACTCGGCTGGCTATATCATTCAGAATCTTGGCAATTCATTCCACCATTCGCCAAACTCGCTCAATATGATCTATACCCTTTCTGCAAAGAACGCCCTTGATGCTCGCAGAACAGAGTTCTATATTCAGGATGCGTGGAAATTTGAGCGTGGCGGAAAGACGGACGAGAACGGTAAGGAGATAGTGCCCCCTACCCTATACACGCTTAACTACGGCTTGAGATTTGCGAACTGGTCGTTTACGAAGGAAAGCATATTCTCTCCACGAGTATCATTGGCAATCATTCCGGGATATAATCAGGATCTGATGTACCGCTTTGCGGCTGGCATATACTATCAGTCACCTTTCTATAAGGAACTGAGAGATACCACGACCATTAACGGAACAACATACGCCACGCTGAACAATAAGCTGAAATCGCAGAAATCAGTCCATTTCATCGCGGCATTAGACTACCGTTTCGAGATGATGGGACGCTCGTTTAAGTTCTCGGCAGAGGCTTACTACAAGGCGCTTTCAAACCTCGTACCATATAGTGTAAACAACGTAAAAGTGGTTTATTACGGCACAAACGAGGCTTCAGGACACGTTGCAGGTGTGGATTTCAAGCTCTATGGTGAGTTCGTTCCTGGAACAGATTCTTGGATTACCTTCTCTCTGATGAACACGAGGATGAAGCTCAATGGCGTTAGCATTCCATTGCCAACCGACCAGCGCTATTCCATAAATATGAGTTTCTCAGACTATTTCCCAAATACCGACCGTTGGAAGATGCAGCTTAAGCTTGCCTTTGCCGATGGTCTGCCTTTCAGCGCGCCACATAAGCCATTGGAGCAGTTGAACTTCCGTGCACCAGCCTATCGTCGTGTGGATATAGGTATGAGCTATCGTGCTTTCAAGAACGACAAGCGCGAGAAACAGAGTCCGTTTAAGAATATCTGGCTGGGACTTGACTGTCTTAACATCCTCGGTATCAACAACGTGAACTCATACTACTGGGTAACAGATATCCAGAACACGCAGTATGCCGTGCCAAACTATCTCACAGGCAGACAGTTGAATGGTAAGGTGATTTTTGAGTTTTAGACTAATGGGGTTAGGAGGTTAGAGGTTAGAAGGTTAGAGGTCAGCATCGCTAATTGGCAATTCGACCTAAAAACCTGAAAACCTATCCCCCCGAAAACCTTAAGACCTGAAAACCTTAAAACCTTAAAACCTACATTTTTTTCTTTTTTTCTGCATAATATTTTCTTTGTTTCAGAATAAATTATTATCTTTGCACTTGATTTTTGACTAATAATACAATAAACAATATAACCCAAACAAATAACTAAAATGAAAATTTCACGTATTGATCATCTGGGCATTGGTGTCCAGAGTATCGAAGAGGTATTACCTTATTTCGAGAACGTACTTGGTCTGAAATGCTATGCCATTGAGGAAGTAGCAGATCAGAAAGTTAAGACTGCTTTCCTAAAAGTTGGCGAGACAAAGATTGAGCTGCTTGAGCCTACAAGTCCTGAGAGTGCTATCGCAAAGTGGCTTGAGAAGGGTGGTAAGGGCGTTCACCACGTAGCATTTGCTGTTGAGGATGGTGTTGCAGAGGCACTCGTAGAGGCTGAGGGCAAGGGCATCCGTCTTATAGATAAGGAACCACGTCTTGGTGCTGAGAATATGATGATCGGTTTCCTGCATCCTAAGATGACAGCCGGAATACTAACAGAACTTTGTGAACCAAAAGCCTAAAGACCTAACCCCGCCCCTTCCCCAAGGGAAGGGAGGTTTTATATAGTAATGGTTCGCTAAAACAACAATGATAATAACATAATAAAAAAATCCAGGTCTTCCTATTCAAGGATAAATACTATAAAACATCCTTTCATTTGGGAATGCTTGGTTAGGCTTATATGTCAAAGCAAGTAGAAAATATAAAGAAGCTTTTAGCAAAGCGCGAGCAAGCTCGTCTTGGCGGTGGTGAGAAGGCCATCGAGAAGCAGCACGAGCGTGGTAAATATACAGCCCGAGAGCGTATCGACATGCTGTTGGATGAGGGCTCTTTCGAGGAGTATGACGCATTCAAGCTGCATCGTTGCCATAACTTCGGCATGGAGAAGAAGCAGTATCTCGGCGACGGTGTTGTCGTAGGTTCTGGTACTATCGACGGCCGTTTGGTATATGTATTCGCACAGGACTTCACCGTAAACGGCGGTTCTCTCTCAAAGACAATGTCGGAGAAGATATGCAAGGTGATGGATATGGCGATGACGATGGGCGCTCCATGTATCGGCATCAACGACTCTGGTGGTGCTCGTATTCAGGAGGCTATCGACGCCCTTGCCGGATATGGTGAGATCTTCGAGCGTAACATCCTCGCTTCAGGTGTAGTTCCACAGATTTCAATGATCTACGGTCCTTGTGCCGGTGGTGCAGTATATTCTCCTGCCCTCACCGACTTCACCTTGATGATGGAGGGAACATCATATATGTTCCTTACAGGTCCTGCCGTTGTGAAGACCGTAACAGGCGAGAATGTCGATGCAGAGCACCTCGGAGGCGCAAGCGTACATGCAAGCAAGTCGGGTGTTACGCACTTCACAGCAAAGACCGAGGAAGAGGGTATTGAGATGATTAAGACCCTCATATCATATATTCCATCAAACAATATGGAAGAGGCACCTCGCAAGGAGTGTAACGACCCATTGAACCGTATGGACGATTCTCTTAACGAGATTATCCCAGAGGACCCAAATCAGGCATACGATATGTATAAAGTAATCGCAGCTATTACCGATAACGGCGAGTTCTTTGAGGTTCAGCCTAAGTTCGCAAAGAACATCATCATCGGTTTCGCCCGTTTCAACGGACAGTCTGTCGGTATCGTTGCAAATCAGCCTTCTGCATATGCAGGTGTACTTGACGTGAATGCATCACGTAAGGGCGCTCGTTTCGTTCGTTTCTGCGACGCTTTCAATATCCCTATTGTTAGTCTCGTTGACGTACCGGGCTTCCTACCAGGTACAGGTCAGGAGTATAATGCCGTTATCCTTCATGGTGCCAAGTTGCTTTACGCATACGGCGAGGCTACCGTTCCAAAGGTTACAGTCACCTTGCGTAAGTCATACGGAGGTTCACACATCGTTATGGGCTGTAAGCAGCTCCGTGCAGATATCAACCTCGCATGGCCAAGTGCAGAGATTGCCGTTATGGGTGCTGCTGGTGCTGTTGCCGTACTTCAGGCTAAGGAGGCAAAGAAGATTAAGGAAGAAGGCGGTGATGTAAAGGCATTCCTCGCAGAGAAAGAGGCTGAGTATCAGGAACTCTTTGCAAATCCTTATCAGGCAGCACAGTTCGGCTACATCGACGATGTGATCGAGCCACGTAACACACGTTTCCGCATCTGTCGTGCATTGGCACAGTTGGCAACAAAGCGTCAGTCATTGCCAGCCAAGAAACACGGATGTATTCCGATGTAAGAGTTCTCCTTTTAAGGAGTAATAAGGAGTACAAGGAGTGCAAGGAGTACAAGACGAATGCCTTATCCGGAATATGGCTTGGTGGAGTAAGGAATAAGGTATGACAGTAACAAACCCTCATCCATCATCACTTGAACCATCAACGATAAATACTATCGTCTTGTACTACTTAAGCGACTTTAGGAGCGTCACTCCTTGTACTTCTTGTACTCCTAAAAAAGAGTAAAGAATAAAGTAAAAAGAACAAAATGAATAACGAAGTTTATGCTGCCATCGCTATGGCATTGCATGATGACCTCGGATATAACCTGCACGATAGTGAGTCTGGCAGACTCACTATCGTGGCAAGGGATTCCGAATGGTCTTCTAAGGCAGCAAAGATGACAGCAAAAGTATAGAAATGAGACAGTATAAATATCAGATCAACGGCAAGAAATATGAGGTGTCGGTTGAGACTCCTGCCGCTGACGGAACAATCGCAGTAACAGTAAACGGCGAGACATATTCTGTTGTGCGCGAACCAGAGCCAGTAGTGGAGAAGAAAAAGGTGGTAGTGAAACCTGTTGCAGCAAAGCCTGTAGAGGGCGCAGACGAGATGCAGGACGCACTACGCTCCCCACTTCCTGGAACAGTAATAGAGATTCCTGTTAAGACAGGCATGCAGGTAAAGGAAGGCGACACTCTCGTTGTGCTTGAGGCAATGAAGATGAACAACAATCTTACGGCAGAAAGAGATGGCATAGTCAAGTCAATTCTCGTGGGTGAAGGCGAGGCTGTAAAAGAAAATACACCTCTCGTGACATTCGAGTAAGCCGACAATTGCCTATAACAAAATAACAATATACCGGTATAATGTAGTCAAAGGATTACATTATATCGGTATTTTTTTCTTAAATTTGAGTTAATTATATGTAAAGAGGGGGATAATTTGCCGATTTCTCAACTTTTTTTGTTAACTTTGCACCACAAATTCAACAGCAATAATGAAAAAAGTTCTCTTTATCAATCACGAAATTTCGCCTTTCGTACCAGACTCAGAGTTGGCGGTTATGGGACGCCGTTTACCACAGTCAGTTCAGGATAGCGGATGCGAGATCCGTACATTCATGCCAAAATGGGGGCATATAAACGAGCGTCGTGGTCAGTTGCACGAGGTACAGCGCCTGTCTGGTATGAATATCATCATCAATGACACCGACCACCCACTTATCATCAAGGTGGCAAGCATCCCCCAGACAAAGATTCAGGTATATTTCATTGATAACGAGGAATACTTCATTAAGGGCAAGAGCGATGACGACGTTCCAACAACAAGTTGTGGTGAACGCGCTATTTTCTTCGCTCGTGGCGTGATTGAGACAATGAAGAAGCTTCGCTGGTCTCCTGACATTATTCATTGTCAGGGTTGGATGAGTGCCTTTGTGCCTCTCTATATCAAGCAGGCTTATCAGGACGAGCCTTCTGTATGCAACGCGAAGATTGTCTCTTCCCTCTTCAACAGCACAGGAGACATAGTGCTTGAGGAAGACCTTAAGCAGCGCATCGCATTCAAGGGCGTTACCGTTGACAGCCTTTCTGACTATAACGACAATTTCGGTATGACTGACCTTGCACGTCTTGCAATCAGAAATTCTGACGGTGTCATCGCAGGTTCACCAGATCTCAAGGAAAGCATCATGAAGGAGATTGAGGCCTCCGATACAAAGTTCCTTGCATATCCAGGTGAAGACTTCAAGGATGCATACCTCGACTTCTACGACACTTTGTAATTTCAGGGTAAAATTATAATTGAAATAATCGTGAAAAAGAATCTTATATTCCCACTCATAGCATTAGCAAGTCTTTTTGTATCATGCGATGACAATACAGACGAGTTGGGATACTCTCTCACCAATCCTACGGACAGAATGGCTATCGCCTATGGAACGTTCAACGTAAATAGCGAAACCGTCAAGCTCGACAACATAATCTCACGTTCTTCTACTGGCTACCTCGGAAAGATCAAGGATCCGGAAACAGGTTCATATATCACCTGTAACTTCATGGGGCAGCTGCATATAATGGAAGACTACGAGTTTCCAAAGAAGGACAGTCTTGTACTTACCAATGGTGAGATTATAGCAGACTCATGTGAACTACAGGTTTATTATTCTACCTACACAGGAGACTCAACAGTCTCAATGAAGTGTAAGTTCCACGAATTTGCAAAGCCACTTAGCGAATCAGAGACATACGACGTAGATTTCAAACCTACCATCGAAAACGGATTCCTACGCAAGGATGGTTTGACAAAATCAACAACATATTCTCTAATAGACTATAGCTTGTCAGACTCTATACGCTGGAAAGGCATTCGTCATTTCAACATAAATCTGAACGACGAATACACAGACGTTGATGGCAAGAAATACAACAACTACGGCACATACATCATGCAAAAGTATTATGAGCCAGGTGGAAGCGTAAACTTCAAGAACTCATACAACTTCATACATAATGTATGCCCTGGTTTCTATCTTGAGAATACTGGCGGTATTGGTTGTATGGCAAACATCTCATATACACAACTTATCGTATATATGAGATACCTTGATTCAAATGGAGACTCAATCAATGGTATATTGGTATTCGGCGGTACGGAGGAGGTACTCCAAAAGACAAACATCACTCAGGATCAAGAAATCATCGACAAGATGAAGGACGAGGGTGACCACACCTACCTCAAGACTCCTGCGGGACTCTACACAGAGCTTACTCTTCCTGTGGATTCTGTCTTCAAAGGACATGACAGCGATACTTTGAATACTGCAAACATGTTTATCCCTCGCGAGAACAACACTCAGGCAACACGCAACTATACTATCCCTATTCCACAGAAAGTTATGATTCTGCCTGCCGACAGCGTTGAGAATTTCTTCGCAAACGAGAAAGTTGCCGACAACCGCAGTTCATACATAACAACATACGCATCTGCCACAAACGGCTATACATTCAGCAACATCAGCGGTATGATGCGCATAATGAAGGATGCCAAGACAAAATATCTCGCAGAACATAAGGGAACGACAGATGCGCAATATGAAGAGCTCTTCCCTAAATGGAACAAGGCAATCATAATCCCTGTGACCATAAGTTCTATAACAGACAGCTATAATCAAACGACAATAACACGTGTTACTCACGATATGAGTATCTCAAGCACGAAACTCGTTGGCGGCAAGGATAATCCTAAGGCGATAAAGATAAATTGCATATATAGCAAGTTCCAAAAGTAGATTGTCATGGCAGATAATTTCCTTGAAAACCATAGAGCCGAGTATGAGCAACGTAAAGCTAAATGGCTTGCAAAACAAAAGAAACATACTCCAGCCTCTGTTTTAGAGGCGAGGAAGAAAGAAAAGGAAAAAGAAAACCAGTAAGCGTTTGCTTACTGGTTTTCTTTTTTACATTCCAAAGGAACGAAAGAAATCAAATATATTTCGAGGTATAGCCTTTCTTCTGGGCTGCAACTTCCTCTGGAGTACCGGTTGCCACCACCATACCACCGTTACGACCGCCTTCAGGTCCCATATCAATGATATAATCAGCAAGACGAATGACATCAAGGTTGTGCTCAATGATGATGACGGTATTGCCCTTGTCAACAAGTTTACGGATGATGCCCATAAGGATTCGTATATCCTCGAAATGAAGTCCCGTGGTAGGCTCATCAAGTATATATAAAGTCTTGCCTGTGTCACGTTTAGAAAGTTCTGTGGCAAGTTTTACACGTTGGCTTTCACCACCAGACAGAGTTGTTGACGGCTGGCCGAGTTTGATATATCCAAGTCCTACATCCTGAAGAGTCTTTATCTTATGAAGAATATTAGGCACACTCTCAAAGAACTCAACAGCCTGATTGATGGTCATATCAAGGACATCAGCTATACTCTTTCCCTTATATCGCACTTCAAGGGTCTCACGGTTATATCGCTTTCCCTGACAGACCTCACAAGGCACCATGACATCAGGAAGGAAATTCATCTCTACCGTCTTATAGCCGTTTCCTGAACACTCCTCACATCGTCCTCCCTTTACATTGAAGGAGAAACGCCCAGGCTTGTATCCACGAATCTTAGCCTCAGGAAGAGCCACGAAAAGAGAGCGAATATCAGAAAACACACCTGTATAGGTAGCAGGATTTGAGCGCGGAGTACGTCCGAGCGGAGTCTGGTCAACATCAACAACCTTGTCGATAAGGTCTATGCCTTCGATAGAGTCATACGGCATAGGCTTCTTCAGAGAACGGTAGAAATGCTGTGAGAGGATTGGATGCAGCGTCTCGTTAATAAGCGTACTCTTTCCTGAGCCCGAAACACCAGTAACGACTATGAGTTTTCCGAGAGGGAAGGAAACGTCCACGTTCTTGAGGTTATTGCCACGAGCGCCGTGGAGAAAGAGACGGCCCCCCTCCTTCTCCCCCGAGGGGGAGGGATTTTTAGATACATTACCATCTAAATGCTCCCCACTCGGGGGGATGGAGGGGGCTACCTTTAGCGTTCCATTAAGATAATCTGCGGTAATGGTATGCTGCTTTAGCATTTCCTTTGGAGTACCCTGGAATACTACTTCCCCACCCTTTCTGCCAGCCTTAGGACCAATATCAACGATATAGTCAGCAGCCATCATCATGTCCTGATCATGCTCGACAACAATAACCGTATTACCGATATCGCGCAATTGTTTCAAGGAATGTATGAGACGGTCGTTATCACGCTGATGAAGTCCGATGGAAGGCTCATCAAGGATATAGAGCACATTCACCAACTGACTGCCTATCTGAGTGGCAAGACGAATACGCTGACTCTCACCACCAGAAAGGGATGTTGACTGTCGTGAAAGAGAAAGATAGTCAAGACCTACGTCAAGCATGAACTTCAGTCGGGTACGAATCTCTTTTATAATCTCAGAGGCAATCCTGTTCTGACGCTCGTCCATGTGCTTCGGAGCCTCATCCAACCAATCATATAGTTGGTCTATATCCATATCAGCAAGCTCGCATATGTTCTTATCCCATATACGATATGAAAGAGCCTCCTTGTTTAGGCGACGCCCTTCACATTCAGGACACTTCACCATAGCCATGAACTGGTCAGCCCATTTCTGTGCAGAAGCAGAATCATCATTCTCAATTACCTGACGAAGATATTTAACCACGCCCTCGTATTCTGTAAAGTAATCTGAACTTGTCTTGGCTATCTCCTTAGGTATCCTAACACGCTCCAGACTACCATAGAGAACCTCACGAAGAGCATCCTCTGGAATATCAGCAATAGGAGTCTTGGACTTACAGTCATATTTGGCAAGAAGAGCATCAATCTGCCAGAAAATCATCTGGTTCTTATATTTGCCGAGAGGCGCTATACCACCCTCGTAAATCGAAAGAGATGTGTCAGGAATTACCTTCTTCATATCAATCTCATTTATAAGGCCAAGACCTTTACAATGAGGACATGCCCCCTCAGGAGAATTGAAAGAGAAGATATTTGGAGCTGGATCCTTGTATGCTATGCCACTTGTAGGACACATGAGTCTGCGAGAGAAATACTTCACCTCGTCTGCATCCTTGTCGTATATCATTATAAGGCCTTCACCCTGTCGCATGGCAATACGGATAGTATTACGAAGACGTTCCTCATCACTATCCTTCACGACAAGCTTATCTATCACAACCTCAATATTATGGTTCTTATAACGATCCACCTTCATGCCACTCTCCAGTTCGAGAATTTCATCATCCACACGAACTTGAAGATAGCCTTTGCGACGCATCTGCTCAAAGAGCTCACGATAATGTCCCTTACGATTACGTACAAGAGGGGCAAGAATAATGATACGCTTACCAGCATAGTCGTGGAGAATCATCTCTGTTACCTGTTCCTCCGTGTATTTCACCATCTTCTCCCCCGACACATAACTATATGCTGTGCCAGCACGCGCAAATAGCAGACGGAGATAGTCATATACCTCAGTCGTTGTGCCAACGGTAGAACGAGGATTGCGATTGGTTGTCTTCTGTTCAATGCTGATAACCGGTGAAAGTCCCGTAATATTATCCACATCAGGACGTTCCATCCCTCCAAGGAAATTACGGGCATAGGCAGAGAACGTTTCGATGTAACGTCTTTGTCCTTCAGCAAATATGGTATCAAAGGCAAGCGAAGACTTACCCGAGCCAGAAAGCCCGGTGATAACGCTCAACGAATAACGCGGAATCTTAACATCAATATTCTTCAGATTGTGCACTCTGGCACCATAGATTTCTATCATCGATTTGTTGTTTCTGTATATCCCCTGAGAAGATTTACATCCTTCTTAATGTTATACTTCACTCCATCAGCACCTTTTGCCTGAACATGGACATAATATACCCCTTCTTTTACATCCTTCCCATTGAATTTACCGTTCCATTCTCCCGCAGGATCAGTCCATTCGTAAAGCTTCTGCCCCCAGCGATTATATATAGTAGCCTTGAATTCAACAATAGACTGATACCCTTCTTTCGCCTTATAAGTATCATTACGATTATCACCATTAGGAGAGAAAGCATTCGGGAATTCAAGTTTACTGGATTTTATGGTAATACTGATTGGATCAGAAAGTTTTTCCTCACCATTCGGAAAAGAAGCAAAGAGACAAACAAGATGAGTTCCGGCTTCCGTAAACGTGAAGTCGGTATTTTCCTCATGACGCAAAAGGTAATGCTGACCTTCTACGATTTCATTCTTATAAAAACGCCATTCAAAATAGCCATCGTGATCATCACTACCAGACAAGAAACGCACTTTTAGAGGGGCAGAACCTTCATAACTCGTGGTCTGGACATCACCTGTCTCAGTGGCAATCTCTGCACATGGAGATATATTCTGCGCCATCATCTGTGGGATAACAGTATATAGCAGCAAAGATAAAATCAAAAAAAACTTTTTCATATATGAAATAACGCAAAATTTACCGAAATATGTTGATTTATACCGAAAAAATTCGTATTTTTGCATCGCAAATAGAAATTCATCACTAAAATGAGCAAAAAAAACTACATAGTCTTAATTTTAGCTGCTTTGTTTGCCTTCTGTCTGGATGCTGACGCACAACAGCAGATACAGACAGTACACAAGGTGAAGAAACGCGAAACAATCTACGGCATAGCCCGCGACTATAACATCACCATAGAGGAACTCATTGGTGCTAATCCTGAGATGCTGCAGCCTGGCTACGCGCTCAAGAAAGGCTCTACCATAAACATACCATTCCCACAACAGCAGCAACAGCAACTTGCGGAAACGACTCCTGCCATTCCCATAAAGCACAGTATCGACATCGGTGTTATGCTTCCACTTCACAACGTAGATGGCGATGGACGCAGAATGATAGAGTACTACCGTGGTTTGCTTATGGCCGTAGAAAAGCTTAAGGCTGATGGTATCAGTATTAACGTAAGAGCATGGAACGTGTCACAGACCGACGACATCAACTCCACCCTACTTCAGCAGGGAGCAGACCAATCTGACATCATCTTCGGTCCTCTGTACTCAAAACAGGTAAAAGCTCTCGGTGATTTCTGCAAGAAGAACAAGATACGCATGGTTATCCCGTTCTCTATCAATGGCGACGAGGTAAACCGTAACGAGTTCATATATCAGGTATATCAACCTGCAGAGACTTTTAACCAAAAGAGTGTCAATTCATTCATCGACCGTTTCAGCAACTGTCACCCTATCATCATAGACTGCAACGACTCCACTTCAAACAAGGGCACATTCACCTACGCCCTTCGCAAAAAATTGGAAGAGAAAGGCATACAGTACAGCATTACCAATCTGCGCTCTAACATGGAAATGTTCGAGAAGGCTTTCTCTACCACAAAGAGAAACGTCGTGATACTCAACACAGGCAGATCTCCTGAACTCACCCAGACGATGCACAAGCTCGATGCCCTTCTTGCACATTCTCCGGGATATATGATTTCCATGTTCGGATATACAGAATGGCAGATGTACGAGAAATACAATCAGAATCAGACATTCTTCCACAAATACGATGTATATATCCCCTCTTCTTATTTCTACAATGAGCAGTCGGGCTACATACAGAGTTTCCAACAAGCATACAAAACAAAGTTTGGCGCAGATATGATGAATGCACTCCCTCATTTCGCCCTCACAGGTTATGACCAAGGTGTATTTTTCATCGGTGGTGTATATAAGTTCAAGGGACAGTTCTACGGTGCAAGAAACCAGATATACAACACGTCACTCCAGACTCCATACCACTTCAGTAAGACGCCAAACGGAGGATTCCGCAACGAGGCATATCTTCTGGTTCACTATCAGAAAAACGGCGGAATTGAAACCATCAGCTATTAAACAGAAGTTATGAAAGCATAACTTCGTAGGTTATAAGGTTAAAGGTTATAGGTCAGCATCGCTATGGGCATTGTTCGCTAAGGCTCATCAAGCTAAAGCAAGTCCGACCTGAAAACCTAAAAACCTATTAACCCGAAAACCTTTAAAAATAATTATGAAAAAAAAATACGCACTCATTCTCTTATGCCTTGCCCCAATATGGGCATTGGCACAAGTTGGTGAGCACAGAAATCAGTTTGCCGTAGGTTTTCATGGTGGATATTCGCTCAGTCAAGTTGATTTCATCCCCAAAGTAAATCAGACAAACCACAAGGGATTTACTGGCGGATTAATGGCAAGATATACCTGCGAGAAATACTTCAAGACAATATGCTCTATCCAGTTGGAGTTCAACTACTCACAACTTGGTTGGGAAGAGGATATCACTGTTGATAAGGACAAGCGCGTTCCATGCAAGGATAATCCCGAGGAATATGAAAGATTCAAACAAGACATCAATTATCTCCAGATTCCCATACTCGCCCATCTTGCATGGGGAAAGGAAAAACAGGGGGTAAATTTCTTCTTCAACGCAGGTCCTGTACTCGGTTTCTATCTAAATAGAGAGATATACAAGAACTTTACACCTGAGACAGCAAACTTTCCAGCAAGAGGCTATCAAAATAAAGAGAACATAGAGAAACTAAAAAAACAACTCCAAGAAAAGGAGAAGGCACCGACGAACAAATTCGACTATGGAATCGCAGCAGGATTAGGACTGGAACTACATATTAAACCCATAGGAAGATTCCAGATAGAAGGGCGCTATTACTACGGTCTCGGCAATCTCTATGGAGACAGCAAACTCGATTGTTTCAGTCGTTCTGCCCATCAAACCATCATATTGCGTGGAGCATACCTAATTGACATATAAAGTAACGTTTTTGAGTGTTATTACTTGATATATATCAATCGGGAAAAATTTTTCTCTATTTTTCGACCTGAAAATTTTTCTATCTCAGAAATAATAACTACCTTTGCACCGCAATTCAGAAAAGAAGCACAAAAACAAGCACCCTTAGCTCAGTTGGTAGAGCACCTGACTCTTAATCAGGGTGTCCAGAGTTCGAGCCTCTGAGGGTGTACTTCTTTCGGGATTTGCAGCATAAATGTTGCACCCTTAGCTCAGTTGGTAGAGCACCTGACTCTTAATCAGGGTGTCCAGAGTTCGAGCCTCTGAGGGTGTACTTCAAGAAGTCCTAATCAATTTCTGATTAGGATTTTTTGTTTTCTCATGAAAAATAACTAACTTTGCATTTTAAAGTAAAGAGGAACTGCGTAGCTGATGAGCTTGCGAATAAAGTATAAAGAATAAAGTGTAAAGTTATATATGAACAACTTCGTCTTTCAAAGTCCGACAGAGTTTGTTTTCGGACGTGGTACAGAGAATCAATGTGGCGACCTATGCAAGGCATACGGAGCTACAAAGGTCATGATAGTTATAGGTGGCGGTAGCGCCCGTAAGAGCGGATTGCTGGCACGTGTGGAAGACTCCCTAAGCAAGGCGGGTATTCCTTACTGTCTGCTTGAAGGCATCAAGCCGAATCCAGAGGACACAAAAGTATATGAAGGCATAGAACTCGCACGTAAGGAGAATGTCGATTTTCTTCTTCCTGTCGGTGGCGGTAGCGTCATCGATACGGCAAAAGCCATAAGTGCAGGTTTCAACTACAACGGTGATTTCTGGGATTTCTATTGCGGAAAGAAGAACGTGGAGGACTATCCCAATGTTCTTCCTGTTGGTGTCGTTCTCACTATTCCGGCAGCAGGAAGCGAGGCTTCAGGCAATACGGTAATAACCAAGACCGAAGGAATGTTCAAACTGTCAATCCGCACAAAGGCAATTCTGCGCCCTAAGTTCGCCATAATGAATCCCGAACTCACCATGACTTTGCCTCCTTACCAGACAGCAGCAGGCATCGTGGATATGATGGTTCACACTATGGAGCGTTACTTCTCCCCTACTCCCGGATGCGAGGCAACAGACCGTCTCTGCGAGGCCGTACTTATCAGTTGCATCAACGAAGGTCCGAAGGTAATTGCCAATCCAAACGACTATGAGGCACGAGCAAATATCATGTGGCTCGGCACTATGGCTCACAACGGAATCTGTGGAGTTGGACGTGTAGAGGACTGGGCAAGTCATCACATGGAGCATGAGATTAGCGCGATATATGGCGTTACACATGGTGCAGGTCTCAGCGTCATGGTTCCTGCATGGATGACATTTGTGATGAGAAAGGACGCAACAAAGATAGCACAGTTCGCCCGTCGTGTATTCGGTGTTGAGGGCAATGATGATGTTTCTGTTGCAACAGAAGGCATCAATCGTCTTAAAGCATTTTGGAAATCACTCGGTATGCCTGTAACGATGAAGGAACTCGGCATAGATAATCCCGACATCGACGCTCTTGTTGCCAAACTCCGCATAAACAAAGGTGATAAGATTGGCGGATACATCAGTCTTTCAATGGACGACTGCAAGGAAATCTATATGATCAGCAAATAAATGTACTTGCAAAGAAAAAGCGATACCGCTTATGGTGACTTATAAAGAGCCTTTCCATAAGCGGTATTTTTTTTGCATTCTACACAAATCAGTTACTACCTGTTGCCTGTTTCATACCCTCAAAGAATTTCTGTTGCAATTGTTGAGCAAGCTGGTTGTCAGGGTTGATTTTCAAGGCTTTCTCGTAGTTCTGCATTACATCCATATAGTAACGCTGACCATTCTGAACTGGATTTTGTACGATACGTACCATATAGAGAAATCCACGAAGAGTACATACATCGGACAGGTCTGCACCATTCATCTGCTCCATCTTGTCAATGGTCTGCTCAGTTTCTTTCAGCAGATTCTCGGTCTGCTCTGCTTGAGGATTCGCTACAGAGAAACTTAGACTTTGTAAAGCCATCTGATACTTTGGCTGTATGCTGTCAGGAAACATAGCGTCAACACGCTTCAGTTCTGCGATGCAGTTAAGTGTAGCTGCTGGCGTTTGCTGCTGAAGCTTGCTTAGCGACTGGCCAATAAGAGCCTGCATCTGTGATGGCTCCTGAGCCTTAATACTAACACCTGCCATCATGCAAAGAGCGATGGCGATAACACAATTCTTAAAAGTTTGAAATGTCATAAGCTTTATTATTTTTAAGTGAAACAAATATGCCGATATAGAAGAAACGGTCTCGATTTGCCTTTACCGATGTGCCATCTGGATTGTAACGGAACACATTGGTACGGCCAAGGATGTTGTTCAGCGATGCATAGACGATAACCTTCGGACTTACAAGCCACGTGAGATTGGCATCTACACTATTATAATGTGGTGTGGTACCGACAGGATATTTCCTTCCGCTGGCATACGACTCAGACAATCCGATCATTGTCTTGCCGATATTGTATTTCAAAGTCATGCGGATATTATGACGCGATGTATAGTCGGGAGTGCGCAAAGCAGTATAGTCGAGATAGAGACGTTCAGAGTCGTTGAAGGAATAAGATAGCGTGCTTGTAAGATTCTTCACGAGCGAGTGGTTCTCTATGAACACATCCATGCCTTTGCTTGTACCATAGCCATCAGCTGTGTATATACCATTCGCAATCAGGGGAAGGTTATGATATTTCTTGTAATATGGCTCTATACGCAACAGAGTATTCTTGATTTCATACTGCATACTAAGTATGGCATGATTGGCTGTACTCTGAGCCAAACGCTTTCCACTCATCACGATATAGTCATCATCTGCTGTCTGACTGTATTTTCCCAACATAGCCGATAATTGGAAGTGCTTGTCGGGCACATAACTTAGCGTGGCGCGTGGCATAAGCAACCAACTACCATCATAGCTCACGTTCTCCACCCTCGCAGAGAGGTTAAGAAACAGTTTCGGCACAATACGCAACTGGGCATCGGTATGTGCAGCAAGCAGGTTGTAGTCAAGGTTGTAATGACTGATATCATATCTTTTCGTGCTGTGCCGGAGATAGTCCTCAACACCTGCTGACATCTTCAGAACAGAGGAATAGACCTTACGAGCTTCTGCTTTCAGATGTATTTCGTTACGGAAGTTATGATAATGATCGCCCTGTATCTGCGCATCGTCAATATCATTTATAACCGATGAATTGGCAATGCCCGTAAAAAGGCTGTAGCCTCGTCCGATGTTGGTTCTATGCGTGGCATTAGCATAAATGTTATGCTCAAAGAGTGATAACATACGATTGTCTATATGTTGACCAAGAGAAGTGAAGTCATAACCAACGTATGATTTCAGTACGGAAGCCGATGAAAGTTCTGCCTTATACTGTGCCTCGCCCGACAGTTTCCTATATGGACGTGTCCAATCGAGACGGTCAGGAAATAAAGCATCGTAAAGTCCCATGCTTGTATAGTCAGCATTAAACGACAGACAACTTGACGTGAAAGCCTTAGTACCACCGATATTCCAATCTACAAGCGATGCACTCACTCCCAGTTTGTCACCTGTCGCCACATCGGTGGTTTCCATAGGCAACACAGAAGACAAAGCCTGTCCGTATTCACCACCATAACCGCCAAGCGAAAAATTGATGCCCTTGAACAGGAATGGCGAGAAACGTCCGCGTACAGTATTATTTTCTGTGTTCGTAGAATAAGGGACGAGCACATGCATACCGTTGACAAACGTCTGACATTCGTCGCTCTCGCCTCCACGCACATACAATTTGCCATTCTCTCCCACCTTCTGTGTACCTGGCAATGTTTGTAATGCTGCAACGATGTCGCCACAAGAATTACCCGACATCACCACGTCAAGGGCATCCATAGTCTTGAAGTTGTCGCTCTTGCCGAAGCTGTATGTACTTGCAGTCACAACCACCTCATTGATAGTCGTAGCCCGCTCATGCATACGGATAAGAAGGTTCTGTGTTTCGGTGGTAGTCAGCACCACATCATCAAAGCCGATAAATGTTGCCTTGATGTATAACTCGCCTGACTGATTGGTGACAAATTCAAATCTTCCGAGTGAATCCGTAAGGCATCCGTCTATCGTACCTATTATAAATACATTGGCACCTGCCATTGGTGCCCGTCCGTCGGTAACGACACCGGAAACAACTGTCTGACTCATCGCATGACAAGCGACAAGCAGCATGATAATGATATGTGTAAGTCGATGTTTCATGCTGCAAAGATACGACGGGATTCCGATACCGCCAAATATCCTTGACAGACAACAAGAAACGCTGACAGACAACTAATCTGCCAGACGAATTACTATAAAAAAGGACGAATTACTAAGTGATGATGAAAAAATAAATTGGGACGATTTCGTCTCAGATTTTTGAGATGTTTTGGATTCACGAAGAAGGAGTGATGCGGGCATCATGACTGATGAGAGGATTAAAAAACAGCCCAAAAGATGAGACGCTCCCAAATAAATACACATCACAAATCGTCCCAAGTTATTATTTTATCATCACTAAGCTATGAATGAACGAAGCTTAGGCACGTAAGTACGTGATACAGGTACAATTGTAGGGCATTTTCCCAACTTTAGTTGATAGCCATTTGAATTTCCCTGTGCCGAAGTGATATTGTTTAAGTTCACTACAAAAGAGCGGTGGCATTGGAAGACGTTCTCATATTCCTTCAAATCGTCAAGTACCGCCGTAAGCGTTGTATGCAGTTCTATGGTATTTATATTGTTTTCTTTCATATAGCAAACCTGCACATTGTTCTTCTGAGCCTCAACATACAAGAGGTCGTTGATGGGCAGTTGCAGGTCGTTACCTCTTACCGATACATCATGAATCGTCACCATAATGTCCGTCTGTATATCCGTGGTCTTGTCAAGTAAAGACTCCAGCTGACTACGCAGATAACGATGGTAGTTCATCCCTACGGAGAAAACGGTAATGACACTACCTATGATAAAGGTCCAGTAAAGGAACTGCAGACAGAATTCTGCCGATATTGGGCAATGGAATACAATCGAAAAAGTAATGATGTTGCAGATACAGACAAACAATATCATTACAAGCACCGACAATGCCTCATGCCATACGCGCCAAGGCGATACCCTTTTCTGTAAAGGCAGAAACGCAAGAAAAAACGAATAACTGCATCCGAATGTGACTGCTCCGAACATCAATGACACAATGAACTTGTTTCCCTCATATAAGCTGAATCCAAACGGTTGCAGCAGATAGAGAATCAAGAACACGATAGCAGCATACACTGCACAGTCTCTCAGGACGTTACCGCTCTGTGGAAACGGATATTTTCGAGTTAAGAAGAACTTACCCCGACCCTCACTTAAAGAGGAAGCTTTATACGGTATTTCCATTATTGTTTTTTACCCTTAACAGCCCTACTCGGTATTCCTCTACTCACGAGCATAGCCTGATCAGCCTCAATCATATCAAGAATACCATCATCTGATTTTGTTTTCTTAATTTGCTCCATCTGCTTGCGATAGAGCGCTATACGCTGTAGAACATACTGAGTATATTCATCCCCATAGCTGAGATGCTGGTTAGGAGTAAGACTCTTGGCGGTAATGTCTATTGCAGAAGATATATCATCAATGGCAAGAGAGTACTTTTCCATAGCCTCCTCCACCTGAGCACGTGTGGCATAGCTCGCAGCATCATCTTTATACAGTTCCACAAGATGATTTGCCTGATCGTATGCATCAGGCAGGCGTTTCTCTTCTATGTTATTCAGAATAAGCCCCATAAGTGCGTTCTTGTGGTCGGGTTCAAATCTCAGCACCTGCTCATAGTCGGCACGGGCAAATGAGTACCTACGCAACTTATGATTGACAAAGGCGCGGAAATACAATGCCCCAATATGAGTCGGATGCAGATCGAGTATATTGGAATACTCATCCAAAGCATATTGCCATTGCTCCAACGCAATATTACACTCCGCCTTACGCATACGTAACTCCAGCGACTTAGGGTTCAGCTCTATCTTCTTCGAAAGAACAGAGATTGAATCCTTCCATTGCTGCTGCGTCTGCGCATTAACAGAGAGACAAAAAACAAATGCTACGAAAAGAAATATTTTTTCCATAAAAAAATATCGAGAATTCGCCTTACGGCGATTTTTTATTCTTTGAAAGTAAATTACCAATAAAATTGAATCAGTAAATTATAAAGTGACATTAGTCACAAGAAATTTATTTTTTATCTACAGAATCCATTTACTTTCACCCAAAAGGAGCGTGAACTCCTCAATGACAATCATCAGAAAAGTATTAAATCAGCAAATCAACCCAACAAACATAGAAATTTACTGAATTAATTTACTGATTTAATTTTCTGTCAATTTCTTCGCAAGGGCTCAGGCGCTACGCAGAGTCCTTTCCAGAAAGAACCATATCACCGCAAGGTGAATTTCCTTTCCTGTCAAGGGGGGTTATGCTTTCTTGATGAAGTCAACAATCCAAGCGCCAACTTCCTTAGTGCCATACTTTGCACCGCCCTCAACCTGAATCTCAGGAGTACGAACGTTCTGGTCGAGAGAAGCATCAACAGCCTTACGGATGAGAGCACCCTCTTCCTTGAGGTCGAAATACTCATAGAGCATGGCAACAGAAAGAATCTGAGCAAGTGGGTTAGCGATGTTCAAACCCTTACCCTGTGGCCAAGAACCATGGATTGGCTCGAATACAGGAGTAGAAGAACCTGTTGAAGCTGATGGGAGAAGTCCCATAGAACCTGTGATGCAAGAGCCCTCGTCGGTAAGAATATCACCAAATGTGTTCTCTGTTACCATTACATCGAAGAACTTAGGCTCCTGAATCATACGCATAGCAGCGTTGTCAACATACATATAGTCTGTTGTAACGTCTGGATATTCCTTCTCAATCTCCTGAGCAACCTTACGCCACAGACGGCTTGAAGCCAATACGTTAGCCTTGTCAACCACTGTGAGGTGCTTTCTGCGCTGACGGGCATACTGATAACCTACGCGGAGGATGCGCTCAACCTCCGGACGAGTATAGTAGTTCGTATCGAGAGCGTCCTCTGTACCAATCTCAGCGTTCATTGCAGGCTCCTGCTTCTTACCGAAGTACATACCGCCAGTAAGCTCACGGATGCAGATGAAGTCAGCACCCTTTACAATCTCATCCTTGAGAGGTGACTTGTGAACGAGGCAGTCGAATGTGGTTACAGGACGGATGTTAGCGAACAGACCGAGCTTCTTACGCATAGCGAGAAGTCCCTGCTCAGGACGTACCTTTGCTGATGGGTTATTGTCGAACTTAGGATCACCTACTGAAGCGAAGAGAACGGCATCAGCCTCCTCACAGATCTTGAAAGTCTCCTCTGGGAATGGATCACCAACCTCGTCGATAGCGTGAGCACCACAGAGAGCCTCCTTATAACTTACCTCATGTCCGAACTTCTTTGCAACAGCGTCCATTACGGCAACGCCCTGCTCCATAATCTCTGGTCCGATACCATCACCAGCCAGAACTGCAATCTTCAAATTCATTTTTTTACTTTTTCTATTTTAGTTTTTTTACATTCTTGAACTACAATAGCAATATTTCATTTTGCGAGCACAAAATTACACATTTTTCAGCACATAACCAAATTATTTTGTTTTTTTTCACTCAGTCAAAGAAGTTACTTTTATCTGCCAGTATGTTAATTCAATAATTATTTCTGGAAACGCGATAGAATATGCGGATTTTTTTGTAACTTTGCATCCGCAATTATGGGGACGTCCCCAAAATAAAATAGGTCTAAGAAAACCCTATCTAAAAAACTTAGAATGTATTACATAGAAAAAACGCTTGAGATTTCAGCAGCACACTATCTGAATCTCAGTTATCGCAGCAAGTGTGAGAACCTACACGGTCACAACTGGAAGATTGTTGTATTCTGCAAGTCAGAAACCCTCGACGCAGACGGAATGGTCGTGGATTTCACCCATATCAAAAAGATTGTAAAAGGACAACTGGATCACAAATGTCTTAATGACGTACTCGACTGCAATCCTACGGCGGAGAATATTGCACGCTGGATTGCGGACAGAATTCCTTTCTGCTATCGCGTAAGTGTGCAGGAAAGCGAGGGAAACAAAGCCATATACGAGAAGTAAGGATATGAGAGTAAACGAGATATTCTACTCCATTCAAGGAGAGGGACACTACACGGGTACGCCAGCCGTATTCGTGCGCCTTGCCGGATGCAACCTCAACTGCTGGTTCTGCGACACAGAGTTTCACTCTTTTACCGAGATGAGCGAGGATGAGATTGTGGCTGAAGCAAGCCAATACCCTTCACGATATATGGTTATAACAGGTGGTGAACCAACCTTGCAGCTCACAGCATCGCTCACCTCCAAGCTCCATGCCATAGGCTTCTACATCATGCTTGAGACCAACGGTACACAGCCATTGCCCGAAGGCTGCATCGTGGATTGGATTACATGCTCTCCCAAATGCCCATCGCCTGCCACCCAACATCAAACCCCCATTACCCAACATCAATCACCCGTCACCCACTACCCTATCCGCATACAGCATATCGACGAACTCAAGGTGGTCTATGAGGGGACAGAGCAGGACATGAGCCAGTATGATGTCATCCAAGCCAAGGAATACCGTCTGCAACCCTGCTGTACGGGCGACCGCCAAAAAGATACTTTCATCACCAACCAGACTATCGACTACATCCTCACTCATCCGAAATGGCGTTTCTCGCTACAGACGCACAAGATTCTGGGGGTGAGGTAGGCTGAGGAAAAGAAAGGCCACAAAACTGATTTCCAAAGCAATGCCTACGTTGTTCCCACCCCATTCCTCTGCTATTTCTCTGCTATAATAGCAGAGGCATAACGGAGGATTATCGTTTTCGGGAGCAAAGGTACTACATTTTCCGCACATATCCAATAGTTGTCCCAGATATCAGGGCGGTTTGTCCCAGATGTCAACAACAAGCCTATAAAAGTTGCTATTGCAACAAGTCCGATAAAACGAAGTTAAGGTGGTAAGGTATTTAGGTTTAGCCTTAAACGCAAGCAAAAACCTTAACACCTTAACACCTTAACACCTTACCAATACAATATATACGCACTATCACGTTCTACAAACTTGGAATGAACACATTCCTCTCAAGGCAATTATTTCTATCTTCAATATCATCTTAATAATATATCAGGATATAAAAATATATAAGTATCGCGCATACGCATGTTATATTATATATTCGTCTCAACCTTAATTTAAATTCTTCACCTTACCCACGTTAAGGCGTTAAGGTGTTAAGGTGTTAAGGTTTTATTACAAACTAAATTCCTTGTACCTGTCTTTTTCTACAACATCTGGGACAAACCGCCCTGATATCTGGGACAACTATTGCAAGTGTCAAGAAAAAGCTGTACCTTTGCTCTACTTATCACTCAAAGCCGACTTGATGACATCGTTATTGGCACGCGATACTGGCAACTGCTTCTCAACACCGAACAACTGTAGCTGATACCCAGGATTACGAGCCGTCATAGATACCACGAAATTGATATTGACAAGAAAAGCCCTGTGACATTGTACGATATAGCAGAACTCTGAAAGTGTTTCCTTTATCTGCTTCAGCGTGATACGCAGCGTGATATGCCTTGTCTCATTCTCCGAGATATAGCATATATCAGCATAGTTCGCCATCGACTCCACATAGAGAATATTTGAAGGAACCACCTCCAGTCGGGCACCCTGTCCCTGACCTTCAATCACCACCGTCACCGGTTTCTCCTCAACTTCTTCATGTTTGTCATCTCTCTGGAAAAGTTCCTCCTGACGTTTCTCCAACAGAGAATTGATAGCCTTCACATCGTCAAGCTCACGGCGAAGCTGGTCGTTTCTGAACTCATAGAAAGCCCACAGGAACATGAACACGGTCACAATCGCCACATTCACGCACATGAGCCACACGTTATATAGTGTGAAATGCCCGTCTTCATAGAAGAACATATCCCATCGCCTTTGACAAAACCAACCATCGTACATAAGCAGCAAAAGCGCGAGAATTGGAGTATTAACAATATAGGCAACCGACTCGCGAACAAGGAAGTACTTTAGAGAACCGTTACGCTTTTCATAATCTCCAAGAGCAGCCTTTGTCAGCAGCAAGGAAAACAAGACGGCAAGGAAAGATATCAAGGAGCATATAAGAATATACCCCATACGACCTTCATTTAGCCTGCCTATACCGAAAGGTTGTACGAGTGCAAGAAAGACCAACACCCCGATACCACACTTGAAAGCACGCTTGAGTATATATATGTAATCGTTCATTTTGGAAAACTCTAATCACTAAACTCTAAACCCTAAACTTTTTTATGCAGCTGCAAAGGTACTTATTTTTTGCCAATCAAGCAAGATTTTCCTCTGCCATTCGTCACAAAAACGTGTATTTCGTCCCATTCACGAGCCATAAATCCCTAATCACGCTCCATCCGTCCCTAGCTATTGTAGTATTCAAAAAAAGCATATAATTTTGCAGGGGAGAATTAAAGAAGTAATAAGGAGTACAAGGAGTGCAAGACGAAAGTCTTACTCGTTCAAATAAGCGATATTTACTATTGTCTTGTACTCCTTAAGCGACTTTAGGAGCGCCACTCCTTGCACTCCTTGTACTTCTCAAATTATCAAATCAATTTATTATTTTCAAGAATATGAACACAACAGTCTTAGCAGTAACGATAGCGTTAATAGCAACTCATATCGTTTACACAGAGTACATAAATCCACAGGACTCATTCGCAGAGTCTCAACAGATCTATGAAGCACCAACAAACATATCAGACGAGAGTACAACCTTCGCCTATAAAATAGAAAAGAAAGACAAGATTTCTCTCAGCGAAACTACTTTCTCGGAATAAGCCTCCCTCAAAAGAAAAAGAGGTGGTGGGGTTGATATCTCATTTCCCTTATTAGTATATAAAAAATATACGACACAATATATATTTACTACATTTTTTCCATATATATAGCATTATCCCACCCCCACCACTATATTGTCTTTATATTATCGTTTCTTCGCAACTTAACGCAAGCACCTAAAAGATAATGACATTTGCTTGCATATCTCATGTATTTTTTGTATCTTTGTACTTGAAGAATCAAAGACCGTGTGCCAGCTCAGCTGACACGCACTCTTCGATAGGTGTTCGTTCATCCTTCGCTCTTCCTTCGTTCTGCCTTCGTTCTGCCTTCGCTTTTTCTTCGATTCCAGAGCGGAGAATAAGCATTGACACGGCAACGGCATAAAGGCTGTTCATAGGAAGACAAGCGAAATGACTATTGCATATATTGGAGATTTTTCATATCTTTGCACTCGGCAAATCAAAGATCGTGCGCCAGCCTTTGAGGACTGACACGCACTTTTGCCTTCGTGCGAGGTGCTGCGCACGTTGACACTCAACAATAAGAAAAAATATTATTATGACAAAAGAACAGATTTTTGAATTGATCAACGGGATGCAGAATCCTGTGATGTACTTGGCAACAAGCGAAAACGGACAACCTCATGTGCGTGCCGTCCTCCTTTATAGTGCCGATGAGAATGGTATCGTGTTCCATACTGGTAAGTTCAAGGAACTTCACAAGCAGCTTCAAGAGAATCCGAAGGCTGAGGCTTGTTTCGCTACTGGCAAGTATCAAGTGCGCGTTGAGGGTGAGTTCAAACTCGTGGATGACATCGAGTTCAAGAAAGAGATTATCAATCATCCTTCACGCAAGTTCCTTCAGGGATGGATAGCAGAGCAAGGCTTGGATGCCGTTCTCGACTTCATTCAGGTGTATAGAATGGAACATGGCAAGGCTCACACATGGAGCTTTGAGGATAACTTTAAGGCAAAGGAATACGTGGATTTATAAAAAAAGTATTCTCGAATTCACCAAGCTAAAGCAAGTTCCAAATTACCTATTATAATTTTTATAACAATGCAACCAAGATATGTAATGAATTATTGGCAATTTGGAACTTGCGAATACTTAGTAATTAAAGGGTGTGTAATCAGTTTACACAATGTATATAATAAACCTACAGATATTATTTCAACTTTAGTATAGCTCAAGTTTCTGGTTATAAGGTTTTAGGGTTTTAAGGTTCTCAGGTCGGACTTGCTTTAGCTTGGTGAGCTTGTGAACAACGCTCATGAGCGATGCTGACCTCTAACCTTATAACCTTTTTAAACGATGCTGACCTCATAACCTTCAAACCTTATAACCTATGAAGTTTCGCAAGCGAAAACTTCAATCAATAGAAACGAACAATCTCATCAAAAGGCCTATGCTGAGGCTGCTGTGGTTCTTCTGCCCTATATCCAAGTGAGATGACTGCCATGATGGTTTCCTCATTTGGTATGCTGAAAAGAGTACGCAGTTCATTGGCATCCCTCATTCCCATAATCAGCGTGTCAAATCCCATAGCACGGGCTTTCAACACGAGATAGGCATTACTCAGGCCATTGTCGTAAGCGCCCCACCCGTCACCAACTTCGTTGGTCTGTTCGCCCTGGAAGAATCCAGACTTTGAACGCTCAAACGTAGAAACAATTAGCACAGATGCACCGGCAACCTTCTCCTTATTCGGACCTATCAGCTCAGCAACGGCTTTAACCTGTTCCGGACTGATTGCCACATAATACTTGGTTGGCTGTTGGTTAGCCCATGAAGGAGCTTCCTGAACGGATGTGAGCAACTCTTTCACCTGTTCCTTTGTTATGGTTTTGCTTGCATCATAACTACGGACACTACGGCGAGTCTTGATTACCTCATCAAATGACGGAGTACTCTCGCTTGTCTTTGGCTCTGACTGAGAGCAAGAGAAAAACATCGTCACAAGTGAAGCTACGAAAAACATTCTAACGATTTTCTTCATACAATTCATTTTTTATTATTAGGTTTTAGGGTTGATAGGTTTTTAGGTTTTCAGGTCGGACTTGCTTTAGCTTGATGAGCCTTTGCGAAGAACTTGCGTAGCTTGGTGAGCCATAGCGAACAATGCTTGTTAGCAACGCTGACCATATAACCTTCAAACCTTATAACCGATGAAGTTAAGCTTGCGAAACTTCATTTATCAGCTATCGGAAATAGTCATCTATTCTGATTCTTAGCGTCCAAGCTTCCACCAGTCAAAGTCGAAAAGCTGTTCATCTCCTCCACGGAAGAGGATATAGACATCATGCTTGCCTGTTGGAGCTTTCTCTATCAGATGAGAAATTATGTTCTTGCTGCCGTCCACCTCAATACGGGCAAACGGTTTCCCGCTAATTGCATCTGCGTAAAACTCGATAACACCGGGATTCTTCACGTTCAACACCTCTGCCGTAACCGCCTTGGGAGCTTCAGAACCCAAATCCACATTACGAACCTTTGTCCAGTCGCCGTTATGGATTGATGTGACGTAATGCTTTGCACCCGCCATACGGTCAAGCTTAACACCCCAACTCTGTGACATGGTCTCTGCCTCAACCGTCTTGTAAGGATCAAGACTACCGACAGGCTTCACACCCTCTTTAGTGAATGGAATGAAAGGGATGGAACCGTCTGCATTAAACTTGAACTCCTCTATAGCCGTAGAGCGTTTAAATCCTCCACCATTAGGCAGAGCGCCATTGTGGTAGAACATATAGTCATGTCCCTTGAAATGGATGTTTCCGCCATGAATAGTGAAACTATTCTCTGCCTCGTCCATTATACGTCCCTTGAAAGTCCAAGGACCATGTACTGAAGGAGCGGTAGAATATGCCATATACTCTGGAACACCACCCGCAGGATATACAGCATAGTAAATGCCGTTTCGCTTTGTCACCCAAGGACCTTCCTCATACTGAGTCATTTCACGCTCCTTACCAATAGACCAGTCCATCTTTGACTGCAAGGCTCCAAAGCTCTTAGGATCTGTATATCCGGGAACTTCCTTATATCCGTTCTTAAACGAAATCATGTCGTCGTTGAGTTCTCCATACCAGAATCCCTTATTTCCCCAAAAGAGATACGGCTTACCATCATCGTCGATAAATACAGTAGGATCAATAAATCCAAAGCCTGTAGCAAGAGGTCCACCTATGGCATCACGCCAAGGCCCAGTAGGACTATCAGCTACAGCAACACATAAAGCATCTTTTCCGTCATCGGTGTTGCAACATAGATACCAGTACCATTTGCCCTTATGCTCAACAGCCTGAGCCGCCCATGCACGATCCCCTTGCTTTGCCCATTTGAACGTAGCGGTATTGACCTGAGCACCGAGATACTGCCAATTTACCATATCCTCGGTGGAGAACACAAGCCAGTCTTTCATTAGAAAGTATGTAGCATCGTCCTCGTCATGGTCAACAAATAGATATACCTTGTCACCATGAACGTATGGTGCTGGATCTGGAGTATATATAGCACTAATGGCAGGATTCTGCGCAAGGCAGCTTCCGGCTATTGCAAGTGCTGAGAGAGTTGCGGATAATTTCATTTTAAAAAATTTTATTGACCCTCCCCAACCCTCCCCAAGGGAGGGAGTCATTAGATAGTAATACTATATAGAAGCTCTCCCCTTGGAGGGAGTCGGAGGGGGTCGGTGGGTCTTTATTTATCAATACTTACCATCGTATATTTCCTGCTACCAAGACCTATCTTCTCGCCCCACTCCATAATGTGAGTGCCGTGCTTGCGTGCAATACGGTCAAGCAGAGGCTTGGTATTGTTATGCTCGTCGTTATGTATCTGGCTGACGATATCGAACGCTGCCTGATCGAGAGCCACAGGGTCAAGAGAGGCTATGATGCCATAATCAGCAATGAGAGGAGGCTGTGGATTTCCGTTGCAGTCGCAATCGATAGACATCTTATTCATCACGGAGATATAGAGAATCTTATTGCCGTTGTCGAAGAAGTTGTGAACTGCCTGTGCAGCAGCTGCCATTGACTCTATGAAACCGTCCTGATCACCAGTATGTCCCCAAAGACTACGTACATCATCCGTATAGCCTGCCGTATGGATATATGCCTTGCCAGAAGCAGAAGCCACACCGATAGAGGCATTCTTCAGTACACCACCAAGACCACCCATCTGATGTCCCTTGAAATGGGCGAGATTGACCATGAAGTCATAGTTCTTGAGGTGACTGCCCACGATGTCATATTTAAGGTGAGTCTCATCCTTCACAGGAATCTTCATCGAACCTTCCTCATCCATGATATCCACCTTGGCAATATCAAGAAAGCCATGCTCCTTGATTGTCTTCCAATGCTTTTCTGTGGTTGCGCGAGAACCCCCATAGGCAGTATTGCACTCAACGATAGTACCCTTTACCTCATCAACCAAAGGCTTGATAAAAGCCGGACGAAGATAGCCTGTCTTCTCAGATTCTCCCGTTGAAATCTTTACAGCCACACGTCCCTCAGCCTTACGACCGAGAGCCTTGTATATCTTGACCAATGACTCTGGAGATATGTCGCGAGTGACATATACAACAGACTGAGCGCTCGCGCTCAACATTGAAACCAGCACGAATAATGCTGAGAGGAAGGTCTTTTTCATAATTGTCAATAAGTTTAGAATGGTACACATACTCCCACCTTGAATGTTGCCCTTGGCATTGGCATACCTAAAACATATTCATACTTCTGAGCAAGAAGGTTCTCGCCATTCACCCAGGCTTCAAATTTGAAACCTGCCATATCAATCCAGCGACTTACTGTCGCATTAAGGAGGGTGAATGATTCCTTTGTCTCATTCTGTCCAACTGCAGTATAAAGACCACAAACCTGCATCAAGCCACACGAAATATTCAAGCCTGTTTTTATGCATTCATACCAGTTGAGTCCAATGTATCCTTTATATTGAGGTGCGGAAACCACGGGATTATCCATGTGTAGCCATGAATGATTGGTATCAAGCCACATATAAGGCATTACATACCATTTGGCATCACATTCAATACCATAATTTTTAATTTTGCCAGTATTGATGTTCTTTCTGTTTATTGTCTGGATTATGTTATCTGCATCTATGACGAAAAAGTTCACTCCGTACTGAACCCTGTTGTGGTTGAGCCTCTGCCTCCAAGACAATTCATAAGTCCACATACGCTCAGGCTCAAGTTCCTCGTTTGAAGGTGGATAGAGATACATTTCCTTCATCGTAGGATTACGGAAGCCCTTGCTTGCCATAAGCTTTATTTCATTGCATGTTTTTCTGTTATTTGTAGGACGAATCACAATACCACCCTGAGGGACCCATACTCCACCTGTCACACTATGATGATCGTATCTCGCACCTGCATCGACGGTAAGCCATGAAGCAATATCCTGACGAATATCAGCATATCCCGCAATCTCGGTATTGTTTACATCTGCAGACTGCTTAGGTCCATTTTCTTCCTCTTTACCTGTCTCACGGTTTGTGTACCAAGTATGACCATAAATGCCCTGATAGTCAAAGCCTATAGTTACTCTTCCACCTTCCCACAAATCAGCGTTCTGATACACAGAAACGCCCATCAAGGCATCCTTTGAACGGAACAGACGTTCCTGTGGAGAACCTCCTTCCTTATAGCCGTCGTTAATCTTATGTCTGCCGAAGTTATCATAGAAACTGATTCTACCACTAGTTTTATCGTAGTGATTCTCAACACCTACAGCCACAGCACCTCTTGTAATCCATTGGTCAGCCTCAAACATAGGGTCTGTTACCGTACCAGGATTGGAAGCATTGAAATGGGTGATATCAATATCGGCATAGGTATTCCATTTGTCAGAAAAGTCATAGTTCAACTTCGCATAACCACCATACTGTTCAAATCCCATGTTAGGTCGATGATTGTCAGAACACCCATATTGACCGGCAACATGGGCAAGGAAACGACCTTGCTGAATCTCACTTGAGGCATCCAATTGTAGCGTGCCATAACTTCCTACGCCTACATTTAGCATATTATTAACACGATCAAAATCCTCATAATGCCTTGTCTTGCGAGTCACAATATTCACAACGCCACCCATAGCATTTGAGCCATAGAGCATTGATGCCGGACCTCTCAACACCTCCACATGCTCAATCATCATTGTTTGGTAGCTATCAGCTATAGAATGGCCATAAACGCCATTATACTGTGGATGTCCATCGATAAGTACCATTATCTGACCTGCGCCTGAACTGATACCACGAAGCATCATACCACCAGCTGCGCCTCCACTCACGCCATATCCCATCATACCACGGGATGTTACCATCAATCCTGGCACTTGCTCTGTAAGTGTAGGGAGAATATTCTGTCTGCTGTATGCATATAACGCTGGCATAGCATGATACGGTTCAACTACAGTTACTGTTTGCGGAAGATGTCGCGAATCAGTTTGTGTTCGTGTTCCTGTAACAACAACCTCTCCAAGATGCTTCAAAGAGTCTGGTTCTGAAGCAAAAGAGACTGCAGGCAATAGGTTGAACCCTACTGCTAGGGTTAGAAATGTAACTTTTTTTATTTGTATCTTTAATTCCAATTTAGGAGTCCTTATTAGTTTTACTAATACATTGACGAAAAAAATAACGAATGGTTTAATGTTAAAAAATGAAAAACGTATGGAAATTACGATGATTCATGGCGTTTTGCTTTGTTTTCATCCTACAAAAACACGTTCTATCAATAACGCGATAAAACAAGTTCCGTGAAGTTCCTATTCTGAAGGAGAATAATAGCGGACTTATAACGAATTTGAATCGGATTTGGAGCGGAGGTAGAGCGAAACCATAGCGGAATCAAAGAAAATGCAACAAAACCATAAAAAAAGAAAAAGTCCTCGGCCGAAAACGAGGACTATCTCCGGTTCTCGCGCCTTCACAGGCTAAGAAACCTAGTAATAACTAAATGAATTGCGAGAATTTCAATCTTCACAGACTAAACAAACTCTATAATCGTTTAAATGATTTTTTCGGTATATATATTATAACATTTGCATTGAAAAACTAAAGTTTTTTACGAGTGCAAAGATAGTGATATTTATTGATATCGCCAAAAAATAACAGTCATTACTGCGTAATTTACAAATAAATTAACATTTTAGAATATGAAATTCGTTATTATACGGAATTTTTCAGTGAAAAAACGTAAAAAATCACCGTAATACAGGTTTACAGCCATATTTTTCACTCACACATACCCTCATGGGATATTCAGGTATTTGGTATAATAACACTATCGTATTTATCCATACTTTCATAAAAGTTATTTCATTGGAAGATTTGTACAAATCCCTATTAACCCTATTCATTTTCTTCGAATTACAATGATTTTTTATTCAAAAATACAATTTCTATCGAAATAGTTTGGAGGAGAAAGAAAAAAAATGTATATTTGCATCATAAATCTATTATGAACAGGCGATTGAAAATGACTTATTTCCAACAACAAACAAACGTGAGTATTAAACATCGACATTATGACACATAGCAAATACATGCAAATAGCTATAGATGAAGCCAGAGAAGGTATCAGAAACGGGCATGGAGGTCCGTTTGGAACTGCCATCGTAAAGGACGGAGTCTTAATAAGTTCCGGGCATAATAGGGTTCTTCAACATAACGACCCTACATGTCACGGAGAAGTGGATGCCATACGTAAGGCATGCCAGAAGCTCGGCACACACGACCTGAGCGGATGCGAGCTTTACACCACGGGAGAACCATGCCACATGTGTCTGTGTGCCTGTATGTGGGCAAACATCGATAAGATATACTACGGATGCACCATAGAAGACAACGGACTCATTGGATTCCGCGATGATAAGTTTGACAAGATTTTTGGAGGTCGTGACAAGCTTGAGGGCTTTATGACAGAGATTGACCGTGAAGCCTGTCTGCAACTATTCGAGGAATACAAAAATCTATATCATAAACTATATTAAATTCCGGTGGGAATTAAACATCCTCCACCTTAAAAAACGATACACAATGAAAAAACTCACAATACTATCCCTGATGCTATTGACATTCATGGTGATGGGATGTAATAACCAACCAAAGGACAAAACACTAACCGATGGAACTTTTCACTCTGTAGGGCTGAATCTTACAGGAACAATTAATGTGGATGTCACCATCGAGGATCAACGCATCACGGAAGTGCATGTCCTTGAAGAGCTTAAGTCGTATGCCAGTCAGATAAAACAGCTATGCGAAAGCATCATAGAGAACCAATCGCCAGAAGTTGACGGAGTTTCAGGTGCCACATATCTCTCTGACGGCATAAAAGACGCTGTACGTGATGCCTTGGCACAGTCAAGAGGCGAAAAACCAGTTCTTGACAACACTAATGTGATGAGCTTTACTCCTGGAACATACTCTGTGGAAACTGACGGATTCCTTAGCAAAATCAAAGCAGATGTTACTTTCAGCCAGAATGCCATTGACACCATAATTATCAAGGAATCGAATGAGACGCCACACGTTGGTCAAAATGCTATTCCACCTACCATACGCAATATGCTAAAAGCCAATGGAACAGGAGTAGATGGAGTGACAGGTGCAACATTTACCGTGACAGCCCTGAGAAAACTTGTAAACGAGGCTGCAGAGAAAGCGAAAGTAACCAATCGTAATAAATTCTATAACAACAAATTAACCATGACAGCGCAAAACAGAATAGAGGATACATGGGATGTAGTAATTGTCGGTGGCGGAGGTGCAGGTCTCTTCGCTGCGGCACAGGCAGCAGAAGATGGAAATACAGTCCTCGTAATTGAGAGAAATTCAGAACTTGGAGGTAATACTCTGATTGCCGGTGGTATGTATCAGGCTGTTGACCACCACCTCGTATGGGACATCAATCATCCAGAAGCCACTTCGGCTATCGGCTTTGACGGTAAAAGGGTTGACAAGGTTAAGGCTACCATAGGAAGTATAGACCAATTAAAAACAATTCTCTCATGGAATGAGAAACCTTTTGACGAGAACTACTACCTCACACATGAGTTCGTTGCAGGCGATATAATAGAATTATCAAAGCATGGCGTTCATCAGGAATTTCTTCCTATCCTCCGCAACCTGAAGAAAGAGATACGAGCATATCTTGCCTATGCAGAACCGAAAATAAAGAAAGGCATGAAGGAGAATGAGCTTTTGCTTTTCTCTACTACAAACCTTCATATCTTCCAGACATATTATGGAGGTCTTCGTCAGAGCAGCGACAAGAAGGAATGGATATACAGCGACTATAGTCTTGTAAACCAGTTTATTAACGAAGGAGAGAAGCTCAAACCATGGCTTATGAGTATGGGAGTGGAGTTTATGAACACACAGACTACCCTTCCTGGTGCCATCTGGTATCGTTGCAACAGAATGACTGGCTGCAACACAGATACCGCAGGGGATGGTAAGAAGACATTCTTTGCTAAGAATTGGGGAGCATACGTAATGGCACCTCTCACACACATGCTTCAAGCCAACAAACATAATAAGGTGATTAAATCAACCACAGCCAAGCACCTTATCATGGAGAATGGAAGGGTAACAGGAGTTAACGGCATAATGGATGACGGCACGACTGTGGTAGCTCATGCACGAAAAGGTGTGATTATTGCATCTGGAGGCTATGCAGCCAATATAAAGAAGGTAATAGAGACCAATAAATACTGGCCAGCGAAATATCTTTCATACAACATGGGTACCACAAACCGTTCTTCTCTTCTCGGTGAAGGACTGTCGATGGCAACAGAAATCGGTGCTGACGAGTGTGGTGAGGGATGGACACAACTTCTGCCTCTTGCTTTCTCTGCCGACGGACTAATAGCAAAGGGAAGCGTAGAGACTGCCGTTTTCATAAGCCCAAAGACAGGAAAACGCTTTGTTGACGAGTGTTCAGAACGTGATGTACTTTCGCTCGCTGCATTTGAAAACGGAATAACATACAAAGGCATAAAGGGTACATTCTTCTGTATAAGAGCAGATGTAAAGACCGATGAAGCCGGACTTGACATAATAACATCCGACATTCCAGGAAAGGAATGGACAAGGACAGGCAAAGAACTTGCAGCGCTTTTCAAAGAGTTGGGCATGAGTACCGATGCTAAGGTTGTGCTTGAGACTATCCGCGAATATGATATGGCAGGAATGGAGAACCGCCAGCCGAAGGATTTCAGAAAACAGCATCAAGTAGGTCTTATCGGTACAGCAAAACGCAAGGCTGACGGAAGCTACGACAAGAGCACATACGATATTCTGAATGCAAGACTTCGCATACGCCTCCTTGCCCCATCCCTACACCACACCATGGGCGGATTAAGAATAGACACCAGTCGTAGGGTACTCGACAAACACGGCAAACCAATCCCAGGCCTCTATGCTGCAGGTGAGGTTACAGGTGGATTCTTCGGTGGCAATCGTCTTGGAGGTAATGCTCTCACAGAGGTTATGGTATCAGGTAGAATAGCAGCAAAAGCCATCAGCGGAAAGCAATAAGGATTTGCATTCCTATAGCAGAGCTAACATTTCCACAAGAAGTCGACCTGACGATATTTTGCAGTCAGGCCGACTTTTTCTTCTCACTTTCATTTTACCGACCTCTCACTCGCTTGCAAGTCCCAAACGCCATTCGGGAACAGACAAATACGACATCAGCCTTTCTCTTTCCGACTTTTATTTGCTAAATATGTTAATTTGTCTTGAAAGTATATATGTTCTTAAGTAATTATCGCTATCTTTGCAATACTAATTGACAAAATCATATGAATATCCTAAAACTTTCAACTTCGCTGCTCATGGCAGCGATGATGCTTACGACCGCAAAAGCCGTAGCTGCTAAGACTGAAACAATTGAACGAAAAAAACTTCTCAACACGCAATGGCAGTTCGTTGAGAACGACAGTGATTTCACAAAAGCGAAACCAGTAATCCTACCTCACGACTGGAGCATACACCATCGTTTCGATGCAAATGTACCGGCTGGCGGTGGTGGTGGCTATCTGCCTACTGGTAAGGGCTGGTACAAGCGCACCCTCACTCTCGGAAAGGAATACGAGGGCAAGAAGATACGCCTATACTTCGAAGGCGTGTATATGAACTCACAGGTATATATTAATGGTAAGAAAGCCGGTGGATGGCCTTATGGCTATTCTTCTTTCTGGGTAGATGCCACACCTTACCTACAAACAGGAAACAACGAGATTATCGTGAGTGTGGATAACTCCAAGCAACCTAACTGCCGTTGGTATTCCGGCTCAGGTATCTACCGTAACGTATGGCTCGTTACTACCGACAAGACATATATCGACGACTGGAGCATAGCAGTAAGCACACCCGACACTCATCATGTCAACCTTACGGCTACCGTAATACTGCCCGACGGCTCCACACGTCCATACCAGCAGACCATCGAGGTGGAGAATCCTCGTCTCTGGTCTCCTGAAGATCCATATCTCTATCACACGGAACTGACAATACCAGAGGGTGACCGTATTACAGTAACATACGGCATACGTACCATCGAGTATAGTGCAGAGAAGGGACTCTTCCTTAATGGCAAGTCAATTAATCTCAATGGTGCTTGCGTACACCACGACAACGGCATCCTCGGTGCAGCAGCCTTCGATGACGCAGAATATCGTAAGGCACGACTTATGAAGGAGGCAGGCTTCAATGCCGTGCGCACATCACACAATCCTCCTTCTGAAGCATTCCTAAGAGCATGCGATGAACTCGGACTTCTCGTCATCGACGAAGCATTCGACGGATGGCGCGAGAAGAAGAACACCAACGACTACGACTACTCTACCCTCTTCGACCAGTGGTGGAAGAAAGACATCGACGCAATGGTTCTGCGCGACCGTCTTCACCCAAGTATCTTCTGCTGGAGCACCGGCAACGAGGTTATCGAGCGTAAGAAGATTGAGATTATAAAGACCGCTCATCAGCTTGCTTCACGCATCCATGAGATTGACCCACAGAATCGTCCCGTAACCTCTGCCCTCGCAGCATGGGATCGTGACTGGGACATCTATGACCCATTGGCAGCTGAGCACGATATCGTTGGCTATAACTATATGATTTTCAAGGCAGAGAGCGACCACGAGCGTGTACCAAGCCGCGTGATGATGCAGACAGAGAGCTATCCTCGTGATGCTTGGCGCAACTATCAGACAGTACAATCACACGATTATATCCTCGGTGACTTCGTATGGACAGGTCTTGATTACATCGGTGAGTCTGGTATTGGTCGCTATTACTATGAGGGCGACGTACCAGGCGAATCATGGGAACGCCCACTATACCCTTGGCACGCAGCATATTGCGGAGACGTTGACCTTACAGGTGAGCGCAAGCCTATCAGCTACTATCGCTCTATGCTCTGGAACGGCGGTCAGACTCATCTCGCTGTACGCGAACCTGACGGCTATATAGGTAAGGTGAAGACATCCATGTGGAGCACATGGCCAACACAGCATAGCTGGACATGGCCAAACTGGGAAGGAAAGCCTATCGAGGTTGAGGTTTATAGCCGTCAGCCAAAGGTAAGCCTTTACCTCAACGACCAGCTCATCGGCGAACAGGAGACAAAGGAGATGAAAGCCACCTTCAAACTGACATATCAGCCAGGCACACTTCGTGCAGAGGCAGGCAACGAGCGTTCAGAGATTCAGACAGCAGGAGCAGCCAAGACCATCCGTCTGAAAGCTGAGAACTACAAAAATCTGTCATTCATCACAGCTGAGATTATCGACGCACAGGGTCGTGTGGTTCCTGCATCTGATACAGAGTTAACCTTCGCCGCTACAGGTGTCACATTCCTTGCAGCAGGTAATGCAGATATCAAGGACGATGATCCATACTTCGATACCAAGCATCGCACATGGCATGGCCGTTGCCTCGCTGTTGTAAGCAAGAATGGCAAGAAAGGCACTCTCTCCGTATCAGCCAAGGGACTCCCAACCGCCAAGATTGCGATTAAATAACGTGAGTTTGACGAATTCTTAATTGCAAGCAGCAAGGTGTGTTTATATTGGATACGTGAAATAGCCCAATAAAAAATAAATGACGTGATATATTTTGTATCACGTCATTTATTATTTCAACTATTCTCTATCTGATTCTGCATCTTGAAGGTTGCCTTGATGGCAGCTTTAATATTAGAAGAGCTATCCCTTTACTAATACCACACGAGAGTTATATGCCTTCTGTACACTCCTTTGCATCTCAAGAAGGCGCTGACGTGATTCTGGAGTGTATGTACCACGATGCATATCCAAGACAAGGGAAACACGCAGATGTCCGTTTTCTAAAGCAACGTGTTGATGGAATGCCCCGAACTCCTCCTCTATATCTATATTCGCAGGAAGAGACTCAATAGAACATCCTTCAGGTATCTCTATCAAAATCTCATCCTCATTCCTATAGCCATGAGTTATCTTCATTGGCAAACGCTTAGAAGACAAAGTGTCTGCTATTACAACAGGTAAGAATCCCTTGTGTGAAGGATTGATAGGAACGAACAACCTACGTCCTGTAAGATTGGCATACTTGGCACAAACTCCATCAAGATGCGTCTTGAGTTGGGCAGTATCGAACGGTTTGCTAGAATCCTTCACGGAAATTGAGCCAAACGAAGTATTAGGCAACTTATACCACGATGATATTGTTGTTCTTTGTTCTTGCTCTTTTACTTTCAGAAGATGGAAATTCTCTGAATATCTATGATTGCTAAACACCTCATCAATCGAAACATCGGCTGAAGCGTCATGACGAATGGCAATCCGAACATCTGTATGTCGCAGGTTTAGGGAATCCGCATATTCAGGCAACTTCACAATGTGACATCCATCCGAAGACAACAACAATGCGTCATGTCCAGAAATGCTTTCATGAATATATCCAGGAGACAACTTGGAATTGGTACATTCTAACCATACAGTATCCTTACCCTGTTCGAGCATGACAGCCAAAACCATGTGATCCAACTGATTGACATTAGCAAAATCTGGAATCAGTTTGGGGTCTTCTGTTCCTATTGCAACAAGCCTACTGTCTATCCCAATACCTTTTAGCATGGTATGCATATAGTTACTCAATCCCTTACAATCGCCCAAACCCGTGATAGCCACAGACACAGCCGTCGCTGGCTGATAGCCTCCGATACCGAGTTGCAGACTAACATATCGGGTATTCTTACCCATATACTCATAGAGTTTCGCTATTTTCTCACGTTCAGTATGGCAATCAGCAATAACCTCACGAACTTTTTCCAGATGCGACTCTGGTAGTAATTGCCTATCCGCAGTCAAACCATAATTCCATTTGCCAAAAGAAGACCATGAATTCATGCTACCCTCAGTTCCATAGTATGAAAACTTTTCCGGAGCAAAAAGTACATAAGGAGCCTGTTCGTCAAGAGATGGGGCATAAGGCACACGAGACAATGGTGCAAGTCCTGTCAAAGTAAATCGAAGAACCTTATTCCGTCCGACTTGTTCCACCTCAGGAACAGCAGACATGTTCATCGGCTTATACCTTATATTTACCTCGTTTTCAGGCCATTCTATCTGATATACTGCCTTGGAGACATTCATACCATATTGTTTCTGTGGCAAAAAAAGAGGATAGCTCAGCACATTTGCATTTCTGATAACCTTCTCTGTTCTCGTGATGATGACAGGATACGACGGTGGAGTAACCTCCGCTATCAGTCGATAGAAATCTGTTGCCAGATCACGTGAATACTCAAACCTCTGCAATTCACTTTTCTTGACCTTACGAAGGACATTCCCGAGAACATCAGTCATCACATACTCAAACCTGGACAATTCTGTATCGTTATCCATACCGATTACTATATTTGCCAGATCAGCATTTTTGCTGTTCATCAGCATGAATTTCTGATGATGTTCGCATGAATAGTAGCTAAGGCTTTTTACTTTTACCGAAGTACTATCCAAAAGCACAATCACGTCCGCTTTCTGTGCATTTGCCATTACACACCAAACGAACAACAGACAGAAAACTATGAGTCGTCTTATCATTTCTTCTTGAAAACAATCATATCACCCATACTCTGAGAGGCCATATCATACACTTTTTTTACTGCCGTATATTCTTCTGATTCAAATTTCATTTTCTTACAAATGAATGTATATGAAAGACGTACAATATCCTCTTTCTTATTGCAGACCATCTTTACCGTCATAGAGCGATCAGGAAGCGTAAGTTCATAGGATTTAGGACACTCTTCCGCCTCATACCCTTCTGGTATTTTGACATCAACATAGTAATTTACAGTAACAGGAGTCGGCATTTCAATAGGAAGTTCACGAGTCTCTTCCTTAAAAGGAGAATCACCGATAGGGTTGAACACGAAAGGACTTACATAAATATGGTCATCGGTAGTCTCTACACTCTTATGGAACTTAACCGCACGCTTCACCACAGTACCATAATCATTGTTTCCTGTAATTCCAAGAGAATCAATCATGACACCATATTTCTCCTGAAGAGTATGTACATAATCAATGGAATCCTTGGCTTTATGGTAGTCCAACCTAAACTCTCGGGCTGAGTTCATGAGATACTGTGTAGATATATCACCTGTTACCGAACCGTCTGCTGAGACTTCGATATTTGACATGTGTGCTGTCCTATGCTGTGCAAGTTTGGTTAAATCAACCCATGAGCCTGCTATCTTCTTGCCAATCTTACGACCAGTTGTAACATAGAGATTAGGGTTAAGTACATTAATTGCTCCATAAGGATCAGTTCCATCCACATAACATGTACCATGTGTAGTCTCAACTGCAACAATAAATGTGTTAAATGCATTAGCCGTTGGATGGATAGGAAGACGACCATGACGACGAGAACTTATATAGACAGGATACGATGTAAAGCCGAGGTCATTAAACACATTTATAAGCATCATGTTTACATCAGCCGTACTACCGCTCTTTTTCTTTACTATTGTACTTGCGAACTCAGGAACATTGCCATAATTTCCATTCCATGCCACATGAGATGCAACAAACCTTACGGCTGCACCAATACGCTCATCCTCATTGGCAATATTAGGAATTCCGCTTGCAGCCAGTTCATCCTTCAGTTTGCTCTTATCGTTCAGGTGCGTGCCAATCTCATCCTGATCAAGAATGAGCTTGTCTGCCTGCTCCCAAGTCATGCCAACGTTATAAACTGCGTTATTAGGAAACTGCGTTGTCTTGAGGTCACATACGACCTTAGCTGCATAGTCATCAATATTCCATACATATGGAACATCACGAAGAGCTGGCATATTGAAAGCCTCCACCTCATAGCAATTGCTGTTACAACTCTTCATGCTACGTGCATCCGCTCCGCTTTTTATTTCCACCTTACCTGCATATGTCTTACTCTTCACATTACTCAGTTTCAACGGAGCTTCAACATTGAAAATAAGTACAGCAGGTATCTCCATGAAATACTTTTGGTATATGATCGGAATATCCTTCTGCATTTCAAAATCATATATGTTATAAAATCTTGTACTGAACAATTGGTAACTGACTTCTATAACACTCCCCTTCTGTACCATAGGTACACTAAACTTTCGTAACATGTGATGCTCCCCCACTCGCTCATCACGTATGAGCTTTGGTGTCACTTTGGTAGCCTCTACCTTGCCCTTTTCATTCAAATTGTATGAAGCAGCAGAAAATTCGCTGAACTCCTCCATCTGTTTGCCATTATCATCGACATAATAAGAGATAGCGAAGTCTCCATATTTCTTTCCATCATCCTTAAGAACCTTAATACGAATCTTGTAGTTATAAACCATCGTAATATCGTACACAGATGACATTCTGTAAATAACATCACATGACTGCATGAGTACAACAGCATCAGCCTCGGGATCCTGAGCATATTCTGTCATATTCATCTCTTCCATGGTCGGCTTTCCGAATTTCTTGTTGACCGTAATAGTAGCATCTGATGAAGCAGACGAAGCAAAAACTGGAGATGTCACACCCCATAACAATAATAGATAAAGGATTTTTACCGTTAAATTCATGTCTTCAATAAAATTTTTAATTGAAATTTA
>Ga0256405_10000482_pt1 | contig 132525 bp, 162 predicted proteins | sample RumenRJG_02DNA_FD_189096 | JGI IMG/M metagenome (GOLD analysis project Ga0256405, IMG submission 189096) | Bovine rumen microbial communities from Lethbridge, Alberta, Canada - RJG_02 | ecosystem: Host-associated > Mammals > Digestive system > Stomach > Rumen | place: Canada: Alberta... | reverse complement strand
GCAAAACCCCATATACCAACAATACTTTTGTTACTTTTTCACACCTCTTATTTTAATATATTTTGCTAAGCAAAAATGTACCATTTTATACGTAGAATAACATATATATATATATATATATATATATATATTTACCTTTAAATAAAGTTCTTAAGCAAAAATGTACTGATTTATACGTCGATTAACAAAATCATTTACTTTTTATATTATATATACAACGTACAAAAAAGTACAAAATAGATGCGGCAGTAGCGGCTATGCGGCAACCAAAAACATATAGCAGTTTTACCTATCCTTTATTCCCCTTTATTATATATAGAAAGGGACAGAAAACAGGTAAAACATCTAAGCAAAAAATCTTGAAATGATTTTCGGGGATAAAAAAATGACGATTTGATAAAATCTCTTAAACACATTTTGTTACTTTTTTGTTGGACTCTAATGTAATATGGAATCCAATAGAAAAGTAACAAAACATCTGCGGCAGTATTTGCTCTATGGCGTTTTGCTACGGATTTTTAAAGGTTAGAAATATAAGGTTTAAAAAACGGTAGCAAAGCGCACCAAAGCAACTACTATGTTCCACCTGTCGCAAAAAATGCGACATCTCACACAAAGCGGATGTCATAAGCGAACTATCGCAAAAAATGCGACAACTGGAACAAACCGAAAGACGGGAAGCACAAATCTACTCCCCGCCCTTTATTTCAATAGTATCTAAATACTTAACAATGCGGCAGTACCTCCTTTAATGATGCCATATGTATAATGTAAAGTCGGTTTCAACTCTCGTGCGCCATTGTAAGAACGAAACTTGCGGCAAGCCGCAGTTTCTTATCTTATGACGCACTCGAGCATTGAAACCTCCGTGTGCGAAACCCGCTCCGCGAGTTTCACACAAACGTATCTTCCTTCTTGTTGAGATTTAAAAATAGACTTCTTTAAAATAATCATTAATTTTTTTTCTATCTATTGTAAAAACAAATTCATTTGATTTGTCATCGAAAAGCCAAGTATAAAAATGAATAAAAATATCATAACATTCATCTCCTTTTTGAACGGCATAGACACAAGTAGTCCCCACAGCATCAGTGATTTTAATATAGTAAAAACGTTCATGATTCCCATCTTCCATAGAATCAAAACAAATACGCTGTATACTACTTGCGGGAAAGCACTCTATTGATTTTATTGTTTCGCTTTCTTTATCTTTATTTATAATACGAACATACTTTTCCATACTGCAATCTCCTTACTCTTCCGCTTCCATAAGTTCACACATACGAACCGTCCATTCGCTTAATTTATATTCAGTCATAATGGCGCGGCGAGCTGCTTCGTAGTCTCTACCAAGATACAATCCCGCCAATTCACTCCGCTCATAAGTACACTGAATCCTTTTATCATCAACAATTTCATATTTTTTCATTTTCCGTAATAGAAACCTCTTTTTCATCTGATACTTCATCTTTTGATACAATATCTTTCGTATTGACATAATCTTCCATTGACGCAAGATGCTTTACTATACAAGCTTCATAAGCTTCGTATATTTTATCAAAAAGATCTAATTCTTTATTCATTGGGATAAAATCCCCTTTATTTTTTAATTTTGTAAGTATATGTACAGCCTCACGATAAGCTGTCGCTTTACCTAAAGAATAATTATCATACCTATCTTCCCACCTATCTGCTTCTTTAAAATATTTCTGAGATAAATCTGTAAAATAATTAATCAAACCATCATAGCCAATTAAATTCATTTTGACTCCTCCACTGTACAAAGTTCATCCCAACTAGCTCTTAAACGCTCTATTTGTTCAACCCATTGGGAAGCCAGATTAAAACACACAGGACATTCAGTTACATGATGATATAACACTTTTACAGTATCCGTCCCCACATGTTCAACAAAGGGATTATCAAGATTCGTAATTCTTATACCATCTCTTGTAACACCAAACTTTGTCCCACATGAAGTACATACAAAAGTAGTAGAATTACTTACTCGCTTATTTCTTCTTTCCCATACTTCTTTATCTTCCATTATTACACCTCTTTAATTTATTTTTAGCAATTTCTTTATTACTTTTGGGATCTTTATTTTTATAATCAACACAGGGTCATAATAGCGGCAGATAGGGCAGCAGTACATTTGATTTCGACTAAATCCACACGCCCGCGCAAAAGGACAAGGTTCAACAAATGGTCTCATTATTATATTCCTCTTGCATAAATAAACTCAAAAGGATTGCCATTGATAACCATAACAACCTTTACTCTATTCTTATCCAAAATTTCAATAGTCCTGATATCCTTATAATACATAGCGGCAATGCTATCCCATCCTGCCATTAACTGGCTACTCATGATATCTTGAACTGTATCTATTGCTTCTTGAAAGTTTTGATTTTTAAATAAATTACTCATACTATAAAAACCTCCATTTTTTTTCATTTTCTATATATATTATATCAAATTTTTTTAAATTTCTCAAATAAAAAGAAAACACCCCGTTAAGGGTGTTCTTTATCCAGAGGTTTATTTTTGTTATAATAGTCTTGTACATCTGCGGGTAGATATCCTTGTGCGTACAAGCCATATGCAACTTTATTCACTTGGTGGAATCTCAGCATCTTCTTTTACCTCTTTCATTTCGCGCACACGCCCGCTTATGTACTCCTCAATCCGCTTCACCGCATCTTCTCTACTCACATTCTCATCGCCCATAAGCGCCAATAGCTCTTCCATCTTTTCTGGCGGCGTCCGTAACATTTTCATCAAATACATAAAATCATTTACGGTATATAAATCTTTCTGCTTTTGTTTATAATTAGCCTTCATAAATAGTCTCCCCTGTATAAATATATACTATTCTCTTTTCACTCTTATCCGCATGATAATAAATTGTTTCTTTACCATATTTATCAATACCAATAGTGCCAAATAATGAATATTCTTTATTATTAAAGACAGGAAGTGGTAGCCCTCCCGCAAATATACCAACTTTTCTAATAATTTCATTGCGACAGTTTGCGGATAAGCTACGAAAATCTTCTTTGTTCATTTTTGTGGCGTCAAGTCCTGCGCACTGATGACACAAGATATTTGCAATCTCTACTTCTTCTCCGTATTGAGCATCTTCCCATTCATTTTCCCACGGACGGCGTATCTGTACCTTATACTCTTGCATATATCTGTCCACCGCTTTCTATTTCGTTTAATTGGGCGATAGTTTCTCCTGTTGCTTTATTTACTATGCGGCAATCCTCTAACCTAAAATGAATTACTACTCCATCGTTTTCCCACACTTGCCCAATCCTTGGTATACACGTTATCTTACACTCTTGCGGTGGGACATCATACTTCCATTTATCAAGATTAACATTTTCATCCGCTAAGTCTAACTCAAACCAATCTTCTGATAATTGCATTTAATTCATCTCCTTACAAAAGTAGCCCTGCTTTAATGCAGGGCTATAAAGTTAGTTAATCCAAAATGCTTAGCAAGTCAGTCCAGAAGTTATCTGAGTACTTATCATATTTTGACTTTCTGCTTGCTTCCACTCTTGAACGACTGACTACAGAAACCTTACCATTCTTTACAGCTACACTAATGCAGCCGTCTGACAAATCATAAACAGCCTGCAATGCAGCTTCAGCCTGTTTAACAGCATCCTTAAGCTGTTCCTTCTTCATTTCTGCGGCGCGAGCAGCTTCCTTCTCTTCCGCAATCTTCTTATTGACTGCTTCAGATTCTGCATAAAGCATCTCAGTAATCTCGTCCATTGTCTTACCTTCACGAATTAACTTCTCTACGTTAATCATAATTCATTACTCCTTTTCAACAGTAAAAATAAGTTTTTAAGTAACCTTCACAGCCACTTAGCTCAAAGATGTTACTCATCTGTATCATGCCTATGTCTGCAGTGTCCCAGTCTAAAGGAAACCAGAACTCGTCTGCATCGTAATAATCTTCTGCTTCACGAATTTCATACAAATCCTCCTCTGTAAACTCTCCGCTTTCCATATCCAAATCTGCCATTTCAACAGCTTGAAGTATCATCTTTGGAACTCCATTGACTCCCTTACAATAGTATTTCCTATCTTCCCATGTGGAAAGCACAAACTTTTTGGATATTCCCATTCGATATGCGGCGATTCGAGCAGCTGCTTCCGCACAATCTTTATCATAAAAAATCTGAACCTTGTACATACTATTGTCCTTAATAAGAATCTACCCACTCTATCTCAACTTCATCAATTGCAATAGCTCCTGTTCCAATATCATGGATAAGCAAACGCAAATTGGCAAAAATATCTGCATTGTGATGAATCATCTCGCGCCAAGTCCAAATATTTGAACAATTTTCATTTGGATCAATTATGCAGTCATGTAGGAAAATAGAAATTTGTTTAAGGTCATCCAAATCCAAAATATACTGATACTCATCTACTTCATCATATTTTGTTCCAAGATACTCCATTACTTTATTGCGGAAACCCCAACTTTTGCGCCAATAGCCTATATCTCCATCGGAATTTTCATAATTTACTGAATCATCAATCCCGTGCTTATTATACTGCCATTCGGCAATAGCGCGAATATCTTTATATCCCTCGGGGATTTCATTGCGGTACTTTTCTTTTGCCCTTATAGTTATCCAGTTATCTAAACCCATACTGCACATCCTTTCTCCTTTATTTCTTGTCCTCTTTATCGCTGTCTCCTACATACCAAGACAAACTTGCTATGAGACCTGCGGCAGCGAATATTCCGATAAGTACATCGACCAATGGACTTACATCTCCTTTCATTCTGCACAAAAGCAACCAAGTGTTTTCATGTGCCTTTACTCGAAAATAAGTATACCTTTGTAACGAAGACTTTTTCACGGAGTTTTTAATAGAGGAAATGATTATCTTCATTTTCCTATTCTATTATACCAAAAAATTTTTACGATGTCAAGCATCGTCATTTCAATCTTCTATCTCTATATATTCCATATTGAGAAGGGGAAAACCTATAGGTAGCAACTCTTCATCTTCAGGAAGTAGCTGCTCAAAAAATTCTTTCTTTCTTGTTCGAGTAAAACCTAAGTCCCAATCGAGGGTTTCTTTTTCAAGCATTGCACCAAGAGCACCAGTCACATCATACTTATCAATTAGCTCTGTAGGAATCTTACGAATAGCGAGGGTATCTTTATGATGTGCACCCGTATCTACGAGATAGTAATAAGATGTATCACGAAGAAAGATATCTTCATGCGGGTCATTCTTTTTTGAAGCGCAGACAATGACTGCTGTCTTAACCTTTAGACGATCAACATACATTAACTTTCCCATAAGCAACCTCCAAATTTTATCTTTCCTTATTTTCTATAGGGTTTTCTATAACCGCATCATCAATAGTAACAGTTACAATCATTTTAATGACACGGGGATTAGTGAAGGAGACCTCTGCCGTATCCAGCTCGAAACTTTCAAGAAGCCACTCCGCATCTTCTGGCTCACAAGTAACATATTCAATGGTGTCAACACTAAAGCCGGGGAAAATCCAAGCTGGATTGCCCTTCTTAAGCTGTTCTATAGTAACAGGTCGCGGTCCCACATCCACCCAGCCGCAATAGTTGTTATAATAACTGGAGGAAAAAATAACTGTATCTTTATATTTTCCTTGAAAATATCTGTCTGCAATAAGAAATTTTCTTTTAATCTTCATCATATTTTTTTATCCCCTTTTCTTAACTTTCTATATATATTATATCAAATTTTTTTAATTTTTTCAATTAAAAAGAAATGCTCCCGCGCGCGGGAGCACAAACTTAAAGCTGTATCCATTCAGTAGGATCAAAGATTTCAATGTGTTCAGAGCCATCATACTCGCTAATTTTAAACATAGTTCCTTCATGTAGAAATTCTACAGTGAAGTCGTCTGCGGTATAAAGAGGGGTATAAAGAGGTTCACCATCATCTTCGAAGTAGCCGAGTTCAACCAACATCTTTGAAAACTTTTCGTTATCAAAACCGCGCAACTCGTCGTAATCAGCACCCCACCCTTTACGAGAGATAACTGCATCCGCACACGCATATGCCGCCTCAATAACTCTTTTATCTATTGCAATAGATTGGTCGTTCATGCTGGCTGAAAACTCCCGGCCATAGCCTGGTGATATCAATACTCCATATCCGCGCCCTTCGACAAAATACTTTTCCATAATTAGTCCTCCTTTAATTATAGATGTTCCTCGCTCATTAGACGGTTAAATATTACCATTTTGATGTTTTTGCTATTTCAGGGTGATCTTCCTTATATCCCCAAGTTCCGCGCCTTCCATACCGTCCATCTTGCTTTTTAAAAATCATCTTGTTTTTTCAAGAAAGTTACAAGCAGTTTCAATTTCTTCTAATTCAAACGGCTCTTTATCATAATATGCAAACACAAACTGAATTTGTTCTAATGCAAACCATTCCTCATTGTTTGATAATATACTAAATATATCCCAAGTTAGTGTTAATAATCTTCTTGCGTCTTGAGAAGAAACTAACATTTTTACCTTTCCTTTTTATCTTTAATTTTCAAAGAAATCGATGCACATTTTCGCGCTCTTTGCTTGATAGTCGTCCTCAAAGGGAGCACGTCCCCATCCAAGAACCCTAATCTCACTCTGCTTAAGGTCAATATATCTACGCTCTACTCTTTCTATTGTTTCCCCATTCTCGCCAATGAAAGAAACTTTTGCAGGAAAAGCGCACACAAAATAGTTTTTGTAGTCCTTCTCATATGCATCAGTAACTACTCCCCAGCAGTCAGTAGTAATATTATAGTGTTTGTTGCCAACAGAAAGGTCAATGTTGCGAATCGGGCTAATAACGTAATAGATTTTTCTCTGCATTAATATTCTTCCTCCTCTTCTTCAATACCCCAATATCTGACAGCTTCTCAGGGGTCACTCCCGCGCAGCACTTCTAATATACCCTTTATAATCATCTTTTATATTAATAAGCATTTTCTTTTCTGTCGATGCAGTAATATAAAAAGTAACAGTAATGAAGTAAGGATTTTTAAAAGAAATACCGTTACCAGCAACTTCTGCGACTTTATTAAGAAGATCTTCAATTTCTTCATCATCGCGAAAATCATGCGCGGTAAGAAGTGATTCATCACCAACCCATACCGGATTAGGATGCTCAATGACATCTTGCTCAACCTCAAGATAATCTAAGTCTAAATACCTATAAGAGGCATAAGAGGTATAATCATAAATACCGGAGAATAAAGATTCGCTTTCATATTTTCCGTTTCGATAAAGACTTGCTACGAGGTATTTTTTTGTAATTGTTTTTGGCATTTCCATTTTGGTATCCACCCTTTCTTTATTTTCTATATATATTATATCAAAAATTTTAAATTTTATCAATTAAGAAATTACCATTCTGACCAAAGTCTAACTGAACCACGCTCCATATCCCAAATAACGTCTTCCGCTTCAAAAGAAATAGCAAAATAGTCATTAAAAATACCATAAAAATATGCGTTCTCATCTGGTAACCATTTTTGTACACTTGTTACCCATAACTTTTCATTTACCTTTTTATTATACTTACAAAGGCAAGCCTCAATAGAACAGTTTAAGTCGTCAAGATCACACTCATAATCGGGGTTAAAGATATAATTATAAATTTTATCATTGTAGCAATAGTAAGGAATAATAGTTTGAATATTTGCAACAAGATTAAGAAAAGCCTCCTGCGCCCCTTTATCAATTGCCATATTCAAATTTTTAATTTTAATGTTAATAGCCATTATCTCCACTCCTCATCTGCGCGCGGATCTTCGTCAAGTTCTTTAAGAGTAGCAAAGATCTCTTGCTTATAAATTTCTTTTTTTATTCTATGAAATCTTAATCCGCCCTCAATCTTCCAGTCTTCCGCTTCAAAATGCTTTTTTATTTTTTCATAGTAGCTATAAAGTTCTTGCCGTTTATATTTCGTTAGCTCCGAAGCGCTAATATAATAAGCAAAATGATTAGGATATTCCCATATCCGAAAAACGTCATCTTCTGGATCACCCAGTTTCCAATCAAAATAATATAAGTTGGTTTCACCGCATGGCATTTTCATTTTACAGTAGGGATATACTCTATCATCGAGCATTTTCGTTACTGTTGTCATATCTAATCCTCCTGTCTGGTTTCCACATTAAGACTTTTATACTCGCATCATCTGTCCAATGTGTTGCAAAAAATCCTAACTTCTTTGTAAAAAAGCGTTCGTATAAATGGCGGCGGCGCGAGTCGGAGCCGTATATAATAATTGGTGTATTGAGCTGGTTTAATCGAATATATCTCTGTAACTCCACTATTTGTTCTATATACCAAGGGATTAAATTAAACCCACCAGTAAAGGTTTGATATTCTTTTTCATCGAGGTTTAGTTCTCTTCTTTTGCGATATGTTTGGGCACCTACCCACCAAAAGCCAGTAAAAGCAACATCGCTATCCTCACCAAAATCTTTCCATCGTGGATAAAAGTTGGCGTAAAAGCAACCTGTTAACTTTCCATGTTTTTGCTTTCTATTGATATCCTCGATGAAGCGCATTTTTCCTGCCATAACAAGGTCTTCCACACCAAACTCTCCTTTTCATTTTTAATTTTATTGTACCTTTATTATATCAAAAATTTTTTTGTTTTTCAAATAAAACTTATCATTTTCTTGTGTCAAAAATTTTTTGCCGGCGCGCGCTCTGTCGTGTACAGGAATCAAAAAGAGGTTTACAGATTTTTTGACCCAAAAGCCCCTTTATTGAAAAATTCTAAAAATTTTGATATAATATAAATACAATAAAAAAGAAAAAAAGAAAGGTGAGTGTCTATGTATAGAAAAAAGAATGAAACAAGAGCTGAATGGCTTAAAAGAAATGGCTTTAAGCAGGTTGACGGCAAGTATGTTACCTATGTCATTACGGGTGGCAACACCTATGAAGTGAAGGATACTTTAAAGCAGAATGACTGTGTTTTCAACAAGCTGCTTGGTTGGCACTCTCCGCAGACATTTGAGATGGAGGGGTTTGTGTGGGTGCCGATCTTCGAAGAGGATATTTACGACTGGTTGGCTTCTATTTCAACAATGACCGAAAAAGATGGCGCAGAAGCTTTCGTTAAAGAAACCCTTAAACCGTATCAGCCCAAAAGAGAGATCGAATTGGCAAGTACGATGACCAATTCCGAATTTATCGGCGCAATCGGTGACAGGCTCCGCAAGATTCCCGCAGTTATTGTCGGGAAAAAGGAAATCAATTCCAAGTACGGCATTTCAACATTGTTTACTTTTGAGTCTGGCAACTCAGTTCTTTGCTGGTTTACATCATCTTTTAAGGAAGAGGGTGTCGGTGACGAGATCTTGCTTTCTGGCACGGTAAAAGATCATAAAGAGTACGGGCAGCAAAAACAGACTGTACTTACAAGATGTATACTTCAGCCTATCGAATAAGGGGGCAAACATGGATATAGAGATTCTTTTTGAAATACTAATGATTCTTCTTCGAGCGATATTCGGGTTTTTTATTGTTGCTATTGGAAAAGGAATTGAAGCAGAGCCGCTTATCTATATTGGTCTTATCCTTTTAGGTAGCTGCTTTGGCTCCTGTTTGACTTTACTTAGTATGGTGAAGGATGATGAGATATGAACTACAAATTGACAATTTTCAGAACTGTAACACTTATTGCTTTTGTAATTACATTTTTTTTAAATTGTAATTATAATACAGAAACAACCAATATGTTATTTAACATTTTCGGCGGAATGACTTGGGGTGTTGTAATTTATGACACTATTAAAGACATGGAGGATTGATTATGAGATACGAAACGATTTGCAAATATTGCGGTCACGCTTTTACTTTTGTTGGTATAGACAAAAGAAAGTTACCAAGACCTTCTGCTTTTACCGATGTTGTGGAGTGTCCAAAATGCGGCGAGGAGCTGTTTGAGGATGAGCCAGGCTTCTACCCGTGGCGGGAGGTGAAGGACGGATGCAAGTAATTCGTCATGGAACCAAGTGGAGTGATGAATTTCCTAAGCAGAAAATGTGTAATGAATGTAAATGTGTTTTTCTATATGACAAAGAAGATATAAAAACAACATTTTATAAAAATTTATGCAGTCCCCCGCCAGAGATAGCACAAGACTATATTTATTGTCCAGAGTGCAAAAGAAAAATCATACTATATTAATTTAAAGAAATAGAAAGGAAGTTACTATGAAAAAAGTAATTGAACATGGCGACACTTGGAAAGATTTTCGTTTTCCTAAATGGACAACTTGTGTAGACTGTGGTTGTAAATTTTCTTTTGAACAAGAAGATGTTGGATTTTCAATTGAATTTTATCATGAATATAACACTGTAGTATGTCCTGAATGTGGCTGTATTTGCCGTGAATACGATGCAAAAGCACCATGGAGAAGTTTAGAGGAGGATCGATCGCCTTATGAAATTTAATATTATATCAATAATCTTGCAGATTGCTTATGGAGTTATTTTTGCTTACAATGGTTTTGCTATTGGAGTAATTCTTGCCATTGTTATGATTGCTCTGTCAGTATATGATATAATTGAACAGCGGGGGAGGAACAAGCCTAATGAAGGACCGTGACGCGTTATGCAAATGGTATAGGGCGGAAAAGGACTGCGCCAATGGCAAGGAGGGAACGCTATGGCATTCCTGCGTACACTGCCAAAAGTATGAGCCTGTACGTGGCAGAGAGCCTATCCGCAAAAATTTAAAACGTAAAAAGTTGGAAGATGCAAGAAAAAGAGATGACTAAGGGGCGGCTAGTGAGCCGCTCTTTATTTTTTTAAAAATTTTTGATATAATATATATAGAAAGTTAAGAAAAGGAGAGGGGCAAATGGTAGAATTAACACAAAAGGAAATCAAAGATATTCTTTCTATTGTTGATAGAGCAGACTTATCTGATGATGCGGATATCAATGAGGATAACTTTGAATATATTTTTGATAGATGCTGGGGAAATGGTGTTTACCGTTTTGATTCTGGTGTTTCTAAAGGTGTCCTTTTCCTTGACGATTATCCGAATATTGTGGTAAAGATTCCTTTTACTGAGAGCGGTGAAGGATATTATCGTTCATATTATACAGACGAGGATGGCAATACCTGCATCACATACAATAGTTGTTCAGAGTCTTTTGATTCTGCTTGGCAGTCATTACCGCCCAGACTTGAAGATAAACTTGTTAGAAATTGGGATTACTGCGAAGTAGAAACAATCCTCTTTGATGATGCCTGTCTAAATGGTGTAGATGCTTTTTTTGCAGAAACAGTTTTGATAGGTTACAGTCATGGACATCCTGTCTATGTGCAAGAGAGAGCTCGTATCTATGAAGGTGAAGCTGAGTACAAAGAAGATGAAAAAGAACAAGAAGCTTTTCATCTTTATAATGAGATAAAGGCTGAATTAAAAGAATACCTTGGCATCAAAGACTGTCAGATAAGGTGGAGGAGTCCGAGAAAATGGATAGTTGATTTTTACCTTTATTATGGTATAAAGGAAGTCGCAGCTCTTTGGAAGTATCTTGAAGATACTGGCATTGAGGATCTTCATAGCTCGAATGTTGGATACATCAACCATCGCCCTGTAATAACTGACTATGCTTCATTTAATTCCTAATTGAAAATTTCAAAAATTTTTGATATAATATATATAGAAGATAAGGAAAGGGGTATCAAATATGAATAAGAATTACGAAGATATGACTCTGGAGGAAATCTTCTGCGCAGAGGCAGGCATTACATCTGATAAGGAGTACGATGAGTACATCGAAAAAATGATGCAGGACTATGAGGCGGCAGACGCACCTTTTGTTTACCTCCCCACTGACGAGGAGATAGAGGAAATGTATGCTAATTACTGCGCGGCAGAAGCAATAAGAGGAACAGCAGTCGATTACGGTAAGTATGATTGCGCAGGATTCGACCTTAGCGATTATTAATAGGAGGGCTACGTATGTTCTATTCACCATTCGAGATGTTTAAGCTGGAGGATTGCGGTATGCTTGACTCCGCGGAAGAGCATGACTACAAGGTAAATAAGGCACGGGAGGATATGGCTTCGCTTATTTCTCATGGCGCAAATCCAAATGTCTGCATAGATGACGTTCTTCATTACAATAACCTTACATACAACTCATTGACCCGCACAGAACTTGATTCACTTCTTAACCCCTAAAAAAATTTGAGTTCTATAAAAATTTTTGGTATAATATAAATACAGTAAAGATAAGAAAACAAACAAAACAAAAAATTTAAAAGAGAAAAAGGAGATAGTGATTATGGCTGATAAGATGGTAAAAAAGGATATGTTTGCACTTCTGGCTACATACATTCCTGAGGACGCGGAGCACGCAGCAGAGCTTAAGGAGTTCTGTGCAAAGCAGATTGAGCAGATTGAGACTAAGGCAGCAAAGGCTAAGGCACAGGCAGCTGTTCGTAAGGCAGAGGGTGACGAGCTTCGTGACATGGTTTACGGTGCTTTGACAAACGAGTTTCAGACAATCCCTCAGATTATGGATGCTATGGGTCTCGATGACCCCGAGATTACTCGTGCAAAGGTAAGCGCTCGTCTTGGGCAGCTCTTCAAGGCTGGAGAGGTTGAGAAGACAGCTATCAACGTCGATGGCAAGCGTACAATGCACTACAAGCTGGCAGAGTGATAATAACCCCCTACAAGAGGCGGCAGCAATGTCGCCTCATATTTCTATATAAAGGAGTTAAAGGTATGAAATATTGTCTAGACTATATCTTTGGCGGGGATTATATGGATGAAGTCGATGAACTTATGATAGAAACAACAGAAAATCATAACTATGGTTCATTTATTTCTAAACGCCCTAACCAAAGAATTATTATAAAACTTATGGATAAAAATCATTTAACAGAAAAAGGACTTTTAAAAGTATTCCTTGCGCTAAAGCAAGAGATGAATCTAATCAATTTCGCTATTTTGCTTCCAAGAGAATGTGAAAATCTTGACGACATTAAACCGTTTAAGGATGCGGGAATTGATTATTTTTTCATTGACATGGCAAACACATGGCTGAAACTCCGTACACAAGCGGAATTTGGCGTTTCAGATATTTATGTCACTGAAGCTCTTGGTTTTGATATGGTAGAGGTTGGTAAATTTTGCCATAGCCGCAACATAAAGACCAGAACCTTTCCAAATATAGCACAGCAGGAACTTCCTATTTATGACTTACATTCTTTTTTCATACGTCCCGAAGATATCGTTACATATGATGATTCTCTTGACATTTGTGAATTTTATTTCAAAGAGAAGCTAACAGAACAATCAGTTTATTATAAGATATATGCCAAAGACAAGAAGTGGTTTGGCGAGTTGCAGGAAATTATCATTGGACTTAAACAGCCAATAGATAGTCGATATATCATTAAGCAATTTGCGGAGGCTCGTATCGATTGCCGCTTGCGTTGTCTACGCACAGGCGCCTGCCGCATATGTGACAGATGTCTTGAATTGGGCGGAACTTTGAAAAAGGCGGGACTCATAATTGATAATTCTAAAAAAATTTGATATAATAAATATAGAAAGTTAAGGAAAGGAGATTTCCGAATGTATTTTTATAGGTATTATGTCCAATTCTATGATGAAACGAAGAAGAATGGAAGTATAGCAGAGGCTAAAGGTATCACTTTTGGCTGTACCTATAATGAGGCATTAGAGCATCTTTGTCACTATTATGGCGAAGATGATATCTCAATGGTTTCAATGGAACTCATTGTAACGGATATGGATGATGCTGTACAAGATATTTGCGAAATGTCATGGATTGAAGGGATGGAAGGGGTACAGAAGAATGGTAAAAGGTAGTCAAGCCAAGCAGGAAATTTTGGAAAAGTTAAAGGAAACTTTTCCCAACTCATTTATGGAAGATGCAAAAATCTTGCGTATTCCGTGGCAAGAGAATGGTGAAACAGTTGAAATTAAGATTCAAATGACGGCTGCAAAAAATTTGCTTGGTGGCAGCGCTAAAGAGGCTCCCGCCGCAAAAGAAATAAATATTGATTTCACAGCTCCTACTGATGCAGAAAAAGCTGATATTGAAGCGATGATAAGAGCTTTGGGGGCGCGGATAGAATAACGTTAAAGGGGGTCTTCTTATGAGTAGGTCTTATAGAAAGCATCCTGTTGAAAGATGGGGTAGTAGGCATCACTCTCGTCGTGAAAGAAATCGTCGTTTTAGACATATGAAAAACAAGGAGACCCCCGCAAATGGTTCGGCATATAAAAAGTATGTTATTGACTATTGGGGATATTCTCCTTATTACTACTCATGGCGAGAAGCTAAAAAATACTATTGGCGATTAACACATCAAATAGGATATCATTATTTTCATAAAGAATATCCGACAGAAGAAGATTATTACGCCTATTGGAAAAAGTCTTGCCGCAGAAAGTGAGGTTATATTATGAAAGAAATATATAAAATGACAGAATGGCAAGATGCTGCATTGGGAACTTGGCATTGCAATAATGTATCTCATGGTTTAAAATACGCTATGTGGTGGATTGTGCCTAGACTGCTTGAAATTTCGCCTGCTGAATATGTCAAGCTATTGGTTGAAACTTTTCATGCAGAAGTTCTATATCTTTCAAAAAAAGGTGTGCTTTTATTTAAATGGCGGAAGCAGTCAGATATGCGACGCTTTAAAAACACAATTAATAGAATAGCAAGAGAAAAAAAATTTTATGTTGGTGATTAAACCGTGGGCAAAAATGTTTAATGTAGCTTTGAAAAACTTTATATTAAAATACAAAAAATTTGAAAATTATCAAAAATTTTGATATAATATATATACAATAAAAAAAGGAGCGTTTTATGAATAGAGTTTTTCTTGTTCAAATGAGACCGTATGAATTTTCTGGCATATCACATACTGTTGGCGTTTATGAGGAAGCTCAACTTGCTGAAGTTATTGAAACTATTCAAGCTGAACGTCCAGATTGGAGTTTTTGTGTTGAGCCTCTCTTTATAAATAACATTGACAGATTAAATCATTTATTTGAAAAATATTAAAAAATTTGATATAATATATATACAATGAAAGTTGAAAATAAATTTCAGCTTTCATATATGGGCGCCAGTTGAGTATGACCTTCCCGTTGGCGCGCCTGACTTCGACAGACTGAACTCAACAAAGAAAACCCAATTTGAAAAATATAAAAATTTTTGGTATAATTATTATACAATAAAAAAAGAAATGGGGTATATTAATGGGAAAAGACATAGAAGGTTATGTTTGGGTTCTTTTGACACACGATTATACTAATAGCAGAGCATACATTTATGGAGTCTATACCACTTATGCAGCTTTGCAAGAAGAGATCGAGTTTCTTGAGACTCAAGGCACGGGGCATAAAGTATATGATTATGAACAGGTTCCCCTTAATTGAAAATTTTCAAAATTTTTGTTATAATAAATATACAATAAAAGAAAATTATTATTAAGCGTTTAATCAATGAAATCGGAGAAAGCTGAAGGAAAGTCTCACCGTTCTTGATAATAAATTCTTTTATTTGAAAAACTTCAAAAATTTTGATATAATATATATACAAGATTTGAAAAAGTTTTTAGAATTTTCTTTAAAAAGTTCTTGACCCCCGCTTTAGACAGGCAAATATGGTGTAAAATTTAACAGCACAGTCTTTACCATATATGGGTTGTTGGTGCAATTGGCAGACACGCCACTCTCAAAAAGTGGATTTTTTGGGTTCGAGTCCCAAACAACCTACCATTCAACGGGGCAGTTATAACAAGCGTGGTTAATGTGATATATTAGAATAAGCATCTGCCCACGTTTGAAACATACGGGATTAGGCAAATTGGTAAAGCCGCTTGCCATTAGAGGCAAGTGTTTAACAGTTCGAATCTGTTGTCCCGTGCTTTTAAGCATTATAACAAAAATGCTTAAATTGAAAAATTTAAAAATTTTTGTTATAATATATATAGAAAGTTAAGGAAAAAACTTAAAAACCCGTCAGATACTGGCTTGAGCTGTCGTATGAAAATAGAACCAGAGCCGTGGAGTTGCCTGAGCTGAAGAACAAGCTGAGAGACCTCATATTTGAAGGTTGAAAACGGGGTAGAAAAGTCGAGGTAACGGGGATTTGGTAGTTTTTACCTGTAAAACTACCGTATGGATTTGCGGATGTGGTGAAATTGGCAGACACGCCAGATTTAGGCTCTGGTGCGAAAGCGTGCAGGTTCAAGTCCTGTCATCCGTACCACTTGCCTATTGAGAAACGTAGAGGATCATTCCTCGGGCAACTTGGGCAACTGCTTTCCGCCCTCAGTGCGGGCGTTTCTTAAAAAACTGACCGATAACAAAAATGCTTAAATTGAAAAATTTAAAAATTTTTGTTATAATATATATAGAAAGTTAAGAAAAAACTTTCTAAACAATCATCATCGACATTTATACAAGCAAAGACTTCTAAATTAGAGACATTTGCGCCAATAAAGACTGATGATGATAAAAATGGCGGTATGGTGGAATGGCAGACACGACGGACTTGCCGATGCGCAGTCGCAATAACAAAGGGCAGCACTTTGTATTGGCTCCAAAAATCCGTTGGGCAGTTGCTCGTACGGGTTCAAGTCCCGTTACCGCTACCAGCCATCGTTGACTGCGATGTTAAAATAAAAAGTTGGGCTAACCAATGACCCCGCGCACGAAGAATGGACGTCATCTTTGAGCAATAGCAAAGTAAGATAAGGGTAATGCGGTGAAACTAAAGCGTCCGCAAGTTTTTATGACAGCTTTCACTTAGAGGGAGTAAAGCGGTCTCGGCGTGACTTCCGTCCCGAATAAGCCCATGAGGGGCGACGGAGTAGATATCTGGGTGAGTAAATCGTTAAAGAGACGAGCGGGTCTGTAAAACCCGTACCTATGGTTCGAGTGGGAGCGTTACCCTCTTCACCCACCAACGGGTTTCGGATTAGGTGTCGATCATGAGTAATGATTGCAAGTTACAAAGGTCTGTTACTGAATAAAAAAACTTTGAAAGAAGAACTGCAAGTACTTGACTCCGATATAGCATACCCGTACCAGAATAGCGGCATATGTTTGCGGACATATGGGAGATGAAAACCTACTCCATGCCAATAGGAAATGGTTGGCACTATATTGAGGATTAGTTTAATCAGTAAAAACGCACGACCGCGGTTGAGGATCGTGTAAAAGAGAAGCATAACCTCTATCCTCTACTTAGGCTATGGCTACTTGCCTTAAAAGTATAGAGTTCCGTGGATAATCTCCGCCACTAAAATCCACATAATATGCTAAGGTGTCAGAGTCTGGCTTAATGTAGGAATCTTGAAAATTCCCGACTGTAATAGGTCCGTGGGTTCAAATCCCACCCTTAGTGCCAATCAGTGTATGGAACGGCTGTATAAATGTTCCTCAGTGTATGGAACGGCTGTATAAATGTTCCCCCAGCACTCATAGGGACAAGGGTGCCGTTTATCAGAGAGTTGATTTTATTGTTGGCAAACTCTGGCGCAACGTTATGGCGTAAAAAAGTTGAAGAACAGTCCTGTGGGGTTTGATTCCCTTGGCTACTTGTAAGACAGCCAAATTAGTTGTACAACGATTGGGGAGTGCGGGCGCTTGGGATTTTCCCCACCGCACTCCGCGAAAAAACCTTATTTGAAAAATCTAAAAAAATTTGTTATAATATATATAGAAAGTTAAGAAAAAAATAAATATGCGGAGATGTCCGAGCGGTCAGGTAAATGTCTGCAAAACATTTCAGATGGGTTCGACTCCCATTCTCTGCTCCATTGTCAAATCGGGATATGGTTGTTACCCATCAGACATTAAAATAAACCAACTTGTCAACTTTTGCTCTTTTCGACATTAAACAAGAAGAGTGGTATTTGGAAGTATTAACCAGAAAGAAACTTCCTCCAGCTTTGGAAAACGAGCCGTTATTAGGAGAAGGAAAACTACCAGAGGGGTGAGGGCGAGAAACCCCCAGACAACCAGCTTGCAGCGAGGCGCCTTTAGCAAGATAAAGAAAACCAACTTGAAAATTCTCAAAAAATTTGATATAATATATATAGAAAGTTTGAGAGAATTAAAAAACAAAAGCAGATATCGCAGTGTAGACCAGCGGTTACGTCGACAGCCTCATAAGCTGTAAATCACGAGTTCGAATCTCGTCACTGCAACCACCTCCAGTTTTTCGGTATCGTCGCGGAGGAAAAACCTAAACCGATTAGATTTGGTTCTATCGTATAACGGTCATTACATCCGCCTATCACATTGGATACAGGAGTTCAACTCTCCTTAGAACCGCTATTATTGAGTACAAATATATGATACCACCTTTTCCAACATTATGCAGGTAAGTTGTAAAAAATCCTGCTTTTATATGGAGGGTTGGCGTAATAGTAGCGCGCAAGGCTTTGACCCTTGAGGCAGAGGAGCGTAACCTCTACCCTCTACCACTTATATTCTTGGGTAGCTCAGCTGGTAGAGCAACAGTCTGTTAAACTGAAGGTCGCGGGATCGTGCCCCGCCCCAAGAGCTTAAGGAAGTTTTAGTGCCTTGACTTCACCAGTCGAAAAACTACGGAATACTATGCACTCCGAGATGTTATAGTCCTAAACTAATTTGCGGGTCAACAATTAGCGTCCGATATCACGTAACGAGTCTGGTGGTTCGCTTTCCGCCAAGATAATAATTACGAGGGGAGAAACCTCGTCGAAGGGGTGGTTCCCCAAAAGCCCGTATTGGAAAAGCAAAAATTCCAGCAATCAACAAATGCGCGGTTAGCCGACCTAAGGATGCTTTTTGCGGATGTAATTCAACAGTAGAATGCGAGTCTTCCAAACTCGATACGGGGGAGCATCACCCCTCATCCGCTCTTTCCTCTTTCAGAGCGTTGAACACTTGCGTAAATAGTGTGACGGAGTTAGTTGTCCCGTTCAACCAATAGAACAGGTTTGATGAAATTTGTGGTGGAATATTCCTTAAAATTTTCCAAATAACAACTATAATATGCGCGTGTAGCTCAGTTGGCAGAGCACGAAACTTTTAATTTCGGTGTCGAGGGTTCAATTCCCTCCACGCGCACCATATCCGTTCACAGTCTTTGTAATTTTCTGTCCTATTTGGACCGAGTGCGGAAACGGTATATAAGAAGCGAGAAAATTACTCCATTTAATGGACTCTTGAAAATAATCTGACCCTCAATTATTTTCGCCCCTTTTCTGGTATTCACAAAAGAAAGGGAGAGAATAAAATGAAACAATTATTTACAAGAGCTATTGCATTAATTTTATTAGTGGTATTATGTGGGTGTGGCAAGCCTGCAGTTTCAGAAAAAGTTGAAACGGTTGATACTCCTGATGCAATAGTCAGTAAAACAATTAACACTTCGAGCGTAAAGAATGAAATGACTTCAAGTAGAGTTACATCGTCTACTGTTTCAAAAGCAGAAAGTAATGTCACTTCAAAGACGCCAAATCAGAGTGTTACATCAAGTGCATTGTCTTCGACTGTTTCAACTCAACAGCCAAAAGAAAACAATGTTGAAAATGTGGTAATCACTTATTATGAAGTGCCTGCCACAGAAGAAACAACAACTTCATCAGCAGAAATTCTATCCCCCGAGTTAACACCCGAAGATATAGAGCCTGCAACAGATGAAGATACAAATACTGATATGGAGAAACCAAGAGAAACTTCACCATTAACAGTTCCAGAATATACTCCTACCAATTTTATGAGTGCGGGTGTAATTTACTGGGGCGGATGGCGTTGGACTTGGTACTCACAGAATGTACTGCCGGGCGGCGGTCTATGTATACCGGGACGTCATGTGGATGAAAATGGATATGTCTGTGACGAAAATGACTATATTTGTCTTGCCGCGACTTCATTATCTAAAGGCGCTATAGTTGATACCCCTTTTGGTAAGCAAGGTAAAGTATATGACTCTGGGTGTGCGTACGGAACTCTTGATACATATGTTGCATGGTAAGAATATGAAATCTCAAAAAGAGGTGCTTTAAAACATGGTTGATATAGAGAACATTCCTCTTTTGGAAAATAGCATTTATGTTCTTTATTATAGTCTAAATGACTGTAGCGTTGAGGAAGCGTGTTCTGCATTTAATAATTTAACTGCCGCTTTACGAACAAAAGGACTGGAGAATCCAGTCATAGGATTACCGTCAGATATGCTATTAAAACAGATGTCTAAAAAAGACTTACTTAAAGTTAGAGATAATTTTGATAATATCATCAATAACTTAGAATAATTAACAATGAATACCAGAAAAGAAAATATGCGGCGGTAGTTCAGCGGAAAGAACAGTGCCCTTCTAAGGCGCGTGTCGAGGGTTCAATTCCTTCTCGCCGTACCAATATGCCCGTGTAGCTTAGCGGAAAAAGCAGTAGACTACGAATCTAAAGATCGAGCGTTCGAATCGTTCCGCGGGTGCCACATTGGAAAGCAAATAGCCAAGTAAAAAAGTATGTGCGGTTAGCTGACCTTAAAGCCGATATGCTACTGTCATATAGGGGTCTAGTATGTCGGTCTTGTAAACCGTTCACGTCCGTTCGAATCGGACCAGTAGCTTTTATAAAGCCTTATTTGTAAAATATAAAAAATTATGATATAATATTTATAGAAATTAAGGAGAGAAAATTAAATGATAAGAGATAAGCTACATTATGAGAATCGCATTGCAGCCCTTAAGGCAAAGGGAGAAATGAAAAATCTACGATTGATTCGTAAAGCTGAACGCGCTCTTCGCAGACTAGAAAACTAATCATTATTACCTCCAATTAAAATATATACAACTCTTGTGAGGTTAGAGTTACAATAGTGATATTGGTTAGGAAACCTCAGGTGTTATGGCTCCTTAGTCAAGAGGCAAAGACGCTGGTCTTTCACATCAGAGACGCTGGGTTCGAGTCCCGCAGGAGTCACTTTATATGGAGGATGGGGTGTGATGATAGCATCCGATGTTTGGGACATCGGGGAGCGGTTTGATTCCGACATCTTCCACCAATCGACTAATTAGTCCCCTACAGATAATTTAAAGGAGATTATAATATGAGAAATCGAATAAGAATTGATACAGTGAAGCAGGCAAATGAATTTGCAGCTATCGCCGCAAGACTTAACGGTAGAATTACAATAACCGATGGAAATGGTCTTACAGTCAATGCTAAATCTGTCCTTGGGGCACTCCACGCGATGGAGTTTGAAAATCTATGGGTAGATAGTGAAGAGGATATTTATATGGCTATTGAACCATTTATCATCATTGAGCCATGAAATTTTGGAACGGTAGCTTAAGAGGAAAAAGCAGTTGACTCATAATCAACAGACAGATGGGTTCGAATCCCTCACGTTCCACTGATTTTATTGATGACGAAAATCATTTAATACTAACATTAAATGATGGCGCAATAGTAGACTGCAGTGCAATTTCATACAATAGAAATGAATGGAAAAACTTCTAAAATGAAAAGACGGCTTAAAAGCCGTCTTTTTTTATTAAAAAGTATCCCAAGTTTGTTTGTTTTAATAATCAATGCATATTGAATGTTATCCGAATTATAACGATAAGCTCTTTTATTCCAATAACCAATTACATTATTGTATTTCTGAGTTATAACTTCGTCTTGAAATCTCCCATCGAGGTCTTAAATCTTCTGTCCAGTCACCAATTTTTTCCCATTGTTGGTCAACTATAGAATAAATAAATTCATCATATTTTGTTGAATTATCGTCATAGGTTGGGTTACTCACTTCTGGATATATCATGTGTCCATATCCAAAATAGTGTTCTTCAAGGTCTGCCCAAGCTACTATGTCAATTTCGCCTGTCCCGCCAGTAAAAGAAGTAATTTCATATTTTATTTCTGTTTTCTTTATAAAAACAATTGTTTTTCCGTCCTTGAAAGTATCGCTTAAAGAATTTAAAGTTCCTTCTATGTCAGGAATAGTTATAGTCCGTCCATATGTCCCTGTGCTTTCATCAAAATAAGAATTCCCATCATATGCAGTAATGGTAACAATATCTCTATCAGGAACAAAATATATTTTAAATTCTTTACCTCTTGTCAAAAAAGTTTTATAAAGGGCTTCTGTATCCATTGGTTTATCTAATTTTTCACGAGATGCCGCTGGTAAAGTGCTATCATCTGTTATTACTTTTAATACATCTTCATCAGATAATGTTGCATTTATATCGTTTATTAAAACTTTTACAGGAGTTAACTCATAAGAAATTATTGGGTCTCCGCCTGTTTGGGACGGTGTTTCTATTTTTATTCCCCTGTAAAAAGACTGCGTATCTTCTACAAAATATAATGCACCATCTACTATATTATTATTAGTCGGAAGATTTGACGTTGAAAGAACCCTATAAAAACTAACAAGTGCCATATTACTTCACCTCCATAGATACTGTATTTTTGCTAATGCGTTCAATGGCATAATAGGTATTAAAGCTTTGTTCACTTGTATGGGTCACGATGCCATTGCCGCCGCATTTGCAGAATTCCCCCACGGCACAGGTCCAATCATCACGAACAAGAATAATACCCCGCATGCCTACATAATCCCATTCTGGGCAATCTGCCCGTGCTATATAAGAAATTCTTAATGAAGGATTATAATTAGGATTTATTTTTGGCTGTTTTACCATTCCATTTGATGTTATTGTAATCTCATTACCTTCATCATCAAGTGCCGTTGTTGCACCAGGGACTCCTTCATAAATAATTCTATTAAAAGCATCCCGTTCATATTGCCAATAATAAGACTCATCTGCATTACCAACAATCGCTGGATTGCCAGAAGTGGCACCAATAATGTGGTCGTTTTCGTTGGCTTTTTCTAATTTATTATTTTTAATAGTAACCATATATCCAATTTTATCTTCATTATTGAGATTGCCATCTGCCCATTCTTTTACAAATTCAGTGTAATTAGCTCCACTTGTTTGCCAATCTGTAGCAAAAGTGTAGCCACCTTGAGTTACATGTATTGCGTTGGTGCCTGTTTTAGTGTTTATATGTGAAAACTCTGTTTCACTCCAAGAAAAACCAACTAAAAGTTGTCCAGGTTTAGCGTACTCTTTATCAAATATATAATCTCCTCTTTTTAAAAATTTTCTAATATATAGAGAGGCATTCGAGTTGAAGTCGAGAACAAGCGTTTTATATATCCGCTCCATTTTGCACTCCTTATGTATACTCTAGCGCAAGCTGAGATGCTGCATTGATGTAGTAGTTTTTCCCTCTTATGATATACTTGCCTGTCGTAAATTGTGCCGGGCGGAGGAAAACGAAATATGCTCCGTCAAAAGGCGCCGTGTCGCCTTCGGGGACCACATCGACCAGCTGGGTCACAAACATACTGTAGGTGCTGCCTGACAGAGCGCGCGCAGAAACAGACTGATTCTGCATAGACTCTGAAAAGAGGTACCAACTTAATGAGCCAGAAGGGTTATAGGCACAGCCATAATTATCGCCAATCTTGGAGATAACAAAACTGAAAGCACTGTTTACTTCCATGGTATGCCACATCAAGCCCTTGTCGGTGACCACAATGACATATGAGTCCATAAAGCGGCCGCTTGCATTAAACCATGTGTTTGCGCCCGTTGAATTATGTCGGATATATAAATAGTCACTTTCAAGCGATAAATAAAGGTTATCGCCAAACCAAAGCTGGGAGACCTGCCCTCCACTTTCTACCACGTTCGTCCATTGATCCCATTGCTCCGCAAGATCATTCATAAGATCTTCAGCTGTAGATGTGACTCGTTTGCTTGAACTATAAAATAAATTTATCGCCATATTAATCTCCTTCCTGTGCTATACCATATATACTCGGTGTGTAGCCGCCCGAAATAATTCCGACGACCGTTCCGGCTCTACTTATACTCCCCGCGCCGCCTTCTTGAAGTTCTCGGACAGCTATTTCTAATTCTCCTACGCGATCAACAATACTTGCAAGGGATGGAATAGGAATCCAGTCAGTGGTTTTTTCAAAGTACCCCGTGCTTGAATTCAATTTTTCAACAGTTCCTTTATAATATAAAGTTGTCGAAATAGAAGACGGATCAGTTATAGTATTGCTATATGAATTTAAATTACCGCTTGCCGCATGACTAATAGTTTTATCACGATAGGTTACCTTTAATAACAAATTTTCAGAAATAACATTTGGGTCTGGCAAAACAATATTTTCTTCATTTATACCATCGCTTGGAGTGTTTAAACTGCTTCCATCAAGATTTGCAATATGGACATATATTCCATTTTTTGCTTCAATTTCTTCCCAATCTCCCCTGGACTTGCTTATGCGTTGGACCAAGCATGCTTGATATTTTTCATTGATTCCTTCATAAAAATCTATAGCACTGCCAATCGCATTATTAGAACTATTCGGATTATATGTGAATATACTTACTGGCAAATCTTCATATGCCTGTTCTCCCGTTCTATAGAAAATTATTGCTACTGTGCCAAGAGGCAGCTCTTCTAAAAGTATTGGTTTATTCAAATCAAGTAACGAGTTTAAACTTATATAATCTTTTGTGTCAATCTTATAAGAATATGAGCCAGACACGACTGAACGTTGAGGGAAAAAAACTTTTTCAAAATGTTTTTTACCATTCTGTGTCGAAATTGATCCTATTGGTAAATTATAGTAATCTCTATTATATGTTACCTTTCCTTCAATGAATCCTACTGGTAAAGAAAGTTGACCGCAAGGGATATTATTAACTGTAATTCGAGCTACCTGTCCCAATGCATAGGGATCAAAATGAATGTTTGCAGTTTCGCCTGTTTTAGTGTTTATATGTGAAAACTCTGTTTCCCTCCAAGAAAAACCAACTAAAGGTTGTCCAGGTTTAGCGTACTCTTTATCAAACATATAATCTCCTCCTTTTAAAATTTTCTAATATATATTGAAAAATTCTGCCCTTAATTAATTATATCAAATCAAAACACATAAGAAGCTTGTCCTGCATTAACCATCATTTTCCTTACTCTCCTTCTTCAAAAGCCCCTTGAAGATAAATATTGGTTATTTCCTCACCTCATATAATGGGTATTCTATAACCATATGGTTTATGGGATAAAACATTTATAACTTCTTTGTTGTTTTTAATTTTTATTTTTAATCAGCTTTTCTTTATTTAAACCATTATAAATCATTTTATAAACCTTCTTGAAGATTTTCAATATATAATAATTATATATCTATAATATTTTTAAAAATAAAATATAATGATTAAATAAGATAGACAAAGGAAATTTTTTCCTTTGCCTACCTATATAGTCTTCAATTATTATCAATTATAAATTGAGCTTTTAAATAGCCTTTAAAACCTCGCGAGACTCCATAGGTTCGAATCTCTCGTGCTCTACTGATTTTTAAGAGAGCTTTGGCTCTCTTATTTTCTTATCTTCTTTAGAGAGCAACTGGCCAGCCTATCGTAAATGGCTAAGCTACTCGGGACGTTTTCAGCCGCGTTTCTGATTCCAAGAGGGGGCTTGGATTTTTTGAGACCAAAATATGGGCAATAATAATTTTTTCATAAAAACCCGTTTTCATATTTTATAAAGATTATAACATAGGAGGTAATTATATGATTAATATTAGAGAACAAAGCGGAAGAACTACTGCTTATTTAACAGAGTTCACTGTTGATAAGGAAGATGAAATTGCAGAACTTCCAGTGTTTCCTGCTTGTGCAAAAGGTAGCGTGTGCTTATGCATTGAGGATTCAACGATCTATATTTTAAATGGCGAAAATGAATGGGTTGTACTATAAGGGGGTGCTAATTAATGGATCTTATTACATATGCTTTATGTAAGAAAGTTGCGGCTGGAGCTGCCACAGGCATCTCAGATTTAACTGTCCATAATCAAGATTTATTAATTACGACAAAAGATGGACAAACTTTGCAGATGCATTTTCCTGCGCCTACTGAACTTAGCATTGAAGATTGCTATATCCGTGAAAGTGATTATCACCTAATCATAACATTTTCAGATGATGAAGTTATTGATTGCGGCGCAGTTCCTTTCGTAAATGGGTTAACGCCTGTCATTGATGCCACCACTAAGGAGTGGGTGATAGGCAGCAATAACACAGGTGTCCGCGCCACTTTAACATGGGAAGCAATTTAAAAATAAGGACGAGTTATTTTTAACTCGTCCTTTTATTTAATCATTATAAGGCTGCCCTGTAATAATTTCAAACTCCTCTGTTGTAATCCAATGTTTAATTACAGCCTGTCTTACCATTTCTATTGTCCAAAGACCAGAATCATAATAATTCTTCACTTTCTTGAACTTCTTCGACATTAGATTCAGCCTCCTCTTCTTTTTCTTCATTGTCTATTTCAATGTCACTCATCATAGCTACAAAATCAAGATTTGCTTGTAATTGCATAATATTTGATTCTAATAGTCTATTTTTCTGTTGAGTTTCAATAAATTGATCTTGAATACTTTTATACTTAAACATATTTTTGTTTACCTCCTTTTAAATGGTGCAAGCAGCGGCAATTCCAAGAGCGTACAGAGCATAGTCGGGGAGCACGGACCCAACGGGATAGACATTCCAAACATCGAGACTATCCGACACAACTGCAGAGCGTAACCACCAATAAGTAGCTGTACCATTTTTTGTTTTAATTCTATTTTTATCTGCACCTATCCCTGCTGCGTTTAAATCACTATAATTTTCAAAGTATGGATAAACATTTCCTTCATCAACACCTGTTACAGTAGCGTTGCCATAAACTTGTGGTTTAGCCAAGAGAAAGAAATAATCGTCCATTTCATCATAACCGCCGCCCTCAAACAAAGTATTACGAGCTACTTTAATATGAGTTTTTTTAATTGATTTTACAAAATCTTCATCTAATCCATGCATAAAACCATTAGTAGTAGATGCCCATGATGGAGGTCTATCAAACTTAGTCATTGGCTGCCATACACTACCTGCTACTGCATTACTATTCAGCCATTGCCTAATTGCGCTATTTTTATAATTATTGCTTCCCCAAATAGCTCTGTGACTTGAATTAATATTTGTCTGCTCCAAAACAGTTAAACTTCCTAAATTAATTCCATCAGAACCTTCTATGATGATCGGTGTCTCAATAGCGGTTGTACTTGTGGGTCCAGAATATGTTGAAAAAGTTTTTCCAAACATTTTTACATCCTGTGAATGAGTAAATACCATTTGACCACCTGCGGGAAGCGGCTGAGTTAATGTAAATTGAGCATATTTACCTTGATCTGCAGCATACCAGGGTTGTGATGAAATTAAAATATTATATGTTCCTGCGGCAAGTCCTTCATCTGTAGCGTAAAATGCTTGTCTTGCACCAAATTGCATAGAAGTATATACATCATGCATACAAATAGTCATATTATCTCTATTAGCAAATTGCGGATCTGTTAAAGTATCACAATTATGTCCAATGACATCCCAAGTAATTTCATCATTATCGCGATTACAAGTGAATTGGTCCCCTATCTTTATTTGCTTTTTAGCGATTCCTAAATCAACCATATTATCTATATCATCCCATGATGTAGGAGAAATAAAAGCGTCCCCGCCAGTTTCATTTTGTACTATTGCAGCAAGTAAAGTATTTTCTATATCATTTTGTTTATCAAAACTTTTGGCTGAAATTAAATTAAAATTTTCTATTGCCATAATTTTTCACCTTCTTTATATATATTAATTAAAGACTATCTTTAAAATATAGACATAGCTTATTTAGAAAAAGTGTTCATGATATCACCTCTTAGATAATGTTGCAAGCAGGGGCAACGCCGCCAAAGCCGTACGCACTGTAGCTGCTGGTCAATGCGCCTGTCGTACTTACATTACGGACGCCGTTGCCGCTCTCTGGGTTCGGGGTTCTTATCCACCACCACTGTGCGCTGCCCCCTAGGTACTTAACACGATTGCTATCGCTTCCCGTACCCGGTGCGGACAGGTCTGAGTAATCGGAATAATATGGATAGGGTTCTCCCTCTATCGCGCTTGCGATCTCATTACCCATGTATGCCTCGCTGCGTGAGAGAAAGAAGAAGTAATCGTCCATCTCATCATAACCGCCGCCGTCACACACCGTGTTTCGCGCGGTTATGATGTGTGTCTTGCCGATTGCAGAGAGAAAATCAGCGTCCATGCCGTACATGAACCCTGCGACATTCGCCGCCCATGCCGGGGGTCTGTCCCACTTCGTTTGTGGTGTCCAAACACTCCCTGCCGCCGCCGAACTGTTAAGCCACTGCCTTATAGCAGAGTCTTTATAGCGATTGCTGCCGTAGCGCACTCTGTGGATCGCATTTAGGTCGTGAGCGAAATCGCCTGCAGCAGTGAGGTTGCCAAGGTTCTGCCCGTCCGTGCCTTCTGAGACGCCCACTCTTTCGATTACTGTTGTGCTTGTAGCACTTGCAAAGCTGATCACCTTGACCGCGCTTGCCTTTCCACTTGTCCACGGGAAAGTAAGCTGTCCTCCTGCGGGCACGCTCTGAGTGAGCGTAAACTGATACGCCGATAGATCGTTGTTTGTGGGGTCGTAGGTGCTGTCGATCGTAAAGTAGTACGTCCCTGCCGCAAGTCCTTCTTCACAGTAGTAAAAAGCCTCGGGCGCATCAAACTGCATTGCGGTAGGGAATTGGTCATGCAATTGAAGTGTTATGGAGTGCGTATATTGCGGGTCTGAGGGTATGTCGTGATTAATACCAATAATATCCCAATCAAGATTACTTCCACTTCTTTGACAAGTTAATTTATCTTTTATATGAAATACTTTATTATGCAGTCCTGCATGAACAAGTTCTTGAACATGATTCCAAGAGGTAGGTACAATTTTACCTACACCTTTTTCTGCCCATGCGCGGAGGATCTCGTTTCGTGTATCCATTTTCTCATTATACATTTCATCATTTGGTATGTAAGGCCATTGATAAGACATGATTATTCACCTCCGCCTTCTTCTGTAAACTCTTCATATTTAAGCTGCGGCGTTCCATCTGAAGCAATTTGAAATGCAGCTTGATATGTTTTATTAGCTTGATGGTCAATTACGTAGAAAGGTCCTGTGACTGACTGAGCGGCTGCAACCGCAGTATTAATATCATTTAACCCTTTATCAAGTTTTGTTTGATATTCTGCGTATAAAGCATCCATTGAATCTGAATATGTTTGAGCAAGAGCCTCCGCAGTATTTTCTATTTCTTGCCTATAAGTTTCAAATTGTTGTTCTGTTAAAGTAGTTGTAGATTTCCAATTTGTTCCATCTGAAATATATAAACTATAATTGCCATTTTGATTTAAGATAAACATTTTACCTAGATATTGTGTTTGTGGTAATGTGCCTCCCACACCAATATCTCCGCCATATCTTTGATTACCAAGATACAATTCTTGAGTATCTGTAATAAAGTATAGCGTATCTGTATTTTTTGTAGTTTGACTAAAATTATCTTTTAATCCATGTTTAAAATGAATTTCATTATTTGTTGTTGGCATATAATCACCTCTTTATTTATTGTTTAAATACTATTATAAACTGATACAACCTTAATACGATTATTATCATTATGATAAAGGTATATTACACCTATCATATTAATATTATGAACAAAAATACCAAATATCAGGATAACGACATCAGCGGCAATTAACAACGCTCATTTTAAAAAGTGTTTATGGTATTACCTCTCATATGATATTACAAGCAGGTGCAACGCCGTAGCTGTAACTCGCATATCCGATGTGCAAAGCGCCTGTCGGAGTGACACCACGGGTACTGCCGCCGCTCAAGGGGTACGGAGCTCTAATCCACCAAGACTGTGCAGTTTCACCACGGTACTTAATACGATTGCTGTCTGCTCTAATACTCGGTTCGGACAGGTCGGAGTAATCGGAGTAGTACGGATAGGGTTCTCCCTCTATCACGCTTGCAACTTCATTACCCATATAGACTTCACGTCTGGACAGCAGGAAGAAATAATCGTCCATTTCATCATAACCGCCGCCTTCACAGGTCGTATTTCTTGCTACAATGATATGTGTCTTACCTATAACGGCAAGAAAATCAGCGTCCATACCGTTCATGAAGCCCGCAGCCGTTGCTGCCCATGCAGGCGGTCTATCCCACTTTGTTTGCGGCTTCCATACCGAGCCTGCCGCCGCCGAACTGTTAAGCCACTGCCTTATAGCGGACTCCTTGTAGTTGTTGCTGCCATAGCGTACTCTTTGAATAGCGTTAAGGTTATTAGAAAAATCACCTGCAATAGTGAGATTACCAAGATTCTGTCCGCCTGTTCCTTCGGAGACTACAACCTGTTCAATCGGAGTCATCGAAGTAGCACTGGCAAAACTGTTTACCTTGATGGTGGAAGCATTGACATTGCTACTCCATGGAAAAGTAAGTTGTCCACCTGCGGGCACGGGTTTTGTAAGCGTAAACTGATACCCCGTATCTTTGAAACTGTTGTACGTAGCATCATAAGTCGGGTCAATCTTGAAATGATAAGTGCCTATCGGAAGTCCCTCCTCGCAGTAATAGAACGCTTCGCGCGCGTCAAACTGCATGGCTGTCGGAAATTGGTCGTGTAGCTGGAGCGTCATGGAGTGCGTGTACTGTGGGTCTGAGGGCGTGTCATGATCAACACCAATGATATCCCATACTAAATTTGTATTGTCTTTTTGCATAATAAATTGATCTTTTATATTAAAGATATCTTTATGCAACCCATGCTTAACTAAAAATTGAACATGGTTCCAAGACTTGGGGATTATTCTTCCATTATCTTTAGTTGCCCATGCGCGGAGAATCTCGTTTCGTGTGTCCATCTTATGATTGTAGTGATAATCACTAAGATTTGCTTTCAAAATTATATCACCTCTTTGATAAAATCTAATTCTATATTATTTTAAAAATAAATTGAATTAATTAAATAAAAAAGATAAGGCAGAATATCTGCCTTACCTTAATATTGTAAGCATAGTTGTGTTCTAAAATAGTTCTCAAATCCTTCAGACATACCCTGGGTTTGTACTGAAATAGTCGCAGGTCCCGGCGGGAAGTAGGAGTATTGTTGCCGCTGTTGCTATAGACAACGTTATTATCCATAATACAATCCTCCTTTAAATATTAATTAAGTGTGGTAAAATACCACACTTAATTTTTACATATTGCCCATATTATCCTCTGGATTCGCTGGAGCTTGCTCTTCTTCTGGATTCACTGGAACTTGCGCTTCTTCGGCGGCTACCCCGCCCATCTTCTTCCATCCTACGATTTCCTTTCTATATAGGTCTCCATTCGTAAAAAGACAAGTCGAACCAAGAGCTGCATTAGAAATTAATTCTAATTTTTCAACATCAGCAACATAGCTTCCGCCATATTCATTAATGTTGTCTTGCGTTTTTTTGATTAGGAATAGCGAGCCATAATCTGGAACATCGTTTTTATTTAATCTATCAATTCCCATTCTATCTTTTACCATAATATATCTTCCTTTCTTTATTAATATTCAACATAAGTGTGTTCTGACGAACTTGGATAATTGCTTGCATTTTTGTACGCTGACAAGCTGCCTTGCGGAACATATATTATGCAGTCAATCGGCAAGTTTGTCCACGCGTTTGCATTAGATACTGTTGCAGGCGTAACACTACGGAATTTTATAAATCCTAATCCGTAGCAGTTCTGAAATGCGTTTGAATCGATACTCGTTACACCCTCGGGAATTGTTATACTTGTGAGAGCGGAGCAATTCCCGAATGTTCTCATTTCGATACTTGTTACACCCTCAGGTATTGTTACACTTATAAGATTGTAGCAGTCCACAAATGCGCCGCCTGCAATACTCGTTAAACCCTCTGGAATCGTTACGCTTGTAAGAACATAGCAGCCCGAAAATGCGCTGCTACCGATACTCGTTACACTCTCGGGTATTGTTATGCTTGTAAGAGCGATACAATACTGAAATGCGCTTAAACCAATACTCGTTACACCCTCTGGAATCGTTACGCTTGTAAGAACGTAACAGGACTGAAATGCGCCGCCCGCAATACTCGTTAAACCCTCTGGAATCGTTACGCTTGTAAGAGCGTAACAGTACTGAAATGCGTGGCTACTGATACTCGTTACACTCTCGGGAATTGTTATACTTGTGAGAGCGTAACAGGACTGAAATGCGTTGCTACCGATACTCGTTACGCTCTCGGGAATTGTTATACTTGTGAGAGCGTAACAGCCCGAAAATGCGCTGCTACCGATACTCGTTACACTCTCGGGTATTGTTATGCTTGTAAGAGCGATACAGTACTGAAATGCGCTGCTACCGATACTAATGATATTATCTCCAAGCTCGACCTGTGTAATTGATGCAAGATATGTTCTGTTTGTATTAACATCGCCATCAACTTTGCCTAAAAGTGAACTGCTGTCATCTACACCGTTAATATACACAGTTCCCGTCACATCAAGTGAAATGACATATTCTCCCTCGGCTGCATATGTGTGCTCTTGATAAACGGTAGTTGCCGCGCTTGAACCGGTCATTGTATCTGTCTCCGACCCATCGCCCCAATCAACTACAACGCTGCCATATATACCAAGTCCGAGCCGCGGTTTTAATCGACCGTCTTTCAGCGAAATATAAATCCTCGTTTTTCCGTCATCGGTAATGTACATCTGCCCGATATCGAGCTTGTCATATTTAGTAACGTATTCTTTAGCATCTGGAAGTGTGTAATTCCAACCTTGAGCAGTTAGCCCATCATGAGATGGATTTGCTGGCATTGCTGATAATTGTAAAAATTCTTCTGTAGAATAAGAATCAATCAATGAACCATCATAGTCATAAAAATTAACATCTTTTTTCCCTTTTATTTTTGAACTACTGTTTTTTTTAAAAACTTTTAAAGCGTTTGACATTTCTGCTGAATCTGAATAACTACCAGGTCCAGTAGGTATAACACTTTTTTCTTGTAAAAATTCATAAATAGTTGTATTATCCATAAAGAAATTCCTCCTTTTTATATTTTTCTATTAAATATCAAAATCTTCAATACAACATTATTTATTTTTGTTAATACTTTTGACATTTAAAGAAAAATATATTATAATATGATTAAGAAAAATATCGAAAAAAGAAGAAAGGTGTTGAGGATGGAAGATATAAAGAAACAAATAAGTCTTGTTATTAGCGAATTAGTTAAAAGTGGTTATGATAAAAATGATATAATATGTGTCGGTAGAACAGCAGACTACAATAATAATTATAGTTATTATGCTGTTGTTGTACCCTCTTTTGAACAATTAATATTACGAGAAACTATGTTTAATACTCGTCATTTTTTTGTCTATAACTTATTTAATTTACCAGATTGGTTTAAACCTGCGGAAGAACGGGAATTATGGTGTCTTAAATATGATACTTTAATTATCCCCCTTATCCAAAGTTTAGACGCTTATTGGAAAGAGGGGCTACAAAAGCAAATAATAAAATCATATAAAGAAATGGATATTATTAGAAAGTTTTTTGTAGACATAGGCTATCTTCATTACATGAAACAAAAGCCTGAGCAAACTTGGGTGGATAAAAATACTTTTTTTAAGCAACTTACCCATGCGGAGAAAGATGCTTTAAAATACATCTCACAAGAAATAGGCGCATCGGGTACGGTTAGTATTTCTAAAATGATAGAAAAATATCCTATTTCTCGCCCTGTATGGAATAATCTTTTCAAGAAAATCCAAGAATTTAATATTGGCGAAATAACAAATAGAGGAGTTAAAGGAACCGACATAAATATTACGCATCCTCAGCTGCGTCACGAAATGAATAATCGTGGAATATAGAAGGAGAGATTAAAATTGAATATTGATGTTAGTAAATGGATTAAGGATAATTATACTGAGTATCTTGGGGACTCTTCATTCCTGGCGCCGCCAACAGAAAATACAGTTATCCTTTGGAATAAATTACAAAAATTACAAAAAGAGGAACATGAAAAGGGCGGCGTCCTTGATATGGATACAGATATAGTCTCTACCATTACATCGCATACAGCTGGTTATTTAGACAAAGAGCATGAAACAATAGTGGGCTTACAAACTAATAAGCCTTTAAAGAGAGCATTTATGCCTTTTGGCGGCATCCGCATGGCAGAACAGGCTTGTTTAACGCACGGGTATACGCCTGACCCCTCTTTTCATAAAATCTTTACAAATTATCATACAACCCATTCAGATGCTGTATTTTCAATGTACACAGATGAGATGAAAAAATGCCGTCATAATCATATCATAACAGGTTTGCCCGATACATACGGACGTGGTAGAATTGTAGGTGATTACCGCAGAATTGCTTTATATGGGATAGATGCTTTAATTGAAGCAAAAGAAGAGGAATTAGAAAATGCCACAACTTTCTTTGCTGCTTTAAAATTAAGAGATGAACTTTCTCAACAAGTACAGGCATTAAAAGATATGAAAGAAATGGCGGCAGCATATGGTTATGATATCTCACGACCAGCTACCTCTGCAAAAGAAGCTATTCAATGGACATATTTTGGATATTTGGCAGCAATCAAAACACAGAATGGAGCTGCTATGAGTGTTGGTAGGGTGTCCACTTTCTTTGATATCTATATTGAAAAAGATTTAAAAGATGGTAAAATTACAGAAGCAGAAGCTCAAGAATTAATTGACCAATTTGTTCTTAAACTTCGCATGGTTCGTTTTGCACGAATCCCCGCATATGATGAACTATTTTCTGGCGACCCCGTATGGGCAACGTTGGTGCTTGGAGGTATGCAAGAGCATGAAAAGAAATCTTTTGTCACAAAAACAGATTACAGATTTTTACATACTCTTGAGAATATGGGGCCTGCGCCAGAGCCAAATATCACCGTTCTTTGGGCGCAAGATTTGCCGCAAAATTTCAAAAACTACGCAACAAAAATTTCAATAAATACAAGTTCAATTCAATATGAAAACGATGATTTGATGAAAACCTACTGGTCAGATGATTATTGTATCTGTTGTTGCGTTTCTGGTACAAGGGTTGGACAATCAATGCAATATTTTGGAGCAAGAATGAATTTAATGAAATGCTTATTATATGCTCTTAATAATGGGTATGATGAAAAAACAGGCGAAGAAGTAATTTCAATTAAAGACTTATCTTTTTATACTGTTAATGATACTTTATCGAATCTTCCATTATCTTATGATATAGTTATTGAAGATTTTAAACTCATGCTTAAAAAGATTGCTAAAATTTATGTTGATGCTCTTAATATTATTCATTATTGTCATGACAAATATTATTATGAAGCTGCGCAGATGGCTTTAATTGATACAGAATGCGAAAGAACTTTTGCAACAGGAATAGCAGGATTTTCTCATGTGGTAGACTCTTTAAGTGCAATAAAATATGCAAAAGTATCTCCAATAAGAAATGAACAAGGAATTACTATTGATTTTAAAATAGATGGAGATTTTCCAAGATATGGTACAGATAATGATGAAGTAGATGAAATTGCAAAATGGGTATTAAAGACTTTTGTTGATACAATTCAAGAAAATATCGCATGTCGTTGCGCTTGGCATACAACCTCTATTTTAACAATAACTTCAAATGTTATGTATGGAAAAGCAACAGGGGCAACACCTGATGGAAGAAAAGCATGGACACCATTTGCGCCTGGCGCAAATCCAAGCTATGGCGCGGAAACCGAAGGACTGCTTGCTTCTTTAAATTCTGTAGCTAAGTTACCATATCATTGGGCTTTAGACGGCATTTCAAATACACAAACGATAAATCCAGATGCTATTGGTCATAATGAATTAGAAAGAATAAACAATCTTTGTAATGTTCTTGATGGGTATTTTGCGCAAGGTGGGCATCATTTAAATGTCAATGTATTTGGCAAAGAGAAATTGATTGATGCGATGGAACACCCTGAAAAAGAAGAATATGCTAATTTTACAATTCGGGTATCGGGATACGCTGTTAAATTTATCAATTTGACAAAAGAGCAGCAATTAGATATTATCGCAAGAACTTGCCATAAATCTATGTAAATAAAGTGCCCCAATTTTCGGGGTACTTTTCTTTAGGAGGAATTATTATGACTTTTCAAGAATGGAATAATCAATCTTATCTAACTTTTGATGACTGGTTCATTAAAGAATGGAATGATGGTTGGTTAAGATCAGATATAGTTGTCAGCCAATTTTTAATTGATAATTTTCAAGAAGAACATTTACAAATTCTTACCACCGAAGACAATAGACAAATAGTTCAATCTATATTTAAAATAAAAGATAGATATTTTGAATTATTATGGAGTTCCCCAATAGAACCATCAAAAGAAAATTTAGAAATATATCCAATTAAAGAAGTACGAAAAATGAACAAAGATATAAACATTGAGTATTATGAATATATTTGAAAATTTTAAAAATTTTTGTTATAATATATATAGAAAGTTAAGAAAAACTTCTAAATTTGAGAAAAAGGATTAAAAGGTGAAAAAGTATGGCAAGATATGATGATTATGATGCCCGCCCAAATGGAACTCGACAGAAGGACCTTGTTCTGAATATGAATGAGTTTGCCCATCTGCTTTCCAGAACAGACGGAAATATTAAGTGCGCAGTCGGTCCTTTCCAGACGTCGCTGTCTCAGCAAGAGACCCCTGTAATCTTCAATACAAAGACTAAGCGTTTTGAAGAGTGCGATGATTATGAAAAGGCAAAGCAGCTGTTCATTTCTGCCCCCGAAGGTTGGTATATTGTTCTGAAGAATCCAGCAAAAGAAAATATGCATCCTGAAGCAGGCAGACAGAATCAGACTCCAACAACAATTGAAATTGGTCGTAAGATCAATATTTTCGGTCCGACATCCTTTGCGCTGTTCCCCGGGCAGATGGCTAAGGTTGTTAGAGGACACAGACTTCGTTCCAATCAGTACCTGCTTGCGCGTGTATATGATGCTACTGCCGCAAAGGCAAATGCTAAGGCTGCCGCAATGGTAGATACAGAGGGTAACGATATCAATAGTGAAACTGAATATTTCGCAGGTCAGCTCCTTGTTATTAAGGGTACAGAAGTTTCTTTCTATATGCCCCCAACAGGTATTGAAGTCATTCCTATTGGCGGACAGGGCGATGACTACGTAAGAGATGCGGTTACTCTTGAAAGACTTGAATATGCAATTCTGAAGGATGAGGATGGCGAGAAGCGTTATATCCATGGTCCCGCTGTGGTATTCCCAAAGCCTACCGAGACGTTCGTGCAGGCGCCTAAGGGTGGGAATATCTTTAGAGCACTTGAACTTTCTCCGATTAGTGGCATTTATGTAAAGGTAATTGCCGCATATAAGGATGAAACAGGGACTGAACATCCGATTGGTGAGGAACTCTTCATCACGGGCAATGACCAGATGATTTACTATCCGAGACCTGAGCACGCCCTCATTCAGTACGACGGAAAGTATATGCACCATGCTATTGCTATTCCAGAGGGAGAGGGTAGATATATCCTTAATAGACTGACGGGTGCGATTAAGACGGTTAAGGGTCCGAGCATGTACCTGCCTGACCCCCGCGTAGAAGTCGTTGTAAAGCGTAAGCTGTCGCGCAAGGAATGTGAACTGTACTACCCTGGCAATGCGGAAGTGATTGCTTATAATCAGGGTCTTACAGAGCGTTCGGTTGCAAAGAAGGCTGCGGCAACAAGAGATTCGATTAATTCGGTATATAGCACTGACAATCAGGAATCTGCACTTGCAATTTTTGAGGTTAATGCGAATATCTCGCGTGGCACTTCCTACACCAAGCCCCGCACAATTACACTTGATACTAAGTATGAGGGTGCAGTAGCAATCGAAGTTTGGAATGGTTATGCCATTAACATCATTGCTAAGGACGGCACATCGCGTCTTGTAGTCGGTCCCGCCACTACACTTCTTGATTATGACGAAATCCTCGAAACTGTGAACCCTGGCACCGAGAACGAAACAGTCTTCCTCAAGGTTGCTGGTAATGTCTTTAAGACAAGTGTTTCTTCGAGAACAAAGGATAACGTTCAGCTCTTCCTTGACACAGAGACAAGATTCTCTTTCACTCTTGAGGAAAAGGATAAGTGGTTTCAGAATAAGGACTACATCAATCTTCTGAATGACTTTGTTGCTCAGAAGGTGCGCGAACAGATTACTGCACATACAGCTAAGGAGCTTTATGACAATGCACCCATGATTGTTCGTGAAGCATTTGAAGAAAACTTCTGCGATTATATCCGTATTGATGAAGTGCGTCCTACGGGATTCTCGCTTGATAATACAGTTGCAAAGGCTCTTCAGGCAAGCCGTGATGCTATTATCGAAGATAATATCGCCGCAGCAAGACAGGAAGAGGAAATTGAACTCAAGAAGAGAATCGTTACCGCTGAAACAAAGCAGAAGGAAGATGCTATTGCCGCAAATCAGCGCATCATTGAGCTGAAGCACACGCAGGCTCTTGATGAACTCGCAAAAAAGGAAGCTGTTGCTGAAGTTAAGCGAGCACAGTATGAGTCGGAGAGACAGGCAGAGGCGGACCTGCAGAAGGTTATTGACCTTATTAATGCAGCAGACCTTGAGCGTAAGCGCAAGAGTGCTGAACTTGAGCAGGAAATTGCGCAGAAGAAAGCCGACCTTGAGAAGGCTAAGCAGGAAGCCTACGCAGCGACTGTTGAAAGAATCTTCGGAGCAATTACACCTGATCTGACTGCTGCAATGAATACCAAGGCAAATGCAGAACTTACTGCCACAATCGCAGAAAGCATGTCGCCGTATGCTCTCGCAGGTTATGGCGAGTCTGCATCGGAAGTTACAAGAAAGCTGCTTCGTGGTACAACTCTCGAAGAAGTTGTCGGTAATCTTCCGCAGATTGTCAATAAGTGATTTTAACTAAGCATAGGCTGGGGCAAAAACTCCAGCCTATATTTTATTTAAAAAAATTTGAAATAATAATAAAAATTTGATATAATATTATTAGAAAAAAGAAAAGGGGTTTTTATATGGAATGGAAAACCGATAAAGATTTTGAAGATTTTTTTCTTAATGCTTATGATAATAAACAAGATATTGATGAAGAAGTAATCGAAACTTTGATTTGGGATTATCGGATAGATGAAATTGAACATGATGAGCATAGATGGACAAAAACAATAGAAACGATTGTTGAAGTTCAAAACAGATTATTTTCTATTTGCTGGGAAAGAGGACTAACAGAATATCAAGAAAATATTTATGATGATGCAAAAGTATGTGAAGTAGAGAAACATACCAAAACAGTTACAACAATAGTAACAACATATTCGCCAATAGAAAAGAAGGGATAAAAATGATTAATTATTCAAAAGAGTTAAAGGAAAAAATTTACAAAGATGTCTTTTATAATTACTATCGAGCTGTACATGAGTTCGGTGAAAAAAGAGTATTTGGAGTTTTTCCATATGGAAGTATGAATTATGGTTCTTTTACCAATAGTTCAGATGTTGATGTTCGTGTTGTTATAATCCCCTCTATCCAAGACATCTTTAAGAATGAGCGTTTTTTAAGCAAAGAGGAGGAAATTGAGGGTAATAAAGTTACCTATACCGATATCCGCAATTTTGTAAAAGGTCTATGTAGCGCTTCCCCCACTCATATTGAAATGATTTTTTCTCCTTTTTATTATATCAATCCTCTTTATGAAGATTTTTATAATGAGCATATTTATGAAAAAAGAGAAGAAATCGGTAGGATGAATACTCCAAAGTTATTAAAATCTTGTCTGGGGTGGATGAAAACCTTTGAGAACCCAAAAGAAAGAACTTACAAAAAGGTATATCATTATGTACGTTTAGCATACTTCTGCGCAAGCGTTATTGATGGAACTCCACTTGAAGAGTGTTTTGTAACTCCCGCAAAAATCAATGATATCAAATTTGCAGAAGTATTTGATATTAATGATTATGATACTTGTGTGGCGGACGCCAGCCTCATTGTCCCAGATATTGAGAAATATATTGAAACACATCCCATTGATGTCGAAAAGTTCGATGCAATGGCAGAAAATATTTATAACATTTTTGCAGACATCGTTTTAAAGGTATAAGGAGTATTTTTATGGAAACACGTATAGTTGATAAAGATATACTTACACAGTTATTTTATGAGCATTTTCTATTTGAAGCAATAGTCCGACAGAATGATATAGAAATGGATACTGAAACTATTGCATCACATTTCTTTGAAGCGGAAAGAATTGTAAATGAACTTCCTGAGGAGGGATAAAAGATGTTAAAAATACAAGAGTTTATACAATCTCACCCTAACTGGTATGAACTTTTACAACAGCCCCCTTATTGCTTAAAAATCTCAGAAGATGATGGTTTTTATCTTTTTAAATATAATCAATTATCTTCTGATTTTGATGAAGAAATTTGTTGTGAAGCAAGAGGTATAATTCTTGATTCTCGTGATGGTTTTAGAGTAGTCAGGATGGCGTTCAAAAAATTTTTTAACGTAGGAGAGTGGTATGCGGCAGCAATTGATTGGGACCACGCATATGCTACAGAAAAAATAGATGGTTCTTTAATGTCACTTTGGTATGCCCGCGGAGAATGGCATCTTTCAACAAATGGCACTATTGATGCTTACAAGGCTACTCTTGGTGATGGTTCTGTAATTAAAACTTTCGGAGAACTTTTTGATATAGCATATAGAAATATAACAGATATGGACAATTATAACCTTTTTAATAAGAAAAAATGCTATACTTTTGAGCTTGTATCACCTTGGAATCGAATAGTGATTAATTACCCTGAGCCCAAAATTTATCTTCTTTCCGCGCGCGATATGGAAACATTGCAAGAAGCTATTATTCCTGTTCGTTTTCTTCCTGAGATACCGCGCCCTACATATTATCCTATTCAATCTCTAATGGATTGTAATGCTATTGTTCAAAAAATGTCAGACGAGCATGAGGGAATTGTTGTAAAAGACGTTCAAGGAAATCGAGTAAAAATAAAAACAGAATCCTATGTCCGCTTACATCATGTCGCAAACAATGGAGTTCTTACTCTTGAAAGAGCAATAGACATCATAAAAGCAAATGAAGCAGATGAATTTTTAGCTTATTTTTCTCAATATACAAATTATTTTGATAGCATTAGAGCTGTACTATCAGATAACTCTAAAGAGCTTTCACAAATAAAATTTGAAGTTGAGTGTTGGAAAATGAAGCATCCAGAAGATTCAAAAAAGGATTTTGCTTTACATATAAAAAATAATAAAAATCCCGCTTATTATTTTGCTTGTTATGATAATAAAGAACAACAATTCATAAATAATTTATCAACAAAGAAGTTTATTAAGATGTTTGAAATTGACAAAAAAATTAAAAAGGAGTTTTAAATATGGAAAAGTATTACATTGTAAGAGCAGATCGTGCAGGTGTCTTTGCCGGGAACATAAAGGAGCGCAACGGCAGTGAAGTGACAATGACCAACGTTCGCAGAATATGGTACTGGGATGGTGCAGCGAGCTTATCACAGATGGCGATTGAGGGGGTTAAAAAGCCTGAAAACTGTAAATTTACAGTAACCGTGCCCGAGATGATAATCCTCGGCGTGATTGAGATCATTCCTTGTACTGATGAAGCTGAAAAGAATATCAAAGGAGTGCAAGAGTGGAAGATATAAATACATACTTGGCGTCAACTGTTGATTACGGCAAGTGTAACGATGGTAGTTACAGCTCTGGCTGTGGTTGCGGGGATGGTAATGACAGTAATTACAGCTCTAGCCATGGTTACGGCTACGGTAACGGGGATGGTATCGGTGATGGGGGCATTAGCGGTTCCGGTGGCGTTTACAATGATAACGCCTACGATTATAATTACCATTACGACGATGGCTCCGGTTGCGGGGATGGCGATGGGATAAAGAACTTTTGTGGTAATGAAATTTATGAGATAGATGGCGTACAAACGATCATTAAGAGGCTGCATGGCAATTGCGCTAAAGGATTTATTTTACGTTCAGATCTAACTCTTACACCTTGCTACATTGTAAAATATGATAATTATTTTGCGCATGGCAGGACACTTAGAAAAGCACGGGAGGCTGCATTTACTAAAGCGATGAACTATATGCCCGTAGAGGATAGGGTAACTGCATTCTGGGAGTATCATAATCGAACAGACTGTTATCCCGTTAGTGATTTCTTCGAGTGGCACAATCGTCTGACAGGCTCGTGTGAGATGGGGCGGAGAGAATTTGCAAGAGAGCACGAAATCGACCTTGAGAATGGTGAAATGACAGTTGACGAGTTTATCAAGCTCACTGAGAACGCTTACGGCGGTGAGATCATCCGTAAGTTGAAAGAGAAAAAATAGTCTAAAATCGCCGCAAATGCCGTTTAAATCGCTTTAAATTTTAGGGGTATAAATTTACTTTCAAGCGATAAAAACGGCGTAAGCGGCGTGAGAGAGCGAAAGAGAGGTTTGTAAAGTGATTTTAGCAGTTGCGATTGGCATTGTATTAACGATTGTTTGCGTGACAATGGTGCTTAGAACTTGGTACGACAAAGAGGTAGATAATCAGACGGCGTTGATGGTTGGGATAATTGGGATAACGGCGATCTATCTGGTTGTGGGTGCGGTAGTGTTATGTTCATACTTTGCATCAAAACCGGAAGATTACATTCAAGATTGCGCTTGCAGTTGTGAGTGCTGCGAAAGGAGCGAAACGGAATGAATGACGATTTAATCAGCAGACAAGCGGCGATTGATAAGTTGAAAGAACACAGGGCGTTGTATTGCGATAACACTCCAGATACATTCTCAATATTGTTTTATGCAGAAAAAATCAGAGTAGACGAGTTGGACACGGCAATAGCAACACTTGTTAATCTGCCATCCGCACAGCCGGAAATAGAGCCGAAAACGGGGCGGTGGATACCCTATAGGTGTGATATGTATGAGTGCTCGGTCTGTCAGCGCATACATACAAGTATGGATGTGGAGGGGTGCGATGCGGAATATTGCCCTCACTGCGGCGCAAAGATGGAGGGAGAAGAAACATGAGTGAAGAAGAAACAATCATTGATCGTTTGGAGCGAATCTTATTTTTCAACCAACGAGCGGGGAGAGAATTATGGTTTGACAAATCGAAAGAAGTGCAAGATCGAGATATCGAAAACAGCGAACGACATTTGCAAGAGGCGATTGATTATATTCGTGCAAATCAGCAGAAACACGGGAAATGGGAGCACGGCAGATGCACAGAATGTGGCAAAAGCCTAGATGATTTGTTTTCAGGTGATTTTTATTACGATGAAGAAGAAATGAAATTCTGTCCAAACTGCGGAGTAAAGATGAAAGGAGAATGAAAATGGAGATTATCAACGTAAAAATAACAGATGTAAGATTGACAATGGCTGACCACGGCTGTTTAACTTTTTACATAACAGTCGAAGGCGGCGGCATAGGCGTTAGTATCGGCGGATATTGTATAGGACATGGCTATCTCGGAGCAAAAGAGTTCAAGTCTGAAAATGGCATGGGCTTAGTTGCTATGATGAAGATAATGGACGTCGTAGGTGTTACAAATTGGGAGGATTTAAAAGGCAAGTATTGTCGTATTAAATCTGACGGTTGGGGTTCACGCGTTACGACAATCGGTAATATAATCGAGGATAGATGGTTTGACATGGAAGAGTTTTTTCAAAATGAAAGAAAAGCAAAATAAGAGAAAATTTTATTTAAATAATAACTTTTATCAAGAAGTTTTTTATAACTTCTTGATTTTTTTTATTTTTTATGATATAATATATATAGAAAGTAAAGAAAGAAGGTTGTTGCAGTTGAGTAAAAAAGCCGATGTTAAGATTAGTGATTTCTATTGCACAAAATGCGGGAACAGGTCTATGTCACTCCCCAGACGAAACGGAAGATTCAGAGAACCAGGTCATCTCAAATCTCTTTGGTGCTACCACTGTAAGGAAGAAATTAATCATGCGGAGGTTCGTCCTTTTGGTAGCTACTCTTATGAAGATTTTTGTGAAGAATTTATTCTTGGCAGATTTGTAGATGGTCAAAGGGTTCCGATAGCTCAGCTCACTGGATGCGGACACATCAGCTGCCGCTATAATAAAAATGGTAAGTGTTGGAACGCAAATAACACTTTCTGTTGTGATTTAAAAAAGAAAAGGGGTATCATAAATGAATAAGAGATTACTAATGCTTGTGGGAATAGCTGGCAGCGGCAAGTCAACTTGGGCACGAGAGTATGTAAAAGACCAAACAAGACAGGGACGCCATATCGTGATAGTTTCCCGTGATGTAATTCGTTTTGCATTAGTTGATGAAGGCGAAGGATATTTTTCAAAGGAAGCTGATGTTTTTAAAAATTACATTTCTAATATTCAGAACTATTTGAATGACGACGATGTTGACATTGTTATTGCAGATGCCACCCACATTAATGCAAAGTCAAGAGCAAAAGTTCTCAAAAAATTAAATCTAAACAACATTATTGTAGAAGCTGTTGTCTTTAAAACCCCCGTTACAAGATGCATTCAACAGAATAAAACAAGAATTGGAAGAGAAAGAGTTCCTGATGTTGCAATTTATAATATGCAGAAAAATTTTACAATGCCTACAAATGAAGAAGGATTTAATGTAATTAATGATGCGGGAGCCGTCTTATACCACAATGAAGCAAATGAAACGACATATTTAAAAATATTAATATAAAGGAGATGATTTTATGGCGATCTGGTTTACATCAGATCTTCATTAGCATTTTAATCACGATAAAGATTTCATATGGAAAGCCCGTGGGTTTGAATCAGTGCAAGAAATGAATGAAGCACTCATAGAAAGGTGGAACAGCATTGTTCAAAAAGATGATATCGTATATAATCTTGGCGATGTGTTTCTTGGAACCAATAAGGAACAAAGTCTTGAGATGGTTAGCAGATTAAATGGGCAGATTCATTATGCTATTGGGAATCACGATGGAGATAAAAAGATAGAAGCAATTAAGCAGCTTTCCAATACAGCAGAAATTCAGTTTGGTTATCGCTTAAAACATAAAAAAATAGCTTTTCTTTGTACCCATTATCCTACAGTTGTTGGGAATATGACCTTTGACAATGTTTGGAATCTTCATGGGCATACTCACCAGAAAGATAGTTTTTCTAATATACCTTATTGTTACCATGCAGGTGTAGATTCACATAACTGCTTTCCCGTAAATATTGAGCAGGTTTTTGAAGATATAAAAAAAGGAAAAGAAAAATATCGCAGTATGTCAAAGCAGTAAAAACTTGACATTTATAAAAATTTTTGATAAACTATAATAAAGGGTTTAAATAATTTAAGTGAAAAAGGTATTAGTTGATATATAATTGCCATATATCTATTACATATTATATAGAAAGGAGTGAGTAAATGAAAAACTTTTTAGTATATGCAAAATATGATAAAGAAACAGGAATTAGTAAAGTATGGATTAAAAATAAATATGGAGTTTTTATGGCAAAATCTAGACTCCACCAAGAGGATAAAGATTTTGCTTCTGAATATATAGGTTGCCATTTTGCAGAAATGAAAGCCAACATTAAAGCATATAAAAAGCATAAACAGGACCTACAACTAAGAGAAAAAGAATTATTGTATTTCCAAAAGATACTTGAACAAACAAAAGAATATAATGCTTCAAGTATTGAAGCAAAAAAATTACGTAAACGTCTTTATATTATTGGTAAAGAAATTAAAAATGTACAAAATAGGATAGATGAATTAAATACAGAACTTCAAGAAGAAATAAAGCATAGAGACGAAGGAACGAAGTTGCTTAAAAAAATCTATGAAAATAGAAAGAATCCTCAGCATTCAGAAGAACAAAAAAAATTTATTGAAGCATTGGCAAATAAAATAAAAGATGGAAATAACAAGAATGATTAATCATTCTTGTTATTTTTTGATATTTAATAGAATAATAAGAAAGGAGAAAAAAGTTATGGCAATTAATATAGTAAAACAAACAAGTTACAATAATGTTAGCAGTACTCCCAATAGGACAATAAAATATATTGTTATCCATTATACGGCGGGAACGACAAGCCGCGCAGGAAGTGCAAGGAATACTGCATTATACTTTAATAACTATGGTATCAATGCTTCCGCAGATTTCATTGTTGATGACTCTACTATTGTTCAATTTAATCCAGATTTAAGAAATTATTCTTGTTGGCATTGTGGAGATGGTAAAAATTACAATAAAGGTGCTAGTTTTTATGGGAAATGTACAAACTTCAATAGCATAGGTATTGAGATATGTTCCACAAATAACACTGGTATGATGACCCAGGCAAATGATACACATTACTATTTTACAGATGCTGTTGTTAATAAGGCTGTTGAATTAGTAAAGTATTTAATGCAAACTTATAATATCCCTGCTTCTAATGTTATTCGTCATTATGATGTTACTGGCAAGTTATGTCCCGGAATTAGAGGTTGGAATAATGAAAGCAATAGTGACTCATCTAAATGGAATACTTTTAAAGCTCGATTGACTAGCGGAATAGGTACCTCTACCGCACAACAAGCAACTTCAAAAGAAATAGTGTATAGGGTTCGTAAGTCCGCAAATGACGCAAAAACCCAAATTGGTGCATGGAAAAATTTAGCAAGTGCTAAAGATCAAGCAAATAAAAATGCGGCAAAGGGGTACAAAGTCTATGATAACAATGGTAAACTTGTCTATACGCCAAAAACGACAGCTACTACTAACACGGGATTTAAGTCTTACACAGCTGTTGTTACCGCAGATGTGCTGAATGTTCGCAAAGGGCCTGGTACTAACTATGGTATTGCAACTACAATCCGTAAAAATGAAGTTTATACTATTGTTGAGGAGAAATCTGGTTGGGGACTACTTAAAGCCTATAAAACTGGCAGAAATGGTTGGGTAAGTTTATCTTATATGAAAAAGAAATAATTAATTTTATATTTTTTACAAGCTACAGCTACATTAAGCTGTAGCTTGCTTTTTTTTAAAAAATATGATATAATTAATATAGAAAATAAGAAAGGAGAAAAGTGTATGAGCTTAAAAGATAAGAATTGTTACAATCCAAATGCGGGAGAGGGACGATTCGAAATTGTCAATAGAGAGAACGCTCTATTAGATAAAGGATATAGAGAATATGGTATTGATGATATCGAACATTTAAACACTCATGATGCCATGCGCGCTCGTATTCAGATGTATCTCGGAAGCGATGATGATGATGGAATTTATCAAGCGTTTAAAGAGATTGTCAATAACTCAACTGATGAGGCTCTTGCGGGATACGGTGACACTATTTATATTCGAGTTGCAGAAGACTGGAACATTATCTCAATCGCGGATGAAGGTCGCGGAGTTCCATTTGGTATGAAAGATGGAAGAAATGTTTTAGTTGCCATCTATACGGAGAGTCATACAGGCGGTAAATTTAACAATGACGTATATAAAAATGCTTCAGGTTTGAACGGCATTGGAGGAACTGCCGTCTGTATGTCCTCAGAAAAATTTTCTGTTACAAGTGTCAGAGGGGATATGGTTGCCCATGCTGAATTTGAAAAAGGAATTTTAAAAGATTATTCAGAAATAAGTAGAAAAGAATGGGAAGCTGAAAATGGCGAAAAGCTAAGAAAGTCAGGTACAGTAGTAACTTTCAAGCCTGATAAAGAAGTCTTTAAGAATATGGAAAAAGGATTTTCTTATGAAAAAGTATGTGAAGAAATTAAGAATATTGCATACTTGAATAAGGGTGTTCATTTCATTATAGATAATTCTCAAGGAGAGTCTGTAGAATATTATTCAAAAAATGGTATTGCAGATTTTATTAAGGACAAGATTAAGCACCCTATTATGCGGCAGCCAATTATTGCTTCAACGAAGGACACAACAGATGAATTGGAAATCGCATTTATGTGGTCAGCTGACCCCTCACAATCTTATGTTTTTGTAAATGGTTTGTATTGTCCCGAGGGCGGAACTCCGCTTACTGGCGCAAAGACAAGTATAACTCAACAGGTTAAAAAGCTAAGTAAAAAAGAGTTTGACCCCGAAGTTATCAGAAAAGGTCTTATCTTTGCGATTAATTGTAAGGTGCAAGAACCATCATTTGCAAATCAGACAAAATCAAAAATCAATAATCCAAATCTTCGTACTCTTGCATCACAGGCATTTAAAGATGGATTGGAAAGACTTGCTCGTACTCCTGAATTTGATATGATTATAAATACATTGAATAAAATGCAAAGAGCTGAAAATGCTGCAAATAAAGCTCGACAGCAAGTCATGGAAACAGCAAGAGAGATAGAAAAGAATAGTTCTAAAAAAGTATTTAATAGCGATAAATTGAAGGATGCCGAAAAACTTGGGCAAGACAGTACGCTCTTGTTAGTAGAAGGAGATAGTGCCGCGGGGGCAATGGCTCAAGCACGAGATGTAACTCATTATGGTATATTAGCTTTGAGGGGCAAAATTCTTAATCCATTAAGCAACAGCGAAGAAAGAATTGCTGCAAACGATGAAATTACACTGTTATTAAAAGCACTTAATATTGTACCGGGAAAATATGATCCGAAAAAGCTTCGTTATGGACGGGTCGCGATATGTACCGATTCGGACAGTGACGGATTTCATATCGGGTTACTAGTTGCCTCAGTCCTGCATTATATGGCACCTTCATTCCTTCTTGAAAGCAGGCTGTGTTGGCTAAGATCCCCATTGTATATCGTAAGCAAAAACGGAAAAGAGGATTATTATTTCACTGATCAGGAGATGGATGCCGCAAGACCTACGATTACAGGAATAGTACAGCGGAATAAAGGACTGGGTAGCTTAAGTCCAGACCAAGCTCATCGTTCTATGTTCACGCCAGAATTTCAGAGGATGGACGTTTTAGAGCCATCGGTAGAGGCTATTGAGCTTTTAGAGAACCTAATGGGTGACGATGTTGAGTTCAGACGACAATACATATTTGATAATATAGATTTCCAAGAGGTGAGAGAATGAGCGAACAGAAAAAAGATATGAAACAAATTATAGAAGAAAGTTTTGTACAGTATGCAGGGGCGGTGCTCCAGTCTCGTGCGCTCGTTGATGTAAGAGATTGCATTAAACCATCAGCGCGGCAAATATTCTATTGTTTATATACTGATAAGTTTCTACCAACGAAACCCTTTAAAAAGACGCTAAAAGCAATAGGGTCTGCTGTTAGGGTCTACATTCACGGTAAATAAAAGTAAAAAATTAAAATTTTTGGTCTGATTTAACGAATTTATTTTTTCTGTTTTTGAAGTTATAATGACATCAAAAGGAGGAAAAATTTTATGGAACGAATTAAAAAAGCGATAGTTGAAGCAATTAATTTTTTAGAGCAAAATCCAAAAATGTCGATGACCCAAGCGGGAGAATTGTTTGGAGCAGATAGGCATGGAATAGCAAAATATAGAAAAAATAATGAATATAAAAAATTTAAATTTGAAAGTCCAATTTTCCCTGATTATATATACTATTTTACACCAAACGAATTAGAGGTAATAAAGCATTATAATGAATGTCTAGAACTCGGATACCCAGAATTTAAAAAAAGATATCCTGCTGCGCCCTCTCGTAAAGAAAGTTTAGTTCGACAATTAGAGGTATTAGGAATTGATCCTCAGGTAAAAACCCCCAATAGGTATCATTATAATAGAGAAGCCTTTAAAGATATTTTAACCGAAGACGATGCATATTGGTTAGGTTTTATTACAGCTGATGGATGTATTATCCAAAATAATAGGTTAAATATTAATTTAGCAGCGCGAGATCAAGAACATCTAATTAAATTTTGTCAGTATCTTAAAATGCCTGCGGAAGAAATTCCCAAAGTTATCAAATCGACTTTTGGCGGAGCATATTCAAAAGATAATCCAGTTTCTTGCTTGAATATATGCTCTACGCAGATTGTAGCAAATTTAAAAGACAAGGGGGTTACTGCTCGAAAATCGGGAAAAGAAAAACCATATATTTGTAAAACGCCCGAATTAGAAAAAGCATATATTCGAGGACTATTAGATGGTGATGGATATATAAGACAAACGCAATATGGAATGGGAATTGTTGGCAGTTATGAAATTTGTAAATATGTTCAAGATTATATTTGTCGGTATATTATAGATATTTCCACTAATCATATTCATCAGCACGGTGTTATTTACAAGTTAGAACTATCTGGACGTCAACAAACAAGTAAAATTCTTCATTATTTTTATGATTCTTCAACTATCAGTTTAGACCGAAAAAGACAACTTTATCTGCAATTTTATGAATTGCCGTGATTAAACTGCGGAATTAAGCGGGAAGGCTAAGTTATATAACATATGATATGCTAATCCGAACCGAAGGCTATAGAAACTATAGTCAGGGGCAACGCATAGTAGGTGAAAAGATATAATCCTACCACGAGGCCGCAGCGCTTTAAGCGAAAAGATATGCTGAGCTTATAGGAAACTATAAGAAATAAAGGATAAAAAGCCTTTATGATAACAATAAACTGGATTCAAGTGCAGAAGGCGTTATTATGCGTGCTGCTCAACCTTTTGCTATGAGATATCCTCTTGTTGAAGTTGAAGGAAACGGTGGTAACCCCATTGAATCAGGTAACTGGGCCTCACCGCGTTATTCTTCTGCAAGACTATCAAAAATAGCAGCAAGTATGTTTGATTCAATTAATAAAGATACAATATCAGAGTGGCGAGATAATTATGATGATACAGAACAGTATCCTATGGTCTTGCCGTCTAAAGGCTTTTATAATTTAGTAAATGGAACTTTGGGAATTGGTATCGGCGCAGCAAGTTCAATTCCGCAATATAATGCAAAAGATTTACATCAAGCTCTTATTACATTGTTAAATAATCCAGATGCAACCTTTGAAGAACTTTATTGTCAGCCTGATTTCGCTACGGGCGGGTATCTTCTCAATGAAGATGAAGTAAAAGAGTCAATGAGAATTGGTCATGGAGTATCTTGTAAACTTAGAGCAAAAATTGATTTAGATAGTAAGGAAAATACTTTAGTTGTTACAGAAATTCCTTATGGCGTGTATACCAATACAATTTGCCGAGAATTGGAAGCAATAGTTGAAAGTGATGAAAATCCTGGGATTGAGCGTTTTAATGATTTAACAGGAAAAACTCCTCTTCTTAAAATCTATTTGAAGAAAAATGGTAATCCTACGAAAGTGCTCAATTATCTTTGGAAACATACCTCTTTACAGAGCCATTTTGGTGTAAACTTTACAATGCTAAAAGATGGAAGATTTCCTCGTATTTTTACATGGAAAGAGATGCTTCAAGAGCACGTTGAACATGAGAAAATAGTTTATCGCAGAGAGTTTGAATATAATCTCAATAAGATTAGATTCCAAATTATGATAAATGAAGGTATACTAAAGTGTCTTAATAATATTGATGAAGTCGTTGAGTTAATAAAGACATCATCTTCAACCACAGATGCAAAAGAGAAATTGATAAAATTTCTTGACATCAATGAGGACCAGGCAAAAGCAATTCTTAAGGTTACTTTGTCAAGATTGGCAAAACTTGAAATTGAGAAACTGATACAAGAGAATGAGCAGCTTAAGGAAGAAGCCGCAAAAATTGAGCACATTCTCAATGATGTTGAAGAATTTAATTCTTATCTTATTGCAGGTTGGGAAAAGACAATTAAAGAACTTGGTGATGACCACAGAACAAAGGTCATCACCCTCCCCGAATTAACAGATGAAGATAAGGAAATTGAGAATGTCGAGGCGGAAGATGTGGTTGTCATTATCACTCGAGACGGCGGAGTAAAAAGAGTTCCTAAGTCAGCCTTTAAGCCTCAGCATAGAAATACTCAGGGAATAAAGAAGCCTGATGAAGCTATCTTAACAACGATTTCCACAAACACAATAGATACCTTAATGATTTTCACATCAAAAGGAAGACTATATAGAACTCTCGTTGATAATATTCCCGCGGGAACAATGAAAACAAAAGCAACTGATTTAACAATGCTATTGACAATGAAAGGTGACGAAAGTGTAATTGCGGCAACCTCTCTGAATCGTCATGGTACTGCAAAGTACGTTATATTCGTAACTCAAAATGGTTTGATTAAAAAGACTGAATTAAAGGAATATTTCACAGGAAGAAAGGGTGCGGGAACAGCCGCTATCAAGTTGCGTGAAGACGATACAATCGCATCTGCCGCATTTGTCAGTGATGAAGATATGCTGTTGGTAACCCAGAATGGAATAGGACTAAAGTTTGATACAACAAAAGTTCTTCCTGTTGGAAAGACTGCTATGGGTGTAAAAGGCATAACCCTTGCGCAAGATGATAAAGTCATTGCAGGAGTTGTTTGTCCAAAAGTAGATACAAAAGTTGCAATTTTCAATACTTGCGGAACAGGCAAGAAAATTGATGTTTCTACTATTTTAACTCAAAACCGTGGAGGAAAAGGTGTTTTATTAAGTAAGACGTCTGTAGCTTCTGCATTTGCTATTGATGAAAATGACATTATTTTCATTCAAGGCACGACGAATAATCTTTGTATTGCCGCATCTGAGGTTCCGCTGCTTACAAGAACGAGTGTTGGAAATATAATGATTAAAAAGAGTGTCATTCTTTCTGCGGTGAAAATATAACAAGAGGGGCTTTAATGCCCCTCTATTGAATTTTATAAAAAATTATGATAAAATATATATAGAAATAAAAAAGGAGATTTTTATAATATGTTTTATACGACACTTGAACAATTTGGAGAAATCCCCGATGATGAGGAAGGAAGAGTAGACTGGTTTGTAAAGGTGCTTAACGCAGCAACAGATGCTTATGATAAGGGCGAGCCACTTATGTCCGATACCTTGTGGGATAGGTTTTATTTTGAACTTATCCGACTTGAACAGGCAACAGGATATACTCCGCCTGATTCACCAACTAAAACCATTCATTTTGCTATTGTTAATGAACTTAATAAAGTATCCCACAACCACCCTATGCTATCACTTGCTAAAACCAAAAGCACAAATGAATTGAAAGATTTCGTAGGTCATCATGCTTATATTGGTATGGGAAAAATGGACGGATTAACTGTTTCACTCACTTATGAAAAAGGTAAATTAGTTCGTGCTGAAACTCGTGGAGATGGAGAGGTTGGAGAAGATATCACACATAATGCGCGGGTCATCCCCTCAATTCCACAAGAGATTCCTCATATGGTAGGTAAGCTCGTTGTTGACGGTGAGATTATTTGCACTTATGATGATTTTGAATATTTTAAAGACAGTTATAAAAATCCTCGTAACTTTGCGGCAGGCAGTATCAGGCTCCTCGATGCAAATGAATGTGCAAAAAGGAGATTAACTTTTATAGCTTGGGACGCTATTCAAGGTCTGGAACTTACAACTACTTTAAGCGAAAGACTTGAAATATTGCGTGATGAATTTGATTTTATTATTGTACCTTTTAGAGCTGCAAGTAAGTGGGATGAAACTCTTATTGATGAAATCAAATATGAGTGTGAAGAAAAAGGATATCCAATAGATGGTATTGTTTTTAAATATGATGTTTGTCTTTTCTATGAAAAACAAGGAAGAACAGACCATCATTTTAAAGGCGGCCTCGCATACAAGTTCTATGAAGATGAATATGAAACGACTCTACAAAGTGTCGAATGGCAAATTGGCAGAACAGGTGTTCTCACACCAGTTGCTCATTTTACTCCCATAGACATTGGTGGTACAACGGTTTCCCGCGCAAGTCTTCATAACGTTGGCGTTATGGAAATGTTATCTCCGCTTCCGTGGTATGCAGGTTATAAACTAACAGTATTTAAAGCAAATGAGATTATTCCTCAAATTAGCGCAGTTACCCCCGCAGAACCAGAGGGCGCATTTATGTTTGATGTGCCAAAAGTATGTCCAAGTTGCGGAGAGCCTGTTTCAATTCAGCAAAATGGTGCTGTAAAAATTGCAGTTTGCAAGAATCCAAAATGTACAACTTCTCGAATTGAGAAAATTATCCATTATACTTCTAAAAAGGGAATGGACATAAAAGGATTGTCCGAAGCAACAATAACTAAGCTATGGGATAAAGGTTGGCTTAAAGACATTGTAGATATTTATACTCTAAAAGACCATAGAGATGAATGGATACAAATGGAGGGTTTTGGTCCGAAGTCGGTTGATAATATACTCGCCGCAATAGAAAAAAGTAAAACCACAACTTTCCCAACATTTATATCTGCTCTTGGTATTCCCCTTATTGGTAAAACAGTAGCTAAAGATTTGATGAATTACTTTAGTTCATATGAAGAATTAATGGATGCTATCGCTGATGGATTTAACTTTAGCACTATTGATAGATTCGGTCCAGCAAAAGACAAAGCACTAAAGGAATTTGATTGGTCTTCGGCAGATTATATATATGAGAATTATTTAGATAGTTTTACCACTTTTGCGCCAGAATATGCCTCAACCGATACGCTGAAAGATATAACTGTGTGCATCACAGGAAAATTACAGCATTTTAAAAATAGAGAACAATTTAAGATTGCTATTATAAATGCGGGCGGCAAAGTTACAGATTCTGTAACAAAAAAGATTAATTATCTTATCAATAATGACATAAATAGTACATCAAGTAAAAATAAAAAAGCAAAAGAGTACAACATAGAAAATATTTCGGAAGGAGATTTTATCAAAAAATTTGGACTAAAAGATGCCGATAGTTGAAAAGTCTGAAAATTTTTGATATAATATATATGAAAGAAAAACAGTTACAGAAAACAGCAAAGAAAATTTTACAACTTGAAGCAAATATAGAAAAAGATTTCGAGGTTGAGGAGAGCCAGCAGGAGATAGAGAGAATCATGCGAAAGCTCACTATGGAAGAAGTCCTGCAGTTGGATGACTTAATCTTTAAATGGAAATCTTAAAATTTTTTGCAAAGTATAAAAATTTTTGGTATAATATTAGTATAATAAAGAACGAAAAAGTTCTTATTAAATATATAAATTTTATAATATTAAAGGAGAAAAAAGATTATGGCAAAGATGAGTGAAAATTCAAGAAAAGTATTCGATTATATGATGAGCATTGGTGACGCGGACGTAACAGCAAATGATATTGCAACGGCACTTGGTCTTTCACCTAAGTCTGTTAATGGTATTATCACACAGGCTTTCCAGAAGAAGGGTTTTATGGAGAGAATCCCCGCAGAGATGGAGAACCCCGATGGTACGCATAAGGCTATTAAGCTAATTAAGCTAACAGAAGCAGGCAAGCAGCTTGACCCTGACCAAGATAACGAATAATGAAATCAAATTTTTAACCGATATTGGTTAATTTTATTAAGCTCCTTTTTATATTAAAATGAAAATAATATAAAAAGGAGCTTTTGTTATGATAGATTTAACAGGACAAACTTTTGGAAAATTAACAGTTTTAAAAAGAGATACAGAGAAAAAGACTGCAGCAGCTTATTGGATATGCCAATGTGAGTGTGGAAAAATAAAAAGTATTCGAGGATCAAATCTAACTACAAAAAATAAACCAACACGTTCTTGTGGTTGTTTAGCAAAAGAAAATCATACAATTGATACCACTTCATTGGTTGGTAAGCAATTTGGAAGGCTAACAGTTCTGAAACGCAATCTAGATATTCCTTATGGTAAAAGATATGAAAGTCAATGGTATTGTCAATGTTCCTGTGGAAATATTGTATCTATACGATATAGCGCACTAGTACATCAAAAAACGCGTTCTTGTGGATGTCTAAAAAGAGAAATGACAAGTAAACGTAATACATTGGATTTAACAAATAAAAGGTATGGTAATATTATAGCTTTAGAAAATACAGGAAAATTAAATGATCGAGGTTGCTATATCTGGAAATGCCAATGTGATTGTGGAAAAATTTTTTATGATTCTTCAGAAAGACTTCAATCTGGTCATGTTAATTCTTGTGGTTGTAAAATTCCCAAATCAAGAGGAGAACAATGTATAAAAATAATTTTAGAACAAAATAAAACAAGTTTTATTTCACAATATAGAAATAATAGTTGTCGAAATCCTAAAACAAATGCATTATTATTTTTCGATTTTTGTATTTTTGAAAAAAATACAAATAATATTTTATTTTTAATAGAGTTTGATGGACAACAACATTTTGAAGAGAATGATTTATGCAAAGATACTTTGTCTGAAAGACAATTTAGAGATAATTATAAAAACCAATGGTGTAAAAAGAATGGATATCTATTATATCGTATTCCTTTTTATGACTTAAATAAAATAAATACGTATGATGATTTGATACAAGAAAAATATCTTGTAAAGTAAAAGGAGTTTATTAAATGATATATTTATTTTCTGCCCCGCTAACAAAGTACGCCACTACAAATATTGAAAAGATTTATCAGTCAATTGAAGACCTTAATGACTCCCACAACCCAAGCGGTAATTATACAATTTGTCTCTATAATGAGGGCGGTGAGCCGCAAGGCGTATTTGAGGGAGAAGTGGGCGGCCCCACGCAATCTTTTATTAAGTTTATCTATGATATTGCAAAGAGTTCAAAGCGCATTGATTTAATTAATTGGGCTTCAAATGAAATTAGTAAGTACGACAATACGAATCCTACGATAAACAGTTTAATCTATTCTCTTTGGGAAAAGGCTCGTATAGGGATAGACCAAACAGAGTAGGTGATTAAATGGAACTTTTAGGAGCCGCAGGTGCGTTTGGGATTATTGCTATCGCTATTGTTGTTTGTATAGGTCTTGTTGTACTATTTGGTTTAAAAGCTGATAAAATGCGAGACTATCGAGACTACCTTTCTTGTGAAATAGAAAAAATGCAAGAGCATATTGAAATTTTAAAGAAAGAAGAAAGATGTCTACAAGAAGATGCCGATAACCATAATAATACAATAAAGGCAATGGAAGAAGCAATCACCTATATGGAAGGGCAAATTAGGGATAAACAACAGCAATTAGAAACAAGTTGTGAAAATGTTAGTAGGCAAGAACAAATAGAACGACAGATGGAAGAAACTTCCCGCAAGGCTTTTAGTAATTTTTGCTCAATTCTTGAACAAGATTATGAAAAAAAAGATAAAGAGTATGATGAAAAAATACTTGAATGTCAAAAGAAATGGGAAGAATCGAAAAAAGAAATTCAAAAAGATAAAGAACAAACCGAAAAAGAAATTGAACAATTAAAGAGTGCTTGGCGAGCAATACAAGAAGCCGCAATTCAGCAAGAGAAATTAAAAGAAAAACAAGACTTCTTTAGAATTGTTTTAAAAGAAGAAGAAATCTCTGATATCCTTTTGTTTGAAGATTTTAAAAAGAAAGTAAATAACAAGCGGGCAGTAAGTATGCTTATTTGGTCTACATGGTTTCAAAAACCTATGACTGCATTATGCACGAAGGTGCTTGGTCCTTCTACTGTTTGTGGTATTTATAAAATAACAAATATCAAAAATAATAGATGTTATATAGGTCAGGCAGTAGACGTAGCTACGCGTTTTAAGAGTCATGCTAAATGCGGCCTCGGAATAGATACCCCCACAAATAATAAACTCTATAAAGCAATGCTTGAAGATGGATTATGGAATTTTACTTGGGAACTATTGGAAAAGTGTTCTCAAAAAGATTTAAACGAAAGAGAAAAATATTACATAGATGCTTATATGTCAAAAGACTTTGGATATAATACTCTTGCTGGAATATCAAAGGGGAAATAATAAATGATACAGAATTTAGAAAAAATTAAAGTTGAAAACACATCAGTCTGGGGTTTTGAACACGCTATGCGCGGAATGAGAAACCCTATGAACAGTTGGGAGAGAACTGACACGGCGGAAGATGGAGATGCTTTTGCTTTTGTCGGAGACAATGATATGAAGTTGGCACAAAGTCTTATTAAAGCAGGACCTGAGCATAGGAAGTATCTTCGTATGATTCATGTGGCAGCAGACTTCACGCTTCCGCGATACATATGGTCTGAATTTGACACATATCATTTTAATACGCAAAATAGTTGTTCTACAATGCATAAGTTGCTAAACAATAAAGAACCTATTTCTCTTGAACAGTTTGTCTATAGCGACACTATTGATATTCTCATGGGTGATATAGTAGACCGACTAAATGATATGAGAAATAAGTATCTTATTGAAAAAGCAGCAGGTAATTCGGAAGCAATGAATGACCTCATTGAAATGGCTAAACAGCTTCTTCCCGAGGGATTTTTACAGCTCCGAACAAGAGATACAAACTATGAGGAGCTTCGCAACATATATCGTCAGCGCAAGAATCATAGATTACATAGAGAATGGGGAGTAATTTGTAGATGGATTGAATCGCTTCCCTACGCAAAAGAATTGCTCATTTCTTGATTTTTAAAAAAATATATGTTATAATATATATAGAAAGTTAAGAAAGAGGTTTTTAAAAAGATGAATAATAAAAAGCAGTTCGTAAAAGAAATTTTGGATTTGATTACAGACAATCCCTCTGCCCTTACTGCGGAGGCAAGAGATTATTTTATGAAAACTTTTTGTCCAGACCCGTCAACAATAAAACTGACTGACGCCGCAAAAGAGATTCTTCAGGTCATGCAAGACAGACCAGAGTTGCTTTGGACGAGTAAAGGGATAGGAGATATCCTCGGTAAGAGCGGACGTTCTATCTCTGGTTCAATGCGTAAGTTGGTTGAAATCGGCTATGTAGAAAAAGCAAGCGAGAATCCAGTAAGTTATAAATTGACAGAGAATGGTATTGATTTTAAAGTTGATTAATTTTAAAGGAGAAAAGACATGAAAGAAAAGATTTTGAATAACATAACGATTTCAGGTAAACTTTTTAACAAAGATTTAAAAACCTATACCGTTAAGAAGCAGGGAGATAACTTTGGTAAGGAATTTATTAAAGGCACAATCGGTATTGCAACTGATGAAGAGTGCTTGAATGTGGTTCCTGTCAACTATATCTTTGAGCTTCCTACAAACAGCAAAAGTGGAACACCGAATAGTAAGTATAAAGTACTTAAGCAGATTATGGACACAAAATGTACGGTTGAGGAGGTCGGAAAGGAAGACGCTCCGATTGTTCAGATAACCAACTCAACTCTCGCAACAGAAGATAGATATAGCGTTCAGAGAAAAGAGCCTTACAGCATCACAAATGCACAGGGTGGTTTTATTAAGACACTTAACGCTATGCCCACAGACGACAGCAAAATAAATGAGTTCTGTGTAGAAACCGTCATCACAGGTGTCAAGTATGTTGAGGAGAATGAGGACAAGGGTATTGAAGAGCCGTTCCTTTATGTTGATGGTTATGTGTTTACGTTCAGAAAAGAAATTCAGCCTGTACGTTTCACATTGAGAGACCCTGAGGGTATCGACTATATGCAGAGCCTTGATGTTTCAAAGAAGAACCCAATTTTTGTTAAGTTGTGGGGTCAGATTTGCAACACAACTATTAAGATAAAGAATGAAGAGGAGACTGCATGGGGTAGTGTTAAGGTAACATATACATCTGTATCAAAGCGTGAGTTCCTTATCACAAACATGAAAATTGCGGGATATGTATTCGGTGAAGAGGACACAATCACTGAAGAAGAGTTCAAGAAGTGTATGCAGACAAGAGAAGTTGCACTTGCAGAAGTTCAGAAGAACGCCGAGGAGTATGCGGCATCACAGAACAGCAAAGCAGAAGCTCCTGCGCCAGCACCCGTAAAAGTTAACAAGAAATCAAATTTTGATTTTTAAAATAAATAAGCGGAGAGATTATCTCTCCGCTCATTCCACTAATGTTTTTGATAAAGGAGTTTGAAATTATGGCTATTAATTTATTAGCACTTGAGCCACATAAAATTGCGCGTGATTTAAGCGGATATATTACATATATTTATGGTGAGCCTAAAACAGGAAAAACTACACTTGGTTCGCAGATGCCTTCGCCACTTGTCTTGGCGTTTGAACGCGGATACAACGCAATAGCAAACATTTTTGCACAAGATGTCACTTCTTGGTCAGAAATGAAACAAATAGTAAATCAGCTAAAAAAGAAGGAAGTTAAAGAAAGGTTTAAAACCGTGGTCGTAGATACGGTAAACTAATGTCTGCCGTATGTAAAAATTAGAGTAAAAAGCTGGAAGCCTGAAATGGTAACCAGAGCGGAAGTCACATAATTGTGACACGCGCAACGCGTAGAGTAAATTATAAGGGAGGTCGGCTCGGTTGAGAAGACAGTTTACAGAAGAAGAAATAAGTTATATCATTAAAATGTATGATGAAGATAAAAAGAGTCAAAAGTATGTTTCTGAACATTGTGGTGTATCTTTATATTCATTGAGAAAACTATTGAAGGAAAGACATATACATATCAGAGGTGTACAAGAGGCTAATGGAGTTGCAAAAGATCTATCTGATGAAATCAAAAAGAAAGTAATAGAAAACTATTTAATCAATAAGCAAGGATTACAAACTTGCGGAAGAGAATATCATTTGTCTCAAGCAACAGTTGAAACGATATTGAAAAATGCGGGGATTGAAAAGAGGACTTACACAGAAGCAAAGCAAATAGGTCGAAAGTATCCTTGTAACGATGATTATTTTAAGGTTCAAACTCCTAATATGGCTTATATATTGGGCTTTATAGCTTCAGACGGCAACATTGCTAAAAAAGAAAATTGCATAACCATTGAGTTAGCAGAGCGCGACACGGAGGTATTAGAGCAAATAAGAGCTGAAACTCAAAGTCAGAGACCGATTAAACATTATACAAAAAACAGTACCCAACAAAAAACGTGTAAATTTGCCGTATGGAGCAGCGAATGGAAAAAAGATTTAGCTCATTATAATATTCTTCCCAATAAAACCTTTATCTTAAAACCCCCATACTTCCTGCAATCAAACTATTATATAGATTATATAAAGGGATATTTTGATGGAGATGGAACTATATACCAAAGGCAAGACGACGAACGTGTATGTTTTGAGATTGCCGGGGCGAGTAAAGAGGTTATCTATTGGATACGGAATGTTCTCATTAATCAATATTACGTTGAAACAAACGAAATCTCCACTAGCGTTTTAGACAATGGAACTGTTATGTATAGGCTCTACACCTCAAATAAAAATAGCATAAAGCAATTATATAACTTATTTTATAAAAATTCCTCTTGCAATCTAAGCCTGCAAAGGAAAAAGAATAAATTTACTAACCTTATTAATACTCCAAGAGACTCTAATAGTCAGGTATGACTATAAAAGGTACGCTGAACTTATACGAATAACAAGTATAAGAGCTAAAGGATAAAAAGCCTTTAGGATAACAAATGAGATATTGCGGCACAACTCTGTGAGAAATATATTTGTGATCAAAATGATGTTGATACAATTTCTCAGATCCCTTATGGTCAAGGATGGGGTTTATTAAAGAAAGAGTTTGAATCTACTTTTAGATCTATTACTCAAATGGGATATGCTGTTTATTTTATTTCTCATGCTAAAGAAGGCGTTTTTAAGAGAAAAGACGGCACAGAGTATAGTGTAATACGCCCCTCTGTTGCGAATACCTATAATGCAATCATCGAGAACATGACGGATCTTTATGGGTACATGCATCAGGAAGTACAAGACGGAGTTCAAAAAAGAGTTATTACACTTCGTTCAAAAGATGGTTCAATCTCATGTGGAGGACGCTTTCAATATCTGCCCGAGGAAATTGGTCCTACTTATAAAGACCTTGTAAAAGCACTTAATGATGCAATAGATAAGGAAGCTGAGACTAAGGGTGAAGAGTTCGTAACTGATACTGCGGAAATCCATATCGCAGAAGAGCTTAACTTCGACGATCTCATGGACGAGTTCAATGACGTCATTGGCAATCTGAAGAGAAGTTACCCAGATGAAGAGGAATTTGGAGAGAAGATTGCTCCACGTATTCAGCAAATCGTAGAGCGTTACCTCGGAAGAGGAAAGAAAGTTTCACAGTGTACAAGAGAACAAGTTGAAATGCTTAGCCTTATTGTAGCTGATTTAAAGGAACTTTAATCTGCTCGGAGCGTCAACAGTCGTGTTTGGGAATCGGAAAGAGGTTTTGGTTTTTTTGAATCGAAATCTATGAGATAAAAAGAGACCGCTCGAAAGGGCGGTCTTGATTTTTATGAAAAAATATGTTATAATATATATGGATATAGGAATTAGAGGTGAAAGGTATTGGCTCATATAGTTACTTGTTACTATTGTAATGGACGCTTCGATAGGGATAAAGAGCCGTTCGTACAAGTCTCTGCGCGCAGATATTGTCATAAAGAATGTGCGCCAAAAGAAAAACAAGTTGTTGTAAATAAAGAAGAACAAGATTATAATGATTTAGTTGCATATATAAAAAAGTTATTTAAAATGCCTGTCTTATTTAATACGATAAATAATCAAATAAGAGAATATAAATCTAAGTATGGTTATAGCTACTCTGGAATGAGGAAAACTTTATATTGGTTTTATGAGTTAAAGAACCATTCAGTTAAGGGATATGACAAGAGTATAGGTATTATACCATATGTGTACCAAGACGCAATGGATTATTACTATCATTTATATTTGGCGGAAATAGCTGCTAAAGAAGATGTCCAATTGCCGCCAGACAAGAAGATAATAATACATTCACCAACTTGTGTTCCAGAGTTGGCAAAAAGAAGACCATTTAATTTGGAGGATGAAGAATGAGTAAATATGTAGATACATCAGCAATTATTCAAGTTATTGGCTCTGTTTTTAAACATTCCGATATTTTAGACGATAACAGATATTCTTTTATTGAAAGCGATTTCCCTGAGAGATTTCATAAAATCCTTTTTGGCACAATTTATAATTTACATCTTGCGGGAGCAAAACAAATTAACATCAACACTATTGAGGATTATTTAACACAACGTCCAAAGCAGTTTGCGATATATAAAACAAATAAAGGACGAGAATATCTCCAAGAAATCATTGAAAAAAATATGTTTGAAGCATTTGATTTCTATTATAACAGAATGAAGAAAATGACGTTACTAAGAGCCTATAATGAGATAGGACTTGATTTGGATTGGCTTTATGATATAGATAATATCTTTGATTCAAAGAAAAAGCAAGAACAAGAAGATTTCTTAGATAGAAGCACTATTGGAGAATTGGCGGATTTAATAGATGAAAGAATATCTTCAATTAGAGATGCGTGTTTGGATTCTTCAAATAAAAGAAGTGAGCAAGCGGGTGAAGGTATCCTTGAACTACTTTCTCGTTTAGAGGAAGAACCTGCTATTGGCTATCCGCTCTACGGTCCGCTTGTTAATGCAATAGTTAGAGGAGCCAGATTAAAGAAATTTTATTTAAGGTCTGCGCCCACAGGTATCGGCAAGACTCGTACAATGATTGCGGATGCTTGTAATTTTGCTTGCAACACAATCTATAAAAATGGAAAGTGGGTTCCTAATGGAACAAAAGAACCGACGCTCTACATATCAACAGAGCAAGAGCGTGAAGAGATACAAACAATGATGTTGGCTTTTATATCTGATGTTGATGAAGACCATATTGTAAAAAATGAGTACAATGTCGGAGAAAAAGAGAGGATTAAAAAGGCGGCGGAGATTTTAAAAGATTCTCCCTTGTATATCACAACCCTTCCCAACTTCACAATGAAAGATATTGAAAATGCAATAAAAATTGATATAAAAGAGCATAATGTTAAATATGTCTGTCATGACTATATTCATTCAAGTATGGCTATCCTCGGAGAAATTTCTTCGCAGTCTGGGATAAAAGGACTGAGAGAAGATAATATCCTATTCATGATTTCTACGCGCTTAAAGGATATTTGTAATGAATATGGAGTATTTATTCTCTCAAGTACTCAACTTAATGGTGAGAAAAAGTAATTGCCAATAAAACCTTATCCCGACTACTCATCGGGGGTTATTAATTAAAATTTTTTGGTACATTTTAATTAATAGCTAACGGGGAATTCTAACGTATAATGAACAGAGAATATTAAAATTCTGATTATACTATGAAAATCCCGTGTGATGTAATCCAATACATAGTATTCTCAGAAAAAAGGAGGATACTAAAATGATAGGTATTTATAAAATAAACAATTTAACAAATGGTAAAATTTATATTGGACAAAGTGTTGATATTTTTAGACGTTATCAAGAACATCTTCGGGCGGGGCAGCCAGAAAAATATTCACATAAAAACGATAGAGATATAAATTTACCTATCCACAAAGCAATGCAAAAATATGGTGTTCAAAATTTTTCATTGACCATTTTAGAAGAATGTTCTAAAGAAGAGTTAGATAAAAAAGAAAAATATTGGATTTCTTTTTATCATAGTAATGATTCAAAAATAGGATATAATTTAACCGCAGGTGGACAAGATAATTTTGCTCTTAAAGGAGAAAAACATAGTCAAGCAAAATTATCTCAAAAAGATGTTGATTTAATTAAGCAACTCCTTTTGACAACTGATGAATCTTTAGAACAAATTAGAAAAAGATTTCCTTTTATATCAAAATCAACAATTTCAATGATTAATCAAGGGAAAATCTGGCACAATGAAAAAGAACATTATCCTATTAGACAAATGTCTACCTCTAATAAAGGAATAAAAAATGGTAGAGCAAAATTTACAGAAGAACAAGTTATGGAGATGAGGAATCTTTATTCTCAAGGATATAAACCAAAAGAAATTATTCAAAAATATCGCCATATTGCTTCTGAATCAGCCATATTTGCTATTTTGTATGGAAGGACATATAAGCATTTACCTATTTGGAAAAATAAAGAAAAATGTTGGATTAAGCCATGTATCGACTATCCCCAAAGTCTGAAATAAGCTGGGGAGTAGGGACATTATAATGAGATATGTCTGCGTTTTAGGAAACGAATCGCATGAGAACCGAAACAGGTTTTACTTACTATATAAGTAAGGTTAAGAGCTAGTCAGTTTATTATAGAAATATAATAAGGAAAACGGATTATAGAGATGCAAAAGTGTATGACCAGAATCTTCTAAGAGGTGCTAAGGCTATTGCTGATAAGGTTGACGTTGGTATGATTATGTTTGATGTGCTTCCAGAAGATTTAGAGGGACTTGGTCCACTTATCCAAAAGAAAAATTTAGAAACCCCCAACGTAAAGATAGCGGTATATAAGAATAGAGGTAATAAATATCATAACATACTGTTATGGTGTAAAGCAAACAAAGGTACGTGTCGTTTTGAGCCAATGTATGTTACTGATTATTCTTATAGACTTATCCCCGTACAAGGTATGGATATAGGTGTTATTGAGAAAGGTGAAAAAGAATGTCAGGAAACGCAGAAAAAACCCGTATTAAAAATTCTTTAACAATAGAACAAGTGTTTGATTTTGTGGCGGATTTGGGCGGTGAGCCGCAGATGGCAAATGGTTATTTTGTTGCGCAAACCATTTGCCATAACCCACCAGGGGTTGGTAGTCACAAATTGTTCTATTATGAAAATACTCGCCTATTTAAATGCTTTACAGAATGTGAAGGCGGAGCTTTTGATATTTTTGATTTAACAACAAGAGCAAAACAGACTATGGGGGAAAAGAGACCTGTCCAAGACGAGAACGGAGAAGTTGTATATAGGGATTGGACATTATATGATTCGATTTGGTTTGTTGCAAAATATTTTGGCATTCCGCTCGAAAGAGAACAGCCCGAAGGATTTGCGGGACTATATATTTCTTTACCCGATTGGGATGTATTAAAAAGATATGAGATAGAAGATATACAGGCGCAACAGCGAGTTGAATTGGCAACTTTTGATGATGGGTTTTTAAAGAATTATCCACACCCGCACATTGAGCCATGGGAGAATGAGGGAATTACTTATGAGGTAATGCAAGAGACAGGCATTGCATATGACCCCTACGCTTGTGGAATTATTATACCACACTATGATATTTTTGGAAGATTAATAGGTATAAGAGAAAGAACGTTAGTGAAAGACCTCGAAGAAGATGGAAAATATAAACCTGCAACTCTAATGAATGGTATGATGTTTAATCATCCTCTTGGTTTTTCACTTTATAATCTTAACAATAGTAAAGATAATATAAGTAAGATTAAGAAAGCTATTGTATTTGAGTCGGAGAAGTCAACGCTACTTTTCCGTTCTTACTTTGGCGGCGATGCAGATATCTCTGTTGCAACTTGCGGCAGTTCTTTTACTTTGGCACAGTTTAACCTACTACGGAATCTTGGTGTAGAAGAAATTGTTATTGCTTTTGATAAGCAGTGGATTGATATCGGCAATGATGAATATAAAAGATGGATAAAAAAATTACAGAGTATTGGAGACAAATTTTCAAAACATTGTTTAATTAGTTTTATATTTGATACAGAAAATTTATTAGATTATAAAGATAGTCCTATTGATAAAGGGGCTGCGACTTTTATTAAATTATTTAAAAAAAGGTTGGATAGAAATGGCAAAACTTATTGATTTAACAGGTCAAAAATTTGGTAAATTAATGGTAATAAAAAGATCTATTACTAGAAACTAGTGATTTCATTATTTAAGGAGAGGATTACCTTATGATAGCAATATATACAAAACACCCAAAAAAAGGTGTAGATTTTCTAATCAAAGTATGTGAACGATTACGCATTGATGGAGATTCAAAAGCAAAAGTAGTTAAGACAAAAAATGGATACTTTTCAAGGTTATATGGTCTTAATGAATATTGGGAAGTGCTTCCAATAGACAATAGAGTACGAGGTAAAAAATGGGAAAAATGTTATGTTGATTTAGACATTTCAAAGAATGATCTTCTTAACATTGTTCTTACAAATAAAGATCCTTTTTCTGAAAGGTGGGAAAGACCTATGATTTTTATTTAAGGAGTTTTTAAAATGAAATATAAGTTAATTAATAAACCGAATGATAAGTTTTCTACTATTGAACAAATACTTTTTAACAGGGGTATATCTGAAAAAGATATACCCGCATACTTGCATACTTCAGATGATGTTATTAATAGCTACTCTCTTTTAGGCGACAATATCAGGATTGCTGCAGAAGTTCTTAAAGCCGCGATTGATGATAATGCTACGATGTTTGTACCGATAGATAGCGATTATGATGGCTATTCTTCAGCCGCATTATTTTTAAATTATTTATACAATATTTCACCTGAATATGTTGAAAATAAAATTACGTGGTGGCATCATGAAGGTAAGCAACATGGATTGAAAGATTGTATTGATCTGGCAAAAACTTTTAACATTGTTGTATGTCTTGACGCCGCAAGTAATGATTATGAAGAGCATAAGATATTAAGAGAAATGGGAATCCCTGTTATCTGCTGTGACCACCATGAAGCTGAAAAAATATCAGAAGATGCTATTATTATAAATAATCAACTTTCTGATTACCCTAATAAGTCTTTTAGCGGAGTTGGTATTACTTGGCAATTTTGTCGATATTTAGATGACTATATTTTTCATACGAACCATGCCGAAAAATACTATGATTTAGTTGCTATAGGCCTGGGTAGACTGGGCTAATATATCTTTTCCATTTATCAATGGGGTATTAAAATTTTTTGGTCAAAAATATTTTAATGCTAACGGGGAATTCTAAAATATTATAAAGATATGATGACTTTATGATATCATGAAAATCCCGTGGGAATCAAGTTATTATATCTCTTTATTTTAAAAAAGTAAGGAGAAAACAATGTGGGAGAAATTATAAAAATTAAACAATTACCTTTAAATGTTTCTGGTATTTATAAACTTAATTATCCAAATGGGAAAATTTACATTGGATTAAGCCATGACATAAAACGAAGAATGTATGAGCATAATAATATTAATAGATTAAAAACTCATCATAAGAGTCCATGTGATTTAGCCATTAAGAAATACGGCCCTTTTGAAGAAATTGAAATTTTAGAATACATATCCGATACGCAATTATTGAATGAACGAGAAAGATATTGGATAGCATATTATCACTCAAATCAAAAGGAAATAGGATATAATTTAACGTCGGGCGGAGATAACTCTTTTCTTGTTGGGGAAAATAGCGTGAGCGCAGTTTTTACCAATGAACAAGTTTTAGATATTAGAAAAAGACGCTTTTTAGGCGAGAGAAAAAGAGACGTATATCAGGATTATACCAATTTTTCATTTGCTACTTTTGAAAGAGTTTGGTTAGGCAGGGGTTACCCAAATGTTGGAAAAGAATATATTATTCCTAAAGGGTATAAAACTCGTCAAGAATATAGCTCAATAGCAAATTCAGGCTCAAAGAATAATAAAGCAAAATTAAATGAAAAAATGGTGAAAGAGATTAGGCAAAGGTATGATACAGGGGAATCTCCTGTATCAATTCAAAAAGATTACTCTTGCGTAAATGTAAATTCTATTCGAAGAGTTTGTAAAAGAGAAACTTGGAAAAACGTAACTTGAAGCCTGTATCGACTATCCCTTAGGTTGAAATGCTGGGGAGTAGGGCTACTATTGATACGTAGCTAGATTTTAGGAAACGAAGTCTATGAAAACCGAAAGAGATATAGTAAATAATTTTTACTAAAAGATAGTCAATGTTTTATAGAAATATAAAAGTACATGAGTAGCAGATATGATGAGCCTTAAATCAATTGAAACAAAACACCTTATTAATAAAGGATTATCTGATGATTATGTAAAGAATCCTTTTCTTTATTATATGGCACAAAAAAATGCTTATTCTTTAGGAAGTCATATCACTCCTATTGGCGCAGCCTTTTATATTGTTCCTTTTGTTAATGCTGTTACTAGAAGTGGAACACAGCAAGAGAAAGAGTTAATTTTTGATGCTATGTTAAATTTTAAAGCTTTTAATATAGTTCCATCAACTAAACGCGGTTGTAAAGGTCAGACAGAAAAACTCGTTGAGCAAGCTGTTCGTACTGCTACAAATGTTAAAGCTCGTCAAACAAGAGAACAAGATAAAGCTATGGAGCTTTTAGAGAAAAGAATTGAAACTGAAAATATGTTAGACCATGCAGTATTACTTTTCCTATTAAATCAAGGTGAGATTGCTTCTGGTCTTGCTGGTTTGGTGGCTAACAAACTTATGGCAAAATATCAACGTCCTTGTTGCATTTTAACGCTTACAGAAAAAGATGGAAAGACTTCATTTAGTGGGTCTGCACGCGGCTATAATAAGTCTGGGATAGAAAGTTTTAAGGATATTTGCGAATCTTTTGGTGATGGTGTCATTGAATACGCTCAGGGCCACGCGAATGCATTCGGTCTTTCGCTTCCATTGGACAGTGTAGATACTTTTATTGAAAAGTCAGATAAAGCACTTGCCGCAATGGAAACAGAACCCCTGTTCTATGTTGATTTTGAATGGAAAGGAACAAATATTGATAAAGATAAGATTCTTGATATTGGTTCTGCGGGTCAAGACTTATGGGGCCAAGATGTTGATGAACCTTTTGTCGCAGTTAAGAAATTAAATGTTAGTAAAAGCCAAGTATCAGTTTACCGTAAGAAAGATAATACAATAAAAATATCAACTCCCGCAGGAGTAGATTTAATGATTTTTAAAGCAACAGAGGCTCAATGTGAATTGTTTACATCTAATGAAGCTGTAGTTATTACTCTTGTTGGAAGATGTAATGAGAACGTTTGGATGGGCAAAGTTACTCCTCAAATTTTTATTGAAGATTATCAAGTTGAAGAAATAAAACAATATGATTTTTAATTTGAATTTTATTTAAAAAAATGATATAATAATATAAAGAGGCAAAAAGAATGAAAAATAATGGTTTAGGCTTGTTGGCCACAATGGCGGTAACCTCCTTTTGCGCGCAGCTAGCCAATATGGATGGAGATGTTGAACGAGAAAAATACTATCAACAGGTACTACAAGCAATATCGCATGAAATTGAATTATTACACAAAAAAAGGTGAAATTAAAGAACAAAATAAAGAAATATTAAAGATACTTAAAGAAGGAGGAAATAAAACCTATGCAATTAACAAAAAAGCAAGAAGAAGGTTTGAAAATAGCTGTAGCCAGATATCGTAATCATGAAAAATTTACTGTGATATCTGGCTACGCCTAAGGCGGGCACGGGCAAAAGTACATTAATAAAATATCTTATTGAAGCATTACCAGGCATTAATCCAGATAAAGATGTTGTATATACAAGTTTTACAGGCAAGGCGGTTAATGTTTTGCGGCAAAAGGGCAATAAAAATGTATTAACTTTGCATAAACTTTTATACACACATAAGTTAACTCCAAAAGGCGTTTATATTAGAACTCCTGTTCCTTTTATTGAATATAAGATAGTTGTTATTGATGAAATTTCCATGGTAAGTAAAGACTTACTCAATGATTTAATGAAATATCCTGTTCATGTAATAGCCTGCGGAGACCCGGGGCAGCTGCCCCCAGTGTCACATGACCAAGATAACCACCTCCTTGACTGTCCGCACGTATTTCTTGATGAAATTATGCGGCAAGCAGCTGAAAGTGATATAATAAAATTAACAATGGCTATTCGCGAAGGCAAATCAATTCCCTATATGAAAACCAATGAAGTTATTGTCGCCAATAAAAATGAATTAAGTGAAGGCATGCTACAATGGGCAGATATCGTTTTGTGTGCGACAAATAAAACAAGACATTCTTTGAACCAACAAATGCGAATATTAAATGGCATGAATCCAGAGGTAGCTGTTGATGAGGGTGAAAAACTTATTTGTTTGCAGAACTATTGGGAAATAGAGTCAATAGAAAATGGATATCCACTTATCAATGGCTGCATAGGTTACGCTTCTAATGTCTTTGAGCAGAATTTTTATCCTCCGCGTAGAATGAAAATTCATGGTAATAAAATTCCAATTGTCACTTGCGATTTTACAAGCGAGATAGACGAAAATTTCGGAGTATTGGATATGGATAAAAGTGATTTTCTTTATAATAAGCCTTATCTTACTCCGCAAGAGAATTATAAACTCTTTAAAAATGATAAATTAAGAAAATTAATTCCAAAAAGTTTTACATACGGCTACGCAGTAACGGGGTGGAAAGCTCAAGGCAGCTCTTGGAAAAAAGTTCTTGTGTACGAGGAGAACTTCCCATTTGACAAAGAAGAACGAAAAAAATTTTTATACACGGCTTGCACAAGAGCAGAACAAAAACTGGTGTGGATAAGGTAGAAAAAAGGAAAGGGATTAGAATTGAAAGAACAAGAATTAGAAAAACTTAAGATTCAATATCCAGAATATAACGGAAAAATTGCAAATAATGCCATTGATTTAACTGGAAAGCAATATGGAAATTTATTAATTCTATACAGAACATTAAATAGAGAAGATGTAACAAAAAACCGAAGACCACAATGGGTTTGTAAATGTTTATGTGAAAATCAAACTATTTTAATAAAATCTGGAATAGACATCAGAAATGGAAAAGTTGTCAGTTGCGGGTGTAAGAAAGGACATAGAACAATAGAAGTTCCAGCTGGCACAATTTTTGGACAATGGGAAGTTATTAAACGTGTACCAAATCGAACCAATGATAGAGTTTATTATTTATGTAAATGCTTATGTTGTAATAAAACTGAAAAAGAGGTTAGTTATAAAAATTTAAAAAGTGGACAAAGCACTAAATGTCTTAGTTGTGGAGCAAAAGCGGCAGGTTTGAAAAATAGTAAGGACGAGTGTGGAAAAGTATATGGCTTTTTAAAAGTTGTAAAACGAGCCACAGAAGAAGAAAAACCTAGAACTGATCGAACTGGCGCTTATTGGAATTGTGAATGTCTTAAATGTGGCCGGAAAAATGTTATTGTTTTTGGAGATTATTTGAGAAATGGGAATACAAAAAGCTGCGGTTGTTTGAATAGTTTTAATGAGAGTAAAATTTGTTCTATATTAGATAAAAATAATATTCAATATAAACAACAGATTTATTTTTCTGATTTTCCATATAGACAAACATTGTTTTTTGATATTGGAATATACAATAAAGATAAACTCTTATATTTAATTGAATACGATGGAATACAACATTTTCATCAAGGACATTTTAGTAATGATTTTGATACAACCCATAAAAATGATATAGTTAAAAATAAATATTGTTTTGAGCATAATATCCCTCTTATTAGAATCCCGTATAATAAAGAATATGAAGAAAAAGATCTATTTTTAACAACAACAAAATTTTTATTAACACCAGAAAATGAATCATTATATTATCAAAATAAATAAGAGGAGCTTTTGCTCCTCTTGACTTTTAATAAAAAATATGTTATAATATATATAGAATAAAAAATGAGGTGATAAAATGCAAATAACAGACACTCGCTTTGAACCACATTCTCATACCTATTATTCTTCTTTACGTCTCATTGATGCAATTAATGCACCGGAGCAGTTAATTGACAAAGCAATAGAATTGGGTTTGAGCGGAATAGCAATAACTGATCATGACTGCCTTAGTGCACATATTCACGCAAACAAATATGCTATGCAGATAAAAGAAAAACACCCCGATTTTAAAGTCGCTCTTGGAAATGAAATTTACCTATGTGGAGATAGAAGTAAAAATCAACCTTATTACCATTTTATCTTGATTGCAAAAAATCTTCAAGGACATATTGCGTTAAGAGAATTATCTTCAAAAGCTTGGCTCAATTCTTACGTTGACCGCAGGATGGAACGGGTAGTAACAACCTATGATGACTTAAAGAAAATTTGTAAAAAGTATCCTAATACTTTAATAGCAACAACAGCTTGCTTGGCTGGGTGTCTATCTTACAATACTAAAAAGTTGATTGAAGCTGAGCGGTTAGAAGATCATGTAGAAGTAGCAAGAGCACATGATGAAATTGTTAATTTTATATTAATGTGTAAAGACCTTTTTGGAGAAGATTTTTATATTGAATGTGCGCCTGGTTGTTCAAAAGATCAGGTTATGGTTAATAGAAGATTGCTTTCAGTTAGCTCATGCTTTAATGTTCCTATGGTAATAGGGTCAGACTCTCATTATTTAACTCCAGAACAACGCCCCATCCATAAAGCTTTTCTTAATTCTAAAGAGGGCGAAAGAGAAGTTGATGCTTTTTATCAGTATGCTTATCTTCAATCCAACGAAGAAATAATTGAACATCTTGCACAGTCTGACTATGATAGACTCTATGTTCAAAAAATGTTCCAAAATAGTAATGATATATATAATAAAGTAGAAGAGTATTCTATTCTTTCTCATCCAGAGATACCTACTGTTGATATCAAAGATTATCCTAAAAGAGAATCTATACTGCCTAAAGAAAAATTTCCAGTCCTCAGTTCGTTATTTAGTTCAACAAATGAGGTTGAAAGATATTGGGTAAATCAATGTTTTGAAGGATTAAAGAGCAAAAACATTAATTGGGAAGAAGACCCTGATAAAATTATTTACTTGGAAAGGCTTGAAGAAGAAGCTTGTACTAAGAAAATCATTGGAGAAAAAATCCATACCAATATGTTTTCTTATCCAGTTACTTTGCAACACTATATTGATATGATATGGGATTGCGGAAGCACGGTCGGAGCGGGACGAGGAAGCGCCTGTGCAGGACTAAATCACTGGTTATTGGGAATTACGCAGCTAGACCCGGTCAAATGGAACCTCCCTTGGTTTCGTTATATGAACAGTGAAAGACTTGAAATTGCTGATGTTGACATAGATGTAGCTTCAGATCGTCGCCCTACTATCTTGAAACGAATTAAAGCAGAACGAAAAGCTTATTTAGATGATGATTTAGACGATATTTTTAAGGAAAATTTAGGCTGTACTCTTGTTGCAACTTTTAGAACAGAGAGTGCAAAATCTGCAATTCTTGTAGCTTGTCGAGGTTATCGTTCCGAAGAGTGGCCAGAAGGCATTGATATTGACATCGGTCAGTATCTTTCTAGTCTAATTCCCACTGAAAGAGGAGAAGCTTGGTCATTAGAGGATGTTCTTTATGGAAATGAAGAAAAGGCGAGAAAACCTGTAATGCCTTTTGTAAGAGAGGTTGAACAATACCCTGGATTAATTGATATTGCGTTAGGCGTGCAGCAAACAATTAGCGGCAGAGGAGAGCATGCATCCGGGGTTATCTTTTTTGAAGGAAATCCTTTTGAAAAGTGTGCTTTTATGCGTGCGCCAAATGGAGATATTATTACACAATGGGATCTTCATCAAGCCGAGGCGGCAGGGAACATTAAATATGACGTTCTGATCACAAAAATCCAAGATAAAATATTACAAACAATAAAACTTTTACAAGAAGATGGGCAAATAGAAAAGGATTTGTCGTTAAGAGAAATCTACAATAAATATCTTCACCCTGAGGTTCTTCCTACCAATCGAAAAGAAATTTGGCAAGCGATCAAAGAAGGATGTGTGCTAGATTTATTCCAATTTGACTCAGACGTAGGAAGCCAAGCGGCAAAGAAAATTGCTCCCCGGTCAGTTGAAGAATTAGCACTTAGTAACGGACTTATGAGATTAGCACCAAGCGAAAAAGGCGCGGAACCGCCTATGGAAAAATATATCCGTTTTAAGAAGAATATTGCATTGTGGTACGATGAAATGAGAAAATATGGTTTGACAAGAGAAGAAGTAGAAGCTGTTAGACCGTATTTTGAACCCTCTTGCGGTGTTCCAATCGCTCAAGAAGATCTTATGCGGATGTTGATGGACGCCAATATTTGTAATTTCTCGCTGGCAGAAAGTAACGACGCACGCAAAATTATTTCAAAGAAACAAACAAAACGCATTAATGAATTAAAAATAAAAGTTCAAACAAGAGCAAAATCTCCTAACTTAGGAAGATATATATGGGATTGTGGGGTAAAACCTCAAGCTACCTACAGTTTTAGCGTCATCCATGCGCTTGCTTATAGTTTCATAGGACTGCAGACAGCATTTTTAGCTACAAATTGGAATCCCATTTATTGGAATACAGCATGCTTAATTGTGAATAGCAATTCAGAAGAAAATGAATGGGATGAAGAAGAAGAAGAAGAAGATAATGCTAAAAAAGCAAAAAATGCCAACTATGAAAAAATTGCTCGTGCTATTGGAACATTAATTAATAGAGGAATTAAAGTTTCTATTATTGATATCAATAGTTCAGGATATACGTTTAAACCGGATGCAAAAAATAATCAAATTCTATATGGATTAAAGCCAGTTACACAGGTTAATGAAGCACAGATTGACCAGATTATTGCGGGCAGACCTTATGTTAGCTTCTTTGATTTTATGAATAGATGCCCTTTGAAAAAGCCAACGATGTTATCACTTATTAAAGGTGGTGCATTTGATAACTTGGAGAGAGAATGGGCAATGGAATTAGGGGTTGACCCCCGCATTTTGATTATGACAATCTTCTGTGCAAAGGCTTGTGAGCCGAAGCGGAGATTAACCTTACAGAATTTTAATGGACTAATTAACCAAGATTTAATTCCTGAGAATATGGTTCAATACAAATATGCTTTTAACTTTAATAAATATCTTAAAGCAAAGCGAAAAGTAAGGGGCTATTATGCTTTTGATGATGACTGTTACAACTTCTATGAGCAGTATTTTGATATTGATAAGGTTGAAATAATTGCGGGAACTCCTTGCATAAAGGTCTCCGTATGGGCAAAGTTATATGATAAGTTCATGGATGGCGCCCGCACTTGGCTTAAAGAATATCAAGAGCAAGTTCTACAAGAATTGAATATAAAGCTGTTCTTAGATTATTGGGATCATTATGCCGAAGGAAGTATCTCATTCTGGGAAATGTCTGCATTATGTTTCTACTCACATCCACATGAGTTAGCAAATGTTGATTTCAATAGATATGGAATTGAAAACTTCTTCTCAATGCCACAGCAGCCAGAAGTTGACCATTATTATAAGAGGAATGGTAGACGACTTCCTGTTTATAAAATAAAAAGAATTGCAGGCACTGTTATCGGTAAGAATGATACAAAGGCATCCATTGCTCTGCTGACAGTGGATGGTGTCGTCAATGTAAAGTTCACAAAAGAGTATTATGCTATGTTTAAGAAACAGATATCTGAAAAAGATGAAGCAGGCGATAAGCACGTAAAGGAAAAATCTTGGTTCAAGAGAGGAACAAAACTTATGATTCAAGGATATCGTAAAGATGATACTTTTGTATCAAAGACTTATTTTGATACCCCTGGTCATCAGTTATATAAAATAACAAAAGTAAATAAAGACAGCTTAGTCTTGACAAGTGAAAGATACAAAACGGAGGAAGAATATGTATAACATACTTGCTATATTTGGTAAGAGCGGCGCGGGGAAAGACACGCTGCTCAAAGCCATTGAAAAACAATATCCTAAAGATATTCATACTATTGTTTCATACACCACTCGCCCAAAGCGTATTGGAGAGGTAGATGGAATCAATTATCATTTTGTCAATAAAATGGACTTTGCTTTAAAAGAAGCTCAAGGTAAATTTTTAGAAACAACTGTTTTCAATAATTGGTATTATGGAACAGGTATTGAGGATCTTAGAGTTTCAAAAATAAATATTGGCGTTTTTAATCCTACAGGAATTGATTTTTTGCTTTGCCGCGAGAAAGAGAAGCAAGATATATGTGTTTTTCCTTGTTTTTTGGATTGCTTTGATAAAGTACGATTAATTAGAAGTTTGAACAGAGAAATTTCTCCAGATATAGAAGAAATTATAAGACGTTATCATACCGATAAAAAAGATTTTGAGGCATTTTTTAACAAGTATCCTCATCTTTATTTAGGATATACGCAGACTGATTATGAAGATTTCCCAACGGAAGTTTTAGTTAAAAATATAATGGACGAAGCAATTAAATATTTCAATTCAAAAAATAATATATTATAAGGATGCTTTCCTTTAAACTAATTTATATATCTAAGGAGGCCAATTATAATGGTTTACATAATAAAAAGAGATGGCAGAAAAGTTGAATTTGATAAAGATAAAATCGTAAAAGCCGTATTAAAAGCTTTTGCAGCTGTAGATGGACAACTTACAGATTATGCTATCTCGAAAGCAGAAAAAATTGCAGACTATATTGAAATAGTTTGCAAAGAGAAGGTTTTGACAATAGAAGAAATTCAGGACTATGTTGAAAATGGTCTCATGGCAACAAAAAGAAGAGATGTTGCTCATGCTTATATTGAATATCGCCAATTGCGCGACATTATGAGAACTACCCCTCTTGATAAGCCTGCCCTAGAACTTGTTAAAGGTGAAAATGAATATTTGAAAACGGAAAACTCTAATAAAAGAGCTGAATTAGTAACTACTCAGCGTGACTATTTGGCGGGGATTCTTTCTAAATATATTGCAAAAAAATATATATTCCCGCAAGAAATAATTCAAGATCATGAAAAGGGAATTATTCATATTCACGATATGGATTATATGGCACAAGAAACATTGTCTAACTGTTGCTTAATTAATCTTAATGATATGCTACAAAATGGTACTGTAATTAATGGAGTTCTTATCGAAAAACCCCATAGACTTATTACTGCCATGACTATTGCTACACAAATTGTAAGTGCAGTGGCTAGTTCGCAATATGGAGGTTGTACTTTTTCACTCACACATTTAGCTCCTTTTGTTCGAGCAAGCTATGAAAGATATTTAGAAAAATATAAAAAGATTGTTACTCGTGAGCAAGCGGAAAAACTAGCAAAACAAGATTTAGCTAAAGAAATTGAAGACGCTGTTCAAACAATGAACTATCAGCTAAATAGTTTCACCACAACTAATGGTCAGTCGCCATTTGTTAGCGTATGTATGTATCTCAATGAGCAAAAACAGTATAAAAATGAAGTAGCTCAATTAACCGCAGAAATTTTTAAACAAAGAATTGAAGGTTTAAAAAATCCACAGGGAATACCCATAACACAAGCTTTTCCAAAACTTCTATACATTTTGGATAAAGATAATGATAACGAACAATCTGAGTATTGGTGGCTAACAGAGTTAGCTGCAAAATGCACAGCAAAACGTATGGTTCCAGACTATGTAAGTGCAGAAGTAATGACTCATAATAAGGGCGGTTGTTGGCCGAGCATGGGATGCCGCAGTAGTTTATCCCCAGATACTTTTTCAAGCAAATATGGAAATTTAGCAAAAGCAAAAGATTACGTTCAGGGACAGCCCAAGTATTATGGACGCGCAAATTGCGGCGTTACTACTATCAATCTTCCTTATATCGCTTTACTATCACAAAAACAAAATAAAGATTTTTACGAAATATTGGATAAGTATTTAGAAGAATGTCACCAAATTCAAAAAATTAGAGCAGAACGATTATCCAACACTAAGGCAAAGGTAGCACCAATTCTTTGGTGTCATGGAGCATTGGCTCGATTAGACCCCGAAGAAACTTTATATGATTTAGTTCATCATGGTTATATGACCTCTTCTCTTGGTTATGTTGGAGTTTATGAAACTACAAAAGTAATGACTGGTTTTAGTCATACCACTCCCCAAGGTATGAAATTTGCAAAAGAATTAATGCAACATCTTAATGATATGTGTAACAAATGGGCACAAGAAGAAGATATTGGATACTCTGTATATGGCACTCCGGAAGAGAGTTTGACTTGGAAATTTGCAAAGGCTCTTCAAAGAGATTTTGGAATTATCAAAGATATTACTGATAAAGAATATATAATTAATTCTTATCATGTAGATGTTAAAGAGCATATTAATATATTTGATAAGCTAAAAATAGAAGCAGAATATCAGAAACTAAGTCCTGGCGGATATATTTCTTATGGAGAAACTTCTAACTTACAAGATAATATACCTGCGATTTTAGAAATCATTAAATTTATTTCTCATCATATTGGCTACGCGGAATTAAATACTAAGTCAGACTATTGCCAAGAGTGTGGTTATGATGGAGAAATTGAGATTAAAACCAACGAGTTAGGCAAACACTATTATAAATGTCCAAATTGCGGAAATACTAACACAGATAAAATGAATATTGCTCGTAGAGTTTGTGGTTATATTTCTACAACTGTTCCAAATCAAGGACGAATGGATGAATTTGTTAATCGCTACGTTCATGTAACAGATCATGCAATAGGAGAATAATATGAGATACGCACAAATAAGGGAAACGGATGTAACAAATGGACAAGGATTTGGCATTTCTTTATTTGTCCAAGGATGCCATTTTCATTGTTCAGAGTGCTTTAATCAATCAACATGGGACTTTAATGGCGGAGAGTTATTTACCTCCGCCACTAAAGAATTAATACTCTCTTTAATTGGACAAAAAAAGGAATATCTCTCATTCTTTTCCGTTTTAGGCGGGGAGCCATTGGCGCCAGAGAATAGGGCAGAAGTAGCAAAACTACTTGTTGCAATTCATAAGATTTATCCTGATCTTACTCTTAACCTTTGGACAGGATATACTTTAGAAGCTCTTTTGAATATGAATGATAATGATATTGGTACTATCCTAAGTCTTGTTGATACAATTGTGGATGGACGTTATGAAAAAGATAAAAGAGATATTACTTTAAAACTTCGCGGAAGTTCAAATCAACGTATCCTCCGTCGAGGGGTTGATTTTTAAAAAAATTTATGTTATAATTATCTTGTAAGATAATGAAAAGGAGAAAAAGCATGGCTGAAATTCAAGGTCAAACACTATATGAGATGAATCAACAACTAATGGCAAATGAAAAGAAAATGTCTGGTATGAATTTAATTAATAAGCGAAAATCTTTAGAAATGTTCTTCAAAAATAGTTCTGCTGAATATTTTATGATGCTTTGTAAAGAGCGTTCTGATTATACTTTGTTTCATTTACAGAATGAAAAATCTTATATTAAAGCAGCAGAAGAAGCTATTGAATGTATGAAAGAGCGTGGAACGATTTTAGCTATTGATAGAACTCCAGATAATCTTGCATATGAAATTTGGATAAGATATGAAGATGATATGAACAGTTGCTATTACTTGTTTGAGTATGACAGAGGAGTTATTGATTGTTAAAATGAAAGAATTAGTATGCAAAATTCAACCTTTTGATCTAATGCAAACTATTTTTTTACTTGAAGATAAAAAACAAAAACAAGTTTTTAAAGTAAAAACAACAGATTTTGCAAAAGAATGTTATACTCTATGGAGTACATATTCAGCAGATCGAATTAATATTAAAGGGCATAAAAAATTTTCTATGGGACTAAAAGATAGCATAGAAAAGATTGCAAAAGAAGCATATAGTAAGAGTAACGTTGAAGTTATTATCACAAAATAATAAGGAGAAAAAGGAATATGAAATACTTGATTACAACAACAGAGACATATAGAGTAGATACAGAGGCAGAGGCTAAGGAACTGATTGAAACAGCAAAGCAGGATAGCCATTCGACACTCACCAAATATACAAGTGAATATAAAGAACGTAAAGCTAAGGGCGAAGTTATAGATGAGTTTTTTAAAGTTCAGCTCGTAAGAGCTTTTACTGATATCCGCGAGCCCGAAGACCAAGTAGCTATTTCTTATGAGGTGCTGTGATGAATACAAAAATTAAGATTTTAAATGAATTAGCAACTATCCCCACAAAAGGAACAGTATGGTCTGCGGGGCACGATCTTTATGCGGCTGTACCTGAAAAAGAAATTGTCATTCAACCCCATACAACAGAAGTAATAGGTACTGGTATTGCTATGGAAATTCCTGTTACTCTTTTTGGTGCGATTTTCCCTCGCAGTGGATTAGCTACAAAGCAGGGACTCCGACTTGCAAATGCGGTTGCGGTGATTGACGCCGATTACCGAGGAGAAATTAAAATTCCAATGTATAATGACTCTAATGAAGCAAGAGTAATAAAGCAAGGAGACCGAATTGCGCAAATAGTTCTTCTTCCCTATCTAAATACTGAATTTACTGTTGCGGATGAATTAAGTGAAACGGCTCGTGGAATAGGCGGCTTTGGTAGCACTGGAATATAATTTTAAAGAGTGACTTAAAGTCACTCTTTTTTTGTCTATCTTAATTTGACTTCTTTTAAAAATTTTGATATAATGTAAACAAAGGAAGGACTGATTAAGATATGAAAATTATGGGATTGGATATGTCAACAAAAAGCACTGGAGTTGCCATATTTGAAGATAAAGAATTAATCTATTATACCTGCCTTACAGCATCTTCTACTGACTTAATGAAAAGAATAGAAAAAATTGTAGGCGGTATTGAAGATATATTAAATAGATATCCAGATATAGAAAAAATTATAATGGAAGAAGTTATACCAACAACTGGTAAAAATGTTAAAACTTGGAAAGCGCTTATGTACTTACAAGCTATTGTTATGATGATGCTATATAAAAAGTTTCCAAAAATAAAAACAGAATTAATATATCCTAATTCATGGCGTTCTCGCATTGGTATTCATACAGGTAAAGGAGAAATAAGAGAAAAGTTAAAAAAGTCTGATATCCACTATGTAGAAACACATTATGGTATAAAAGTTAATGATGATATAGCAGATGCAATTTGTATTGCTTACTCCGCTTTTGTTCCTTCTTTCTTTCGATAAAAAAGAGAGGGTTAATACCCCTCTCTTAATTTGTTAAATATTTTATTTGTAATAAAGATAATTTCATCCCCATATGTAGCAATCAGATCTGCTACTAATTCCTCTTGCTCATATGTTAAATCAACTCCATACGAAAACATTGCGGCATGTGCAATTTCATGACATAATACTTTTTTAGCTAATGACCCCCGTAGCGTGTTATTGATATAAATTGTTTTTTCAATATTATTGCAACAGCCTAATGCGTAGGTATTATTGTTATAGTGTTTTAAAGAAGAATCATATGGGTTTACATATCTCACATTCCAGGTCTCTCCATTAATTATAAACATTAAGCAATTTTATTAGCTAAATTAGTCATTTTTTGACGTAAAATAGCTTTCTCCTCTGGAGAAGCTTTAGCAATCATTTCTGTAATGTCGGTAGAGAGCTCCTGCATATATTTTTCTAATTCTTTCATTTGGGTATCTTTATTATGCTGTTTTTCCTGCCCTTCCATATACATCTTTCTATACATAGGACTTCTACCCTCACGAGAATCTCTCACTTGAGAAACTTCAGGTCCGTGGTCATACCAGTCTGTATATGGTCGAGTATTCATATTGGATGGCATTGTACTTCTATTTCCATCATAATACATTTGACCATTGCGTCGGTCTATCATACGCATATCTTCCCCATAGTAAATTGGATAGCCGCCTCCATAATAATATGTATTATTAACGGGTTGGATTTCCGAAGGCTTTTTATCTGTTTCCTTCATAGCTTCTACTATTGTACAATAGTAAATAGCCTCTTCCATATCTTTTACCATATCAACAGCTTCACCAAGTTCTTTTGCGTCTACTTCTTTTAGATTATGCATTTGAGACTCTACACAACTCATAAGCTGTTCTTTAATACTTTTTAATCTTTCAACACTCATTATCTATTACGCCGTCCTTTCTATAATTAAATTTGCATTTTGAACGTCGATAGCTTGCGTGCTTGTATTTTCAACTGCTATTGTATAGCAGCAACCTCTGGGCACCGTGATGAAAATAGACGCATACACGTTATCAAACTCTTCCACTGCGGCGGGAGTTACAATCATTGAGCTTGTTGGAATAGGTTCTCCATCAATAGCTAAAGCCAATGAAATTGCTTCAACGGTACCGCCTTCAGGGAGAGCTATATTTGCGCCAAAGGAAACCTTGTAACGGGCAAAACACCCGTTACAATTATTCACAATGCCGCGTAAAGTGAGAATACCAGATCCCTCACGATGAAGGACATAGCCCCTATTACAGGGAATTGGTGTCTCAGTAAAAAGTACATTTTGTCCTGCAGCTACTGTCTGCAAGGCATTACTTGTATATTCTGCCATTGTTTAATACTCTCCTTTCAAATTATGCGCCACAACCGCATCCAAAATATTGCTGGCTGCAACAATTTGGATTTTGAACTACATAGGCTGGAATTGGAGCAGGGTTGAGATATTGTTCCAATGTAGCTGTTTGAGCAGCGTTGTCCGCAAGAATCTGAGCTGTTTGTGCAGTCTGGGTCTGAGCAAATTCAAGTGCATTATTACGAGCGAGAAGCTCTGCGTTCTTATCTTTAAGAGCGTCAATTTCCATCTGACAAAGTTTGTCTTGAATTGCTTGGAAACCTGCTGTCTGAGAATTAATTAATGCTTGGGTATTGGCAGTACCCGCAGCCATTAAATCTCTAATACCGTCGTTAAGAGCTGTTCTATCTGCGCAATTCTCAGTTGCTACAGTATATTTCAAATCAGCTAGTCCTGCACGGTTATCGCAGCAACAATTCTGTAGACTCATTGCAAGCGCATTCATGTTTGCTGTTGTCGCATTTTGATTTGCATTGAGGGTTTGATATAGTCCCATTTGGTTACTGCCAAGAGTGGACAATAAATTAGCTTGGGCATTGCATCTTGTAACCTCTGCGTTCGCAAAACCATTAGAGACTGCAGATGTTAGCCCTGATAAAGCATTCATAACAGCGGATTGATCGAATCCTCTTTGAACATCAGTTGCAGCTGAACTGTTCATAGCCATTACTGGGAGGATGCCGTTTATTCCGCTGTTTCCATTTCCACCCCAGTTATTTCCACCCCATCCACCGAAGATGAGCAGGATAAATAGAATTATCCACCAAGAGCCTCCATCACCAAAAATACCATCACCGCGGTTGCCGCCGTATCCATTGCCTGTTACTGCGGCAATATCAGATAAACTATAACCGCTGTCTTTACTTGTGTTGAACATATATCTGTTCTCCTTTCAAAAAAATATTTATTTAAAGATTTGCTTAAAATTAGCAAATTCTTTATCAAAATCCATTCCTCGCTCTTTCGCGAGGTTTCTTGCTATCTGTTCCAAACCAGCAGTATCATTTTTATTTGCTAAGGCAAGCATATTCGCAAACATGGGATTGCTTTGCGCTCTCTGATTTAAAACTGACATAACAAGTTGCTGTGGGTTATTTCCACTTTTTATCATTTGTATTAATTGTAATCCATTGATTGGCATAAAATCACCTCTTAAAATTTAGATCCTGCTTCCGCATTTTCTTTTTTCTGTATTCTTTGTTCTATTGCTGCAATAGTAGATGTTAGTTGTGATAATAACGTATTCAATTCATTCTTTGTCACATATTCATCTAAATTAATTGCGGGCGCTGCTGGCTTTTCTGGTTCTGGCGCAGTCAGACAATATGTATTAAAGTTTGACGTTCCATCCATGTTAATTTGCTTTGTATATATTTTTTTATTTGCGATATCGGTAAAAATGTTCAAGCTTCCATCGAAATCTATTTGTGCTACTCTCGCCTCATCAATGGAAGAAACAGGCCTTCCTTTTAAAAAGCCTTGTGGAATAGCTGATTGTTCTACCCCAAAATATCTTTGAGTTGGAAACTGTGGCACATAAGGATTTATTGGTTGTTGCGGAAAAAATCCACTTGTAGATTGATAAGCCATTTTTTTACACTCCTTTCCTCTGTCATCAGTATATAAAAACAAGGGCAACGCAATAAATCAACGTTGCCCAAATTTGTATGAAATTTTATTAAAATTTTATGGATAGTTTTGCCATTCTAAATATTGAATGGCGCCTCCTCCAGAAGAAGTTGGCATTTTCCCACAAAGAACTATATTATCAAAAACCGCACGATAAAGAAAGCCTTGTTCTTCTCCTGATGATACCATAGCATATTCGCCATATTTTAAATCGCCATTTTTCACTGCTGTTAAGATTTCCTCTGATGAATTAAAATATCCTTGCACATTATGTGGATTTTTTTGTAAAATAAAAGAGAATCCTCTTTTCCCACCATAAAAACTATTTGACATTTTATCACCTCTTTTACATTAACCCAGAATTATCTGCAATAATACCCGTTGTATCTTCGGCATTTTGCTGCATCCTGAAACAAATGGGCATGTCAATAGGATTTATAACATCTGAATTTGCGTCATTTGGGTCTTGAAGTCTTGAGTGTACTATATCTAAAGTCTCTGGCATTAATGTTTCGCTATCCATACCTGCAACTTGATAGCTAGACCCTTTTACTGCTGTTAATGTTGCCATATGTAAACTTTCAGAATTAGGATCTTTAACCAAATCGTGGCATATTTTTCTTCGCATCGCAGGATCAGCAAGTATGGGATATTGAAATAATTGACCCTGCTCAAAAAGAGGGTCGCCAAAAGCATTATGTCCAAACAATTCTTGCTCCGTTAATCCCCAAAGATATGTGCTGGTATCTTCTTCATTCACAGGAAGTTTTATTACTCCTGTTGAATAGGGTGTCGTTCTGGTTGCGCCAGTTTTATTAAAATAATCACACAAATCACATAAAACATCTAAAGTTTCATTAATCAATGCTTTATTTTCCGCTGTGGCAATATGCGACTGAGTACTGCCTGCAGCAACTTCTTTTACCCATCTTAAGACAGAAGATTCTCCATCTTCATCTAAAAAGGAAATAAAAGTATTGTCTAGCAAATGTGCATAACGTAACTCCTTAGCGATTCGCTTTGCTTGATTAAGTTTGTCAATATAACTTGATGAAGTTTGTGCAGCAATTGCCTCATTAATCGCAGTTTCCAGCTCAGGAGAAAAAATAATATTTAAACCGTTATCTCTTTCTTTAAGACCAACCCTGTCGCTAGAAGAAGAAAGAATAGGTAAAAAGGCAGCTAGACGATATCTTAACAAAGACAACGCCCAATAACTCGTCACTGCATAATATTGAGACACGCCATCCAATACGCTATCTTTTATCAAGCCAACGCTGTATCGTAATACATCAAGAGCTGCTGCAGATGATTGCACGCCATAATAGTTATATACAATAGTAGGATGATTAGAATCACGAGCATTTTCTATATATGACTCAATATATGTTTCTAAGTCAAAACTCATTCTTATCAATAATTCTAAAATTAATGATTTTTGATAGTTAACAATCGTATCAGTACCAACATTTGAAAGTAAATCTGTATCAATTGCTGTTTGAACTTTTTCATTAATTGAACCTAAGAAAGATACAAAATTATCCAATGATTGTTCCGTACTCGTTTCAGTAGAAATAAAGTTTGCATAAAAAATATTGGTAGCAATTGAATCAAAAACTGGAGTCTGAGCATATCTTGCCCCTAAATATAATGTTTTTGGTTTTATATATGTCCATTCTACCACACCATCGCTATTTACATGTCCTAAACCACTCCCATTTAAGAATGGTGTTTTAATAAAATCAAAAAAGTTTTTATTGTTTTTTTGTCCAGCCTGCTGCCAGAAATGACCAAAGGCAATGCCATTGTTTTGTTCTGAGCCATTGTTATGGTCAACTTGGAAAAAGGTCCCCTTATGAGCGGAGGAAAAATATCGAAAAGATCCGCCGCAAAAATCAATATGATCTAAGTTTTGGTCTAATTCTTTGCCACTTTGACCATTATGTCTATTAATACCAATAATCCAAAAATAGCCCCAAATTCCAGGATGATACTGCACTTCTATGCAGTCCCCTTCTTTCAAAAATTCTGAAATTTGTTTGTTGTCTAGCCATCTTTGAATATTCTTCCAAGTTAAAGGTTCAAAAGTATTGTCACTAGCATTATATATATCTTGACCATATACGTACTTTACAGGTGGCATATCTTTTAAAAGAAGTGATTGAGCAGTATGGCGACCTCGATCGCCATTCCGCCCATATACATTTGTTGCTTCTGCACCAATATTATATGTAGTCCATTGATCATTCACTTTATCTTCAAGTCGGTTAATTTTTGTAACAACTTTTGTCTTATTGTTCATTAAATGTCCCTCCTTGTCCACACTCTAAGCATAAATAACTTCCTGCAATAAATTCTTTATTACCCATTTTAATATGTCCAAATAAATTTTCATTTGGAATTGTTTTTACATATAAATAAGGAATTCGTGCTCTTCTATAATATTTATTTTTTTCTAATGTTAACGCCATTTTTATCACCCACCATTATTATATTCTATCCAATCTTCATCAGAAGCCATTTCAACTCCCGCCGGATAATCTTCAAAAGGTGTAATTCCTGATGAAAAGTTCTCGCTATTAATAATTCCATTGACTTCGGTAATAACGTCTTCCTCAGATAAGCCTATTGCTACACCGTCTCCAACGATAGAAACTAAGTTAGTAATATCACTCAATGTTCTGCTAGCATCTCAATTTATGTCATCTGAATTGCCATCTGTTTTACCTATAACGTCAATAGTAAAAGGATCGATAATACCTTCATACATATCGCCATCTGTATCTAAATATGCCATATTACCAAAAGTAGAAATGCACATGTCCAACTGAGCATTTTTTCCGAAATACTCTGAATTATTCTTCTCTGTATCAACAATACCAACACTTAAAATCCTTACATTTTGAAATTCTAATTTATTGCCCATACCAATACGATATTTTCGTCTATGAATTACCCACCCTGCGGGGATCGTCTGTTCATTTGCTAATTCAATATCTTTATTATATTTTTCATAATTCATAATATAAAATTCACAGTTTTCTTTTGCATAAATTGCCAAATGATAAACGATGGCTGTATCGTCTGCTGGTTCGTCAATAGCAACAAACCCCTGATAGTCTTCAGATATCCCCTCGGGAAAGTCATATTCATGTCGTACACCTTCCCAATTTATAAAATGTAAAACTTCACGCATATTATGGTCTTGGCTGTAAATACCTGAATAAACGGTATTTGTTGTTATATCAACATTAAAAGGAAGCGGATATTGAATAAAATTAGAAGGTGAAAACTCTATTTCTGACATATGTTAATCGCCTCCTTTAAAATGGATAAAAAGTAACACCTAAAGATTTAATGTAATTATTTAATAATGTCGTAGTGTTATTCTCTTCATTGCCGTTGTATATCGCGGGGAAGCCTTGCTGCGTAATGGTCATATGATCTGCATATGTATTGTTTTTATTATAAAAAACGATACGATAAGGTATTAAAATATCATACCTTTCAATTAAATCTGATAAGTTTACTTCTTCCATATCTTTACCATAAATAATAAGGGCTTTTTTCTCGCCTGCTTTACCATATACAATGAACATATGATCTTCATCTGCATTTACATCGGTATCTTCTATTTGAGAATAGCCAATGAAAGTCAAAACATAATCTTGATAAATATCTTCAACATATGGGGAGTCTTTCAAAGATAAATTAGCTGAAATTTTTGAAAAATTAGAAATATTACTAATTTTTAGTGAATTTAGAACGCTATCAATAGCTTCTCCCGAAAAAAATGAAAAATCACAAACTAAAGCGTCTTGCACTGCATCCCCCAATATGTCAAGCTCTGTTGTATCCACCATTATTGGTCCACTACCGTGAGGGGCATAAGTAGAAAAATTAATTTTTAAACATTCTTCATAATTAGGCTGATTTGTTAATTGACTCAATTCGCTGCTAAACAATATGGTTTTTTGTTCAGTGGTAATTTTATCTTCTTCCGCATTAAAAACTTGGAACCAAAGATCTCCTTCATTAAAGGGATCTAGGTTTGAAATATTATATCTTTCTTGTATATCCCCTATATATGTTGCTGGAGGAATTACATTTTCAAAAAAATATTCCATTGGTCGATTTTCTAATGTATTTACTATTCGAGTAATGCCCGCTTTTCTATTGGACTCAAAATTATTAAAAGGAACGTTTGTAAAAGAAATTGCGGGAACTGGGAAATCAAAGCTAATTCCAATCACGTCTTCGTCGTTTTCATTTTTAATCATTTTCCAATATCCTGTTACGCCTGTTTGAAATCTTGAAGAAGTTTCATCCATAAAATTAAATACAATACTTTGAGCATCTTTTCTATCATCTGTTAATTCTATATTATAAAGTGGCGCGGGGTTGCCTATTTTCCCCACTAAGACCGGAACATTAGCGTTATCTATTCGATATACTTTTCCATGTTCATCTGAATAAGAGGGACCAGACTCTGTAATGACAGCATAGTCGCCATATTTTAAAGCTCCGCGATTAATTCCCAAAGCTTGGATTTCCGCCAAGCTATGCCAATATCTATCGCTTGAAGCTGTATTGGGGCGTAAAATAAAAGAAAAGCCTTGTTTACCGCCATAAAAATAATCCATAATTTCCCCTCCTTTAATATCTAAAGTCAATAATAAAAGTATCTTTTGACAACATATATAATTTATCAACAGACACTAAATCAACAGAAAGTTCATATGAGCCTGACCGCCCAATGATAATAACCTCATCGTCTATTGCAAAAATAGCACCTGGACGGGATTGTATTCCAAAATGAGATAAATTATATACACCAAAATTATCATGAATTGTATTTAAAACATTTTCTGGAGTTCCTTTAATGATGTATTGTCCATTAGCTGTTATTTCATAAAATTCTTCATCCCCAGAAACAGTCTTTATTACCTGTCCAACTTTATATGCCATTAATTTCAACTCCTTTAAATCTTATCTAATACTTTATTTGCCGTTATTGTCATTGTTCCATTTATATCCAACGGTATTGTTAAAGATTTTATTGCATATTCACCTTGAATATCACTTTTTGAATCTGATACAAAAATGCGAGTATTGGGTTCTAGATAATAAATTGGTAAACAATTAAGCGTAATACTTTCATTATATCCCGTATATTGGTATAAAAGATCTTGAATAGTGTAAAAAGCACTATTATAATGGCCACCTTTTCCTATACCCTGTATTATGTTATCATCAACTTGTAGAAATGCGTATCCCCTATCAATACAATAGCGGCGTTTCTCATTCGTATTGCCATACTCTTCTTGCGAATTTGAAACGCCTTTTTCAATCAGGATATAGTCAGGGACAATTGGCTCAAAGATACAATTAACAGATTTGTCATTTAAAACTTTTGTTCTTCTACCTATTTGATTAACACTTAATCCTTGTAATAAGCCAGTTGGCTCAATAAAATCTAAAAAATAGTCCATACTTGTTAAAGAGGTCACTGCTTCCTCTCTAAAAATTCCTTCATAATAGTGGTCTATTTTCTCTTTTTGATTATTATAAAAAGTCCCTTCAATAACTTCATTGATGTCATGTCGGATTCCTTTTATATCATATATCTTAGGCCATTCATTCAAAAGTTCAGCATAATAGTAATTAGTATCAGCACCAGTCTTTTTTGCTTGTAGTCCATTAATTAAAAGCTGTGTGCGCCAGTCCGTAGCCTTTACATCACAAATAGAACCTCGTATTGCTTTAAATATTTTTTCATCTGTATCCCAACGCACTAAATACTTAAAGGATGTCCCTGGCGTCCGAGTATCTATAATTAAATAAATATACTCTGGATTACGATCTGGAATTTGAGCTTTTAAATAATTATTTTCAGTACCAATAGACACTTCTGAAGATATCTTAATAGTATTTACCGGTAAAAATGGAATTTCATAACCCAATTCTTCATCTTCATAAAAGCATAATTGATAAATTTCATCTGCTATCATAGGTTTTTCATCAATAGCTAAATGATATCTAATAGGAAATTCGAGTCCATCAACCGTTTTTCTCGTTCCCCAAACTACAAAATCATTTTTTATCATGCTGTATTGCGGAGTGTTAGCATAAGATGTGATAATCTTTTGATTACTAAATCTATAAACCGTCTTTCCGCTTGTCCTATCAGTTAAATACAACTGAGCATTTTTTCCTAAATTCTTCAAGATATTTTTTTCACCTTTAATTTCAGAAATAATATTAGTAGATTGTGAAGTATTTAAGAAATTAGGGATTTCTTGAAAAATAAAATTTCCATCTAAATCATAAAAATATTCAAAATTTCCTAATTTTTCTTTAATAGAGTCCAATACGGAACAAACAGTTGCTCCAGCATCTACATTTAATTCATCTGGATAAATAAAATCTACTAATTGATATCCTATATCATCTCCAAGCGTGTATTCTTGAAAATCGTCTGATGAAGAAAGCTGAAAAATTTCATTTTCATCAGTTGTATAAAATTGAACTTTTCCAACGGCAGTATCTTTTTGAACATAATATAATGGCTTATTCCCATGCCATTGTACCATTTGTTTTACTTTTTTATCTAAACCTGAGATTATAATTTTCCCCAACTGTTCTCCACCATAATGATTAACAACCTCTTGGATAATTTGATAAATAGTTGGCTGTGTTGTGATTAATTGTCCATTATCATCGTAAGATTCCATTATCGTAAAATCAACAGCTGCGGGAATCACACCTCCGCATTCTCCATTTAAAAGACACATTTTATCTTTTAGTTGTAAAGAAATATTAATTCCGTTGTTATTATGGGTAATCGAAGGATTTATAATTAAATAAGTTCCTAAAGGAAACCAAATTTTTTTATACTGTGGATACATTTTTGTAATATTAGTAAAACCAATTTCTAATTTTATTTTTTTATTAATTGAAAGCAGATTCTCTACTTTTGTAATTTGCGCCTGGTGCTCATCTGCGGTAAAAGTTAAATTACATGTTCTTCTAACGCTAGACTGTCCATCTAAGCTAATTGAACCAGAAGTTACTTGTCCTTCTATATTTTGAATCGGTTTCTCATACCAATCTAAAACAATAATTCTAATGGATTGCTCTTTTAGCTGTAACTCATCAAATTCTTTTAAAAAGTTTTTATCTAATAAATAAGGATAAGTATTCATTATACATACCTCGTTTCTTTTAATAATACAATATAATTGATGAGCATATCGTTGAGAGAGTGCGTATCAGAATAAACAACTTCATTTCTATCTACTATAACATCTTCCTGGTCTTCCCAATCCTCTAACGTCTCAGAAAAATCATTGCCATTTATTAACAATGAGCTTGGAGCATCCACCCCTGCGCTTCTACGTTTTTTAGCTTGTAATGTTAAAATGAAAGTGCCTGGATCATATAAAGTTAAAACACCGGTATTATTAACAACATGAACATCATAACTAGCATCAGAACTATCTTGAACAATAAAAACAGAATATGGTTCCGCTTCTATTGACACATAAGCAACTCCAACTACGGATATTTTTGCTAAAGATCCTTCATCAGTTGTAATAGATCGCTCATATTTATTTTTAATCATTGTAATTAAATTTTCTCCATTTACGCCAGTTTGAATTTGTCCAACTTTATAATATTGTAAAGAAACCTGCCGAGTTTTAGAGAGCATATCTGCTGAAAGAACGTGACATTGCGCTACATAATCAATTAGACACTTTAAAGGCTCATCTTTTAATCTTATTGTTTGCAGCTCTGTAATATCTGTATCTTTATCAATTAATTCATATGAAACTTGTGGTGGTACGATAATAGTATTTCCATTTACTATTAATTCATGACCTGCAACAGTAGGATCAGCTCTTGTTAAATTCTTTAAACTGGTTATATTCTCGCCATCTTCCACTAAATATCCACGAGTATCAACTGTTGTTTCTGTGGGGCTAGAAGTTGTAATAGGACTGCCAAACCCAAGTCCCTTAATTTCATCATTATCATCTTTTCCGCCTACCGCAGCTACTAAAGCAATATAAGTTGATAACATAAAAACTGTTGCCAAATCATCTAAGAAACCAGTCGAATATCTTAAGAAAGCTAACGCAGTTTGTGATTGTATATTGTCAAATTGCATTACTTCATCTACTTTATCCAATAATTTATCAGTTTCCAGTCTTGTGGAATATCTTAGTAAAAACAAAGCGGCAATCGATTTATCGACATCTGTTATGGAAAAAATTTGATTAAGCACATCCTGAATTATAGGACGAATAATTATATTATCATTATCATCATTAATCCATAAGACTCCTGATGTACTGCAAATATTATGCGCTCCAATTTCTTGATAAAAATTATCTCGTTGTTCTTCTGTCCATTCTTTAGCGTTATCTAAATCAAAAGTGTCCCCATAAAGAATTTTTATTACCAGATAGGCAAGTCTCTGTAATAAACCATAACTATTATTTTCATCTGTAAAAGCAGTTTGCTTTAAAAATGGACTTTGATATAACAAATCTGCTTTAGTTCCAGTATAACTACGCTTTTCTATAATTAAATTTTCTTCTTCCTCATCTGCCAATTCCGATTCTGAAAGCTTCCCCTGCAATTCTTGAACAATTTCGCTATTAGGAAGTAAAACTCTTTTTACTTTTCCAGATGTGCTGTCATTTGGATCTATTCCAAAATAACTCGGTGCACTATAAAAGTTAGCTTTCATCCAAATAACTTTATCTAAAGATACAAAATTTTCTAAAGATTGCTTAACTTCATTAAAAATATCCTCATAAAAATTTGTTTTTATAAAAAAATCTTTATTATTCAAATCTTTCGTCAAATCATATTGTAACTGTCCTACTTTTGCAACAATTGATGTTGAAGAAGATGAATCAGAAAATAACTCTTCATCATTATCCCAAATGCCATACTTAATACAATTTTCAAAAGTAAACTCATCTACTTCAAAAGCTGTACATTGAATATTATACACCCTTCTGTTGATTTGTTCATTAGGCGTCATTGCTATATTCATTAGCTTAACCAATATATTGCCCTCGGTTGGAGATCGAAAAAGACGAACTTTATTTTGATAAAAATAATCTATAACGTCATCTCTATAATTTTTTTCTAATAAATAATCTGTATATCCATTTAAACTTAAATCATTATAATAATATTTGTTATATTTGTTCTCTCTCTCAGAATCTTTTGAAACATATTTTAAACGCTTTTTCTCTAACGAATCTCTCAATTCAATTAAAGAGCCATCCTCTGCAAAATCATGTTGATCATAAATTACTTCATCGTTAGCATTAGATGCATTTTTACGAATAAAATTCGCTAAATATTCTTCTGGATAGTCATTCTCATTAAAATGCGTAATCATGCCCGCAATAGGAAATTGACGATAATAAGTATCTCCATTTCGGCGAATAAAAGGATATTTTCCGCCTAATGTATCTGTTTTTGACTCTACAACTGTATATTGAAAAGAAGATATAGTTGTATTATGCTTTAATTTATAACGATTTTGTTTATCCCCTTCAATATGGACATCTTCAAAATCGCAAAAAATTTCACTATTAACTCTACCATCTTCAGTTACCCATAATTGCAAATCAGCATTCCAAATTAAATTATCCATTTTTTATTCGCCTCCTCACATATGTTGCGGTGCGGGATCTGGTTCTGAGGGTTTTAAAGTTATTGCATCCCATATTCCTCTGTACCCAGCAGAGTTCATAGGAATAACTTGATACCTGTATATAACACCCGCTTGAACAAGATAATCTTTTAAATGCTCTTGTATAATTTTTGGTGTTTCATATTTATAAAATTTTAAATCTTCCCATGTTTCAAAGTTATCTAAGCTACTTGATCGTCTCAAAATGAAGTAACCTTGATAGGCTTTTTCAGTATTAGCAGTAATTGTAACTAAAATCGAACCATCCTCTTTATCTAATTCAGTAAAAACATATGGCGGTGGATAATCAATTTCTGCCTCATAAAGCACTCTAAAAGCATATTCCTCAGTAGCAGTATATCCTGATGATGTTGTGTAAGAAAAATTTAATAAATAATGTGCGCCATTCTTTAAATCCTTTTTAATAGTTTTATAAAAGGAATTTAAATTTTTGGTATCTGGATAAAGAATTCCAGAATCATAAAATATTGTATCATTTGACGTTGCTTTTACCGCTTCATTCTCGTACAAAATAATAGAATAAGACGTTAAACACTCTTCGGTTTTTTCAGCAATATCTTCGCTATCCGTTTGCGCCTCCGGTATAAATAGCACTTTTCCGCTAATGACAAAAGATGCTGTAGATACTACATATTCAGAATTGGCATCTACAATAGGAAAAGTAGACAATTTTAATTTTGGTCGTGAAATTACTTTTATCAATGTTGCACTTGAATAATCAGAAATATAATCCCTATAATTTGCAGGATTTGTCTGAACCATTGCGGATGATACTTGACAAGCGCTAGAACAAAATCTTAATTGAATTTTATATGTTTTTTCCTTCTCTAAATTTAGACGGTTATTTTGTATCATAGTATAATAATTATTATCTTCATCCACGCTAATACTTGAGATTAGTTGATAATAACCATTATTCCCCAGTACGTTAACAGCACTGTTATTTGTTTCTACATCCATTATCTCTACCAATAGCAAATCTCTACGTATATCTTTTATACTGTTATAAGCAGATAATGAAAAATATACTTTTACACCCTCGCCTTTTATAACTGTGGGATTCCAAGTATCTACAATTGGTGGATATGGTTTTTGACTAATTGCCATAACTTAATACACCTTCTTCTCCTATGATTTTAAGGCTGCGGTGGTTGCTTTGGTAACGCTTTAAGCTCCCCCATTAATGTAGCAATAAAAGAGTTGCCACCCTCATTTTTATAATGAGAATATCTTCTTTCAATACAATCCAAGCTATAATCATCAATCCATTTCTTATCATAACAAAAATGATGATACTTATCTGTAATAAAAGCCTTAATATCATCTTTATCTGAATCTACAAGAATACTAATTTTTTTGTTCATCTCTTGTAGGTCATCAAAAAATTTTTCTTGTTTTTCAGCAATTTGATTTATTTTATCTCTATCCAATTCTTGCTGCGTTTCTTTATGAAACACTTTGCGAAGCCTCTCTGCGCCCCAGTCCCAAAAAGTAACAACACCTTTTGTAGCAATAGCTAAAAGAACAATAAATACTAAAATTTCTGCAACAGAATAAGTTGCTAATAGTTGCGCCATGAACAACCCCTCCTTTATTTTTATATAAAAAATAAATAGATATAACAAAATAAAGTAGTCCAAAAAAAAGAGCTTTACAGCTCTTTTTTTTCGACTTTTTGTTTATTTTTAGCTATATAACTTTCAATCATTGTTTCTACGAAAATGTCTACATTACCATATCTTTTTTCTATGGTATCGTAAATCTCTTGCGGAAGGAGCTCCAAGGCGCGATCTCGCGCCATGTAAAAAGCTTCTTGATGTGATTGTGTGTCAAAAAAGTCTTGTCCCTTTAAAGCATCTACATAAGTCTGTTGAACATAATTAACAGAATCTAAAATAATATTTGTTCCCTCAGAGATAAGAGCTTTTAATTTTTTATTTTCCATATCTTTAATTTTTTCATCCACCCATCGCTTAACAAGCACAGTTAAAACTGATGTGATAACTGGAATAAAAATACTCAATATTGTTGTCATTATCAAAGAATCAATCTTCATTTTGATCACTTTCCTCTTTTGAAATATTGTTATTAATTTCTTCTTGAAGAGCTGTTTGGTATAGATTAGCTAGCTCCCTTTCGATATCTTTTATAATAAAATAAACAATGTCTACAGACAATTCGCTTTCAAAAATAACCTTTTCAATATTTTGATATAATTGTTGTTGTTTTATTAATTGCATAAAACCCTCCTATTATCCATTCCATCTAGATATGCCTGCTGTTGGTCAACCAGTAGTCACATTAGTAATAATACCGCCTGTCACTGTAAAGCTACAAGTGTCTCCATTTGCATCAACAAAATAGAAAGGACCACCAGTAAACCCATCAGTATAAGAATCATTAGTAGTTATTTGAAATCTTCCCGCGCTTACATCACAAGCAGATCGAATGCTGCCTTGTGCACAAATTTCTCCATCTGAAGTAATTCCTCTACCCCAAATACCATGTCCACTTATAACATGTAAGCTACCTTCTCCATGAACGTCATCATCATTTGGAGAAGATCCTGCGCCATAGTTTGGAGAACCAGATCCTGTGATTACAATTTTATCTGTTTTAGATGCAATTGAAACCCTTTTACCTGACAAAGAAAAAGATCTTTTTGATGAATCACTAGGATCTTGATAGATTTTTTGAAGATTATCTGGTGAAGATAAGCCCGTTTTACGAAAAACCCAATATGGTGTCGTACCTTGTTCATTAACACTTCTAGGAATCGGATTCATTCCAATGGCAAATCCCTGCGAGGTTGATGCCCATCCTTTTGCTGATAATGCAGCATAATTTTCTCCTGTATCACAGGTCACTATTCCAGAGCGATTTAGAGCAAAGCTATTTTTCTGCTCGCCGTTATATACCAATGGTTTGTTTTCTCCAGTCGACCAAAGCGCGCCAATTCCATGATATATGCCTTCACAAGTGATTCTCATCCCTTCAATATAGCTGTCTTTGTCAGTCGGCATTTCAGTTTTTCCATCCTGCACATATAGTACATTAACGCCCAGCGCCCCAGTGTCTTCTTTTAAATAAAAACGGCTTTTTATTGGTTTATTGCTATTGTCTTTTACAACTTCAATTTTCCCTTTACTATCCTTGTACCACGGATGTACCATTTTATTTGTATTTCCGACAATCAAATCAGCTGTAATGGTGCCATCTTTTTGAATTGAAAAACGATTTTCATTACCGACTCGTACTCTTAAAAATAAATTATTAATGGTAGAATCTGTTCCACTGATTTTTTGAAGCATATCTATTCTATCACTATTAAAATCACAAATTAGCCCATTCTTCGTGCCTGAAAAAATTGAACTTGTTTTACCATCAATTTTTAATCGCTTCTCAGGGTCTGTACCTAATTCTATTGTACCCTCTTTGCTTAAATACATAGTTCTTTCGCCATTATAAAGCACTAAACCATTTTTATTATTTCTTTTTCCTAAGACTCCGCCAGAAAAACTGTTATCAGCAGGCACCTCTCCTGCGGCGATCCATTCTGTAAGAATATCGCCTTCTTCTTCATTTATTTCAACGCCGCCATTCCAATCAGCGATAAAACTATCTGAAACTAAAATTAAAAAAGATAATAAAGGAATCTGTATATAGACCTTGCTTTTGTTATCTATTATCCAAATTACATCAGAAGATGTTTTTCCGGGATAATATCTAGTTGCAAAAGGACTTATTTTATATGAATTCTCTCCACTCGCAAGTATTCCAAAGTGAGATGTTAAATCAACTTCTTTATAAGTTGTCTGACATTTTTCTTTTATTGCAGAGGTTCCTTTGGCGATCCACCAATATTCATCACCTTTAAGTAAAAAGGCTTGACATTCTGTTTTATCTTTGCTGTCTGGCTTAATCATAGCATAACTTTTTTTCAGATTACCGCTCAAAACATTATTACTATTATTAACAGAAATACCATTTACTTCTCCATCTTCATTGTAATAAAATTTAACCAATTGATTTAAAGAAAAACCATTTTTATTATTTATAATACCATATTCTTTTAAATTAGCATAAGTAAGGGCATGGCTATTAGCACCCCGATCTTGTCCCGTAAAACCAAAAGTTAAAAAGGGTAAGGTATAGGAAATTTCTTGCCCTTGATATTTTATTATAGCTTTTATTCCTTGCGGCAGCCGAAGAGCTTCTAATAATTCTGCTTCAGAAAAAGCTTTTTGACATCCAATAATAGAGTCGCTGCTGTTATTACACTGTATAATATTATCATTTAATAGTTCCCATTTTAATTTCGTTATATCCCTATCAGATGCCTTACGAATTGTCCCTTCAAAAATCTTTTTATTTTGTTTCCAAAGTTGAGCTTTAAAATAATGAGGTGTTCGTGATTCCATCATTTTTTTAATGCCCCTATTCATATCTGCTTCGCTAATTCTTGCTGGAAGAAAATTAAACATGGCTTTAGTATCTTTGCGAGTGCCGCCGTCTCCATTGACATTTTGAACGCCTAAAATAACAGTGTTGGGGCAATAGCCATCTGTGTCTATATTTGGTACTACTCGGCACACAAGTCCACTGCCATTGGTGCCATCATCGCCTTCCATTAAAAAAGAAAAATTAGTAGATTTAGAATAATCAGCTGAATTAAAGTGATAAGTAACAGTAATGTTTTCACAAAAGGCGTCTTTAGAAAAATCCTTTTTAATCTTTAAATTAGATAATGACGTTCTATCTCGAATTTTAATATATCGAATGCCATCCTGTTCAATAAAATCTATTGTACTTGTGTTTTCTGCTGTTGCTTCTAATTGTGAAGTGTCAAAAAAATGATTGTCAGGGATATACCAATTAACATTAGAGACTACTCCAGATAAACTCAATGGGCGAACAGTAATACTATATTTATCTTCTTCCTCTTCTTCATCTGCATTATCCCCAACTATTTTTATTTTTCCATTAGAATCGTATAAAAAAACTTGTTCAAAATTATAAAATAAAACTTGTTCACCTAATGGCGCATTATAATTTTCCCTTAATGTTGTTACTAATTCATTGCTTTCATAAATTTCACAAATAACTTCACCACTATAAGGAAAAATTTTATGCTTCAATCCGATTGTCCAATAGTCAGAAGAACAACATCCTTCTATTTTTTTATTCTCTTCGTCTATTCTTTTCGTATCTATTAATAATTCTGAAGCTTCACCATCTTGAAGATAAAACCATTTAAGTGAAATATTCGCGTGCCTATCTGCTGTTGTTTTTAAACGATATTGTGTGTATGTTTCTCCAGATAATGTTTTTTCTTCAAGCGTTAAAGAATATGGATTCTCTTTATCACGATCATTAATTATAATTGTAGCAGATAATTCAACTCCATTATAGATACCAACAACTTTATATTCTTTATTTATAGCTAGTCCCAAATCTTCACGATATACGATAAAAGGATTAATATCATTAATATTGTAATCATACACTTGGCTAGGATAACTATTTTTTAATTTACTAAACTCTTTTGTTACATCTTTTCCAATTACATTAGAAACTTTTTCCGCTGTTAACGTATCTCTATGGACTGGCCGCCAGCCAGGTCCGCCTCTATCAAGAATCGCAACTGCTTTCAATTGACTATAATAATCATATATAATATTATCACTATCATCTGTACTTGAAAGATTAGTCTTTGCGTCAATCCAAGAGCTATCCCTTTCATACCACCAGCATTTCAAAGATGAATTGTCTAATTGTACCTTATTCTCTTTTATAACTGCATTTAACTTTAATGCCGTTATACTAGTACCATTTCCTTGTGCCAAAAAAGTTTTTCCATTAAGTGGATTGATATACAACGTTAAATCAGCTGTTTCTTCCTGAGACATACTAGAAACTATTTCAACAATAAAATTAGAAATGGAAATAAAAGGATTAATAGCATTCACTACATTATTTTCTTCCAAATTTTGCTGTGATGGCGGGAAGCCATACCTTTCATATTCAATTGTTATAGACTGAAGTCGTTTCGCGTCCACTTTCGTCGTATCAATAATTATAGATTGCTGCTGCTCTTTTTGGAAATAGGGATTGCCTGTCATTTGATCAATATCTAAAGTTGTAGAAAAATATTCCCCACCAACCTTAAAACTAATCTTAATACCATAATTAGATGAGGAAAAATTTCGTTGCTCTGACATTAAAAAAGTTGTAAATATACCCTTTAAACGAAGATAATTTCCTTGAACCGCCGCATCTTTAAGGTACTTTAAAAACTCTTGAATTTTTGCATTATTTTCTATTACGCCGCCCGGATGACTACTATCGTATCTTTTAAAAGATAATTCATTATTTCCTGAGTTTATTACGTATTCATATTTAAAGAATTTTGTTCCAATAGTAAAATCATCATCCATAAACTGCACGTCTTCCGCCGCCTGATAACGATTTTCAATAGACCATTCATCATTGTCATTTATAATTGCTAACGGACCAATCTTTTCTACCAATCCTAAAATCGTTTTTCGCCCATTTATATCATTATTAGGAATTGTAACATAAACATGCGCGCCCGGCTTGTATTCCTTAACATTTTTAGCCTCTGTATAAACAGATAGAATAGCGTCCTTATAAGATATTTTTATCAAGCCCTCATGATCTGGATCTGAGTTATCTTTTACTATTGCTTGAATAGTTCTATCAAAGGCCTGCTGTTTTGCATTCGCAGTGATCTCTGCTGCTTCTAAGACATTCTCAATAAAAGCCATGTTTTATCACTCCTTCTTCTCTTTTTATTGTATCAAAAAATCTTATAAAAGTCAAGTTAAGGCTGCGGTAACCGCAGCCCTAACCTTACCTAACCGTACGATAAGCTCTCTGCGTAGCTCTTGCAACAAGAGAATCAAGAGCTTGTTCAATTTCATGTTGAGATGTTACTGCGGGGAAATCAGCGTTAATATTAACAACAGTTGGTTGATATTCTTGAAGTTCTCTTTCTTTTTCTTTAGCAGTACTCAAAGTATGTAAATAATCCATCGTCTCGCTTAGTATTTCAGACTGCTGAGAATATACCTTAGATAACCTATCTGCTAAAAATTGAACTGTTTCAGAAACAAACATGGAATTATCTATTAAATCGCTAACTCGTTCTTGTAAATCATTACTCGTTTTTTCTTCTGCGATTTTTGTTATTTCATTTGTTAAAGCAGGAATATCTCGATTCCATAACTGGTCATAACCGCTAATTAAATCTATGAGATTATCATATTCTGCTTGACGAGATTCAATCCAATCTTTCTGTATCTCTTGATCTTCTCCACTTAAGGAACTGCTCCATGCTGAATCGGCGCTAAGCCCCAATTGTTTTTGCTTTATAATTTCAGCATAGTTATTAATAATTCCATCAGCATCAAAAATCACTCCATTATCAATAAGTTGATCTCGACGAGCTCTTGCCTCTTCCCCTTTAAGTTGTGTATATGATGTAATTATTCTATCCATTGGACTAGCGGCAGAATCAACAATAGTATCCATATTATCAGAAGAAATATAGGCATTTCTTTGAGGTAAAATATTAATTGCAGGCGTAATTAATGTTCCATTTTCTAAAGCCATCACAAATTTTTCTAGCCCCTCTGTGAAATTGTTAGACTTAATAGCTTCTATAAATTGACTAACCCCTGCAGAAATATTCTTTACCTCTTGCGCAATCTCATTTGTTGAGGATGTCATTGTTTTTATGTTTTCTACAGCTGGATCAAAGCCTTCTATTAAGCTATCCCATGATAGTCCATTAAGAGCCATTTCAATATCAATTTTTGCTTTTGAAGTGTCAAAAACCTGAGAGGCATCCAGTCCAGCTTGTTTCATATCGGCCAATAAGTCTTTTGATCGACTCATAACACCAAGATAAGACTTCCATGCAGGAATAGCACTCCCCATAAGCGCATCTACTTCGGCTTGAGTCATATCTTCTATATTTTCAATACTCTTTCCAGTTAATATTTCGCTATCATTTACAACATCTTGAATTAGGTTCCTACTTGCATCTCTATTTTCTTCTTGAAGTTCAGCAACACGTTCCATATATCTGTCTTCGATTGCTTGTCGTTCTTCTGCGCTAGCGTTCGCCGCCGCCTTCATTTCTTCTTGGTATTCCAAGTAGTATTCTTGCATTTTTTCAAGATTATTTTTATATGCTTCCTTGTCTATATTATATAATTGATTTTGAGCATCTGCCAAATCTTGTATTGCAGAAGTTACTTTATCTTCATCAGAAACAAACTGATAAGAATAGTTACCAGATGCATCTCTACGTAAACGCATTTTAGATTTATTGTTTTGCGCTTCTCTAAAAGCAGCACGTTTTTGTTCTATATCAAATAAAGCATTAGCTCTCTCAATATCATATTTTGATAATTTATCTTTTTGTTGTAATTTTGTAATTTCTTCATTCATTAAATTATTTAATGCCTTTTGTGTAGCCGCACTTCCAGATTCATTAATTGCTTTTTTCATATTAGTACGTAATTTCTCTATCTCATACGCTCCATTAATAGCATCATAATAATCAGCAGAATCCTTTTCCATGTCATCCCATTGTTTTTTCATTTTTTCAAAAGAAACTCCAGCAACTTGTTCATCTAAATGCGCAAAGATAGCATCGACAGTATTCATTGCAGTATCTTGAATTGCATTAATACCATCAATGACGGCTTGTCTCTGTGCTTCCAATGCTGATGTTACTTTATCCTGCGCCGCCTGCACTAAATCTAAATCTCCTTTTGCTTGCGCAGCTGCTAGTTCTTTTTGAGCGACTTCTAAAGCCAAATTCGCATTACTAAGCTGTGCTTTTGCGTTTTCTTCTCTTGCCGCGTAAAGAGTCTTCAATTGTTCAAAAGCTTGATCACCATATCTTAATTTTATAAGGTTCATATCATGTTCAAATAATTTAGACATAGTTTCAAATTGAGTTTTTTGTCTTTCAATTTTTTCATTTAAGCCATCAAAAGCACTTGAAATTATCTCATTCGCTTGCTTAGCCTTTTCTTGCATTATTGAATTATAATCTTCTAATGCTTCCCTATAGTTCTCCAAATCTGCTGCTGATAGGTCTTCTCCACTTGTATCTGCTTCATCTTTTTTCTGCTTTGCCTCTAAATATCTTTTTAATTTTGCCTTTTCTTCATCACTATAGGTAAAATAAGATTGGATATTATAGGCAAGATTTCTCTCTAAATCTTTCTCTTGTACATTATCGAGTGTTTTATTAAGTTCCATCTCCATTCGTTTTAAGGAACCCTTATCTACCTCAATTTGAACAATTTGTTTTTTAATCTCTAATTCAAGCTCAACTTGTTTATCAATATTCTCAGCTATTTCATCTGCCAAATCAGGAATATCTTGATTCCATAGCTGGTCATAATTGCCAATAAGATCTACTAAGCTATCATACTCTGCTTGTCGAGATTCAATCCAATCTTTTTGTGCCTCTTGATCCTCTGCACTTAGAGAATTATACCATGCTAGATCAGCATTAATTTCTTTTTGTTTTTGATTAAGAATATCACTATAATTGCTAATGACACCGTTTTCATCAAAAGCAACACCCTGCTCTTCAAGTTGGACTCTATAAGCAGCAGCCTCTTCATATTGTAAGAACTGCTTGTCTGCATAGTCATTATTTAGATCTTGATATGCCTTCATCTGATCTTGAAGATTTTTAATTAATGTTTTTCCGGTGGCTTTTTCTTGAGCTTTTTGAAGACGATTTAATGCTGTCGTATGGCGCTCAATTTGTTGCGTAACATCATGATATGCATCTATTTCTTCATTTAACAAATCGAGCAATTCTTGTTGTGCTTCTGCTGCATCTTTTTCTGCTTTTGTGTTATCCTTGGTCGCATCAGTTACTTTTCCAATATTATTAAAAGCATCTAATCCAGCTTTTTCATATAAATTTAAGCTATCTAATGAAGCATACTCATCGTCTATAAGCCCTTGAGTTTCTTCACTTAACTTATGAAATTTATCATATATATCTTGACCTCGGTTTTTTATTTCATCAATAGCTCCCCAATAATCTGCAAGATAGTGTCCATTTCCAAGGTCTTTTCTATTAATAAAGCCTATTAAATCATCCCAGCTATCCGATGACCATTTAAAATCATCTGGATTATATGAATCCGTTATTGCTTGTCCACTTAAAATTGCAGCCCTGTCATCAACAACTTGTTGCCAAAACGATCTATTACTGTCTACAATTTTTTTACCTGATTTATTAAAATCATCTACATTAGCTTCCATTAATTTACTATCTTCTTGATTTGTAAGATAATGATTAGCAATTTTTAAATCCTCATTATGTGCATCTAATTGTCCAGTAACCTCAACAAGGTCTTCTTCCGTATCAATTGCCCCTGAAGCCATTCTCGCGCCAATATCAGCCATTTTATCATAAGTTTCTTTTTTATGCTTTAAAATTTCAATTTGTGCTAATATTTTCTGCCTTTTTGCTTCAACTTCTGCTTGAAATTCTTTTTTCTTAGCATCTATAAAATCTTTTACAGAAGCCTCATTTAATTTAATAGTCCCGTCTGTCATATGCTGGGCATTCTTTAAAAGTGCAGGATATGCCTCTGCTAATTCGAACAAATCATCTCGAGAAACAATAAATCCCTCGCCAATTTTTCCAGCTAACCCAATAGTGGAATTAAGTTCATTTTTTAAATCTTTTAATTCTCTAGAATTTTCTACTTGAACTTGAACATTGACTTTATAATCAGCATCGGTGATTTTTTCCATATAATCTTCATATTCATCACCATCAACTTCCATTTTAACTTGAAAATCTGTCTTTCCGCCTATTTCTTCTTGGATTGTTCTATGCTCATTAAGAAAATCATTTTCAACCTTACTCATTTCATTAAAAGCTTCTATTGTTCCAGATGACCTAATTCCATCAGCTACTCGATGAAAAGCTTCATACCACTCATCTGTGCCATATTTAGATGGATCAAAAAGAATATCCATTTTTTCAAGCATTTCTTCATTATCTTTAAATAAAATTCTTAAATCACTTTCAGACTCTTGTAATGCTTTCCAATCAGAATCCTTATCAAGATTTTTAATATTTTTCTTTTCAATCTTTTCATTCAAACTATCAATAGTACCATTTAATTGCTCAAAATTAGTTGTTGTAGTTGCAACATTGTTTCCTAAATTTTGATATTCTTGAGAATAAGATGCTAAAATTTGTAAAGATTTTGTATCAACATTTAATTGACCTTCTGCATTAAAAATATCTTCTTTTTTTAATGAACCGTTATTAATATCTTGTTGGATACCTTCCCAAGATAAGTTTTCGACATCAATGTAAAAATCTTTTCCATCAACTTTTATTGGATGCCTCTTTAATTCTTCTTCAAAATTTGTTTTTAATGATTTTAAATTCACTCCATTGACTAATGTTTTTACAATTTCGCCATTATTAAAACTTAAAATGCCATTCTTTGCGGCCTCAGTCATACCACCTTCAATATCACTAAAAAACCCTTGGACAATTTGTTCAGCTTGATCTCTAGCATCTTCAGAATCTAATCCCTGTGAAAGCAAATCTTTATATATTTCTTCTGTTTTTAATTGAATTTGCTCTTTAGACATTTTTACAGCTTTTTTAAAATCATTTTCGTATTTTTTAGTTGTTTCTGATACTGCTTTTTCTATTTTATTCTTATCTAAAAATTGATTGGTGTCAGCTAAGCCTTGTGTATTTTCAGTTGTATAAAAATTTATCGCACCGCGAGCAATTTGATAAAAAGAGCTATTGACATCCAAATTTTCACTATTTAAAAGAATATCATCCCAATCTTGCATTGTTTCTGCAACAACATTAGCAAATCCTTTTTTCATTTTTTCTGGATCGATGCCCCATTTGGATTGAATTGCCTGTTGCAAAGTATCCATACTAAAATTGCCTTTTTTAAATTCCGAAGTTAAAAAATTAGCAACTTCTTTTTGATCTTTTTCTGTTATTAACCCACTTTGAACCAATTGTTGAGCCATAGCCTGACCAAGTTGATTAAAATGAGTATTATATGCTTTTCCTATATTGGAAAAATTTTGTGAACTAGAACCAGATACAACAAAACCTTTACCAGTTACGGAAACAGGGCTACCAGCACTCCATTGTGCCTGTTCATCCGTACTCAAGCTCCTATACCATTCCGTTGCTTCTTCTTCTGTACCAAATTCTCGTTTTTCTCCTGAATTGTTTCCTAAGCCATTATAAGTATATTTTACTGTAATTGAAGAAGAATCTGATTTTCCAGTAAAATCAGAAATACTATCTTTACCTTTTACTTCTTTAAAATTTTCTGCCCCACTACCTTCTTCTATTTCAGCAGCAACAAGTTTTTCATAATTAGATTTATTTTCTTCTGAAATTTTATTTTCTGTTCCTTGCACCGCCGCTTCAACACCAAGAATAGCATCTCTTAAAAGATCATAATTTCCAGTAATATCTGCAATATGTTTTAAGTGGTCGAGTTGTTTTTGTTCAGAACTAGACAGTGTTTGTCTATATGCCTCAACTGCTGTGGTTAAATCGCTTAATTTATTCCTATCTTTTTCATAAGCATCATAAGCATCTTTAAAAGACTGTATAGCTTCTTGCTGAGCTTTTGCTGTTTCCAGAAGTTCTTTATTAGCTTCAATTTTAGCTTTTGATGATTCAATCATAGCTTTTCTTTCGGCTTCTTCAGCATCTTTTAATTGCCAGAAATTAGCTATTAATCCTGCAGTCAACCCAATAGCAGCCCCAATAGGACCTAAAAATAGAGCCCCAATACCTGTGCCTAGGGCAACAGTAGCTGCCCTCCATCCGCCCGTAATTTTAGTTGCCTTATTAAGAATTGACAAAAGTCCTTTCATAGCCAAAACTAGTGCGGCAATTGCAGTTATAACGAGACCGATTGGATTAGCTTTTAAAGCGGCATTTAATGCAACTTGTGCTATGGTTAATAATTGTGTAACAGTTAAATGAGCACCTTTTTGTAGCACAACTCCTTTTTCAGCTAGCATTTCTACTGTTAAAGCTCCGGCATTTGCAAATAAAGATTTAGTTAAATTCATTACTGAAGTAGTTAGCATAGGAATTACAAAACCTAAATTTTGAACAGTTTGTAATAGTTTCTCTCCAGTTGTTAAATCTTTATTATCCCAAATAGAACCTAAATTTTTAAGTGATTGAATTGCCCCCGCTAATTGACCAACTGCGCCGATTGCTGTAGTAATGTTCTTTATTTTATTTTGAAAATCCAATTGTTCAAAAAATTCTTTAGTTGCTTTTTTTGCAGCTTCAAGATGTGCTTTTGCAGTATCTGCCGCTTGTGGAACGCCATCTTGAAGCATTTGAATCATTTTTGTAAATTCTTCTTCAGAAACTGCTCCCGTAGCTAAAACTTCTTGTTTTAATTTTCCAAATCCTTCTATTAAAGTTTCTTTAGATGTTACCTTAGATATTGTTTGTCCAAATGCATCATACTTATCTTTTAAGTTTTGAACATCTTTCTCCGTTAAAGCCCCTTGTTTGCCAAGTTTTTCTAAACTTGCTTTAATTAAATCAATTTTTTGTTTAGCAGATTCAGCAGGTTTACTTGTTTTACCTAACACATCATTTAAATTTTTAACTAAATCTACAACATCATCATGATTTCCCTGATATTTATTTGTAATTTTTTGTTGTACTTCTTCAATGGTCTTTGCAGCCTTGCTTGGCAGGCTTGGATTTCCTTTTTCCGTTGCTCTTCTATGAGCATTTTCTCGAGCTATATCAGCAGCTTCTCTTAAATATTTTACAATAGTTTCTTCTTCTTTAGCTTGTTTTCGAGTAGCTTCCTTTTGTTTTCCTGTTTGTTCTACCATTTGTTCTTTTAATTTAATTGCTTGTTCTTGTCTTTTAACTATTTCTTGTTCTATGGCATTAACAATTTTCAAACTATCTATTGTCTGTTTATGATCATTATCTGTCCAATCTAAAGAAACTAAACGCCCACTTTTTGTTTCAAACCCTTCATTCTCACGCATTGTTTCAAGGGCGCCCGCACGTTGCTGGATAGCGTCTGTTGTTTCTGATAAAGAATTGTTTTGCTTTTGTATTTCTCCAATTTGTTCATATTTCGTTAAGAGACCTTTTAAAGCGTCGTCTTGTTCTTTTATAGCTTTATATTCATTTTCTGCTTCAACTCTAATATCCAATAAACTTTCATATTGTTGTCTTTGTTGCTCCGTCATACTTGACTGATATTGTAAGATTTTTTGATGATTATCTGCCAACTCTTTCATTAAAGGACTTTCCAACTTACCAAATTGCGCAATTAATTGATTTTGTGCAGAAAGTTCTCTTGCATTATATGACATTCTCTGAAAATTCAAAGCTATATTGCCAATACTTTGACCAATTTGAGAAGAAAAAGAAGTCATTAAAATTCCTGCAACGCTAGTTAATAAAGGCTTCATTCCTCCAACGGCTTGAATAAAACTTTGAACTTTTTCTAATAAATCCGTAAAGAAATCCGCAACAGTATTAATATTGTCAGCAGTCATCATTTCTCCATAGACGCCTTCCCAAGCAGTCTTTACCGCTTGTAAATGTGCTTCTGTGGAATCCATATAAATATCTTGTTGTTTTTGTAGTGCTCCCGTTGAATCTCTTGCTACATCAAGAGCGTTTTTATATTTATCCCAGTTATCGAACAGGGCAAGCACTTGGTTCCATTGACGTTTACCACCCATTTGTTCAGCAATGGCGATTTGTTGTTCTCTACTATAAGATTTCCATTTTTCTCCCGTTTCTGTTAATGTATTTCCTAAGTTTCTTAATGTTCCATCTTCATTAAGAATTTCAATGCCCATATTAGCCAAATGAGAAGATATTCTACCAAGAGAAACACCAAACTCATCTGTGCCATCTTCAACTAAATCATTGATACGGGCAAAAATAGTTTTAAATGCTGTACCAACTGTTTCTGGGCTGTCTCTAGTTACAGAAATGACAGTTGATATCATAGCGGATAGTTGCTCCATGTCAACACCAGTTGTATTGGCAATAGATGCCACCTTAGAGATTGATCCAGCCAATTCTTGTGAGCTGGACGCTGTACTTGCAGCAATAGCAGTCATTACATCCGCATAGTGCTCCAATTCATCACTACCTGCTCTAAAACCATTCCAAATAGCTGTCATTTGATCCGCAACAACATCAGCAGATTGTTTTGTTACATTCGCCATTTTTGCAGTAACTTCTGTGCGCGCATCAACCTCTTCTCTGTCAAGTCCTTGCTGATAGAAAATTAAAGAAGCATTGGTGATATCTGTAGTCCCTTTGCCTAATTTTGCGGCAGTTTCTTGTGCTTCTTTACCAAAACGCGCCATTTCATCTGCGCTTTTTCCAGTTACAATACGAATATCATTCAATGAGCTATCTAAATTTTTAGTAAATCCGTATGCTTTTGTAAAAACTCCAGTAACTGTATTAATTAAATTACCAGAAATTAACCATTCAACATTTCTCCATAAAGTTTTTCCAAATTTATTTAAAATTATATTACCTTGCTTAATTTGAAGATTCGTTTTCATTGCTTGCGCAGCAATCTTATTAAAAGCTGCCTCACCTTTCGGTCCTATTGCAACCATATCTTCATATATTTTATTCAAAGGTGTTTTTAAATTATTTAATTCTGTATTTAATTTAGCTACGCTTGTAGTGCCCATTTTTACGTTATATGCTTTTGTTAAAGCTAATTCTAATTCTGCAGCACTTTTTTTAGCATTTTCCAAAAATCCACTTTTATCTGACATACCGGGTGAATTAATTGTCAAATTTTGAATTTCTTGTAATGCTTTACGAGCGTCTCTTAAACCTTTATCATCAGTTTTAAAACCAATCGTATATTCAAAACGACCACTGTTAGCCATATCCTTTTCCTCCTTTTTGTTTTCACAATAAAATAAAAAAGTCTATTATCATTATATAATGATAATAGACTTAGACGAATTAACTTGTTCTGCTTATTTAATTTTGACCTTCCTCTACAGGTATTTTTGATGAAATCATCTGCAATAGCTGCTGTGCATTTTCTGGTGTAAGATTATTTACCATATCCATGATATGCGGAACTTCATTTTCAATAGTATCAATCAATGTTTCAATAATACCAACTGCACTTACTTTATGCTTTTCAATAGCAGCTTTAGTTTGATTAAGTTTATCTGCGCAAGTCTGCAATTCTTTCGTTGGGATATATTTTATAACCTCATTTAATAATCCCGTTACATAAAGTTCATCATAAATCTTAGCTTCATCTGTACGATCCTCTTCTGAGAATACAATATCAGAATACATATAAACAAGACCAAGCTGGTAATATTTTTCAAGCTGAAGCGGATGTACTATACCATTGTGCATTGACTTTTGAAGTGCAATATCAATTAAAGCAATTTTCTCATCAATAGGAAGATATTGAGATACTTTAATTTCTTTATCGCGCCAAATAAAAGTCTTAAATTCTTTTTTATATTTTGTATCTATATCTGAAAAATGAGGATATAGAGAAGTAATTTCTGTTTCCATATTATCTAACTCCTTTTCCACTTTTGATTTTATTCCTTTTTTATATTATAACAAAAATTTTTTGAAATGTCAAATTATCCTTCTAAATTATTTTGCGCTCTTATTATTTTTCCTATATGCATTTCTAATAAAATAGGAACTCTATCCAATCTAACCAATCTCTCTTTACTTCCTTTTAATGGATTTTCTCCCCAAAAATTTTCATTAACAGAGATTACTGAAACTGGAGTCTTATATAGCTTTGAGCCAAAAAATACAGAGAAATAATCTTCAATTTTAGTTTTTGTTTCTAAAAAATCTTGAATTATCTCTAAGACAGATTTAAATTGTCCATTTATTAAAAAATAATTTACAAAATCTCGTTTACCAGCAGAAACAAAACCAGATAAAAAACCTAATAAAATAATATTTCGATAAACCAAAGTCGGTATTTGATATCGATTTTCCAATTCTATTAAGCCTTCTTTCTTATTTTTTGCATTTGTTGTTTTAAAATGAACAACATTCGCTATCAAATATTTCATTTTTATATCTTCTACTTGCTCAAGCAATCTTATTACAGATCCCATCCTACCACTGGAAATTGATAAATCATTTTGAATAGTATTTTTTCCAATTTCTGCTTTAGTTTCTTTTTGACTAAAATACCATTTATTAGATAAACCTATAATAATATTTATTTTTTTCCCATCAATATCAATAATAGTTGAAATGGCATTATCTTGTTTCTTTGTAACTTTTTCACCTGAAAGAGATACTGCTTGTGTTGTACCTTCATGTTTATATCCTAATAAAGTGGTTTCTATTTCTTTTTTAATACTATCCGTTGCTAAAAACCCGCTATATTCTCCAATAACTGTGCTTAATAGGTTTTGAGAAAGGGATGTAGACAATCCAGATACAATTCTCCTTAATGATTTTTGAATGGATTTAGAATCAATTCCATTATTGCTTTTTAATGCTTTTAATTTTTCAATAGCTATATCATATTGTTCTGATGTCTTCTGTATTTGTTTTAAAAACTTATCAGAAAAACCACTATCTTGAAAAGATGATGTATTTTTTAATATTTCAATAAAATCTCCATATGAATTACTACCAAAACTTTTTGCAATATTATCAAATAAAGGTTCCATAATTTTATTATTAATTTCATATAAAGCTTGCCCATTTCCTGTATCCATATATTCTTCTGCTTTCTCCATAATTCTTTGATAAAGGGTCTTTTCATCAAAAAGATCTATATATTGCTGTTGTGCTTTTTTTGATGCTCCATTAAGTAATTTTTCCATTTCTGTTGAAATTTGTTGATTTATTTTTTCCATATCTAATTGTGTAAAATCTATTCTTACATTGTTATCTTTTAAAAAATTTTGATATAATGATAAATACTGATTAGAAATTCTTTTTTCTAATTTTATATCCTTACAGTGTTGTTCTAATATTGTTTTATAGGTAGGATTCTCTTCAACATCATTTAAAAAAGAAGTTCCTTTTCTTTTTGACATAATAGAATTATGAATATAATATGGAGTAGCTGAATTATATGTGTATCTTCCCATGCTTCTCACCCCCATATAATATAGTATATTAAAATACGGAAGTAGCAGCCTATTGGCCACCACCCCCGCATCAATATTATTATTTACATATTACCAGTCTAAGGATCAGGCGTTACAGGAATTGGTTGATTATTTCAACCATTCGCTGTTTCATTTACCCAGCTATCCATAAATGTACCATCTTTATAAGCCGTCGTACCGTCTCTTCCTGTCACATCATTTTCATCATGCAAAGATGTATGACTAGTTGCATTATGAGGCATTACACTTTCGCGTGTTGATGCACCTTGTGTACTCTCAATAACTTGAACAACACAAAGAACTTTCTTTTTCTTGTTAAAATATGTATATCCAGGCATTGCATCCATAGTAAATGTAAATGTTGATGGATCTCCAGAACTTGCCATTGTAAAGGTAAAATTAGACTGAATTTTAACATTTGGAAGTGTTAAAATAGCAGGCATATCTTTTCCCGTATCCTGACGTCTAAATAGCGTGTCTGCTTCAACATAATAGTAGCCAGCAAAATTTTCTGCATCAATTTGTAATTCATGGACGACCTCTTCGCCGGCTGCAATAGCATAAAAATCTACCATAACAGTTGTACCAACATGGTCAGCTTCAACATATTTTGTATAACCAGGCGCATCTGTTGCAGCTAGTTTAATTGAATTAGCAGTTGGCGCTGTGCTAATTTTAAATGGATCTGCCTGCGCAATTGAACCGTCCAATTCTGTAGGTAATACAAAGATTGGGGCCTCTGCACAGAAAGTCTCCCCTTCATCAAGTGCGTCAGAAACGTCAACTACACCATCAGTTGCGATATTCTGATATACAACTTTATGCACGTGTACGGGCTCCGTTCCGCTATTCTTCAATAGGCCTGCACCAGAAAGAATTGAGAAACCAAGTGGGGATAAAAGCGCATCTTCAACTGTAAAAGTCAAAGTTCTTTCTCCCTCCCAAGTAATCAATCTTGGGTTACCACGACCACCAGTTGCATATACAGAGGTTGCTGCACCTTCAAGTGTTGAAGTCTTTGCCGTATCAATATAAAGAACCGGCTGACCAGCTTGGAAAGTAGTGTTACCAATAGTAACTTTAGATTTTGCTCTAAATACAATATTAGTACATTCTCTAACACCAAATTTCATATCGGTTTTCCTCCTTAAATAAATTCATCTTCTGTAGACCGTGAGTGTAAATCCCTCATCCAATTGTCTACATCTTCAATATCTTTTGCCCCAGCCATTTTTGCTTGGACATATATATCATAAGCTACTTTAGCTTGATATCTCTCAAATTCATCAAACAATTGATATACCGAATATTCTAATAGCTTATTTTTATCCTTATTTAAACCAACAGATAGAATAGAAATATATCTATCAAAAATTGAGCCTGTTTCGCCGCCCCTTTGTTGAGCCATTTTTTTTCTATATCGTTTAATCTGCTCCGCAATTCGTCTTGCCATTGCATCATTTGGATCAAACTCATCTTGCTGTCCTTGTCGAACTAAACAAAATATTTCAGGAAGCATTGCTCTTAGCTCATCATAATTATTACGATTAATTGAGGTTTTATAAAACTCTTTAGTCAAAACAATCTCAAAAGGTGGTTTCCATTCTATTTCATATTCTGGGAACAAGATCTCCAAGACTAATTTAGCACTTTCTATTGGCTTTTTTAATTCTGGCGAAGAAATAGAAATTACTTGCATTAATATATCAAAGTTTGTGATGTTTTCTAAATCAACTTTGTCATTCTCATTTAAGATATCTTTAGAAATTCTTAATAATTCACAGCCAGGAAACAAAACATCTTGACCTCCAATATATGCTATTTCTTTTAAGGAAGGTTGATGAACTGAAACCTCAGCGCCATAAAAAGGAATGTCTATTTTGGAGTTAAGAATAAAAGGATCTATCATTTATATTTCCGTTCTGGGATTGCGCCATCTCGTTCTATTAAATCATCAGATCCGTGCACAGCGCTATACATCAAAGTATATCCAGCTAAATCTTGATTAAGAATTAGCTCACTACATCCCATAAATTGAAAAGTACCAATACCTGATAAACGAGTATTATTTAAAAGTCCATCAATATATCCGCATATCTTCAATGGTCTCAATTGATAATTACCTATATCCCAAGTATCTATATGGCATATAACATCAAAAGTGACAATACAATCTCTAAATTCTGGATTGCCGCTTTGCGTGAAGTTATCAAAAGACATAATAATATATGATTTTTTATCTTCATGCTCTGGCATCCTAATCTTTGGTTCAAGTTTTAAATATCCATTTTTTCTAAGATAGTTTAAATCAGCTTGTTCTAATAACTTTTTATATTCCTCGTTTTCTTTGTTGGTCAAGCAATCTTTATTAGGAATTAAAAGTAATCTTTTGAGATTCTCACTATATTGTCTACTTTTAATAAATAATTTATAAAGAATTTCTTCTGTATCTTTTTCACAAGAAAGAAAAGATGATTTACATTTTACTGTCAAATCTACCATCTATCCTTCAACTCCTTTAAAAAGATTCTACATTGATTTGTTTAGTAACTGTTTCATCATTCACAGTATAAGATAAATTAAATTTAAACGGTTTCCCTGTTAAAATCTCTATGTTAATTTTACCATTCCCACCAGAAATAAATTTAACATTTGCAGAATCTTTTTTCCATGTGCCACCGGAAGCGATATTGGATATCTCATATTCATTAATTGAGTATGGACCCACATAGCTTGGACCTTTAATTTGAGGTTCATTTTCTGCGGGAATAATCTCTTCAACTGCTGGGATACCTTCTTGGTCTTCCAATGGATTATCATAGGTTTCCAATAGTACAACTTCAATTATATCATCTGCCGCGAATGAATCTTGCACTTGGCATTCATAAGGCTTACCTCTAACTTTAATTTTAGAAAACCTATGAAAAAATTCTCGTGTTTCTTCATTTTCTGTAATATACATAAGCAAACTATAATTAAGATTGTTCCAGTTGTCACCTTTCTTTTGATTCCATTGAATCTTTGTTTCTACAGGCCCACGCACATAAACTTTATATTTATGTCCATTAATTTCAACCTCTTCTTTGCATCTTCTCACTTCTGCGCGGAAGTAGGCTGTTTCTTCCAGATTCCGTAGATAAATTAACCAATAGGTATCGTTGTCTACATTGCGGAAGACCTGACCTGTAGAGATACCAGTCGGCTGCAATCCCTCAATTGTAGTTCCAATACGCTCTTCATTAAGGCATATATCATTGAACGGGATTGAAAGTGTTTTTTGGTCGTAGTCGTTTTTTAACTTGTCTGGATTTAACAACGCTCTAAATTGTTTTCCTTCCTCATTTTCAAGCGTAATTGCCTGATAAGAATATAGCAATGCTTTCTTTAAGGTTCGAAGTTTATCTTCATTCATTCGATCCTGTTGTCGAGCGCCACCCATCCATTGCAGCCGCATATTCATATTTTCAGTTAACATCTGCAGCCACCTCATTTATTAAACCCAAACATTCAAAAACTGTTCTACGATATAACGCAAAATCTTCCTCGTCATTGAGAGAACGCATACCTTCTAATTTACACAATACAGAAAGCAATTTGTCCTGATGATTAATAAAGATTTCTTTCATTCCCATAATTTCTTCAATTACTATTGAGAGCGACCATTGCCAATCTGCGCCCTCTTCTCGGCTTGGTAATAATTTATAGATTTGGTTCGTTAACCGAACAAGATACTTTTTAACAGCTGTATCTTCTACTGAAAGGTTTGGTTTCAGAACCATAACTCTCCATTAAATGTGACATTGTAGGTACAACTTCGCCATCTTCAGTTCTTTCTCTACGTTTATAAAGACGTTGCAAATGAAAACCAAGTCTTTCCCAGTCTTTTTTCATCGCCTGTAGCCGCTGGATATGTGACGCCTGAGACGTGAACTTAAAGTCGCTGCCGCTGTACTTCTGTCGTGTAAGCTCAACACTCGCTAATTGCTGACCAAGCCATTCAACAATCATATAGTGAGCTATAATATTTTGTTCTTCCTTAGATAGCGCAATATTATATCCTTCATCAGAATAATCATGGATATCAACACGCGGAAACTCAAACCAGTGCAAAGCACTAACAAAAAGCTCACCAACGAGTTTTTCGGTATCCTGTCTATCTAATTCCATATACATATCATCTGTTATCTTTGAGAAGAATATTTTATATATGTCAGAGAAAGATGTGACATCCGCCATATAAATCCTCCTCCCATAAATTACTTTTCGAGTATCTTATACTTTGACGTAGTTACAGGTTCTGCCTTTCTGCTCGGAGCGGAATCGGCGGTCTCTATCGCCTTTGCCTTTCTTTCGGGCTTTTGGTTTTTCTCACTCGAATCGTCAGTCTCTTCATTTAAAATCCTATTAACGTTAATAGCATTTTCAATATTAAAACCTGTCTTCTTAGTAATAAGCTCTCTCTTTCTTGTATCAGGTAATTCCATTTCAACACTCATGCTCTTAACAATCTCAATTACACCATCTGGCGCAAAATTCAAACAGTCCTCAAGCTGATCTAAAGAGCCTGTTGTTAGGAGCTTCTTAATTTCAGCTTCTGTATAAAAATACTCTGGTTCTGTTTCAATTTCCAATGCCTCAAGAGCAGTTCTATCTTTAACAATAAAAAAGTTCTTTAAAGCATACTCACCGCCTGGAGACATTGACAATTCTTTAAGTTCATCAATATCAATGTTTCTTGTCTGACCTGGCGCAAATACTCTTTTCATTCCGTCTTCAAGGGTATAGCAAGTTGTACCCTTATTTCGATTGCGAACGGGAACTACCTTTTTCTTCGATACTATTTCTTCCATATTCAATTTTCTCCTTTATCTCTTTTTTAAGCACAGGGAGATTAGACTTTAATCTCCCTGTACTCGAATGTATTTTAAATTATCTTGTTAAGCTATAGTTATCATATACGCAGAAGTCGTTAGAGAAGATAGCTCTTACGCCAACCTTCTTATAAACCTGAACTTCTCTTGAACGATCAAAACCAACATATTCATCAACGATTGTCGAACCCTCAAAAGCAATCTTAACGGGCTTTTCAACTCCAGAAGCAAAGATGTAAGCAAATCTTGGGTCGATAACCTTAACTTGGTTAGTTTCATCTTCAAAAGACTGAGGAAGAACGATAACTCTGTGACCCTTATAATTAGCAAAGTAACCATTATTCCACTTCTCGTCTCTCATTCTATCAGAAACCCAACCCTGTGCGGGAACCATCGTTGCAGCGAACTCAAATGTACAATAAATATCTGCCTTTCCGCCATAAGAATCAGCGATTGCAAGAAGTCTATCCATCTGAACTTCGTCGAACTTATTTGTAGAAACGATATTAGCAGCCTGAACGTTGCCAATAGCACCAAACAATTGTTTCTCAATTTCTACATAAATGCACTCGTCCATACCTTCCATAACAATGTCAAGTACGTCAGCGAAATCTACGCGGCCGTCAAGGAATTCCTCGAAGCCAATCTGAGCAGCTCCGCCGATAGCGTTCGTTGTAACTTCATAGCTCTTGCCATCAAGTTTGAACACTTCGTAGATACCTGCGAGACCGACTTTTCCGATGAACTGTTTTGCACGTCTGCGTGAAGCCTGTGTAATCTTCTGAACGAAGATAGGTTTAGTACCCTGTGCAAAAGTTTTAACCTCAGCAAACTGACCGTATTGCTCGAATACTTTCTGTGGGAATACTTCCTCAATAATTTCAGCCATGATCTGGTAAACAGTTACCTTATTCTTTTGGAATGTATAATAATCTTTTGCCAGCTCTTTCATTTCATCTCTAAATGTTTCATTCAGAGCAGAATAAGTCAAATTCTGACCCTGGAAGCTGAACGCTGTAGCCGCCTTTCTATCCGCTCTAGCAACTACTTTACCTAAACTAATAATATCATTTACTGCTAATGCCATATTCGTTCACCTTCCTTTCATTAAGCAATTCTCTGAACCTTATAGCCACGTTGACCATCAGGCATTGTATATTTCTTTACAATAACAAATAGCATTGTTGTCTCATTTGTTGCTTTATCAAACTCGAGAACGGTATACTCAGGAGTTCCGCCAATCGGGTACTGAAGAGGCTTCGGCGTAACGACATCTCCCTCTTCATACTCATTTGCCTGCGCTTTCAGTGTATTTGTTGTAAAGATATCACCAATATTTGTCTTAAGCAGACGGGGAGCAATACCATCCATACGGTAAGGATACTCTGTGTGTCCAATTGTTGCTCCAGTGTAAGCTGGTGTAATTGTAATATCACCAGGCGAAGCAGGAGTTCCAACAGGAGCACCAGTTGTTAATGAACCACCACCATAAGTCGTACCATCTACATTTGCAGAAGTAAGTCTGCCAATCATTGCCTCATCAGTAACATAGTTGTCACCAACACGAATCATAGCAAAATCTTTATAAGAACGCCAATCCTCATAAATTTTAATTTCATTATATACCAAATAAGGCTCTGGCATTGTTGCAGCACCCTGAGCATCGCTTACTGTATCTTCAGCAGTTACCATGTTTCGTGCATAATTGTAATACATAAATTGACCATTTTGTAATATTTTTACTGTGGGGTCAAGTGGAAGGCTCGCATAAATCTGACCTGTCTTAATGGCAGACAGCTGATTCGGTTCTATTTGACCAAATCCAATTCTTTTAAAACTAGCCATTGTATATTTTCCTCCTTTAAGATTATTCTGTTTTATTTTGTCTTGCCAATGCTTCTTTAATCCAAGCAGGCATTAGACACTCATCATCAGAAAGATTATATGTTGTTATTTCAACATCGTCTTCTGTATTACTTTCATTTTTATCATTTGTCTCTAAATCAAAATTGACCTTTTTTCTAAAACAAATTACTGAAAGTTTTGCTTCAATTTCATCAAGAGAATACTTCTCTTTATTTTCAATTACATCTGCTTTATCTTCATCAGAAAGCATATAGAATTTACCAATCAATTCATCTTTTTGAGCACTTTCTATCTGTGCCTTGAAAGAGCGTAATTCTTTAAGTTCTTCTACGACAAGAGCATATTCACTCTTTAGAGTATTATACTCTTTTTCATAATCAACTGCGGGAGCATCTACTTCAGGCGCCTTCGCACTAAAGTCTTTCTTCTTTTCATCATCTTCTTTATCATCAGATGAATCTTCTTTCTTATCATCTGTTGACTCTGAATCAGAACCAGAATCTTCTTTCTGTTCATCCGCAGGGGCTTCTTTCTTATCGTCGTCTTCAGTTTTCTTAAATTCAGTTTCTTCTACAGGAGTTTCTACTGTTTCAGCTACCTCAGCAACTGTTTCTGTTGTAGCTTCAAACTCTGTTGTTGTATCCTGAACTTCAACTTTTGTTTCATTGTCCATAGTGTCACTTCTCCTTTCTAAAGCATATTTTAAATCTTTCATCATATTATATAAAGTAGCTTTAAAATCATTTTCATCTTTTGAAAATGCTGTACTTATTTCTGGAGCAGTTACACTTGCTCCTTCAAAGCATGGCTCTACATCTTCACCTAATAAACAGAGCTTTGAGAATATTGCATCATCTATAATGAAGAACTCAATACCCTTTAGAGAATCTGTACTCCAATGCCCATCAAGAGTCTTATCATCTAATTCCATAGACTGGTTATTGCCTTTCTCAACAACGCGGCGAGCTTCTTCAAACTGACCCGTCCAAAGGAAACCTGTAGTCATTAGATATTCTCTTGTTGTAATATTTCCAAAATCATCGGTATCATCAAATTCTTGAAACCAAACTTTTGCATCTGGTGAGACAAAACCATAAGGGCGAGTCAAACAATTAAAATGAAAACCGTCTCCATCAATAACTATTTGATCGCCGTGGTCACCGAAGTCTTCAGCATCTGCTTTATAGTAGCCGACAATCGGAGCTCCGCGCAATGTTTTTGCCATTTCGGTAGCAACCTCTTTTGTGATATAACTACCATTTCGATTTTGTCCAGTGTATAAAACCTTAACTTCGCAAGAACTCATTAAGGGATTAATATCAAGAGGCTGAAGATTGATAAATTCTGGAGACTTAATAGTAGCAACGGATTGATGCATATCTTAATCCTCCTCACAAAAATTTATCTATTGTATTTTAAAATATCTAAAAATATGTTAATAAGTTATGTCCAAAATTAATTCATACTTTCTCTATTCATTATCGTTTTCTCACTTTTTTCATCATCTGGCTTTTCAGGTCTACCAGACGTTTTTTCTTCACCTTGCTGTTGCTGCGGCTGTTCTGTTTGTTTTCCTTTTGGATCGCCGCCCTGTCCAAGATTCAATAGAGTATCGCCATTCATAACGTTTGTGCTTAGTGGTGGTATTAAGATATTGTACAGCTGTAGAACCTGATTCTCGAAGTAAGCGGAAGCAAGTATATTTGCTTGAGACTGTCCCATAGCAACCATTGGCGCCATTTTTGAGAAGCCCATTGTTGCCATTTCTTTATATTGTTTTGCCATATCTTTATAATTATAAATTGTAGTTGGCAATATTTCTGCAATTAAATTCAGTTTCTTTGGAGCTTTATTATAAGGCTTCAATAGAATATTTAAGAATTTCTGTAGCTGCAATACTAAATTATACATCATAGCTTCATCATTAAGAATACTTTTCTCAAGAGCTATGTTACCATCTGTATTAAACTGCATTTGAGAAACTCCCGCCTCATTATAAACGGTACGCTCTCTTCTTTCCAATTCATCTGTTGCAGTTTGTGAAGCAGTAGAGTCTGTATCTGCAACCTCAACGTCCGCAAAAGTAGTTAATACATTGATACCAATAGCATTACCTAACATTCTAACAGCATTATTATGAATATCTCTACCTTCATCTGGGTCAAAGATCATTTCGCCTTCTTTGTTTAAAGGCAATTTTTGAATAATAATTTTTAATAATTTTTGTGCGGCTTTTTGTTTATCTAACTCTTGTGCGGCAGTTAAATCTATTATCGCAGGAATAACAGACGCCATTATAGGACTGTCTTCACCATTAAGATTAAATTTTATTGCATTACCGACATCGAGCAAATACCAACCATTATGTTGCCCCATCTCGTCTTTTAGTTTACCCTCTTTATAAAGTTTATATCCTTTTCTAAATTCTTTGGGGAAAAGTTTTAAAACTTTTAAACGAAGTTCTAAAGTTCTGAATTGGTCATCAAAGAATTTCATATTAAATTCAATAGCAGGTTTCTCATTAACTCTATAGCGGCTGCGGCAATAATTTGGTGGCAATTCTTGTACACTTGCTGTGTTACCATTTTCAACTATATAGCCATAATAACAGCCATGCTTAACAACTTTTAAAGCAACGTCTTGACAAAAAGCCTTAACACCAAAATTTTCAAATCTATTTTGAGCTTTATAAAATTTATCTACAATTTTTTCAGTATCAGTCTCTGCGCCCGCTTGAATAACGTGCGGAGTAATTATCCAATCGTATCTATATAGAAAAGCAAGATATCTACATAATCGAGCATAAATACCACTTGTTCTAAAAAAGAAATCAGACACCTCTCGTAAAGTAACAATGTCACCATCGTTTAGCGCCCGCATGACTGTCATCTTATCTCCAAGCCTTGGATTAACCTTTTTAAAAAAGTTTAAGTCAACAACTGCATTTTCAAGTATTTTTGGACCAACTTTTATGTCACCATAGGCCGTAAGACTATTCATATTTTCAAGCCTATCTCCTGGCTCAAAGAAATTAAAACTTTTACTATGAATATACTCTTGTCTTTTGGCATCATAACTAATATATGTCATTTTTTCATCCATTTTCTCACCCCTTTAGTAGCCTGCGGCTTTCATTATATAATCATAACTAATGAGGTTTTCCTCAGTATATGGAATTTCTACAAGAGTAATATTGTGTTTTTCACAATATCTTCTTTTCATATTATCATTGTATTGTTGTTTGCGCAAGCCAGAAATTCCACCAAATTTGCTTTTGGGTTCGTAATGCTGAATTCCATTATATTCAATTAAGAAATCAAGATTTCCTTCATCATCAAATACTGCAAAATCAAAGCTATCGAAGAGGACGCCCATTATTTGAAACTAAATCTGGAAAACTATATTCTTCTTGAAAATTTAAATCTGAAAATTTTAATATATCTTCTATTTTTATTTCTGCTCTTGAAGCCCTCACATTCATCACCCTTTCTTTTATGCAAATTCTCTTTCTCTCATATTTAAAAACAAGAGAAAGAGAAATGCTTATTTTTGTCCAATTTTATGTATAGAACATATAATCAGAAAGTCTAACTTTCTTTCGTTTATGTTTCGAATCTTCATACTTTTTAATATAGTAAAGTCCATATATAAAAGCAGAGAATTTATCTTTTTTGATTGTCTTAGATACTTGTTTAAGAATAATATTTAATCCTTCATTTTCTTGCGAGAGATTAAGCAATTGTTCTCTTAAAACAGTTGTTAAAACATAAGGTCTTAAATAATCATTGCGTTGCGCGATACTCATCGCTTGTCCTGCCTTTGTAGACATAAGTGTTGCTTTTGCTTGAGACTCATCAATTAATAGTTTAATCTTACCATTAATCATTTGTACTTTTGCATAAGCATACATTTCTGTATTCATTGGCGCATTTGCTTTGATTAAGAACAATGCATCTTCTTCCATATCTGGAGTTCTAAAATTCTTATATTTTCCATCATCATCATTCTCAACGCCAAAAGGCGGTAAATATTCATTAGTATCTGGGTCGGTTTGAGCTTTTACGAGATAGTCAACTAAACCTGCACCAACGCCATTTGCGTCAATAGCAATACATTTGGCATGATATTTGAAGAATAGTTTTTTCAATTTAATTGCTTGGTCTTCAAAGTGCTCTGCATTTAGGGTATAAATATTAACAAGCGATTTGATTGCTGGACCCTGCGGTTGAGGCGTAACTTTAAAAACAAGTACCTCAGTAGTACAATCAAAGCGTCCAACATCCACGCCAAATACATAATAAGCTGTTTTTGAGGAGCGGCCGCTATGTTCGTATTCAGCCTGTTTCAGCACTCTATATCTATCAAATTTTTCCGCAGAGAAGAATGCGTTCGCCACATCTCCACTCCAACGAGACCTGTACTCTCGGTCAAAGGAATCCTCATTGTAAGTATCTTGTAGCTGTAACTGATTAACGAAGTTTTCATCTAATAACCCTTCGAGTACAGGCGTTTCATAGGTACCTCCCGCAATCATGACTTCATCTGGTTCAATAATTGATTGAATCAATAGTTCAATAAGTTTTGTGTACGCGAACGAGGCTTTCCAGCCTGCTGTGGTGATATACACTTGGCTCTTGTTCACAATCTCCTTAGGGTCAGTTGATCCGTCCGGAAGGTTCCTGTTCACATTCGTCGTTGGGATAATTATTTCATTCAAAGCAGTTTGATCTATAAGAACGCACTCCTCCATCAATCCAGAGTGTCTTCTTTGCCCTCTTGAACTTTCTTTTGCTGCAAGAATATCTATAATTGAACCATTTTTAAATTTGTAACATACATCATCTTTTGTTTTTCTTGTTTCCCCACGCTCCCAATTGATTTCATTCTGTAAGAATGGTAATAGCTTACAGAGCTCTTCGACTTTAGATAGTGTAATGCTTGAGGCTTGTTCTTTCGATTATATTATCTTTATGGCTTTTTATCCATAAAATCTTATACTTGCTTTCGTATAAGTCTAGCATATCTTTTCATCCTTTCAAAGGAGCTGCGGCCTCGTGGAGAGATTATTCTTTCGTCACCCCCTATGCGTTGCCCCTGACCAATCCTTTTATTTATTGGCCTTCGGTTCGGATTAGCATCTCAGCTTCCCCGCTTAATTCCGCAGTTTTCTTATATTAAATTACTTTAATATGGCGGCATATAAAAATTATTATTTATGATATTTACTTCCATTTTGAATAAAATCTAAATAAGATTCATATTTTCTATCTAAATAAATTGTTGAATCTTTATAAATCCAATTTAAAAAATTTAAGACATCATTATAAGCTCCAAATATGTATCTTTTTGCACCGTTTTCTCTATGAACACTAAAAATTTTATTTGTTTTATTAATGTTTTCTACTGCATTTAAAAACCCTTGAATAAAGTCCTGTGTTCCAATGATGCCAACTTGAAAACAATCAGACGTATTTGTGAACCATCCATCTCCATCAAAATATCCTCTAATAAAATGTTTTAAAAGATAAAAAGGAACTTGTTTTTCTGTTGGAAATTTTAGAATTAAAGATTTTTTAGGAACACAACCTTTATTAATGAGATCTTGCTTACATGATTGACTTCTAAAGCTAATTCTATAAGATTTTGTTGAAGCCCTATAACATATTTTATTTGGTAATTGTAAACTTTGTTTAAATTTTTCAATATGATGTAAATCTTTCTCTGCTAAACCTAATTCAATTTTATCTTCTTTGGAAGAAATAGAACCATCTGCATATAAAAAACCCAACCAATAGGCTTTCTCTTCTGTATTAATTTTATCAAAATATCTAAGGACGTTTTTTGCACTCACTATGTGCTCCTCCTTCTTTTTTATATTATTTACCGCCCGTAGTTACAAACAAATGAGAACCAGGAAAAAGAACTGCCCTCAACATTAGCACTAATACCGACAAGAAGCTTTTGCTGAAGGCCCTCGGATACGTCGCATAAACGTATCGATGCCGCGCCACCATTCTTATAAATACTCTTTGATAATAATAGAACTTAAAAGTGCTCTTCTCGCCTTTCATGAAGTCTACAAATAAATCTGGATATTCTCTAAAAAAACTAATTAATTTTCTTAAATTTGGAAGTTGCTCTTTTAAGCGTTCTTCCGACATTCCTATTTTGGACTCATACTTGTCGTAGAGGGCTGTCAAATCCGACAAAGCCATATTCATCATCTCCCTCTACTGATTTTTCATCATTGTCTTCATTATCAATAGAACCAGATTGAACGGCTAAGTCATGCTCAACTTCACGAGAAATTTCATTGAATCTATCCATAAAGTCATCATCGTTAAGTTCGTCGTCTTCTTTGATTCCCGCGCGCTCGAGCAGCTTCTTCCGCACTTTTTCATCCAATAGTTCACGTTTCTTTAGATAAGTTTCTATCTGCTGTGCCAATGCCTTATCTTCATATATGAGCGCATGAATATAATCTTTTTGGTCTTGAATTTCTTTATCAACGAGATCTCTTGGCGCAGATATATCGAAACGAGGAATCTTTCCGCCTTCCCGCTCGCAATAGGCAACAAGATTTCCAACACAATCTACTAAGTCATCTTTTTCTTTTTTATTTTGTGCGGCAGTAAAATTACCACTTTTACGTTGGCTTTCCGCAACTCTATTGAGCTTTTGATAACTATCAATATCACCCATATCAATAGCTTCTTCAGCTTTCAGCCATGTCTTACAGAGCTGCCGCAAATTTATCTTAGAATCCGCATCTGATATATCAAAAGAATTAGACATCTCTTCATACATACGGTCAAGCTTTATCCACTGTTCAGCATGATAATTTCTGCCCCACTTCATGGCTAAATAAATTTTATCTTCTTGAGATAGTTGAGCCGCAGGACTTTCCACTTCATCCAGAAAATCGTTTTCTTTATAAGGGTCTACTGGCTCTGGGGGTGCTTCAGGTGGTGGCGGCACGACTAATTCTTCTGGCAGCATAGTCTTATATTGAGCTTCTGTTATTTCTCCATCAATATATTGCTGATGAAGAGTTTCCTTATCTTTTGGTGCTTCGCCATGAACAATAGTGTATTCAGCTCTTAAGGCGTCTCTTTTCGCCTGTTCTTTTTCTGTATCCGCCCAACCTAATTTTCCCCATTGACCTAGCCGCATCTTTCCAAGGTATTTGCCCATAATGGCGGTACCACTAACATACTGGCTTCCTTTAGCGGCTGCCCTCGCCACAAGAGGATTCCATTCCCAAGGAAGCCACGGAATATCCATTTTTTCAAGTATCCAAAGGAAAGTTTCAGGTTTATAGGGGTCTACGTGCATTGTTAAACATTTCTTACATAATTCTGTTTTTGTTCCATCTTTATATGTATAAAAAGCCACATCTTTAAGTGTCTTTTGACATTTTTGACAAAACGGCATTATATCATCTCCTTTGTGTTAAATAGAGGCAATAGCAATAAGATTAATCATTTCTGCCCAGCTCCTTTTTTCTTGTTGCGGCAGCACTTGCATACACTATACCAGCCATCGGATGCAGTTTTATTTCGAGAGAAAAAACGGCTGTGCGCTAATTTGACTTCGCCACATCGAGAGCAACGTTTCCACTTGCCGCGTTCTACTTCGGTGTAATACCAGATAAGCGCATTTTCTTGCGCTTGCTCTGATAGAAGTTTGGGGATTTTTTTGCGCCACAAAGCTGAAAGATATTCGACGGAGTAGGTGTAGCCGTGTTTGTCATTAAGTTGTTTGTGGATATCCGCATTTTTTATTCCATCTATTTTAAGCCAAACAAGGTCATAATAGAAAGGATAGTCGTCTTTAAGTGTTTGATCAATAAGTTTGTCAAGCTCATCTACTAGGTCTGTGAGGTCTTTACCTGAGTCGCCGCATCTGAATAAATTATAATTGCAGAGAATGGCAGAGACGTGCTGAGGATTGAGAAGGGTGACAAGACCATCACTTTGAATATTGCCTTCCGCGTCGATATAATAGTTTTCACCAAAATCAATTTTGTGTTCTGTTTTTACGGTGTTTTGAGTTATAATGGGATTACGAAAAGCACTTTTGACGATATATTGGTCTTGTGAAAGTTCAATGATTGTTTTTTTAATGATATAACGGTCTTTGCCCACCGCAGTTTTTTCTTTTTCTTTCCAATATTCGATATCTTTGCGCATTTGTTGAAGTGCAGGTATTTCATCAAGGTCTTTTTTAGTAATACTTATTTTGGGGGTTAAAATGATGTTTTTATCATTGCCGCCCATCATATGGTATAAGCCATCTTCGCCATTTTCAAGTTTAGATACAAGCCCTTGATAAGAGGTTTCGCGCTTGTTGACAGTTACCATGCGATTATCTGTAAGGATTTTCTTTTCTTTTTTTTCTTCTTTGGTCATTGCTAAAACGATGTAATCTGATAAAATTTCTAAATATTGCTTGGAGGGATTTGGATTCTCTGCAAGGATTTTATCAACAAGTTTCTTTCTTTCTTTTGGGTCTGTGATTGAGTAATCAAGGGGAATGTGTTGTTTTGAATTGTCCAATTTTCGTTCCCTCCTTTCCTATCCCTATTATATCAAAAATTTTTCGCAATGTCAAGAATATTTAATTGATTTAAAAATTTTTCGTTATTGGTGTTTAGAAAATATGCTTCGCTTTTTTAAAACGAAAAAACTTTTGCTGTCGGAAAGTGCGTGGTAAATTAAATTTTTTAGAAAATCAAATTTATTATCCCAAAATATACCCCCGGTACGTCACGAAGCTGAAGACTTTTTTTCTTGGCTCCGTTCACCTAGGACCCTCCCACAAAAGTAAGCCGTTTATTTAATACACCTGCCACAAAAGCAAGCGCATTATGTTTTATTTTCTTTTTATATTTGCCGCTGCCATAAATAAATAAAAACAATTAAATAAATTTTGCTTTATAAACAATTATCTTAATAAATTATTTAAAGGTATAAAAACATTTAAAGAGTATTGATAAAACTATTTAAAAATTTTGAATGATATTATTAATGAAGGATATTTATTACAACATTTGTGGAAGAACAATAGTGAGAAAATAATGGAGTATATATTGAGGCGCGGGCAGCCGTTTCGTAATGAACCAAACTTGTGCGAGGATATACAAACCGAACGCGCGCATAAATACATAAGATTATATTGTATTGTTCTATTGCTAAGACCAATAGAAAGAGATAATAAGAGGTATAAAAATACGGTGAATAAAATGCGGCAGTACTTGCTTAGATGATGCCACATAGCAGCTACTCACGCACACTTATCCACGCACACAACAACATAACACTATAACTACACCAACACATAAAGAGACAAGCACAACAACACTAACACATAACATACACAGCAATATAATAAACATAACACAATAACATACACAACAATATACACAATAATACAATATAAAATAATACAACAACAACATAGATATACAACAATACATATCTACACAGACATATAACAACACAATGTACTTATGTACAAACACATACAACATAACAACACATACAATAATATACATAAACACATACAATACAACAACATAACATACACAATAATACATACACATAATAACATAATAATATACACTACAATACATACACACATACTAATATACATACATATACATAACAACACTATTGTTATAACATATATACATACATATATACGCATATACACACAGCTACATAGACATACACACACGTACATAACAGTAACAACACACACAACAAAGAGCACAACAACATTAACACAACAATAACATAATAACATAATAAACACAACAACAACAGATACAACAACATAAACATATATACAACAACACACATACAATAACGCACACAACACATACATATATACAACACACACAACAACACAATAGATACAACACATTGACAACATATAAAATATATGTTATAATATATATAACAACAAAAGAAAGGAGAAACAATCATTATGTATAATAACATCAATAATGTAGTAGCATTGCAGATGTTGTTATCTTTTATTTCTGTTGAGGAATTAATCAAAGCAGCAATGAATGGATTTGCAGAAGACGATTCAGAAACAGGAAAAGAAAATGCTGACCTATGCTATAAGGTACTCAAGGCATACTTCTTAGGATAACATCGCAAGGGTTGAGGCCACATGGCCTTAGCTCGAAGATGTACAGACTAAGCACAATGAAGAAAAAACAAAGAGCAAAAGCACACACAACAACATAATGATTGTTTCCCAAAACGACAAAAGTGCACACGTCAAAAAATGCCTCCTCGGGTCGCTGGCGCTCGCGCCATATAGATGCGACCCGTCATTTTGCACAAAAATTTCATAATGAAATTTTTGTGCATTTTGCACAAATATAGTTACAGGTTTGTAACTTCCCAAAAGTAACAAAATTGTAATAAGTTACAATTTTGTAACAATTTTTGGCGATTTGCACAAAATTTTGCCTTGCCGCTGCCCATTTTTTGTGCAAAACGTAGAAAATAGTTACAAAATTGTAATAATTGTAATTTTTTAAAAGTTACAAAGGTAACAAAATTGTAACTATTTTCAGCATTTTGCACAAAAATATTCTGAGCCGCTGCCCTGTGGAAAACCTCCGTCAAAATGCACAAAAAAGGTTACAACTCTGTAATATGTGGAAAACTTTGTAACCTTTTTTGTGCATTTTGACGGAGGTTTTTATCGAACAAAAGTTTTGTGCATTTTGCCCATTGACTTAGCAACTTGCACAAAATGCCGCTGCCTTTTTTGTTAAAGTTGCACAAAGAGCTTTTGTGCAAAATGACGACACTTTTTACACTAAAAAATCTTTGTGCAACTTGTATATTGACTTAGCAAAATGAACAAATCCGCTGCCTGTTTTTTGTGCAAAACGTAGAAACGAAAAAAATTGGGTCAAAAGTATTGCAATTAAGGTTGATATGTGATATTATAATAGTGTCGAAAGACAACAACAACAAATTTTGAAAAGGTGGTAAACACAATGTTTGAAACAATGATTGAGAGAGCAATGCAGGAAATTGAAGAAGCAAGAACGACGGGAAACGTCAACAGACTGTATGAGATACTCGGAGAGATGAACGCAGAAGTTGAAAACATGAGCGAATTTGAAGCGTTCAAAGCAAGAGCGGCAATAAATACGGGCGTGAGAACAATAAACGCACTTCAAAAGAGATATGCAGGAATACAGAAAAGAGCGGCGGCAAAATAAGCCGCTTTTTTCTTTTTGTGCCGCTGCCGCTTTAGCGCTTTAAAGTACTAAAGGCGTGCAGTGGCTCAATAGCAAGATATACAAAAAATTACTGTACTTTTGTGCAAAACGTAGAAACAAAAAAAGTTTTGTCAAAAGGCTTGCAATTTGCTTTGAAATGTGCTATTATATAATCACAGGGAACGACAAACCCTAAAAAATCTAAAAGGTGGTAAAGAATTATGATGGTTTATGTAGCAAGAATAAAGTTTGAAGGTTTTGACAGTTTCGGCGATGAATTTGAGGTTGATAACCTGCTCGGTGTTTTTCGCACAGAGAAAAACGCTAAAAAGGCTCTTATGAGAGAGTACGAATTACTTGAACTGCAAGGACACACAGTTACAGAAATGAGACTTGATCGAAGATTTGTAGAAGAATAAGGGCGCAAGCCCTTTTCTTTTTGCCGCAAAAATCGAACATAATTTTGCACAAAAAATTTAGGTCAAATTTGTGTATTCTGCCTATTGAAAAGTCTAAAAAAATAGTATATAATAATATATGTAATCAAGAGATTACGAAATTTGAAAAGGTGGTAATAAATATGAGTTGGTTTGTTAGAATGTGGATTATCATTGCTATTGTGTTTGTGGGCTTCGGGCTTGCAACATTGCTTGAAAAGTACGATACGCAGGTAATAAACGCAGTAAAGAAAATTCTCCGTTTCTTTGCGGAGATGGCAGATGACGCACTTGTAATTGTCCTTGCTTTACTTGTAAGTTGAGTATGCGGAGCGGTGAGCCATTGCCACGGTGAGCCGCTCATTTTTTTATTATTACAGCTTTAGCAAAATGCACAAAAAACATCGAAATATTTTTACATTCTTTTACACTTAAAACTATTGACTTTCCGCTCGATATGCTGTATAATATAATTACAGGGTTAAGGAAAAGCCCAAATAAAATAAAAGGTGGTTTTAATTATGAAAACAGTAAAAAAGGTATTCGCAATTTCTCTTGCCGTTCTTGTTGACGCAGGTCTTACTTATGCAATGGGTTGTATCTGTTCTTCAATCGTTCTTTTCCTTGCTAACTTCTTCTTTGAAGCTGACCTGCTCACGCTTCCAAAAGTGCTTATCGGCGGTCTGATTTGTAACATAATCTGCACGTTAAACTCAAAGCTGAGCGACTTTGAGGAAATTAAGGATTGTATAATTGAAATCTGGAATAAGTAAGAGGGCGAAAGCCCTCTGAAAATTTTTTAATTTTTTTTCAAAAAACCTATTGACAAATAAAAAAAGATGTGTTATAATATAGACACAATAAAGAAAGGTGGTAACACAAAATGAAAGTTAAGTTAATGAAGTGGGTAGCTTGGAAATGCTCGGAGTATGAAAACGCTGAAATACTCGGCGCATATGACACTTACGAAGAAGCAAGAGCAAAGGTTGATGAAGAATTCAGAGACGCAGAGGACACGTTTGAGTGGGGCGAGGTTACTTTTGAAGAAGTAACCTACAAAGTGGACACACTCAATTAAAACAAAATGGGGATACCTCGGAACACGAGGTATCCCGCACCCAAAACAATAGGAGATGATAATATGACAATTTTTATATTAACGAATGAGAACATA